>Ga0207900_100006_pt1 | contig 452721 bp, 406 predicted proteins | sample LinPmetageLP39_FD_184052 | JGI IMG/M metagenome (GOLD analysis project Ga0207900, IMG submission 184052) | Marine viral communities from the Pacific Ocean - LP-39 (SPAdes) | ecosystem: Environmental > Aquatic > Marine > Oceanic | place: Pacific Ocean | collected 2010-06-14
GGCAATGGTGGTGCCTGGAGGGACCTATTTGGCCAGGGATGGCCAAATGAGAGCGCCCAGGGACGGCTTGAGCGATCCCGGAAGGCACCACCATTGCCCTGCGTCCCGGATTCGAAGCACCAACACCTGACTAACCGAGGCCTCTGGGATCCTGCCGGCCGACAAAGCCGGCCTTTCGCTTGCAGGCAAGCTCCCACAGCCCGCTCCCACAAGGGCCGGCCCCACAAACCTGGCTACGGAGTGTTTGAGTCGACCGGCGTGAACGTCACCAGGTGGTCCATTTCCAGCTCGATACCGATGCGCCCCCCGACCGGGTGGGCGTGGTGGCTGGGTGCCATGCACGGCACCCGCACGCCGCCGTCCAGCTCCAGCGTATAAAGCATGTGGGCGCCGCGAAAGGCGCGGTCCACCACCTTCGCGGTGCGTGGGCTGTCGTCGTTGTGCAGGATGTCGTCCGGGCGGATCATCACGTCCACCCGGTCGCCGGGGGCGGCGCCGTCCGGCAGGGCGCCGGCGAATACGCCCAGGCAGGTGTCCACTTGGCCTTCGGCGGTCACCGTGCCGGGAATGAAGCTGCTGCGGCCGATAAAGTCGGCGACGAAGCGGGTGCGCGGGCGGTGGTAGATGCGGTAGGGCGTGTCCCACTGCGCCAGGCGTCCGGCGTGCATCACGCCGACCCGGTCGGCGATGGCGAAGGCTTCGTTCTGGTCGTGGGTGACAAACAGGGCGGTGATGCCTTCTTCCAGCAGGATGGCGCGCACATCGCGGCTGATCTGTTCGCGCAGTTCCGCGTCCAACGCCGAGAAGGGTTCGTCCAGCAGCAGCAGGCGCGGCTTGGGCGCCAGCGCCCGGGCCAGCGCCACGCGTTGCTGCTGGCCGCCGGAAAGCTGGTGGGGGTAGCGGCCGCCCATGCCGGGCAGGCCCACCAGCCTGAGCAGGTCCTCGATCCGCGACTGGCGCTGGTGCGCGGCCCAGCGGTCCAGCCCGAAGCCGATGTTGGCGGCCACGTCCAGATGCGGGAACAGGGCGATATCCTGGAACACCATGCCCACCCGGCGTTGCTCGGCGGGCACCAGCAGCCGGTCGCCGGTGACGGCGTCGCCGTGCAGGGCGATGCGCCCGCGGTCCGGCGCCAGGAAGCCGGCCACCAGGCGCAGCAGGGTGGTCTTGCCGCAGCCGGAGGGGCCGATCAGGCAGCCGATCAGGCCCTCGTCCAGGGTCAGTGAGACGTCTTCCAGCACCGGCTGGCCGTCGAACCGTACGTTCAGGTCGTCAAGGGTCAGCATGGGGGCTCTCTTGATCGGGGCTCCGTATTGAGCGGGTCAGCAGTATTACCGGGGCCACGCCGGCGAGCAAAATGGTCAGCGCCGGCAGCGCCGCGTCCGCCAGCCGCTCGTCGGAGGCCAGCTCGAAGGCGCGCACCGCCAGGGTGTTGGTATTGAAAGGCCGTAACACCAGCGCGGCGGGCAATTCCTTGAGGGTGTCCACGAACACCAGCAGGGCGCTGGTGGCCAGCGGCACCCGCAACAGGGGTAGATGCACCCGCCGCAGCATCGGCAGCGGCGCCGTGCCCAACGAGCGGGCGGCGTTGTCCAGATTGGGGGACAGGTTCTGCAGGCCGGCGTCCAGGCCCTGAATGGGAATGGTGAGAAAGCGCACCGTGCAGGCGAACACCACCGCGAACAGGGTGCCGGAAAACAGCAGCCCGGGCTGCGGCAGGCCCACGGACGCCAGCAGATCGTTGAGGCCGCGGTCCAGGCTGGCGAGCACCAGCACCACGCCCACCGCCAGGACGGTGCCTGGCACCGCATAACCGAAACCGGCGAGCCCGGCGGCCAGGCGGCGGGGCCGGTCGCCGCGCAGGCGCCGCGCCCAGACCAACAGCAGCCCCAGGCCGGTGGCCGCCAATGCGGTGCACAGGGCGATCAGCAGGCTGGTGCCGAGCAGGCCGAGGAAGCCGGGTTCCGCCAGGTCGCGCCAGCGCGGCAGGCTCCACACCAGCAATTGCAGGGCCGGCAGGATGAACCCCAGCAGCACCGGCAGCCACAGCATCGCCGCCAGCAGCAGGCCCGGCCCCCGGCCCAGCGGCAGCGGCGCCGCTGCCCGCGCCGAGGCGACGCTGATGCGCCGTTCCTTGCGGGCGCGCCGCTCCAGGGTGAGCAGCACCACCATGGCGAGCAGCAATACCCCGGCCAGTTGCGCCGCCGCCATGGCGTCGCCCAGCCCGAACCAGGTGCGGTAGATGCCGGTGCTCAGGGTGGGCACGCCGAAGTAGGCCACGGTGCCGTAGTCCGCCAGGGTTTCCATCAGCACCAGCGCCAGCCCGGCGATGATCGCCGGACGCGCCAGCGGCAGGGCGACCCGGAAGAACCGCCGCCAGGGCCCGGCGCCCAGGGTGCGGGCCACTTCCAGCGCCACCGCGGATTGGCTGACGAAGGCGGCGCGGGTCATCAGGTAGACATAAGGATAGAGCACCAGCGTTAGCATCAGGCCGGCGCCGGTCGGGCTGCGAATATCGGGAAGCGGCAGCGGCGATGCCTGCTGCAAAGCGCCTTCGCTGGCCAGCATGCCGGTCCAGGTATAGGCGATCAGATAGGCCGGGCAGGCCAGTGGCAGCAGCAGGGCCCATTCCAGCACCCGGCGTCCGGGGAAGCGGAAGCGGGCCACCGCCCAGGCGGCGGCGACGCCGATCAGCAGTGTGCCGGTGCCGGTGAACAGGGCCAGGAACAAGGAATGGCGCAGGTACGAGGGCAGTACCGTGCTGCTCAGGTGGCCCCAATTCGGTGAGGCGCCGGCCAGCCAGCTGCCGGCCACCACCAGTACCGGTGTGGCCAGCGCCAGGGCCAGCAGCAACAGACACAGGGAGCGCAAGGCGGGTGACGAAAACATGGCGGGATTATACCGATCCGCCGCCGCCTTGCCTGTCTCGATCGGTTATTTCCAGCCGGCGCGGTCCATCAGTTTGACCGCGTCGGCGTTCAGCTCGCCCAGCTTGATCAGTGGCAGGCCATCCTGTTTGAACTCGCCCCATTCTTGCAGCAGGTCGCTGACCGGCACATCGGCGCGCACCGGGTACTCGTAGTTAGTCTCCGCGTACCACTGCTGGGACTCGTCGTTGACCAGGAACTCGATCAGACGCACGGCGTTGTCCGGGTTGGGCGCGTTGGCGGCCACGCCGGCGCCGGAAATATTGATATGGGCGCCGCGGCCCTCCTGATTGGGCCAGAACACCGCCACCTGGTTGGCGATCTCGCGGCTGTCGGCGTCGTCGCCGCCTTGCATCATGCCCAGGTAGTAGGTGTTGACCACCGCCAGATCGCACTCGCCAGCGGCCAGCGCCTTGATCTGGTCACGGTCACCGCCCACCGGATCGCGGGCCATGTTGGCCACCAGGCCTTCGGCCCATTGCTCGGTGTCCGCTTCGCCGTTGTGCGCGATCAGGCTGGCGGTGAGGGACTGGTTATAGATGTTGTCCGAGGAGCGGATGCAGATGCGGCCGTCCCACTGCTCGTCGGCCAGGGCTTCGTAGGTGGACAGTTCGGACGGGTCCACCCGGTCCGGGGCGTAGACCACCACCCGGGCGCGCACGGACAGGCCGTACCAGTGCCCCGCGGGGTCGCGCAGGGCCGCCGGCACCTGCTTGGTGAGGGTGCCGCTGTCCGTCGTGGCCAGCTGGTTTTCTTGCTGCGCGCGGTACAGACGGCCGGCGTCGGTGGTGATCAGCACGTCGGCGGGGCTGTGTTCGCCTTCCGCCTTCATGCGTTCCACCAGGGCGTCGGCGCTGCCGGTGATCAGGTTCACGGTGATCCCGGTTTCCGAGGTGAAACGGTCCAGCAAGGGCTTGATCAGTGCTTCCTTACGGGCGGAGTAGACGTTCACTTCTTCGCTTTGCGAGCTGCATCCGGTCACCACCAGGGCGGCCATTAACGAGAAGAGGACACTGAGTCGACGCATGAAGGAATTCTCCGGCGAATGAACGAATAAGGTTGCGCCGGATATAAACATTAATGAGAACGTTTATCAATCAAGCCTGTGTGAAGGGATCGACAGGCGCTCCACCACGCTGCCGTTGTCCACGCTCTCCAGGTGCACGTCGAACCCCCACAGACGGTGCAGGTGGCGCAGCACTTCCTGGGCGGTGTCCGCTTCCAGGGGGCGGTGGTGCTGGCGCAGGTGCTGCAGGGTCAGGGAGCGGTCGCCGCGCACGTCCGCGCAGTAGACCTGGATGTTGGGTTCCTGGATGCTCAGGTTGTACTGCTCGGAAAGCCGGTTGCGAATCGCCTGGTAGCCGGTCTCGTTGTGGATGGCGTTGATTTCGATGTAGTCGCGCTCGGAATCGTCCATCAGGCTGAACAGTTTGAATTCACGGATCAGCCGCGGCGACAGAAACTGCTGGATAAAGCTTTCGTCCTTGAAGCTTTCCATGGCGAACTTGAGCGTCGCCAGCCAGTCGCTGCCGGCGATGTCCGGGAACCACTGGCGGTCCTCGTCGCTGGGCGCTTCGCAGATGCGGCGGATGTCCTGAAACATGGCGAAGCCGAGAGCGTAGGGGTTGATGCCTGAATAATAGGGCGAATCGAACGGCGGCTGGTAAATCACCTGGCTGTGGTTTTGCAGAAACTCGAGCATAAAGCCGTCGTCCACCCGGCCCTGGTCGTACAGCTCGTTGAGCAGGGTGTAGTGCCAGAAGGTGGCCCAGCCCTCGTTCATCACCTGGGTCTGGCGCTGGGGATAGAAGTATTGGGCCATCTTGCGCACGATGCGGATCACTTCGCGTTGCCAGGGCTCCAGTAGCGGGGCGTTCTTCTCCAGGAAGTAGAGCAGGTTTTCCTGCGGCTCGGAGGGGAAGCGCCGGCTGGGTTCGCGGCGTTGCACCATCGGTTGCATGTCGGGAAAGGTTTTCCACAGTTCCGAGACCTGCCTCTGCAAGGCCTCTTCCCGGTCGCGCTGACGGCGCTTTTCCTCGTGGGCGGAAATCGGCGTCGGCCGTTTGTAGCGGTCGACGCCGTAATTCATCAGCGCGTGACAGGAATCCAGGGTTTCTTCCACCGCGGTAACGCCGTGGCGTTGTTCGCATTCGGCCAGGTAGTGGCGCGCGAACACCAGGTAATCGATGATCGCCGAGGCGTCGGTCCAGGTTTTGAACAGGTAGTTGCCCTTGAAGAAGGAGTTGTGGCCGTAGCCGGCGTGGGCGATCACCAGCGCCTGCATGGTGATGGTGTTCTCTTCCATCAGGTAGGCGATACAGGGGTTGGAGTTGATCACGATTTCGTAGGCGAGGCCCATCTGGCCGCGCCGGTAACGGCTTTCCACCTCGACAAACTGTTTGCCGAACGACCAGTGGTTGTAGCCCACCGGCATGCCCACCGAGGAATAGGCGTCCATCATCTGTTCCGAGGAGATCACCTCAATCTGGTTGGGGTAGGTATCGAGCCCGAACTTGCCGTGGGCCAGCTCGGCGATGGCGCGGTCGTATTCCGCCAGGGTGTCGAAGTCCCAATCGGAACCGCGGGAGATCAATGTGCTGTCGGCCACGGTCATGCCACCTCCATGCGCTTTTTGAACAGGCGCCGGAACACCGGGTAGATGTCGCCCGGATCGTCGATCTGAGCCATGGAGAACACCTCGCCGCAGCGCTCCTGAACGCTCTGGTAATGCTCCCACAGCGCCTGGTGGCTGCGCGGCATCACCTCCACGTAGGAGAAGTGCTGCATGCGTGGCAGCAGCTCTTTTTCGAGCAGGGCGGCGCAGCCCGGTGAATCGTCGTTCCAGTTGTCGCCGTCCGAGGCCTGGGCGCCGTACAGGTTCCACTCTTCCACCGGGTAGCGTGCTTTGATGGTCTCCAGCGTCAGTTTCAGCGCGCTCGACACGATGGTGCCGCCGGTCTCCCGGGAGTAGAAAAATTCCTCCTCGCTGACTGCCTTGGCACTGGTGTGGTGGCGAATAAAAACCACTTCGGTGTGTTCATAGTTGCGCTGCAGAAACAGATAGAGCAACAGGAAGAAGCGCTTGGCCAGATCCTTCATGTCCTGGTTCATGGAGCCGGACACATCCATGATGCAGAACATTACCGCGCGGCTCACGGGCACCGGGACTTTGACATGGTGGTTGAAGCGCAGGTCCACTTCATCGAGAAACGGAATGTGTTCGATGCGCCGGCGCACCCGGTCGATCTGTGTGTCCAGTTCATTGAGGCGCTCGTTGCGCTCCGGCGACTGGTCCTGGTTCAGCAGCGCGTCACGCTCTTCCTCAAGCAGGCGCAGCCGCCGGCGGCTGGCCGCCGTGAGCGCGCGCCGGCGCATCGACGCCTGGCGCATGGAGCGCACGATGTTGATCTTCGCCGGCAAGCCGTGGCTGACGATGCCGCCATGGCGGCGGTGAAAGGAGCGACTGCCTTCCAGGTGTCGCTTGATCAGGTTGGGCAGCTCCAGATCCTCGAACAGAAAATTGAGGAACTCCCGCTGATCGATTTCGAACGCGAACTCGTCGGCGCCATCGCCGGAATCGCTGGCGTCCCGGCCACCAGCGCCGCCTTCGCCGCCGGAAGGCTTCTTGACCCGGTCGCCGGCCTGAAACTCCCGGTTGCCCGGATGAACGACATTGCGGCGCCCGCCGGAGCCATGATGAAAGCGCGACTCGGAGAGATCCTTCTCGGGAATGCTGATGCGCTCCCCTTGCGCCATATCGGTAATCGAGCGCCGCCCCACCGCCTCGTTCACCGCTTCACGAATATGGCGCCGATAACGCTCCAGAAACCGCTGCCGGTTCACCGTACTCTTGTTCTTCCCGTTGAGACGCCGGTCAATGATATAACTCATACCGCTCTCCACTACGAAAACTCACCAGGCTCAACCCGGACACCGTGCCTTCATCCGCGGCCACGGCGCCGCCGGTCAATGGGACCCGACCCGCGCGCTGTCAACTATCCACTGTCAACTATCAACTGCTCTTTCATTGCGCTTTCCGCACCCGCAAATACCACTCCGACAACAAGCGCACCTGCTTCTCCGTATACCCCCGATCCATCATCCGCTTGACGAAGTTGTCGTGCTTGCGGCGGTCGTCCTCGCTGCCCTTGGGGTTGAAGGAGATCACCGGCAACAGCTCCTCGGTGTTGGAGAACATCTTCTTCTCGATCACATCGCGCAGCTTCTGGTAACTCATCCAGCTCGGGTTGCGGCCACTGTTGTTGGCGCGGGCGCGCAGCACGAAATTGACCACTTCGTTGCGGAAATCCTTGGGGTTGGAAATGCCGGCGGGCTTCTCGATCTTTTCCAACTCTTCGTTGAGGGACTGACGGTCGAAAATCTCGCCGGTGTCCGGGTCTCGGAATTCCTGATCCTGAATCCAGAAATCCGCGTACATCACATACCGATCGAAAATGTTCTGGCCGTACTCGGAGTAGGATTCCAGGTAGGCGGTCTGGATTTCCTTGCCGATAAACTCCACGTAGTGCGGCACCAGGTATTCCTTGATGAAGCGGCGATATTGTTCCTGAAACTCCTGGGGAAACTGCTCTTGCTCGATGCGCTGTTCCAGAACATGCATCAGATGCACCGGGTTGGCCGCCACTTCGGAGTGATCGAAGTTGAACACCTTGGAAAGAATCTTGAAGGCGAAACGAGTAGAAAGCCCGTCCATGCCTTCGTCCACGCCGGCCATGTCACGGTATTCCTGCATCGACTTGGCGCGTGGATCCACATCTTTTAGATTTTCGCCGTCGTAGACCCGCATCTTGGAGTAGATGCTGGAATTCTCCGGCTCTTTCAGGCGAGTGAGCACCGAGAACTGGGCAAGCATGCGCAGGGTGTCCGGCGCGCAGTGCGCCTCGCGCAGGCTGGAGTTGCGCAGCAGCTTGTCGTAAATCTGCTGTTCCTCGGTGACTCTCAGGCAGTAGGGCACCTTGACGATAAAGACGCGGTCGATAAAGGCTTCGTTGTTCTTGTTGTGGCGGAACGTCTGCCACTCCGCTTCGTTGGAGTGCGCCAGCACGATGCCGTCGAAGGGAATCGCGCCCATGTGCTCGGTGCCGTTGTAGTTGCCCTCCTGGGTGGCGGTGAGCAGCGGGTGCAGCACCTTGATCGGTGCCTTGAACATTTCCACGAATTCCAGCAGGCCCTGGTTGGCCCGGCACAGGCCGCCGGAAAAACTGTAGGCGTCCGGGTCTTCCTGGGCGAATTCCTCCAGCTTGCGGATGTCGACCTTGCCCACCAGGGAGGAGATGTCCTGGTTGTTTTCGTCGCCGGGCTCGGTCTTGGCCACCGCCACCTGATCGAGAATCGACGGGTAGCGCCGTACCACACGGAACTGGCTCAGGTCGCCGCCGTAGTCCTTCAGGCGTTTTACCGCCCAGGGCGACATGATGGTGCGCACATAGCGGCGCGGAATGCCGTACTCCTCTTCCAGAATTGGGCCGTCTTCTTCCGCGTCGAACAGGCACAGCGGTGACTCGTTCACCGGCGAATCCTTGATCGCGTAGAACGGCACCTTCTGCATCAGCGCTTTCAGTTTTTCCGCCAGTGACGACTTGCCGCCGCCCACCGGGCCGAGCAAATACAGAATCTGTTTTTTCTCTTCCAGACCCTGGGCCGCATGGCGGAAGTAACTGACGATGTTTTCGATCACGTCTTCCAGACCGTAGAACTCGTCAAAGGCCGGGTAGCGGCGGATCATTTTGTTGGAAAAAATCCGCGACAGGCGAGGGTCCTTGGAGGTGTCCACCAGCTCCGGCTCGCCGATGGCCATCAGCATGCGCTCGGGGGCCGACGCGTACACCCCGGGGTCGCTTTTACACAGGGCGAGATATTCCTCCAGGGACATCTCGTCTTCCTGTCCTGCTTCGAACCGGGCCTGATAGTGACGGAGAATACTCATGCTTCACTCCCTCCTGACGGCGCGCCGCGCCTGCGGTGCCGCGAGACAACTACGGATGCGAACGGGGTTGGGGAAAAACCATGCGAGTTTCGTTCCAACCGGATGGGGAACGAACGGGAAAAAGGTAAAAGCGGGCCAAGGTGCCGATCAGCGGCACGAAAAAAGGGACTAAGGGTCCACACCTGGCACATTCGGAAGCTCCTGGCCGGCGGGCTGGGCGCCGGCGGCTTAAACGAGCGGAGTCGAATCACTTCGGTTCTAGCATGGCGCTAAAACGAAAGCCAAGTCAAAAGCAAAAAATGTTTCGGGCGGGAACTTTTTTTATAAATAAACGAATGGTGGCGGGTGCGTTAATAACGCGCGAAGGCGGCGCCGCCGGGCGGGATCAGTGACAAGCGCACTGAACGCGGCGGCCGTCTTCCAGGCGCAGGGCGGTCAGGCAGCCGCCCCAGACGCAGCCGGTATCCAGGGCTTCCACCCCGGCGGTGCCGGTGCGGCCCTCCAGGGCGGCCCAATGCCCGAACAGCACGCGGACATCGCGTTCACGCCGCTGTGGGTGTTCAAACCAGGGCATGAAGCCCGCCGGCGGCCGATCCGGCTCGCCCTTGCTGCCCAGGTCCAGCTCGCCGGCGTCGTTGACGAAGCGCATGCGGGTGAAATAGTTGGTGATCACCCGCCAGCGGTCGGTGCCTTCCAGGCCGTCGTGCCAGCCGGCCGGGGTATTGCCGTACATGTTGGCGAAAAACGCCTCGGCCTTGTCCGGCGACGCCAGCACGGTTTCCACTTCCAGGGCGCGGGCGCGGGCCTCATCCAGCCGCCACAGCGGCGGTAGCCCGGCGTGGGTCATCACCGTCTGGAACTCGGGCACGTCCACGAGCAGCGGCTGGCTTTGCAGCCAGCCGAGCAGTTGGTCCCGATCCGGGGCGTCCAGGATCGGCTGTAGGGTATCCTTGCGTTTCAGGCCCGCGTGACCGTGCGCCACCGCCAGCAGATGCAGATCGTGGTTGCCCAGCACCACGCGGGCGTTGTCCCGCAGCTGATACACCCGGCGCAGGGCGCCCAGGGAATCCGGGCCGCGGTTGACCAGGTCGCCGGCCAGCAGCAGCCGGTCCTGGTCCGGGTTGAAACGGATGTCATCAAGAAGGGCGTCAAAAGAGGCCAGGCAGCCTTGCAGGTCGCCGATCGCGTAGGTACTCATGGCCGGCCCCTCAATGCAGTGCGTGTGGCACGGCAAGGGTGAAGGCGGGCACTTCCGCGTCGAAGCAGGTGCCATCTTCAGCGATCATCTGGTAACTGCCCTCCATGGTGCCGACTTCGGTCTCAAGGATGGCGCCGCTGGAATAATGGAATTCCTCGCCCGGTGCGATGCTGGGCTGTTCGCCCACCACGCCTTCGCCGTGCACTTCGCGGGAGCGCTCCTCGCCGTCGGTGATCACCCAATGGCGCGTCAGCAGGCGCGCGGTCACCGCGCCCCGGTTGAAGATGCGGATGTGGTAGGCGAACACCCAGCGCTGGCCGTCTTCGTCGCTCTGGTCGGGCAGATACTCGGTCTCCACGGTGACTTGCATGCGGTAGCGTTGGGTATCGATGGCGGTGTCGTCCAGGGCGGTCATGGCGTCGGCTCCTTGGTTGTTCCCGGTCCCGGTCCCGGTCCCGGCGCGGTGGCGTTGGCCAGGGTCACGTAGTCCGCCACGGACAGATGATCCGGGCGCAGGCCGGGGTCGATGCCGGTGGTGTCGAACACCTCCGGGGCGATCAGTGTTTTCAGGCTGTTGCGGATCGCCTTGCGGCGCTGGCTGAACGCCTGCGCCACCAGCCGGCTCAGCCAGGCCGGATCAATCGCCGGCCACGGCGGGCGGGCGTAGGGCATCAGCCGCACCACGGCGGAATCCACCTTGGGGGGCGGTTGAAACGCCCCCGGCGGCACCGGAAACAGGTAATCCGCCTGGCAATGATACTGCACCATCACCGATAGGCGCCCGTAATCCTTGCCGCCGGGGGCGGCGGTAAGCCGCTCCACCACCTCTTTCTGCAGCATAAAGGTCATGTCGGCGATGGCGCCGGTCTGCGCCAGCAGGTGGAAAATCAGCGGCGTGGAGATGTTGTAGGGCAGGTTGCCGACCACCCGCAGCGGCCCCTGTTCGGCGAGCGCGGTGAAGTCGAAGCGCAGGGCGTCGCTCTGATGGATGGTCAGCCGGTCTTCCGGCACCTGGTCGCGCAGCCGGCCGATCAGGTCGCGGTCCAGCTCCACCACCGTCAGGTGTGCCACCTGCTCCAGCAGCGGGAACGTCAGGGCGCCCTGGCCGGGGCCGATTTCCACTACCGTTTCGCCGTCGCGGGGCGCCACCGAGCGTACCAGCCGGTCGATGATTTCGGCGTCGTGCAGGAAGTGCTGGCCAAAGCGTTTGCGGGCGCGATGTTCGCTCATGGTGTCTCCTGGCCTTCGGCCCGGGCGGCCAGGTCCGCCGCCAGGCGCGTGGCGGCCAACAGGCTGCCGGCACGGGCCCGGCCGGTGCCGGCCAGATCGAAGGCGGTGCCGTGGTCCACCGAGGTGCGGATGAACGGTAGACCCAGGGTCAGGTTCACCGCCTCGCCGAAACCGGCGTATTTCAGTACCGGCAGGCCCTGGTCGTGGTACATGGCCAGCACCGCGTCGTGCTGCGTCAGCAGCTCCGGTTGAAAGGCGGTGTCCGCCGGCACCGGGCCGGTCAGCTGCAGGCCCTGTTCACGCAGGCGTGCCAGGGTGGGGATGATCACATCCAGTTCCTCGCGGCCGAGATGGCCGCCTTCGCCGGCGTGGGGGTTGAGCCCCAGCACCAGAATTCGGGGGCGCGGCAAGGCGAACTTGCGGCGCAGGTCGTCGTGCAGAATCGTCAGGGTGCGCGTCAGGGCGGCGTCCGTGATCGCCGCCGGGACCCGCGCCAGGGGCAGGTGGGTGGTGGCCAGGGCCACCCGCAGGTCGCCGGCGGCGAGCATCATCACCACTTGGTCGACGCCGGCCCGTTCGGCGAGAAATTCGGTGTGTCCGGTAAAAGCGGGATCGGCGCCTTCACAGATGATGTTCTTGGCCACCGGCGCGGTGACCATGGCGGCGAAGGTGCCGTCCAGGCAGCCGTCGGCGGCCCGTTCCAGCATCGCCAGGGTGCCGGCGCCGGTGGCCGGGTCCGGCTGTCCGGCGGTCACGGTGGCGCCGGCCGGACAGTGCCACAGGGCGGCGCCGTGCTCCGGCGCGGGCCGGCCCGGTGCCCACTCGGGCAGCGCCGGGTTCACGCCGAGGCTGGCGGCCCGTGCCGCCAGCACGTCACGGTCGGCGAGCAGTACCAGGGGCAGGTCCGGCAGGGCCGCCGGCAAGGCGGCCAGCAGGTCCGGGCCGATGCCGGCCGGATCGCCGGCGGTGATGGCGATCGGGCGCCGCTTCATGATGGCAGGCGGATGTCCACGTAGGCTTCCGCGCGCTGCTCCTGCAGCCAGGTTTGCAGCTCTTCGTCGAAGCGGCGTTTTTGCAGCGCCTGGCGGGCCTGCAGCTCGCGGAACTGGTCGCTCATGTCCGCTTCCCGGGTTTCCTCAACGCGCAGGAAGTGCCAGCCGAACTGGCTTTGGAACACCGGAGACAGCTGCCCGGGCGGGGTTTCCACCATCATTTGCTCGAATTCGGGCACCATTTCGCCCGGGGTCACCCAGCCCAGCTCGCCGCCCTGGCGGCCGCTGCCCGGGTCGTCGGAGTGTTCCGCCGCCGCTTCCGCGAAGCTCAGTTCACCGTTGTCGACCTGGCCGTGGGCCCGGTTGATCTCGGCGCGGGCCTGCTCTTCGCTGGTGAGGGTGTCGGCGCGTACCAGAACGTGGCGCACCCGGTACTGGGTGACCACCTTTTCGGCGCCGCCGCCACGGCGGTCGATCATCTTGAGAACGTGGAAGCCGGCGCCGGAGCGCAGCGGCTCGCTGATCTCGCCTTGGCTCATATTGATCGCCGCGTCGGAGAACAGGCTTGGCCACTGGGCCGCTTCCCGCCAGCCCAGGTCGCCGCCTTCCAGCGCCTGCGGGCCGTCCGATTCGGACACCGCGGTTTCGGCGAAGTCGGCACCGCCGCGCAGGCGCTGCACCAGGGCCTCGGCCTCGGCCTGCGCCGTGCTGACCTGCTCCGGGCTGGCGTTGCCGGGCACCTTGACCAGGATATGGCCGAGGTGGAAATCCGCCTGGAACATCTGGCGGCCGCTTTCCGACTCCAGGAACCGTTGTACTTCGCGGTCGGTGACCCGTACCCGGGACGCCACGCTGCGCTGCTGCAGCCGCGACACCACCATTTCGTTGCGCACCTGCTCGCGGAAGCGGGACCAGTCGTAGCCGTCGCCGCGCAGCGCGTCGGCGAACTGCTGCAGGGTCATGTTGTTCTGCCGGGCGATGCCGGACAGCGCCTGATTGAGGGCGCCGTCGTCGACGCGGATGCCGGCCCGCTCCGCCATCTGCAGTTGCAGACGCTCCAGGATCACTCGGTCGAGGACCTGTTCGCGCAGCACCTCGCGGGGCGGCAGCGGGCGGTTGTCGCCGCGGAACTGGGCGGCGATTTCGTCGACCCGTTCCTGCAGCTCGCTTTCCATGATCACGCCGTCGTTGACCACCGCCACGATGCGGTCGAGCATTTGCACCTGGGCATGGGCGCCCAGGGGCAGCAACAAGGTCGTGCTTAAGAATGTCGCGCTCAGCAACCAGGTTGCCAGAGACCTAATCATATTCACTCCTGTATCCGGGAATGCTGCGTTCCAGCAGGGAATCCACCCGGCCGCCGAAGCCGCCCAGCCCGGTCATTTGAATCTGTAGTAGCACGGTGGTGTCCGCTTCCAGCGTGGTGTCACCGTCTTCGTCGGTGAGTTCCCGCTGGCTCAGCAAACGGATTTTCCAACAGCAGTTGCGCCATTCCGCGCCCGCCAGTGTTTCCAAGGTGCGCTGATTTTCATAGTCGTAGAGCCAGCGCCCCACCAGCCGCCAGTTGTTGTGGATCGGCAGGATGGTGGCGATCTCTGACTGGCGAATGTCGTCCGCGGGGCGATCGTGGAAGGCCAGATTGAACACCCGCCGTTCCCGGTCCGTGTAACCCAGGCGCACCGAGGAGCGCTGCCGCTCATTGGCGTGTGTGTCCCATTGCCCCTCCGTGTAGAGGTACCAATCGTGCCCAAAGTTCCAGCGCATGTCGGCGACCATCGGGGTCTGGTCGGCGTCGTCCGGCGGTTCGCCGTCCAGCTGCACCTTGCGCTCGCCCCGGTAGAAGCCCTGGCCGAGGCGCAATCGTAACTGTTCGCGGCCATCGGCGTTACGCAGAAAGCGGCTGGTCAGGCCCAGCGACGCCTTTTCTTCGTCGCCGAAGCGGTCGTAACCGATAAACCGGTTCTGGCGGAACAGCGTATTGTACGAGAAGGTCAGCTCGCCGCTGTCGAAATTGGGCAACTGGTCCTGCTGTTCGTAGGCCAGTTTGTTGATGAACAGCCGCGGTTCCAGGGTTTGCGTGTAGCCGCGCCCGAACAAACCGGTCTCGCGCTCCAGGAACAACCCGGAATCCAGGCTCGCCCCCCAGGTGCTCAGGGTCGCGTCGCTGGCGGAGGTTTCCGCGCCGTCCAACTGGTAGCGGTTATGGTAAAGCCGCGCCTGGGGTTCCACATAGCCCCAGCTTTCTTCCATGCGCACCGCCAAGCCCGGGGCCAGGTGTACGCGGGCGCCGGTGGGGTTGTTGCTGGTGTCTTTGTCGGAGCGGTCGAAGGCGGTTACGTCGCTGAGCCACAGACCGCGCACCGGGCCCAGCAGCTCCGGGTCGCCGGAAAGCTGCAACTGCGGCAGGCGGCGGTAGGGCAGCTGGTCGTCCGGCAGCGTCGGGTCGATGGTCTGCCAGGATTGCAGACGCGCCAGCGCCCGCCAGTCGCGGCCAAAGTAGCGGGCCTGGCCCAGCCGGGGCAGGTGGGTGCGGGAGCTGACCTCCAGGCCGGTGTCCAGGTCCTTGAAATAGAAGTCGTCAGACACGTAGTTCACATCGGAGGTGAGCGCCCAGCGCCCCACCGAGCCGTCGTGCTGCCAGGCGGCCAGTTCCCGGTTCTCACCGTCGAATTCGCGGTCATTGAACAGTACGCCGTAGCTGATGCGGCCTTGCCCCAGATCGGACAGATAGCGGAATTCGCTTTCCACGCCGCTGCCCCGACCGTCGATATAGCGCGGCGCGATGGTGGCGTCCATCTGCGGATGGATGTTGATGTAGATCGGCTGGGTGATGTCCACACCGCCGCTGTCGCTGGTGGTGATGGTGGGGAACAGCAGGCCGGTTTTGCGACGCTCATCAATCGGAAAGGTAATCCAGGGCAGCCACAGCAGCGGCATGCCCTTGACGCGCAGGGTCACGTCGCGGGCCTCGCCCCAGCCCTTATCCCGGTTCAGCCGGATTTGCCGGCCGCTCAACTGCCAGCCGTTGGAGCCGGGGGCGCATGTGGTGTAGGTGCCCTGCTCGATGGTGGTGAAGTTCTCCACCAGATCAATGTGCTCCGCGGTGCCCCGGGCGCCGGGGCCGAACAGCGCGTAGCGGACCCGGTTGAGGCTGGCCTCACGGCGCTGGGTCTGGCCGCTCATGCCGTCGGCGATAAAGGTGAACTGGTCGGTTTCCAGGCGCAGGCTGTTGGCCGCCTCGAATTTGCCGCTGGACTGGTCGAGTAGGGCGGACTGGGTGGTCAGGCGCCGCCCCGGGCGCTCGATCAGCACCTCGCCGTCCATACTGATCAGCCCGTCCTCGGTGAGGCTGGTGCTGTCGGCGGTGATGATGATATCGCTTTGATCCGCCGGCACACCCACTGACGGGTTGTAATAGATGCCGCTGCACCAGACCGGAATCGGCCGCTGCTGGACCGGCGGCAGTGTCGTCATGGTGTCGCGGTCGACCCAATTGAGGTCGTCGTCGGCTCCGGCGACGCCGGCCAGCAAAAGGGCAAGGCCGGGTAAAAACAATCGTGAGGGCAGTGGCATCGGCTGCTCGGAACAGGTAAAAAGGGCCGTTTCGCAATCGCGGCAGTGTAATGGATTGATGGTGGCAATGCAGCCAGAGAAGGGTAACTCCGATATTCGCCGCCGGGCACTGGACCAATGGGTCAGTGACTGGCTGGGCGCGCCGGTCAGTGGCGAGGTGGCGTCCGCCGACGCCAGTTTCCGGCGTTACTTCCGCTACCGGCACGGTGGCCGCACGCTGGTGGCGATGGACGCGCCGCCGGAGCAGGAGGATTGCCGGCCCTTCGTGGACGTGGCCGGCCGCCTGGCCCATGCCGGCGTGGCGGTGCCGGAGATCCTGCATCAGGACCTGGCGCGGGGCTTCTTGCTGCTCACCGACATGGGGCGCGAAACCTGGCTCACCGCCCTGGACGAGGGCAACGCGGACGCCTGGTTCGGCGACGCCCTGGACACGCTGATCACTCAGCAGCGTTTCGCGGATAGCGAGGGGCTGCCCGGTTACGACCGGGCCCTGCTGCGGCGCGAGCTGGATCTGTTTTCGCACTGGTATCTGGGCGAGCACCGGGGCCTGCGTCTGGACGGCGACGCCGCCCGCCGCCTGGAGGCGGTGTTCGATACGCTGATCGAATCCGCCCTGGCCCAGCCCCGGGTCTTCGTGCACCGTGACTTCATGCCGCGCAATCTGATGGTCAGCGACCCCAACCCCGGGGTGATCGATTTCCAGGACGCGGTCTGCGGGCCGCTCAGTTATGACCTGATCAGCCTGTTCAAGGATGCGTTTCTGAGTTGGCCGGAAGCGCGGGTGCTGGACTGGCTGCGTGACTATCACCGTCGTGCCGCTGCGGTCGGCCTGCCGGTGCCGGAGAATTTCGATGACCTGCTGCGCTGGTGCGATCTGATGGGCGCCCAGCGTCACCTCAAGGTGATCGGTATTTTTGCCCGCATCCGCCACCGCGACGGCAAGCCCAAATACTTGGAGGACGCACCGCGTTTCTTCGCCTACCTGCGCACCGTGATCGGCCGTCGCCCCGACGAGCTGGGCGACCTGGGCCAGCTGTTGGACCTCTGGGAGTGCCCCTGATGCGTGCCATGATCCTGGCCGCCGGCTATGGAAAACGGATGCGACCGCTCACCGACCACACCCCCAAGCCGCTGCTGCTGGCGGGCGGCAAGCCGCTGATCGAGCATCATATCAACGCGCTGCGCGGTGCCGGTGTCGAAGAGCTGGTGATCAACACCGGCTGGCTGGGTGAGCAGCTGGAGGCGCATTTGGGGGACGGCGGGCGTCTGGGCGTGGCCATCCAGTGGTCCCGGGAAGGCACGCCCCTGGAAACCGCCGGCGGCATTCGCCGGGCCCTGCCGTTACTGGGGGCGGCCCCTTTTCTGCTGGTTAACGGCGACATCTGGACCGACTACGATTTCAGTGCCCTGATAGACGCGCCCGTGGGCGACGACCTGGCCCGGCTGGTGCTGGTGGATAACCCGGCCCACCACGACACCGGCGATTTTCATTTAACAGCCGACGGCCGGGTAAGCGATAATAGCGAGCCCCGGCTCACCTACGCCGGTATCGCCCGGCTCGCCCCGGCCCTGTTTGCCGCGCTCGACGACGGCGAGCGCCGGCTGGCGCCGGTGCTGCGCGCCGCTATGGCGCAAGGGCGGGTCAGTGGTGAGCACCACCACGGCCACTGGTGGGACATCGGCACCCCGGAACGGCTGGCCGAGCTCAACCGCTTTCTGCCCGCCCCGGACACTGACTAAGGACATCGCATGGCCAAGCAAACCAACTTCATCGCCCCCTCCATTCTCGCCGCCGACTTCGCGCGCCTGGGCGAGGAGTGCGACGCAGTGCTTGCCGCCGGCGCCGATATGATCCACTTCGACGTCATGGACAACCACTATGTGCCCAACCTGACCATCGGGCCGATGGTGTGCAAGGCGCTGCGCAAGCATGGCATCAGCGCGCCCATCGACGTGCACCTGATGGTCAGCCCGGTGGACGACCTGATCCGTATGTTCGCCGACGCCGGCGCGTCCATGATTACCTTCCACCCGGAAGCCTCCGCTCACGTGGACCGCTCCCTGCAGCTGATTCACGATGCCGGCTGCCAGGCCGGGCTGGTGCTCAACCCGGCGACCAGCCCGGCGTGTCTGGAATACGTGATGGATAAGCTGGACATGGTGCTGTTGATGAGCGTCAACCCTGGCTTCGGCGGCCAGTCGTTCATCCCCGGCACTCTGGGCAAGATCGAGCAGGTGCGTGCCCTGATCGACGCCAGCGGCCGGGACATTCGCCTGGAAGTGGACGGTGGCGTTTCGGAAACGAACATCCGCCAGGTGGCCGCCGCCGGCGCGGATACCTTCGTGGCCGGCTCCGCGATTTTCGGCAAGGACGACTACCCGGCGGTGATCGGCGAGCTGCGCCAGGAGCTGGCCGGCGCCTGACGCCGTTGTGAAATTTCGTAATGATCCCGGGTCCGCGCTTGTCGGCCCGACCTTCCTCCATCGAAGCTGAGCCTTTCTTTCTCCGTGTGACGACTGCGAGAACGCAAGGAGGCGATATGCTCTCTCAATGGCTGACCTGGCCGGTGCTGGCGGTCTGGGCGCTGGTCTCTCTGGCGTGCGCCGCTTGGGTAATCCGCGATCTGCGCCGGCACAACGCCTTTCTGGGCGGCATGATGAAGGTGGCCTGGGTGCTGACGGTGCTTTATTCCGGGCCCCTGGGCCTGGCGGTGTACTGGTACACCGGGCGTGGCCAGATCCGTCATGACTCGCTATGGCGCAAGAGTTTCCGCTCCGTGGCGCACTGCTATTCCGGCTGCGGTCTGGGCGAAATCATCGGGGTGCTGACGCTGGCGGGGCTGCTCGCCATCAGCGGCTGGCCGGTGAATCTGGTGTCCTTCGCGCTCGCTTATATCATCGGCTTCGCCTTCACGCTGGGGCCGCTGATGCAGGCCGGCGAGGCGTTCCGGGTGGCACTGAAGGATTCGGTGGTGGCGGAGTCGCTCAGTATCACCGCCATGGAAGTGTCGGCCCTGTCGGTGAACGCGGGGCTGGCCGGCGACGCCCGGATCGGCGATCCGGTGTTCTGGGGGGGCGCTGATCATCTCCCTGTCGGTGGGGCTGCTGGTGGCTTACCCCGTCAATGTGCTGCTGATCCGTTTTGGTGTGAAAGAGGGCATGCACAATCCCAAGCACATGATGGAACACCAGGGGCATCACTGAAGGCCGTGTTGGCCGGCGCCGCCGGCCAACGGTATAGTCCGCAAAACGCTATTCCAAAAACGCCAGGGAGAAGCCGTTTCCGTGCGCCCCGTTCTCCAACGTTCATCCCTGCTGGCATCGCTGATGCTGGCGGCTTTGCTTGTCGGCTGTGCCAGCCGTCCGGCGCCCCATGTGGAAGAGCGCGCCGCCGGTGGCGAGCCGCCGCCGCTGCTGCGCGACGATGTGCCCGCCGAGAGCCTGGATGGCGAGACGTCACCGGTGCTGCCGCTGCTACGGGCTCAGGCGGAGCGCTGGCGCGGCGTGCCCTACCGCCTGGGCGGCAGCAGCGAGGCCGGGGTGGACTGTTCCGCGTTCGTGCAGATCACCTTCCGATCAAAGCTCGGCGTGGACCTGCCGCGCACCACCGAGGAGCTGGCCCGGGAAGGGGAGCGCGTGGACCGTTCCGAGCTTCAGGCCGGCGATCTGGTGTTCTTCAAGACCGGCTTCCGGCAGCGCCACGTGGGCATCTACATGGGCGGGAAACGCTTTCTGCACGCCTCCACCAGCCGGGGCGTGATGACGTCGTCGCTGAACAACGTGTATTGGAAAGAGCGTTACTGGAAGGCCCGCCGCATCGAGCTGGAAGATCAGCCCGCGGCGCTGTCGGTGTCCGACGAACCCCGGTAGACCACCGCGCGCACGTCCAGCGCGCGGCCATCGCTGCTCTGCACCGCCACGGTTCGCACCGGATCCCCGTTGGCCCGGTCGATCAGCTCCGGGCCGTCGCTTTCGCCGTTCCAGCGGTCGCTCCACTGACGCAGCGCGGTGATCACCGTGAACAGATCCCGGCCCTTATCGGTAAGCCGGTACTCGTAGCGGGTGCCGTGCTCGCCCACGTCCTGCTTGACCAGCACGCCGTTCTCCAGCAGCCGCGCCAGCCGGTCGCAGAGAATATTGCGGGCAATGCCCAGGTTCTGCTGAAAGTCCACGAACCGGCGGGTGCCGAGCATGGCTTCTTTCACCACCAGAAGGGACCACCAGTCGCCCACGTCATTGAGCGCGCGGGCCACCGAGCAGTGGGTGTCGGGAAAACGTTTACGGACCATGGGGGCAGTGTGCCAAATACGGTTGCAAGAAGAAACCGTTATGGGTACGGTTTCGAAACGCAACCGAATTGCACCGTCTCGAACCTATCTGGAGTGCCCCAATGAGCGCTGATCTGGCCCCTTTGTTCCGTCCTTTTGAATGCAAATCCCTGAAGCTGCGTAACCGGGTGGCGATGGCGCCGATGACCCGCAATTTCTCGCCGGGCCAAGTGCCCACCGATGAAGTGGCCCGCTATTACCGGCGCCGCGCCGAGGGCGAAGTGGGGTTGTTGATCACCGAAGGCACCACCGTGGGCCACCCCGGCGCGCCGGGCCACGACAGCGTGCCGGCGTTCCACGGCGACGCCGCGCTCAACGGCTGGAAGGAAGTGGTGCGCCAGGTGCATGCCGCCAATGGCGCCATCATCCCCCAGCTCTGGCACGTGGGCGGCACCCGTCGGCCCGGCGTGGGCCCGGACAAGGACGCCCCGGGCTACTCCCCGTCCGGGTTGTTCAAGCCCGGCAAACCCAACGGCGAAGCCATGACCCTGAAGGATATTCAGGACGTGATCCAGGCGTTCGCGGATTCCGCCCGCGCCGCCAAGGAGATCGGCTTTGACGGCGTGGAAATCCACGGCGCCCACGGCTACCTGCTGGACCAGTTTTTCTGGGAAGGCACCAACCAGCGTGACGACCAGTACGGCGGCTCGCTGGAAAACCGGGCCCGCTTCGGCGTCGAAATCGTTGAGGCGGTGCGCGCGGCGGTGGGCGAGGACTTCGCCATCGTGCTGCGCTTCTCGCAGTGGAAGCAGCAGGATTACGAAGCGCGTCTGGCGGAAACGCCGGAAGAGCTGGCGCGCTTTTTGAAGCTGTTCACCGACGCCGGCGTGGATGTGTTCCACGCCTCCACGCGCCGCTTCTGGACCCCGGAATTCGAAGGCTCCGACCTGAATCTGGCCGGCTGGACCCGCAAACTCACCGGCAAACCGGTGATCTCGGTGGGCAGCGTGGGGCTCGACGATGACTTTATCGGTTCCAACAATCAGGGCATCGGCGGCGACGCCAACCCCAAAGGCATCGAAGATCTGGCCAAGCGCCTGGCGGCGGACGAGTTCGACCTGATCGCGGTGGGCCGAGCCCTGCTGCAGGACCCCAACTGGCTGGTCAAAATGCGCGACGGCCAGCATGATGAGATCGAGCCGTTCACCAAGGCGGCGCTGGGCTCCCTGAGCTAGTAGGTCGGGTTGAGCCCAAGGCGAAACCCGACAGCCGGCGGCTTGCGGATCGTCGCACGTTTTATGTCGGCTTTCGCTTCGCTCAAGCCGACCTACGGTCCTTGCGGAGCCGCCGCGCGATAAAGGAGCACGCCGATGCCCTCTGAGCAATCTCACAACGCCGCTCAGGCGATCGAAACCTGGCGGGCCGGAGGGTGCTTTTTCGACTGGCGCGGCCATGATATCCATTACCGGGACCAGGGCGGCGCCGACCGCCCGGCGCTGGTGATGATCCACGGCTTCCCCACCGCCAGCTGGGACTGGCGGCACATCCTGCCGGCGTTTCAGGACAGCCATCGCGTGATCATGATGGACCTGATCGGTTTCGGCCTGAGCGCCAAACCGCGCCGTTTCCCCTACAGCATCCACGCCCAGGCGGACATGGTGGACGCGTTGCTCGCCGACCTGGGCGTGACCCGCTGCCGGATACTGGCCCACGATTACGGCGACACCGTCACCCAGGAGCTGCTGGCCCGCCAGGGGGAACGGCAGGACCGCGGGGCGCAGGGCCTGACCGTGGAGCGGGCGGTGCTGCTCAACGGCGGCCTGTTCCCGGAAACCCATCTTCCGGTGCGTATGCAGAAGCTGCTGATCAGCCCGCTCGGCCCTCTGGTGGTGAAGTTCTTCACCTTCGAGAAGATGGAAGCCGCCTTCCGCCACATCTGCGCCCGGCCCCTGCCGGATGGCGAGGTGGCGGGCTATTGGGCCTTGCTGCAGCACAACAACGGCCGCGCGGTAATGCCTCTTCTGATCCGCTACATGGAAGAGCGGCGCCGCCACCGTGAGCGCTGGGTGGGGGCACTTCAGCAGGCCGCCGGGCGCGGCGTGCCGTTACGGTTGATTGATGGCACCGAAGACCCGATCTCCGGCGGCCACATGGTGGCGCGCTACCGGGAGCTGATTCCCGACCCGGACGTGGTGGAACTGGCCGGCGTCGGCCATTACCCGCAGACCGAGGCGCCGGACGCCGTCATCGACGCCGCCCGGCCCTTCTTCGCCGAACCTTGAACGGCACCTCGCTGATGCGAACCGTCCACCGCCACGGGTCATCGTTACCGCCGGACCTATCTACGAAGTGCGATTTGTAGGAGCGGGCCTTGCCCGCGAAAGGGAGCGAAGCTCCCGGCAGGATGCCAGAAGCCTTTCTAACGGTGCCCGAACAACCTCTCTGGAATCCTGCCGGCCGGCAAAGCCTGCCTTTCGCTTGCAGGGCAAGCTCCCACAAACACCACCTTCGTAGATAGGTTCGGCGGCACAGCCGCTCGCCCCGGCTGGAGAGATAACCTGGTGGATCTATTGGCCTAGTCGCTGGCTTCCAGCGATTTGTTGATGCGCAGCGCCAGCAGCGTGCAGAGCACCCCGGAAAGCAGATACACACTGACGTAGGCGAGGCCGAAGTTGGCCGACAGACCGAGCGCCACCAGCGGCGCGAAGGCGGCGCCGAACAACCAGGCGAAGTCGGACGTGAGCGCCGCGCCGGTGTAGCGGAAGCGGCGCTCGAAGTTGGTGGTCACGGTGCCGGCGGCCTGGCCGTAGGACACGCCCAGCAGCGCGAAGCCGATCAGGATAAAGGCGTCCTGCTGGATCGCGGAGCCGTCCAGCAACATCGGCGTGAACAGCGCGAATACGCCGATCAGGCAGGCCAGCAGGGCCACGGTAGTACGCTTACCGATGCGATCGGCGATCCAGCCGGAGACGATGGTGCCGAACACGGCGAGCACGGCGCCGGCGAGTTGGACGCCGAGCACGTCGCGGATCGACTGGCTTTCGTTAAAGCTGATCCAGGACAACGGAAAAATGGTCACCATGTGGAACAGGGCGTAGCTGGCGAGCGCCGCGAACGAGCCGATAAAGATGTTGTAACCCTGCCGGCGCAGCATCTCGCGGGTGCCGATGGGCTCCAGTTCCCCTTCTTCCAGGGCCTGGGTGTACTCATCGGTGACCACCAGGCGCAGGCGCGCGAAGAGCGCCACCACATTGATCGCGAAGGCGACGAAGAACGGATAGCGCCAGCCCCAGGCCAGGAAATCTTCACTGGAGAGGCTCACCACCAGGTACAGGAACAGGGCCGCGGCCACCAGGAAGCCGATCGGTGCGCCGAGCTGGCCGAGCATGGCGTACCAACTGCGCCGATGGCGCGGCGCGTTCAGCGCCAGCAGAGAGGGCAGGCCGTCCCAGGAACCGCCCAGCGCAAAGCCCTGGAGAATACGGAACAGCGCCAGCAGCATGATGGTCCAGACACCTAATGTTTCGTAGGTGGGCAGCAACGCCATGCCGACGGTGGCGGTGCCCAGCATGAACAGCGCCACGGTGAGTTTCACGCCACGGCCCCAATGCCGCTGGATGGTCATGAACAGGGCGGTACCGAAGGGCCGGGCCAGGAACGCGAAGGAAAAAATAATAAACGCTGCCAGCATGCCTTCCAGTCGCCCCAGGAACGGAAAGAACACGTAGGGGAACACCAGCACCGAGGCGATGCCGAACACGAAGAAATCGAAGTACTCCGAGGCGCGGCCGATCACCACGCCCACGGCGATCTCCCCGGGCGCCACCTTGGAGCGGTCGGCGGTGGTATTACGCAGATCCTGTTCCATGGTGGTGACGGGCGTGGTTTGATTTTGGCTGCTGGACATGATGCTGGCTCTTTATGCAAACAAAGGGTTAAGCACGTCAACGGACGACCAGGGCATAGCATCGCCTGAACCCGGGTGCCGCCGCCATAGGACAAAATGTCCAATTCCCGGGGCGCCCTCCAACGAGTAGAGTCGTTCGTATCGTGGGCCACAAATCCTGATCCGGCAATGGCATTTCCCAAGCTGCTTTCATTTTCCAGGCCGCTTCAAGGCGCCCTTCTATCCGTCTCCCTGGCCTTGCTAGCGGGCTGTGACATGGTGGTGATGTCACCCTCCGGGGACGTCGCCATGCAACAGCGTGACCTGATTCTCTGGGCCACCGGTCTGATGCTGATCGTAATCGTGCCGGTGATCATCATGACGCTGATGTTCGCCTGGCGGTATCGCGCTTCCAACCGGGACGCGGAATATTCGCCGGACTGGGATCACTCCACCATGCTTGAGCTGGTGATCTGGGCGGTGCCGCTGTTGATCATCATCGCTCTGGGCGCGATTACCTGGGTGAGCACCCATAAACTGGACCCGTATCGGCCGCTGGACCGCATTGACGCCAGCCGGCCGGTGCCCGAGGGCACCGAGCCGCTGGTGGTGCAGGTGGTGTCGCTGGAATGGAAATGGCTGTTCTTCTACCCGGAGCAGGGCATCGCCACGGTCAACGAACTGGCAGCGCCGGTGGACCGGCCGATCCGCTTCGAGATCACCTCGCACTCGATCATGAACTCCTTCTACATCCCCGCGCTGGCCGGCCAGATCTATGCCATGGCCGGCATGGAGACCAAGTTGCACGGCGTGATCAACGAGCCCGGCGTGTACGACGGTTTCTCCGCCAACTACAGCGGTGCCGGCTTCTCACACATGCGCTTCCATTTTCACGGGCTGGAAACGGAGGCGGACTTTGAAGGCTGGGTGGACAAAGTGCGTGACGACGGCGGCGAATTGGACCGGGCCGCCTACAAGCAGCTTGCCGAGCCCAGCCAGAAGGAACCGGTGCGCTATTACGCCGATGTCGATCCCGGGCTGTACGACGCCATTCTGAACCGTTGCATCGACCCGGGCACGGTGTGCATGAAGGATATGATGGGCCACCACGGACCGGATCATGACCACGGATCTCATGGGAATTGAACATGTTTGAGCAACTCGATCTCACCCAGTTGATTTTCGGGCGCCTCTCCTGGGACGCCATTCCGCTTCATGATCCGGTGATCGTGGCGACGTTCGTGGTCGTGGCGCTGGGCGGCGCCGCCGTCTTGGCAGCGATGACCTATTACCGCGTCTGGGGCTATTTGTGGAAGGAATGGTTTACCAGCATCGACCACAAAAAGATCGGCATCATGTACATGGTGCTGGGCCTGGTGATGCTGCTGCGCGGCTTCGCCGACGCCATCATGATGCGCATACAGCAGGCCTGGGCGTTTGGCGATGCCACCGGTTACCTGCCGCCGGATCATTACGATCAGATTTTTACCGCCCATGGCGTGATCATGATTTTCTTCGTCGCCATGCCGTTGATCACCGGCATCATGAATTACATCATCCCGTTGCAGATCGGCGCCCGGGACGTGGCCTTTCCGTTTTTGAATAACTTCAGCTTCTGGATGACCGCCAGTGGTGCTGTGCTGGTGATGGCGTCCCTGTTCATCGGCGAATTCGCCAAGACCGGCTGGCTGGCCTACCCACCTCTCTCGGGGATCATGGAAAGCCCCGGGGTAGGGGTGGATTATTATCTATGGGCGTTGCAGATCGCCGGGGTGGGGACGTTGCTATCGGGTATCAACCTGTTGGTGACGATCGTCAAAATGCGTGCCCCCGGCATGAATCTGATGAAAATGCCGGTGTTCACCTGGACCTCCCTGTGCACCAACGTGCTGATCGTCGCGGCTTTCCCGGTACTCACCGCGGTGCTGGGCATGCTGTTGCTGGACCGTTATCTCGGCACCGCCTTCTTCACCAATGATCTGGGCGGCAACGTGATGATGTACATCAACCTGATCTGGATCTGGGGCCACCCGGAGGTGTACATCCTGATTTTGCCGGCCTTTGGTATTTTCTCCGAAGTGGTGTCCACCTACAGCGGCAAGCGCCTGTTCGGCTATGCCTCCATGGTCTACGCCACGGTGGTGATCACGGTGCTTTCCTACATGGTCTGGTTGCACCACTTTTTCACCATGGGGTCCGGGGCCAGCGTTAATTCGTTCTTCGGCATCACCACCATGATCATTTCGATCCCCACCGGGGCGAAGATTTTCAACTGGCTGTTCACCATGTATCGAGGCCGCATCCGCTTTGAGGTGCCGATGCTGTGGACCCTCGGTTTCATCATCACGTTCGTGATCGGCGGCATGACCGGCGTGTTGTTGGCGGTGCCGCCGGCGGACTTCGTGCTGCACAACAGCCTGTTCCTGGTGGCGCATTTTCATAACGTGATTATCGGCGGTGTGCTGTTTGGTCTGTTCGCGGGTATCACTTACTGGTATCCCAAGGCGTTCGGTTACAAGCTGGATCCGTTCTGGGGCAAGATGTCGTTCTGGTTCTGGACCATCGGTTTCTATTTCGCCTTCATGCCGCTTTACGTGCTCGGTCTGATGGGCGTGACCCGTCGCATGAGCCAGTTCGAGGCGGATGCCGCCATGCAGTTCTGGTTCCAGGTGGCCGCCTTCGGTGCCTTCCTGATTGCCCTGGGTATTTTGTTCTTCATCGTGCAATTGGTGGTGAGCCACCGCCGCCGGGATCAGCTGCGCGACACCACCGGCGACCCTTGGGACGGCCGCACCCTGGAGTGGGCCACCTCGTCGCCGCCGCCGCAGTACAACTTCGCCTTCACGCCCCGGGTGCATGATCTGGATGCCTGGTGGCAGATGAAGCAGCACAAGTACCGCCGGCCGGAGCAGGGCTTCAAGGCCATCCATATGCCGAAGAATACCGCCGCGGGCATCATTCTCGCCGGTATCAGCACGGTGCTGGGCTTCGCCCTGGTGTGGCACATGTGGTTGCTGGCGGGGGTGAGCTTCGCCGCGCTGCTGGCGGTCGCCATCGGCCATACCTTTAACTATGACCGTGACTATCACATTCCCGCCGAAGAAGTGGAGCGGGTGGAAGCGGAACGTACGCGGATGTTAGCCAGCCATGTCTGAGACCACCTACACCCCGGAAAGCGGTGACGTGGAAGCCCTGGAGTTTCACGTCACCGAGGATCATCACCCGGAAACCGGCACGTTGCTGGGGTTCTGGCTCTATCTGATGAGCGACTGCCTGATCTTCGCCTGTCTGTTCGCCACCTATGGCGTGCTGGGGCGCAGTTACGCGGGCGGCCCCACCGGCGCCGAGCTGTTCGATCTGCCGCTGGTGGCGATCAACACCTCGTTCCTGCTGCTGTCGTCGATCACCTATGGCTTCGCCATGCTGGAGACGCAGCGCAAGCGGGTCGGCGCCACCATCGGCTGGCTGGCGGTGACTGGTCTGTTGGGCGTGGCCTTCCTGGGCCTGGAGCTGTACGAGTTCGCCCATCTGTTGAATGAAGGGGCGGGCCCGCAGCGCAGCGCCTTCCTGACCTCCTTCTTCGCCCTGGTGGGTACGCACGGCCTGCACGTGCTGTTCGGTATCATCTGGCTGGTGGTGCTGGTGGTGCAGCTGCGTAAGCACGGGCTGATCGTCGAGAACCAGCGCCGTCTGTTCTGTCTGTCCATGTTCTGGCATTTCCTGGATGTGGTCTGGATCGGCGTGTTCACCTTTGTCTACCTGATGGGAGTCCTGCCATGAGCGATCATCACGACGCGGCTCACGACGACGTCCTCCCCGATGCGCCGCACAGTACCTTCAAGGGGTACATGACCGGCTTCGTGCTCGCCGTGGTGCTCACGGTGATCCCGTTCTGGGTGGTGATGGCCGACGTGTTCGAGAGCACCGGCGTCACCGCCCTGGTGATCCTCAGCCTGGCGGCGGTGCAGATCGTGGTGCACATGATCTATTTCCTGCACATGAACTTCCGCTCCCAGGGCGGCTGGAACATGCTGGCGCTGATTTTCACGGCGGTGATCGTGTTCATTACCCTGGCCGGTTCGCTGTGGGTCATGTACCACCTGAACGTGAACATGATGCCGGGGATGATGCAGGACCCCTGGGGCTGAGATGGCCCCGCGGACTGCCCGCCGCTGGCCGGGGCGGCTGCTGTGGGGCGCCCTGGCGCTGCTGGCGTTCATCGGCTTCCTGGCGCTCGGCCAGTGGCAGCTGGAGCGGCGGGCCTGGAAGCTGGACCTGATCGAGCGGGTCGAGCAGCGCGTGGACGCGCCCCCGGTGGCCGCCCCGGCGGGCGCCGACATCGACCCGCAAGAGTACGAATATCTGCGGGTGCGCCTGCACGGCGAGTTCCTGCACCAGCGGGAGACGCTGGTGCAGGCCAGCACCGTTCTCGGCAGCGGTTACTGGGTATTGACCCCGCTGCGCCGCCAGGACGGTACCACGGTACTGGTCAACCGGGGCTTCGTGGCACCGGAGAACCGGCAACGGGCGCAGCGCCGGGAGGGCGAGCCGCGCGGGCCCGTGACGATCACCGGCCTGCTGCGCTCCAGCGAACCGGGCGGTGCCTTTCTGCGCGATAACGCGCCGGAAAAGGACCGCTGGTATTCCCGCGACGTGGCCGCCATTGCCAAGGCCCGTGGCCTGGACCGGGTGGCGCCGTACTTCGTCGACGCCGAGGCGCCGCCGCTGGCTGAAGGCGGCGGTGCCGGTCAGCCGGTGTCCGGCCTCACCGTGATCCAATTCCGCAATAATCACCTGGTCTATGCGCTCACCTGGTTTATGCTCGCGCTGATGGTGGCCGGCGGCGCCGGCTACGCGGCCCGGGAAGAATTCCGGCCGCGCCGATCAGGAGACCCGCGATGATTCCGCCCAGCGCGACCACGCCGGTGGACGACGACGCCACCGGGCGCAAGAACATGCAGCAGCTGATCCAGCTGCGCTGGATCGCCGTGCTCGGTCAGGTGGGCACCATCCTGGTGGTCTTCTTCGTGTTCAGGATCGAGCTGCCGCTGCTGTATATGTTCGCGGTGCTGGCCGGGCTGGTGGCGTTCAACGGCGCCAGCCTGCTGCGCCTGCGGCTGCGGCGGCCGGTCAGTAACGGCGAGCTGTTCGTCGCCCTGCTGGTGGACGTGATCACGCTCACCATGCAGCTCTATCTCAGCGGCGGCGCCACCAACCCCTTTATTTTCCTCTACCTGCTGCAGGTGGTGCTGGCGGCGGTGCTGCTGGAGGCCTGGTCCACCTGGATCATTCTGCTGGTCACCGCCGGCTGTTTCGTGGCTCTGGAGTTCGCCGCCCGGCCGCTGCCGTTGCCGCTCGACTACGAACTGGGCCCGCTGAGCCTCTATATCCAGGGCATGCTGCTGTGCTTCGTGCTCAACGCGGTGCTGCTGGTGATCTTTATCAACCGCATTACCCGCAACCGGCGCGACCGGGACGCGCGTCTGGCGGCCCTGCGCCAGCGCGCCGCCGAGGAAGAGCACATCGTGCGCATGGGCCTGCTGGCCTCCGGCGCCGCCCACGAACTGGGCACGCCGTTGGCCACCCTGGCGGTGATCCTGGGCGACTGGCGGCGCATGTCGGTGTTCCAGTCCGACCCGGATCTGGCCCAGGAGATCGGCGAAATGCAGACCCAGGTGCTGCGCTGCAAATCCATCGTCAGCGGTATTCTGCTGTCCGCCGGCGAGGCCCGCGGCGAAGCCTCGGAGGAGACCACCGTGCACGCCTTCGTCGACGAGCTGGTGGCGGAGTGGCGCACCACCCGCCCGGTGAACGACTTCGAATACCGCAACCTGTTCGGCGAGGACCGGGCGATCATCTCCGATTCCGCGCTTAAGCAGACCGTACACAACGTGCTCGACAACGCCCTGGAAGCGTCGCCGCACTGGGTGGGGCTGGAAGTCAGCCGCCGCGACGATACGCTGATCGTCTCGGTGACGGACCAAGGCGCGGGCTTTTCCGAGGCCATGCTCAACCATCTGGGCCGCCCCTACCAGTCCACCAAGGGCCGCCCCGGCGGCGGCCTGGGCCTGTTCCTGGTGTTCAACGTGGTGCGCACCCTGGGCGGCAACGTCAGCGCCGGCAACCGCCCCCAGGGTGGCGCCGTGGTCACGCTGACGTTGCCGTTGTCGGCGCTCACCATTGATGATCAGGAGATGGATGAACAGGAGATGGATGAGCAGGGCGCCGATGAGCAAGAGATGCACGCGCTGACGCAAGAGGAGGGCGGTCATGACCACTGAGGGGCCGGAACAGCCGCGGACGTTGCTGATTGTCGAGGACGACGCCGCGTTCGCCCGCACCCTGGGCCGGTCGTTCGAACGGCGCGGCTACCAGGTCCGCAACGCGGACAGCCTGGAGGCGGTGCGCGAAGCGCTGAGCGAACAGATCCCCGACTACGCAGTGGTGGATCTCAAGCTGAAAGGCGGTGCCTCCGGCCTGGCGTGCGTGCAGGCCCTGCACGAACACACCCCGGAAACCCTGATCGTGGTGCTCACCGGCTACGCCAGCATCGCCACCGCGGTGGAAGCGATCAAGCTGGGCGCCTGCCACTATTTGGCCAAACCCTCCAATACCGACGACATCGAAGCCGCCTTCGAACGCGCCGAAGGCAATGTGGAAGTCGAAGTGACCGGCCGCCCCACCTCGATCAAAACCCTGGAATGGGAACGCATCCACCAAACCCTGGCGGAGACCGACTTCAACATCTCCGAAACCGCCCGCCGCCTCGGCATGCACCGCCGCACCCTCGCCCGCAAACTCGGCAAACGACAAGTAAAATAGAGAGCAATTGAGAATGGAGAATGCGCGGATCAGGCTTCCGCTTCTCAAAGGCAAAGAGGCCGCGGTCCCGGTTGGACGCGGCCTCTTTGCGTTCAGCACACCACCGGGCTCGGCCCGCGCAATTTTCCATTTTCCATTTTCAATTATCCATTGATTCTCAAGGTACTAGCCGCGTCGGCGGCGCCTTGCCTTCGCCATGGTATTGCCAGTGGCGGTGGGGGGATTCGGCGAGTTCGAGGACGTCGACGTGATCGGCGGTGAGGACCAGGACGGAGAAGTCTTCCGCCGGGTGGTCTTCCGGGCAGGCGCGCGGGTAGCGGTAGTGGTCGGACTTCGGTGGGCGCCAGAGGCTGCCGGGGGGTGGCCCGCAGAAACGCGACCGTGCTTCGCGGTCGAGCAGGCGCCACAGGCGCAGGGTGTCCTCGGGGTGCTGCTCCGGGGTGAGGAAGTGCACGTGGCCGCGGAAGCGCCATTGGGTGCGGCTGGTGAGGTCGTACCAGCAGGCTTCGGCGCCGGGCTGACGCTCCAGATGCAGGGCTTTGTCGCTGCGTTGGTCGGTGGTGAACCACAGGGCCCGGCCGTGGCGCTCACGCAGGCTCAGGGTGCGACAGCGGGCACCGCCGTCGTCGCCCACGGTGGCGAGCTGCATAAAGCAGTGGGGGGCGGCCTTGCGGGTGGCCTCGAACCAGTCTGTCCATCGCTGGGGTAAGCTCATGGGCACGCAGTATGGCGCCTTGATTCGCCGTTGGCCATTCCCGATAGGGGTGTTGGCATCGGCCCCGAAGCGGCGCTAGAATCCGCCCATGGACTGTTCAAACCCGCTCAATCCGTTCCTGCCTTTCTCCCCCGCCGGCTGGCGATGGTGACGCTCGCCCTTGGGAGCCTCCCGGCATCGCTCGTTGCCTGAGAGTCTCCGCTGTTTTTCCGCTACAATTTACGGCTTGCGATTGCCGCACCTGAACAAAGACCGGGGACCACCATGTCACCACGCAATCTGGACGATTACGCCCGCCAGGGTTATAGCCGCGTACCCATCGTGCGCGAAGTGCTGGCGGATCTGGACACGCCGCTGTCCGCCTACCGCAAGCTGGCCGCCGGGCCCTACAGCTATCTGTTCGAATCGGTGCAGGGCGGCGAGCGCTGGGGCCGTTATTCGATCATCGGCCTGCCGGCCCGCGAGGTGGTGCGCATCACCGGCCCGCGCATCACCGTGAGCGATGCCGACGGCGCCGTCGTTGAGGAGATCGAAAGCGACGACCCGATCGCCTGGATCGAGGACTATCGCCTCCAGTATCGCGCCCCGGACGTGCCCGGGCTGCCCCGTTTCAACGGCGGCCTGGTGGGCTACTTCGGCTACGACAGCGTGCGCTATTTCGAACCTCGCCTGGGTCCGGCGCGCGGCGAGGACGTGCTGCAGGTGCCGGACATCCTGTTGATGCGTTCCGAGGAAGTGGTGGTGTTCGATAACCTGCGCGGCAGCCTGTTCCTGATCGTGCATGTGAGCCCCGAGGATCCGCATGCGGCGGCCAGCGCCGAGACCCGTCTGGACGAGTTGCAGCGCCGCCTGCGCGCGCCGTTGCCGGAACCGGAGGACCAGGTGTACGGCGAACCGGTGGACGAAAACGATTTCGTCTCCGAGTTTCCCCGTGAGCAGCACGCCGCCGCCGTGGAGAAAATCCGCGAGTACATTCTCGCCGGCGACGTCATGCAGGTGGTGCCGGCCCAGCGTATGAGCTGCGATTTCCCCGCCCCGGCCATCGACCTGTACCGGGCGCTGCGCTACCTGAACCCGTCCCCTTATATGTTCTATCTCGACCTGGAGGATTTCCACATCGCCGGCTCCTCGCCGGAGATTCTCACCCGGGTGGAGGACGATCAGGTCACGGTGCGGCCCATCGCCGGCACCCGCAAACGCGGCGCCACGCCGCAACGCGACAAGGAATTGGAAGAAGAGCTGCTCGCCGACCCCAAGGAGATCGCCGAGCACCTGATGCTGATCGACCTGGGCCGCAACGACGTGGGCCGGGTGGCGGAGCCCGGCCAGGTGCGCGTCACCGGCAATATGGAGATCGAGCGCTACTCCCACGTGATGCACATCGTGTCCAATGTGGAAGGCACCCTGCGCCAGGGGCTGGGGCCGCTGGAAGTGCTGGCGGCCACCTTCCCGGCGGGCACCTTGAGCGGCGCGCCCAAGATCCGCGCCATGGAAATCATCGACGAGGTGGAGCCCACCAAGCGGGGGGTCTACGGCGGTGCGGTGGGCTATATCGGCTTCAACGATGATATGGACATGGCCATCGCCATCCGCACCGCCGTGGTCAAGGACGGCCGTCTGTACGTGCAGGCGGGCGGCGGCATCGTCGCCGACTCGGTGCCCGAGCTGGAATGGAAGGAAACCATGAACAAAGCGCGCGCCGTGTTCCGCGCCGTGAATATGGCGCTGGGCGGCCTTGATCTGGGTGGCGCCAACGGGGACGGGGGAACCAAGTAATGCGCGTGCTGATGATCGACAACTACGACAGCTTTACCTACAACCTGGTGCAGTACCTGCAGGAGCTGGGCGCCGAGGTGCTGGTGCATCGCAACGACAAGATCGACCTGGCCGGCATGGAAGCGCTCAACGCCGACCGGCTGATGATCTCACCGGGGCCCTGCACCCCCAACGAGGCGGGCATCTCGGTGGGGGCGATCCGCCATTTCGCCGGCAAGCTGCCGATTCTCGGCGTGTGTCTGGGTCACCAGGCCCTGGGCCAAGCGTTCGGCGGCCAGGTGGTGCGCGCGCGCACGGTAATGCATGGCAAGACCTCGCCGGTGCATCATACCGGCAAGGGTGTGTTCCGCGGCCTGCCCAGCCCCTACACGGCCACCCGCTACCATTCGCTGGTGGTGGACAAGGCCAGCCTGCCGGACTGCTTCGAGGTGACCGCCTGGACCCTGGACGACAACGGCGACATGGACGAGATCATGGGCATGCGCCACCGGGAGCTGCCGCTGGAAGGCGTGCAGTATCACCCGGAGTCGATTCTTACCGAGCACGGCCATGATCTGCTCAACAACTTTCTGAAGGGGGAAAGCGCATGAACATCCAGGAGGCCCTGGCCACGGTGGTCGAGCATATCGATCTTTCCACCGAGCAAATGAACGACGTGATGCGCCAGATCATGACCGGCGGCGCCACCGACGCGCAGATCGGCGCCTTTCTGGTGGCGCTGCGCATGAAAAGCGAATCCCTGGACGAGATCACCGGCGCCGCCATGGTGATGCGCGAGCTGGTGACCCCGGTGGTGATCGACAACCGCCGTCACCTGGTGGACATCGTTGGCACCGGCGGCGACGGCGCCAACCTGTTCAACGTGTCCACCGCCAGCGCTTTCGTGGCGGCGGCGGCGGGCTGCCGGGTGGCGAAGCACGGTAACCGCTCGGTGAGCTCCAAAAGCGGCTCCTCGGATCTTCTGGAAGAAGCCGGCATCCGCCTGGATCTGAGCCCCAACGAGGTGGCCCAATGTGTGGACGCAGTGGGCGTCGGCTTTATGTTCGCGCCGTCCCATCACAGCGCCATGAAATACGCCATCGGGCCGCGTAAGGAACTGGGCATGCGCACCCTGTTCAATATTCTCGGCCCGATGACCAACCCCGCCGGCGTACAACGGCTGGTGGTGGGCGTGTTCTCCGACAAACTCTGCAAACCCATGGCGGAAGTGATGGGGCGCCTGGGCGCCGAGCACGTGATGGTGGTGCACGGACTCGACGGCCTGGACGAAATCAGCCTGGCCGGGCGCACCCATGTGGCGGAATTCAAGAATGGTGAGGTGCGCGAATACAGCCTTACCCCGGAAGACGTGGGCATCGATTCCGACTCCCTGGTGGGGCTGGACGTGACCGACCCGACAGCCTCCTTGGCGCTGATCCGCGAGGCGTTCAGCAAGCGTAAAGAAGGCAACGCCGCCAAGGCTGCTGACATGATCACCCTCAACGCCGGCGCCGCCATCTACGTGTCCGGCGTTACCCGCACCCTGGAAGAGGGGGTTCGGATGGCCGAGGATCTGGTCCACAATGGGGAAGCCGCCGAGCGGATGCGCGAACTAGCGCAGTTCACTTTCGCATTGAAGGAAGAGGTATGAGCGACGCAGCGATCAGCGGAACCATCCTGGAACGCATCATCGAACGCAAACGCGAAGAGATCCAGGCCGGCCAGCAGCGCTACAGCCTGGGCGAACTGGAAGCCATTGCCGACAACCAGGGCAAGGCCCGGGGCTTCGCCAAATCCCTGTACGCTAGCGTGGCCGCTGGCCGGCCGGCGGTGATCGCCGAGGTGAAGAAGGCCTCCCCCAGCAAGGGCCTGATCCGCGAGGACTTCGACCCGGTGGACATCGCCCGCCGTTACGAGGGCGCCGGCGCCAGCGCCCTGTCGGTGCTCACCGACCAGGACTTCTTCCAGGGCCACGAGGACTATCTGCGCGCCGCCCGCAACGCGGTGTCCGTGCCGGTGCTGCGCAAGGACTTCATCATCGACCCCTGGCAGGTGTTCGAAACCCGCGCCATGGGCGCCGACGCGGTGTTGCTGATCGTGGCGGCGCTGTCCGACGCCCAGCTCGACCAGCTCTACCACGCCGCCCAGCGGGCCGGCTGCGACGTGCTGGTGGAAGTGCACACCGCCGACGAGCTGGCCCGGGCGCTGAAGCTCAACATCGAGCTGATCGGCATCAACAACCGCGACCTGCACACCTTCGACACCCGTCTGGACACCACCCTGGAACTCGCCGAGCAGGTGCCCGGCGATCACCTGGTGATCACCGAAAGCGGCATCCACACCCGCGACGACGTCCGCCTGATGCGCAAAAACGGCATCAATGGCTTCCTCGTTGGCGAAGCTTTTATGCGCGCTGAGGACCCGGGCGCCGCCCTCAAAGCACTGTTCTTCTAATGGATAATTGAAAATGGAGAATGGATAATTACGCGGGCCGGGTAGCGGTGTGCTGAACGCAAAGAGGCCGCGCCCACCCGGGGTCGCGGCCTCTTTGCGTTTTGAGAGGCGGAACTCTTTATCCGCGCATTCTCAATTCTCCATTATCCATTCTCAATTGCTTCTGTCAGCGGGTGCCGTAGACCACCATAGTCTTGCCCTTCACGGACACCAGACCTTGCTCCTCCAGGTTCTTCAACACCCGGCCGACCATTTCGCGGGAGCAGCCGACGATGCGGCCGATTTCCTGGCGGGTGACCTTGATTTGCATGCCGTCCGGGTGGGTCATGGCGTCGGGCTGTTTGCACAGGTCCAGCAGGGTGCCGGCGACGCGGCCGGTGACATCCAGGAACGCCAGGTCACCCACTTTGCGGGTGGTGGCGCGCAGACGTCCGGCGATCTGCGCGGACACCGCGAACAGAATCTCGGCGTCCTCGCGGGCCAGTTGGCGGAATTTGGGGTAGCTGACTTCCGCCACCTCGCACTCGGTTTTCGCTTTCACCCAGGCGGAACGGGACGGATCGGCCTCGAACAGGCCCATCTCACCGAAGAAGTCGCCTTCATTGAGGTAGGCCATGATCATCTCACGGCCATCGTCGTCCTCGATCATCACTGTCACGGAGCCCTTGAGAATGTAGTACAGGGCGTCCGACTCGTCACCGGCGTAAATAATGGTGCTTTTGGCCGGATACTTTCGGCGATGACAGTTGGCGAGAAATTGGTCCAGATTTGGAATTATCTTGTTACCGTCGCTCATGGGCTCTCTGCTTCTGGGCACGCTGCTTAAAAGCCGGAAAAAAGTCTTAGCTATTTAAGCTTATGGAGTTTGCCTGTTTTTCAGGTGACTGCCAAGGGAACCGGTCCACAGTCTGCCGCTTCCCGGGGTCGGCCGCCAGCCCCGCGGGGTTCTACGTTCGCCGGGGTATGGCGCGGGGGAGCTCTGTGGTAGTCTTCGCGGCCATTCCGCGAGGGCGTGAGCAGGAGACTCGAATGAAAGCGGTGGTTGATTGGCAGGGCGATGTCTGTTTCCAGGCCGAGTCTGAAACCGGCCATACTCTGGTGATGGACGGGCCGCCGGATCACGGCGGTAAAAACCGTGGCGCGCGGCCCATGGAAACCGTGTTGATGGGTGTCGGCGGCTGTTCCAGCTTCGATGTGGTGCATATCCTGCGCAAAGCCCGCCAGGACGTCACCGGCTGTCGCTGCGAGATGGAAGCCGAACGGGCCGAGGACGAGATTCCGTCGGTTTTTACCAAAATTCACCTGCATTTCCGGGTCAGTGGCAATAACCTCAAGGAAAATCAGGTCAAGCGGGCCGTGGAACTGTCCGCGGAGAAGTATTGCTCCGCCGCCATTATGCTGACGCGTGGTGGCGTGGAAGTGACGCACAGCTACAGCATCGAATCCTGATAACGGCCAGCGGGGAAATAACGCCGTGGTGAAAGATCCCAATCCGAAAATTTCGGTTCATGGTTTTAACAACCTGACCAAATCCCTCAGCTTTAATATCTTCGATATCGCTTACGCGAAAACCGAGCAGCATCGCAAGGAATACATCGAATATATCGACGAGCTGTACAACGCCGAGCGTCTTACCGAAATCCTCACCAACGTGACCCGGATTATCGGCGCCAACATCCTGAATATTGCCCGCCAGGATTATGACCCCCAGGGCGCCAGCGTGACCATGCTGATCGCCGAGCACGAATCCCCGCCCACCGACGGAGACTGGGACGAGGAAGCCCCGGGGCCGTTGCCGGATTCGGTGGTCGCCCACCTGAACAAGAGCCACGTGACGGTGCACACCTATCCGGAGTCGCACCCGGACAACGGTATTTCCACCTTCCGGGTGGATGTGGACGTCTCCACCTGCGGCGTGATCTCACCGCTGCGGGCGTTGAACTACCTGATCCACAGCTTTGATTCCGACATCGTCACCATCGATTACCGGGTGCGCGGCATGACCCGCGACGTGGACGGCACCAAGCACTACATCGACCACGACATTAACTCGATTCAGAACTTCCTCACCGAGGACACCCAGAACGGGTACCAGATGATCGATGTGAACGTGTACCAGGAGAACATCTTCCACACCAAGATGCTGCTCAAGGAATTCGACATCAACAACTACCTGTTCGGTGCCGGCAGTGATGAGTTCGACGACAAGGAACTGGCCAACATCCGCGAACGCCTGCAGACCGAAATGCTCGAGATCTTCTACAGCAGAAACATGTAACTCCCGAATCACTACGAAGTCAGGTTTGTAGGAGCGGGCCTTGCCCGCGAAAGGGAGCGAAGCTCCCGGCAAAGGTTGCCCCGCAGGATCCCAGAGCCCTCTCTAACGGCAGCACAATTGGCGTCTCTGGTATCCCGCCGGCCGGCTTTGCCGGCCTTTCGCTTGCAGGCAAGCTCCCACAAAGAGGCCGCGTCCTAAACCAGGGGCGCGGCCTCTTTCGTTTCAGGTTGGTAGAGGTTTCGCCCGCGAGCTGTCAACTGTCCACTATCAACTGTTAACTAGACCCGGTAGGTGGTGAAGGTCATTACTTTGCTCATCAGCGCCATGGCGCCTTTGATGGGCGGCGGCAGGGGCGCGCCGCCGGCGCCTTCGGCGGTGACCGCGTGGCGCAGCTCGTCCTCGCGCATTTGTTCGAGGATGGCGCGGCTGCGACGGTCGCCGTCCGGCAGCCGGTTGAGGTGATTTTCCAGGTGGCGCACCACCTGGTGCTCGGTTTCCGATACGAACCCCAGGCTCCAGCGGTCGCCGGCCAGGCCGGCGCCAGCGCCGAGCGCGTAGCTGACGGCGTAGAACAGCGGATTCAGCCGGCTGGGCACGCCGCCCAGTTCACGGATGCGGTCGTCGCACCAGGACAGGTGGTCTTCTTCTTCGCGGGCCGCCTCTTCCATGGCATGGCGCACGTGGGGCAGGGTGGCGGTGCTGGCCTGGCCCTGGTAGAGCGCCTGGGCGCACACTTCACCGGTATGGTTGATGCGCATCAGGCCGGTGACGTGGCGGCGCTCCTGGGGGCTCAATGGCGCCTCGGGCCGCGGCTCCGCGTTCGGCGGCTGACGCTCGGCGCGGGCGGAGCCCGGCGACAAGGTGCGCAGTGCGCTGTCTACTCGGCTGAGCAGGCGGTCCATGGGGCTGAAGTGTCGTTCGGTCATTGTTCCGGTCTCCGGGCGCCAGTCGCGGGCATGCTAGCATAACCGCTTCATTAAACAGTGAACCAGGGGGGGCAGGGGCTCATGCACATCAGTCCCGCGGTGGCCGGCACCGACCGCAGCGTGTCCGCCGCCTTTGTCGACTCGGTGCTGCCGGATCTGCTGGCGCACTATCGTTTGCAACGGGCCACGGTGCTGGAACAGGCGGGCATCGACGGCACCGTGTTCAGCGATCCGGGGCGGCTGTTGCCGTTGCTCGACGTAATGCGGCTGTTTCTGGTGATTCTGGAAGCCTGCGGCGACCCCGGTCTGGGTTTTGAAACCGGGCGCCGGGTGCGGCCACGCTCCTATCAGGTGCTGGGCTATGTGATTCTGGCTAGCCGGGATCTGGACGAAGCCATCGAGCGGCTGATGCGCTTTGAGAAGCTGTCCGGCAATCTCGGTCGCACCGAACGCCACGACGAGGGCGATCAGGTGCGCTTGTCCTGGCAGTGCCCGGTGGTGGGTGAGCCGGGGCGCATGCTCACCGAGGCGGCGATCACCGGTTGGGTGACCTTCATGCGGCCGCTGATGCCGCCCGGTGCGGCGCCGGTGGAGGTGTGTTTTCGCCATCCACCGCCGGCGGACGCGGCCCGTTACCGGGACTGGTTCCAGGCGCCGGTGCGCTTTGACGCGGCGTTCGATGGCGTGCGCTTGTCGACGGCGTTATTGCGCCATTCCCTGGAAAGCGCTGACCCCGGGCTGGGACGGATGATGGAGAAAGAAGCCGGGGCCTTGCTGGCGGATTTCGACGCCCACGGCAATTTGCTCAGCCGGGTGCGCGCGGCGATCTACCGTCGTCTGGGCAGCGGCGACCCCACCGTGGAAGCGGTGGCCGGCGAGCTGGGTGTCACCGTGCGCACCCTGCAGAGCCGGCTGCAGCGCCAGGGCTTGGCGTATCAGGAAGTGCTGGATGGCCTGCGCCGCAGCCTGGCTGAGCTCTACCTGCGCGACCCGGCGCTCAACCTCACGGAAATCGCGTTGTTGCTGGGGTTCGCCGAGTCCAGCTCGTTCAGCCGCGCGTTCCGCCGCTGGCGCGGTGAGTCACCGGTCAGTTGGCGTCGTCGTCTATTGGCCGCGGCGCCTTCCGGGTAAAGCGCACCAGCGCCTCGCGCAGTACGCTCATCTCCACCGGTTTGGGGATGTGCGCGTTCATCCCCGAGGCCAGGCTGCGCTCGCGGTGTTCGCGCAAAATGTGGGCGGTGAGGGCGACGATCGGCACCGCCACCAGACCCTGGTCGCGCTCGAACTCGCGGATCCGCTGGGTGGCTTCGAAACCGTCCATCTCGGGCATTTCACAATCCATCAGGATCAGGTCGTAGCGGTTTTCCATGGCCATCGCCAGCGCTTCCTTGCCGTTGGCGGCGAGGTCGGCGCTCAGCCCCAGCTTGCTGAGCATGCCGCGAATCACTTTCTGGCTGAGCTTGTGGTCCTCCACCACCAGCAGTTTCAGGCCCGGGTCCGGGGTGGCGGGCTGGCCGTGCTCGCGCACCGGCCGGCGCAGCCCCATCTCTTCCGCCAGCGCCTGCTTCAGGCGCGGCGCCGACACCGGCTTGGTGAGCACCCGGTGGATGCTCACGTTGCGGGCTTCGGTGGCGGTGGGCGCGTTATTCACCCCGGTGAGCATGATTAACGTGGTGGGATGGGTGATCACCGGGTCCTCGTGGATGCGTGCCGCCAGCTGCAGGCCGTTCATGCCCGGCATGTGGTGATCGAGCAGGACAATGTCGTAGGGCTCGTTAATGTTGGCCTGGGTGCGCAGGGACGCCAGCGCCTCGCGCGGGTCGTGGCAGGCGGTGACGCGCATACCCCAGCCCAGGGCCAGATGGCGGATCACCCGGGTGACGGTGCTGGAGTCGTCCACCACCAGCATGCTGCGGCCCTGCAACGCGCTGATGTCGGTATCCGGCCCGCTCGGTGGCGCGTCCATGGCCGGCAACGGCAGCACGAACCAGTAGGCCACGTCGCCGCCGTGTTCGTCGCGTTCCCCGGCGCGGCCCTGCATGGCGTCCACCAGCTGCTCGGCGATCGACAGGTTGAGGTTGCTGCTGTCCTGGCGGGCGGCGGGGTCGCGCAGGGCGCGGAAGGTGCCGGAGCGCAGGGCGCTGCCGCTGAATTCAAAACGCACCTGGCCAGCCCGGCCGGTGGGCTCCAGGGAAATGTCGATGATCAGTTCGCCGGGCTGCGCATGGCGTATGAAGGCGCCCATCAGGTTGGTCAGCACCTGGCGCAGCCGGCCGGGGTCGCCTTCCATGCGGGCCGGCAGGTTGGTGTGCACGTGGGTGATCAGCTCGACCTGTTTCTCTTCGGCCCGTTCGCGGAACAGATCCACCGCGCCCATCAGCAACTCGTTGGCGTCCAGGGCCTCGCGGTTAATGTCCGCGCCCTGATCGGATAACTGGGAGTATTCCAGTACGTCGTTGATGATCTTGAGCAGGCTCTCCCCAGCATTGCGGATGCCACCCACGCAGTCTTTCTGGTTGGGCGTCAGCGGGGTGTCCTCGAGAATCTCCGCCATGCCAAGAATGCCGCTCAACGGTGTGCGTACGTCATGGCCCATGCGCGCCAGGGTCTCGCGGCGGGTGGTGTCGACGGTCTCCGCCACGCTCTGGCTGCGCCGGCGCTCCATCTTCATATGCAGGTGCTGGTGATGCTGGATGCGCAGCCCGGCGGCCTGGATGAAGCCGGCCAGGTTGACGGTAATCATCACGCACAGGCCCAGGTCCACATTGCTTTGTATCAGGCCGAGCATGGTCAGGCAGGCCAGCACTACCGGGCTGCCCACCAGCAGGCTGGTGAAGAAATACAGAGCGCCGAGCGGCACTTCCCGGTGCCAGGCCTGGTAGCCCAGAGCCACCAGTAAGGCCGCGGCGGCGAGGCCCAGCCCGAAGGCGGCGGCCAGGGCGCCGGCGATCGGCAGCCAGGGCACCGCTAGCAGGGACAGCAGGGCCAGTAGCGCCAGACCGCGCAGCAGGCGGTCCAGCAGCGGCGCGTTGTGGCGGCTGTCCACGAAGGTGCGACCTACGCCACAGGCGCACAGGATAGCCAGCATCAGGCTGCCCATTTTGAGTTGCGGCAGCCCGGCGCCGATCAATGAATGGCCGGCGAGGATGCCGGAAGAAAACAGAACCAGGCCGGCCAAGGCGAGCAGGAAGCCGGCGTGGTAGCCGTGGCTGAGGCCGCCGCGCATTAACGCCACTAGGCCGTTGTAGGCCGCCAGGGCCAACATCACGCCGAACAGCAGCCAATACAACGCGAACAGAGGGTCGTTGCCGAGGGCGGCGGGCAGCGTGCTCAGTTTGATGGAATAAACCAGACTGCCGCGCGGATTGACCCGCCAGTAGAACACCCGCGGCTCGCCGGGCGGCAGGTCGACCAGATAGACCGGCGTGCGGTGGACGAAACGCTCACCGGGCCCGGCCGCGCGGTAGCCGCCGTCGCCGGGCAGGAAGAACGCGCTGTCGAAATAGTGGCGGGGCCCCTGCATTAGGGCAAAGCGGCGCTGGTGGCCCAGTTCGTTCTGCACCGCGATGCGCACCCACCAGGCGTGATCGCTCAGGCCCAGCCGTTCCACGAAGCGGGAGGCGGGCTTGAAGCGGCCATCGTAATCGCCGGCGGTGACCGCTTCCAGGCTCAACGTACCGTCCGGGTCGGGCAGGTATTCCGAGTAAATGGTGAGGCGCGCGTTGTCGGGCAGGCTGCTGACCACATAGGGTGGCGGCGGTGCCCCCTGGGCAGCGGTCGCCAACAGCATCAGCAGGCCGGTGAGCCAGCGCGCCCAAGCCCGAGATGCCCGGGCGTACTCAGCCCTCGGCGTGGGCCGTGACGACGTCCCGTTCGTTGTGTTCTTCTTCCCTATTGTCATCATGCCCCCGATCCAGCACATAGGCGTCCAAGCCCGCCTCGGAGAGGATATAGGCTCCCAGTTCACTGCGTCGACCTTCGGCGCAGAGGATATAGGTGAATTCTTTCTCCAGCTTCGGGGCCTGCTCGCGCAATTGGTTGAGCGGCAGGTTGCGGGCACCGGGAATCAGATCATGGCGCGCTTCCATGGGCAGGCGCACGTCGATCAACACATGGGCCCGCTCGCCTTCCAGCACCCGGTCCTCCAACTGATCCTCGCTGAGGCGGCGGATCACCGTGGCCTGAAGGATGGCCTGGAAGTCGGCTTTGTCCAGGCACATCAGCTCGCCATCGCTGGTCATGGTCACGGTGGCGTTGCGCGGCTGGTCGCTGATCAGCGCGTCCTCGCCGAAGAAGCGGCCGGCGGTCAGGCCCGCCACCGGCTGATCGCCGCCGGCGCCGGCGCCGGCCCGGCTGACCATGGCCTTGCCGCGCTTGATCACGTAAAACGTCTCGCCGCTTTCGCCTTCGCGGACCACGGTCTCGCCCAGTTCCACCTCGCGGGGTTGGAACTTCACGAACAGGGAGTGCAGCTTGGCCGGCGGCATCTGCGCGAACAGCCCCGAGGCGAGCAGCGCGTCCATCCAATTATGGTCTTCGCCGTTGCTGTCCTGCTCCCCGGGAACCAGCTCGGTGGCCTGGGTCCAGGCCATCAGCAGGTCCAGCTTGTCCCGGTCGATGCTGTAGAGCGTGGCGCTGTCGCGGGTGATGGCGTTGACGGTATGGCGGGGGTAGTTATCCACGGCCAGGTAGTTCTCATCGTCGTCGGCGGCGAACGGGCGCACCGTGAAGCCGGCGTCGATCAGGTCCAGCTCACCGTCGATCAGGAAGTAGGCCCGGTCGCCGGCCTGGCCCCGCTTGAACAGCAACCGTCCGGCGGGGAGCCGGTGCACGGTGATCTGTTGTTCGATTTCGCGCAGATGCGACAGGCTCAGGCCGTCGAAGGGAATAAAGGCGTTCAGACGGGACACGTCGGGCGCGCCGGTGGTGCCCACCGGTGTGGATGCGGTCATGACTCCCCCATTGGCGCCCCGGCGTCGTCCCCGCCGGGGCTTTCTCATTCGTTATTCTGAGGGGGTATGCTAAGCCTTTTCCCGTGCTACTGCACGGTAGCCGATGTCGCTTCTGTGATAGGCGTCGTCCCAGCCGATACCCTGTACCGCCTGGTAGGCGCGCTGCTGGGCCTGGGCCACGGTGTCGCCCAGGGCGGTGACGCACAGCACGCGGCCGCCGCTGGTCACCACCTGGCCGTCGTCCTCGCGGGTGCCGGCGTGGAACACTTTGACGGTGTCCGAATCGGCGCCGTCCAGGCCGTGGATCGCATCACCCTTGCGGTAGGCGTCCGGGTAGCCGCCGGCGGCGAGCACCACGCCCAGGGCGGGGCGCGGGTCCCAGTCCGCCGCGGCGGTGCCCAGGGCGCCGTCCAGCGCCGCCAGGCAGAGGTCGGCCAGGCTGCTGTTCAGACGCATCATGATCGGCTGGGTTTCCGGGTCGCCGAAGCGGCAGTTGTACTCGATCACCTTGGGGTGGCCGTCCGGGCTGATCATCAGGCCGGCGTACAGGAAGCCGGTGTAGGGCATGCCTTCGGCGGCCATGCCGGCGACGGTGGGGCGGATCACCTGTTCCATGATGCGCTGGTGAACCTGGTCGGTGACTACCGGCGCCGGGGAGTAGGCGCCCATGCCGCCGGTGTTGGGGCCGGTGTCGCCGTCGCCGACGCGCTTGTGGTCCTGGCTGGTGGCCATCGGCAGGATGTGCTCGCCGTCCACCATGACGATGAAGCTGGCTTCCTCGCCGTCGAGGAATTCCTCCACCACCACCCGGTGGCCGGCGTCGCCGAATTTGTTGCCGTCGAGCATGTCGCGCACGGCGGCTTCCGCCTCGTCCAGGGTCATCGCCACGATCACGCCCTTGCCGGCGGCCAGGCCGTCGGCCTTGATCACGATCGGCGCGCCCTGTTCGCGCACATAGGCGAGCGCGTCGTTAACGTCGGTGAAGTTGCCGTAGGCGGCGGTGGGAATGTTCTGGCGGGCGAGAAAGTCCTTGGTGAAGGCCTTGGAGCCTTCCAGCTGGGCGGCGGCCTTGCCGGGGCCGAAGCATTTCAGGCCGCGGCTCTGGAAGTAGTCCACCAGGCCGTCCACCAGCGGCGCCTCGGGGCCAACGATGGTGAGCGCCACGCCTTCCCGCTCGGCCAGGTCGGCCAGGCCGGTCTGATCGTTGACGTCCAGCGCCACGTTTTCCAGCTTGGCATCGCGGGCGGTGCCGGCGTTGCCCGGCGCCACCAGCACTTTCTCCACCTGTTCCGCTTGCGCGACTTTCCAGGCCAGGGCGTGCTCGCGGCCACCGCCGCCGATGATCAGGACCTTCATGGTGTGTTCCATTGGCTGTGGATGGATTTGTTGTTGGGCGTCCGGCGTCCGGCGTCTGGCGTCCAGCGTCCAGCGTTAATGCCGGAAATGACGCATGCCGGTGAACACCATGGCGATGTCCGCCTCGTCGGCGGCGGCGATCACTTCTTCGTCGCGGATCGAGCCGCCTGGCTGGATCACGCAGCGGATGCCCGCCTGGCCGGCGTTGTCCAGGCCGTCGCGGAACGGGAAGAAGGCGTCGGAGGCCATCACCGAACCGGCCACTTCCAGGCCCGCGTGCTCGGCCTTGATGGCGGCGATGCGCGCGGAATTAACGCGGCTCATCTGGCCGGCGCCGACGCCCACGGTCTGCCGGTTCTTGGCGTAGACGATGGCGTTGGATTTGACGAACTTGGCCACCTTCCAGGCGAAGATCGCGTCGTGCAGTTCCGCTTCGGTGGGGGCGCGCTTGGTCACCACCTTGAGGTCTTTCTCGGTGATCATGCCCACGTCCCGGTCCTGCACCAGCAGCCCACCGTTGACGCGCTTGTAGTCCAGGCGGGCGGTAGCGCCGGCGGCGGGGCTATCGAGCGCCGCCGCGGAATCATCGAGAGCGCCGTCCCACTCGCCGCACACCAGCACGCGCACGTTCTTCTTGGCGGCGGTGATGGCCAGGGCCTCTTCGGACACCTTGGGCGCGATGATCACTTCCACGAACTGACGATCGACAATCGCCTTGGCGGTGGCCGCGTCCAGTTCCCGGTTAAAGGCGATGATGCCGCCGAAGGCGCTTTCCGGATCGGTGGCGAAGGCCAGCTCGTAAGCCTGGTCAATGCCTTCCAGGCTCACCGCCACGCCGCACGGATTAGCGTGCTTGACGATCACACAGGCCGGTTTGCTGAAGGACTTCACGCACTCCAGGGCGGCGTCGGTGTCGGCGATGTTGTTGTAGCTGAGGGCTTTGCCCTGGAGCTGGCGCGCGGTGGCCACGGAGGCCTGGCCCGGCTGACGCTCGACATAGAACGCCGCCTTCTGGTGGGGGTTCTCGCCATAGCGCATACCCTGAGCTTTCTTGAAGTTCAGATTGATGGTGCGCGGGAAATCCTGATTGCTCTCGCCGTCCTTGCCGCCCACCAGCTTGCCGAAGTGGTTGGCGATGGCGCTGTCGTAGGCGGCGGTGTGCTCGAACGCCTTGATCGCCAGGTCGAAACGCAGGCCGTCGGACAGCGCGCCGCCGTTGCCGTTCAGGTCGTCGAGCACGCGGGCGTAGTCGCCGGCGTCGGTGACGATGCCCACATGGGCGTGGTTCTTGGCCGCCGAGCGCACCATGGTGGGGCCGCCGATATCGATGTTCTCGATGGCGTCCTCGAGGCTGCAGTCGGGCCGGGCCACGGTCTGTTCGAACGGGTAGAGGTTGACCACCACCAGATCGATGGGGCGAATGTCGTTATCCGCCATCACCGCATCGTCCTGGCCGCGCCGGCCGAGGATGCCGCCATGCACCTTGGGGTGCAGGGTTTTCACCCGGCCGTCCATCATTTCCGGGAAGCCGGTGTAGTCGGACACTTCGCGCACCGCGATGCCGGCTTCCTGGATGGCGCGGAAAGTGCCGCCGGTGGACAACAGTTCCACCCCCCGGTCGGCGAGGGCGCGGGCGAAATCGACGATGCCGGTTTTATCGGAGACGCTGATCAGCGCGCGTTCAACGGCCTTGCTCATGGTTGTCACCTTAAAAATAAGAAAGGGGCAGTATTTAACTGCCCCCTGTCATCACGGGTTGCGTTCAGAGCAAGCCGTATTGCTTGAGTTTCTTGCGCAGCGTGCCGCGGTTCAGGCCCAGCAGCTCGGCGGCCTTGGTCTGGTTGCCGCGGGTGTACTCGAGCACTTTCTCAAGCAGAGGAATTTCCATTTCCGCCAGCACCATCTGATACAGCTCGCTGACCGGCTCGCCTTCCAGCTGGTTGAAATAATCGGCGAGCGACCGTCGCACGCAGTTGCGCAGGGTGTCGTGGGTTTCGCTGCGGGCCAGCGTGAGATGGGGTTTGCGCGATTCAGCGGTATTCATTTCTGTCAGTGTCCGTGCAGCAGCGGTCTTCATTGAAGAAAGGGTCATGCGGCCAATGCTCCGTCTTTTTTCCGGGCTAATGAGTTCCGGGCAGACACCTCGCCGTAGCCACCAATTCGAATCCGGTCGCCGAGGGCGCTGATCTGTTGGAAAAACTGCTCAACGGCCTGCCGTTGTTGGCCGGCCTTTTCCAGTTTGTTGAACCCGCGCCGAAAATCTTCCCCGCCGGGCAGGTGTTGCGTATACCAGCCCAGATGCTTGCGGGCGATGCGCACGCCGGAGTAGTCCCCGTAAAAGCGATGCAGGTCGATCAGATGCGCGAGGACGCGCTCAGCCACGTCTTCGACCTTCGGCGCCGGGGGCAGCCGACCGTGATCCAGGTAATGCACGGTGTCCTGGAAGATCCAGGGATTACCCTGGGCAGCGCGGCCGATCATGATACCACTGGCACCCGTGGTTTCCAGTATCCGTTGGGCTTTTTGTGGCGAGTTGATATCACCGTTGGCGATAACGGGGATGCCCACCGCGGCGACAACATCGCGGACGGTGCGGAACTCCGCCTCGCCGTTGAACTTGTCGGCACGGGTGCGTCCGTGGATCGCCAGCGCCTGGATACCGGCCTGCTCGGCGATGCGGGCGATAGCCACGGCATTGCGTTCGTCGCGGGTCGGACCGGTGCGGATTTTCAAGGTCACCGGCACGTCCACCGCCGCCACCACCGCGTCCAGAATCCGGGCCACCAGGCCCGGGTCGGAAAGCAGTGCGGAGCCGGCGGCGCGCTTGCACACCTTTTTCGCCGGGCAGCCCATGTTGATATCGATGATCTGCGCGCCCCGGTCCACATTGGCCCGGGCCGCGTGCGCCAGCATGTCGGGCTCGCCGCCGGCGATTTGCACCGACACCGGCCCCGGCTCGCCGCTATGGTCAAGCCGGTGGGCGGACTTGCGGGTGTCCCACAAGCGGGTGTCGGACGTCACCATTTCGGACACTACCAGCCCGGCGCCCAGCTCCCGGCACAAACGCCGGAAAGGACGATCCGTCACGCCGGCCATGGGCGCGAGAATCAAGGGGTTAGGAAGCAGGTAGGAGCCGATTTGCATGCTGGATTCGGGTTCGGTTGGCAGTCAGGTGTCGCCTGGAACACTATTCAAAGTGCCCCGCGCGGGCCGCGCGGGGCGACAATGATAGTGACCCGGAGCGCCGGGGGAAAGGCCCGTGATCAATCAGGGTCGTTGCGAGACCCGGGACGACGGCGGCGCGGGGGCGCGCAGACGCAGGTTGTAGTTCACCGCCTGCTCGCCGGGGTCGACGATTTCCAGGGCGATGTGCACCGGCGTATCCACCGGCATGGCGTCCAGTCCCGCCAGTTCGCCGCGCAGATATTCCGACGGCGCAAAGCGGCGCATGGCCACGGTGTCGCCGCGCAGATCCTTGAAGGTCAGCTCCAGTGCCGGGAACGGCTGTGGCCATTCGCCTTCATTGAACAGCAGGGCGTCCACCATCAAGGCGTTCTGGTAATGCGGGTGGCTGCGCACCACCAGGTTGGCGCCGCGCAGACGGCTCAGGTCGGTCTGCAGCGGCAGCTGGCAACCCACTAGCTGGCAGGCCTCGGCGTACAGCGGCCGCCACTGGGGCGAGCGCGCCAGGGTGTCGAAATGGAAGAAGGCGTACTGGCCGGCCAGCACCACCAGCGCGAGCACCGACAGCAGCGCCCATTTGGCCATCACCGCCGGCCCGGAGGGCGGCGGTGCCAGGTAGTCCAGGCGCTCATTGGCCACTTTGTGGCGCCGCGCCGGGGTGCTGTTTAGAAACTCGAACTGGTCGTCGTCTTCGCTGATTGGGTCCGGTCGCGGGGGGGTCGCAGGGCGAGGTTGCGGTGGCGGTGTGGTCGCCGGGGCCGCTTCGTCCTCGTCGTCGAGGTCTTCCAGCAGCGCTTCCGCCCAGGCTTCGTCGGCGTCGTCACTGCCGCCGGCCCGGTTGGCGCCCTCCATGTCGGAGAAGTCCTCACCCAGGCCGACGTCGTCGTCGCGGTCCAGGGAGAGGAAGGAATCGCTCAGCTCGCTGTCACCGAAACTCCCGCCGCTGCCGGTTTTCGTGCCGCCGTCCTGGGGGTCGGTTTCGTCGTCGAGTGCGTATTGCCATTGACCGGCGTGATCGTCGGTCGGCGCCGTGTCGCCGGCGGCGGGCGGCTGGGCCGGCGTGTCTCCGACGAAATGATCGGTGGCCTGGAATATCTGCAAACAGGAACCACAGCGCACCGCGCCCCGGGCCTGCCCCAGGTGCTCGTCGCTGATCTTGAATTGGGCACCGCAATGCGGGCAGCGGGTTTTGTACTGGCCGGCCATGTTTTTTATGTTTTGAGGGATAGAAAGTTTGTTGTACAGAAAAACAGGGGGTGGCGGCAAGCGCCGCGACCGCTTATCTGTCCGCCTTGCGAACCCCGTCCACTCGCACCCAGTCGCCGCGCTGCCGGGTGGGGCTCAGATCGAACCAGGGCGCGTAGGCGTCGCGGACACTTTGCGCCTGGTCGGCGAGAATGCCGGACAGCGCCATCGGCGCGCCCGGGCGGCAGCGGCCGGCCAGCACCGGCGCCAGCTCGATCAGCGGCGCGGCGAGAATATTGGCCACCAGCAGGTCGCAGCGATAGTCCGTCGCCAGGGCTTCCGGCAGGCACAGATCCAGCCGCTCGCCGACGCCATTGGCGGCGGCGTTGTCGGCGCTGGCGGTGAGCGCCTGATGGTCGATGTCGGTGCCCAGGGCCCGTGCCGCGCCCAGTAGCAGCGCGGCGATGGCCAGCACCCCGGAGCCGCAACCGAAGTCGAGAATCTGTTTGCCGTCCAGATCGGTCTGTTCCAGCCACTCCAGGCACAGGGCGGTGGTGTCGTGGGTGCCGGTGCCGAACGCCAGCCCCGGGTCGAGTTTCAGGTTGACCGCGTCCGGCTCCGGGGTGTCGCTCCAGCTGGGCACGATCCACAGCCGCTCGCCGAAGCGCATGGGCTGGAAGTCGGCCATCCAGGCCCGCTCCCAGACCTGGTCGGCCAGTGCCTCGACACGATGATCAGCGAACACCAGGCCCTGGTCGCCGAGGCGGGCCAGGATGGCGTCGGTATCGGTGTCGTCGCTGAACAGGGCGGTGACCACGGTGGTGCGCCACAGGGGGCGCGCCCCCGGGGGCGGCTCGAAGACCGGCTGGTCGGCGCCGTCGGTGAGCGTCACCGCGCCGGCGCCGAGCGCTTCCAGGGCATCCTGGAAGGCGTCGGCGTGGTCCGGGTCGGTGGCGATATGGAGCTGAAGCCAGCTCATGAGCCGAGCTTCTTCTCCAGGTGGTGGATGTCCACGCCGCCTTCCTGGAAGGCGGGATCGCGGAAAATCTTGTCCCGGTGCAGGGCGATGTTGGTTTTGATGCCTTCCACGACGATTTCATCCAGGGCGTTGCGCATACGCGCGAAGGCCACGTCGCGGTTCTCGCCCCAGGTGATCAGTTTGCCGATCAGGGAGTCGTAGTAGGGCGGCACGGTGTAGCCGCCGTAGACGTGGGAATCCACCCGCACGCCGTTGCCGCCCGGGGCGTGGAAATAGCTGATGCGGCCGGGGCTGGGCACGAAGCTGACCGGATCCTCGGCGTTGATGCGCACCTCGATGGCGTGGCCCAGGAAGGTGACATCTTCCTGGGTCAGGCCCAGGGCGTTGTCGCCGGCGATGCGCAGCTGTTCTTTGACGATATCCACGCCGGTGATCATTTCGCTGACCGGGTGTTCCACCTGCACGCGGGTGTTCATTTCAATGAAGTAAAAACGCTCGTCTTCATAAAGGAACTCAAAGGTGCCCGCGCCGCGGTAGTTGATCTCTTTGCAGGCGTCCACGCAACGCTTCGCCACTTCATTTTTCAGATGCAGTGGAATATTCGGTGCCGGCGCTTCCTCCACCACTTTTTGGTGGCGGCGCTGCAGGGAGCAGTCGCGGTCGCCGAGATGGATGGCGTGGCCGGCGCCGTCGGACAGCACCTGAACCTCCACATGGCGGGGTTTCTGCAGAAACTTTTCCATGTAGACGGTGGCGTCGCCGAAGGCGTTCTTGGCTTCCGAGCGGGTCAGGGTAATGGCGTTGAGCAGCTGGTCGCGGCTTTCCACCACGCGCATGCCGCGCCCGCCGCCGCCGGAGGCAGCTTTAATGATCACCGGGTAGCCGATTTCCTCGGCCATCATCAGCGCCGCGTCGGCGTCGTCGCCCACCGAGCCGCTGGAGCCGGGCACGGTGGGCACGCCGGCTTTTTTCATCGCTTCGATGGCGGAGACTTTATTGCCCATCAGGCGGATGGTTTCCGCGCGCGGCCCGATAAAGATAAAGCCGGAACGTTCGACGCTCTCGGCGAAATCCGCGTTTTCCGCCAGGAAACCATAGCCGGGGTGAATGGCGTCGGCGTCGGTGACCTCCGCGGCGCTGATGATCGCCGGGATGTTCAGGTAGGAATTCACCGACGGGGCCGGACCGATGCAGACGGCTTCGTCCGCCAGGCGCACGTGCATCAGATCCCGGTCGGCTTTGGAATACACCGCCACGGTGCGAATGCCCATTTCCTTGCAGGCGCGCAGAATCCGCAGGGCGATCTCGCCTCGGTTGGCTATCAGTACTTTTTCCAGCATGGGCAACCCCCGTTAAACGATGGAGAACAGGGGCTGGTCGAATTCCACCGGCTCGCCGTCCTCCACGAGAATGGCGTCGATGGTGCCGGACTTGTCCGCCTCGATCTGATTCATCATCTTCATCGCCTCGACGATGCACAGCACGTCGCCGGCTTTCACTTTCTGGCCCACTTCCACGAAGGACGCGGCGCCCGGGGACGGCGACCGGTAGAAGGTGCCGACCATCGGCGAGCGCACGATGTGGCCGCTGGGGGTGTCGTCCTGGGCGGGTGCCGCCGCTTCCGGAGCCGGGGCCGCCGGTGCGGGCGCGGGAGCCGCCGGTTGCGGGGCGTACACCGGCGCGGCGTGGCGGCTGCCACGGCTGATGCGTACGGATTCCTCGCCTTCCTGAATTTCCAGTTCTTCAATGCCGGACTCTTCCAGCAGTTCGATCAGCTTCTTAATTTTTCGAATGTCCATGCTCATTCCTGTGCCTGATCCAGTTTTTCCAGAGCGGCGGCCAGCGCCAGCCGGTAGCCGGTGGCACCCAGCCCGCAAATGACGCCCTCGGCGATGTCGGAGAAGTAAGAGTGGTGCCGGAAGCTTTCACGGCGGTGTACGTTGGAAAGGTGCACCTCGATGAACGGAATCCGCACCGCCAGCAGAGCGTCGCGCAGCGCCACGCTGGTGTGGGTGAACGCGGCCGGGTTGAACACAATGAAATCGATGCCTTCCGCGGGGGCGCCGTGGAGGCGTTCGATCAGTTCGTACTCGGCGTTGCTTTGCAGATGCTGCAGGTGGTGGCCGGCCTCGGCGGCCTGGTCCATCAGTGCCTGATCGATCTCCGCCAGGGTGGCGGCGCCGTACTGGTCCGGCTCGCGGCGGCCCAGCAGGTTCAGGTTGGGCCCGTGCAGGACGAGGATGCTAGCCAAGGCGTATACCCCTGAATTTGTCGTTATCTGCGTTGAACGTGTGGCAAAAAGCCAGTTTTACCCCGGCTTTCCCTATATTTGGGAGTCTAAGGGTATCTCATGAAGGAAAAAAGGACTTTACACCATTGGTTACATGTACGGTCGACGTCTTGTGAGGTGGGACTCTCCAACGGGGGCGAGATGCCGGGCAGGGCTGCCCAGGACACGCCACGAGTACATCCGTGTAGGCTCGGATTTGGCCGTCCCTGGCCAAATACGGTCCTGGGCAGCCCTGCCCGGCACCTCGCTGGTGCGGAGAGGCCACCGCCACGGACCAGAACACCGCCCGGACCTTCTACGAAGCGGGCTTGTGGGAGCGGGCCTGCCCGCGAAAGGGTGGCGTAAGCCACCCGGCGGGATCCCAGAGACGCAGTTGATGCTCGGCTCAAAGGTGAGGCGTCACGCGGCGGTCGAGATGCTTGAGGAAGCGCTCGCTGTCCATCTCGCCGAGGACTCGGGATTCGGGGATTTCGTCGCCGTCGGGGGCGAAGAATACGAAGCTGGGCAGGCCGAAGATGTCGTAGTCGGCCATGATGTTCTGGTTTTCCTGATTGATTTCGGTGATGTCGACTCGGTAGAGGTCGTAGTTGCCCATGGCGTCCAGGACACGCGGGTCGCTGAGGGTGGTGTCTTCCATGACCTTGCAGGCGACGCACCACTCGGCGAAGAAATCCACCAGCACCGGTTTGTCCGCGTCGGCGGAGCGCGCCAGGGCGTCGCGTAGGCCCTGACGGCCGTCCACGTCGATCCAGGGGCCGTGCTGGGCGTCGTCCGTGGTGGCGGCGGGGTTGTCGCCGCCGGCCTGGGCGCTGCTTGCGGACGGGCTCTGGGTGAGGGGTTTGAGCGGTTGCCAGGGGTCGCTGCCGCCGCCGGCGGCGCCCACCACCATGATCGCGCCGTACAGGGCCAGCACCAGGGCGAGGCCCCGCTTCAGGCGTGAGCCGCCTTCGCGGACCGGCTCCAGGGCGCCCAGTTGCACGCCGTACACCGCCAGCAGCAGGCCATAGAACGCCAGGGTCAGGGTGTCGCTGACAATACGGTCGAGCAGCCAGATGGCGACGCCCAGCATCACCACCCCGAAGAAGCGTTTGATGTCTTCCATCCACTGGCCGGCGCGGGGCAGGAAATGACCGCCGCCGGTGCCGAAGAGGATCAGCGGCACGCCCATGCCCAGGGCCAGGGCGAACAGCGAGGCGGCGCCGGTGGCCGCGTCGCCGGTACCCGCTACATAGAGCAACGCGCCGGCCAGGATGGGGGTGACGCAGGGGGACACCACCAGGGCGGAAATCACACCCATCAACACCGCGCCGCCCAAGCCGCCGCGGCCGCTGGGGCCGGCGTTGTTAAGGCGGTTGCGCAGCCGTTCGGGCAACTGAAGCTCATAGAGCCCGAACATGGACAGGGCCAGCAGCACGAAGATCACCACGCTGGTGAGGATGGCCGCCGGCTGCTGGAGCAAAAACTGCAGGTTGAGGCCGGCGCCGAACACCGCCACCAGCAGGCCGGCCAGGGTGTAAGGCACCGCCACGCCGAGCACATAGGCGCAACTGAGTATAAAGCCGCGGCGCGCGCTGGAATCGCTTTGCCCGGCGATGATGCCGGACAGGATCGGCACCATGGGAAACACGCAGGGGGTAAAGGCGAGCAGCAGGCCGCCGGCGAAGAACAGCACCACGATCAGGCCCAGATTGCGGTCGTGCATCCAGCTGTTAAAGGCGTTGGCGTCCTCGGAGAGCAGAATGCTGAAGAAGTCGTCCTCGTCGTCGCGGGGCTCGCCGGTCGCCGCCGGGGCGCCGGCCGCCGGGGCGCGCTCCGGCCCGGGCGCGCTGAACGAGAAGGTGCGTACCTCCGGCGGGTAGCACAGCTTGTCTTCGATACAGCCCTGGTAGTGCACCTCCAGCTCGGTGTCGGCCAGGGGCACGCTGTCCAGCGGCAGGCGCACGTCGAGCTGGCCGAAGTAGACGTTTACGTCGCCGTAGATTTCGTCGGTCTTGGCCTCGCCGGGGGGCAGTTCCAGGTCGTCGAAATCGTCCAGCAGGTTGCCGTTGGCGTCGCGCAGGGTGAAGTCGAGGCGATGGCGGTAGAGATAGACCCGGTCGAGCATGCTGAAGCTGACCAGCAGCTGCTGGCGGTCCCAGTCCGCGTCGGGCACCACCTGGATCGCTTCGTCCACATTGGGCAGGCGCGCGTCGTCGCTACCGAACGGGCTATCGCCACCGCCCAGGGACAGCGCCGGGGCGACCGCGCTCAAAGCGAGCCCCGTCACCGCGATCAGCATGCGCAGAGTCAACGTCATCTATTCCTCCCACTGGATACAGCCTTTCGATACCGGACCGGAGGCCGGGTTCCCGGAGGCGCCGGGAAAAACACCGCACAAGTATGCCGGAGCCTGGATTAGCGCCGGGTTAAGGTTAGCCGCATGGACCACTAGCGCGTCATTCTCGCCGCCGCGGCCCGGCGACGCAAAACTAAACGTTGCGTAGGTCGCCCTTCGCCGCTGCTTGACGTTACTCTGGTAGCCTCGTGGGATACGACGACACTCGGGAACGATAATGACGGACGACAAATTCGGACAAAAGGTCGGGGATACCCTGCTGGACCCCAGGAACAACCGTATCTGGAAAGGCCTGCTGTGGCTGCTCGCGATTCTGCTGCTGGTGGACGTGGCGCTGGGCTGGTACTGGAGCTGGGAGCCGGACCTGTCGGAAGTGAACCGCCGCGACGGCGCGGTGGCCGGGGAGACCATGACCCGGGAAGTGATACACGTGGCCAGCACGCTGCTGGACAAGCCTGGCGGTTACCTCAGCAACGACATGCTGCCGCACCGCCTGTGGCTGGATAATATGCCGTCCTGGGAGTTCGGCGTGTTGGTGCAATTGCGCGACGTGACCCGGGTGATGCGCCGCGACATGAGCCGCTCTCAATCGCAGAGTCAGGAAGACCCGTTCCTGGCGATCGCCGAGCCGCAGTTCAACTTCGATGCGGAAAGCTGGGCCATGCCGGCCACCGAAAGCGAATACCGGCGCGGCATCCGTGCGCTGGAAAACTACCTGGAGGCGTTGCGCCGCCAGGACGGCAGCGCCCAGTTCTACGCCCGCGCCGACAACCTCAACTACTGGCTCAACGAAGTGCAGAACCGGCTCGGGTCCTTGAGTCTGAGCCTCAGTCAGAGCGTCGGCCGTACCCAGCTGAACACCGACAACGACACCCCGGTGGGTCAACTGGATAAGGAGGAGCGCTTTGTTAAGACCGACTGGATGGAGATCGACAATGTCTTCTACGAGGCGCGCGGCGCGTCCTGGGCACTGGTGCAGTTGATGCGCGCGGTGGAGGTGGATTTCGCCGACGTGCTGCGCCGCAAGAACGCCACCGTCAGCTTCCGGCAGATGGTGCGCGAACTGGAAGCCACCCAGCAGACCCTGTGGAGCCCGGTGATTCTCAATGGTTCCGGCTTCGGGCTGTTCGCCAACCATTCCCTGGTGATGGCCAACTACATCACCCGCGCCAACGCGTCACTGGTCGACTTGCGCAAGCTGCTGCAGGAGGGGTAAATCGCGACCGAAGCACTGCTTCGCAGCGCGATTTAGACCGGCCAGGGACGGCCGGGCCGGGCCCTCTAATGGCACGGCCCATCGCCAGGGATGGCCGGCACGGCGCTCGCTATGCCTTCACCCCCAAAAACCCAGCGAAGTTGTACCACTTAAAAAACATGTCCACGTTATCCAGACCGTTGCGGGCGAGAATCTTGATGTTCTCGTCCGGGCGGTAGGGAATCAGCACGTTCTCCAGCGCCTCCCGCTTCTTGGCGATCTCGGTTTCCGAGTAGCCGTTGCGCTTTTTCATGTCGTAGTAGAGCTTGATCCAAAGCCGGTTGAGCAGGGCGTCGCTGCCCAGCACCTTTTCCACCAGGATCAACACCCCGCCCGGGTTGAGCCCCTCGATGATCGAACGCAGCAGGCTTTCCCGATTGAGCGGGCGCACGAACTGCAGGGTCAGGTTGAGCACCACCACGGACGCCTTTTCAATACGGATGCCGTCGTTCAGGTCGGCGTGTTCCAGCCGCAGGCGGCCGGCCTGGTGCTGGCCGCTGAGGTGCTCTCGGGCTTTGTCCAGCATTGCCGGGGAATAGTCCACGCCCACCAGAGTGGCGCCGGCGTCCACGGTGCGGTCCAGGCTTTTCAGGGTGAGGCCGGTGGAGCAACCCAGGTCGTAGACCCGCGAGTCGGGGGTGGCGAATTCGCCGGCCAGCTCGCCGATCATGCGTTGCAGCTCGCCATACTGGGGGATGCTGCGGTCGAGCATGTCGTCGAACACCCGGGCGGTGCTCTCGCCGAAATCGAAGTCGCTGATCGCCCGGTCCTGTTCCGCGAACAGCCGGTCCCTGCCGGAGGGTAGGTTGGAAGTGGGGTCGTTGTCCGAAGTCATGGGTCCGCCTGACGCTGAAAACCGCCCCAAAGGATGAAGGGGCGGTTTTCCGCTGTCCATTTTTTTCGCGGACCGGATCAGGCCGCGGCGGACACCGCCGGCTCGGGCAGGGTGGCGCGCCACTCATCCAACAGGTGGGTGTTGTCGTCCTGCCAGGGGTGGAAATCCGGGCGCAGGTATTGGAACCAGGCTGGGATGGCCCCGCTCACCACGCCCCGGTAGCCAAACATCTTCCACAGGCCCTTGGCCAGGGTCAGCGGCTGGCGGTTGACGCCGTCCTGCTTGAGGAACTGCCAGGTGAAGTAGGCGCTGAAACCGATTAGATAGGCGGTGCCGGTGAAAAAGGTGCGCTGGCGGCGCCAGTAGCCGCCGTCCACGTCCTGGTACAGATCGAAGGCCACCGCTTTGTGCTCGGTCTCCTCAATGGAGTGCCACACCCACAGATCACGCACCGACGGGTCCATTTTTTCCACCATGTCGCCGCGTCGCAGAATGGTGTCGGCGAGGATCGCGGTGATGTGCTCCAGGCCGGCGGTGGCGGCCAGTTGCTCCTCGGCGCTGAGGTGCTTGCGCCCGCCGGCGAGCAGGCGTTGGGTGACGCCCAGGGCCTTTTCCACCAGCCCTTCATAGCCCTTGCCGGACACCAGATCGTTGAACGCCTGATGCTCCAGGGAGTGCATCGCTTCCTGGCCGATAAAGCCGGAGATGTCCTTCTGGCGCTGCGGGTCGTCGACCCGGTCACGGAAGGCGCGCACCGCGTCCACGAAGAAGCGCTCGCCGTCCGGGAAGGTCACCGACAGCACGTTCATGAAATGGGTCAGCACCGGATCGTCGTCGAACCAGTAGCGGGTGTTCTCCAGGCCTTTGAAACGGAAGTTCATGCGGCGCGGCCGGATCGGCAAACGCTGAACGGCGCGACGGGAACGGGAAAGCAGTTTCATGGCGACTCCGGGGTTTCTGCCATTGATTGATGTCAACAACTATGGTCCAGTCGTGCCTTCCCGTCTTGTTGTGGAGGGCCAACCTGTGGTCGTTTCAGGCCGGACCTGGTTCACCCCCGGTATTCCCGGCATCTATGTGGTGCTGCTGTGCGATGTCCTCCGTGATCTGGGGCACAACCCGGCGGTGCTGTTGAAGACGCTGGGCCTTAAGCGTGAGCAGCTGCTGGATTCGGAGTACCGGCTGCCCCTGGAGCAGGCGGACGCCGCCGCCGAGGCGGCGCTGGCGCTGGTCGGTGAGGCCGGCCTGGGGTTTCGCTATGCCCGCGCCATGCGCATCACGCTGCATGGGCCGGTGGGATTGCTGGCGCTGTCCAGCCCCACCATGGAGGACGGCCTGGAGGCGGCGCGCCGCTATCTGGGGCTGCGCGCGCCGTTTCTGAGCGTGGAGCGGGTGCCGCTGGCCGAGCGGCGCCAGGCGCTCAGCTTCCGTACCGACTTCGACCCCGGGCCGATACAAAGCTTCGTTATCGAAGCCATGGTGATCGGTTTCGTGTACATGCTGGAGCAACTGCTGGAAGCCAGCCCGGAGGGCGCGGAGGTGCACTTCCAGGGCGCGCCGCCGCCCCACGCCGAGGCCTTGCGCAAAGCGGTGCCGGTGCCGGTCCACTACGGCCAGGCGCGGGACGCGCTGATCGTCTCCGAAGCGTTGCTGGCGGCGCGGCCGAGGTTGGCCGACCCGCAGGCGGAAGCCCTGGCCCGGGAGCAGTGCGAACTGGAATTCCGGCGCTGGCGCGCCAATCAGGAAGGGCCGTTGCCGGAACGGGTGCGCGCCGTGCTGCGGGATCACGAAGCGCCCCTGCCGGAGCTCGCCGACATGGCCGAGCGGCTGGCCACCTCCCCGCGCACGCTCAAGCGTCACCTGCAGCAAGCGGATCTCACCTATCGACAGTTACAGGACGAGGCGCGCTATCGGCAAGCCTGCAAGTTGCTGGGGGAGCGCGGCACACGAATCAGCGAAGTCGCTTACGCACTGGGCTACAACGACGTCGCCAATTTCTCCCGCGCCTTCAAACGCTGGAGCGGTAAGACACCGAGGGAATACCGGGAAGGGATCTAGAGAAAGGCGGGATTTTTGGGAGCGATTTGTGGGAGCGGGCCCTGCCCGCGAAAGGGAGCGAAGCTCCCGGCAAAGGTTGCCCCGCAGGATCCCAGAGGCCTTTATAAACGGCAAAAAAACAGCGTCTCTGGTATCCCGCCGGGTGGCTAACGCCACCCTTTCGCGGGCGGGGCCCGCTCCTACAAGGCAAGCTTCAACAGGCGGTTATTTCTTCTCGAAGGCCGCGACTGATTTCAGGATTTCTTCTTTGGCGGCGGCGGCGTCGGCCCAGCCGTCCACTTTCACCCATTTGCCGGCTTCCAGCTCTTTGTAGTGCTCGAAGAAGTGCTTGATCTGCGCCAGCAGCAGCTCGGGCAGGTCGGTGATTTCCTTGACGTCGTCATAGAGCTTGGTGAGCTTGGTGTGGGGCACCGCCACCAGCTTGGCGTCTTTGCCGGCTTCGTCGGTCATGTTGAGAACGCCCACCGGGCGGCAACGGATCACGGAGCCGGGCACCACCGGGTAGGGGGTGACTACCAGCACGTCCAGCGGGTCGCCGTCTTCGGACAGGGTGTTGGGGATGTACCCGTAGTTGGCCGGATAGAACATGGGCGTGGCCATGAAACGGTCGACGAAGATGGCGTTGCTGTCCTTGTCGATCTCGTATTTGATCGGATCGGCGTTGGCCGGGATCTCAATGGCGACGTAGATATCTTCGGGAACGTCTTTCCCGGCGGGTACCTTTGCAAAATCCATGGTCTGTCCTTTCAGCGATTGGTCATCGGGCAGGGACCGTGGCGGTGCCCTGTATGAACGGGCGCGGATTATAGCAACCGCGCGGCCCGCCTGGCTAATCGCCGAAAGTCGTACCGGACGGTGCCTCCCGGCGGCGTGGCGGGTACAATGCGCGCGCGTCGGTACGAGGAGCCCTTCACCATGAATGTCCATGAAATTGCACATCCCCTGGTCAAGCACAAGCTGGGGCTGCTGCGGCAGCGATCCTTGAGCACCCGCAGCTTCCGCCAGCTCACCGCGGAAGTAGCCAGTCTTTTGACCTACGAGGCCACCAGCGACCTGTTACTGGAAAACTACCAGGTGGACACCTGGATGGGGCCGGTGCCGGCCCAGCGCATCAAGGGTAAGAAAGTGACCGTGGTGCCGATCCTACGTGCCGGTATCGGCATGCTGGACGGCGTGCTGGAGCTGATTCCCAGCGCCAAGGTCAGCGTGGTGGGGCTTTACCGCAACGAAGAGACCCTGGAGCCGGTGGTCTATTTCGAGAAGCTGGCCCACGGTCTGGAGGAGCGCCTGGCCCTGGTGGTCGACCCGATGCTGGCTACCGGCGGCTCCATGGTAGCGACCATCGATATGCTCAAGAAGGCCGGTTGCAGCCAGATTCGCGCCCTGGTGCTGGTGGCGGCGCCGGAGGGCATCCGCCGCGTCCACGAGGCGCACCCGGACGTGACGCTCTACACCGCGTCCGTGGACACGGGCCTCAACGAGGACGGCTATATCGTCCCCGGCCTGGGCGACGCCGGCGACAAGATCTTCGGCACCAAATGAATATTCTGATCGGCGCGCAAATGCTGTTCGTGGCGTTCGGCGCCATGGTGCTGATGCCCCTGCTCACCGGCCTGGACCCGAGCGTGGCGCTGTTCACCGCCGGGCTCGGCACCCTGCTGTTTCAGTGGATTACGCGGCGGTCGGTGCCGGTGTTCCTGGCCTCGTCGTTCGTGTTCGTGGCGCCCATCGCCCACGGCGTCGAACAGTGGGGCATTCCCGCCACCATGGGCGCGCTGTTCTGCACCGCCGTGGTCTATGTGGTGCTGGGCGCTTTGGTGAAATGGCGCGGCCCGGGCTTCCTGCACCGGCTGATGCCGCCGGTGGTCACTGGGCCGATCATCATGGTGATTGGGCTCAGTCTGGCGCCCACCGCGGTGAACTTCGCCATGGGGCTGACCGGCAACGGCGCCGAACGGGTGTTTCCCTACGGCGAGGCGCTGCTGGTGTCGATGGTGGCGCTGCTCACCACCATGTTGGTGGCGACCCTGGCCCACGGGCTGTTCCGGCTGCTGCCGATTCTGTGCGGTGTGGTGGTCGGCTATCTGGCCGCGCTGGCTCTGGGCATGGTGGATTTCGGCGCCGTCCAGCAGGCGCGCTGGCTGGCGGTGCCGGACTTCGTGGCGCCCACTTTCCATTGGCCGGCGATCCTGTTCATGGTGCCGGTGGCGCTGGCGCCGGCTATTGAGCACGTCGGCGACGTGCTGGCGATCAGCAACGTCACCGGCAAGGACTACATCAAAAAGCCCGGCCTGCATCGCACCCTCACCGGGGACGGCATCGCCAGCATGGCCGCCGCCCTGTTCGGCGGCCCGCCCAACACCACCTATTCGGAAGTGACCGGCGCGGTGATGCTCACCAAGGTGTTCAACCCGGTGGTGATGACCTGGACCGCGGTGTTCGCCATCAGTCTGGCGTTCATCGGTAAGGTGGGGCTGTTGCTGCAGAGCATCCCCACGCCAGTGATGGGCGGCATCCTGATTCTGATGTTCGGCTCCATCGCCAGCGTCGGCATGAATACGCTGATCAAGGCCCGGGTGGATCTGCACGCCCAGCGCAACCTGGTGATTGTGGCGGTGACGCTGATCTTCGGCATCGGCGGCATGGTGATGGGCAACGGCGAATTCACCCTGCAGGGCATCAGCCTGTGCGGCCTGGTGGCGGTGATTTTGAATCAGATATTGCCCGCCGCCCCGGCCACCGCCGACGACCTCCACGAAGAACAAGAATACGTCGAAGATTTGCTTAACCACGCCAGGCGCGAGGGTGATGTGTGGGAGCGGGCCTCGCCCGCGAAAGGTGGCGACAGCCACCGGCAGGATCCCAGAGACCCTTAAGGGCGGTTATTCAAGGCGTTTCTGGGACCCTGCGGGGGAACCTTTGCCGGCCGGCAAGCCGGCCTTTCGCGGGCAGGGCCCGCTCCCACAAAGGCCCGCTCCCACAAAGGCCTGCTCCCACAGCACCTTACAATTCGTCTTTCTTCACCCATTGCTTGGACTGGGGCGGTTGGTAGGCGGTCATGCGGTCGAGCAGGGCGGCCGGCTGTGATTCGACGATCAGCATGCCGCGGTGGTTGGGGCGCAGGAATTCCTCTTCGGTGGCGTGGTCCAGGAAGGTGCCCAGACCATCGTAGTAGCCGGCCACGTTAAGCAGCGCGCAGGGCTTGTGGTGCCAACCCAGCTGCGCCCAGGTCCAGATTTCGAACAGTTCTTCCAGCGTGCCGACGCCGCCGGGCATGGCGACGAAGCCGTCCGCCAGCTCGGCCATGCGTGTCTTGCGCTCGTGCATGGAGCCGGTCACGTGCAGCTCGGTAAGGCCCGGGTGCGCCAGCTCTTTTTCCTGCAGGGCCTGCGGGATCACGCCGGTGACCCGGCCGCCCTCGGCCAGCACCGCGTCCGCCACCGCGCCCATGACGCCGACGCTGGCGCCGCCGTAGACCAGGCCCATGCCCCGCGCCACCAGCTCGCGGGCGAAGGCCCGCGCCGCCACCACATAGTCCTCCCGCCGCCCCGGGCTGGACCCGCAATACACGCACACATTCCGCATCGATTGTTTCTCCTTGGTGCTCGGGGTGCTGCGAAGCCTGCTTTGTGGGAGCTTGCCTGCAAGCGAAAGGCCGGCCACGCCGGCCGGCAGGATACCAGAGGCCTCGATAAATGCCTCTGGCATCCTGCCGGGCGACAAGTCGCTCTTTCGCGGGCGGGGCCCGCTCCCACAAAGACCGCGACCTACTTCGGGCAGGCACCGGCCTGGCCGTGATCACGAATCTGCGTCATGACGCTCTTGGCGCGCAAGGTCATGAAAGTGCGGATGTCCACGCCGCCGTCGTGCAGCCGCTGGGCGGTCCAGGTATTGCAGGTGCGGCCGAACCAGAAATTCCCGCGTGCGGGAAAGAAGCGGCTGTCGCCGTACAGGCCCGGGTCCGCCGCTATCGGCCGGCCGTCGACGTCCAGTTTGAAATCCTCGGCCAGGGCGGCCTGCAACCGCCTCAGACCTTTGGCTGACAGACACAGCGCCTGCACATCGCTGTTCGGCAGGTCCGCCGGGTGCTTATCCAGCCCGACCACATGCAGCACCGCCTCGGTGGGCCAGAGCAGCGCCTTGCCCAGCAGCCAGAGGTTGTCCGTGCGGCGATAGAAGTCGTTATCGCCCCAGCCGATTTCGTACCAGGTGGGCTCACCGAATGCCTCGCTCAGAAACGCCAGCGGCGGCGTCAGCCGATCCGCCGGCAGCACGATGCCGGTGTGCCAGCGGTGGCGCACCACCAGCACGGTCGCGGTGTCGTCGCTAGCGCGCCCCTTGCCTGGTGCCAGTGTGATCAGCACCGCTGTTACCAGTGCCACAATCAATGTTTTCATAGTGTGATGTTAGCGATACGCCGGTTTGTTGTAACCCGGCGCGCACCGGCTACCAAGGACGGGAGTGGTTATGCGGAGCGGACAGTCGGCTCCAGGCGTCGGCCTGGTGTTGGTGGCGTTGGCGGCGCTGTGTTGGGGCGTCTCAGGCGGCATCGCCGGAATACTGATCGAGCAGGGCTGGGACGCCTCGGTGGTGTCCTTTTACAGGGCGGCGGTCGGGCTGCTGCTGGTCGGTGTTTACCTAGTGATCCGCCCCGGCGGCAACGGGATGAGGCGCCCTCGGTTATGGCTATGGGCCGTGCTGGCCGGCCTGGGGGTGGCGGGTAACTTTACCTTCTACTTCCTGAGTATCGCGGAAGGTGGTGTGGCGGTGGCGGCGACATTGATGTATTCAGCGCCGGTGTTCGTCTACCTGGTGGCGTTCGGTTTAAAACTCGAACGTGCCACTCCGGTAAAGTGGCTGGCGATTGCCTTGGTGATGCTGGGTATTGTGCTGCTTACCCGCCTTTACAACGTGGATGCGGGCAAGGTGACGGCGGCGGGCATTGGCTTCGGGCTGTTGGCGGGGCTGTCCTACAGCGCCTTTATCTACGGTTTCAAGTACGCCGCCGGCCACGGCAGCCCCCAGGCCGTGCTTTCCATCGCACTGTTCTGCGCCGTGGTGATTCTGTTCGGGGTGAGTGATACGGCGCAGGTGGTGGCGGTATTGAACGCACTGCAGTGGTGGTTGTTCGCGCTGCTCGGGGTGCTGGGCGCGGGGTTGTCGTTCGCGTTTTACGTGGTGGGCCTGAAGCGCACCGCGCCCACCCTGGCGGCGATCGTGGCCATGGTCGAGCCCGTCACGGCCTCGTTGTTCGGCGTGCTGGTGCTGGGGGAAACCCTGGCCCTGACGCAAATTCTGGGTCTGGTATTGATCCTGGCGACGGTTACCGGCCTGAGCTTGTACTCGAACTTTCGCCGCTGAAATGTGCGCCGCTCGGTGGTGCTCAGCGCCGCCGGGCCTTCATGGCCCAGCCGACAATCACCAGCGGCGCCGCCAGGCCCACCCAGGACACCCAGTCGAAGACGCCGTTGCCGAGCAGGGCGGCCAGCAGGCCGACCAGGCTCAGCAGCGCGATCAGCGTTGGCGCGGCGAAGATCTGCCAGCGTGTCTTGTGGTGTTTGACGGGTTGCGGGTCCATCAGGGTTTGCCTCCGGCGGGCTGTACCGGCACGGCGGCGCCGTTTTGGGCGCGGGCCGGGCTGGCGCGGCGGCGTGCCACCCACAGGTAGAGGCCGGTAACCAGCACCACGATGGTGATCACATCCAGCACCGCCCAGAGAATTTTCAGCGGCAGACCGCCGTAGTCGCCGAAATGCAGCGGCCCGGACAGCGACAGGGTTTTGTTGTACCAGGGCATTTCGCGCATGTCGGCGAACTCCCCGCTGCGGGCGTCCACCAGGGCCGGGGTGATGATGTGCTCGGTCAGCGATGTGTTGCCGTGCAGGAAGATCGCGAAGTGGTGGTCGGTGGACCAGCCGCCGCCGGGGAAGGCCACGAACTGCAGTGTCATATCCGGGGCCGCGTCCTCGGCCTGGGTCACGGCGCGGTCCAGCGAGGCCATTTCGCCCGGGGTGGGCACCGGGGCGTCCTCATAGCCTTCGGTGAGGTCGGCCAGGGCCTGGGTGCGCCAGGTGTCCACGATGGGTGTGGAGAGCGTGTTCACCACGCCGGTGAGCCCCACCACGGTGAGCCAGGCGACGGTCACCACGCCCAGCAGGTTGTGATAGTCGAGCCATTTAATACGTTTGGAGCGCTCGGTGCGCAGGGTGCCGAAATCCAGCTTGCGCATGAACGGCGCGTACAGCACCACGCCGGACACGATGGCGATAAACAACAAAAAGCCCATGGCACCCAGGAACAACATGCCGGGTAGGCCCAGGAACATGTCCGTATGCAGCTGCAGGATGAAATCCATCACGCCGCCTTCGTGATGGCCGGGGACCAGCTCGCCGCTGGTGCGGTCGAAAGAGGCGAAGTGCATTTCGCCGTCGGCGGCGTCCGGCGTCGGCCCGCTGGTGACGTTCACCACCGGCCGGTCGGTGTCGAAGCTCATGAACAGCGGCACGTGATCCGGCCGGTTTTCGAGCGCCGCGCCCAGCATGCGGTCCAGCGACAGCAGCGGGCCGCCCGGGTTGGCTGGTTGCCATTCGCTGTCGTCCAGCGCCGCGTCGATTTCATCGTGAAAAATCAGCGGTAGGCCGGTCAGGCACAACATCAATATAAACGCCGTGCAGATCAGGCTGGTCCATTTGTGTACCGCCGACCAGGCGCGGATGGTGCTCTGTTGCATGTCTTGACTGCCTGAGCGCCCCGGCCTGAACCGGGGCGCCTGAGTTGTCGTTTAAAAGTCCAGCGTGGCGGACACCAGCACCGTGCGCGGCGCGCCGAGGGTCAGGTAACCGGCGCCCGGGAAGCCGCCGGCGGAGGCCCAGTAGTCTTCGCCGGTAACATTCTCCACCCGGCCGCGCAGGGTCAGGAACTGGCTGTCGCCGAGCGCGATCAGGTAGCGCGCGCCCAGGTCCAGACGGGTCCAGGCATCGACTTCTTGAGTGTTGGCGGTGTTGGCGAACTGCGAGCTGGTGTAGATCACCCGGCCGTCCACGGCCAGGTCCGGCAGCTGCGGCACCCGGTATTCCAGGTTCAGGTTGGCCTGGGTGTCCGGCGAGCCGATGGCGTCGTTGCCGTCCACGTCCGCGTCCAGGAAGCTGACCCCACCGAGAACAGTAAGGTTCCGCGTGGCGTTGCCGTAGGCCATCAGTTCCACGCCGGTGTTTTCCTGATCGTAGAGCACTTCATACACACTGTTTTGATTGAGACCGGCCTCTGGCTTGCGGCTGCGGTACACCGAGACGCTGCCGCCCAGGTCACCGCCGTCGTACTTCATGCCTACCTCGGCTTGCTCGGTGGTATAGGGCTCCAGCTTTTCGTTGGGGTTCACGGCGCCATTGCCAAGGCCGGCGCTGTCACCTTTCTGCAGACCTTCAATGTAGCTGGCATAGGCGGACAGAGAAGGGGTGAGTTTGTATAGAACACCCACCGTCGGGGTGATGGCATTGTCGTCGTAGCTCGCCTCGGGGTCGCGGACGCCGGAGCCATAGGCGTAGGCGTCATCCTTGAGCTGCTGATAGCGGGCGCCCAGCGTCACCAATAAACGCTCTTCCAGCATGGAAAGCTGATCGGCGATTGCCACGCTGTTGAAGCGGGTACGAATGGTGCGGCCCGGAGAATCCAGATCGCCACCCGAAAATGTGTAGGCCGGCGGCGGCACGTCCGTCGGATTGTAGATATTGCCGGCCACGCCGCTGCCCCCTGCGAAGGCGTTCTTGGATTCCAGCTCATAGGTGGAACCGGAGACGCTCAGCTTGTGGCCGATTCCGCCGGTATTGAAATTGAAACGCACGCCGGTTTCGCCGGTGGTCACGGTATCCTCGCGGGCGGTGTCGAAACGCCCGGCGGTGTAGTTGCCGTCGGTGTCATTCACCCTGGGGTTGGCGAAGATGGAGTTTTCCTCGCCGCGGCGGGCGCCGACGGCGGCCCAGCCGGTGATGTTGTCGGCGAAATCGTATTCAGCGCGCAGTGTGCCGAAGACATCGTTGGAATCCGAGTAGGTCCAGGACTGACCGATGGATTCATCCGCGTCGGGTGCATCAAGAATGGGCACGCCGGGGGCGAAGGTAATGCTGGGCTGACCGCCATCAATGCGGTGCTTCTGGAAGCCCAGGTCGGCGGACACCCGGAAGTCTTCCTCGCGGAAATCCACACCGATATGCGCCATCGACAGCTCTGATTCCTCGCCGTCCACGGCGGTGTCGCCGTCCCGGCGGGCCACGTTCAGACGAATGCCGAAGCGGCCGTCGTCGGAGCGGTTGGCCAGGTCGGCGGCGGCGTAGCCCTGGCCGCCGCTTTGCGTGCCCAGGGTGACCTGGTTAAGCGGGCGGTTGGGGGCGCGCTTGGGTACCACGTTGACGGCGCCGCCGAGACCGCTGCCGCCCGGCGCCGCCCCTTTCAGGAAGGTGTTGGCGCCCCGGAACACCTGCACCCGCTCAATGAAGTTCGACGCCAGGTACTGGCGCGGCAGCAAGCCGTACAGGCCGTTATAGGTAATGTCGTCGGAATAAATCGGCAAGCCGCGCACCAGATACACTTGCTGGTAGTTGCCGAAGCCGCGTGCTACCCGCACGGCGGGATCGTTGAGCAGCACCTCGCCGACGCTGGCGGCCTGCTGGTCCTCAATCAACTGCTCCGTGTAGTTGGTGACGTTGTAGGGGGTCTCCATCACGTCCTGGGCGCCGAGGATGCCGATGCTGCCGCCCTCCGCCACCTGGCCGCCGGCGTAGGCTTCGCTCAGGCCGCTCTTGGAAGCGCTGGCGCTGGATTGCACTTCCACCGGGGCCAGGGTGTTGCCGCCGCTGCCTTCGTTGTCGCTGGTTTGCGCGTAGGCGCTGGGAAAGGCGCCGCTGGCAAGAATGGCAAGGGAGAGCGCGGAAAGCCGGAAAGCAGGATGTCGCATGGTGGGCCCCGAATTGGCGTTATGGGTGATTCTCGGGCGGGATTCTACCCAAAATGAGAATTGCTTGCATTCTCTTTCGGGCGGGAGGACGGGTTGTAGAGATAGGGATAGAGGGGAGAGGTTTGTGGGAGCGGGCCATGCCCGCGAAAGGCAAGCGGCGCTTGCCGGCAAAGGGTGCCCCGCAGGATTCCAGAGACCTTTCTGAAGACCGGGCTGATAAGTCTCTGGGATCCTGCCGGGTGGCTAACGCCACCCTTTCGCGGGCGTGGCCCGCTCCTACAAAGGCGGTTACACCTCGAAGGCGTCGTTGAGTTTCTTGGGTACGGCGACCAGCTTCAGTTCGGCGAATTGGGGCAGGCCGTTCTTATAAGGCGGGTAGGATTCGCCGCCGATCAGCGGTTCCAGGTAGGCGCGGCCGGAGGGGGTGATGCCGAAGCCGTCCTTGCTGATGAACTTGCGCGGCATCTTCTTTTCCACGTTGGCCACTTTGCTGAGCGGCGCTTCGCCGATGCTCCAGGCGTACTTTTTTGTGTCCTTGCGGACAATCGTGGGCATCACCGCGTTTTTGCCGGCGACGGCGAATTCCACGGCGGCGCGGCCCACGGCGTAGGCCTGATCCACGTCGGTTTTGGAGGCGATATGGCGCGCTGCCCTCTGTAGATAGTCGCTCACCGCCCAGTGGTATTTGTAGCCCAGCTCGCGTTTCACCATTTGCGCCAGCACCGGGGCCACGCCACCGAGCTGTTTGTGGCCGAAGGCGTCGGTGCTGCCGGCGTCGGCCAGGAAGGTGCCGTCGGCGGTGCGTGCGCCTTCGGAGACCACGATCACGCAGTAGCCCACTTTCTTGACGGTGTCGTCGACTTTCTTGAGGAAGGCCTTCTGATCAAAGGCGATTTCCGGGAACAGGATAATGTGCGGGGCGTCGTCCGGGTTGTCCTTGGCGAGGCCGGCGCTGGCGGCGATCCAGCCGGCGTGGCGGCCCATCACTTCCATCACGAACACCTTGGTGGAGGTGGCGCACATGCTGGCCACGTCCAGGGACGCTTCGCGGCAGCTCACGGCGGTGTATTTGGCCACCGAGCCGAAGCCCGGGCTGACGTCGGTGATCGGAAGGTCGTTGTCGACGGTCTTGGGCACGTGGATGGCCTGGATCGGGTAGCCCATTTTTTCCGACAGCTGGGAAATCTTCAGGCAGGTGTCGGCGGAGTCGCCGCCGCCGTTGTAGAAGAAGTAGCCGATGTTGTGCGCCTTGAACACTTCAATCAGCCGCTCGTATTCGCGGCGTGAGCTTTCCAGGTCCTTGAGCTTGTAGCGGCAGGAGCCGAAAGCGCCGCCGGGGGTATGCTTGAGCGCTTCAATGCCGCTTTTGCTTTCTTTGCTGGTGTCGATCAGGTCTTCGGTGAGGGCGCCGATGATGCCGTTGCGGCCGGCGTAGACCTTGCCGATGGTCTGCTTGTTCTCCCGGGCGGCTTCGATCACCCCGGCGGCGGATGCGTTGATCACGGCGGTGACACCACCGGACTGAGCGTAGAAAGCGTTTTTGCGCGCCATTGCGGACCTCCTGCTTAAATTGGCGCGCATTTTAGCCTGCCTCGGGCGTCACTAACAGGCTGCCAGGGCATGGTGTCGAGCGCGGGGCTCTGGAACAATACGCGCCGGGAGGAACCATGAACGCTTTATTGAACGTATTCGCCCGCCTGTGCGTATTCCGCCGCGGGCCGGAAGACATGCCCTACGCGCCGCCCCTGGTGGGAATCTTGCTGGCGCTGTGGATGGTGATCCAGTTATTCAGCGCCGCGCTGCAGGACGGGTTGTCGGTGGCGCAGATGGTGGGCGTGCAGCTGCTGGCCATGGGCTTGCTGCTGGGTGCCAGCGCCCTGGTGCTGGCGTTCAAGAATCTGCTGGGCCGCTGGACGCAGACCGCCATCGCGCTGATTGGCGTGGACATCGCGCTGTCCTTGCTGGCGCTGCCGATGCTGCTGATCGGCCATGCCGCTGGCGGCACGCCGTCGATACTGGAAGGCGTTTATCTGTTGCTGGTGAGCTGGCAGCTGGCGGTGCAGGCGTTTATTTTCCACCGCGCCTTCGCCATCGGCCCCTTGCTGGGCCTGGCGATGGCGTTCGGCTTGTTGATCCTCACCTTTATGCTGGTGGGCGCCCTGATGCCGGAGGTGTTGCAGGCCGGGCAGGCCGCGTAGATGCTCTAAGGCAGTTAATAGTGGACAGTGGATAGTTGATAGCTGCGCGGGAGAGTTTCTCGGCGCATTAAAGCAAAGAGGCCGCGCCCAAACCCTGGGCGCGGCCTCTTCGTTTTCGGGCTCCACGGGCGTTGCCCGCGTCGCTATCAACTATCCACTATCAACTGTCAACTAAAACAGCACCATGCCGAGGCTTTCGGCGACGCAGGCGGGTTTGTCGCTGCCTTCCAGTTCGATGGTGACTTCGTTGCAGAGCAGGTAGCGGCCTTCGCCTTTGGTGGCCACGGATTTCATCACGAAGCGGCCGCGCACACGTGCGCCGGCGGGGACCGGGGCCAGAAAGCGGCAGCTGTTGAGGCCGTAGTTGAGGCCCGCCTTGGCGCCTTCGACGGTGTAGATCTCGTCCTTGAACATGGGGATCAGCGAGAGGGTCAGGTAGCCGTGGGCGATGGGGCCGCCCATCGGCGATTCTTTCTTGGCCCGTTCCACGTCCACGTGAATCCACTGGTGGTCGCCGGTGGCCTCGGCGAACTGGTTGATGCGCTCCTGGCTCACCGTCATCCATTCGGTGACGCCCAGTTCCTTGCCTTCCCAGCTTTTCAGCTCTTCGGGGCCATTGATGGTCAGCATCTGTCTCTCCTCGAACGATTCAAAAAAGAGAATAGCTTCCCGCTTCAAGGCGTTGATCGCAAGCGTCGTAGGTCGGTTTAGCGCAGCGTAAGCCGACGTCTGACGTCGGGATGCCGTTGCATCGGTTTTGTCGGCTTACGCTGTCGCTAAGCCGACCTACGCGGGCTCAAAAACAGCGGCGCCTGGGTGCCGCTGCCTTGTGGCCTGAGGCCGATGTTGTATCCTGCGTTCAGAGTTTCTTCGAGGTCTTCCATGCACATCCATATTCTTGGCGTCTGCGGCACCTTCATGGGGTCGCTGGCGCAGCTGGTTCGGGCCCAGGGGCACCGGGTCACTGGTTCCGACCAGAACGTTTACCCGCCGATGAGCGATCAGCTCCGTGCCGCCGGCATCGAGCTGATCCAGGGTTATGACCCGGCTCAGCTGGAGCCGGCCCCGGACCTGGTGGTGATCGGCAACGCCTTGAGCCGGGGCAACCCGGCGGTGGAGCATGTGCTGGACCAGGGCATGCCCTATACCTCCGGCGCCCAACTGCTCGCCGAGGTGGTGCTGCCTGGGCGCTGGGTGCTGGCGGTGGCGGGCACCCACGGCAAGACCACCACCGCCTCCATGCTGGCCTGGATTCTGGAGGACGCGGGCCTCGACCCCGGTTATCTGATCGGCGGCGTGCCCGGCAACTTCGGTGTCTCCGCGCGGCTCGGCGGCACGCCGTTTTTCGTGGTCGAGGCGGACGAGTACGACACCGCCTTTTTCGACAAGCGCAGCAAGTTCGTCCACTACCGGCCGCGCACCGTGGTGCTCAACAATCTCGAGTTCGACCACGCGGATATCTTTGCGGACCTGGCCGCCATCCAGACCCAGTTCCACCATCTGCTGCGCACCGTACCGTCCCTGGGCCGGGTGATTCTGCCCCACGGCGAGGCCGCCCTGGAGGAAACACTGGCGCAGGGTTGCTGGAGCGAGGTGGAGCGGTTCGGCGAGCAGGCGGACCCCGGCTACCGTCTGGAACGTCCGGACGGTTCCCGCTTCATCGTGATGGAAAAGGGGACAGACATTGCCGTGGTGGACTGGTCGCTCACCGGACGCCATAACGTCAATAACGCCATGGCCGCGCTGCTGGCGGCGCGCCACGTGGGCGTCACTCTGGAAGACGGTGCCGCCGCCCTGGGCCGCTTCCAGGGCGTGAAGCGCCGCATGGAATTGCGCGGCGAAGTGGGCGGCGTGCGCGTTTACGACGACTTCGCCCACCACCCCACCGCTATCGCCACCACCCTGGACGGCCTGCGCCGCCGGGTCGGCGACGAGAAGGTGCTGGCGGTGATCGAGCCCCGTTCCAACACCATGCGCCTGGGCCGCCACCGGGAGGCCCTGGCGGCCAGTGCCCGGGACGCGGATCAAGTCATCTGGTATCAGCCGCCGGGGCTGGAATGGTCCCTGGACGCGGTGGTCGCCGAGTCGCCGGTGCCGGCGCGGGTGGAAACCGACCTGGACGCCCTGGTGGCGTCGGTGGCGGCCCAGCCCGGGCCCCTCAATGTGGTGGTAATGAGTAACGGCGGCTTCGGCGGCGTGCACGAAAAACTGCTGGCGGCGCTGCGACAGCGTTCGACCCTGAGGAGTGAAGCCCATGACTGAGAGCGCCCGCCAACGCATCACCCTGGCGTTTACCGGTGCCTCCGGCGCGCCTTACGGACTGCGGCTATTGCAGTGCCTGCTGAGAGCGGATTGCGAGGTGTTCGTGATCCTGTCCAAGGCGGCGCGGGTGGTGATCGGCATGGAGACCGATCTGAGCCTGCCCGCCGGCACCGGCAAGGCGGAAACCGTATTGCGTGAGTACGCCGGCACCGACCAGGGCCTGCTCACCGTGTGCGGCCTGGAACAGTGGACCGCGCCGGTGGCCTCGGGCTCGGGCGCGCCGGCGTCGATGGTGGTGTGCCCCTGTTCCACCGGCACCCTGTCGGCGATCGCCAGCGGCGCCAGCGACAACCTGATCGAACGGGCCGCGGATGTGGCGCTCAAGGAGCGCCGCCAGCTGATTCTGGTGCCCCGGGAAAGCCCGTTCTCGGCGATTCATCTGGAAAACATGCTCAAGCTGGCGCGCCTGGGCGTCACCATCCTGCCGGCGGCGCCCGGGTTCTATCACCGCCCGCAAAGCGTCGACGATCTGATCGACTTCGTGGTGGCGCGCATTCTCGATCAGCTGGGCGTCCAGCAGACCCTGGTCAAGCGCTGGGGCGAGTAACCGGCGCCGGGCTCAGCCGCCGGTCATCAGATGGCCGGCGAGGCCCAGGGTAAAGCCCGCCACCGCGCCCAGCGGGGGCCCCCAATGACGGCGCAGCCGGGCCTGCGGGGCGACGTCCTGAAAGATCAGATAGAGGATGCCGCCGGCGGCGAACACCATGATGGCGCCCAGCAGACGGTGGGCGTCCGCCAGCCAGACCGCGCCAATGGCGGCGGAGAGCGGCCCCAGTAACGCCAGGGCGGTGAACACCCACAGCAAGCGCCGGGCGCTTAGGCGCGTGCCCTGGCGCATTTCCCGAAACGCGTTGAAACCTTCCGGGCCGTTCTGCAGGGCGATCAGCAGCGCCAGCAGAACGCCGCCCCCTTGGCCGGCGGCCAGAGTGGCGCCCAGGGCGATGGCCTCGGGAATGAAATCCAGCAACATCGCCATCAACTGCGCCCCCGCGCCGCCACGCCGGGCCAGGGCCCGGTCGGCGAGCATGAACACCACGCCGCCGGCCACGAACGCCGCCAGGGTGACGGCGCTCGGCAGGCGGGCGCTGCCTTCGGGAATCAGCACCAGGGCCACGGCGGCGAGCAGCGCGCCGCCGCCAAAGGCGATCACGCTGTGCCGGAATTCCGCTTCCAGCCAATCGGGATGAATACGTTCGAAACGGGCGAGCAGGCCGCCCAGCGGTATGGTGGCGCCGGCCACCAGGCTGAGCAGCAACGCTTGCGGCAACGCCTCCATGGGTCGGGCTCCGCGTTACAGGCTGTAGTGGATCGGCACGGTCACTTCGATCGGTTCCGAGGCCAGCTCCACGGGGGGCTCCGGGAACCGCAGGCGGCGCACCAGTTCCAGGGATTGTTGATCAAGGATACGACTGTCGGAGCCGCTCACCAAGGTGACGTCGTGGGCGCGGCCATCGCTGTTCAGCGAGAAGCGCACTTCCACCACCCCCTGCTGGCGGCGCATCCGTGCCCGCGCCGGGTATTCCTTATTGTATTCAATGGTGTCGCGCACTTTGCCGAGGTAGCGGTCCAGCAGGTTGTCGTGGTCGCCGCTCTGGCGCACACCCTCGCCGGGGTCGCCGGCGATGCCTTTCTGGCCCTGGGGTTGCTGTTGGGCCTGGTCGGCGGTGCGGGTTTCCGTATCCTGCTGCTGCGCAGGCGCCGCCGGTTCGGTTTCCGGCTCAGGTTCCGGTTCGGGCGCCGGCTCTGGCTTGGGTTCCGGTTTGGGTTCCGGCTTCGGCTCAGGTTTGGGCTTCGGTTTCGGCTCGGGCTTGGGTTCCGGTTTGGGCTTAGGCTTCGGCTCAGGCTTGGGTTCCGGCTTCGGCTCGGGTTGCGGCTTTGGCGCCGGCTCTGGGGCCGTGGCCACCGGGCTGTCACTGGGCTTTTGCGCCAGGTTCAACGTTACCGCCTGCTGCTGCCCATGCTTGGCGGGGCGGCCGCCGGCCAGGGTCATGCTGCCCACGCCCACCAGCAACACGGCATGGGCGGCCAGGGCCAGGCTCCAGGCGAGAATTACGCGGGGTTTGGCCATCACGGTGTGCTCTTACTCCGGGTTACCAGGCGTACTTCTTCCACGCCGGCGTCGCGCAGGGTTTCCAGGCTGGCACGCAGGGTGCTGAGTGCGGTGTCGGCGTCGGCCATCAGGCGCACCGGCTGCGGTGCGTCGGTGTCGGCGGGCGGTTCGCCGTCCTGTTGGACCGCGCCCGCGCCCGCGTCCGCCTCCGCGTCGGCCGCGGCGGCGCGCCGGTGCTCACGGATCAAGTCCGCCATCCGGGTGGGGTCCACCGGCTGGCCCTGGTGCAGCAGCCGGCCTTCCTTGTCCAGCACCAGCATGAACTGCTCCAGGTTTTCCTTGGTGTCGGCGCTGGCGCTGTCCGGCGCGTCCACGTCCCCTTCCGGTCGCGGCGCTAACTGGCCAGCCACCATAAAGAAGATCAGCAGCAGGAATACCACGTTGATCAGCGGCAGCACCGGCTCCAGGGGCGGGCGGCGGCCGCTGTCCGGAGACTCCAGGTTCATGGCATCAGCTCCAGCTGCACGTCCTTGATGCCGGCGGCGCGGGCCGCGTCCAGGGTGGCCAGGGCGGCCTGCAGCGGCGCGTCCGCTTCGCCGGTGATCAGCACGGTGTCGTCACGCCCTTGCAGACGCTCCGCCAGTGCCGCCACCGCATAGCGCTCGCCTTCCATTTCCACCTGGCCGTCGGCGGTTACCGTCAGCGTCAGCCAGTCCTTGTCCTCACGCTGCTCGCTGGCCTCGCTGGGCAGCACATTGACGGGCAGATCCTTCCAGTCACCAAAGCGGCTGGCGAGCATGAAGAAGATCAGCAGAATGAACACCACATCGATCAGTGGTGTCAGGCTGATGGTCGGGGAGCGATGGCGTTCCGGTTCCAGGTGCATGGATCAGCCGCCGACGGCGACCCGGCGCGGGGCCTGATCGCGGGCCGGTGCTTCGGCGCTCGCCGGCTGCCCGGCACCGTGCCGGCGTACCTGTACTTTCAAGCGGGCCAGGCGGTCCTGCAGTTTTTCCCGGCACAGCTCAATGGTGCGGTCGGCCCAATGGAAGGCCGCCAGCGCGGGGATCGCCACGGTAAGACCGGCGGCGGTGGTGAGCAGCGCTTCCCAGATGCCGCCGGACAGAATCGACGGGTCCACCTGGGAGCCGGCGGCTTCCAGCGCCTGGAAGGCGCCGATCATGCCAAACACGGTGCCCAGCAGGCCGATCAGCGGGGACAGCGCGCTGATCACTTCCAGGGTGCGCAGGCCGCCGCGCATGTCTTCCAGCGCCTCGCGGCCGCGCCGCAGGCTGTCTTCTTCCCAGCTGTCCGCGTCCATGGCGCGGTTATGCCAGGCGCTCAACACCACCTGGTCCACCGGCGAACGCCCGGCGTCACCGACCACCGGTGTGTTGCCGCGTTCCAGGCTTTCCAGCAGGGCGTCGGCCTGTTTGCTGGCTACCGGGCGAAGACGGGCGAACTGGAGCATCTTGGTGATCAGCGTGGCCAGAGCCACCACCGACAGCACCGCCAACAGCCACATGGCGGGGCCGCCGGCAACGAACCACTCCGGAAGTTGAAGCTGCAAGGAAGACATCATGTCCGAACTCCTGTTGACGGGCGCATACCGCCATCACGGAAAAGCAGAAAAAGGGCGATATCGCCAGAGAGCCGGAGTCTAGCAGTTCAGGGCCTGAATGCAAGTCATTCCTATTTACATTTCAGGTGTGCGGTTTTCTCCATTGGGGGCGCGAGTCTGTGTTCTGCCGCTGGGAGTGTGGGAGCTTGCCTCGCAAGCGAAAGGCCGGCAAAAGCCGGCCGGCGGGATTCCAGAGACCTTATTATTACTGGTGCTGCCGTCAAAAATTTCTCTGGGATCCTGCCGGGAGCGGCGCTCCCTTTCGCGGGCATGGCCCGCTCCCACGGCCCGCTTCTACAGGTCGGTATATCAGCGCTGCATCAGCGTGTAGTTGAAGTCGGACTCGACCGGCTCGCCGTCGGCGTTCAGCATTTCCACCGCGTTGGTGGCTTTCTGCAGAAACCGGAACTGCTCGGACGGGTCGGTGGGGTTAAGGATGAACAGTGGGTAGGACTTACCGTCCACGGACTGGCGTTCGGCAATCCAGTTGCCCCGGTCCACGTCACTGCCGCCGGCCTTGGCGCCGTCCAGAAACTGCTGGCGAAGCTCGAAACGTGACGGTTGGTCCGCCTCATCCCGGTACAGCGTCAGGGTGGTTTGAATGCCGGAGCAATCCGCGCAGGGCAGCACGCCCTGATAGACCGTTTTGCTGGCTTTCGGGTCCGGTTGCACTTCGGGCGCGGTTTGACAGCCGGCCAGTGCGAACACGGCGCCGAGAGTAAGAACGGAAAGGGCTTTTTTCATTTTGGTCTCCCTGACAAAGGATAAGAGTTGTCAGTATAGACCGCGCACCGTGAACGGATTCACAGCTTTAACAGAGTTTAACCGTGAAGAGCGGATCAGTCCCGCCGGCGCGCCAGGTAGCGTTGCACCCCTTCCGAGATCAGAAAGACCACCCCCAAAGCGATTAGAAAATACAGCAGAATCATATTTCCCCAGACCAATCAGTCAGCCGAAAGCTTGATGCCAAGCCATTTTTTGCATTTGAGAATAGGGCAGCCGGGGCCCTGAAAACAGTAACTTACTGTTAATGCTTGTTATCGTTCTGCCGGGCGGCGGGCTATGACGCCGCCGCTAGGGTAAGAATAACGGCCTATGCAATTAGCGTCATTGGACTTTGCTGGAAAGCGGACCCGGATCACAGTTCGCGGCCATGGCGGTGCGTCCGGGCCCGTCGTAGGGGAGGGTTCAGCCGAGCAGTTCCAGCGGGCCGGTCCGCTCGATACCGCGCTGGTAGGCCGGGCGCGCTTCCACGCGCTGAATAAAGTCGCGGATATGCGGTAAGGCATCCAGGTTGGCGCGTGCGCCGGCGGCCTGTAGCGGGAAACTCATTTGCACGTCGGCGGCGGTGAGTGCCTCGCCGGCGAACCAGGTGTGGCTGGCAAGATGGCTCTCCACCAGGCGCAACTGCTCTTCGATACGCGGCTGTACGAACCCGCCCACCAGGCCGCCGCTGATTTTTTTGGCGATCGGCTTGGCGAAGAACGGCATCGGCGCCTTGGGCACTCGGCTGAAGATCAGCTTCATCACCATCAGCGGCATCAACGAGCCTTCCGCGTAGTGCAGCCAGTACTGGTAGTTCAGCCAGTTGGGGTCGTCCACGGCGGGTTTGAGGCGGCCGCCGCCGTGTTTCTCCACCAGATACTCGATAATGGCGCCGGATTCCGCCACCACGGTGTCGCCGTCGGTGATCACCGGCGACTTGCCGAGCGGGTGGATTTTGCGCAGCGCGTCCGGTGCCTGCATGGTGTTGGGGTCGCGCTTGTATTGCTCGATTTCGTAGGGGATACCGAGTTCTTCCAAGAGCCAGACAATGCGTTGAGAGCGGGATTTTTCCAGATGGTGGACAATGATCATTGAGCTTTCCCGATACGGTAAGGGTGTGAATGCTGGGCCGAGCATAGCACTGGCCGGCCTGCTTTGCCGTCAAGGCGATACCCGGAACTTACCGTTGAGCGGGTCTGCTGGAGAGGGCCTTCCAGCGAAACCCCAAGGCGCCGGAGTTCAGCCCCCGGCGCCGGCCGATCTGGCCTCGTTCTGAGTGACCGCCGCGGCCTGGGCGCCGGGCAGCCGGTGCACCGCTTCCAGCACGTCGTCGAGCACCGCCTGGCTTTTCCAGGCCGAGGGCGTGTTGACGATGGCGGAGACCGCCCAGGTGGTGTTGTTGCTGTCGCGGGTGAAGCCGGCCACCGCCCGCACGTTGGTCAGCGAACCGGTTTTGATGTGGCCCTCGCCGCGCAGGCCGGTGTCGCGCAGCCGGTTGTGCATGGTGCCGTCCATGGCCACCAGCGGCAGCGAGGCGATCAGTTCGGCGGCGAACGGGCTGCGCCAGGCCTGCCGCAGCATTTTGATCTGTTCCATGGGGCTCATGCGCGCGTCGCGGGACAGGCCGGCGCCGTTGTCCAGCACCACTGTGCGCGGGTCCATCCCCTTCAGCGCCATCCAGTCTTTGATGGTGCGCTCGGCGGCGGCCAGGTCGTCGCGGTCTTCCGCCAGGCGGTGTTCGGCGCCGATGGTCAGGTAGAGCTGGCGCGCCATCACGTTGCTGCTCCACTTATTGATGTCGCGGACCATGGTCACCAGATCCGGCGATGAGGTGGTGGCCAGCAGGTCGACGCCCGCCGGCAGGCGGTCGAAACGGGTGGCGCCGGTGATGGTGCCGCCCAATTGCTGCCACAGGCCGCGGATAATGGCGGCGGTATAGGTTTCCTGGCTCATCAACGACAGATAGTTGCCGGCCCGACAGCCCGGTGGCAGCGAGCCGGTGGCGGTGACGGTGATGCGGCCGTTGTCGTGGTAGCTGGGTTCCAGCTTGAGCCGGCGGCCGGACGGGCAGCGGCCACCGCGGGTCAGCGTGATCTGGTTGTTCAGGGTAATGGCGTCGGCGACCGGATCCACCCAGGCGCTGATGCCGTCCTTGCGGGCGGCGAATTGGAAATGGAACACGTTCAGGTTGGTGAGCAGGGCGTGCGGCTCCACCAGAAAGGGCGCGTGCGGGTTGTCGCCGTCGTCGTCGAAATGCGGCTGGCCGTGGGGCAGCCGGAAGTAGGAATCATCCAGCACCAGGTCGCCCTGGACCTGGCGGATGCCGTAGGCGCGCAGATCGCGCAGCAGCTGCCAGAGGCGTTCCTCGGTGAGCTTGGGGTCGCCGGCGCCGACCAGGAACAGGTCGCCTTGCAGGACGTCGCCCTTCAATTCGCCGTTGGTATAAACACGAGTGTGCCATTTGAAGCTGGGGCCGAGCAGTTCAAGCGCCGCGTAGGTGGTGAGCAGCTTCATGGTGGAGCCCGGGTTCATCACCCGGTCGGCGTTGACGAAGCGGGCCTCGCCGGGGCCGTCCAGGGGTACGGCGGCGAGGGCCAGCGCTTCGTCCGGCAGTTGCAGCGCTTCCATACGCTCCATGATCCGATCCGGCCAGTCGTCGGCGCCGGCGGGGGCGGTCAGGAGGGTGACGGCGACAACAATCGACAGAACACGAACGGCAAGCCGCATAAGTCCGGAACTCTCCCTGTTTGGGGTGCAAGGGGTTAGTGGGCACTAGCGTAAAGGAAAAGCCGGGGGCGGTCAGGAGGGCGATGGTGGAGTAATTGTAAATTCTTCAAACGCTCGACGGGGCGGGGTTTGCGCCGTGGTTTGTTATAGTGGCGGCGCGGATCGCTCACCCTGCCCAACGAGGAAATCTGGATGTCCAAACTGTTGCTTAACCTGCGCCGGGTGCCCGACGACGAGCGCGACGAGATTTGCGCGCTGCTGGACCAGCACGGCATCGCCCATTACCAGACCGAACCCAGCGTGTGGGGCGTCTCCGCCGGCGGCGTCTGGCTGAGCGAAGATCAGGATTGGGAGCGGGCGCGGCCGTTGCTGGCGGACTATCAGCGGCGCCGTCTGGAGCAGCAGCGCGCCGCCTTCGAGCAGGCGCATCAGCGCGGCGAGGCAACCACGGTATGGCGCAACCTGCGCGCCCGGCCGCTGCGGGCGCTGGCGTTTCTGGTCGCCGCCATTGCGGTGCTGCTGATCACGGTGGTGCCGTTCGTAACGCTGGGCTGACCCGCCTTGTGGGAGCGGGCCTCGCCCGCGAAAGGGAGCGAAGCTCCCGGCAACGGTTGCCCCGCAGGATGCCAGAGAGATGTCTAACGGCAGCTCCATCAGCCTCTCTGGGATCCTGCCGGGAGCTTCGCTCCCTTTCGCGGGCTGGGCCCGCTCCTACAAGTGCGCCAGATTCGCCGGGTCGCCGACATCAATGCCCTTGTGCTGCAGGTCGGCGTGGTAAGAGCTGCGCACCATGGGGCCGGACGCCACCGAGGTGAAGCCCATCTTGCGGCCTTCCACGGCGAACATCTTGAAGTCGTCCGGGTGCACGTAGCGCTCCACCGGGGCGTGGAATTTGCTGGGCTGCAGGTACTGGCCAATGGTGATCATGTTGACGCCGTGGTCGCGCAGATCGCGCAGCGTTTCCAGAACCTGATCGTTGGTCTCGCCCAGGCCCACCATAATGCCAGACTTGGTAGGCACGTCCGGGCGCCGCTCGCCGAAGCGCTGCAGCAGTTTCAGTGAATGCTCGTAGCGGGCCCCGGGGCGGGCCTTTTTGTACAGGTGCGGCACGGTTTCAATGTTGTGGTTGAACACGTCCGGCGCGGTGGCGTCGAGAATATCCAGGGCGTCGTCCAGGCAGGGGCGGAAGTCCGGCGTCAGAATTTCCACCTTGGTGTCCGGGCTCAGCGCGCGCACTTCACGGATGCACTCGGCGAAATGGGCGGCGCCGCCGTCGGGCAGGTCGTCCCGGTCCACCGAAGTGATCACCACGTACTTGAGGCCCAGGTCGGCCACGGATTCCGCCAAGTGCTTGGGCTCGTCCGGGTCGAGGCCGTTGGGCCGGCCGAAACCCACGTCGCAGAACGAGCAGCGGCGCGTGCAGATGTCGCCCATAATCATGAAGGTGGCGGTGCCGCCGCCGAAGCATTCCGGCAGGTTGGGGCAGGCCGCTTCCTCGCAGACGGTGTGCAGCTTCTGCTTGCGCAGCATCGATTTGATGCGCTGAATTTCGCCGTTGGCGGGTACCCGCACGCGAATCCAGTCCGGTTTGCGCTCGCGCGTCGGACGGACTTCGTTGACCAGCGGGATGGTGCGGACCTTGTCGGCGCCGCGTAGTTTGTCGCCGATTTTAACCTTCGCTTTCACCGGGCGGTCGGCCTGGGCTTCGCTCATGGCGGTCTCTCTTACGGTTGTGTGCCTTTTGGGCGTCATTGATCGGCGCCAGTATACCAACATGGTGGCGGGGCTGTCCGGGGTGCGAGCCCCAGCCGGCGCGACAAAATGGTAACCAGATCGCGTTCCAGCGCCGCGCGGGACACCGACACGCCCTCGGCGGCCAGGCTGGTCACCGGCTGGCCGGCGTAGCCACAGGGGTTAATGCGTTGCCAGGGCGCCGGGTCCGGTTCGCGGTTGAGCGACAGACCGTGGTAGCTGCCGCGCTGACGGATACGCAGCCCCAGCGAGGCGATCTTGGCGCCCGCCACATAGACGCCAGGGGCGCCGGGCCGGTTTTCCGCGTCCAGGCCCTGGTCGCGCAGGTACTCCACCACACTGTCTTCAATGGCGGTGACCACGGCGCGGGCGCCCAGACCCAGCCGGCGCACGTCCAGCAGCAGGTAGATCACCGTCTGGCCGGGGCCGTGGTAGGTCACCTGGCCGCCCCGGTCGCTGTGCACCACCGGGATGTCGCCGGGGTCGAGAATGTGCTCCGGCTTGCCGGCCTGGCCCAGGGTGTAGACCGGCGGGTGCTCCAGTACCCAGAGTTCGTCGCCGGTGTGCGCGTCGCGCTGCTCGGTGAAATCCTTCATCGCCTGCCAGCAGGGCGGGTACTCGACGCGGGGGAAATGACGCACGGTGACGGGCGTGGCTTGCATGGCGGGCGCCGGCTCAGAGGGTGATTTTAACGTGCGGGCAGGCATCCAGATCCCGGTAGATACTTTCCACCTGTTCGCGGTGGTGCAGCGTCACGCTGGCGGTGATCGACACGAAGTTGCCCTTGGTGCTGGGGCGGCTGCTCAGGTGGGTGTGGCGGTCGAAATCCGACAGATGGTTTTCCAGTATTTCCGCCACCGCGTCTTCCAGGGGCGCGTCGGCGGCGCCCATGACCTTGAGCTGCATATCGTGGGGAAAGTCCCACAGGTCTTCGCGGATCGCCATGGTCGGTCTCTCTTCGTCGGGTCGGGCTTCGGTTCGGTGTCTCAATCCAGGCCGCAAAGGCGGCGCTTGAACTGAATATAGTGGCGCGACAGCGTTTTCCAAGTGGCGCCGGGCTGGCCGTCGCCCACTGGGCGGTCGTTCAGACGGGTGATCGGCACGACGTCCTTGGTGGAACTGCTCACCCAAATTTCGTCGGCGTCGTAGAGTCGCGGCTCCGGGATCTCCCGCTCCACCACCGGCAGGCCGTGCTCGCGGCACAGCTCAACCACCAGGTCGCGGGTGATGCCGCCCAGAATACGCGGGCTGTGCGGCGGTGTGTTTACCTCGCCGGCGTGCACCGTGAACACGTTGCTGGCGGCGCCTTCGGTGACCAGGCCGTCGCGCAGCAGCACCGCTTCCAGGGCGCCGGACGCCACCGCCTGCTGACGCAGCAGGATATTGGGCAGCAGCGAAATCGACTTGATGTCGCAGCGCGCCCAGCGGGTGTCCGCCAGGGTGATGGCCGCCGCGCCGTGGGTCTGGTGCAGGCTGTCGGCGCAGGGCACCGGGATTGGAGCGCTGGTGAGAAAGACGGTGGGCGCCACTGGCGGGTCCGGGAAGGCGTGGTCGCGTTTGTCGGCCACGCCCCGGGTGATCTGCAGATAGACGGACAGATTGCCGCCGCCGTTGGCCGCCAGCATTTCCTCGCAGAGCCGCCGCCATCCGGCCCGGTCGTGGGGGTTGGCAATGGACACTTCTGCCAGCGACCGTTCCAGGCGCTGCAGATGGGCGTCGAGACGGAACAGCACGCCATTGAAGGCGGGAATCACCTCGTAGACGCCGTCGGCGAACAGAAAGCCCCGGTCCATGGGCGAAATACGCGCCTGGTCAGCAGCGAGAAAATCGCCGTTGAGATAGACCGTACTCGCCCCTGTATTCTGCATCCTGAATCCTGTGTCGCGGCCGTCCGGCCGCGTTTTTTAGCTGAACAATCCTTTAAAGAACAATACGACGTGGTCCCAGATTTTGGCAAAGAAGCCGGCTTCTTCCACGTTTTCCAGCGCCACCAGCGGTCGTTGCGCGACGGTCTCGTCGGCCAGTGTGACCGTCAGGGTGCCGTACTGCTCGCCCTCGCGGATCGGCGCGCGCAACTCCGGACGGATCGACATGGAGGCCTTCAGCTGGTCCTGACTGTCCTTGGGTACGGTGAGGATCAGGTCTTCCTTCAAGCCCAGACGCACCTGATTGGCGGCGCCCATCCAAATCTTCGGGGTGTCGAGCACGTCGCCAGCGCCGTAGCCTTCGTAGGTTTCGTAGAAACGAAAGCCATAGCTCAGCAGCTTCTGGGACTCGCGCGCCCGCGACGCCTCGGAATCGGTGCCCATCACCACCGCGATCAGGCGCATGCCGTCCTGTTTGGCGGAGGACACCAGGCAATAACCGGCCTCTTCGGTGTGGCCGGTTTTCAGACCGTCGACGCTGTCGTCCCGCCACAGCAGCAGGTTGCGGTTGTGCTGGGTGATGCCGTTATAGGTAAATTCCTTCTGGGCATAGAGATCGTAGTGTTCCGGGAAATCGCGGATGATCGCCCGCGCCAGAATCGCCAGGTCGTGGGCGGTGGTGTAGTGGTTCTCCGCCGGCCAGCCGGTGGCGTTCATGAAGTGGGTATGGTCCATGCCCAGTTCACGGGCCTGATTGTTCATCAGGTCCGCGAAAGCATCCTCGGAGCCGGCCACGTATTCGGCCAGAGCGACGCTGGCGTCGTTGCCGGATTGGATCACCACGCCTTTGAGCAGGTCCTGCACCGATACCCGGGTGCCTTCCTGGACGAACATGCGCGAGCCGCCCATGCGCCAGGCCTGGACGCTGATCGGCACCATCTCTTGCTCAGAGATGTTTCCGGCGGCGATTTCCTTCTCCACCAGGTAGGCGGTCATCATCTTGGTAAGGCTGGCCGGTGGCAGTTCCTGCTCGGCGTTGTGTTCGACGATCACTTGGCCACTTTTGGCGTCCATCAGCAGATAGCCGCGCGCGTCCACGTCAGGGGCGCGGGGGATCAGACTGTTGGCGGCGGTCAGCGGCGCCAGGGTCAGTAGGGAAAGACAGATGAGCACCCGGAACAGCAGGGTTTGCGGGGAACGGTATTGAGTCATCATTTCAGCCTTACGGGCGGATCAGTTCACGGGGATGGGTGGGGTGAAGCCGGCCTGGCTTATCGCCTGGCGGGCCCGGTCGCGGGCCTCGTTGCTGGCAAACGGGCCCAGCCACACTTTGTACAGGGCACTGCTTTCCGGTTGCCGCACGGACACCGGCAGTTTCAATTCGTCGCGCAGGGTACGCTCCAGGGCTCGGGCACTGTCCAGGCCCCGAAAGGCGCCGGCCTGCAGGTACAACTCGCCGCCGCCGGGCGCTTTGGCCATGTCCGGCGGCGGGCTGTCCACGGCGGCGCGCACGGCGGTGGGCACCGTGCCTTCGCGATTGGGTTTGACCTTTTCTCGCACGGTCAGTGCTTCCACCCGTACGCGACCGGTGCCTTTGCCCTCGATGCCGAGCCGCGCCGCCGCCGCCCAGGACAGGTCGATAATGCGCTCGGAATGGAACGGGCCGCGGTCGTTGACGCGCACCACCAGACTTTTGCCGTTGTCCAGGTTGGTAACCCGGGCATAGGTGGGCAGCGGCAGGGTCCGGTGGGCAGCGGTAAACCGGTACATATCAAACGGCTCGCCACTGGAGGTGCGGTAGCCGTGGAACTTGCGGCCGTACCAGGAAGCCAAGCCCTCTTCCTGATAGCCGGCGGCGGACTCCATCACCTGGTAGGTTTTGCCCCAGACGCTGTAGGTCTGGGGGTTGCCGTAAGCGCTGAGCGGCTCCTCTTTCGGCACCGGCTCGGGTTGATTATCCACGTCCGGGCGCTGCTCCGGGCCGGAATCCACTTTATGTTCATAGCGATCGGAGCCGGGTGCGCCGTTGCCGGGCTCGGGCGTCTGGGCGGGCGGCTCGGTGGGCGCCGGCGCGGTGGCGCAGGCGCCCAGGGCGAGCGCCGCGCTGACAATTAAAAGCGCTCTAATCACAGAGATTGGGCCTCCAGGGCATCGGCTATACGGTGGGACAGTTGCAATACCGCCATGGCGTACAGTTCGCTGTGGTTATAACGGGTAATCACATAAAAGTTGTTGCTTACCAGCCAGAACTCGTGGCCATCGTCGCCGATCAGGTCGAGCATCGCCACGGAGGTGTCGGCCGGCAGGTCGAAACAGTAATCACTGCCCAGGCTATCACCCTCGCAGGACACTGCCACTACGCCGTTCTTCCGGGCCTGGGCCAGGGTAAAGCTTGGCTTGTAGCCCTTTTTCACCAGGGCGGCGTAGTCGTCGCCATCGACGCGGGCGCGGGCGGCCACCGGCAGGCCGGGCTGCCACTTGTGCGCGGCGAAGTAGCTGGCCACGCTGCCGATGGCATCCGCCGGGCTGTTGACCAGGTCGATCACGTCGTCGCCGTCGAAATCCACCGCGTAGGCCTGGTAGCTGGTGGGGATGAACTGCGGGAAGCCCATGGCGCCGGCGTAGGAGCCGGTAATGGTGCTGGCGTCGATGTGCGCGTCGCGCTCCATTTCGAACAGCGCCACCAGTTGCTTGCGGAAAAACGATGCCCGCGGCGGGTAATCAAAGCCCAGCGTGGCCAGGGCGTCGAGTACCCGGTAGCTGCCTTTATTGCGGCCGTAGCTGGTTTCCACGCCGATGATGGCGAGGATGATCTCGCGGGGCACGTCGTATGTCTGCTCGGCGCGGGCCAGGGTGTCGGCGTGTTCGCGGGCGAACTGCACCCCCTGTTCGACCCGTGAATCCGTCAGGAAGATGCGGCTGTACTCCGCCCAGGTGAGGGATTTCTCCGCCGGCCGGGCGATGGCCTCAAGAATGCGCTCCTGGCGTTTGGCGTCGGCCAGCAGGCTGCGCACCCGGTCGGTATCGAAGCCCCGTTCGCCCAGCGCCTCAATCACTGCGCCGGCTTCCGGATGTTCCGCGTAATTGCTGGTTTTGGTGGTCTCGGCCAGGGCGGCACCGTTGAGCAGGGCGCCCGCCATGGCGGCCCGCAATACAACCGACAATCCTTTTTTCACCAACAGTCTCCTTTTAATACGTCATCAGACGGCGATGGGTGTGAATCGACATCAACATGCCGAAGCTGGCCATCAGGGTTACAATCGAAGTGCCACCGTAGCTCACCAGTGGTAAGGGTACCCCCACCACCGGTAAGAGTCCGGACACCATGCCGACGTTCACAAAAATATAAATAAAAAACGTCATTGTCAGCGCGGCGGCCAGTAGCCGGGAAAAAGTCTCCTGGGCTTGCCAGCTGATAAAAAAGCCGCGCCCGACGATCACCAAATAAATGGAGATCAGCAGCACGAAGCCAATCAGACCGAACTCCTCGCCGAGCACCGCGAGAATGAAATCAGTGGACGATTCGGGCAAAAAATCCAGCCGTGACTGGGTGCCGTCCAGCCAGCCCTTGCCGGTAACGCCGCCGGAGCCGATGGCGGTTTTCGACTGGATGATGTTCCAGCCGGCGCCGCGCGGGTCCGCCTCCGGGTTGAGGAAAGTGTCTACCCGGCTGCGCTGGTAGTCGTGCAGCACGAAGAAATACATCAGCGGTGCGGCGACCACCAGCACCAGCACCGCCAGGCTGATCAGCCGCCACGACAGCCCGGCCATGAACAGCACGACCAGGCCGGCGGCGGCGATCAGGATCGAGGTGCCCAGATCCGGCTGCACCGCGATCATCACCACCGGCAGAAAGATCAGCCCCAGCGCCGCCAGTACGTCCATCTTGGTGGGCGGCAGATTCCGTTCGCTGAAAAACCACGCCACCATTGCCGGCACCGCCAGCTTCATCAGCTCGGCGGGCTGGAAACGCCCAATGCCGGGCAGGGTCAGCCAGCGAGTGGCGCCCTTGGCTTCGGTGCCCACCAGCACCACCAGCGCCAGCAATATCACGCCCAGCGCATAGATCACCGGTGTCCAGAAGCGGTAACTGCGTGGCGGTACCTGCGCCAGCACCAGCAGTATCAGAAAGCCCGCGCCCAGGCGGATCGCCTGGCGTACCACCAGATTCAGGTCGCCGCCGCCGGCACTGTAGAGCACGCTGAGCCCGCCCAGCACCAGAAGCAGCAACGCCGCCAGCAGGGGCGCGTCCAGGTGCAGGCGCGACGACAGCTTGGTGCCCAGGTTGCCGCCCAGGGGCATCTGCCGTTGGTATTCCCGTACGCTCATGGGGTGCCTCCGGGGACCGTGACCGCCGTTTGCGTTTGCGCGGTGCGCTGCAGTGGTGGCGGCACCGCCAGCTCGCCGTTGTCATTGAGCAACCAGGCATCCATCACCTGGCGCGCCACCGGGCCGGCGGTGGAGCCGCCGTGGCGGCCGTTTTCCACCAGCACCGCCACCGCGATGGCGGGCTCTTCCACCGGCGCGAACGCGATGATCAGCGCGTGGTCGAGCAGCCGTTCGGCCAGCTCGTCCTCGTTGTAGGTTTCTTCCTGGCCCACCGAAAAGACCTGGGACGTGCCGGTTTTGGCGCCCATCCGGTAGGGGGCTCCCTCGGCCATGACCCGCGCGGTGCCCCGGTCGCCATGGACCACCTCCGCCATGGTGTCTTCCATGCGCTGCCAGTTTTCTGAATTGCGCAAATTCACGTCCGGCCGCGGCGGCACGCGCAGGGCATCGGCGGCCAGGGTGGGCGTCACCTGCTTGCCGTGGTGCGCCAGAATCGCGGTGGCGGTGGCCAGTTGCAGCGGTGTGGCAAGCATGAAGCCCTGGCCGATGCTGGCGTTAATGGTATCGCCGTGATACCAGGTGGCGCCGCGCGCCGCACGCTTCCATTCCTTGGACGGCAGCAGGCCGGAGGACTCGTTGAGCAGATCGATGCCGGTGGGTTGGCCCAGCGAAAAGTCGCTCAGAAAATCGTGCATGCGGGCAATGCCCAGTTTGAAGCCGAGGTCGTAGAAGTAGGTGTCGCAGGATTGCACCACCGCCTTGTTCAGGTCCACGTGGCCGTGCCCCCAGCGTTTCCAGTCCCGGTAACGGTGCGGGTTATCCTCCAGCTGGTAGTAGCCGGGGTCGAAGATAGTGCGCTGCCAGTCGGTGACCCCGGCATCCAGGCCGGCCAGCCCGATAAAGGGTTTCACCGTGGAGCCGGGCGGGTAGCGGCCCTGCAACGCGCGGTTGAACAGGGGGTTGTCCAGGTCTTCCCGGTAGCGGGCGTAGTCCTGGTGGGAGATGCCATTCACGAACAGGTTGGGGTCGAACACCGGGCGGCTGACGAACGCCAGCACGCTGCCGTCACGGGGGTCGATGGCGACCACCGCGCCGCGCCGGTCACCGAGGGCCTTGTCGGCGGCCCGTTGCACGTCCATATCCAGGGTCAGGCGCAGATTTTCACCGGGCACCGGCGGCTTTTGTTCCAGCACGCGCAGTATCCGGCCCCGGGCGTTGGTTTCCACCTGGCGGTAGCCCACCTGGCCGTGCAGGCGGTTCTCATAGTAGCGCTCCACACCGCTGCGGCCATAGTAGTGGGTGCCGGCGTAGTCGCTCTGTTCGGTGAGGGTCATGCCATCCAGGTCTTCCACATTAAGCCGGTTCACGTACCCCAGAACATGGGAAAACAGCTTGCCGTGGGGGTAGTGACGCACCGGGTTGGCGGCCACACGCACGCCCGGCAGCCGGTGCTGGTTGACCGTGATGCGAGCGATTTCCTGCTCGCTGAGGCGCCCGCGCAGGGGGATCGGGTCCCAGGGCCGGCGGGGCCCCTGCAGCCGTTTGTTGAACCGCTCGATGTCGTCGCTTTCCAGGGGCACCAGCTGGTGGATCTCGCGCAGGGTCCGCTGCAGGTCGGGAATCTGCTCGACGATCACCTCCACGGTGAAGTCCGGGCGGTTGGCGGCGAGAATCTCGCCGTTGCGGTCGGTGATCAGACCGCGCGGCGGCGGTACCGCCTGGGTCTGCACCCGGTTTTCGTCGCTGAGTGTGGTATAGCGGCTGTGCTGGAAAATCTGCAGCCAGGCCATGCGCCCCACCAGCCCCACGGTCAGCAGGGTGACCAGAATGGCGCTCACCAGCAGGCGGAAGCTGAAAATCCGCTGCTCGTGGTGGTGGTCTTTTAGGGTCAGAGGTCGGCGCATTGGGCCCTGATAGTCGGTGGTTCAGCGATGATACGGATGGCCGGCGAGCAGCGTCCAGCCGCGATACAACTGCTCGGCGAGCAGAACCCGCACCAGCGGATGCGGCAGGGTCAGCGGAGACAGAGACCAGCGCTCGTGGGCGGCGGCGGAAACCCGCGGGCAAAGACCGTCCGGGCCGCCCACCAGCACCACCAGGTCCTGGCCCAGATCCTTCAGGACGCCCAAGCGCTCACTAAGCTGCTCGGTGGACAACGCGCGGCCGCCTACTTCCAGGGCCACCTGATGCGCACCGGGGTATTTCGTCAGCCGCTTTTCCAGCGCTTCGCCTTCGGCGCGCACCAGAGCGGCGGAGCCCCCCTTGCCTCTCTTAGGCAGCGGAATCTCCTCGAGTTCCAGGCGCATGTCCGGCGGCATCCTTTTTTGATACTCGCCGAAGCCCTGGACCACCCAGGAGGGCATTTTGCCGCCAACCGCCAGAAGATGAATACGCAAACAACACACCCGTCGCGCAAGTGAATGGCAAGAGGTCAGTCGCTTTGCGGCGACCGGTCCGGATGATGCGCCGGATTCTGCCAAAGGCGCTCCAGATCATAGAATTCCCGGGTCGCCGGCAGCATCAGATGCACCACCACGTCGCCCAGATCCACCAGGATCCACTCCGCGCCCCGTTCACCTTCGGTGCCCAGGGGCTTATAGCCGGACTTCTTGGCCTTTTCCATCACCGAATCCGCCAGGGCTTTGACGTGGCGGCTGGAGGTGCCGCTGGCGATCACCATATCGTCGGCGACGCTGGTGACGGCGCGCACATCCAGGCTGGTAATGTTCTTGGCTTTCATTTCTTCCAGAGCGTCGATTACCAGATCCAGCAAAGGGGGTTGAGAACTCATGGGGCCTCGTTGTGTGCGTGACGGGTTGTGTGAAGAGTGTCGGCATTATACAGGCCCAGGCGTTGGATATGGGCCAGCACCGCCGGTGTCAGGTGATAATCGGCGCCGTCGTGTTGCAGGGCGCGGCGGATGTCGGTGGCGGCCACCGACATTTCCGGGCGCCGCAACATTAGACGCCGCCCCGCCGGCCGGCGACGCAGCAGCGCCGCCGGCGCCGCCGGAAACGCGCGCTGCACCGACAGCGGCGCTGGCGGGCTGTGCGGGCGGGGCACCACCGCCAGATGGCAGAGGGCGGGAAATTCCCGCCAGCGGTGCCAGCGATGCAGGCCGGCGAAACTGTCCGCGCCCACCACGAACACCAGCGGGCGCGCGCCGATCAGCCGTTTGTAGTGTTTCAGGGTGGCGAGCGTGTAGGACGGGCCCGTGGCGTGGCGCAGCTCCCAGTCGTCGGCGACCAGTTGCCGGTACCCGGCGCAGGCCCGGCGCACCATGGCCAGCCGCTGCTCACCGTCGGCCAGGGGCTGCGGCCGGTGCGGCGGCACCGCGTTGGGCAGCATATGCACCGGCGCATCATCGAGCGCCCGGGATACCGCCAGGGCGGCCTGCAGATGGGCACGGTGAATCGGGTCGAAAGTGCCGCCGAACAGGATCAAAGGAAGATCGGACGCGGAATCACGTCCGAACATGCCCGTCCCCGAGCACCACCCACTTCTGGCTGGTGAGGCCTTCCAGGCCCACCGGGCCGCGCGCGTGGAGCTTGTCCGTGGAGATGCCGATCTCCGCGCCCAGGCCGTACTCGAAGCCGTCGGCGAAACGGGTGGAGGCGTTGACCATCACCGAGCTGGAATCCACCTCGGCGAGAAAGCGCCGCGCCAGGGTGTAGTTTTCGGTAATGATCGATTCGGTATGCCCGGAACTGTAGCGGTGAATGTGCTCCAGCGCCTCGTCCAGGCCGTCCACCAGCTTGATCGCCAGCACCGGCGCCAGGTATTCCTCGGCCCAGTCGGTTTCGGTGGCTTCAGCGATGCCGTCCAGCAGCGCCCGGCTGCGCTCGCAGCCGCGCAGTTCCACGCCGGCGGCCTGATACCGGGTGGCCAGCTCCGGCAGCACCCGCTCGGCGATGCCGGCGTGCACCAGCAGCGTCTCCATGGTGTTGCAGGTGCCGTAACGCTGGGTTTTGGCGTTGTAGGCCACCTCGATGGCTTTGCCGGCGTCCGCCTGGGCGTCGATGTACACGTGACAGTTGCCGTCCAGGTGTTTGATCACCGGCACCCGGGCGTCGTTGCTGATGCGCTCGATCAGGCCCTTACCGCCGCGCGGCACGATCACGTCCACCCACTCGGGGTGGGTGATCAGCTCGCCCACGGCGGCGCGGTCGGTGGTCTCGATCACCTGCACGGCGGTTTCCGGCAGGCCGGCCTCGCGCAGGCCGATGCGCAGGCACTCGGCGATCGCCTGGTTGGAATCGATAGCCTCGGAACCGCCGCGCAGAATCGCCGCGTTGCCGGATTTCAGGCACAGCGCCGCCGCGTCGATAGTAACGTTGGGGCGCGATTCATAAATGATGCCGATCACGCCCAGCGGCACGCGCATCTTGCCCACCTGAATGCCCGAAGGCCGGTAGTTCAGATCGGTGATGCCGCCCACCGGGTCGGCCAGGGCGATCACCTGTTCCAGCCCTTCCACCATGCCGTCGAAGCGCTCCGGGGTCAGTTCCAGGCGGTCCAGCAGCGCCGCTTCCAGGCCGCTGTCCCGGCCCCGGGCCAGGTCGCGCTGGTTGGCGTCCAGGATGGCGCTGCGGTGCGCGCGCAGCGCGCCGGCGATGGCACTCAGCGCGGCGTTCTTGTCGCCGGCGGTGGCCCGAGCCATGGCCCGGGACGCGCCGCGGGCGTGTTCGCCCACGGTCGCCATGTACTGCTGGATATCCATGTTCTCTGCGATGCCCACTTATTAAACCGTAAAATAATTCGAAGGCGCCTAGTATAGGCGTTTCGCGCCCCCGGGCGAAACCAGCGCCTTCGGGCTGGTGAGAGCGGGCTGTGGGATTGGTGCCTGTGGGAGCTTGCCTTGCAAGCGAAAGGGCGGCAAAGCCGGCCGGCGGGATTCCAGAGACCTTGTTGATGCCGCCGTTAGAGGCGTCTCTGGGATCTAAAGCCACCCTTTCGCGGGCGGGGCCCGCTCCCACAGCCCCGCTCCCACAAGCCTCGCTCCCGTATCAGGAGACTGAGGCTTCGAGCACGCGCACCATCGGAGTGTCGCGGGTGCGCGGGATGGGCAGGGCGTCGTAGAAGGCCGCCGGGTCGTGGACGGTGAGGGTGTCGAAGCCCTGGTTCAGGAAATGGCGTTCGGTGTCGGCGTCGGAGCGGAAGTGAAACGCCACCTGGCTGCGCGACACCGCGCCCAGCAGGCCGCCGAGCGCCTTCAGGGTGCGGTGAAAACGCATATTGGCGTAGAGCGGGTAGTTGTCGCTCAGGTACACGGCCTGGGGAAAGCGCCGCAGGCCGGCGGCCAGCCGGCCCCAGAACGGCGTGACGGTGTCCAGGCTGAAGTAATTGATCAGCCCTTCAGTGATCACCGCCACCGGCCGGGCCGGGTCCAGGCCGTCGAGCAGGGCGGCGACGCTGTCCGGGCCGTCCTCGGCGAGAATGTTTACCGGCGCTACGCGGTGGCTGGCGCTCAGAAAACCCTTGGCGGCCAGCAGGCGGCGTTTGCGGTCGGCCATGTCGGGCAGGTCCGCCTCCACATAGGTGATCGATGGGAAGCGTTGCCGGAAGCGGCAACCGCGCGGCGACAGGCCGCAGGCGATTTCCACCACCTGCAACTCCGGATGCTCGGCGATCAGCGCTTCCAGGCGGGCGTCGATCAGATAGTGGCGCTGCAGCAGAAAGGTGCGGATATTGCCGCCCAGCACCCGCTTGCCGAGCGCCTCCATGGGGCTCATGGCGCCGTACAGCAGCGCCCCCGAGCGGGTCTGAAAGAACGGCTCGGACAGGCCGTTGCGCACCCACACCTGGCCGGTATAGAGCGCGGTAAAGCTGATCGAGGAGGTGTCGAGGGCGTGCTGGGCCATGGCTATTCTGCCTGTGGTGGAACCGCAACGCGGAAGGCTAGCAAAGCCGGCCCGTCGGCGCCGGGGGCGAAGGGGCCAAAACATAGCCCTGCCTTTCCTTGGCCGGTTCCGGAGGCGGTTACTTTTCCAGGATGGCTGGCAGCGGCTTGCCGCACAGACGCAGCACCAGGCCGGCAAGAAACTGCCAGGGATCGCCGGGCCCCATGCCTTTGACGGCCTGGTCGGCGCGGATCGCCAGCGCCTGGCATTGGTGCAGCTGGCGCGGTGGCATGCGCCCGGCCTGGGCCTGCAGGGCGCGCAGCCGCTGGGGCGGCAGGCGCGGCGGGGCGCCACCGGTGGCGAGCGCGTCCAAGGCGCGGATCTCCCGGCCCAGGGCCCATAGCACCACCGGCGCTTCCACGCCTTCGGCGCGCAGGGTGCGCAGAATGCGCAGGGCGCGGTTGGCGTCGCCGCCGCTGGTGGCGTCGGTGAGGTCGAACGGTGTGTAGCGGCTGGAGTCGCCCACCGCTTGCTGCACGGTGGTGGCGTCGACGCGGCCGTCGCGGGCCAGCAGGGCGAGCTTGTCCACTTCCTGGGCGGCGGCCAGCAGGTTGCCTTCACTGCGCTGGATCAGCAGTTCCAGGGCGTCGTCGTCGATGCTCAGTTTGAGCCCGGCCAGCCGGTCACGCAGCCAGTGCTGCAGTTGCTTGCCTTCCACCGGCCAGATTTCCACCACCGCGCCGACTTTCTCCACCGCTTTTACCCAGGCGCTGTTCCAGTCCTTGCGGCGGTCCAGCCGCGAGCAGCGGATCAGAATCAGGGTGTCGTCGTTGGGGTGATCGAGCAGGTCGCGCAGTATCTGGCTGCCGGCTTTGTCTGGGCGCTTTTCCAGCAGCACCAGCTCCAGAATCCGGCGGCCGCCGAACAGGCTCATGCTTTGTGATTCGTTGAGCAGCGCGTTCCAGTCGATGCCGGTGTCGGCGCTGAAGCGGTGGCGTTCGTCGAAGCCTTTGTGCCGGGCGGCGGCGCGCAGGGCGTCCAGGCATTCGTCCTGCTGCAGGGGCTCGTCGCCGGCCACCAGATAGACCGGCAGCAGATCGCTTTGCAGATGCTTGGCGAGTTGCTCCACACGCAGGCGCATGGCGTTCAGCGGTCCCGGCTGTCGATTTTGCGGGCCGCGTTGGCCAGCTGGTTGATCAGCCGGTAGGCCACGTCTTCGTACAGATCGTCACGCACCAGCTCTTCCTCGTCGGAGGTGGCGGTGACGTTATCCGGCGAGTAGGCGAAGCTGCGCAGCGCGGCAATGCGTCGCGGCGGGTTGAGCATCGCCTCGGTGTCGCGGTCTACCAGTTGCCAGGTGATTTCGTAGCGCAGTTCGCGCTCGGCGGCACGCCCGCGCGCGTCCACCGCCGCGGTGCGGCTGTCCCAGCGCTCGTCGAGAATCATCACGACGTTCTGTGACTGGCCGTGGATCAGCACGCCGCTGGGTTCCAGCGCGTCCTCCAGGGTATAGCGCAGCCGTGCGCTGGCGCCATCCAGGGTGATCGACGCCAACTCCGGCGTGGACGTCTGGCCGCGCAGTTGCCAGCCGGAGCAGGCCGCCAACAGCAGGGCGGCGGCGGTGAGCAGCAGGACGGTTCGGGCGTGACGTATCACTTGCGGTCTCCGATCAACGTTCAGTTGGCGACAATATTAACCAGTTTGCCCGGCACCACGATTACCTTGCGGATGGTCTTGCCCTCGGTGAAGCGCACCACATTGGCTTCTTCGCGGGCCAGCGCTTCGACGCTGTCTTTATCGGCGTTGGCTGGCACCGTCAGTTTGGCGCGCACCTTGCCGTTCACCTGTACCACCATTTCCAGGCTGTCCTTCACCAGGGCGCTCTCGTCCACTGCCGGCCAGGCCGCGTCGATCACCGCCTGGTCATGACCCAGAGCCTGCCAGAGCGCGTGCGCGGCGTGGGGCACGATCGGCGACAGCAGCAGCACCGCCGCGTCCAGGGCTTCCTGGCGTACCGCGCGCGCGGGGCCTTGATCGCCGCCCTCGTTGAACGCGCGGCTGATCTCGTTGCTCAGTTCCATCACCGCGGCGATGGCGGTGTTGAAGGTGTAGCGGCGGCTGAAGTCGTCGCTGACTTTCTGGATGGTTTCGTGGGTCTTGCGGCGCAGCGCTTTGCCGCTGTCGTCCAGGGCGGCCGGGTCCAGTGCCGGTGCCGTGCCGGCTTCCACGTGTTCCGCCACCAGCCGCCACAGCCGTTTCAGGAAGCGGTGGGCGCCTTCGACGCCGGAATCGTTCCATTCCAGGGACTGCTCCGGCGGCGCCGCGAACATCATGAACAGGCGCACGGTATCGGCGCCGAATTCCTCGATCATCTGCTGCGGGTCCACGGTGTTGCCCTTGGACTTGGACATCTTGGCGCCGTCCTTGAGCACCATGCCCTGGCACAGCAGTTGTTTGAACGGCTCGTCGGATTCCACCAGGCCAGTGTCGCGCAGCAGCTTGTGGAAGAAGCGCGCGTACAGCAGGTGCAGAATGGCGTGCTCGATGCCACCCACATACTGATCTACCGGCAGCCAGTAGTTGGCGCGGGTCGGGTCCAGCATCGCCTGGTCGTCGTCCGGGCAGGTGAAGCGGGCGTAGTACCAGCTCGATTCCATAAAGGTGTCGAAGGTGTCGGTCTCGCGGGTGGCGGGCTGGCCCTGGTAGGTGGTTTTGGCCCACTCCGGGTCGGCCTTGATCGGCGAGACCACGCCGTCCATTTCGACTTCTTCGGGCAGTGCCACGGGCAGTTGATCCTCAGGCACCGGCACCTGGCTGCCGTCTTCCAGGGTCAGCATGGGAATCGGCGCGCCCCAGTAACGCTGCCGGGACACGCCCCAGTCGCGCAGCCGGTAGTTGACCTTTTTCTCGCCCAGGCCGCGCTCGGCCAACCAGGCGGCGATCGCGTCGAACGCCTGCTCGGAAGTGAGGCCGTCGAACTCGCCGCTGTTCACCAGCTTGCCCTTGATGGTGAAAGCTTCGTTGTCCAGATCAATGGCCTCGCCGTTGGCGGGCTCGATCACCGCGTTGATCGGCAGGCCGTACTTGTGGGCGAACTCGAAATCGCGCTGGTCGTGGGCGGGCACCGCCATCACCGCGCCGGTGCCGTAACTCATCAGCACGAAGTTGGCGATCCACACCGGCACTTCCTCGCCGCTGATCGGATGCCGGGCGTGAACGCCGGTGAAGATGCCTTTCTTTTCCATGGTGGCGATGTCGGCTTCGGCGACGCCGGCGCGCTGGCATTCATCGACGAAGGCGGCCACTTCCGGGTCGCGCTCGGCGGCGGCTTTGGCCAGCGGGTGGTCGGCGGCCACCGCCATATAGCTCACGCCCATCAGGGTGTCCGGGCGGGTGGTGTAGACACGCAGCAGTTCATTGCCGTGCGGGCCTTCGATGGCGAAGTCCAGCTCCACGCCTTCGGAGCGGCCGATCCAGTTCTTCTGCATCGCCTTGACCTGCTCCGGCCAGCCGTCCAGCTGGTCCAGGTCGTTGAGCAGTTCGTCCGCGTAGGCGGTGATTTTCACGAACCACTGCGGGATGTCCTTGCGTTCCACCAGGGCGCCGGAGCGCCAGCCGCGCCCCTCGATCACCTGCTCGTTGGCGAGCACGGTCTGGTCCACCGGGTCCCAGTTCACCGTCGACATCTTTTTATACACCAGGCCCTTTTCGTAGAGCTTGGTGAAGAACCACTGCTCCCAGCGGTAGTAGTCGGGCCGGCAGGTGGCCAGCTCGCGGTCCCAGTCGTAGCCGAAACCGAGCCGCCGCAGCTGGGCGCGCATGTAGTCGATGTTCTCGTAGGTCCAGGCGGCGGGCGCGCTTTTATTTTTGATCGCGGCGTTTTCCGCCGGCAGCCCGAAGGCGTCCCAGCCCATCGGTTGCAGCACGTTCTTGCCCTGCATCCGCTGGTAACGGCTGATCACATCGCCGATGGTGTAGTTGCGCACATGGCCCATGTGCAGCCGGCCGGACGGGTAGGGGAACATGCTCAGGCAATAGAAGGTCTCTTTACCGGGCTGCTCGGTGACTTTGAAACTGCGGGACTCCTCCCAGTGTTGCTGGGCTTCCCGTTCTACCTGGTCGGGGCGATACTGTGCGTCCATCGGCTCTCTTGGTGTCGGGTGTTGCTGGAATACGAACAAGACGTGGAAAGGGCCATAGGATACATGAGCATAAGGCGGGCAGACAGCGGATGCGCGGTATGTTGATCACCGTCGCTCTGGCACTGGTGCTGATCGGCGCCACGTTGCCGGCGGTGGTGCGCCAGTTCTATCCGCCGTTGCCGGCGAAGGAAGTCGGCGCGCGCCCCGGCGCGGTGGTGGTGTTGGGCGCCGGTCGGCAGCGCGACGGCGAGGGCTATCGGCTCAACCCCACCGGCCTGCGGCGGGTCCAGGCCGGGCTGCGCGAGGCCTGGCAGCGTGACCTGCCGATCGTGCTCAGCGGCGGCGCCGAGCACCGCATCCCCGCCGATTCGGCCGATTCCGAGGCCGCCATGATGGAACAAGAGGTGCTGCGGGTCTGGCCCGAGGCGCGCACCCATATCGAGCCGAGCAGCCGCAGTACCTGGGAAAACGCCCGCAATACCGCCGCGCTGTTGCGGCCCCTTGGGGTGCAATCAGTGGTGCTGGTCACCGACCGCGCCCACATGCCGAGAGCGATACTCAGTTTTCAGCGCCACGGGCTGCGGGTCGAGGCGGTGGCGCTGGCGTCCCTGCCCAAGCCGGCCTGGGCCCCTTCCGCCGGGGCGCTGTCGCAATTGCCGGTGATCTGGCGCGAGTGGGCGGCGCTGGTCTGGTATTGCCTGCGTTATTTCTGGTAGCCGGATGTCGGATTTCAATCCGACCTACGCGGCTCCGTAGGTCGGGTTAGCGAAGCGTAAGCCGACACGGTCTGTTCGACACGGTCTTTCCGACACCAACGTCAGCGAGTGGTCTCCGGGTCCAGCGTCGCCAGCGCCTGGTAGTGGCTCAGAAATACCTCTCCGCTCAGCTGTTCCAGAAAGTCGCTGCGTTTCAACTGGTCCATCACCGGGCCCTTGACCTCCGAGAGATGCAACGTCACGCCGGCGTCCATCAGGCGCCGGTTGAGGCTTTCCAGGCTGTCCAGGGCGCTGGCGTCGATGTGGTTGATCGCCGAGCAGAGCAGCACCGCATGGCGGCGGCCGTCGCAATGGAGCGCCATGTCGTAGATGGCGTCCTCGGTGCGCCGGGCGTTGGCGAAGTACAAGGATTCATCCACCCGGATCGACAGCACCCGGGGCGAGGTGATCACCGGGTGGCGGCGCACATTGCGAAAGTGCTCGGTGCCCGGCATTTGCCCCAGCTCGGCCATGTGCGGCTGGCTGGTGCGCCACAGATGCAGCGCCAGCGCGGCGCCCACCCCGGCGATCACGCCGATCTCCACCCCCGCCAGCAGCACCCCGGCCAGGGTCACCAGCATGGCGGTGAAGTCCGCCTTGGAATAGCGCCAGGCGCGCCGCAGGGCGCCCAAGTCCACCAGCGTCAGCACCGCGACGATGATGGTCGCCGCCAGGGTGGCCTTGGGCAGGTAGTAGAACCAGGGGGTGAAAAACAGCGCGGTGAGGGCAATGCCGGCGGCGGTGAACACGCCGGCCAGCGGGCTGCGGGCACCGGCGTCGAAATTGACCACTGAGCGCGAAAAGCCGCCGGTGACCGGGAAGCCGCCGCTGACGCCGGACGCCAGGTTGGCGGCGCCCAGGCCGACCAGTTCGGCGTTGCTGTCGATCCGCTGGCGCCGCTTGGCGGCCAGGGTCTGGGCCACCGACACCGACTCCACGAAGCCGATCAGGCTGATCAGCAACGCCGGCAGTGCCAGCTGGCCCCACACGCTGACGTCGAACGCTGGCAACGCCAGCTCCGGCAGGCCACCCGGAATGGCACCGACCACCGCCACGCCACGGCTTTGCAGGTCACTGGCCGCCACCGCCACGGTGGTGCCGATCACCGCCAGCACCGGGCCGGCCTTGGCGAGCAGATCGGCGAGCATGGGCGGCAGGGAGGTGCGTGCCAGCAGCCGTCGCAGCGGGCCGCGCGCCCACAGCAGGAACAGCAGGGCGGCGCCGCCCACCAGCACGGTGGCGCCGTTGAAGCGGGCGCCCTCGCGAAACGCGGAAAGCGCCAGCTCCCAAAGCGTGTCGCCCTGCATGGGAACGCCGAGCAGGTGCTTAAGCTGGCTGGCGGCGATCAACAGCCCGGACGCGGTGATAAAGCCGCTGATCACCGAGTGGCTGAGCAAGTTGGCGATCCAGCCCAGGCGCAGCAGGCCCATGGCGATCAGGAAGCCGCCGGACATCAGCGCCAGTATCACCGTGGCGGCCAGGTAGGCGCCGCTGTCGCCGCCGGCCACCTGACCGGCGGCGGCCGCCGTCATCAGCGATACCACCGCCACCGGGCCCACCGCCAGGGTGCGGCTGGAGCCGAACAACGCGTAGCCGATCAAGGGCAGGATGCTCGCGTACAGGCCCATCTGCGCCGGCACGCCGGCGAGCAGGGCATAAGCCAGGCTCTGCGGGATCAGCATCAAGGTGACGATCAGCGCCGCCATGCCGTCCGCGGCGGCGTCCCCGGGCCGGTAGTCTTTCAGCCAGGTGTTCAAAACGACTCCAGCAAACCCCGCGCCCGGCGGCCCCGGCCCAGCACCACGAACGCCAGCGCCAGCAGCAGGGTGGGCCAGACGCCGGCCAGCATGAACGGCGTCTCGCCCCGGCGCGGCTGGTATTCGCTGACCAGCACGTCCCGCTCGAACTGCGGCAGCCGCGCCACCACCTTGCCCCGGTGGTCGACCACCGCGGTGATGCCGTTATTGGTGCCGCGCAGCAGCCAGCGGCCGGTTTCCAGGGCGCGCAGCCGGGTCATCTGGAAGTGCTGGTGGGGCCCCGCCGAGGTGCCGAACCAGGCGTCGTTGCTGATGGTGAGCAGCACGTCGGCGCCGCCGGTACGGCTGGCCACCAGCTCCGGGTAAAGGATCTCGTAGCAAATGAAGGGCGCGATCTCATGGCCCAAGGCATGCAGGTTGGGCTGGCGGGGGCTGCCCGGCGTAAAACTGGACATCGGCAAGTCAAAGAACGGGATCAGGCCGCGAATCAGACCCTGCAGCGGTACGTACTCGCCGAACGGCACCAGCTTTTGCTTGTGATACACGCTGTCGTTGGCCGCCGTCCCCACCACCGCGATGCTGTTGTGGTAGGTGGTCGGGGTGCGGCTTTCATCGCGCCACGGCAGGCCGCTGATCAGCGCGCCGCCCTTGGCCGCCACCGCTTCCCCCTGACTGTCCACAAAGTCGTCGATGTCCTGGTAGAACTCGATCATCGCCGATTCCGGCCACACCACCAGGGTGCCGTCCGGCAGGCCCTCGGTGAGGCCGGCGTAGATCTCACGGGTCTCCTCGCGCATGGTGGCCAGCCATTTCAAATCCTGGGGCACGTTGCCCTGCACCAGGGCCACCTGCTGCCGCTCGCCTTCGGCATGGGTGAAGCTGACCTGCCCGCCGACCACGCCCGCCACGATCAGCGCCAGGGACAATACCAGCGGGCCGGTGCCCCGGCCCCGGCGCAGCACCAGTTCCACCGCGGTGGCGGGCAGAATCACCGCCGCCAGGGTCATCAGCCAGATGCCGCCCAGCGGCGCCAGCCCGGCCAGTGGCGTGTCGATCAACGCGTAACCGCCGTACAGCCAGGGGAAGCCGGTCATCAGCCAGCCGCGCAGCCAGTCCGCCAGCACCCAGGCGCCGGCGAACATCAGCCCGCCGCCGCCGAACCGCCGGGTCAGCCAGAACGCCAGGCCGTAAAACAGCGCCAGCAGCGCGGCGAAGGCGGCGGTGGCGGGCACCGCCATCCACAGCGGCATATAGCCGTAGTCGGTCATCGACACCTGCAGCCAGGCCACCCCGAACCCGAACATGCCCAGCCCATAGGCCCAGCCGCTTAGCAGCGCCGCCTTGGCGGACCCGGCGCTGGCCTGCACCCAGTAGGCCAGCGCCACACTGACCAGTAGCAGCGGCCACAGGCCGTAGGGGGCGAACGCCAGGGGGAACAGCAGGCCGGCGATCAAGGCCAGAAACAGATTGCGCATAAGCAGGGTCACGATTGCAAAAAACAAAATAAGGCCGGGTTGGAGAAGCCTTGTTATACGCAAGTTGGCGCCGGCAATCCATGACGCGCCGCCGGTGTCGGGCGGTGCGCGGTGCTCGCCGGTTCAGGGCGGGCTGTTCAACCGCCAGGTTTCCTCGCGCCAGAAGGGGATCTTGCCGAAGTCGCCGTGCTGCTGCGGAAGGGCGCCCTCGTAGCGGTCGAAGGCTTTGAATACCAGCTTGCCGTTGGCGTCCCGCAGGGTTTCCTGGATCACGGCGATTGACGACAGCACGTTCACTTCCGAGCCGAAGGTGCGCCGCAACGGGTGCTCCGGGCGCTCGTGATGCTGGTCGATGGAGACCAGCAACGAACCGGTGGGCACGCCGCCCCAGAGGTGCACCTCCGAGACTTCCGCTACCCGGTTCAGTGTCAGGTTGTAGAAGTTTACCGCGTTCGCGTTCGCGTTCGGGGCCGGATCGGCGAGGATGGGTTTCAGCGCCGCCAGGCTGTCCTCGATGCTGGCGGCGGCGGCCATGTAGACGATGTCGTCGATCATGCGGCTGTCTTGCCATTGCTTCTGGAACCGCTGCAGGGCGCCGTTGACCACCATGGCGCCCATGCTGTGGCCGATCAGTGTCAGGTCGGGGCAGGTTTTGTCGTCCTCGCAGGCGTTGCCCCCGGACAGCGCCAGTATTTGACGGAAGACGTGACCGCCGGGTACCGGCGGAATACCTTCCTGGGGCTGCCAGCGTTCATCGAAATCCGAGGCGGGAAAGAACTGGGTGAGGGTGCGGCGCTTCATTACCTTCCATGAGGCCGACGATACGCCGCTGTGCCAGACGCTGCCCAGGGTGTAGCGGACCGGGACGGTGAGCACCTGCTGGGTGCCGCGTCCCAGGGAGGGCCAGAAGCGGTTGTGGTATTCGCTCAGGTTGGCGGTGAGGTCGACGTCGTTGTCCTTGTCCTGGTTCTGGTCTTTCCGGGGGTAAGTCCAGCGCTGCTCGTCGGGGCAGCGTTGCTTGCCACACAGGCGGTCGTTGGCGGTTTTCCAGGCGCCGGAACGCCAGCTTCGGGGCAGACGGCCCCGGCTGGCCAGACGGTCTTTCTCGTTGCTGACCTGGTACCAGAGGGTGGCGGGGAAGCGGCCCACGGTGGTGGCCACGTCCACCGTCAGGATGAAGGGCATGCCCAGGGCGCCCACGAAAGGACCGGCCTTCTTGCCTTCGCGCAGGCGAAACAAATGCTCGCCCCAGTTCGACAGGGCGTCGGATTTCCAGGAGATAAACAGCGGGTAATGCCAGTCGTCCGGGTCCAGCATGATGTCCCTTGCCAGGCCGTCGTGAATCTTCTGGTCCGTGGCTTGATAGCTGTTTAACCCACCGTGCACGTAAACCAACAGGCGTGGCCGCGCCGCACCGTGGTACTCGGCCAGGCGCTGCGCTTCGCACATCATCCGGTCGAATTCCCGCGCCGCTCCGGCGGGGCTGAAAGGCGCGTCGCGTACCGGGTCCACCATCAAACCGTCCGGGTTCACCCGCACCACATGGTCGCGGACGGTGCGCCGCTTGCGCAGTGGGTTCTCCGGCGACAGCGTGTCGCAGACCACCGGTTGCCTTTCGGGCCTCTCCGTTTCCAGGGCCGAGGAGACCATCTCTTCGTCGGGTGGGGTGGCGGTGCAGCCGGCCAGTAAGCACAGGGCGACCGCGGCGGACCAGGCATAACGCATGCTGTCTCTCCTTGACTGAGGCCGGCGTCGTTCGGCCGGACCACTCGGACCTTATTATTGGTGGGCTTGGGAGCCGTTTTACAATTGGAGAGAATACCAGTCCGGGCCGCCGTTTCATCCCCCGAATGGGGTAGGGGCGCCGGTCATGCCGGTTCGCGGCGCGGCGTCAAGCGTGCGCGGCTAGGCAGTCGCGCACTGCCTGTTCGGAGGGAATCGCTTCCGCGCGCACCATCAGGATCAGGCTGTTGGCGCTGAAGCGGTGGTCGTGGGCGGGGTGGCAGACGACGGTTTCATCGCCGTCGACGTAAGCCATTAGCGTGCCCAGGCCGGCGTTCATCAGGCGGCAGGCTACATCCGCCCAAACCGTGTTTTTCACCGGCACCGCGTAGCGCATGGCGTGGTCGTCGTGGTGGGTGAACAGGTTTTCCAGGATCTTTTCGGTGCCCGGCGCCACCAGCGAGCGCACCAGCATTTCCGGGTAGGCGCGCACCGGGCGCAGGGTGGTGCTGGCCCCCACGCTGAGGGCGCGGCGGCGGTTATCTTCGTGGACGCATTCGGCCACGGTGTAGGGCAGGGCGTCGCCGTACAGCGCTTTGAGTTGCAGGATCACGTCCAGGGTGACGCTGTCGGAGATGCGGCTGTATTCGTCTCGGGCCAGCACGATGACCGCTTTGGCGCGGTCCGGGTCCACCGCTTCCAGGGCGTCCCGGTCGGAGGATTCGGCGTGGTAGTGCACCACGCCCTGCTCGCGCAGCGAGGCGGGCAGGCCGTCCGGGAACACATCGGTGAGGATCAGCACCGGGATTTCGGCGAACTGCTCGGTGGCGTGCAGTTGCTCCACCAGGCGTTCGAAGTACAGGGCCGGGCTGTGCTTGGGGCTGTTGATGATTACCAGGTGGTCTTTCATATTCCATCTCCAGCGGCCTTTGAGCATGTATTCCTTACGCTTGAGGCGGTGGTCGATATAGTCGCTGGCGAGCTGCGCCAGCAGGGTAATGCCGGCCACGTAGAGCAACAGTACGGTGGCTACGCGCCCGGCGGGCGTGGCCGCCGACAGGTCGCCGTAGCCGACCGTGGTCAGGGTGGTGAGGGTCAGCCACAGGGCGTCATCCCAACGGAGCCCCTCGAACAGCATCATCGCCGTGGTGTGCAGCGCGGTGAGCACCAGCAACCAGAAAAACACTTGGCGTAACCGGGATCTCAGATTGAGGTCGAGCCCCCGGGTGATTTGAGTAAAGGCACTGCGTCGGCGTACCAGGAAGCGCAGCGGCGTCATCAGCCGTCCGTGGTGTCGGCGTCGCCGCTGGCGTCAAGCGGAGTCACCCGCAGCAGACGAATGGTACGCCCGTCGGCGCTGAGCACGGTGAAGCGCAGGTTGCCCATGTCCACCGATTCTTCGCGCTGGGGGAGGTGGCCGAAGGCCTGCATCACCAGGCCGCCGATGGTGTCGAATTCATCGTCGCGGTACTGGGTTTTGAAGTGTTCGTTGAATTCATCGATGGGGGTGATCGCCTTGACCGTGAAGTCGTCGCCTTCCAGGTCCTTGATCAGGTAGTCGTCGTCATCGATGTCGTGTTCGTCCTCGATTTCGCCGACGATCTGTTCCAGCACGTCCTCAATAGTCACCAGGCCGGCCACGCCGCCGTATTCATTGACCACGATGGCCATGTGATTCTTGGTGATGCGGAATTCGCGCAGCAGCGAATCCAGCCGCTTGGATTCCGGCACCACCATGGCTGAGCGCACGTGGTCCTTGATTACGAAACGCTCCATGCGCGCCGGTTCCAGGATCAGCGCCAGCAGGTCCTTGGCGAGCAGGATGCCGATGATCTCGTCCGGGTCGTCGCCGAGCACGGGAAAGCGGCTGTGGGCGCAGTCGATAATGGTGGGAAGGAAGTCGCGCGGGTCGTCGGAGGCGCGGATGCTGACCATCTGTGAGCGGGGGATCAGGATCTCGCGCACCTGCATCTCGCTGACACAGATGGCGCCTTCGATGATGCCCAGGGTGTCGCCGTCAATAATGTCGCTGTCGCGCATGGAGCGCATCAGGTCCAGCAGTTCATCCCGGGAGCCGGGGGTGGAGGTGAAGAACTGGCCGACGCGCTCCAGCCAACTTCGGCTGGTGCCATTATCGGAATAGTCGTCCGACATTAGAGATGCAACTCCTTGCTTGAATGGGAAACGGTGTAGGGATCAGGGTAACCCTGCTCGGCCAGGGCGCGGATTTCCAGGGCTTCCATCACGTCCGCGTCGTCGTCGTCGATATGATCAAAGCCGAGCAGGTGCAGAACACCGTGGGTGACCATGTGCGCCCAGTGGGCTTGCAGGGGCTTGTGCTGTTCGGCGGCTTCGCGTTGCACCACCGGGGCGCTGATAACGATGTCGCCGAGCAGCGGCGCGCAGGCGTCCTCGGGCAGCCCTTCGGGCATCTCGAAGGGGAAGGACAGCACATTGGTGGGCTTGTCCTTGCCCCGGTATTCGCGGTTCAGGGTCTGGATTTCGGTGTCGTCCACCACCCGCAGGGTGATGTCGCCAACCACGCCGCCGGCCACCGCCACGGCTTTGATGGCCCAGGCGCGTAAGTCGGCTTCGTCGGGGACGTCCGGGGCGTCACTGGCCCACTGGACTTCAACGTTGGGTGTCGGTATCCCGCTCATGACGGTCGTAGGCCTCTACTATGCGTTGCACCAGCGGGTGGCGGACCACGTCGCGGCTGTCGAAACGGGTAACGCCGATTTCCTGCTCGCCGGCGAGCACCTCCAGGGCGTTGACCAGCCCGGATTTCTGATGGCGCGGCAAGTCCACCTGGGTAACGTCACCGGTGATCACCGCCTTGGAGCCGAAACCGATGCGGGTCAGGAACATTTTCATCTGTTCCGGGGTGGTGTTCTGCGCTTCGTCGAGGATTACGAAGCTGTTGTTGAGGGTGCGTCCGCGCATATACGCCAGCGGCGCCACTTCGATTACCAGCCGGTCCATCAGCTTGGCCACTTTCTCGAAGCCGAGCATCTCATAGAGCGCATCGTAGAGCGGCCGCAAATAGGGGTCGATCTTTTCCGCCAGGTCGCCGGGCAGGAAGCCCAGCTTTTCGCCGGCCTCCACCGCCGGGCGCACCAGCAGGATGCGCTGCACCTCTGATTTCTCCAGGGCGTCCACCGCGCAGGCCACCGCCAGCCAGGTTTTGCCGGTGCCCGCCGGGCCGATGCCGAAATTGATGTCGAAGCGGCGGATGGTCTTCACATATTCCCGTTGATGGCCGCCGCGCGGCTTGATGCGCACGCGCTTGGTGCGGATCACCACATCGTCGCTGGGGAACGCCACCGTGTTGTCGACCTTTTCGGACAGCTCGGATTGCTGCAGATGCAGGTGCACCATCTCCGGGGTCAGGTCCTCGGTGTCGGCGGTCTGGGCGTACAGATCGTTGAGCACCGTAGAGGCGGCCTGCACCGCCCGCGAGTCGCCGGACAGATGAAACAGGTTGCCGCGGTTGTGGATGTCCACCTGTAATCGGTCAGCGATCTGCTTGATATGCTCGTCGAGGCGGCCGCACAGGCTGGCCAGACGGCGGGAGTCGTAGGGTTCAAGACTGACTTGCTGGGAAGCGGCTGGTGTGTCCAAGTTGGGAGAGGTGGCCCCTGGGGCAGTTGGCGATGAATTCAGAATACTCTCAAGGGCCCCGCTGGGGAACCCTCTCAGCCGGCACTCTAGCCCGGCCCCCGGCGTCGGGGCAAGCGCCGTGAGCGGGTTGTCGGACAGGGCCGCTCAGGCGGGCGCCACGCGCGGGCCCAGATCGCCGTCACAGGTCACCGTCTGCAGGCTGCGCGGCAGCAGGTAGAGGGTCTCGTCGCGGCCCGGCGCCAGGGCCGCCCAGGTGTCCCGGTCCAGCTCCACTTCCAGCACGCCACTGCCCCAGCCGCGCGGCTCCAGCTCCAGGGTGACGGTGCCGCCGAACACACTGCGCGCCGCCAGTTTCACCGGCAGGTGGGCGTGCTCGACCGGGGCCTTGGCCAGGGTCGCCTCGTGGGGGCGCAGGTACAGGGTTAAAGCGCCGTCCGGGCAGGCGCCGTGGGTCTCCAGGCGCAGACGCGCCTCGCCGGACTGCCAGACGGCGCCGTCGTAGAGGCCTTCCAGGGCGTTGATGTGGCCCAGAAAGTCGAACACGAAGCGGCTGGCGGGCTGTTCGTAGACGGTCAGCGGGCCGCCGATCTGCTCGATATGGCCCTGGCTCATCACCACCACCTGGTCGGACACTTCCATGGCTTCTTCCTGGTCGTGGGTGACGAAGACGCTGGTCACTGAGATTTGCTCGTGCAGGTGCCGCAACCAGCGACGCAGTTCCTTGCGCACCTTGGCGTCCAGGGCGCCGAAGGGTTCGTCGAGCAGCAGTACCTCCGGTTCCAGGGCCAGCGCCCGGGCCAGCGCCACACGCTGCTTCTGGCCGCCGGAAAGTTGTGCCGGGTAGCGGCCGGCCATGGTGTCCATCTGCACCAGCTCCAGCAGCTCACGGACCCGGGCGCGTACCGCGTCGCGGGCCGGGCGTTCGCCGCGCGGCAGCATGCGCAGCCCGAAGGCCACGTTGTCGGCCACCGAGAGATGCCGGAACAGGGCGTACTGCTGGAACACGAAGCCCACTTTGCGGCGGCGCACGTCCAGGGTGGTGACGTCGCGTTCGTTGAACAGCACCCGCCCGCGATCCGGTTTTTCCAAGCCGGCGATAATGCGCAGCAGGGTGGTCTTGCCAGAGCCGGACGGGCCCAGCAGGCCTACCAGCTCGCCCTGGGGCACGTTCAGGGAAATGTCATCCAGTGCGGCGAAGCCGCCGAAGGTCTTGCGGATGCCGTCAACGCGGATGCTCATGTCAGGGTCTCCTCGGCGGCGTTCAGTTTGCTGCTCTGGCGCCATTCCAGCACGGTTTTCAGAAGCAGGGTGACCAGCGCCATGGCCCCCAGCAAGCCGGCGGCGGTGAACGCGCCCACGGTGTTGTAGTCCTCGTTGAGCATCTGGATCAGCAGCGGCAGGGTCAGCGTTTCGCCGCGAATCAGCCCGGATACCACGCTTACCGCGCCGAATTCACCCACCGCCCGGGCGTTGGTCAGGACCACGCCGTACAGCAGCGCCCAGCGGATTCTCGGCAGGGTGACGTACCAGAACGCCTGCCAGCCGGTGGCGCCCAACAGGATCGCCGCTTCCTCTTCCTCGGTGCCCTGGGACTGCATCAGCGGTATCAGCACCCGGGCCACATAGGGACAGGTGACGAATACGGTGACCATCACTATGCCCGGTAGCGCGAACATCAACTGCACATCGAAGTGGTCATCCAGCCACTGCCCAACCAGGCCCTGGCCGCCGTACACCACCAGATAGCAGAGGCCGGCGACCACCGGTGACATGGCGAACGGAATGTCGATCAGGGTGCTGAGCAGCTTGCGGCCGCGGAACTCGTAGCGGGTCACGCACCAGGCCAGCAGCACGCCGAACACCAGATTCACCGGCACCGTGATCAGCGCCACGATTACGGTGAGCTGGATGGCGGCGATCATATCGTCGCTGGTCAGGTTGCTGGCCACCATGCCGGCGCCTTTGGCGAAGGCCTCGGCGAAGATCACCACCAGCGGCAACACCAGCAACACCACCACGGCGGCGAACGCGGCGGCGACCAGCGTCCATTGGTGCCATTTTTGGGGCCGGTTCCCGGACGACATGAGTGGCGGGCTCCTTGCTGTGGTTGCGGAAGGTGATGATTCTATATTCCGGAACGGCAAAATAAAGCGCTCATTTATATCCTTTCGCCATTCCGTTAGATCATGGCCTCTTTGCCGACTTACAAAACGTTACGTTTTGCTACATCCGGGCCGGCGGAGCGCGGGTATCCCCTTACGGGATCTCGATTCCCGGTTCGGGCGGCCTGCGGTCGCCCCCTTCATGATGAAGCAAGGAGAGAGAGCATGAACGTGAATACCAATGGTCTTTACTGGCTGTCGCCGTTGGCGTTGGCCGTGACCCTGGCCGCCTGCGGCGGCAACGGTGGAAGCAGTTTCGTTCCCGGCAACAATAATAACGGCGGCAATCAGGACTCGCCCCTGCTGGTGATGCACAACGGCGGCGGCAGCGTCGGCCAGATCGATCAGCTGGACAGCGGCCTGGGCGTGCAGTCCACCTTCAACGCCGACGCCAACGAAGGCATCGTGCTGGATCTGCTCGGCAACGTGCACGCCGCCAACGACACTGCTGTGCCCAGCAGCGTACAGACCCTGCATAAACTTCTCGACCGCCAGGATGGCGCCAGCCCGGTGGCGACGCTTGATCGCTCCCACACTGCTACCGGCTCCGCCAACCTGAAAGGCATGGCGATCGCCCACCAGGCGGGCCTGATCATGGCCGCCAATGTGAACGGCAACACCATTGAGGTGTACGGCACCACCGCCGGCCAGGGCGCCACGCCCTTGGCGTCCACCGCGCTGGCCGGCAACGCCTGGGACCTGGCCTACGACGAAGCCGCCGACCGGGTGTTCCTGGCCATGACCAACGGCACCATCCTGGTCGCCGACGACTATGTGGCGAACGGCTTCAGTGTCGCCGGCGCCCGTGAGATCACCCCGGACAGCGCCGGTATGACCTCCAACATGCACGGCATCGACTACGACGCCGACAGTGACACCCTGGTGGTCACCGATGTGGGTGACGCGGCGATCGCCGACGACGGCCGCCTCTACGTGATAGAAAACGCCTCCACCGCCAATGGCACCGTGACCCCGGTACGCACCGTCAACGGCCCGGCCACCACGCTGGGTAACCCGGTGGACCTGGTACTCGACGGCAGCACCGCCTACATCGCGGAAAAATCCAACGACGCCGTCCTGGTGTACCGCAGTGTGTTCAGCGGCCCCTCCGGTGACGTGGCTCCGGACAAGACGATCGACAGCACCAAGCCCGAGTCCCTGGCCGTGATCAAGGACAGCGCGGTTCAGCCCGACCTGTCTGACCTGGAAGACACCACCGTGACCGTTAACGGCGTGATGGTCACCCGCAACCCGGACCCGGACAACGCCGACCCGGACGTGCTGGTCTACAACACCGATTTGACCACTCAGTCCCGCGACTTCTCCGTCGGCCAGCCGGTGGAAAGCATTAGCGTCAACCAGACCGGCGACGCCTACGCCACCTACGACAGCGGTATCGCTGTGCTGAACCGGGTCGGCGTGAGCCGCGACGGTGAGAGCTTCAATGTCAGCCGCGACCGCCTGATCTCCGGTGCCAACACCGGCCTGACGGCACCCAAGGGCTTCGATATCGCCGACGAACTGGGTTGGGTGCTGGTCACCGAAAACAGCGCGCCGGGTTCAGTGCGCGTGTTCGGCGCGCAGGCCGACGGTAACGTGGCCCCGATCTTCACGATTGCGCTCAACGTGCAGCCCTGGGATCTCGATTACGACCCCGAAGGCGACCGCCTGTATGTGGCCCTCACCGACGGCACCGTGGCGGTGTATGACGACCTGAGCACCGATCGCGGCAACGGCGGCGCCGACCGCACCATCGTCCCCGGCGAAGGCGGCAACGCGTTCGCGGCGCCCACCAACCTGCACGGCATCGTGCACGTGGCGGGGAGCAACCAGCTGATCGTCTCCGACGTGGGCAGCGGCGCCAACCCCACCGACGGCAAGCTGTATGTGTTGGATAACGCCTCCAGCGCCGACGGCATCACCGACGTGTCGGTGCGCATCGACGATGAGGACAACAACGCGGTTGGCAATACCATGCTCGGCAACCCGGTGGATATCGCCTTCGATGGCGCCAACCTCTATGTGGCTGAAAAGTCCCAGGGCATGGTGCTGCGTTTCGATAACATCCTCGGCTCCGCCGGCGGCGACGTCAGCCCGGACGCTTCCATCGCCCAGGCGGCGCCGGAATCCGTGGTCCTGATCGCCGACTACCTGGGCCGTGCGCCCGAATAACGGCAGAGAGAACGGCAACGAGAGAACCGGAACGAGCCGCCCTCAAGGGCGGCTCTTTTCCCGGAATCAAGCAATAAAGGGTGCTACGAAGCCAGTTTTGTAGGAGCTTGCCTGCAAGCGAAAGGGTGGCGTCAGCCACCCGGCGGGACGCCAGAGACGTTACTGACGGCAGTATCAACAGCGTCTCTGGGATCCTGCCGGGTGGCTGACGCCACCCTTTCGCGGGCGGGGCCCGCTCCCACAGGCCCGCTCCTACAAAACTGGCTTGGTAGCCCGACATTGACGCCACCTTCTCGCGGCGCGACGGACCATCGCGTTTTATTCACATCGCGCCGGAACCGCCATGGACGAGTCGAATCACGAATTGGAGCAAGCCACGGTATTACTACAGGCCTGTGCCCGCGGGGAGGCGAACGCCTTCCAGCGGCTGTACCGGCTGGAGGCGCCAAGGATGCTGGCGCTGGCGCGCCGGCTCACCGGCGACCCGGGTTTGGCGGAAGAGGCGTTGCAGGACACCTTTGTGCAAGTGTGGCGTAATGCCGCCCGATTCCGGCCCGAAAAAGGCAGCGCTCGGGCCTGGTTGTACGCGTTGCTGCGCTACCGGCTGATCAATCAACACCGTCGGGTGAAGCGTCACGACGCCGAGGCCCTGCCCGGCGATGACTGGCCCGACCCGGGGCCGGACCCGGAGCAGTGCTCGATGCAGTCCGACCAGCGGCGCGCCATGCAGGAATGCCTGCGCGGTTTGCAGGGCGACCGGCGCCGGCCAATATTGATGGCGTTCTATCACGGTTTTACCTACGAGCAGATCGCCGAAACATTAGCGGTGCCCTTGGGCACCATCAAAAGCCGGGTTCGCACCGGGCTGAAAGGGCTTCAGGAGTGTCTGCGGCTATGATTCCCGACCACCAAGAAGAACAGCGTCTGCTGATCGCCGAATACGTACTCGGTCTGCACCGTGGCGAGCAGGCGGTGGAGATCGAGCGCTGGTTGGCGGAAGACGCCCAAGCCGCGCGGCAGGCGGCGTACTGGCGCGAACACTGGGTGGGCGCCGCCGAGCTGCTCGAGCCGGCGCGTCTGCCGCCCCGCCTGTGGCGGCGGCTGGCCCGCGAGACCGGCATCGCCGTGCCCTGGTGGCGTGGCCTGTGGCAGAGCACGCCCACCTGGCGTTTCGCCAGTGCCGCCCTGCTGGTGGCGCTGGTGCTGGCGGTGGGGCCGCTGCGGCAACCGGCGCCGGTGTATACGGTGGTGCTGCAGGCGCCGGGCGAATCGGCCCAGCCGGGCTGGCGGATCACCGTGGCGGACAACGGCGACCTGCAACTGACGCCGCTGGCGCAGCAGGCGAATTACCGCGCTGACCGCAGCGTGCAGTTCTGGACCCTGGAAAACAACGCCGATGGCCCCCGTTCCCTCGGGCTGGTCGAGCCGGGCCGCAGTCTGGTGATTCCCGCCGAGCAGGTGGGCGGAGTGGAAAGCGGCCAGCTTTTCGAGCTGACCCTGGAGCCGCCGGGCGGCTCGCCGGAACCCCGACCCACCGGGCCGGTGCTGTTTATCGGCCGCGCAGTCGCACTATAAAAAGCAGTTGAGAGTTGATAGTGGACAGTTAACTGGGGCGGCTGGTTGGCGTTCCCGCGGCCTGCGGCCGACAAGGCCTGTTCCCGCGGGCACGGCGGCCATCCCTCATGGGCCCATCCCGCGCAGCTATCAACTGTTAACTATCAACTGCGTTCTTAGCTTCCGTGCCAACGGCGGATCATACGCCCCTGCACCATCTGGATGCCGAACAGCAGCACCAGGGAGGCGCCCAGGATCACCGAGGCCAGGGCGCTGGCGGCGGCGAAGTCGTACTCTTCCAGACGGATGTTCACCAGCAGTGAGATGATCTCGGTTTCGTACGGCATATTGCCGGCGATAAAGATCACCGCGCCGTACTCGCCCAGGCTGCGGGTAAAGGCCAGGGCGGTGCCGGTGAGCAGGGCCGGCATCAGTTGCGCCAGTACCACCCGGAAAAACGACGCCATGGGCGAGGCGCCCAGGGTGGCGGCGGCTTCTTCCACGTCCGGGGTCAGGTCTTCCAGCACCGGCTGCACCGCGCGCACCACGAACGGCAGGCTGGTGAAGCTCATCGCGATCATAATGCCCAGCGGCGTGTAAGCCACCGGAAGGCCGATCGCCTCGAACCACTGGCCCAGCCAGCCGTTGGCGGCGAACAGTGCCGACAGCGTCAGGCCGGCCACGGCGGTGGGCAGGGCGAAAGGCAGGTCGACCAGCGCGTCCATGACGCGGCGCCCGGGGAAGCGGTAGCGCACCAGCACCCAGGCCAGCAATAACCCCACCACCGCGTTGATGGCGCTGGCGCCGGCGGCGGCCAGCAGGGTCACTTTGAAGCTGGCCAGGCTGCGCGGGTTGGTGATCACCGACCAGTAACGGTCCCAGGTCATGTCGCTGACGTGCAACACCAGGCCGGACAGCGGCACCAGAATCACCAGCGAAATAAACAACACGCTCAGCGCGAAGCTGAGCGTGAAGCCGGGCAGTACCGAGTGCCGGGTGCGCAGGATGGCCAAATTAGCGTCTCCGCGCCTGCGCTTGCAGTTCGTCGAGCACGCCGCCGGAAGCGAAGTGGGTGTCCTGGGCGTTCTCCCAGGAGCCGAAGTAGTCTTCCACCTTGAGCAGTTTCACCGGCGGGAACTGGTCTTCGGTGGCTTTCACCACTTCCGGGTGATGCACGCGGTAGTTGAAGGTGGTCAGTAGCTGCTGGATCTCTTTGTCGTAGAGGTGTTCCAGGTAGGCGGTGGCCACTTCGCGGGTGCCGCGCTCGTCGACCACGTCGTCGACCACGCTGACCGGGAATTCAGCCAGTACCGAGGTGTTCGGGACCACCACTTCGTAATCGCCGGTGCCGTACTGCTTGCGGATGTTGTTCACTTCCGATTCGAAGCTGATCAGCACGTCGCCGATCTCGCGGTCCGCGAAGGTCACGGTGGCGCCACGGCCGCCAGAATCGAACACTTCCACGTTGCCCAGGAAGCGGGTCATGTAGTCGCGGACTTTCGTCTCATCGCCGTCGAGGCGTTCTTCCGCGGCCATCCAGGCGGCCAGGTAGGTATAGCGACCGTTGCCCGATGTCTTCGGATTGGGGAACACCACGTCCACGCCTTCCTTGGCCAGATCGTCCCAGCCTTGAATGTTTTTCGGATTGCCTTTGCGCACCAGGAAGGCGGTGGTGGAGTAGTAGGGGCTGGCGTTGTTGGGCAGCCGCTCGTTCCAGTTCTCGGGAATCAGGTTGCCCTTGTCGTGCAGCACGTTGACGTCGGTCACCTGGTTGAAGGTCACCACGTCCGCTTCCAGCCCCTGGAGGATGGCGCGGGCCTGCTTGGACGAGCCGGAATGGGACTGTTTGATGGTGATGTCCTGACCGGTCTGCTCTTCCCAGTAGGCCTGGAATTTCGGGTTGTAAGCCTGGAACAGCTCCCGGGCGATGTCGTAGGAGCTGTTCAGAATGGTTTGTTGGGCGGTGGCCACGGAGGTCACGGCCAGCAAAATCAATGAGAGCCAAACACGCATGTCCGCTGTTCCTTAAAGATCGAAGCCAATGGGACGACCTAGTTTATATAACCGAATGCTTAATGAAACAGATCGTCTAGAATGATTTTGAATTTCAATATGAACATCAGGCCGTGACGGGCAAGCCGCCGCGCAGGGAATTGGGCAGCGCCTGGACGATCTCCACGTCGACGAAATCACCGATCAGGTCGATGTCGTCGCAGGCGAAATTGACCACGCGGTTGTTCTCGGTACGGCCCTTAAGCTGGCCCGGGTCCTTCTTGGAGAAGCCGTCCACCAGGATGCGCTGGGTAGAGCCCACCATCTTGCGGGAAATGTCCTGGGCGTTCTGGTTGAGGCGCTGCTGCAGAATGCGCAGGCGCTCCTTTTTCACCGCCATCGGCACGTCATCGGGCAGCTCCGCCGCCGGGGTGCCCGGGCGGGCGCTGTAGATGAAGCTGAACGAGGTGTCGAAGCCGATATCGCCGATCAGATTCATGGTGGCCTCGAAGTCGGCGTCGGTTTCGCCGGGGAAGCCGATAATGAAGTCGGAGCTGTAGGAAATGTCCGGACGGATGCGGCGTAACTTGCGCAGCTTGGACTTGTATTCGAGCACCGTGTGGTTGCGCTTCATCATTGCCAGAATGCGGTCGGAGCCGGATTGCACCGGCAGGTGCAGATGGCTGACCAGTTCCGGTACTTCCTCATAGACCTGGATCAGCGCGTCGGAGAACTCCACCGGATGGCTGGTGGTGTAGCGGATGCGGTCAATGCCGTCGATATCACGGATCAGCAGAATCAGGTCGGCCAGATCCAGCGTCTCGCCGCCGGCGCCCTGGCCCCGGTAGGCGTTCACGTTCTGGCCCAGCAGGTTGATCTCGCGCACGCCCATGTCGGCCAGATGGCGGATCTCATCCAGCACCGGCTGTACCGGGCGGCTCACTTCCTCGCCCCGGGTGTAGGGCACCACGCAGAAGGTGCAGTACTTGGAGCAGCCTTCCATGATCGAGACGAAGGCGCTGGGGCCGTCCACGCTGGGCTCGGGCAGGTTGTCGAACTTCTCGATCTCGGGGAAGCTCACGTCGATGGCCAGCGAACGGCTGCTGGCCGCCTGGGTAATCAGCCCGGGCAGGCGGTGCAGCGTCTGGGGGCCGAACACCACGTCCACATAGGGCGCGCGCTCGCGGATCGCCTCGCCTTCCTGGCTGGCCACGCAGCCGCCGACGCCGATGATCAGCTCCGGATTGCGCTCCTTGAGGCGCTTCCAGCGGCCCAGCTGGTGAAACACCTTTTCCTGGGCCTTCTCGCGGATCGAGCAGGTGTTGAGCAGCAGCACATCCGCGTCTTCCGGATTGTCCGTGGGTTCCAGATTATGGGTGGACTCCAGCAGATCGACCATGCGGGTGGAGTCGTACTCGTTCATCTGGCAGCCGTGGGTCTGGATAAAGAGCTTGCGTGCCATGGATCGTGACCTCTGGGGCGGCGTGACGCGCGGCCGGCCCTATCTGTTGGAAATGTGGCGGGCGCGAATTATACCGCCGCAAGGCGCCTCTGGACACCAGGGCCCGCCGGCGCGGCGAATCGCCGCGCCCGGTGGGCTGGGAGCGGCGGCGCTGAAACGCTATGATCGGCGCCGTTCGCGCCACGGCGCGGTTTTAGACGGCGCGCCGCGGCGCGCGGGAGAGGTGATGAACACGAGGATTGCCATCGGGGCCCTGCTGCTGGCGGCCCTGACGCTGGCCGGCTGCGGCGACGAACCGGGCAGCGACTTGCCGGTGAACACCCGCCTTGGCGGTGACTTCACGCTCACCGATCACAATGGCGAGCCGTTCCGGTTGTCGTCCCTGGAAGACCGGGTGGTGATTCTGTTCTTCGGCTACACCCACTGCCCGGACATCTGCCCGGCGGTGCTGGCACGGGTGGCCCAGGCCTACCGCAATCTGGACAAGCAGGGCGACGCCGGGCTCGTGCAGCCGGTGTTCATCACCTTTGACCCGGAACGGGACACCCCGGCCCACTTGCGCGAATACCTGCCCTGGTTCAAAGCCGATATCATTGGCCTCACCGGCAGCGTGGCGGAGATCAAGGCGGTGGCGGAGCAGTACGGGGTGGTATTCCTGAAGACGGATGGCCAGGATGAGGTTTACGACTTTACCCACAGTGATTTTATTTACCTGCTCGATCAGCAGGGCCGGGTGCGCAAGCTTTACCCGGCGGACTTCGACATCGATGAGGTGGTCAATGATGTTCAAAGCCTTCTTTAAGCCCGTGGCCCTGGCGGCCCTGTTGGCGGCGGCGACGCCGGCCGCGGCCGGCGATCTGGAAGTCAACGGCGCCTGGCTGCGCGCGGTGCCGCCGGTCTCGCCGACCATGGCCGGCTATTTCGAGATCCGCAATCGCGGCGATCGGGTGGTGAAACTGGAAGGCGCCGACGTGGCCTTTGCCGGCGGCGCCATGCTGCACGACAGCCGCACCGACGAAGACGGTCAGCGGCGCATGGTGCACCTGGGCAGCGTGCGCCTCGACCCCGGCGACCGGGTGCGCTTCGCCCCCGGCGGCAAACACCTGATGCTGATGAAATTGAGCCAGGTGCCGCGTGCCGGCGAAAGCGTGGAGGTGTGCCTGACGTTCGCCAACCACGACGACCTCTGCACCGACTTCCCGGTGCGCCATAACGCGCCCTGACCGGTGACTTCCCGCCGCGGCGCCGCGCTCTGGTTGCTGCTTGCCGCCCTGGGCGCCGGGCCGGCGGGCGCCGACTGCCGGGACCTGGCCGCGCCCCGGGCGGTGCCCACCGCCGCCGACGGACAATGGAGCCTGGCCACCTTTAATCTCTGGCGCCTGCGCGACACTCAAAAAGACAGCCCCATCGACCGGCCCCTGGACGCCGCCGTCTATCAGGCGCGTCTGGACGCCTTGGCCGGCTATATCGTCGACACCCTCAAGGCGCCGGTGCTGCTGGCGGTGCAGGAGGTGGAGAATATCGCCATCCTGGAACGGCTCGCCGAGCGCGTGACCGCGCGGGGCGGGCCCCGCTACCGGGCGCTGCTGCTGGAAGGCCACGACCCGGCCGGCATGGACGTGGGCCTGCTGCACCGGGCACCGGCGGATGTCGGCGGGGCCCGCGCCCTGTTCGTCGATCAGCGCTTCCGTGGCCAGGCCCTGTACAGCCGCCCGCCACTGGCGGTTACCCTTACGGCGCCCCGCGAAATGACCCTGGTGATCGTACACCTGCGCAGCGCCAACGGCCTCGGCGAGAAAGCCTGGGTGGCGGAGAAGCGGCGCCGCCAGGCGGCCCGGCTGGCGCAGTGGTCACGGGCCTGGCGTGACAAGCCCCTGGCGGTGGTCGGGGACTTCAACAGCGCGCCGGACAGCGGCGCTTTCAGCGAGCCGCTGACGGTGATGGCGGCGAGCGGGCTGTACAACAGCTGGGCGCGGATGAAAAAAGCGGAGCGCTACAGTTACCGACACCGTTGCCGGCCGCAGACGCTGGATTACGTCTGGCTGTCGGAGGCACTCAAGGCGGATTTACAGGGCGTGGCGGTCAGCCGGGGCAATGCCGGGCGCTATGATCGCTTATACGGCAGTGACGGCACCGAGGTGGTGTCCGATCACGATGTATTGGTGACGTACTTCGACTAGGTGGGCGTCGCTTAAAATACACCGTGGGGCCTGCTTGCGTTTCCAGCGAGGACCAGGGAGGGCCCCACGGTGCAAAAATAAGGGGCGGGGGGAGAGTTCCCGCCCCGTGTTTCTTGGTGCTCTTAGAACGACAGGGCGTAGGTGACGACGAACAGGGCGTCGTCGTTGTCTTCCAGCGGGGACAGGTCGTCAGCGTCGACTACCTTGGAAACGGTGAAGCCCAGCTCGTCGGTGAGCGCGTAACTCAGATCCACGTGGGTGTAGTTGGTGTCTTCGGCGTCGAAGTCCCAGGTGCCCACGGTGATGCCGTACTGGTCGTAGCTGTAGCCGACGGTGAAGTAGTTGTCTTCGTTCTCCACGGAGTCGTCGCCGCGACCGTAGTCGCCCACGCCAAAGTAACCGGCGGCGCTGAAGCCCGCGAAGCCCAGGTTCAGAATCACTTCCTGCAGGTCACGGTATTCGCCGGCGTACTCACCGGAGTTCGGGTAGTTGTAGTCCACGTAAGCGATGTCGTAGCTGAAATCGCCCAGGGAGCCCGCGTAACCGGCGTACAGATCGTACTCGGTGCCGCCCAGTTCGGAGCTGCCCCAGATACCGGCGTACAGGCCCGTGGAGTGCGCGTAATCCAGGCTACCAAACACCTGGGCGTTGCCCTCGGTGAGGTCCTGACCACGCCAGAAGTACATGTTGGAAACACCAACGGTACCGCTGACTTCAGCAACGGCGATGGAAGGAGCGGCCAGGCCTGCTGCCATGGTGGCAGCCACGCTGGCGGCCAGAACGGTCTTTTTGATCCCAGATACGTGTTTCATGTGCAACCCTCTTTGCAAATAACAAATGTTCTGTGGTTTGTGCGCTCCTGGCGCACCGGCCTGGGAGGCTCGTATCGGTATAAAGCAGGGAGCGTGCCAAAAATAAAAACCCCTGATTTTTCAGGGGTTTAGGGGGAGGGTTGGAACGAGGGAAGGGTAAAATCAGGTAAAGCAGGCAGGGCGGATGCGCCATTTCGGTGCCTCGCACCAAAACGGCGCTTTGATCAGGGGCAGTCCCAGCCCACCGGCACCGCGTCGGCCCGCACGCCGTCGTCGCCACGCACTTCCAGGCCGCACTGGCCGGCCTCATTGCGGGTGAAGTGGGCGAAGTAGCGGGCGCCGGCCTGGGCGTTGAACTGTACCGCCACGCGGCAATGGTTGCGGCGCATGTCGGTGTCGCGCTCGTTGTAGACCACGCCGATGCGGGTCTGGCCGTCGGCGGCCACGGTCACCGGCACCTGTTCGGCTTTTTTCATGGCGCTGAACAGCTCATCAAAGGCGTTGGTGTCCCAGGGTTTCACCGCCACGGAGGTTTTGGTGTCCTTGAAGCCACGGCCGGCCACGCAGACCACCGGCTGAGCCGCCTCATTGCCGGTGAACACCACCGTGGCGGTGTCCTCGCCGGCGGGTTCCTGATAATTCAGCATCTGGCAGCCCGTGAGCATCAGGGCGGGCAGCAGCAACAGCGTTTTTTTCATAATCGCAGGTCCTCTAAATGAATATCGCCAGTGTAGGGCTGCAAGAATAGGACCACCAGCGCGCTAGGGTGGGGCGTCGCCAAACCAGTGGCCGATGGCCTCGCGGGTGAGGGCATCCCGGCGGGCGCCGGTGGGCAGCCAGTTGCCGGCGTTGGCGGTGAGCGCGGTGAGAAATTCCAGCAACGGCAGATGCTGGCGCAGCACGCGGTCGTGGCGGTGGCCGATCACCGGATTAAAGAAGCCGAAGAAATCCAGCATCTGCCGGGGGTTTTTACGCACCCACAGCCACGACCCCATTTCCAACGTGAACGGCAGGAACACTTTTTCCGGGTGCTGTTCGCGGGCGCGGTCGTAGAGATAGTCCCAGAGGTCGCCGTGGGTGGTGTAGTTCAGCGACTGGGGTTCGATCAGATAGGGGTGGTGGTGCGGGTAGGTGGTCTCCAGTACCTGCTTGAGCCGGTAGACCTCGGCCAGGTGGGCGATCGGCTGATGGGTGCGCGCGTAGCTGCACCAGATGCGGTCGCGCCGGCCGAAGCCGCTGTGGCAGTCGAGGCTCAGTGATACCGGCGCGCGCAAAAGTTTCTCTTCCACCACGCGCACCAGCGCCTGCGCTTCGGCTTCCATGGGGTCGCCGGCGCGCCCCCGGAACCAGGGCAGGCGCCGGCTGATGCGCTGGCCGCCGACCAAAAAGGACACCTGGCCGTCCGCCTCCACCGGGGCGTTGCGCATCAGGTCGACGCCGTTGGGGTTGCTGCGGGTGCGCCGCCAGACGCCGCCCGGGTTAACCATCGGCATGAACACCAGGCGGATATGCTCGAGGCGCCGGTGCAGCTGGTCGTCCCATTGCAGGCGGTGAATCAGGCTGTGCAGCCAGGACAGAATCACCTGGGTGCCGATCCGCTCGACGCCGTGCACGCCACCGAAAAAGCCGATCGCCGGGGCGCCGGCGGCCTGGCTGCCCATCTCGATCACCCGCACCGGCAGGCGCAGGTCGCCCTGCGGCACCGTCAGCACCTCGGTAACGCGCAGGTGCCGCTCCCCCATGCGGATCAGGTTGTCCAGGTGCAGTTGCTCGGGCAGGTGGCGCTGTAGCTGGTAGAGGTGTTGTTCCATAGGTCCGGCCGTTGTCGGAACACCCAGGCTAACGGTCCACTGTCACGGTTTTATGACACTCCGCCGGCGCCGCCGAGGTCACGCAAGCGTGATCAAACTGTCAGCGCACTGTCACTCGGATCGCTCACGCTTGCCCTCGAGCCTGGCCTGCGGATCGCTGCCGTGACCGATGTCCAAGATCTGAATTTGTTATCCCTGGAAACCGGCGATGTGTTGCTGTTTTCCGGCCGAGGACCGACCAGTTCGGTGATTCGCGTGTTCACCCGCAGCCCCTGGAGCCACATTGGGTTGGTGCTGCGACTGCCGGGCTATCCCGAGCCGCTGGTGCTGGAAGCCGCCGGCGGCGGTGATTCCGCCGACCTGCACCTGGGCCGGCCGGTGGCCGGGGTGACCCTGGTGCCGCTGGCGCACAAGCTGGCCAACTACGCCGGCGACGTGGCGGTGCGCCGTCGCCTCGGCCCGCCGCTCAGTGAGGCCCGCCAGCGTCTGGCCCGGCGCCTGGTGGCGCGCCTGCTACACCGTCCTTATAAAAACTACCTGTGGTGTAACGTCCGTGACCTGCTGACCGGGTTCACCCGTCCGCCGGACCGGCGCGGCTGGTTCTGTTCAGAGCTGGTCGCCGAGTTCTACCGGCGCCTGGGCTGGCTGCCCCGGGACGTGCGGGTAAGCGGTTTCGTGCCCGGGCATTTCGGTTCCACGCGCCTGACCCTGCTCGACGGCACCCTGTTGCCGCCGGAGTTTCTCAAACGAGAGCGGCGCGGGGCGGTGACGCACCCGCTTAAAGCCAGCGCCGCACCCGTTCCCGGTACGCCTGCCACTGCGCCCCGAACTGCTGCGCGTGAAAGGTTTCTTCCGCGGCGATCACGTGGCTATGCATGACCCACAGCACCGCCACCAGCATCAGCAGCATGCCCGGGCTGCCCAGGCTCAGCGCGCAGGCCAGATGCAGCAGCGCGAACGCCAGATAAATCGGGTTGCGGCTGAGCCGGAACACGCCGCCGGTGATCAGTGCACTGGCGGCGCGATGTGGCATCACCGTGGTACGGGCGCGCGCCAATTGCAGCAAGGCGGTGAGCAACACCGCGATGGCGATCAGCGCCAGGGTGGCGGCGAGGCCCTGGCGGCCGGTGAACGCCGGCAACGCCCAGCCCAGTGCCTGATCCAGGCCGTAGCCGATCAACAGGCCGCCCAGGTGCAGCAGGGGCGGCGGCATGCGAACTTCAGGGTGTTCCAATGGCATTACGATCTCTCATTAATTCGTTGACGACTCTTTGCGAATTTCGTTGACGACTCTCGTTGTCAGGTCTGAAAAGCTGGGTTATGGTAATTTACATCCCGCCCTTGTGGGAGTGATCGCGATCCGAAGCTGAAAGCTAACCAGCAACCGCCGGTAGCACTGTAAACGGCGGCAGGAGCAGGCGTCACTCTCGTGCCCGTATCCCGCCGCCCTAACGTCACGCAAATAGGGGATACGCATGGAAGAGCGAGCGGCCACCTTGCATTCCGTTTCCGCCAACAGCCATTCATCCGACCAGCGCTCTGGGCAGCCCGACACCACCCCGAAAACCTACGTTCTTGATACCAATGTTCTGATCCACGATCCCAATTCGTTGCTCAACTTCGAAGAGCACCGGGTGGCGATTCCCATGACCGTATTGGAGGAACTGGACCGTCTGAAAACCGGTAAATCGCATACCGCCGCGGATTGCCGTGCCGCCATTCGCCAGATCGATCACGTGCTGGGCCAGGCGACGCCGGCGGAAGTGGAAGCGGGCATCCCCATTGGCCGGGGCAACTATACCCAGGGCACGCTCACGGTACTGATGCCGCGCGGCAGCGCCGGCGGCTCCGCGTTGCCCGACCATCTCAACGACAACCGCATCATCAACGATGTGATGGCCATGAAGATGGCCGACCCGGACACCCGCTACGTACTGGTCACCAAGGACATCAATATGCGCCTCAAGGCGCGGGCCTGCGGCATCGATTCGGAGGACTACCACAACGACCAGTTGGTTTCAGACATCAAGCAACTCACGCGCGGTTACTTCGAGGTGCCCGGTTCATTCTGGGACCAGGTCACCGAGGTCGATACCGAGCAGGTGGGCGCGGAAACCCTGCACCGGCTGCCCCACGGCCTGGTGGTGGGTGACATCCTCGGCGAGGAAGTCTATCCCAACCAGTACATTCTCGATGAGCAGGGTTTCGTCGGACGGATTCTCAGCGTCGAGGGCGGCGTGGTCACACTGCGCCATCACAAGGCCGAGACCTTGATGGAGCAGCAGGCCTGGGGCCTGAAGCCGATGAACATTCAGCAGGCGGTGGCGCTGCAACTGCTGCTCGACCCGGACATTCACCTGGTCACGCTGACCGGCGCGGCCGGCTCGGGGAAAACCATCCTGGCGCTGGCGGCGGCCATCGAGATGACCGTGGAGCAAAAGCGCTTCAACAAGATCATCGCCACTCGCTCGACGCCGCCGCTGGCCGAAGAGCACGGCTTTCTGCCCGGCACCGAGGAAGAGAAGATGGACCCCTGGCTGGGCGCCATCAACGACAACATCGAGGCGCTGCACCTTAACGACGAGAACCCGTCCGGCAGCATTCTGTACGTGAAAGAGCGCGCCAACATTCAGTTCAAAGCGCTCAACTACATCCGTGGCCGCAGTTTTCAGAAATCCCTGATTCTGATCGACGAGAGCCAGAACCTGACGCCCCATCAGATGAAGGCGATCATCACGCGGGCCGGGGAGGGCTCCAAAGTGGTGTGTCTCGGTAACCTGGCGCAGATCGATACGCCTTATCTGTCGCCCACCAGTTCCGGGCTGACCTATATGACGGAGCGCTTCAAGGGGTTCGTCTATGGTGGCTCGGTGAAGCTCAACGGGGTGCCCCGCTCACTCCTGGCGGAGTATGCGGAAACCTGGTTGTAGGTTTGTGGGAGCGGGCCTTGCCCGCGAAAGGGTGGCGTCAGCCACCCGGCAGGATCCGAGAGAGCTCTCTAGGGATACCACAAACACCGTCTCTGGAATCCCGCCGGCCGGCGTTGCCGGCCTTTCGCTTGCAGGCAAGCTCCCACAAAGCTATCTCCGATCAGTTCAGGGCGTTCTCGAGGACGTCCTTGCAGGCGTCGCTGTCGTAGAAGTCGCCGACGGCTTGCTCAAGCCAGGGGGTGAGCACGCCTTGCTGGTCGAGCACGGCGGCGCCGGTGGCGAGGGCGGGCGCCAGGGCCTGGCTGCGTTTTTTGGGGGTGGTGCCCATGGCTTTGAGCAGGGCGGGCAAGTCCTTTTGCAGCAGGGCCTGGATCGCTGCCTGGATGCCAGCGGCGACCAGGCGGCGGCTGTATTCCAGGCGCGCGGCCTCATCGCCGATCACGCAGGCGTGGGTGGCGATGTCGCCGGCCAGACCGGACGGGGCGGTGCGGATCAGGTCCGCCGGTTTGAGCGGGGCGAGGCGCTGGTAGCCGTCGCGGGCCAGTTCGGCGATGCGCTCGTCGGTGAGCTGGCGGTTGAGCCATTGCTCACCGGTTTTCAGGGTGGCGCGGGTGTTGTGGCGCAAGTAGTCGCGGATGCTGTCTTCCAGCCCGCCCATGGCCTTGCCGACACTTTTACGGCCCAGTTTCATCATGCTGCTGACGCCGGGCAGTTTGGCGAGCACGTTTTCTTCCAGCAGGAAGTTTTTGATGCCGGTGTAAAGCATCTCGCTAACCATGTCGCTGACCAGCGGATGATTCAGGCAGGCGTGGATGGCTTTTTCCCGGAGTGTTTTCAGGCGCAGCGCCTGTTCCAGGATGGCTTCGAAGTGCGCCTCGTTCAGCAGCTCCCCCACCGTGGCCGGGTCGTCGCCGGCCCGTTCCAGAATCGCCTCGCTCACCTCGACGATCACCGGCCGCAGTCCCTGGGCGGTGTTCACATTGGCCAGCCAGTCGTCCACCACCGTGGCGAGGGCGTCCGGGTCCACCAGGGCGCCCACCGGCGTTTTGCCCAGGGCTTTGACGCCGTCGTCCAGTTGCTGTTGCCAGTAGCTTTTTTCCTGCAGGCGCAGGCGGGCGTGTTGCACATGGGCGTTTTTGAGCGCGTCGGCCAGTTGGGCTGCGTTCATGGTGTTCCTCTTCTTATCCGGTCTGTTCCGTTGGTCTGAGGCAAGGAGTGTGGCGGCGCCTCGTCGTTTAATGGGCTCCTATCATGCGCCAACAGGGGGCGAGACCCTGCAACTATTGCGACACATTAGCCTGGCGCTGGCGCTAACCGGGAGGGTTGGCGGTGCCCGGAGGTATCAGGCCGCCGAGGTGGGGCGGGGCGCGAGGGTAAGTGTCTGCTCGCTGAAGCCGGCTACTCGCTGTCCACGTGTTCGGGGTGAGCTTGGCGCCAATGTTCAAAACCGCCGTCGAGACTGACCACGGTGCGGAAGCCCTGCTCCGCCAGGTAATCGCTGGCGCCCTGGCTGGAGTGCCCGTGGTAGCAGTACACCACCAGCGGTTGCTGGCGGTCGGTGACGGCAAGAAAGTCTTCCAGATTGGTCTGGTTGAGCAGCAGGGCGCCCGGGATGCGGGCTTCCTGGTGGCTGGCCGGGTCGCGGACGTCCACGAACAGGGTGTCGCCGCTTTCCAGTTTAATGACGCCCTCTTCCGGGGTGATGCGTTCCGTCATGGGTTTCTTCCTTGCCGGGCTACTGATCGGCGACCAGCGCGGTTTCGGGGTGCACGCAGTTGAGTTTCATGCCAATGGCCTGTTCCAGCTGCGGGAGCAGAAAAGCGTCGTCCTCGCAGGCGAAGCTGATCGACACACCGCTGGCGCCGGCGCGTCCGGTGCGGCCGATGCGGTGGACATAGTCCTCCGGGTCTTCCGGCAGGTTGTAGTTGATCACGTGGGATACGCCTTCGATATGAATGCCGCGGCCGGCCACGTCGGTGGCGATCAACACCTGCAGGTCGCCGGCGCGGAACCGTTCCAGGGTTTTCATACGCTGGTTCTGGGGCACGTCGCCGGAGATCAGCGACACGTTCAGGCCCTTTTTATGCAGCCGGTCGTTGAGCCGCCGGGTGATGTCGCGGCGGTTGGCGAACACGATCACCTTGGCCATGTTCTCCCGGGTGATCAGGTTGTAGAGCAGGTTGAACTTGTCCTGGGTGGCGGTGATGTAGACCTTCTGGTCGACGGTGTCGGTGGTCACCTGGGTGGGTTCGATTTCCACCACCTGGGCGGCCTCGGTCCAGCGGCCGGCCAGGTTCATCACGTCGTCGTTGAAGGTGGCGGAGAACAACTGGGTCTGCCGGTAGCGGGTGCTCGGAGTCATATTGACGATGCGTTTGACGTCGGGGATGAACCCCATGTCCAGCATTCGGTCGGCCTCGTCGAGCACCAGGGCTTCCACCCGGTCCAGCCACAGATCGCGGCGTTTGGCGAAATCCAGCAGGCGCCCGGGGGTCGCCACCAGAATGTCGATCAGCCGGCTTTGCAGGCGTTCCTGCTGGCGGTTGAAGTTCATGCCGCCGACCACGCTCATCACCTGCAGGTCGGTGTGGTGGGCCAGCAGTTTGGCGTCTTTTTCGATCTGCATCGCCAGCTCGCGGGTGGGCGCGACGATCAGTGCGCGCGGCTCGCCGGCGAAGCGTGGCACGGTGATCGGATGGCGCAGCAAGTCATTGATGATGGTGACCAGGAAGGCGGCGGTCTTGCCGGTCCCTGTCTGCGCCCGCCCGATGGTGTCAGCGCCGGCCAGGGCGTGGGTGAGCACCTGGGCTTGGATCGGCGTGCAATACTGAAAACCGGCGTCCGCGATGCCGCGCATCAGCGCCGGTTCCAGATCAAAGTCGTGGAAGCGGGTTTCGCCCTCTTTCTCGGGGACCTGGAACTGCGCCAGGCTCCATTCGCTGGTGGTCTCGTTTTGCATCGATTCGCTCGGTTTTGGTGCTGCGGGAAACGGCCCGGCCATGGGAACGGGAACCTAGTGTATAAAAAGCCGGCAGCACTGTCAGAGGAATCTCGGGCTGTGTGTCTCAGCCGATCCCTTAACCGAACACCAGAATACGGTTATTCGCCGGCATGGCGTGGTCGCCAAGCAGCTCGCGCCCGTGTTCGGCGAAGCGTTGCACCACCCACTCCTGATCGCGGATGCCCATGGCGATGTCGTGGGCTTTCAGGGACAGATCGAACTGACGATTGCTGTCGCTGGTGTAGGTGCCCTGATAATTGAACGGGCCGTACACCAGGAAGCGTCCGTCTGGCAGCAGCTGCTCGCAGACCCGGCGAATGCAGAGTTCGACCAGTGGACGCGACACAATATGGAAGGTGTTGGCGGTGAAGATGTAGCGATAGGCGTGTTCCGGCCAGTCGCCTTCGACGTTCAGCGCCAGCGGTTCGGCCAGGTTGTCGCTGGGGGCGTCGGCCAGCCACTGGCGCAGGCCGTCCAGGTTTTCCGGCACCTCGCTGGGTGTCCAGTGCACCTGGGGAAAATGCGGCGCCAGCCACACCGCGTGTTGCCCGGTGCCGGCGCCGATTTCCAATAGATCACCCGGGGCAGTGAGATAGTCCCGCAATACATCAAGGATGGGTCCCTTGTTGTTCTCGGCCGCCTGGGAGAAAGGTTTCATGGCTATTTCCGCATCATTTTCTGTCCGGCCACCATAATACGCTGATAGGCGGTGGGCATCAGGCGTTGCATGCTGTCGATGGCGCGCGCGTCGGAGCCGATCAGGACCCGGCGTTTGTTGCCGGTGACGCCCTTGAGGATGGTCCGCGACGCCTCTTCCGGCGTGGTGCGGAACATCTTCTCGAAATCGCGGCGCGCCTTGTCCGCGTCACCGCCGGTGATTTTCTCGACGCCAGCGCCCATGCGGGCGTTGCGGGCGATGTTGGTCTTGATGCCGCCCGGGTGTACCGAGGTGCAGGATACCCGGCCGCCTTCCATCTCCAGTTCCTGGCGCAGCGCTTCGGTGAAGCCGCGTACCGCGAACTTGGAGGCGTTGTAGGCCGACTGGGTGGGTACGCCGATCAGACCGAAAACGCTGGAGACATTAACGATGTGCCCTTCACCGGCCGCTTTCAAGTGCGGCAGGAACGCCTTGGTGCCGTACACCACGCCCCAGAAGTTGATGCCCATCAGCCATTCGAAGTCCTCGTAGCTCATGTCTTCCACGGTGGCCCCCAGGGCCACGCCGGCGTTGTTGAACACCAGGTGGGCGGCGCCGAAGTGGCCGGTGACCCGCTCGGCGAAGGCATAGAACGCGTCCCGGTCGGCGACGTCGAAGGCTTCGGTGATCAGGCGGTCGCTGCCCAGGCCCAGGGCATCCGCGGTTTCCTGCAGGCCGACCTGGTTGACGTCGCTCAGCGCCAGCCGGGCGCCGGCGGCGGCCAAATCCCGGGCCAGTGCCCGGCCGATGCCGGAGCCGGCGCCGGTGATCACTGCTACTTTATTCTGGAAGTCTTTCATAGTTGCTGTTCCGATTCCGTCTGAATGGCCGGAGTGTAGCGGCATCGGACATGCAAAAGGGGCCAATTCCCACGTCGAAGCTGGCCATGTCGCCGGCGCCGGGCGACGCCAGGGTAACAGAGCGCCGTTATGTCAGCTCCAGATAACCGTCGCCGACACTGGCGATGGCGGTGCGGCTGCGGGCTATGGCCTCTTCCACGGCGGCGTCGCCCTCGCCGGTAATCACCACGGGAGCGTGCACGGTCAGGTCCACGGTGCCGGGGTGCATGCGCAGGGAGTCCGCGGGCAAAATTTCCCGGGTGCCGATAATCGTGACCGGCAGAATCGGCATATCAAGGTCCTGGGCCATGCGGAAGGCGCCCTTCTTGAAAGGTCGCAGCTCGCCGCTGCGGCTGCGAGTCCCTTCCGGGAAGAACAGGATACTGGTGCCGCCGGTGAGCCGCTGTTTGGCCTGCTCCAGGCTGGCCAGCGCCGACGACCGGTCGCGGCGGTCGATGAACACATGGCCGAGCAGCGCGCAGCACACGCCGATCACCGGCACGCGGCGCAATTCCTGCTTCATGACCCAGCGAAAATCCCGCTCCAAGTGCCCATAGAGCACCCAGATATCGTATTGGCTGAGGTGGTTGGCGATGATCACATAGCTGCGCGACGGGTCCACGTTCTCCAGGCCGTGCACACGTACCTGAACGCCGCTGAGCAGCAGCCCCAAACGTGCCCAGGGCACGGCGCTCAGGCGCGCCACCCGGCACGGGCCAAGAAACGGCACCAGGCACAGGCAGACGGCACCGGCCAACACCGTGGCCAGCAGCATCAGTGGTACAAAAATAAACCAGGAGTAGATAAAGAAAAGCGCGTTCACCATGCCAGTGGTCCCCGCCTCGTCGGCATCGAGAAAAACCACGTCAATGGTAGCGAAAAGGGCCGAATATGACAGGTGTCAGGGGTTTTTTGTTACGTTTTTCGCGGTTTCCGGCCGGCCCGGGCCGCGCAGTTCCAGCCAGTCGTAATAATGACCCTGGTATTCGGCGCGGTGCACCACCCGGCGCAGCCGCTCCAGGGTGAAATACGGGGCGTCGCGCAGCAGGATGTTGGCCAGCCAGGCGGGAATGTATCCGCCTGGGTTCATTTCCAGCTGATAGACCACTTCCACTTCCCCTGGCGCCGCACGGCGGAAGCGCAACATGCCTTCCATGTGCGGAAAGCGCACGTAATCCGGATTGGGGGGCAGCAGGTCCGGTTGGTTGCTGAGATCCACCACCACTTCCTGGCTGGCCGGGTCGCCGCCCTGTATCACTCGGGTCTGCAGCACCGCTTCCCGGTCGGCCAGTGGCCAGGGCAGCAACGTGGTGAAGTGCAGTTGGCGCACCTGCTCGTTGCTGCGGCCCAGCTCCCGCGCGCTGTCCACGAAGTGCAGCCAGTCCGGGTAGGCCTGGTAATCATTGAGCAGGGCCACCATGGCGTACTCATCGGCGAGCGGGAAGCGGGTCACGCCGCGGAACGTTTTCAGCGGGGTCCGGTCTCCATGTTGCATGTAGACCTGGATGCCATTGCGATCACTGACCAACTGCCAGGCGCCGGCCTGGGCCGGCAGCCGTCCGGCGGCCAGCAAAGCCGCCAGCAGGACCAGGTAGGGGATTGCCCGGAGAGAGGGTTGCATATAAAAGTCGCCCGAAATTCGTAGATGCATTATGCCATCATCGGCCGGATTTGTCCCTGTCGAGGCTCCGCCGGTCCGTTTTTCCAGGCCGCCCGGCGGTTACCGGTGCTTCAGGTGCTTCCATGGAGCCGGCACGGGGCCGAAAATCGGGCCGGATCGCGCGCCGGTGGGGAGGGTAATCCTGGCACGCCGGTGTTAGACTCCGCTTTTTTCACGCACCTTGACAAACGGATGCCGGATACCCATGGCAAGACGTGTGTTCCACTGGTTGCTTGGGGCTTTGTTGCTGGTGAGTTTCGTGGCGGTGCTGCCGGAACACCAGGAACGGGTTTCCAAGCCTGAATTCAAGCCGGATTATGTGCCCGGACACGACCGTTTAAGCGGTCAGTGGCAGATGCGCTTCGCCTCCGATGGCGAGACGCCGTTGGTGCATGCGCCGTCCATGGTGGCGCTGCCGGACGGTCGTCTGCGTGCCTTTTGGTTCGCCGGTAAACGTGAGGGTGGCCCGGACGTGGCCATTCACTCGGCGATCTTCGACCCGCGACGCGGCGCCTGGAGCGACGAAGAACGAATCGTCACCCGCGAGCAGATTCGCCTTCAGTGGGGCCGGCATGTACGCAAGTTGGGTAACGCGGTGCCGGTGCTCGATGACAATGGTCGCATGCGCCTTTTCGTGGTGGCGGTGAGTTTCGGCGGCTGGGCGGCAAGCCGTCTGGTGGTGCTGGAGTCCGATGACATGGGCGCCAGCTGGCGGTTCGACGAAGCCCTGGTCACGTCCCCGTTCCTGAACATCAGTACGCTGGTAAAAACCCCGCCGATCCGTTACCAGGACGGCACCGTGGGCTTGCCGGTGTATCACGAGATGGTGGGTAAATTCGGCGAGATACTGCGCCTCGACGACCACAACCGGATCGTCGACAAGGAGCGTATCGGCCACGGTCGCAAAGCCATTCAGCCGCTGGTTCTGGTGGACGGGCCAAAACGGGCCACCGCTTTTCTGCGCAACGAAACCGACACCCACCCGGGTTTCCTGTACCGCAGTGAGACCCGTGACGGCGGCGGTGACTGGTCGCCGCTGCGCCCGTCCCAGTTGCAGAACCCCTCGTCGGCGGTGGGCGGCGTGGTGCTGTCGCCCGGGCACTGGCTGCTGGTGGCCAACTGCAACCCGATGGAACGCGACGATCTGTGCATGCGCGAAACCCATGACGGCGGCAACACCTGGTCCGGGCGGTATTTCTTCCATAACCGGGCGCAATGGCGGGAAGGCAACGTGCCACAACCCGAGTACATGGAGATGATTTCCGAAGAAGTGGCCAGCACTCTGGAGACCGAAAGCCCGGCGCTGCTGCGTCAACGCGTGGAGCGCAACAAATGCGCTGAAAACGGCTGTGAGTTCCAGTACGACTATCCATATGTGGTTCAAGCCGCTAACGGCGACGTGCACATCCTCTACACCTGGAATAAGTCGGCCATTCGCCACGCCTGGCTTCCCGCCGGTCAGCCGCTATTGGGGAGGAACAACCGGTGATTTCTAACGTGATCTGTGCACTGGTGCTGGCGGCCGTATGGCTGCGTTTGAGTGTCCGCCTGCCGCTGTCGGTGCGCGGCGGTCTGGCGGCGGTCGTGGTGGTGTGGTCGTTGTTGCCGTTCCCGGTGGGTCTGGCCGGTTGGGCAATGAGCTATCTCAGCCATTTGAGCATCACCTCCGGCTTGTTGGCCTTGGTGGCGATCCAGCACCGCCTCAGCGGCCGTTACTGGTTGCCGGTGGGACAACTGCGGGCGGTGTGCGTGATGCTGGTGGCGCTGGCTTTGTTTTTCTATCCCATGAGCCTCGGGTCCAGCCACGCCGATCCCTATGCGTTGGGCTTCGGTGACATTCTATTCAGCAGCGTATTGCTGCTGATCGGGCTGTTCGCCTGGATGAACCGGGCCTATGCCCCTTGCGTGGTATTGATCGCGGCCCAGGGGGCGTTCTACTTCAACCTGCTGCATTCGGATAATCTCTGGGACTATCTGATCGACCCCTGGCTGGTGGTCTGGGCCACCGGCTGGCTGGTGCGTGACCGTCTGGTGGTGCGCCGGGACGTGCGCGCCGCCCGCCGCCAGGCGGCGACCTTCGGCCAGGCGCGCCGCCCCGCGTCCGCGCCCGCCGGCTCCCGTTCCTGAGTGTTAAGGCGCTGTTTCAGGGCGCCGCCACCGGGCGTCGGTCGAGCAGCCGGGCGATGCCGTAACCCACCAGGAACATCACCAGATTGCCGATCAAACCGGTGTAGTAGAGATCGAACGGCGCGCTCAGTGCCGCCGGCATCAGGCCTTTGTTGGTCAGCACCGTCCAGCCGGTGAACAGCAGCGTCATGCCGATGCCGCACCAGGCGGCGCGCGCGTCCCCGACGCGAGTCAGGAAGCCCAGCAGATACAAGCCCAGCATGCCGCCGCCGAACAGCGACACCAGAATCGTGGAGGTGTCCTGCAGGGTATGAGTGCTGGCGCCGTTGAGCCACAGCGCGCCAACGATCATCAGCACCGTCACCAGGGCCGCCACCGCCCGCGCGACCTGCAGATAGTGTTGGTCGCCCCGTCCGGTGCGCAGATGACGCCGGTAAAGATCCACGATCGACACGGTGCTCACCGAGTTGATGCTGGAATCCAGCGAGCTCATCGCCGCCGCCAGCGCTGCCGCCACCACCAGGCCGGCGATGCCGGAAGGCAGGTACTCGGTGATGAACCAGGGCATGATCGACTCGGCCCGGGCTTCACCCGTGAGCACGGCCGCGGCGGCGGGGTCCGGATAATGCTGGAAGAACACCCACAGCGCGGTGCCCAGCAGCATATAAAACGCCCACACCGGCAGCGCGGTGAACAGATACACCCACAGCCCCCGGCGCGCCTCTTTCATTGAGCGCGAGGCGCAGTAGCGTTGCACGGTGTTCTGGTTGCTGGAGTATTCGGTCAGCCAGTTGGTCAGGCCGATCAGCAGCATCATGGTGACGGTTTTCTCACTCAGTGACGGCTGCCAGCGCACCGGTTGCGGGGTGCCGTTGTCGAACTCCGCCAGCGCGAACTTGCCGGCCGCCGACGCTTCCCGGAACACCTGGCCGAGGCCGCCGGGCAGCGCTTCCACCACCACCCAGATGCACAACAGCCCACCGATCATCAGTACCACGGTCTGCAGCACGTCGGTCCAGATCACCGCGTCGATGCCGCCGATAATGGTGTAGAGGCCGACGAACAGGCCGGCGCCGATGATCGCGGTGGCCGGCGTCACGTCCACCAGTTGCTGGATCATCAACGACAGCAGCCACAGGATCATCGCCAGCCGGACCAGCTGCGCGACGATAAACGCCAGTGCGCCGTACACCCGCACACTGGGGCCGAAGCGTTGTTCCAGAAATTCATAGGCGCTGGTCATGTTGCCGCGCCGGAAAAACGGCAGGAACACATAGGCCGCCACGAACAACGCCACCGGCAGCGCCAGGTTGGGCAGATAACGCAGCCAGCCGGTTTTGAAGGCGTCCGCGGGGTAGGCCAGGAAGGTGATCGAGCTGATCGACGTGCCCACCAGGGACAAGCCGATTACCCAACCCCGGAAGCGGCGCCCGCCGACGAAATATTCCTCAGTGCTGGTATTGCGGCGGGCGAAGTAAAACCCGATCAACAGCACCACCGCCAGATAGGCCAGCAGCACGCCCCAGTCGAGTAACGACAGGGTCATTGTTGAATGTACACGTCGTCGGCCTGATCGCCGCGCTCGGATTGCCGCGTGACGAAGCGCACCCGGGTGCCGGTGCGCAGGCTGCGGCGGCCACCGTTACGTACCGCCTTGAAGTGGACGAAAATCTCTTCGCCGTTATCGTCGAGAATAAACCCGAACCCCTTGTTGGGGTTGAACCACTTCACCTCGCCCTGGCGGCGGCCGTCCCGGGCCAGACGGCCCCAGGGTGCCAGCGGCAGCAGGTAAACCAGCACCGGGGCCCACAACCAGGCGCCGTCCAGTGTGAACACCGGCGCGCCGTGGCTGGCCACCAGACCGGCCAGATAAAAGAACACCGCCACATGCAGGGCGGTACGCGTGCGGCCGCCGGCCAGGCAGACCAGATTCACCGCCGCCGCCAACAGCAGGCCCAGACCGGTTTGCTGGCTGAGCAGGGGAGAGACCAGCAGAGTCTGGTCGCCGCCGTGCACGAAAAGAATAAAGGCGTGCGGGGCAAACAGCAGCCAGGCACCGGGTAACGCAAGCAAAAGGGCGGCCAGGACGTAGAACGCCGCCAGGGGTTTTGAAACTTTCATTGATCGACTGACCTTGTTGGTGACTCGAAAGCGGCTTCGGGAGGATCCCGCGTTATCATTATCGCCGCGCTGCCATTGTAACGAAGCGGCACGGTAATCTCATGTTCACGTTGGCCTCGCCTGGCCGCCCCCGGGTCAGTATCCTGTTGCCATGGAGTTTCCCTTTCTCACCGACGCCTTTCTCAACGCCCTGGAAGACACCGGCGCCGCCACCCCAAGCCGTGGCTGGGGCCCTTGTCACCTGCGCGACGGTGACGCCCTGATGCCGGTGTACGCCCGCGACGGGTCGCGCGGCGAATACGTGTTCGACTTCGCCTGGGCGGACGCCTATGAACGCAACGGGCTGGCCTATTACCCCAAGCTGGTCACCGCGATTCCGTTCACGCCGGTGGTCGGCCCGCGCTGGCGCGGTGACTGGCGCCCGCGGCAATTGTGGGAAGGGGTGCGCGAACGGGTCCGCGAGCAGGGCGCCAGCGGCTGGCATCTTCTGTTCCCGGATCACGCCACGCGGGAGGCGTTGCACGAACTTCCCCTGGTGGAACGGCAGGCTTGTCATTTCCGTTGGTTCAACCGGGGTTACCAGGACTTCGAGGCGTTTCTCGCCGGTTTCAATTCCCGCAAACGCAAAAGCGTGCGCCGCGAACGGCGACGCGTGGCGGAGCAGGGGCTCACCGTCACCCGTCTCACCGGCGCCAATATCGATCCGCAAAGCTGGCGTTTCTTTTTCCATTGCTACGCCAATACCTATCTGGTGCGCGGGCAGCTGCCCTATCTCAGCGAGGCGTTTTTCCGGCGGCTCGCCGAGCAGCTGGGCGATCAGGTGCTTTTGGTGATGGCCAGCGATGGCGATGAACCGGTGGCCGCCGGTCTCTACCTGTTCGACGACCGGGCGTTGTACGGCCGCTACTGGGGCAGCGTGCGGGAGTACGACGCTCTGCACTTCGAGGTCTGTTACTACCAGGGCATCGAGTTCGCCATCGAGCGGGGTCTGGCGGAATTCGACCCGGGCGTGCAGGGCGAGCACAAGATTCTGCGCGGCTTCGAGCCGGTGCTCACCTACTCATTGCACTGGCTGGCGGAGCCGGCCTTCCAGGACGCGGTGGCGGATTTCTGCCAGCGCGAGGCACGCCACGTGCACGCCTACCGGGAGGAGGCACGTGGGCTGTTGCCGTATCGTTCGGATGTGCTCTAGGGATGCAGGCGGCTGAGAGCGACGGAATGAGCTAGGCCGGCTGGGCGGCGAAAACCGGGGCCTGGCCGCGCTGTATCATCAACGCCATGGTGACTGGATCGCAGGGATCGTGGCGGTGGTGGTAGGAGCACTTGGGGCCCAGCTCGTCGGTGACGTCATCCAGGGCGTCGTCCTCCGGCAGATCCAGGTTGGCCAGATATTCCAGAACGCGGCCTTTCTCGTCCACCAGCGTGCCCATGTAGAGACGCTGGTCGCATTGGCGCACGCTGGCGAACAGAGCGGTTTCCACACGCACGGCCTGCCGGCTCAGCCAATCGGTGAGCGCCGGATCCAGGCGGCCCTCGCGGATAGCCAGCGTGGTTTCGTGAACCGCTTGCCAGGTGTTGCGATGGCTGTTCTTGGTGATCTCCATGATGTGTGTCTCCCAGTGTCCCTCGCGACGGTTCCCCCGAACCGCCGTTCCCCCGGCTCCCCCAGAGCCGACAATGCGAACTCTATCACAGTTTAAAAATCAGCCAACCCTGGGAGAGAGCCCCTTCTACGAAGCGCGAGTTTTGTAGGAGCTTGCCTTGCAAGCGAAAGGGTGGCGCTAGCCACCCGGCGGGATACCAGAGACGCTGTTTGTGCTGCCGTTAGAAGTCTCTCTGGCATCCTGCCGGGAGCTTCGCTCCCTTTCGCGGGCAAGGCCCGCTCCTACAAACCGGGCTACAGAGTCAGGGACGGGAAGAGTGGCGGCATGGGGCTGTCGAGCAGGGTGCACAGGGCCCGCAGTAGCTCGGCCTCCGCCACCTGCACCTGGGCGTCGGCCAGCACCAGGTCGGCGGCGGCATCAATCAGCGGCGCTTTGAGAAGCGGTGTCAGCCGCGCCAGCCGGGCGACGGCCGGGTCCAGACGGCTTGGCGCGCAGCGCTCCGGGGCGAGCAGCAGTCGCCCGGCCGGAAGCAGGCCGTGGGTGGCACGCTGGAAGCCGCCCAGGGCGGTGCCCCGGGCGGAGTCGCCGGCCCAGGCCAGTGCCGAGAACACCACCTGAATGTCGTTGGCCACCGCCGTCAGGCGGTGGATGTCAGGCCGTGGCAGGACGCGGTGCGGTGCGGCCAGCTGGCGTTCGGCGATGGCGGTGAGCGCCCAGCACAGCAGGTCGCGGTCGCGGCGCCGCTGGGTGAGCGCCCGAAGTTGCTTGAGGATCACCGGGCGGCGCTCCGGGGGCGCCTGGCGCAGGGTTGCCAGCGCCAGGTCGAGCAGCGGCAGGCGCAGGCGGGTGCCCAGGGTGCCGACCTGATCGACCAGGGCGGCGCGTCGGCCACGGCGTAACGCCGCCGGCGGTGGCGTATCGCCCAGCGCCAGGGCATAGAGCACGCACTCCGCGCCTTCCTGGGCATGCAGCGCCTGGTACAACCCTGCGGGCAGTGTCTCCACCAGGGTGCGGGCGTAGCCCAGGTTGTCGTCGTCGAGCCGGCCGATGCGCTCCGAGGGCCTGGCCCCGGGTGCGGGCGGGGGCACGGTTGTTGGCGGTGGGGTGGTCCGGGCGCGCACGCGGGCCCGCGCCGCCCAATGGGCGCCCAACGCGTGCAGGCGCTGGTCCAGCGTGGGGTGCGTGGCGAGCAGGCGGCGCAGGCGAAACGCCAGGGTTTCCGCGAAGCCCATATGGCTCAGGTCTTCGGCGTGCAGGCTGTGCAAGTGCGAGCCGTTGCCGTTGCGGATCTTGATCAGCGCGCCGGCCAGCCCCGCCGGCTGCCGGGTGAACTGCACCGCGCTGGCGTCCGCCAGCCGTTCCCGTTGGCGGGAAATCGCCGCCTTGATCAAGCGCCCGAAAAACAGCCCCGCGTAGCCGATCGCCACCAGCAATACGCCCGCCGCCACCAGCAGGCCGCCATGCCGGCGGCGGTCGGAGGCCGGTGATATATCGACCAGGAACTCGCCCAGTTTGCCGACCGTAAGAATGCCGGCGAGCACCGCCATAAGGCGCAGGTTGAGGCGAATGTCGCCGTTAAGAATATGGCTGAATTCATGGGCCACCACGCCCTGCAGTTCGTCGCGGTCGAGTTGCGCCAGGGCGCCCTCGGTGACCACCAGCACCGCCCGCGACGGTGAGGCGCCCGCCACGAACGCATTGATGCCGGCTTCGCCGGGCAGCACATAGGTGCGCGGCATGATGGTGCCGGCGGCCAGGCTCATTTCCTCGACCACGTTGCGCAGGCGGCGCTCCGCCGGGTCGCCACTGTGGCTGGCGATCTCCCGGGCGCCGAGCATGGCCGCCAGGCTCTCGCCGCCGTGGCGCAGTTGCCAGCCTTTGCGCAATGAGCCCGACACCAGCAGCGCCAGTGTGCCCAGCGTCACCCACCAGAAGGGGGCACTGGCGAACCAGCCACCGGCGGTGTCGCCCGGCAGCGGCCACCAGTGCCACATCAGCCAGCACGCCAGGTTCACCGCCGCCACCACGGCGGTCACGGCAAGCACGAAATAGAACGCCAGCAGCAGCGTGCGCCGCCGGGCCCGTTCCTGATGTTGGAAGAAGTTCATCGGCGTGGGGTCAGAAGCTGACGTTCACCGCCTGACGCGCCTGCGGGTCGTCGATTTCCAACAGCTCCGCGGCCCGGAACGGGCCGAACAGACCGCTGACCAGGTTGTTGGGAAACTGTTCCCGGTAGGTGTTGTAGTGCATCACCGCGTCGTTGAAGGCCTGGCGGGCGAAACCGATGCGGTTTTCCGTGCTGCTCAGCGCTTCCATCAACTCGGCCATGGTTTGGTTGGCTTTGAGGTCGGGGTAATTTTCACTCACCGCCAGCAGCCGCGACAGGCTGCCGGAAAGCAGGGATTCGGCCCGGCCGAGGCGGCCGATGGCGGCGCCGTCTTCGGGGTCGGCGGCGGCATCGCGGCGTGCGCCCTCCGCCTGGTTGCGGGCGTCGGTGACCCGCGACAGGGTCTCCCGCTCATGGTCCATGTAGGCCTTGGCGGTTTCCACCAGATTGGGTATCAAGTCGTGGCGCCTTTGAAGCTGCACGTCGATCTGCGCAAACGCGTTCTTGAAGCGGTTCTTAAGACTCACCAGCCGGTTATAAATAACCACCAGCGCGACGCCGATGGCGATCAGCACGCCGAAAAACAGCCAGGTCCCCATGGTTCCCTTCCCCTTTATTTTATTGGCCATGGGATTGGATACCGGGGCGGGTTTCCCGTCAAGCGACTAAGGCGCTTCTCAGAAGCTCCCTGGATGAACCGGGATGTAGTGGTCCACCAGCAGGGCGGTGAACAGCACGAACAGGTAGATGATCGAATAGCCGAAGGTTTTCATCGGCAGCTTCGGGTCTTTGCTGAAGCGCAACCGCACCGCGTGAACCAGGAAGATCCCACTGAGAATCACCGCGCTGACCAGATAGATCAGGCCGCTCATACCGGTGAGGTAGGGCAACAGCGAGCAAATGAACAACAAAATGGTGTAGTAGAGCACCGACTCCCGGGTAAAGGGAATGCCGTGGGTCACGGGTAACATCGGCACGTCGGCCTTGGCGTATTCATCGGCGCGGTGGATCGCCAGCGCCCAGAAATGCGGTGGCGTCCAGACGAAAATGATCAATACCAGCAGCCAGGCGTAAGGGTGCAGCTCGTTGGTCACCGCGGTCCAGCCCAGCAGCGGCGGAATGGCGCCGGCGATGCCGCCGATCACGATGTTCTGCGGGGTGGCCCGTTTCAGGTACAGGGTATAGACGAAGGCGTAACCGACGAAGCCGAACAGGGTAAGCCCGGCGGTGAGCGGGTTGACCAGAAAGTACAGCATCGCCATGGACGCCAGCGCCAGCGCCACCGCGAAGGTGATCGCCGCCTTCGGCGTGAGTGTGCCGGCCACCAGCGGACGCTTTTCGGTGCGCTTCATGATCGCATCGATCTTCTGGTCCATGATCTGGTTGATCGCCGCCGACGCCATCATCGCCAGGTAGAGGCCGGCGAAGGCGGGAATAAAGGTCGACAACGGCACCATGCCCGGCGGGTCCGTGGCCAGGAACATGCCGGCCACCGCGGTGACCATCAGCAGCATCACCACGCCGGGCTTGGTCAGCGCCAGATAATCGCGCCAGTGGGGCGTGCCGCTGTGGTTGTTCTGTTCGCTTACGGCGGATTTCTCGCTCAAAGCGCACTCTCCTCGGATTGCGGGTGACGGGCGGCGCATTTCACGTTGATGGCACGGATAAACAGCACCAGTGACACCAGCAACACCACGGCGCCGAAGTTGTGGGCCACGGCCACGGCCAGGGGCACCGCGAACACCACATTACTGATTCCCAAGCCGATCTGCACGGCCAGCAACCCGAGGATGGTGAGCGCGAAGTTGCGGAAGAACACACTGCGCGCGCGCAGCAAAATGCGGCCCACCAGCAGCAGCCCCAGCACCGTCACCAGCAGCGCGCCGAAGCGATGCATGACATGGATGGTGGTGCGGGCGTCGTTCTGCAGCACGCCGAACTCATAGTCCGGCTTGTCGTGCTCGTGCCCCCAGAACACAAAGGCGTCCTCAAAATTAAGGTGCTCAGTCCAGCCGTCTTCGCACACCGGCAGCTCGGTGCACACCACCGCGGCGTAATTGGCGGTGGTCCAGCCACCCAGGGCGATCTGCAACACCAGCGCCGCCAGAGTGATCGAGGCCAACGGCTTCATGCTGCGCACGTCGCAATCGTTGAGGAAACTGGGCCAGCGGTACAAACGCGCCGCCAGCAGCGCCAGTAGTATGAAGGTGGTGAAACCGCCAAGCAGATGCAGCATGACGATGGTGGGCTGCAGCCCCAGGGTCACCGTCCACATGCCGAGAATGCCCTGGAGGATCACCAGCGCCACCAGGAACAGCGGCAGCTTCACCGGCTGTTTGAGGCGCTTGCGGTTGACCACCCCGAGCGCGGCGATGATCAGAATTATCAGGCCCAGCGCGGAAGCGAAATAGCGGTGCACCATTTCCGGCACGGTTTTGTGGGCTTCGCGCAGGGCGCCCGGGGCGAGCTGGTTCTGCTCGTTCACATGGGAAATCGCCTTGCGCACATCCAGGTGACCGTAACAGCCGGGCCAGTCCGGGCAGCCCAGGCCGGCGTCGGAAAGCCGGGTCCAGGCACCCAGGATGATGACGCCGGCAGCGATCAGCAGGGCCAGCAGCGTCAAGCGGCGCATCCAGATTTGCGAGCGTGTCGGTGCGTCGCTGAGGTCGGAACGGTGTGCGTTGAAATGCATGGTTATCGGGACCTTAGATCAGGGAGCCTTTGAGGGTGCGCTCAAGATCCAGGCGGATGTTTTCCGCCTCTTCCAGGGTGGCATCCATGCTGTCGTGGGTGGGGTAGCGCAGGAATATCTGGCCGTCCGGGCTGACCACGAAGATATCCCCCACCGGTTTGTCCGTGGCCGGCGCCAACGCCTCGCTGACGGTTCGCGGATCGCCGTCCACTTCCACGGTGCCGGCCACGTTATCTTCCAGGAAAGCGCGTAATTCGGGATTGGCCGGGGCGGTGTGAACGATCACACGGCGCAGCCGTTCCATATTTTCGCCCAGCGTTTGCTGGACCTGGCGCATCTGGTAGTAGAGCCCGTTCTTGCAAGCCCGGCCGCATTCGGCGCCGGCCACGTACATCAGTGACCAGAGACCGGCGGTGTCCTCGCCGTCGTAGGGTTCGCCACTGTCGTCGCGCAGCGCCAGGGTGTCCAGCTGGATATGCGGAATCAGCAGCTCGCCTTTGTTCTCGCGGGGCAGTTCCCAGGGGTCCACGAAGTAACGACCGGCAATGAAGAAGAGAACAAAGGGGCCGATGATGGCCAGCAGAATCAGCCTGTTTTTGGTGCGTGGAGACATCAGTTCAAGCGTCCGGTTGGTGCCGACGGCGCCCGCGCAGGCGCGCGATCAGATACATGATCAGGGCGGCCATCGCCAACCCCAGCCACTGCAGCGCGTACGCCTGGTGGCGTTCCGGGCTCATCACCGCGGTGATGTCCTGCCACGGCCGCGGCAGCGCCGCGGTGTCGCCGAGAGGTTGATCGGGGGCCACCCGTATCTCGAAGGGCGCCAATTCTACCCCAAGTCGATGGCCGATGGCTGCAAAATCCACCTTTTGTACCCGTAACGGCCACTGATTCTCCGGCAGCGGCGTCTCCTTGAGCACGAAGGTCTGCGCCGAGGGCTGATAGGCGTTGCCGGCCAGGGTGACCGGGCCGTCGACCCGCGGTACTTGGGGCAGGCGTGCCCGGTCCGCGCCACGCGGCAGCCAGCCCCGGTTGATCAGTACCCAGTGGCCCTGATCGGTGCGCAGCGGAGTGAGCAGGAAGTAGCCGGCTACGCCCTGATACGTGCGGTTGTCCAGCAACACGGAGCGCCGGTTGTCCAGCTCGCCGCTGACCCGCACCGGGCGATGCTGCGGATCATCCAGGTCGAGCGCGCGCGCCAGGGATACCGGGGCGGCGCGGGCTTTTTCCGCCTGATCGGCCAGCCACTCGCGTTTCTCTCCCGCGCGCTGCCATTGCCACCAGGCCAGGTTCAGGCAGACGGCGATCACCAGCAGAGTCAGAACCAGTCCCAGCAGCGACCGGCGCGCATTGCGGTTTGGCATATCTTTACGTGCACTCACGGGGGCGGTGGCTACAATGGGCGCGTATTGTAACCGACAACCGTATTCCGTCGAGGTGAATTATGTGGTGGGTCAAGCTGATCGTGATCGTTCTTCTTATCGCTGCGGTGGTGTCGCTGGCGCGGGCCTTGATGTCCCTGGTGCGCAACGAGGGCAAAAGCGGTAAGACCATGCGAGCGCTGGCTTGGCGGGTAGGGTTCTCGGCGATGGTGTTCGTATTCATCCTGGTGAGCATGCTGATGGGCTGGATCCAACCCCATGACGTCAATCCCACCACTCGTGGCGGCGTCCCCATCGAGCAGCAATAACGCCCGCCAGAAAACAAAAAGCCCCGGCTTGTGACCGGGGCTTTTCGTTTCCAGGGTGGTGTGGCGCGGGTTACAGCCAGTACACCACCACGAACAGGAACAGCCATACCACGTCCACGAAGTGCCAGTACCAGGCCCCCGCTTCCCAGGCAAAATTGTTCTCTTCGTTGAAGTGGCCCTTGATCACGCGCATCAGGGTCACGAACAGGAAGATGGTACCGATGGTCACGTGGGCACCGTGGAAACCGGTCAGCATGAAGAACAGGCTGCCGTAGATGCCGGCGTCCATGCGCAGACCCATTTCGGTGTACGCGTGGATGTACTCTTCCACCTGCAGGCCGAGGAAGATCACGCCCAGCAGCACGGTGATCGCCTGGAAGGTGATCAGGCGGCGGCGTTTGCTCTCCAACAGCGCGTGGTGGGCAATGGTCAGGGTAATGGAGCTGACCAGCAGAATGGCGGTGTTGATTGCCGGCAGACCCCAGGCGCCCATGGCCTGGGTGGTGGTGCCGTCCGGGGTCTTCACCAGCGGCCACATGGCCTGGAAGCTCGGCCACAGCAACTCATGGGTCATGGCGTTGCTGCCGGCGCCGCCCAGCCAGGGCACGATCAGCCAGCGGGTGTAGAACAGGGCGCCGAAGAAGGCGCCGAAGAACATCACCTCGGAGAAAATGAACCACAGCATGCCCTGGCGGTAGGAGATGCCCAGCTGGTTGCTGTGTAGGCCGCCCACGGATTCCTTGACGGTATCGCGCCACCAGATGGCGATGATGAACAGCAGGGTGGCCAGGCCGACGAAGAACAGCGGCATGCCCCAACTGCCCTGGAAGGTATCCGGGTCAGTGGCCTGCTGAATGAAGTTGGCACCGCCCACGGCGGTGAGGAACAGGCCCACGGAGGCCGCCAGGGGCCAGGGGCTGCTCTCGGGTACGTAATACTTTTCCGTTGCCATGTTGAAAATGTCTCCTGTACAACCGGCCGTTATTTGTTCGTCGCGGCGACGCGGTCGGTAACGTCAAAAATGGTGTAGGACAGCGTCAGCGTATTGATGTGACGCGGCAATTCCGGGTCCAGGTAGAAAATCATCGGCATCTCCTTGCGCTCGCCCGCCGCCAGCGACTGCTGATCGAAGCAGAAGCACTGGGTTTTGTGCAGGTAGCGCGCCGCTTCCCCGGGGGAAACCGACGGAATGCTTTGCGTGATGATGTCGCTGGACTTGGGATTGCTGGCGAAAAAGTTCACCAGCGTGATCTCTCCGGGATGCACTTCCACCCGGCGTGTCGCCGAAGTGAAATCACCGCTGACGCCTTCACCCCGCTGGGTGATGAATTCAACGGTGACGGTGCGGTCTTCCACCACCTGTGACGGGCCTTCGGTGCTCGCCGTTGTGGACGTTTTTCCATTCAGACCGGTGATATCGCAGATCACATCGTAAAACGGCACCATCGCGAAGGCGAAGCCGAACATCGCCACCGCCCAGATGATCAGCTTTCTGAGCGTGCGTTGGTTGCGCTGTTGCAGGTTCTGTTCGCTCATGGTGCCGTCCGAACTCCGTTACTTGACTACCGGCGGGGTGTCATAGGTGTGGAACGGCGCCGGTGACGGCACTTCCCATTCCAGACCTTCGGCGCCTTCCCAGGAACGGGCCGGCGCTTTCTCGCCTTTCTTCATGGCGCACAGTACGCACACCGCCAGGAACAGCAGCTGCGACAGACCGAACCAGAACCCGCCAATCGAGATCCAGAAGTTGTAGTCCGCGAACTGCAGCGCGTAGTCGGCGTAGCGGCGCGGCATGCCGGCCAGGCCCACGAAGTGCATCGGGAAGAACAGCAGGTTCACGGAGATCAGGGAGCTCCAGAAGTGCAGCTCGCCGAGCAGCTTGTTGGGCATCACGCCGGACCACTTGGGCAGCCAGTAGTAGGCGGCGGCGAACATACTGAACACCGCGCCGGACACCAGCACGTAGTGGAAGTGCGCCACCACGAAGTAGGTGTCGTGGTACTGGAAGTCCACCGGGGTGATCGCCAGCATCAGACCGGACAGGCCGCCGCAAGTGAACAGGATCACGAAGGCGATGGCCCATTTCATTGGCAGCTCGAACGTCATGGAGCCGCGCCACATGGTGGCCACCCAGTTGAATACCTTCACGCCGGTGGGTACCGAGATCAGCATGGTCATGTACATGAAGAACAGGGTGCCGGCCAGGGGCATGCCCACGGTGAACATATGGTGCGCCCAGACCACGAAGCTGAGCAACGCGATGGAGGCGGTGGCGTAGACCATGGAGGCGTAACCGAACAACGGCTTGCGCGCGAAGGTCGGAATAATCGCCGAGACAATGCCGAACGCCGGCAGAATCATGATGTACACCTCGGGGTGCCCGAAGAACCAGAACACGTGCTGGAACAGAACCGGGTCACCGCCGCCGGCGGCGTTGAAGAAGCTGGTGCCGAAGTGGCGGTCGGTGAGCATCATGGTCACCGCGCCAGCCAGAACCGGCATCACCGCGATCAGCAGGAAGGCGGTAATCAACCAGGTCCATACGAACAGCGGCATCTTCATCAGCGTCATGCCGGGAGCGCGCAGGTTGAACACGGTCACGATCACGTTGATGGCGCCCATGATGGAAGAGATACCCATCATGTGAACCGACAAGATGAACAGGTCCGTGGAGGCCGGGCCGTACTCGGTGGAAAGCGGCGCGTAGAAGGTCCAGCCGAAGTTGGGCGCGGCCGGGTTGCCGGCGCCGAAGGCGCTCATGAACACGGAGCTGAGCAGGATCAGGAACGCGAACGGCAGAATCCAGAAGGACCAGTTGTTCATGCGCGGCAACGCCATGTCCGGCGCGCCGATCATCAGCGGAATCATCCAGTTGGCCAGGCCCACGAAGCCGGGCATGACGGCCCCGAACACCATGGCGAGACCGTGAACGGTGGTCATCTGGTTGAAGAATTCCGGGTCCACGAACTGCATGCCCGGTTCCAGCAATTCGGTACGGATCACCATGGCCAGAAGGCCGCCGGCCAGGAACATGGCGAAGCTGAACCACAGGTACAGGGTGCCGATGTCCTTATGGTTGGTGCTGAACAGCCATCGCTTCAGGCCTGTGGGGGCGTGGTGATGATGGTCATCGTGTGCTGCGGCGGTACTCATCGCTCTCCCCTCCCTACTCGTGGTCTTGGACGTCTTGGGGTTGAATCAAATCACCGGTGTCGTTACCCCAAGCGTTACGCTCATAAGTAACCACGGCGGCGATTTCCCTGGGCGACAGCTGGGCGCCAAAAGCGGGCATGGCTGCGCGACCGTTGATCAGCACGTCGATGTGCTCGTCAAGGTGTTCCTCGTTGGTGGCGAAGTCGCTACCCGCGAAGGCAACGCCGACACCGCCCTGGCCATTGTTGCCGTGGCAAACGGCGCAGGCACCGGCGTAGGTCTGCTCACCCAGTTCCATGGCCTCGTCGAGGTCGGCGAACGGGGTCAGATCCGGTGCCGCGGCGGCTTCTTCCTTACGCTCGGCCAGCCAGGTTCGGAACTCTTGCTGACTCACCACTTCGGCCTCAATCGGCATGAAGGCGTGGTTCTTGCCGCACAGCTCGGCGCACTGACCGTAGTAAGTGCCTTCCTTGCCTTCCGGCACCAGTGCCCAGGTTTCGTTGACGAACCCGGGGATGGCGTCTTTCTTGCCGCCAAGGTCCGGTATCCAGAACGAGTGGATCACGTCGGCGGCGGTGATCAGGAAACGCACCTTCTGGCCCGACGGCAGCACCAGCGGCTTGTCCGCTTCCAGGTTGTAGTTCTTGTCTTTCTCGGGGAACTCGCTGCCCACGGCGTCCTGAGCGGTACCGTAGGGGAACAGACCGCCGGCCAGGACCGGGTTATTGATCTGCTCGATCGGCGTGGCCAGATTGGACATGTAGGAGACGCCGATATTGTTGTCGTCCTCGTAGGTGAGGTACTCGTATTCCCACTTCCAGCGGTGGCCGGTGACCTTCACGGTGAGCTCCGCTTTCGAGGAGTCGTCCAGCTCGATCAGAACCCGGGTGGCGGGCACCGCCATCGCGATCAGGATCACGAAGGGCACTACCGTCCACAGCACTTCCAGGAACACGTTCTCGTGGAAAGTGGAGGGGTTGGGGTTTTTGGACCGGCGATGGCGGATCATGGAAATCAGGATGAGCCCGAATACCAGCAGACCAATAATGGTCACGATCCACAAAATAGTGGTATGAAGGTCGTAAACTTCCTGGCTGACGCCGGTGACACCGGGTCGCAGGTTTTCGTTGGAACGTTCAGTCCAATCGCTGGCCACGGCCATTCCGCTGATCATCAGCGAAGTGAGGCCGACCGCCGCGCGGTGGAACAGAGTTGACTGCATGCGTTAGCTCCCTGTTTTCCCCAGCGTGAACCCCCCGGAAGAAGGGGCCGCGCCTATTCTTGCCGTCACCGGCACCTGGAAAGCGAGTTTCAGGAATAGGGCTAGGTAACCCTGGTGATGCCGTGGTGCCCCGCCGGGTCCCTCCCGAGACGAGCGGGCGGCCAAGGGGGTGGCCTTGAGCCCGCCTAGCTTTTCAGGGAAATACGCGCCAAAACAATCACTTACAAGAAGTAAGGGAAAGGAAGGCGTGTCTCCGGACTGCGGCAAAATGCCCCACGGCATTGTGGGCGGTAACTCTAGTCATTCAAGGTGGCAAAGTCCAGCCGGAAAGCCGCCTGGAACGGGCCTTTCGGGAGATACCGTCAAGCCGAATTGTGCTAGACTGCGCGCCCTTTCAGCGCTTGGTTATAGCCTCGGACATGTCGAAAAGCCGTCAAATCTACAGGGTTATTTTCCTCAATCAGGGCCAGATCTACGAAATCTACGTGGGTGAGATCTTCCAGAGTGATCTTTATGGCTTCCTGGAGGTGGAGGAGTTTTTATTCGGTGAGCGGGCCCAGGTGGTCGTGGACCCCTCGGAGGAAAAGCTCAAGAACCAGTTCGCCGGCGTGCATCGCTCGTTTATCCCGGTCAATGCCATCATCCGCATTGACGAGGTAGAGAAAGAGGGCGTAGGTAAAATTACTGAGGCGGGCAGTAATGTGACCGCCTTCCCGCTGCCTTTCGGCCCCGGCGGCGGAAAAAAGTAGGCCGTCACGGCGGCCCCGGTGACGCCTCTGGGATCGCGCCGGCAAGCTTTGCTTGCCTTTCGCGGGCAGGGCCCGCTCGCACGAACAAAAAGAAGGGCGTCCGCTTGCCGCTGAACGCCCTGAGGGTTGCCTGATTGTACTGGGAGACTTCAGAGATTTAGTGTTCCGCCACGCAGGAAAGTTCCCCGCGCTGTACCAGAACCACAAACAAAACAACTAAGAATCGCGCAATAGTGTTCATTCCGGTCCTCCGAATTCGAGGGGCGATCAGCGTCCTTGCGCTATCGAGCCGTCATCCTGTGGCACTCTCGCCCGGGCGAAGCGCGTCCTGCTTCCCTGGCCGTTCCTGGTCGGCCCTTCGCCGTTGACGAAGTGCATCCTTGCTCCTTGGCCCTCCCTGTGGGCCCTTCGTCCGCTAACGACGAGTCAATCGCCGTTAACGTGAAGTATGAGTGGAAAGGGCCGCCCGCGTTCACCCTCTGAAAGTACGGCTGTGAACCAGCGCACGCGGGTTTTTCGTATTTAACACAATCAGCGCGGATCGCCCGGCTTCAGGCGGCCGGTGAGCAGCACATTGCTGTTTTCCGCGACGCTGTCCCGGCTGTCGTCGTGACGGTTCTCCTTCAAGCTTTCTGGCAGCCAGGGGGCGGTGTTGGGGTCTCCGTGGGCGGGCAACCAGAGGGCGGTAGTGATGGCGAGTAAGCCTTTAATAGCCAGCTTGGTCATGGTGTCGGCTCCCTGAATCCGGCGTAACGGGCAATGATTCCCATTTTTGAAAACCAAATGCTGGCAGGGTTCCGCGAAACATCGATGAAAGTCAGGTCAGTTATTGAGCTGGAACACGTCCATGATGGTCTGGGTGGCGTCCAGGATGCGTACCACCTCGTTGTCGATCACCACATCGGAATAGCCGCCCGGTGTGCGCAGCACCGAATCCGGCAGGGGATAGCCCTGGTAGTAAAGGTCGTCCGGTAAGCGCCGCCCCTGGTTCAGCTTCTTCTGCCAGCCGGGCGGCAGGGACTGCCCGCGTGCCACTTTTTTCTGCAGCCCCGGCGGCAGGTCGCCGGCGCGGTAGCGGCTGCCGAATTCCCGCAGCGCCCGCCGTTCCTCGTCGTTGAACTGTCGGTGCTGTTCGGCGCCGGCGGCGCTTTGCTGGGACGCTTTCGAGCCGCCGGCCCAGGACGGCGGGGCCGCCGTGGCGGACAGCGGGATCAGTGTCAAGGCGCCGATCACAAGCGCTAACGGACGATAGTTCATAAAAATCCCTCTTCACGTGTGTGGTCACTAGTAGACCATGGGCAGGGGCGCGGATTCCGTGATGTTATCGCGTTCGTCGCTTGCCATATGTAACCGGACCTATACGGTAAAAGGCGCTGTTTTGATGCGTTTTCGGGAGAGAGACAATGAGCGAAGTGATCGATACAACGGTGGATTACCAGGTGGACGACAAAGCCTTTCAAGGGCATCTGCTGCACCGGCGCGGCGCCACGCCCAGCCGGGGCCTGTTGATGGCGCCGAATTTCTTCGGGGTTACCGAGCGGGCGTTGGACCAGGCCGAGCAACTGCTCGACGACGACAGCGTGATTTTTCTGTTCGATCCGTTCGGCGTGGAAGACCGGCCGCAAACACCGGAGCAGGCCATGGCCGCCATGGGCGCGTTGCGCGAAGACAACGACGCCCTGCGCGCCCGGCTCGCCGAAGCGCTGGCGGTGCTGACGCGCGAAGCCGGCGCCCTGGGCGTGCCCGCCGACCGTCTGGCCGCCTTGGGGTTCTGTTTCGGCGGCGCCTGCGTGCTGGAGCTGGCCCGCGCCGGGGCGGACCTGCGCGCCTTTGTCAGTTTCCATGGCCTGCTCGATACCCCCAGGCCCGCCGCCGGCCCGATCAAAGGCGCGGTGTTGGTGCTCAACGGCGCTGACGACCCGATGGTCAGTGACGACTCCCTGGTGGCGTTCAAGAAAGAGATGGATGCGGTGGACGCGGACTGGCAGCTCACCCACTTCGGCGGGGCGGTGCACTCATTCACGGCGCCCAACGCGGATATGCCCGGGCGGGCCATGTACAACGCCAAGGTCGCCCGCCGCGCCTTCGCGGCCATGGACGACCTGCTTGATGAGGTGTTTGGGGGGAGCTGAATGCTGGGCGCCGGACGCCGGACGCCGGACGCCGGACGCCTGACGCCTGACGCCGGACGCTACAATCCGGCGCGGAGGTCGTTGCGGTGTTTCCTGCGGGTGCCGGTTGCACCCGTAGGTCGGCTTGAGCGCAGCGTCAGGCGTCAGGCGTCAGGCGTCAGGCGTCTCCCAACGTCGCCATGTCGATCACGAAGCGGTACTTCACGTCGCCGGCTTTCATGCGCTGGTAGGCCTCATTGATGTTGTGGATGTCGAGCATCTCCACATCGCAGGTGATGCCGTGCTCGGCGCAGAAATCCAGCACTTCCTGGGTTTCCGGCATGCCGCCGATCAGCGAGCCGGCCAGAATGCGCCGCTTGCCGATCAGGGCGCCGGCGTGCACCGGCGGCTCCACCGTGTCCAGCAGGCCCACCAGAATGTGCTTGCCGTCGTAGGCGAGGGCGTTCAGGTAGGGGTTGAGGTCGTGGCGCACCGGCACGGTGTCGAGGATGAAATCCAGCTTGCCGATCATCGCCGCCATCTGATCGGCGTCGGTGGATACCACCACATGGTCGGCGCCCTGTTTCTTGGCCTCGCCGACCTTGCTTTCCGAGCGGGTGAACAGGGTCACTTCGGCGCCCAGCGCCTTGGCGAATTTGACGCCCATATGACCGAGGCCGCCCATGCCCACCACGCCTACTTTGTCGCCGGCTTTAACGCCGTAGTGGCGCAGCGGTGAGTAGGTGGTAATGCCGGCGCACAGAATCGGCGCGGCGGCGGCCGGGTCCAGTTTTTCCGGCACCCGCACCACGAAGCGCTCGCTGACCACCACCGATTCGGAGTAACCGCCGAAGGTGACGCTCTTGTCGTGGCGGTCGCGGCCGTTGTAGGTGCCGGTCATGCCTTCCACGCAGTACTGTTCCAGGCCGTCTTCGCAGGCGTCGCAATGGCGGCAGGAATCCACCATGCAGCCGACCCCCACTACGTCGCCGACCTTGAAGCCGCTGACGTCGTCGCCCACCGCGGTAACGCGGCCGATGATTTCATGGCCGGGCACCACCGGGTACAGGGTACGGCCCCAGTCGTTTTCGGCGAAATGGATATCGGTGTGGCAGACGCCGCAGTAATCGATCTTGATCGCCACGTCATCCGGGCGCGGCGCGCGCCGCTCAATGGACATGGCGTGCACGCCGGATTCGGCGCTTTGCGCGCCGTAGGCTTTAATCTCGCTCATGGCTCTCTCCTCATTGCGTGTCAGGGTCGGACTGACCGCTAAACGTTTCTACGAAGCCGATTTGTAGGAGCGGGCCTCGCCCGCGAAAGGGTGGCTCTTGTGCGAGCGGGCCTCGCCCGCGAAAGGGAGCAACGCTCCCGGCAGGATACCAGAAACCTTTCTAACGACAGCACAAACAGCGGCTCTGGGATCCTGCGGGGCAACCTTTGCCGGCCGGCTTCGCCGGCCTTTCGCTTGCAGGGCAAGCTCCTACAAGCCGGGCTTCGTAGAAAGGAGGCCCGGCGTTTCAGGCCAGCGTTTGTTTGAGAAACGCGGCGATGTCCTGGATTTCCTCCAGGCACACGGCGTGTTCCATCGGGTAAGTCTTGTAGGCCGGCTGATAGCCCTTGCCTTCCAGGGCCTGGGCCGCTTGGCTGCCGCCCGCTTCGGGCACCATGGGATCGAACTGGCCATGGGCGATGAACACCGGCAGCCCCGGGTTGGCGTCGCTCAGGGCGACGCTGTCCTGGGTGGCGAAATAGGTGGACAGCGCCATCAGGCCGGCCAGCTTTTTCGGGTGCCGCAGGGCCACTTCGTAGGCCACCGCGCCGCCCTGGGAAAAGCCGGCGATAACGATGCGCTCGCTGGGCACGCCGCGCTCGATCTCCCGCTCGATCAGGGCGTCGATCTGATCGGCGGAGCGGCGGATGCCGTCCACGTCGGTGGGGCCTTCACCGCCCAAGCCGATAATGTCGTACCAGGCTGGCATCACCATGCCGCCGTTGATGGTCACCGGAATCTGCGGCGCGTGCGGAAACACGAAGCGGGTCGGCAGGTCCGCCGGCAGGCCCAGCTCCGGCACCACCGGTTCGAAGTCGTGGCCGCTGGCGCCCAGGCCGTGCAGCCAGATTACGCTGGCGACGGCGGGTTGTTGCGGTTCGATTTCCACACAGGGCAAATAACTCATTCTAGTCTCCGGCTACGATCACCCGCACCGCTTCCAGGCGGTAGCGGGCGTCCTGCAAGTGGGTTTCCAGGGCGGCGGTCTGCCGCTCCAGAAAGTCGATCTCTTCGTCGCGCACCAGCGGGTTCTTTTCGCGCAGCGCTTTCAGGCGGCGCAGCTCCAGGCCCTGCTGCTCACGCATGGCGGTCAGCGCGGTCTGGATGATGCCCTCCGCTTCGTCGCGGGCTTTGTTCTCGTCGTCCTTAAGCAGACGTTCCAGCAGCGCTTTCTGGCTGGCGACGATCTTGCGCGCCAGCGGTTTTTCCAGCTTGTGGCACTGCTTGCACAGCGCTTCATGGCTGATCGCCGCGGACAGATCCCGGCCCCGGCCATCCACCAGCCGGCGGATGGTGGTCACCGGCAGAAAGCGGTCCGCCTGCAAGTGCTTCGGCGCCACCGTTTCCACCGTGTAGGCGACCTCCAGCAGCAAAGTGCCGGCTTTCACCTTGGGGTTCTTGAGCAGGCTCACCGACGCCTTGCCCCGGTGAGAGCCGAGGATCATATCCAGGGCGCCGGTCACCAGCGGGTGTTCCCAGGTCAGGAACTGCATGTCGTCGCGGGCCAGGGCGGTGGCCCGGTCGTCGGTAACCGTCACGCCGTCATCCGGCAGCTCCGGGAGCGGCTCGCGCATATGGTTGCCCGGCTTGAGAATCCACGCCTGCTCGGAGTGCTCTTCCTGATCCACGCCGTAGTGATCGAACAGGCGGCCCAGGAACGGCCAGGGGCTGTGGGCGTCCGCCTCGCGAAGCTTGTCCTTGAGGGTTTCCGCGCGCTCGGCGTCGAACGACGCCAGCTCCAGCAGGCGGTCGCGGCCGCTTTCCAGCAGCTCGCGCAGGCGCGCGGCCTCGGCGCGGGTGGCCTCCAGCAGTCTTTGCTGGGTGTCGGCGTCGCCGGGCATGGCCAGCGCCGCCTCCAGGGTGTCCTGGGTGCGCAGGCGTATTTCGTGGCCCGCCGGGTTGGTCTGTTCGAAGGCGTTCATGCCCTGGTGGTACCAGTGGAACAGCACCTCCTGGCCGTGGCTTTCGAAGTAGGGCACGTGGATGCGGATTTCCTCGCTCTGGCCGATGCGGTCCAGGCGGCCGATGCGTTGCTCTAGCAAATCCGGGTTCAGCGGCAGATCCAGCAGCACCAGGTGGTGGGCGAACTGGAAGTTACGGCCCTCGGAGCCGATCTCGGAACAGATCAGCGCCTGGGCGCCGTCCTCGCTGTCGGCGAAGTAGGCCGCCGCCCGGTCCCGTTCAATCAGGTCCATGCCTTCGTGGAACACCGCCACGCTCATGCCCAGCTTGTAGCCGCAGTAGGCGTGCAGGTCGATGGCGGTGTCGCGCCGCGCGCAGATCACCAGCACTTTCTCGCCGCGCTGCGCCTTGAGGAATTTTTCCAGCCAGCTGACGCGCGGGTCCTCGGCGCACCAGCGATCGTCCGGGAAGCCCGCCTCTGGGTAAAGGCGCAGCTCCGCTTCGTCGTCGTCCACTTCGTAGTTGGCGGGCAGAGGCAGGGGATAGCCCTCGACCTTGCGCGCCGGGAAGCCGGCGATGTTGTGACGGGTATTGCGGAACAGCACCCGGCCCGGGCCGAAGCGGTCGAGCAGCTCCGCCAGAACCGTGTCGCGGTGATCTTCGTCCACGGGTTCGCCGGGCAACAGGGCGGCGGCTTTATTTTTCAGTGCCGCCGGCCAGCTTTCCCGGTCGTGCAGTTCGCCGGCCAGTTCGGCCACGTCCCGGTACTGGCCCTGTTCTTCGACGAAGGCGTCCAGGCTCGGGTAGCGGTCTGGGTCCAGCAGCCGCAGGCGGGCGAAGTGGCTCTCCACGCCCAGTTGTTCCGGCGTCGCGGTGAGCAGCAACAGGCCGGGGCTGGTGCGCGCCAGCCGCTCGACGCGTTGATAAGCTTCCGACGGCGCGTCCTCCGACCATTCCAGGTGGTGGGCTTCGTCGACCACCACCAGGTCCCATTCGGCGGCGGCCAGGGTGTCGATGTCACAGCCTTCCAGGAAGGCGGTGCTGCACAGGATCAACTGCTCGGAGAGGAAAGGGTTGTCCACCACCTCCGGCGCGTCCGCCTCGCCCAGCTCTTCGGCGATCAGGTCGGCGAGCATGTCCTTGACGCTTTCCGCGCTGGGTTTGCCCAGGGCTTCCAGGCGCTCTTCGTCAAAGATCGAAAAGCGCAGATTGAAACGCCGTGCCATTTCCACGAACCATTGGTGCACCAGGGCGTCCGGCACCACGATCAGCACCCGCCCGGCGCGGCCGGTCTGCAGCTGTTGATGGAGAATCAGGCCCGCCTCGATGGTCTTGCCCAGGCCCACTTCGTCGGCCAGCAGCACCCGGGGCGCGTAGCGCCGCGCCACTTGGTCGGCGATATACAGCTGGTGGCCGATCAGATCGATGCGCGGGCCGCGCAGGCCCTCGATCTCGGACCCTTCCCGCTGGGCCCGCGCGCGCAGCGCCGACAGCCGCAACTCGAACCAGCGGTTCGACGACAATTGATTGGTAAGCAAGCGGTCCAGCGCGCCGCTAAGACGCAATTGATGGCCAAGCAGGGATTCCGGCACCGGCTGCACATTGTCCGGCTCGCCGGCGGGGTGGGCGTGGTAGACCATCAACCCGTTGTGATCCTCGGCGCTTTGCACCACCAGCTCCAGGCCGTCGCCGGTGGTCAGGGTGTCACCCTCGTCGAAGGTAATGCGCGACAGCGGCGCGTTGTTCTTGGCGTAGGTCCGCTCTTCTTCCACGGCCGGATAGATGACCGTGACCAGACGGTAATCCACCTCCTTGATCAGGCCGAGGCCCAGTTCGGTCTCGGATTCACTGAGCCAGCGTTGGCCGGGGGTAAAGTCGGTCATAGATATCCTGTGGCCGGTGGATTCGGGAGCGGAATTATACGGATTCGGGGCCTTTAGTGCGATCAAAGCCGCCCGCTTCCTCGAAGAACGCCCGGGTGGCGTCGTCGGCGGGGAAGTAATGTTCGATGCGCAGCTCCTCCATCACCACATCCACCGCGGTGCCAAAACAGGCCAGGGTGGAAAAGGTGCGCAGGTGTTGCCCGGCGATATTCAGCTCCAGGGTGAGCATCGGCTCCACGCTGGTGGGGCTGTGCTCCAGCAGCGTATCCACGTCCGCCAGCTCGCCGAGGCGCTGGTAAAGCGCGCGCAACATCATGTCCGGCCGGGTATCCAGGTCGCGCCGCAGGCGCCGCAGCAGGAAGCCGGCCACCGTTTCCCAGTTGGCGATGAACGGGCGGAACCCCTCCGGGTGAAACACCAGCTCGACCATGTTGCCGGTCTGCGGCAGCGGCCCGCCCTCGGCGACGATCGCCTGGATCAGCCCCTGCTGCGCCGGGTTGGCGAGCAACAGATTCCAGTGCGCGTCCAGCACTGCCGCCGGGTAGGGTGAATGGTTTTCCAGCATCACTTCCAATGCCTGGCGCACTGGCGCCATGGCCGGATCGTCCAGCCGCGTCTCCGAGAAACGTGGCGGGTGCCCGGCGGCCACCAACAGGTGGTTGGTGTCGCGGCAACTGAGATCGAGCGCCTCCGCCAGCCGCTGCAGCAAGCCGGCGCTGGGCTGCGCCCGACCGGTTTCCACAAAGCTCAGATGGCGGCTCGACACCTCCGCCCGCACCGCCAGATCCAGCTGGCTCAGCCGCCGGTTACGACGCCATTCCGATAACAAAGGTCCCGCCTGCAATTCCGCCTCCCATTACCTCACGGGTAATTGTTTCACTTCCCCGCAACGGGGATTCTGACTCTATCAGAAACCTGAAGGAGAAAGACCATGCCCTGGAAATCACTCAAGCACGCTTTGCTCTTCAACGCTGTCGGCACCGCCCTGCTGGGCCTGCTGATGATCGTCGACGCCGGCATCATCGCCGGCCTGATCGGCGCCCGCGCCGGCGCCATCCCGCCGCTAATCTGCACCGTGGCCGGCATCGTCTTCCTGCTGTTCGCCGCCGACCTGGCCTTCGTCGGCACCCGCAAGCCGATCCCTCAGGGCATGGCGAAACTGCTGACGCTCGCCGACGTCGCCTTCGTCGTCGCGATACCGGTGGTGATGCTCACGGCGGCGCCGCTGCTGTCCAACCTCGGCCAGATACTGCTCGCCGACCTGGCGCTGCTCACCGCCTTCCTGGTGTGGTGCCAGTGGCGCGGCCTGCGTCAGCCGCAGCCGGCCCCGGCCAGCTCCTGACCCGGGCGCGGGTTTGTGGGAGCGGGCCCTGCCCGCGAAAGGGAGCGAAGCTCCCGGCAGGATGCCAGAGACTCTTCAAATGGCAGCACCAAGCAGCGTCTCTGGTATCCCGCCGGCCGGCAGAGCCGGCCTTTCGCTTGCAAGGCAAACTCCCACAATTCGGGCTCTGTAGATGGTCCCGGAAGGCACCACCATTGCACCGCGTCTCCGATACGGAGCCGCAAAGCATCGAGAGCCCGCGCGACATTGACATCACCACAAAAGATTTCGAGTAACCTGTAGCGGTCCACAGACACACAAGGGTATTGCCATGGGCGACGTGGTCCCCTTCCAGAAACCGGATGCGAAGAAACCCAAAAAGGGCCTGTGCCAACACGGCTTCCACAAATGGAAAGTGGTCAAGCACACCCAGTTCGACAGCAAGCAGGGCAAGCTGGTGACCCGCTACCAGTGCGAGCGCTGCGGCAAGGGTAAAGTCGAGGCACGCTAACGCTCCTTAACAGAGGCACGCTGACATGCTGGAAATGAAAACCGAATGCGAACACTGCCAGAACGCGCTGGTGGAACAGGGGGAAGTTTACATCTGCTCCTACGAGTGCACCTTTTGCGTGGACTGCTGCACCGCGCTCGGCGGCGTCTGTCCCAACTGCTCCGGCGAATTGGCGCGCCGTCCGCGACGCCCGGTCAAGGAAACAGCGTGAGCGCCGACGCGAAAAATGCGGCGGTTCATCGGGTTGATACCACCAGCGGTTATCGGGTGCCGGTGACCTGGTATCCCGGCGCGCCGGACGCACCGACGATTATGCTGCTGCCCGCGCTGGGCGTGGCGGCGCGCTTTTACGACAAGCTGGCCGGCACCCTCGCCGCGAGCGGCCTTAACGTGGCGGTGATGGAACAGCGCGGCCAGGGCGACAGCGCTCTGCGGCCCGGCCGGCGCCACAACTGGGGCTTCGCCGACGTGCTTGATAACGACCTGCCGGCGCTGCTTGAGTGGGCCGAAGCGCAGCGGCCCGGCGCGCCGCTCTACCTGATGGGCCACAGCCTGGGTGGCCATTTCGCCGCCATCACCGCCGGGCGTTTCGCCGACCGCATCAGTGGTTTGCTGCTGGTGGCCACCGGCAGCCCCTGGTGGAAAGCCTTCCAGGGCGCCAGCGCCCAGCCCGATGCGAAAAGCGTGCGCCGGTTAATCCGGCTGATCCCCACCGCCGGCCTGCTGTTCGGTTACTTTCCGGGCAAGCGCATCGGCTTCGGCGGCGACGAGGCGCGCGGTATCATGAACGATTGGCGCAGCCTGGCGAAGCGCAACCGCTACCGGGCCCGGGGGCTGGCGGAAGACCTGGACGCCGGCGTGGCCGGCTACAGTGGGCCGGTGCTCGCGGTGCGGCTGGCGGACGATGGCTTGGCGCCGCGGGCGTCGGTGAAGGCGGTGACCGACAAATTCCGCAACGCCCCGCTCAGCCAACGGGTGATCACCGCCGAACAACTCGGCGACCGCGCCGATCACTTCCGCTGGGCCCGTCAGGCCCAGGTGGTCGCCGGTCTGGCGGCGGCATTCACCGGGGCCTTTGTTGCCGCCCCGCAATAGCGGTAACCTTGCCTCTTCGCCCGGCAACCACCAGACCAAACCCGCATGGCCCGCCCTTGCTATTCCACATTGACCGACAGCGCCGGAGCCCGCCCGTGAGCGGCCCGATTCTGATCTTCGATTCCGGGGTCGGCGGCCTGTCCGTGGTGAAAGCCCTGCGCGAGCAGATGCCCGGCGCGCCGCTCGCCTATGTGTGCGATAACGCGGCGCTGCCCTACGGCACCAAAGCGGACGCCTGGCTGGTGCAGCGCATTGTCCAGGTGTGCCGGGCGGCGGTGGCCACCAGCGGCGCCCGGGTGCTGGTGGTGGCCTGCAACACCGCCAGCACGCTGGCCCTGGAGGCGCTGCGCGCCGCGGTGCCGATCCCGGTGGTGGGGACGGTGCCCGCCATCAAGCCCGCCGCCGCCCTCAGCCGCAGCGGCGTGATCGGCCTGCTGGCCACCTCCGCCACCGTCACCCGCCCCTACACCGACACGCTGATCCACGACTTCGCCGGCCACTGCACCGTGGTGCGGGTGGCTGCTGATGGCCTGGTGGAGCAGGCCGAGCGTCTGCTGGCCGGCGAGCCGGTGGACGACGCCGTCATCGACGCCGGTCTGGCGCCGCTGTGGCGCGCGCCGACTCTGGACACCGTGGTGCTCGGCTGCACCCACTTCCCGCTGCTGCGCGACCGGCTCGACGCCCGCGCCCCGCGCCGGGTGGGCTGGGTGGATTCCGGCAGCGCCATCGCCCGGCGCGTGGCCCAGGTCATTGACCAATACCCCCATCGTTCCTCTACTAAAAGGGATGAGAGCTGGGCGACCGACGCTGATCGGTTCGCGCTCACTCGCTGCTTGCCTGACTACGGCTTCCTGCCACCGCAGCGCCTGGCAATTTTAGCGAACGCCGATTAAGGATTGTCGATGCTTGTCGGATCGGTGTCGTCTATGGGCGAATAGGCTGGTACGTCTGTCGGATGCGACCGCATCGAACCAGTGCTGTAATCTTTTTCTTTATAGTCATCATCGCTGATCGGATCCAGCGAGGGGCTTTCAACGCTAGGTTCGTTGCTCGCCGTGGCTTCAGTTTGTTTGGGGCGAAGCTTTGGCGGCGGCGCGACGTAGGCTCGTAAATGTTGTCCGGCATTTTTGTAGAACCAGGGCACCGCTTCTTCGAGTTGCTCGATGAAGGTCTTTACGCCGCTGAATTTTCCGGCCATATCATGGACAAGCATGATCTCGAAGGAGCTGGGAGTCAGTGCTTTATTGTCGCCTTCGATATTTGTCACATTGTCACGAAGCAAGGCCAATGGCGCCTGAGTGGAAGCGGCGCGTCCGGGCCAGTTTGCTCGAATGTACAAATTGTCCGCCTTGGCATTTTTTAGTTGTTTGATCAGCCAATTGACGCGTGCGGGCGTTTTCTTCTTATCTTTCGGAGCAGAGAGGGTCATGTAAACACAAATGCTCCGTCTGACCAGATCAGCCACAACTTCCAGTGGCGCGGCGGCATCCGGGATGTCGAGTCGAGCGTGAAGTTTTTGCTCCTTTATTAGCTTTTCACAATCATCTTTCATTCGTGTTTCGGGGCTGTCGCGATGTGACCGGGAGAGGTGCGCCCTAACCGTTGTGTTGAGCCTACGGCTCATCAATAAAGCCAAATCTCTCACTTCCTGGTGCCAGGACGAAACTGAGGTCTCCAGTGCGGGATCGTTCTTCATAATCACGGCGCTGGCTTGAACCTTGCTAACAAGATCCTTCCAGTCGGAATTCATTCGGTCAAAGCGTGACACGCCAATGCTGGGGTGGCCGAAATAGCGAACCATCTCAGTAAGAATGTATTTCTCGGCGCCGTTCGAGAAAACATCTTCAGTCAAGAGAAGCTTGGCCTGCGTCCAGACGTACACCCAGGACCAGTGATAGAGATTGACACCTTTTGAAGAGTTCTTGGCGACCTTGATCGGCGAGTGCGTAGGAACGGTGGCAAATTGATTCGATAAAGTGATTACTGCATCGACGCCTTCCTTTTTTGCCAGCCCGAGATATCGCTCTATCTGCTCAGGTTGCAGATCCGCCTTGCCCACTTTCGCTTCGATGAGGGCGCTCCAGCGTTTTCCGCGCCCCGACTCAAGCACTAGCAAGCCATCTGGGCGGCAGCCCGTTTCCTGGGCTTTCTGGAAAACGACTTCGGTGTAGCTAATGACGGTTGAGCGCTTGCCTACTTTAAGTCCGAGGGACTCCAGGAGGACATCCTGGAAAGGTTTGACCGCAGCCATTGTTGCCAAGAGAATCGAGGCGGCGCGGGCCTCTTTGCTTGTGTCCGAGGCAACGGGCAATAGACGGGCAATCTCGCCGGATTTGAGGTTCTCTGGGAGGGCCATTTTGTTGTCCTTTTTATTTTTTTGTGATCCAGTTCGCTCAAGGTAGCAGATATCCTTTTGTTTAGATAATCATCAGGTTCTGTCTTAACTACGCGCAGGAAGCCTTCCAAAAATATCGCCGAGGAGAGAACGTGAAACCAAGAATGAGTTTATTGACGCTCGGCGTGCGGGATCTGGAGCGTTCGGTGCGGTTCTACGAGCAGGGTTTGGGATTGCCGCGTATGCCGTCGCCGCCGGAAGTGGCGTTCTTTACGCTCAATGGCACCTGGCTGGGGCTTTACAGCCGCCAGGCGATGGCTGAGGAAGCCGGAGTGACCGACGACGGCGGCGGCTTCGCCGGTTTCACCATCGCCCACAATGTGCATTCGGAGCAGGAGGTGGATGAGGTGCTGGCGCAGGCTGAGGCGGCCGGCGCCACGCTGGTGAACGCCGGCCACCGCGCCCACTGGGGCGGCTATCTTGGTTACTTCTCCGACCTGGATGGCTTCCTGTGGGAAGTGGCTCATAACCCGGACTTCTGGGTGGGCCCGCGGGACGAGTAACCCACCCACCGCTTAACCGAGGATCATCACCGCCTGGCCGGCATTGATCTGCTGGCCTTCCTGGCGGGCGATGTGCACCACCTTGCCGGCTTCCGGCGCGACTACTTCGATTTCCATTTTCATGGATTCCAGCACCGCCACCACCTGGCCTTCTTCGACGGTGTCGTTTTCGGCCACGGTGAGCTTCCAGATGTTGCCGGCGGTGGGCGATTCCACCGGGGTGCCTTCGGGCAGGCTGTCCGCTTCGTCCGCGTTCAGGTCCTGCTGGGATTCGAAGTTGATCTGGCCGCTTTCCACCCAGCGTTGCAGTTCTTCGTCGAAGGCCTGGTTGCGGGCGTCGGTGAAGGTGCGGATGGAGGCATCGTTCTGTTCCAGGAAGCGCTGGTATTCGCCCAGGTTGAAGGTGGTCTCCTCGACCCGGAACGGGTAGCGGCCCTTGGGAAAGTCGCGGCGGATTTGCTGCAGCTCCTCGGCGCTCACTTCATAGAAGCGGATCTGGTCGAAGAAGCGCAGCAGCCAGGGCTGGGTGAACGCTTCGGTGCGGTGGAAGCGATTCCACATCTGCATGGTGCGGCCGACGAACTGGTAGCCGCCAGGGCCTTCCATGCCGTAGACACAGAGGTACGAGCCGCCGATGCCGACCGAGTTTTCCGCCGTCCAGGTGCGGGCCGGGTTGTACTTGGTGGTCACCAGCCGGTGGCGCGGGTCGTAGGGGGTGGCCACCGGCGCGCCGAGATAAACATCGCCCAGGCCCATCACCACATAGCTGGCCTCGAACAGAATTTTCTTCACCTCGTCGATGCTGTCCAGGCCGTTGATACGGCGGATGAACTCGATGTTGCTGGGGCACCAGGGCGCGTCCTTGCGCACTGATTGGGTGTATTTCTCGATCGCCAGGCGGCAGGCTTCGTCGTCCCAGCTGAGCGGCAGGTGGACGATGCGCGAGGGCACTTCCAGGTCGTCCTGCTTGTCCAGGGTCAGCTCGGCCCGTTTCAGGATCTCCAACAATTCCTGGCGCGGCAGCACGGACGGCTCGAAATGCACCTGCAGGGAGCGGATGCCCGGGGTCAGTTCGAGAATGCCGTCGAGCTGTTGTTGTTCCAGCCACAGCATCAGCGCGTGGGCGCGGAAACGCAGCCGCAGGTCCAGCTCCAGGGGACCGTATTCCACCAGCAGGTAGCGGTCGCCGGCGGCGCGGTAGACCACCTCCGGGCCGTCTTCCTGTTCTTCCAGCCGGTCCAGGATCGGCGTGGTCACGGTGGCCGGGGCCGGGTCCAGCGTCGGCGCCTCGAGGGCGGCCAGGCAGGCGTCCTGTTCCGCCGCCAGGCGGTCGGCGTCGTCCAGGCTGAGCGGCACGAAGCGGATGCGGTCGCCGGCCTTGAGCTGGCCCAGCTTCCAGCGATCCGCGGCGATTACCGTGGCCGGGCACACGAAGCCGCCCAGGGAGGGGCCGTCCGGCCCCAGGATCACCGGCATGTCGCCGGTGAAGTCCACGGTGCCCACGGCGTAGGCGTTGTCGTGAATGTTGGACGGGTGCATGCCCGCTTCGCCGCCGTCGCTGCGCGCCCATTCCGGTTTTGGGCCCACCAGGCGGATGCCAGTGCGGCTGGAGTTGTAGTGCACCTGCCAGTCGACGCTGAAGAAGGTGGCCATGTCGTGGTCGGTGAAAAAGTCCGGCGCGCCGTGGGGGCCGTAGATCACGCGCAGTTCCCAGTTGTCACCCAGCGACGGTTTCAGGCTGTCGGGCACCGCCACCGGGGCAGTATGCGCCGCCGGGTCCGCGTTGAAGTGCAGCACGTCGCCGGTGCGGATGGCGCGCCCGCCGTGGCCGCCGAACTGCCCAAGAGTGAAGGTGCTGCGCGAGCCCAGGTAGGGCTGGCACTGCAGGCCGCCAGCTAAAGTCAGATAGGCGCGGGCGCCGTCGCCCTGCACTTTGCCCAGCTTGAGGGTCTGGCCGGCGGCGACCAGGACCGCCTGGTAGTTCGCCACCGGCTCGCCGTCCAGGGTGGCGCCCATGTCCGCGCCGGTGAGCGCGATGCGGGTGCCGTGGTTAAAGCGCAGGGTGGGGCCGTTCAGGGTGAATTCCAGGCCGGCGGCGTCCTCGGCGTTGTCGAGAATACGGTTGCCGAGCCGGAAGCTGAGCGCGTCGAACGGGCCGGACGGCGGCACGCCGATGGGCCAGTAGCCGCGCCGGCCCGGGTAGTCCTGCACCGTGGTCAGGGTGCCGCCGGCGAGCACGTCCAGGGTGGTGGGGTGGTAGTCGAAACCGTTCAGGTAGCGGGTGGTCATTTCGCCGTTCTGGAACACGCTGTCGGCGAGAATCGCCAGCACATAGTCGCGGTTGGTTTCGATGCCCTCCACGCGGGTGTGTTCCAGGGTGCGTTGCAGGGCGGCCAGCGCGGCTTCGCGGTCCGCTTCGAACACGATCAGCTTGGCCAGCATCGGGTCGTACAGCGGTGAGACCGTCAGGCCCGGTCCGATCCAGTGGTCGATGCGCAGGGCTTGCCCGTCAGCCTCGGGGAACTCGGCGGTGGTAAGCAGGCCGGCGTTGGGTTGGAAGTCTTTGTTGGGGTCTTCCGCGTACAGGCGCGCCTGCAACGCATGGCCGCGCGGTTTGAGGCTGTCGCCCAGGGTCGCCAGAGGCGGCAGCTCGCCGGCGGCCAGTTGCACCATCCAGCGCACCAGGTCGATGCCGAACACCTGCTCGGTAACGCCATGCTCCACCTGCAGGCGGGTGTTCACCTCCAGAAAGTAGAAGCGGTTGCTGTCCTGATCGAGGATGAATTCCACCGTGCCGGCGTTGCGGTAATCCACCGCCGCGACCAGGCGGCGGGCGGTGTCGTGCAGGGTGGCGCGTACGCCGTCGGGCAGGTTGGGGGCCGGCGTTTCTTCCAGCACTTTCTGGTGGCGGCGCTGGGCGGAGCAGTCCCGCTCGCCCAGAGCCAGCGCGCCACCGGCGCCGTCGCCGAACACCTGCACTTCGATATGGCGGGCGCGCTCAATGTATTTTTCCAGGAACACACCGTCGTTGGAGAAGTTGTTGGCGCTCAGCCGGCGCACGCTGTCCCAGGCTTTTTCCAGGCCGGCGTCGTCGTGGCAGATCTGCATGCCGATGCCGCCGCCGCCGGCGGTGCTCTTGAGCATCACCGGGTAGCCGATGTCCGCGGCGGCTTGCAGCGCCGCCGCCGGGTCATCCAGCAGGCCGGTGCCAGGCAGCAGCGGTACGTCGTTGTCTTCCGCCAGGGCGCGGGCGGTATGCTTTAGGCCGAAGTCGCGCATTTGTTGCGCGGTGGGCCCGATGAAAGCGATGCCGTTGTTTTCGCACCGCTCCACGAATTCAGGGTTTTCACTGAGAAAACCGTAGCCGGGGTGCACCGCGTCGATGCCGTGCTTGGCCATCAGCGCGAACAGCTTGTCCTGGTTCAGGTAGGTTTGCGCGGCGTTGCCGTCGCCCAGGTACAGGGCCTGGTCCGCCAGGGCCACGTGCCGTGATTCGGTGTCCGCGTCGGCGTACACCGCCACGCTGGTGACGCCCAGGTCCTTGAGGGTACGGATGATGCGGGTGGCGATGGCGCCGCGGTTGGCGATCAAAACCTTGTTGAACATGACATCGGCTCTCTTGCCTGGGCGGGCCGTCCCGCCGTTGTGTTTCCTTGCGCCGGGGTCGTCCCCGGGGGCGTTGTCGGTGAACGCCGTTACCAGATCAGCACTTCGATGGGGGTCGGGTTGTAGCCGTTGCACGGGTTGTTGAGCTGCGGGCAGTTGGAGATCAGCACCGTGGTGTTGATCAATGCCTTCAGTTCCACGTACTTGCCCGGCGCGGAGATGCCGTCCTCGAAAGTGAGCCCGCCGTCGGCGGTCACCGGCACGTTCATAAAGAAGTTAATGTTGTGGGTGATGTCCCGTTTGCCGAGGCCGAATTCTTCGTGCTCATTCACCGCCAGCATCCAGCTGTCGCGGCAGGCGTGCATGCAGCGTTTTTCCAGGTCGTAGCGCACGGTGTTGCTTTCCGTGGCGCAGGCGCCGCCCAGGGTGTCGTGCCGGCCGCAGGTGTCGGCGGTGATTTCCAGCATCGGCTGGTTGCGGTTGGAGCGCAGCACCGTGCCGGCGGTGAGGTAGACGTTGCCCTGTTCGCGGAGGGTGTCCACGGCGCTGTAGCGTTCGGCGCTGTCGTCGGCGTTGAAGAACAGGGTGTCGGCGGCCTGGTTGCCTTCCAGGTCCAGAATCCGCACCGTCTCGCCTTTTTTCACCACTTTCAGAAAATAGTCGCCGGCGGGAACGGTTTCCCGGAAGGTGGCGTCTTCGGGTTTGAGCGTACTCTCTTTGATCATCTCGTCCTCCTTACGGCTCAGGCGCCCAGGTAGTACAGCCGGTTGTTCTCGAAGGCGCGGCCGTTTTCCGGGCGGAAGTTCAGGCAGTAGTCGTCCGCCGTCACCGGGTCCGCCTTGAGCATTTCCACGTGCACCGGTTTCTTCGGGTATTCGGTGGCCGGGTTGAGCGGGTGCGGGCAGGTGTGCATCACCACCAGCGTTTCCATTTCGAAGCGCAGCGTGACTTGCGCGCCGGCTTTCGCCGCCGAGGGATCGAAGAACATCTTGCCGTCGTCGTCGGTGGCCACCTTGCTGAACAGGTTGAGGTTGGCGGCCAGGTCCCGTTCGGTGAGGCCGTACTTGGCCAGCTCGGTGAGGAAACTGGTGTGGCCGCTCAGATACCAGTCGTTGTGATGGTCCTGGTAGCGGTGCTCGCCGTACTTCTCTTTCACTTGTTGCGGGTGCAGGTTGCCGCACACCGTGTCGTGCCAGCCGAAGCTGTCTTCGACGATGGAGGCGAACACCCGGCCCATGTCCGAGTACAGGCAGTTGCCGCGAGTGAGCTTGAAGGTGTGCTGGCCCTTGAGGCTGTCCGGGGCGTTGTAGCGCTCCAGCTTTTCCTCCGGGTTATAGAACAGCATGCCCACGTTGGCGCCGCCTTCCACGTCGGTGAGGCGCAGGGCGGTGCCGCGCCGCATCCGGAAGGACCAGTGCGCGCCGCCGGGCAGGGTGTATTGGTAGAGCGGGGTTTGCATGGGGTTGCTCCTGGTTCTCTGGTTACGGGGGTCGGTATCAGGCGCCCAACACCCGGGCGGTGGAATCCACGCTCTGGGTGATCGACTGCAGGGTGCCTTTGTCGCTGTTGCCCACCGGCAGGTCGTAGGTGATGCGCGCGCCGTAGCTGCCGGGGGTCTGGGGGTCCAGCCGTTCCTTGTCGAACACCCACATGCGGGTGCCGAGGAAAAAGCCCTCCGCCAGGTCGTGGGTGATCATGAATACGGTTAGGTCCTGTTTGCGCCACAGGTCCAGCACCAGCTCGTGCATGTCACGGCGGATGCCCGGGTCCAGGGCGCCGAAGGGCTCGTCCAGCAGCAGAATGCGCGGCTTCTTGATCAGCGCCTGGGCCAGCGCCAGACGCTGCTGCATGCCGCCGGACAGCTCGTGGGGGTATTTGCTCAGCGCGTGATCCAGGCCCACGGAGGCGAGCATTTCCTCGGCCTCTTCGCGCAGCGCCCGGCGTTTGCCACCGAACACGCGGCCCAGCCAGCGACTGCTTTCCAGTTCGCTGGCGAGCATCACGTTGTCCACGGCGGTGAGATGGGGCAGCACGGAATAACGCTGAAACACGATGCCCCGGGTTTCATCCGGTTCGTCGGGTATCGGTTTGCCGTCCAGCAGCAGTTGGCCGCGGGTGGGGCTTTCGGTGCCCAGCATCATTTTCAGGAAGGTGGTCTTGCCGCAGCCAGAGGCGCCCACCACGGTGACGAATTCGCCTTCCTCGACGCTGGCGTTCAGGCGTTCCAGGACCACGTCCTGGCCGTATTCCTTCCAAAGATTCTTGATCTCGATGGCAGCCATGTCGGTCTCCTTATTGCGCGCCGTGGAACCAGGGGTAACGCCACTGGGAATAACGTTTGAGCGCGAAGTCGAGGGCGAACGCCAGGAAAGTGATCCAGGCCACGTAGGGCAGAATCACGTCCATGGCCAGGTAGCGGCGCACCAGGAAGATGCGATAGCCGAGGCCTTCGGTGGCGGCGATCGCTTCCGCGGCGATCAGGAACAGCCAGGCGGACCCCAGCGACAGGCGCACGGAACTGAGCAGGCGTGGCATGATTTGCGGCCACACCAGCCGGGTGATGATCTGCCAGGTGTTGGCGCCCAGCGTCTGCATTTTGATGATCTGCTCGGTGGGAATTTCCTCCGCCCGCTGCTGCAGGTCGCGGATCAGAAAGGGCGTGATGCCGATGATGATCAACATCACCTTGGCCAGCTCGCCAAGCCCGAAAATAATGAACAGAATCGGCAGAATCGCCAGCGGCGGCACCAGCGACATGCCGGTGACCAGCGGCGAAATACCGGCCCGGAACAACGGCAGCGAGCCGGTGGCGATGCCCACCACCAGCCCGATCATGGCGCTGATGGCCACGCCGATGGCGAGCCGTTGCAGGCTGGCCAGGGTGTCCACCAGCAGGGTGTATTCGCCGCTGCGTTTGCTGGGCTCGAAGGCCATGCGTTCAATGGCGTCGGAGAAGCTGCTCAGCGAGGGCAGTAGTTTATCGTTGGGGTTCGCGTCCAGGCGTGCGTCGGAGGCGACCAGGTACAACACCGCCAGGATGACGAAGGGCAGCAGGCCGAGGGCCCAGCGGCCCACCGGACCGGCCTGGCGATTGATCAGTTTCTTCATGGCGACCTCCTTGGTTACAGGCGATGAGGAATCCAATGACAGGGTGTCATCATGTCCTCCCGGGCTTTTGTCCCGCCGTGTAACCTCCCCGGCGCGCCGGGCGAAGGTCGACCGCTCTCGGACCAGACATCGGCGACGCCGACCGGAACCCTAGCGATCCATTGATAGCAAATTGTCGAGTCGTGATGGCGATGCCGGCCATTCGATTCCTGACATCAATACAGCAAGACCGATGCCAGGGTGGCCAAGGTGTTGTTTTGCAAGGGGTGGCCCCTGAAGGTGGGGCACGGCAGGCTCTTTTTGGGGCAGGAGAGTGCTCTTTATTGGTGCCCGGCGCCCCAGGGTGGGGCGCCGGAGAAGGCTCAGGGCTGTTCGATGAAGTCCATGAGCGCTTCCCAGCTCACCAGATCGGCCTCTTTGTCGTAGGCCAGCGGCAGTTCGAACCGCTTGCCGGTGGCGTCCGCCTTGGGATTGGTGAAACCGTGCTGCACGCCGGGGAAGCTGAGCAACTGGAACTGGGCGCCGGCCTGGGTGAGCTCTTCCACCAGGGCGCTCACCTGGTCCGCGGGTACCATCGGGTCGGCCTGGCCGGTGGCCACCAGCACGCGGGCGTCGATGTCCCCTTCGCCGGCGCGCTGGTTGGTGCCCAGGGTGCCGTGGAAGCTGGCCACGCCGGCCAGGTCGTTGCCCTTGCGGGCCTGTTCCAGTACCACGCCGCCGCCGAAGCAGTAGCCCACCGCGAAAACGCGGGCGTCGTCCACGTACTGCTGATCACGCAGTATGGTTTTGGCGGCGTTGAAGCGGGCGGTGAGCTTTTCCGGCTCGGACAGGGCCTGCTCCATGAACGCCTTGGCGTCCTTGGGGTGGCTGGCCACCTGGCCCTCGCCGTACATATCCACCGCCAGGGCCACATAGCCCTCCTCGGCGAGCAGACGGGCGCGGTTACGGGCGTAGTCGTTCAGGCCCCACCATTCGTGCACCACGATCACGCCGGCGGTGGTGCGGTCGAGATCATCGTCCATGAACAGCACGCCCTTGCCGACGCCCCCGGGCAGTTTCACCGTTTTTTCCACCACGTCCGCGATGGCGATACCGCTCAGCATCAGCAGGCCCAGCACAATACTCAGTCGTTTCATGGTCGCTCCCTTCATGGTTGCATGGTTGATCGTGATCTCACTCGTCCCACACCCAGCGCAGCGGTTCCCCGAAATCGTCGTAGATCAGTTTGCGCCGTGGCCGGCGCTTGTGCGTTGGCCGGGTGGTTTTGCGTTTGCGCGCGTCGATCGCCGCCACCACCTCTGAAATGTCCGTGCGGGTAGCGGGTGGCGTCTGGGAGAACGGAAACGCACGCCGCCCCTGCGGCTGCGCCGGGTCATTGCCGGAAACGCCGTGCGGTACTTCCTTAATGCGTCCGCCGTGGGATAGAAAGCGCTCCATGTCCCGTTTCAGGCGTCGGCGCTGTTGTTCCTTACTGTTGCGGACTTTCATCGGGTCGGGGATCGGGCAAATAGCCTTCCACCATAGCAGTGCGCGAGGGGGCCGAGAAGGTGCCGGACCACCCCCTTTTCGGCCGTCGGGCTCTCAGAGGCCCTGCTGCAGCGTCGCGGAATCCGACGGTGCTTGCTCGGCACGCAGCGGGTTGCAGTTCTTGATCACCACCTTGCCTTCCAGCACGTTACCCCGTGAGTACTCCTGGAAGATGCAGCGGTTGGTCTCCGGATCGTAGTTCTCGATCCACAGGTTATCGCCTTTCCAGGTGGCCGCCACATGCTGGTGGCCTTCTTCCACGGTCACGTTCATGGTGCCGCCGAGGCGCTTGACGAAAATCTGTTCCAGCCAAAAATAGTAGAGCAGGGTGCTTAGCAGCCAGATCACCACGGCGGTGATGAGCGCCGGTTTCCACTTGCCCATGCGCACGCCGATGCCGAACAGGGCCAGGAAGATAGCGGCCGCCACCAGCAGCCAATACAGATAGGTGATCATGCGAAGCTCCTTATTTCAGGCTATTGTTGTTTCGATGCGAAGATACCCAATGATGATAGCAACTCACTGGAAAACAGGTGTAAAACCGTGAAACAGGGCACGGCGGCGGCCGGGGACTGGTGGGTGTACATGCTGCGCTGTGCCGACGGCTCCCTGTACACCGGCGTCACCACCGACGTGCTGCGCCGCTGGCAGGAACATAATGACGGCCCGCGCGGCGCCCGGTACACCCGCGCCCGGCGGCCGGTGGCCCTGGTGATGTGCGTGGCGGTGCCCGGCCGGGCCGCCGCCGGCCGGCTGGAGGTGCGCCTCAAGGCGCTGTCCCGCGTGCGCAAGGAACAACTGATTCAGGCGGTCACCGGCGTTTCGGTTGCTAATCCACCGGGGAATTGCTTGACTGCGTCCACTTCTGAATTGGAGAACCCGGAATGAACGTTTGGCGTGCTTTCATGCTGATGTGGCTGGCCGTGGCGCTTGCCGGCTGCGGCATCAACAATATTCCCACCTACGACGAGCAGGTAAAGGCGGCCTGGTCTCAGGTGCAGAACCAGTACCAGCGCCGTGCCGACCTGGTCCCCAACCTGGTCAACACCGTGCAGGGCTTCGCCGACCAGGAGCGCGAGGTGCTGGTGGAAGTCACCGAAGCCCGCTCCAAAGTGGGTTCCATTCAAATGGACGAGAGCATTCTCGACGACCCGCAGAAATTCCAGCAGTTCGAGCAGGCGCAGAGCCAGCTCGGCTCCGCGCTGCAGCGGCTGATGGTGGTGGTTGAGCGCTACCCGGACCTGAAATCCAACCAGAACTTCCTGACCCTGCAGGCCCAGCTGGAAGGCACCGAGAACCGCATCGCGGTGGCGCGCCGGGATTACATCCAGGCGGTGCAGCAGTACAACACCGAGATCCGCACCTTCCCGGGCCGCCTCTGGCACAGCGTGCTGTACAGCGAGCTGGAGCAGCGCGAAAACTTCGAAGCCACCACGGAGAACGCCGAACAGGCGCCCTCCGTTAACTTCGAATGAACACGGCGCTGACCCCTAACCGTCTCGGCGCCGCGCTTCGGCTCGGCGCCCTGCTGATGCTGGCGGCGCTGGCGCTGCCGGTCTCGGCCGCGCCGGACTTCCCGGAACTCAGCGGCCGGGTGGTGGATAACGCCGAGCTGCTGACCCCGGCCCAAGAACAGGCGCTCACCGAGCGGCTGGCCGCCGAAGAGCAGCAAAGCTCCAACCAGATCGTGGTGGTCACCCTGGCGGACCTGCAGGGCTATGACATCGCCGATTACGGCGTGCGCCTGGGCCGGGAATGGGGCATCGGCCAGGAAGGCACCGACAACGGCGCGCTGCTGCTCATTGCGCCCAACGACCGCCGGGTGCGTATCGAAGTGGGCTACGGGTTGGAAGGCGCGCTCACCGACGCCACCTCCTCCAGCATCATCCGCAACGATATCCAGCCGGCTTTCCGGAAAGGGGATTTCGCCGGCGGCATCAACGCGGCCCTGACCTCGATCTTCGCCGCCATCCAGGGCGAGTACCAGGCCCCGGCCGGCGGCGGCGCCGACCGTAAAGAAGCCTCCAGCCTGCAAGCGCTGCTCTACCTGATCGGCCTGGTGGTGTTCACCTTCTTTCTGTCGTTCGGTGGCCTGGGCCGCAAAGGCGGCCGCCGCGGCGCCGCCGGCCTGATGTTCCTGCCCATGGGCATGGGCGGCTTCGGCGGCGGAGGCGGCGGTGGTTTTGGTGGCGGCGGCTTCGGCGGCGGCGGCGGTGGTGGTTTCGGAGGCGGTGGCGCCTCGGGAGGTTGGTAATGTTATTGAATGAAGAAAACCAGAAACGGGTCGCCCGGGCGATCGCCGCCATTGAGAAGGACACCGATGCCGAGCTGGTCACCGTGCTGGCCCGCCAGGCCGACGATTACCGCTACATCCCGATGATGTGGGCGGCGCTGCTGTCACTGCTGGTGCCCCTGGCCCTGGCGTTCATGCCGGTGGGCCTGGACGCCCTGGAAACCTTGCTCGCCCAGTGGACCGTACTGGTGGTGCTGGCGGTGTTGTTCCGCTGGCCGCCACTGATGATGAAACTGGTGCCCAAGCGCGTGAAACACTGGCGCGCCGCCAACCTGGCCCGGCGCACCTTCCTCGACCAGGGTCTGCACCACACCCGCGGCGACCACGGCGTGCTGATCTTCGTCAGCGAAGCGGAGCACTACGTGGAAATCCTCGCCGATCGAGGCGTGGCGCAACACGTGCCCGACGAAACCTGGAAGAAGATCGTCGACACCTTCACCACCCACGTCCAGCAGGGCGAAGTGCTCAACGGCTTTCTGGAATGCATCGCCTCCTGCGGCGACCAGTTGATCATCAAAGTGCCCGCCACCGAAAAGAAAAACGAGCTGCCCAACGACCTGGTAGTGCTCTAACCGGCGGTCTCTGACTGGGCACTCTTTTGCAACGGGCGGGCCTTGTGGGAGCGGGCCCAGCCCGCGAAAGGGAGCGAAGCTCCCGGCAGGATCCCAGAGACCTTTCTAACGGCAGCACCACCACAACCTCTCTGGTATCCCGCCGGCCGGCTAAAGCCGGCCTTTCGCTTGCAAGGCAAGCTCCCACAAAAGCGTGCTAGCTCCGAAACAAAAAAGGCCGCCCGTTTGGGCGGCCTTCTCTGAGATGGTAGCAAGGGGCGGACTTGAACGGGCAGGCCCTCCTGCGCCGTCCCCAGCATAAAAAAGAGCGGGGTCGGCCTGACTGAATGCGATAACCTTCCGGCCACAAAAAAGGCCGCCCGTTTGGGCGGCCTTCTCTGTAGATGGTAGCAAGGGGCGGACTTGAACCGCCGACCCCAGCATTATGAGTGCTGTGCTCTAACCAGCTGAGCTACCTTGCCATCGAACTTTGGAACCCGGGGTTCCTTCAAGGCCGCGAATTGTCCGCGAGCGCCCCGGCGCTGTCAAGAATGCAGCGCCCGTTTCCCCGGCGCGGTCGGTTCGGTCGACGATTTATTGCGCAGCCGGCGTGCCCGGGCGTGGGGTGGGCGGCATTTACATGAGAATAGTTATCAATTATTGTGAGATAATACTTGACCGATTTAGTCGGTTTTTACTACGCTAACCGAATATTCACGTACCAAAGGTGTGGGTATGCGTCTGACCACCAAAGGCCGCTACGCGGTGACCGCTATGCTCGACTTGGCTCTGCACGCGGATGCCGGCCCGGTATCCCTGGCGGACATTTCCGAGCGCCAGGGTATTTCCATCTCCTATCTGGAGCAGCTGTTCGCCAAGCTGCGCCGCCGGCAGCTGGTGACCAGCGTGCGCGGTCCGGGTGGCGGCTACCGTCTTAGCCGGCCCGGCGGGCAGATTGATGTGGCGGCGGTGATCGAAGCGGTGGATGAATCCGTGGACGCCACCCGCTGTGGCGGCCAGGGCGATTGCCAGGAAGGCCATACCTGCCTGACCCACCATCTGTGGTGCGATCTGTCCGATCAGATCCAGGACTTTCTGTCCGGCATCAGTCTGGGCGAGCTGGTCGCCCGCCATGAGGTGAAAGCGGTGGCCCAGCGCCAGGACGCACACCAGAGCGCGTACCAGAACAGGGTACCGATCAGCACGCTCTAACCTACCTTTCGAGAAGCAGTCACCGACCATGTCGCAAGCGGTTTATCTGGATTACGCCGCCACCACCCCGGTGGACCCCCGGGTGGTGGAGGTGATGATGCGCCACCTGGGCCCGGAAGGGACCTTCGCCAACCCGGCGTCGCGCAGCCATTTGTACGGCTGGCTGGCGGAAGAGGCGGTGGAGAACGCCCGCCGCCGGGTGGCGGACGCGCTCAACGCGGACCCCCGTGAAATCGTCTGGACCAGCGGCGCCACCGAGGCGGACAACCTGGCCATCAAGGGTGTGCTCGAGCAGCACGGCGGCGGTCATGTGATCACTGCCGCCAGCGAACACAAAGCGGTGCTCGACCCGTGCGGCTGGTTGGAGCGCACCGGTGTGCCGGTGACCTACCTGGCGCCGGGGCCGGACGGCCGCATTGCCCCCCAGGCGGTGGCGGAGGCGCTGCGCGAGGACACCGTGCTGGTGTCGATCATGCACGCTAACAACGAAACCGGGGTGATCAACGACATCGACGCCATCGGTGCGATTTGCCGCGAGGCCGGCGTATTGTTCCACAGCGACGCCGCCCAGACCGCCGGTAAACTGCCCCTGGATGTGCGCGCCACGCCGGTGGACATGCTGTCGCTGAGTGCGCACAAGTTCTACGGCCCCAAGGGCATGGGCGCGCTGTACGTGCGCCGGCATCCGGACGTGCGGCTTAGCGCGCAGATCCACGGCGGCGGCCACGAGCGCAACATGCGTTCCGGCACCCTGGCCACCCACCAGATCGTCGGCATGGGCGAGGCCCTGGCACTGGCCGTGGCCGAGCGCGACACCGAACAGGCGCGTCTGGCGGTGCTGCGTGACCGGCTGTGGAACCACATCGCGGCGCTGCCCGGCGTGCATCTCAACGGGCGCGAGGCGCCCCGCCTGGCCGGCCATCTCAACGTGGCGTTCGAGGGCGTGGACGGGGAAATGCTGCTCACCGCGCTCACCGAAGTGGCGGTGTCCACCGGCTCGGCCTGTACCTCCGCCTCACTGGAGCCTTCCTACGTGCTTAAGGCCATGGGGCTGGCCGACGACCTGGCCCATGGCGCGATCCGCCTCTCTCTGGGCCGGTTCACGGATGAGACCGAAGTGGACCGGGCCGGGCAGAATGTGACGGAGGCCGTCACCCGGCTTCGCGACGCCGCCCGCAACCGCGCCTGAACCGCCCGCCCGGCGCCCCGCGCGGGCGTCTCGGCCGGGTTGCCGTGCTGGCCCGTCCTTTGCTTTGTCTACGTGAAGACGAGAGGAGCAACACATGCATGGGGTGATTCTTTATCACCTGCGGCAATTCGCCGTGGAACGGTTCGGTCCGGATTGCTGGGAGAACGCCCAGGCCGCCGCCGGATTGGAACAGCAGGTCTACGTGCCCGTGAGGCTCTACCCGGACGGTGAGATGGACGCCCTGGTGGCGGCCCTGGAAGAAGAGACCGCGCTGCACCGCAACGATCTGCTCGAGGCGTTCGGTAAATGGGTGATCCCGCCGCTGATCAATATGTATCGGGCGCTGATCCCGCGCCACTGGAATGCGCGGGATTTCCTGCTTAACGTGGAAGAACAGGTGCATCAGAAGGTGGTGCGCCTGAAGGACCCGGAAGCCCGGCCGCCGCGCATCGAAGTGCGTGAGTTGGCCCCCGGCGTGCTGGAAATCGGCTATCGGTCTCACCGGGACATGAGCGCTTTGGCTCTGGGGGCCGTGCACGGCGTGGCAGGCTATTTCGGGGAAACCGCGGAAGTGATGGAAGACACGCCCGGGGACGGGCTGCGCCGTTTCGTGGTGCGCCTGGAGCCGGCGCGGCGTAAGGCGTCTAGCGCGTAGGTCGGGTTAGCGAAGCGTAACCCGGCAAGGGTGGGTTGCCACGGTGGCGCCAGAACAGAACGGTGCCGCATTGTCGGGTTACGGCCTTTGGCCTAACCCGACCTACGCCGCTGCCAACGCAGCCGCTTCCTGCTTGATGCGTCCGACCATGGCCAGCAGGCCGTTGCCACGCGTGGGGCTCAGGTGGCGCAGCAGGTCGAGCTGCTGGAAGAAGCCGTCCATGTCGTAGGCGGCCACCTCGGTCGGTGTTTTGCGGTTAAGCGCCGCCAGAATGATCGCCGCCAGGCCGCGCACGATCACTGCGTCGGATTCCACCGCCAGGTACAGCCGGTCCTGCTGCTCGTCATAATCGGTGAGCAGCCACACCTGGCTTTGGCAGCCGCGCACGAAGCGCTCTTCGGTGCGCAGGTCCTCGGGCATCGCCGGTAGCTGCTTGCCCAGGTCGATGATGTAGCGGTAGCGCTCTTCCCAGTCGTCCAGGAATTCCAGGTCCTCGTGAATCGCGTCGGCGGTCACGTCCTCGCCCAGTTTGATATCGCGGATATCGAAGTCAGTCATTAAAACAGTCCCAATTCGAGTTGGGCTTCCTCGGTCATCATGTCGCGGCTCCAGGGCGGATCGAACAGCAACGCCACTTCCACCTCGTCCACATTGGGCACCTTGGCGAGCCGGTCTTCCACGTCGCCGACCAGCACTGGCCCCATGCCGCAGTTGGGCGCGGTCAGCGTCATGCGCACCTGCACCACGTTTTGTGTTTCTCCCGAATCGAGAGGGCGGCGGATTACGTCGCAGCCGTATACCAGGCCCAGATCAAGAATATTCACCGGGATTTCCGGATCGAAGATGGTGCCCAGGGCGGTGTTCAGATCCGTCTCGCGCACGCTGCCGTCCGCTTCCGGCGGATCGAAGTCCAGCTCCAGCGGCGCTTGGCCGATGGCGTCCGCGTCGGTGCCGTCGATGCGCGCCATGTTGCCGTTCAACGTTACCGTGTAGGTGCCGCCGAGCGCCTGGCGCAGATTCACGAAGCTGTTCTTGTGAATCGTGATGCGGGTGCCGTCCGGCACCAGCCGGGCGGGCACGTCGCGGTTCACGACAACGGTGCGCTGTTCAGTGGATGCGTCGGCCAAGTTCAGACCTCGTCCATGTCTTCGACGGTGAAGCTCTCGCCGCAACCGCATTCGCCGGTGGCGTTGGGGTTGCGGAACTTGAACAGGCTGTTGACGCCTTCTTTCACGTAGTCGATTTCCAGGCCGTTGAGCATCACCAGCCATTTCTCCGGCACGTACAGCGCCACGCCGTCCACGTCGAAGTGTTTGTCGCCGGCCGCCGGCTGGTCGACGAACTCCAGCTCGTACATATAGCCGGAGCAGCCGGATTCATCCAGGTCGAGACGAATGCCGCCGGCCGCCGCGCGCTCGAGTTCGCGCTGCGCCTGCTTGCGTGCGGCCTCGGTCATGTTGATCTCGACCTGGCCGGGTACGAATGTCTGTACCGTCATAATGATCGCCTCCGGAGAGTTCTGAATAACGCGCCTATAAAAAGGAGCGGACCTTGTGCAGTGCCTGGAACAGTTGGTCCACCTCTTCCAGGGTATTATAAATCGAGAACGAGGCACGTGCCGTGCCGGGGATGCCGAGCCGGTCCATCAGCGGCATGCAGCAATGGTGGCCGGTGCGCACCGCCACGCCTTGTTGATCCAGCAGCGTGCCCACATCGGCGGGGTGCGCGCCATCCAGCAAAAACGACAGTATGCCTATTTTGGTGGTGGCGTTACCGATGATTTTCAAGCCGTCGAACGCCTGGGCCTGTTCCGTGGCGGACGCCAGCAGGGCGTCTTCGTGGGTGGCCAGGGCGGTGCGGTCCTGCTGCTGCAGCCAGCGTGTGGCCGCGCCCAGGCCGATCACCCCGGCGATATTGGGCGTGCCCGGCTCGAATTTGTAGGGCAGCTGATTCCAGGTGCTCTTTTCGAAGCTCACCGTCTCGATCATCTCGCCGCCGGTTTGGTAGGGCGGCATCGCATCGAGCAACTCGCGGCGGCCGAACAGTACGCCCACGCCGGTGGGGCCGAACATCTTGTGCCCGGAAAAGGCGTAAAAGTCACAGCCGATCTGCTGCACGTCCACCGGGTAGTGGCCCACCGCCTGGGCGCCGTCCACCAGGGTCCAGGCGCCGGCCTCGCGGGCCGCCTTGACCAGTTTCGCCACCGGCGCCACCGAGCCCAGGCTGTTGGACACCTGAGACAGCGCCACGATGCGGGTGCGCTCGCTGAGCAGCCGGTGAAAGGCGTCGGTGTCGACGCTGCCGTCCTCGCGCAGCGGCGTCACCTGGAGAGTGGCGCCGGTGCGTTCGCACACCTGCTGCCAGGGCACGATGTTGGCGTGGTGCTCCAGGGCGGTGATCAGAATCTCGTCGCCGGCCTGGAGCCGTTCGCGGCCCAGGCACTGGGCCACCAGGTTGATGCCTTCGGTGGTGCCCTTGGTGAGAATGACTTCCTCACGGGCGGCGTTAATGAACGCCGCCAGTTCCGCGCGGGCGTTTTCGAAGCCCGCGGTGGCGTGGTCGCTGAGATAATGCGCCGCCCGGTGCACGTTGCTGTTCACGGTGCGGTAGTACTCACTCACCGCATCAATCACCACTTGGGGTTTCTGGGTGGTGGCGGCGTTGTCCAGGTACACCAACGGTTTGCCGTTGACCTCCTGGTGCAGCACCGGGAACTGGGCGCGCAGGGCGTTCAGGTCCAGGCTCATGCGGCCTCCTCGTCGGCGCCCCGGCTTTGGCCCAGCTCGCCGGCCAGCCACGGCTGAGCCCAGTCGGCCACCGTCTGGTCGGGCAGGCCCATCACCAGCTCGTTAACGAAGCCCAGGCTGAGCATGCGCTTGGCTTCCGCCAGCGGCACGCCGCGCGCCTGCAGGTAAAACTGCTGGCCGGCGTCGAGCTGGCCGACGGTGGCGCCGTGGGCGCACTTGACGTCGTCGTTGTAGATTTCCAGCTCCGGCTTGGTGTAGATCTCGGCGCCCGGGTTGAGCAGCAGGTTCTTGTTGCTCAGCTCCGCCAGGGTGCCACTGGCGCCGGGGTGGATATGGATGCGGCCATTGAGAATCGCCTTGCCTTTCTCGCCGGCCAGACCCCGATACACCTGGTTGGAGGTGCAGTCCGGCACCCGGTGCTCGACGCACAGCTGGTTGTCGATGTGGGTGCGGTCGCGGGCCACGAAAATGCCGTTCATGTTCAGTTCGGCGCCGCTCTTGTCGATAAAGGCGCGCACGTCGTTGCGGCGCAGCCGGCTGCCGGCCATCAGCTGGTAGCTGTCGATGCGGCTGACGCCGCTCTGGCGCAGCAGCAGGGTGCCGATGTGCAGGCTCTCGCGGGCCTCGCTCTGCAGCCGGTAGTGGCTGAGGTGGGCGTTGTCGCGGGTCTCGATGGCGGTTACCGCGTTGGTGAGTACCGGGCCGCGGCCCAGGTACTGCTCGATCAGCGTCATGCGGCTGCCGGTGCCGAGCACCACTTCCAGGCGCGTGTTGCAGTGCGCCGGCTGGTCGCCGTCGGCGTAATGAATCACCTGTACGGTGCCGGCCACGTCGGTGTTGGCGGCCACTTCCAGGGTGACGGCGTCGTCCAGCGCGGCGCCGTTGTAGAGCGCGAACGGCGTGGTCAGGCCCTCCAGCCGGGACGCTTCCCGCTTCAGGGTGACGCCGTCGGGCAGGGCGCTGCTGCTTTCATCCAGCCGGCCGTTGACCAGCACCAGGCGGTAGTCGCCCAGCTTGGGCAGGTCCGCCGGCGTGGCGGCGGCCGCGGCGCGCTGGTTGAGATGGCCGTCGGCGAGCGGCTGCAGCGAGGTGTATTTCCACTGCTCGGTCTTGCGGCCGGGGAACACCGCCGTTTTCAGGGCCGCCAGGCTGCTGTCGCGCAGTAGGCCCAACGCCGGGTTGGCCGTGCTTGCCGCGCCTTCCGCGCTCTCCACCACCTGCTGGACATTCGCCAGCGCCTGGCGTTTGAGGTCCTCCGGGGAAAGCAATGCACTCATGCGCTTTGGTCCTTACCGTCGTTCCGGTCGCCGGTGAGCCAGCCGTAGCCGTGTTCTTCCAGCTCGTGGGCCAGCTCTTTGCCGCCGGACTTGATGATCTGGCCGTTGGAGAGCACGTGCACGAAGTCCGGCACGATGTAGTCCAGCAGGCGCTGGTAGTGGGTCACCAGCACGATGCCGCGCTCCGGGCTGCGCAGGGAGTTAACCCCCCGGGCCACGGTTTGCAGGGCGTCGATGTCCAGGCCGGAGTCGGTCTCGTCGAGCAGCGCCAGCTTCGGCTCCATCAGCAGCATCTGCATGATTTCGTTGCGCTTTTTCTCGCCGCCGGAGAAGCCCTCATTGACGCCGCGCTTAAGGAACTGCGGGTCCAGGTCCACCTGTTTGCAGGTTTCGCGCGCCTTGCGCAGCAGGGTCACCGAATCCCACTCTTCCTTGCCCTGGGCCTTGCGGGTGGCTTCCAGCGCCGCTTTCAGGAATTCCATGTTGGACACCCCGGGGATCTCCACCGGGTACTGGAACGCCAGGAACAGACCCAGCTGGGCGCGCTCCTCCGGCTCCAGATCGGCCAGGCTCTTGCCCTCGAACAGGGCGTCGCCGCCGGTGATCTCGTAGTTGTCCTTGCCGGCCAGCACATTGGCCAGCGTCGATTTGCCGGAGCCGTTGGGGCCCATGATGGCGTGCACCTCACCGGCGTTCACGGTCAGGTTCAGGCCCTTGAGAATGGGTTCGCCGGCTACGGCGGCGTGCAGATCGCGAATTTCCAGCATGTGTAAAACGCCTTTCGATTGACTTGATCCGTGGCGCCCAATGGGGCGGCTCACGATAAAACTCTTTCCTCGCCATCCCTGGCGATGCGCCGGTGCCTTTTAGGCCGCCCGGCCCGGCCTTCCATGGCCGGTCGACTCTTCATTGCAGGGCTGAAGGCTCTCGCGCTGCGAAGCAGTGCTTCGGTCGCGATTTACCCAACGGCGCCTTCGAGGCTCACTTCCAGCAACTTCCCGGCTTCCACCGCGAACTCCATGGGCAGTTCCTTGAACACTTCCTTGCAGAAGCCGTTCACGATCATGGAAATTGCTTTTTCCGGGTCGATGCCGCGCTGGCGGCACAGGAACAGTTGGTCGTCACTCACCTTGGAGGTGGTGGCCTCATGCTCGATGGTGGCGCTGGGGTGCTTGGACTCGATGTACGGAAAGGTGTGCGCGCCACAGGTGTCACCCAGCAGCAGGGAATCGCACTGGGTGAAGTTGCGGGCGTTTTCCGCGCGCGGGCCCATGCGCACCAGGCCCCGGTAGGCGTTGGAGCTTTTGCCCGCCGAAATGCCCTTGGAGACGATGGTGCTGCGGGTGTTCTTGCCCAGGTGGATCATCTTGGTGCCGGTGTCCGCCTGCTGGGCGTGGCGGGTCAGCGCCACTGAGTAGAACTCGCCCACGGAGTTGTCGCCGCGCAGCACCACGGACGGGTACTTCCAGGTGATCGCCGAGCCGGTTTCCACCTGGGTCCAGCTGATCTTGGCGTTGTCGTGGGCGACGCCGCGCTTGGTCACGAAGTTATAAATGCCGCCCTTGCCGTCCTTGTCGCCGGGGTACCAGTTTTGCACCGTGGAATACTTGATCTCGGCGCCGGGCAGAGCCACCAGCTCGACCACCGCCGCGTGCAGCTGGTTTTCATCGCGCTGCGGCGCGGTGCAGCCTTCCAGGTAGCTCACGTAGCTGCCTTCGTCGGCGACGATCAGGGTGCGCTCGAACTGGCCGGTGTTGGCCTCGTTGATGCGGAAGTAGGTGGACAGCTCCATGGGGCAGCGTACGCCCTTGGGGATGTAAACAAAGGAGCCGTCGGTGAATACCGCCGAGTTGAGGCCGGCGAAGAAGTTATCGCCCTTAGGGACCACCGAGCCCAGGTACTTCTTGATCAGTTCCGGGTGCTCGTGGACCGCCTCGGAGATCGAGCAGAAGATTACGCCCGCTTCCGCCAGCTTGGCCTTGAAGGTGGTGCCCACGGAGACCGAGTCGAACACCGCGTCCACCGCCACCCCGGCGAGCATTTCCTGCTCGTGCAGCGGGATGCCCAGCTTCTTGTAGGTGTCCAGCAATTCCGGGTCCACCTCGTCCAGGCTCTGGGGCCGATCCTCCATGCTCTTGGGCGCGGAGTAATACGAGATGGCGTTCAGGTCCACCGGTGGGTAGGCCACATGGGCCCAGTTGGGCTCGGTCATCTCCAGCCAGTTGCGATAGGCGTCCAGACGCCACTCCAGCAGCCATTCCGGTTCGCCTTTTTTGGCGGAAATGACGCGGATCACGTCCTCGTTCAGGCCCGGAGGCAAGGTGTCGGACTCCACCAGGGTGGTGAAACCCGCCTCGTACTCAGAGCTGATTACTTTGTCGAGTTCGGCTTGCGTGCTCATAATTAACGGAATACCAGAGTAAATTACTCAGGTATTATACGGTATATGGCGGCGAGGGGGAATCCGGGGTGTGAAAGCGCGGCCCATGGCCCCGATAGGGCCGGCAACGGTATCATATTTCGCCCTTCGTGCGTATAATCCGCCGGTTTCAGGAACCCCCAAAGACCAATGCAATTCTGGAGTGATCAGACAGATGGCTGTTGAGCGTACCCTCTCTATTATCAAGCCTGATGCCGTGGGCAAAAACGCGATCGGCGAGATCGTTGGCCGTTTTGAAAAGGCTGGCCTGAACGTGGTGGCCATGAAGATGCTGCACCTGAGCAAAGAGCAGGCCGAAGGCTTCTACGCCGAGCACAAAGAGCGCCCCTTCTTCGGCGACCTGGTCGGTTTCATGACCAGCGGCCCCGTGGTAGTACAGGTGCTGGAAGGCGAAGACGCGGTCAAGAAAAACCGTGATCTGATGGGCGCCACCAACCCGAAAGACGCCGAAGCCGGCACCATTCGTGCCGATTTCGCGGAAACCATCGACGAAAACGCTGTCCATGGTTCCGATTCCACCGAATCCGCCGCCCGTGAAGTGGACTACTTCTTCGCCGACGAGGAAGTCTGCCCGCGCACCCGCTAAGGGCTGCAAGGAGCGAAGCAATGAGTGCCCCCGACAAGGTAAATCTGCTCGGTCTCACCTATCCCGAAATGGAAGCCTTCTTCCTGGAGATGGGCGAGAAGAAATTCCGCGCCCAGCAGGTGATGAAGTGGATCCACCATCACCAGGTGGATTCGTTCGAGCAGATGACCGACGTGGGCAAGGCCCTGCGTGAAAAACTCGTCCGCGTGGCGGAAATTCGCGGCCCGAAGGTGCTCCACGAGGGCATCTCTCGGGACGGCACCCGTAAATGGGTGTTCGAGGCCGACAACGGTGGCGCCGTGGAGACCGTCTTTATTCCCGACGGTCGCCGCGGCACGCTGTGTGTCTCTTCGCAGGTGGGTTGCGCCGTGGACTGCAGTTTTTGCTCCACCGGTAAGCAGGGCTTCCAGCGCGACCTGAACAGCTCGGAAATCATCGGCCAGGTGTGGCAGGCGAGCCGTTCGTTCGGCCCCCGCAAGAACCTGGGCGAACACCCGGTCACCAATGTGGTGATGATGGGCATGGGGGAACCGATGCTCAATTACGGACCGGTACTGGCCGCCATGCGGCTGATGCGCGATGACCTGGGCTACGGCATCAGCAAGCGCCGCATTACCCTGTCCACCTCCGGGGTGATCCCCAAGATTGATCAACTCAGCGCCGACCTGGACGTGTCCCTGGCGGTGAGTCTGCACGCCCCCAACGACGAGCTGCGCAACGAACTGGTGCCGCTCAACCGCAAGTATCCGCTCAAGGAGCTGATGGCGGCGTGCAAGCGTTACAGCGACAACATCACCCATCGCCACAACACCATCACCATGGAATACGTGATGCTGCGCGATGTGAACGACAAACCGGAGCACGCCCGCCAGCTGGTCAAGTTGCTGCGCGGTATTCCGGTGAAGGTGAACCTGATTCCCTTCAATCCGTTCCCTCACGCGGGCTACGAACGCTCGCGCAAAAGCGACATTCTGGCATTCCACAAATTCCTGAATGACAATGGCGTCATGACCACCGTGCGCACCACCCGCGGTGACGATATCGACGCCGCCTGCGGCCAGCTGGTGGGCGAAGTGAAAGACCGTACCCGTCGCAGCGAACGGTGGAAGGAATCCATTTTCCATCGCTCGGAACAGCCCGACAGCAAAACAGCATCCGTGCAATGAACCCAATGCTTCGACAGCTCGTTCTGATTTTGGTGGCCACCGTCGCGGTGGCCGGCTGCACCACCACGACCACCGGCGGCGGGCCCGCCGCCGACCCGGCGGAGGCGGTTCGCACCCGGGTCGCTGCGGGTTTGCAGTACCTGCAGATGGGCGACCCGTCCGAAGCCCGCCGGCATTTCTCCCGCGCGCTCTCCATTGACGACAACAGCGCCGCCGCCCACAACGCCATGGCGCTGCTGTACAACTACGAGCGCGACGCGGAAAAAGAGGAACACCACTACCGCAAGGCGCTGTCCGCTGACAGCGACTACGCGCCGGCGCTGAACAATTACGGCACCTTGCTGTACACCCAGCGGCGCTACGAAGAGGCCCTGGAGAAATTCAAACGCGCCGCGAATGACCCCAACTATGAAGGCCGCGCCAGCGCCTTCAGCAATATGGGGCAAAGCTACGTGGCGCTGAACCGGCCCGACGACGCCAAGGACGCCTTCGTGCGCGCCCTGCGCCTCAACGGCCGTTCCACCCACGCTACCCTGCAGTTGGCCAAGCTCTATTACCAGGAAGGCCGGCACCAGATGGGGTGGGATTACTACAAGCAGTACGAGCGTCGCATCGGCCGGCAGAGCGCCGAAGGGCTGTGGACCGGCATTCAGCTGGCCGCCGCGCTCGGATTACAGGATCAGCAGTCCAGCTATGAGCTGGCCTTGCAGAATCTCTATCCCGGTACCCGGGAGCACAAGCTCTGGCAGGAATGGCGGAGCGCGCAGGAGGGACGTCAATGAGCGCCAACGAGACCGTATTACCCGGCGAGAGACTGCGCCGGGCCCGGGAAGAGAAGGGTCTCAGCCAGGAGGAAGCCTGCAAGCACCTGCGGCTGTCCACTTCCTATATGAAGGCCCTGGAACAGGACGATTACGAGCGACTGCCCGAGGCGCCGTTCATTAAGGGCTATCTTCGCAATTACGCCCGTTTTCTGGGTCTGCCGGCGGAAGAACTGGCCCGGCAGTTTCAGCAGCGCGTGGATGAAATGCGCCAGGACGAGCGTGAGCGCGAGCAGGCCGCCCTGGACGAAGCCCCCAGCAACCGGGAATGGCGCCGGCCGGCCCTGGTGGTGCTGGTGGTGGTGCTGCTGGTGGCCGTGGGCTGGTGGCTGTGGCCCCGCGACGAGCTGAGCGCGCCGGACCCGGGCGTGGACGACGGCGGCCGCGGCGGCGAGGAAACCTTCGACAGCCCGGCCCCGCCCGAGGCGCCGGATCCGGCGATGCCGGAAACCAACCAGCCCACCGATCCGGTGGAGGACAGCCTGCAGCCGCGCCCCGACAGCGACGACGACAGCCAGCAGGGCGCCGAACCGCCCTCCAATCAGTCCAACGACGGCTCCTCCGGCGGCGAACCCGCCTCCCGCCCGGAGCTGGCGGAACAAGCCCCGCAAAACCAAGCCTCGCAAACCGAGCTGGCCGCCGCCCCCGGCGAAGACGGCATCGACAGCCTGACCCTGGAATTTTCCCGCGTTTGCTGGATCAAAGTGGTGGACGCCACCGGCGCCACGCTCACCCAGGGCCAACAAAGCGCCGGCGGCAGCGTTAACCTGGACGGCGAGGCGCCGTTCCGCGTTACCCTGGGCGACGCGGCGGCGGTGAGCGCGGTGCGTATTAACGGCTCCGCGATCAGCCTGCCCAGCCAACGCTCCGGTGACGTGGTCCGCGTCACGCTGCCCTAGTCGTTTCAGGAGTTAGCATGGAACCGGAAGTCTCCATTAAGCGCCGTAAATCCCGTCAGATTCACGTCGGCTCCGTGCCGGTGGGCGGCGATGCGCCGATCTCCGTGCAGAGCATGACCAATACCGACACCTGCGACGTGGAGGCCACCGTCGGCCAGATTCGCCGTCTGCAGGAAGTGGGCGCCGACATCGTGCGCGTCTCGGTGCCCGACATGGACGCCGCCGAAGCCTTCGGCAAGATCCGCAAGCAGGTGAGCCTGCCGCTGGTGGCGGACATCCACTACGACTACAAAATCGCCCTGAAAGTGGCCGACGAAGGCGCCGACTGCCTGCGCATCAACCCGGGCAACATCGGCCGCGAAGACCGAGTGCGCGCGGTGATCGAGTCCGCCCGCGACCACGGCGTGCCGATCCGCATCGGCGTTAACGCCGGCTCCCTGGAAAAGGAACTGCAGCGCAAGTACGGCGAGCCGACCAGCGACGCGCTGGTGGAATCCGCCCTGCGCCACGCCGAGATTCTTGACCGCTACGACTTCCAGGACTTCAAGGTCAGCGTCAAAGCCTCCAACGTCTTCATGACCCTGCAGGCCTACCGCAAGCTGGCCAGCCAGATCGAGCAGCCCCTGCACCTGGGCGTCACCGAGGCCGGCACCTTCCGTTCCGGCACGGTGAAATCCTCGGTGGCCCTGGGCGGGCTGCTGATGGAAGGCATCGGCGACACCATCCGCGTGTCCCTGGCCGCCGACCCGGTGGAGGAGATTCGCGTCGGCTTCGACATCCTGAAAAGCCTGAACCTGCGCAAGAAAGGCGTGAACATCATCGCCTGCCCGAGCTGCTCGCGGCAGAACTTCGACGTCATCAAGACCGTCAACGAACTGGAAGCGCGCCTCGAAGACATCAACGAATCCGTCGACTTGGCGGTGATCGGCTGCCTGGTCAACGGCCCCGGCGAAGCCCGCGAAGTCGATGTCGGCCTCACCGGCGGCACGCCCAATAACCTGTCCTACGCGGACGGGCAGAAGAGCCACCACATCAAATCCGAAAATCTGGTTGATGAGCTGGAGCGCATGGTGCGCGCCAAGGTCGCCCGGCAGCGCGAAGACGAAGCCAAGGGTATTATCGCTAGAAGCGAATAACGAACGCCGGACGCTCGACCGCAGGCTCCGTAGGTCGGGTTGAGCGAAGCGAAACCCGACAAAGACGGTCGAGCAGCCGCTAACGCGCCATGTCGGGTTTCAAACCGACCTACAATCTAAAAAAGCGTCAGGCGTCCAGCGTCCGGCGTCGAGCGGTTTAACGAGGAGAACCGGTGAGCAACAAGATCACGTCGATTCGTGGCATGAACGATGTTCTGCCCGAGCAGACGCCCCTGTGGCAGTGGCTGGAACAGCGCGCCCGGGCGGTGCTGGCGGCCTACGGCTACCAGGAGATTCGTCTTCCCATCGTCGAGCGCACCGAGCTGTTCGCACGCGGCATCGGCGAGGTCACCGACATCGTCGAAAAAGAGATGTACACCTTCGCCGACCGCAACGACGACAGCCTGACCCTGCGCCCGGAAGGCACCGCCGGCTGCGTGCGCGCCGCCGAACAGCACGGGCTGTTGTACAACCAGACCCAGCGCCTCTGGTACACCGGCCCGATGTTCCGCTACGAGCGCCCCCAGGCCGGTCGCAGCCGTCAGTTCCACCAGATCGGCGTGGAAACCTTCGGCATCGCCACCCCGGACATCGACGCGGAAGTAATCCTGCTCACCGCCCGGTTGTGGAAAGAGCTGGGCCTGAGCGACCAGGTCACCCTGGAGCTGAACACCCTCGGCGACAACGACGACCGCGCCCGCTACCGCGAGGCGCTGGTGGCCTTTCTGCGCGAGCACCGCGACCGGCTCGACGAGGATTCGCAAAACCGCCTGGAACGTAACCCGCTGCGCGTGCTCGACAGCAAGGACCCGGGCACCCGCGAGGTGCTGGAAAACGCACCGCGTCTGGCCGACCATCTGGGCGACGAGGCCCGCGCCCACTTCGACGGGCTGCGCGCGCTGCTCGACGCCGCCGGCGTGCCCTACGTGATCAACCCCAACCTGGTACGCGGGCTGGATTACTACGGCCGAACCGTGTTTGAGTGGACCACCACCGCCCTCGGCGCCCAGGGCACGGTCTGCGCCGGCGGCCGTTACGACGGTCTGGTGCAGCAACTGGGCGGCAAGCCGACCCCGGCGGTGGGCTTCGGTATGGGCCTGGAGCGGCTGGTTTTGCTGCTTGAGCAAAAGCGTCCGGAACTGCCGGCGCCGGTGGCGATCTATATTACCACCATGGGCGACGTCCAAACCCAGGCGCTGGTGCTCGCCGAAACACTGCGCGACGCCTTGCCGGGTATCGGCATTCAGTGCCATTGCGGCGGCGGCGGCTTCAAAAGCCAGATGAAAAAAGCCGACCGCAGCGGCGCCCGCTTCGCCCTGATCCTGGGGGAAGACGAAGTGGCCGCCAAAAAAGTGGCGGTGAAGCCGCTGCGTGATCAAAGCGAACAACAGCAACTGTCCGAGGACGAGGTCGCCCAATGGCTGGCCGCGCGCCTCGCGCCAAAAAGCGAATAAGGAGACATTGGGGTGGCAGATTACATCCGGGACGAAGAAGAACAGGCGGAACGCCTCAAGGAATGGTGGCAGAAGAACGGCACCGCCACCATCGTGGTGATCGTGCTGGCGATCGGCTCCATGATCGGCTGGCGCCAGTGGCAGGAGCACAGCAGCGGCCAGGCGGCGGAAGCGTCCAAGGTGTACGAATCCCTGGTCAGCGGCCTGGGGCAGGGCGGTAGCCCCGACCAGGTGCGCAGCGCCGCCGACACCCTGCTGGAAGACTACGAGGCCACCGCCTACGCGGACTACGCCCGCCTGGCCCTGGCCAAGCTGGCCGCCGACGACGGCAACCTCAATGGCGCCGCCGAACAGCTCAAAGCGGTGGCCGACGACGCCGCCAGCAAAGAGCTGGAGTACACCGCCCGGGTACGCCTGGCGCGGGTGCAGATCGAACAGGGGGATCTGGACGCCGCGGAGAAGCAGATTTCGCGCACCTTCCCGGAAGCCTGGCAGGCCCAGGCGCTGGAGTTGAAAGGGGACATCGCCGGTGCCCGGGAAAAATGGGACGCGGCACGCGACGCCTACACCGGCGCGCTGGACGCGCTGGATAACGGCGCCGCCAAGGACCGCGTGCAAATGAAACTCGACGACATGAAGTCCCTATAGTGAACCCTATGTTGAAAGCCTTCACGGCCCCGTTTTTGCTCGGTCTGGTGGCGCTGGCCGGTTGCAGCAGCAACCCCAACGCCATCGAACCCAACCCACTGCCGGAATTTGAAGCCGGCTACGATGTCGACCGCCTGTGGCGCTCCGGCGCCGGCGACGGCATCGATGAAACCGCCATGACGCTGGCCCCGGCGGTCACCAACCAGCAGGTGTTCGCCGCCGACATCCACGGCCGCGTTTACGCCTTTGACCGGGAAAACGGCAAACGCCAGTGGCGCAGCAAAACCGAGGACCGCATCTCCGGCGGCCTTTACGCCGGCTACGGGCAAGTGCTTTACGGCACCCGCGAAGGCGACGTGGTGGCCCTGAACAGCGACGACGGTGAAACGCTGTGGCGCAGCGAAGTGAGCAGCGAAGTGTTGGCCGCGCCCACCAGCAACGGCACTCTGGTGGTGGCCCAGACCATCGACGGCCACGTGCTGGGCCTGGACGGCAGCACCGGCGAGCCAATCTGGGACTACGAAACCACGGTGCCCAACCTGACCCTGCTCGGCGGCGCCCCGCCGGTGATCCTTAACGGCCGGGTCTACGCCGGCTTTGCCAGCGGCAAGGTGGCGGCCATCGAAGCGGACACCGGCGCCCCCCTGTGGGAGCGCCGCGTGGCGGAGCCCTCCGGCCGCTCCGAACTGGACCGGCTGGTGGACGTGAACGCCAACCTGCTGGTGGAAAACGGCGGCGTCTTCACCGCCACCTTCCAGGGCCAGCTGTCAGTGCTCGACTGGGAGAACGGCCGCCCCTACTGGAGCAAGGACATCTCCAGTCATCAGGTGATCAGTTCGCACCTGGGCACGCTATTCGTGGCCGACGACGAAGGCTTGGTGCGCGCCGCCGAGCAGCGCAGCGGCAGCTTCCTGTGGCAGCAAGACAAGCTCTACGGCCGCCGCCTCACCGGCACCGCCGTGCACGGCGACCTGGTGGTGGTCGGCGACTTCGAAGGCTACCTGCACTGGATGGACGCCGACACCGGCAAGCTGGTGGCCCGCTACCGCCACGACCGCGACGGCTTCGCCTCCACCCCGGTGGTGGCGGACGACGTGCTCTACGCGCTCAGCGCCGACGGCAAGCTGGCCGCCTACCGCATCGAAGCTGAGTAGGTCGGGTTAGGCCGCAAGGCCGTAACCCGCCATTCACGCTCCGGCGCCGCCCCCCGGCGCCGGCTGTCGGGTTTCGCCATGCTCAACCCGACCTACGGTGCTTGTAGCTTGCGGCCCCGCACGCCTGTATCCTGCCCCCTTATTTGCTACGTCCAATCCGATCGAGCACCCAATGAAACCCGTGATCGCCCTGGTGGGCCGCCCCAATGTGGGCAAATCCACGCTGTTCAACCGCCTTACCCGCACCCGTGACGCCATCGTGGCCGACTTTCCCGGCCTCACCCGGGACCGTCAGTACGGCGACGGTCGCCTGGGCGACCGCCCCTACACGGTGGTCGACACCGGCGGCATCGGCGAGAGCGAAGAGGGCATCGACCGGCCGATGACCGACCAGGCCCTGCAGGCGGTGGGCGAAGCGGACGTGGTGCTGTTCCTGGTGGACGGCCGCGCCGGCCTCACCGCCGCCGACGAGCAGGTCGCCTCGGAGCTGCGCAAGCTGCCCAAGCCGGTGTTCCTGGCGGTCAACAAAACCGACGGCCTGGACCCGGACACCGCCCTGGCGGACTTCTACGGCCTGGGCCTCACCGAACTGTTCCCGATCGCCGCCGCCCACGGGCGCGGTGTGCGCGGAATGATCACCGAGGTGCTCAAGGAGTTTCCCGAAGCGGAAGAGGGCGACGGCGAGCCCGCCGACCCGGACACCGTGCGCGTGGCGGTGCTGGGGCGCCCCAATGTGGGCAAATCCACCCTGATTAACCGCATCCTCGGCGAGGAGCGGGTGGTGGTGTTCGACCAGGCCGGCACCACCCGCGACACCATTGAGGTGCCGTTCGTGCGCCAGGACCGCAACGGCGACGGCGAACGCAACTACGTGTTGATCGACACCGCCGGCATCCGCCGCCGTGGCAAGGTCCACGAGACCATCGAAAAATTTTCCGTGATCAAAGCCCTGCAGGCGGTGGACGCCGCCCAGGTGGTGATGGTGGTGATCGACGCCCGCGACGGCATCACCGACCAGGACCTGCACCTGCTCGGCTATGTGCTGGAAACCGGCCGCGCCCTGGTGATCGCGGTGAACAAATGGGACGGCCTGGAGGCCGACCACCGGCAGTGGGTCAAGCGCGAGTTGGAACGGCGCTTGCATTTCGCCCCCTGGGTGAAGGTGCACTTTATCTCCGCGCTGCACGGCACCGGCGTCGGCGACCTGTTCGGTTTCATTGAGCGGGCCTGGGATTCCGCCTTCATCAAGCTGGGCAGCAACGCGCTCACCCGCATGCTGCAGGACATCACCCACTCGCACCCGCCGCCGCGCAACGGCCGCTTCCGGGCCAAGCTGCGCTACGCGCACCTGGGCGGCTCGAACCCGCCCACGGTGGTGATCCACGGCAACCGTACCGAGTCGTTACCGAACAGCTACCAGCGCTATCTGGAGAACAAATTCCGGGAGCTGTTAAAGATAGAAGGCTCGCCGATCCGGCTCGAGCTGAAGTCCGGCGACAACCCCTACGAGGGGCGCAAAACCCAGCTCACCGATCGGCAAATCAAACGCAAACGGCGCATGATGAAGCACGTTAAGAAATAACCCGTGGGGGCGGAACGGGACTTGTAGAGGCGGACCTTGTGGGAGCGGGCCCAGCCCGCGAAAGGGCGACCTTGGTCGCCCGGCAGGATCCCAGAGACCTGGTTTAGTGAGATTAAAAAAGGCCTCTGGGATCCTGCCGGCAAGCGTTGCTTGCCTTTCGCGGGCATGGCCCGCTCCCACAGTGCATAGCAATTTGGGGGAAGGTGTGCGGGGGCATAATCTTTTATTACTGGCATTCTTGCCATGGCTGGCGCTGTGCGCCCGGGCGGACGCGCCGTTCGATGATCACAGCGAGGTGCCCCGGGTGCTGACCCCGGCGCGCCTGGATCAGCCCATTTCCGAAGTGCCCGCCAGCGTCACCGTCATCGACCGGGAACTGATCCGCGCCAGCGGCGCCCGGGAACTGTTCGAAGTGCTGCGGCTGGTGCCGGGCATGGCGGTGGCCAAAGCTGACGGCAACGTGCCCACCGTGGCCTACCACGGCACCCAGGCCCGCGACTCCCGCCGCATGCTGGTGCTGGTGGACGGCCGCAGCGTCTACCAGCCTGGCTTCGCCCGCGTCAGTTGGAACGACCTGGCGGTGAGCCTGGAAGATGTGGAACGCATCGAAGTCACCCGCGGCCCGGCCTCCGCCGCCTACGGCGCCAACGCCTTCACCGGCGTGATCAACATCATCACCCGCGACCCCCGCGACAGCGTTGGCCAGCGAGTCAGCGTGCGCGCCGGCAACAACGGTATCCGCGACGCGCGCCTGGGCGCCAGCCACCAATTCGATAACGGCGCCGTCCGCGTCAGCGTCAGCAGCCAGCGCGACGACGGCTACGACGCCGGCCTCACCCCGCTGGAAAGCGGCGACGCCAAGCGTGTCGACAGGCTCAACAGCCGCACCGTGTTTGAGCTGTCCCCCCGCGATACCCTTACCGTACACGCTGGCGGCAGCCGCTCGCGGCTGGACCGGCCGCCGGAATCCGGGCTGCAGGAGATCGCCACTTACTACGACGACACCCAGCAGACCAGCGAACGGGCCTTCTTCGGCCTTGACTGGCAACGCCAGTTCTCACCACGCCACCAGCTCAAGGTAAGCGCCTACGGCCAGTACACCAACGAAGACACCAACCTGGACCTGTGTTTTCTGGACCCGCTCACCGGCGCCCAGGGCCCCGGCGGCGGTTTGTTTTTTTCCCAGGAGCTGCGCGATCTCTACCTGGCCAATAACAGTGATATCGGCCAGACCCTGGCCGCCGCCAGCACCGACCCGGGCATCCAGAACCGCTACGCCACCCTGCAGGCCAGCGGCGCCCAGGCGTTTTGCGGCCGTGCCTGGCTGGACACCCAGGAAACCCGCTACGACCTGGAAATCCAGGACACCCTGCAAGTCACCGACTGGGCGCGGCTGGTGGCCGGCGCCAACCTGCGCCACGACCGGGGCGAATCCCAGGCGTTTTTGTTCGGCACCGGCGAGAACGTCAGCCGGCGCCTGTTCGCCAACCTGGCGGTGAAGCCGGTGGCGCCGGTCACCATCAGCCTGGGCGGCTTCTGGGAACACGACGACATCAACGGCGAGCACTTCAGCCCCCGCGCCGGCATCAACTGGCAGGTGGTGCGCGGCCACACCTTGCGCGCCGCCTACGCCCGTGCTCTGCGCACCCCGGACATCTACGAAGATCAGGCGCGCATCAACTTGCCGATCACCGACCTGAACGCGCCTTTCGCGGGCAACCAGCAGGCGCTGCTGGGCTGGAAACCCGCCTACTTCTTCGTCACCCAGCAGAGCCCCGGCATGCTCAAACCAGAGCGCATCCGCTCCCGGGAACTGGGCTACTACGGGCGCTTCTACGCTGGCGCGCTGGGCGGCTTCGAGCTGGACATCCGCTACTTCCGCGAAGAGCTCTGGGACCTGGTCAGCGGCGCGCTCAACCCGTTTGAGTTCGACCCCGCCAACGACGGCGAGGTTGAACACCGTGGCACCGAAGCGCAGCTCAGCTGGCGCCCCAACGGCCAACACCTGCTGCGCCTTACCGGCGCCCACGTGCACACCGAAACCGACAACGGCACCGAGCAGCGCTTCGCCGCCCGCGACAGCGCCAGTGCCCTGTGGTTTTGGCGCCTCGGCGGCGGCTGGTCCTGGTCCACGGCCTACTATCTGGCCCGCGATTACAACGACTACCCCTTCGAGCGACTGGATGCGCAGCTCGGTTTCCGGCACCGTCTGCATCAGACGGAAGTGGAATGGCGTTTCGTGGTCCAACACCCGCTCAATAAAGAACCGGTGGTTTTTGTCGAGAATCAATACCAGGACGACCAGCGCTATTGGATCGGCGCCACGGTCACTTTCTAGGGATCAGAAGCGGGGATCGCAGCCGATGCGGCACGATAACAGCAACACAGACGGCGCCTGGGGGCGCGGCGGTTAGGATGTACCGCGCCTGGGGGATAGGTTTACTGCTGCTTAGTGTGGTGGCCGCCGCCGCCGCCGCGGGCGCCCCTGCGTTCGGCGCTTCCGCGGCGGACAGCGGCGAGCAGGGCGCCGCCGTGCGGTTGGCGGTGCGTGCGCCCTCGATGGAGGACGCCGACGCGTTCACCGGCGCACTGCGTGCCTTGGGCGGCGATAGCCTGCGCCTGGTCGAACAGGACGCCGACCTGGTGCTGGCCCTGGGCGAGCAGGCGTTCCGCGACGCTCTCGCCGCCGATGGGCCACCGGTGCTGGGCCTGGCGGTGCCGCGCCGCGCCGCCGATCAACTGATCACCAACCACTGCCGGTGCGGCGCCATCTGGCAGGGCGTGCCGCTGGACACTCAATTGGCGTTGTTGCGCGCCTTGCTGCCGGAGGCGCGGCGCATCGGCATCCTGCGCGCCCCGCACAGCGTCTGGCGGTCGGTGCCGCCGGCGCCGCCCGGCCTCACCCTGGAGGCGGTGACCGTGCCGCAGCCGGCTCGGCTGGGCGCCTTGTTGCGCCGCCACCTGCCGAACTGGGACGCGCTGCTGCTGCCCGAGGACGGCACCCTGTTCGACGGCGGCGCCGCCCGGCTGGTGCTGCTCACCAGCTACCGCCAACGGGTGCCGGTGGTAGGCCCGGACGGCGCCTATGTGCGCGCCGGCAGTGTCGCCAGCGCCCGCGTGCTGGTCAAGGATCTGGCCGCCGCCGCGCTGGACGCGGTGCACGCCCACCGGCGGCTCGGGCGGTGGCCCGCGGCGGGCTTCGCCGGCCATTATTCCCTGGCCATCAACGAGCATGTGGCCGGTGCCTACGACCTGGACCCGGTCGAGCGGGCGCCCCTGGAACGGCTTTTGGAGGCTACGCCATGACACGTCGCCGCGGCATTCGCCGGCAACTGCAATGGCTGGGGGTGATCCCGGCGTTGATCATGCTGATCCTGGTGCTGGTGTCACTCACCTGGCAGCGCTTCGAGGACGCCGACAACGAAGTGCGCCAGCTGGGCGGTTTCCTCGCCCAGCAGCTCGCCGGCAGCGCCGAATACGGCGTGCTCAGCGGCAACCTGTCCGACCTGCGCCGCCAGGCCAACCTGGTGCTGGCACGCCCGGACGTGCAATACGTGCAGTTCCGCGACCAGGACGGCGAGCCGCTGCTGCGCGCCGGGCTCAACGCCGGCCAGGTGGTCGACGAGGACGTGCTGGAATTCCATGCCGGCATTTACCGCCAACCCGTGGCCCTGGACCCGGCCTTCGGCGAAAGCCGCCCGGCGCGCCCGGACCGCATCGGCGAGGTGGTGCTGGGCGTGTCCCGGGGGCGCATCCTCGCCCGCCAGAAAGAGATCATCGGCACCAGTCTGTTGCCGGCGCTGCTGGCGATGGTGGTGGGGCTGTTCAGCGCCGGCTACCTGGCCCGCCAGATCGCCGACCCGATCAGCTATCTGTCCGGCCTGGTGCGAGTGATTCGCGGCGGCGACTACCACGTGCGCGGGGTGCGCCCGCTCAACGGCGAGCTAGGCCACCTGCAGACCGACATCAACGAACTGGCCGCCAGCCTCGACCAGGCCCGCCGCGACCAGCAGCGGGCCATGACCGAGCTGCGCGAGGCCCACCACCGCGCTGAGCACGCCAGCCAGGCCAAGAGCGACTTCCTGGCGATGATGAGCCACGAGCTGCGCACCCCCATGAACGGCGTGCTCGGCATGCTGCAACTGCTGGAAACCACCCGCCAGGACGACGAACAGCGCGAATACACCGACGCCGCGCTGGAATCCACCGGCCATTTGTTGGAAGTGATCAACGACATTCTCGACTTCTCGCGCATCGAAGCCGGGCGCATGGAGATCGACCAGAGCTACTTCGCCCCGGAACCGCTGCTTCAGAACTGCGTGGGCACCTTCCGCTACCTGGCGCGGGAAAAAGGCCTCTATCTGGAGGTGAAGGGCGCGACCGCATTGGCCGGCCTGGAAATCCGCTCCGACGCCACCCGGCTGCGCCAGATCCTCAGCAACCTGATCTCCAACGCGGTGAAATTCACCGAGGCCGGCGGCATCAGCGTGCGGGTGGATGTGCGCCACGACGAGCGCCACATGCTCAACCTGACCATCGACGTGCGCGACACCGGCATCGGCATCGCCGAGCACAAGCTCGACCGGCTGTTCCAGGCGTTCTCGCAGCTGGATTCGTCCAGCGCCCGGCGCTTCGGCGGCACCGGCCTGGGGCTGGTGATCGCCCGGCGTCTGGCGCAGATTCTCGGCGGCGACCTGACCGTTACCAGCGGCCCGGAGCAGGGCAGCTGCTTCACCCTGGCGCTGCGCGTGCGCAGCCGCGCCGTGGAGCAGCCGGTATTGACCGAACCGAAACGAGAAGTCACCGAACTGAGCGGCCGGGTGCTGCTGGTGGAGGACAACGACGTCAACCGGCTGGTCGCCTGCCGCATGCTCGAACACCTGGGGCTGGACGTGGCCACCGCCGGCGACGGCGCCACCGCCCTGGCGATGTGCGCGGAGCAGAACTTCGACTGCCTGCTGATGGACGTGCAGATGCCGGTGATGGACGGCCTCGAGGCCACCCGCGCCCTGCGCCGCCGCGAACGCGAAGCCGGCCGCGACCCGGTGCCGATCATCGCGCTCACCGCCAACGCCATGTTCGAAGAACGCCAACGCTGCCTCGCCGCCGGCATGGACGCCCACCTCGCCAAACCCTTCCGCCGCCGCACCCTGGCCCGCCTCCTAAGCCGCTACTTGTAGGAGCGGGCCCCGCCCGCGAAAGGGTGGCTTTTAGCCACCCGGCAGGATCCCAGGGGGCGCTGTTGGTGCTGCCGTTAGAAAGGTCTCTGGCATCCTGCCGGGAGCTTTGCTCCCTTTCGCGGGCAGGGCCCGCTCCCACAAGGCCGGCTCCCCAAAGGCCCGTTGTTATTCCTGTGGCTTAACCCGAGTTACCGTCGCCTCAAACGACCCCTTGGCCAGCCGCGTCTCCACGGTTTGCCCCTCTTTCAGGCTGTCCACCGACCGCAACGGCTGCCCCTCCACAAGCGTCAACGAATAGCCCCGATCCAGGGTCGCCAGCGGGCTGGCGGTATGCAGCCGCCGGGCCGCGCCGTCCAAACGCTGTGCCAGATGCTGCTGCTGATGCCGCAACGGCACCGGCAAGCGCCGCTGAAGCTCGTGCAACCGCTGCGCCTGGCGCGCCACCTGGGACGCCGGCGACTGCTGGCGCAGACGCACATCCAGCGGCTGCCAGCGCCCGCGCAGCAGCGCCAGGCGGTGGCTCAGGGTGCGCGCCATGCGCGCTTGCAGCTCGTCCACCTGCTGGCGGGTCTGCTCGAGCTGCCGGTTGGGATGGCGGGCGTGCAGCCGCCGGGCCAGGCCCTCCAGCCGCTGGCGCTGGCCGCGCAGGTTCTGGGCCATCAAATGCCGCTGGCGGCGCGCCAGCACGCCCAGGCGGGCGAGCAGGGCGTCGCCGTCCGGGCTGATCAGCTCCGCCGCCGCCGAGGGCGTGGGCGCGCGCACGTCGGCGGCGAAATCACACAGCGACACGTCCACCTCGTGGCCCACCGCGCTGACCACCGGAATCGGGCTGGCCGCCACCGCGCGCACCAACGCCTCGTCGTTGAAGGCCCACAGGTCTTCCAGGCTGCCGCCGCCGCGCCCCAGCACCAGCACGTCGCACTCATCGCGCTGAATCGCCAGGGCCAGCGCCCGGCGGATCTGCGCCGGCGCCTCGTTGCCCTGCACCGGGGTCGGGTAAATCAGCACCGGAATCGACGGCGCCCGGCGCTTGAGCACCTGCAGCACATCGCGGATCGCCGCGCCGCTGGGGCTGGTGATCACCCCGATGCGCCTGGGCCAGGCTGGTAGTGGGCGCTTACGTTCCTGGGCGAACAGCCCCTCCGCTTCGAGCTGCGCTTTGAGCGCCTCGAACTGGGCCCTTAATGCGCCTTCACCGGCTTCTTCCATGTGCTCGACGATGATTTGGAAGCCGCCGCGGGGCACGAACACCGTCACCCGGGCGCGCACCAGAATCTTTTGCCCGTCGCGGGGCTGAAACCGCAGCAGGCTGTTACGATTCCGAAACATGGCCGCGTTAACCTGGGCTTTATCGTCCTTGAGGCTGAAATAAATATGCCCGGAGCGCGGCCGCGCCAGGTTGGAGATCTCGCCCTGCAGCCAGATCAACGGGAAGCTGCCCTCCAGCAGGCCCTGGGCCTCCAGGTTCAAGCGGCTGACGGAATACGGTTCGGTGCGCGAAGAAGTCATGCCGCGCAATTTACGGCGCCGGGGCGCCGGCAGCAAGCGCCAAACTTGTGGGATCGGGCACCTGTGCGAGCGGGCCCAGCCCGCGAAAGGCCGGCAAAGCCGGCCGGCAGAATCCCAGAGGCGCCTGGAAAGGTCTCTGGAATCCCGCCGGCAAGCAAAGCTTGCCTTTCGCGGGCAAGGCCCGCTCCCACAAGGCCGGACACCACAAGTTTCACTCCTGAAGTGGAGCGTTTGAGATTGCCGAAGAGAGTTATTTTACGCTATACTATTCGGCTTAATTTAACGGAGCCCCTGGTTCGCCCTTGCGCCGGCTCCTACCTGCCCGACCCGGCTTCCCGGCCGGCGACAGCCCGGCGCCCCGGGGTCCAGACTCCTCTCAGTTTCTCTGTGTGCCAAGGGGTGCAACATGCTCAGAATCGCCCAAGAAGCACTGACGTTCGACGACGTTCTGCTCCTGCCCGCCCACTCCGATGTGCTGCCCAATGAGGTATCGCTGAAGACGCGCCTGACGCGCAACATCGAGCTGAACGTCCCGCTGCTGTCCTCCGCCATGGACACCGTCACCGAACACCGTCTGGCGATCACCATGGCCCAGGAAGGCGGCATTGGCATCCTGCACAAGAGCATGCCGGTGGACGACCAGGCCCGCCAGGTGCGCGCCGTCAAGAAATACGAGTCCGGCGTGGTCAAGGATCCGATCACCATCAGCCCCACCGCCACCGTGCGCGAGCTGATCCACCTCACCGACACCAACAACATCTCCGGCGTGCCGGTGGTGGAAGGCCAGACCGTGGTCGGCATCGTCACCAGCCGTGACACCCGCTTCATCACCGACTACGACCAGTCCGTGGCCGACATCATGACCGGCCGCGACCGCCTGGTGACGGTGAAAGAGGGCGCCAGCGCCGACGAAGTGCAAACCCTGCTGCACAAGCACCGCATCGAAAAGATACTGGTGGTCAACGACGCCGGCGAGCTGCGCGGCATGATCACCGTGAAAGACATCGAAAAAGCCACCCGCTACCCCAACGCCTGTAAAGACAGCCAGGGCCGCCTGCGTGTCGGCGCGGCCGTGGGCACCGGCGGCGGCACCGAAGAGCGCGTTGCCGCGCTGGTGGAAGCGGGCGTCGACGTGATCGTGGTGGACACCGCCCATGGCCACTCCCAAGGCGTGCTCAACCGCGTTGCCTGGATCAAGAAGCACTTCCCGGACGTGGACGTGATCGGCGGCAACATCGCCACCGCCGAAGCGGCCCTGGCGCTGATGGAAGCCGGCGCCGACGGCGTCAAAGTGGGCATCGGCCCGGGCTCCATCTGCACCACCCGCATCGTCGCCGGCATCGGCGTACCGCAGATCACCGCCGTCTCCGAAGTGGCCGCCGCCCTCAAGGGCACCGACGTGCCGCTGATCTCCGACGGTGGCATCCGCTTCTCCGGCGACATCGCCAAGGCCGTCGCCGCCGGCGCCCACGCCATCATGATCGGCTCGCTGCTGGCCGGCACCGAGGAAGCCCCCGGCGAAGTGGAACTGTTCCAGGGCGGCTACTACAAAGCCTACCGCGGCATGGGCTCGCTGGGCGCCATGTCCGGCAAAACCGGCTCGTCCGACCGCTACTTCCAGGACGCCGCCGCCGGCATCGAAAAACTGGTGCCCGAAGGCATCGAAGGCCGCGTGCCCTACAAAGGCCCGATGAGCGCCATCGTCCACCAACTGATGGGCGGCCTGCGCGCCTCCATGGGCTACACCGGCTGCGCCAACATCGAAGAAATGCGCACCAAGCCCTACTTCGTGAAAGTCACCAACGCCGGCATGAAAGAAAGCCACGTGCACGACGTGACCATCACCAAAGAAGCGCCGAACTACCCAGTCGGGTAGGTTTTTTTAGCTGGTCATTATCACTTGTGAGGATGAAGTCACCGGTGACTATGGCCAGCCTGCGGAAGCGGCTCTTTGTGGGAGCGGGCCTTGCCCGCGAAAGGGTGGCGAAAGCCACCCGGCAACACACCAAACTTGAACTGGCCGGCTCACCCGCCGGCCTTTGCATTTAAAACACCGGCCCAAAGCGGGGCCAGAGCGGACAAAGCCATGCAAGACATCCACGCCCAACGCATCCTGATCCTCGACTTCGGCTCCCAGTACACCCAGCTGATCGCCCGCCGCGTGCGCGAAATCGGCGTCTACTGCGAAATCCGCGCCTTCGACGCCACCGCCGAAGACATCGCCGAGTTCGACCCCAAGGGCATCATCCTCTCCGGCGGCCCGGAATCCGTCACCGCCGCCGAGACCCCGCGGGCCCCGCAAGCGGCGTTCGAGCAGGGCGTGCCGGTGCTGGGCATCTGCTACGGCATGCAAACCATGGCCGAACAACTGGGCGGCACCGTGGTGGCCGGTGAAAAACACGAATTCGGCTACGCCCGCGTCACCAAAGCCGAAGGCAACCGCCTGCTCGACGGCATCGTCGACCACGAAGAGGGCGGCCAGGAATTCCTCGACGTCTGGATGAGCCACGGCGACCGCGTCGGCAGCATCCCCGAAGGCTTCGTCGTCTCCGCCACCACCGACAGCTGCCCCATCGCCGCCATGGCCAACGACGAGAAGCGCTTCTACGGCATCCAGTTCCACCCGGAAGTCACCCACACCCTGCAAGGCGGGCGCATCCTTGAGCGCTTCATCCGCGAGCTGTGCGACTGCGACGCCCTCTGGACCCCGGCCAAGATCATCGACGACGCCGTCGCCGCCATCAAAGAACAAGTGGGCGACGACGAAGTCATCCTCGGGCTGTCGGGCGGTGTCGACTCCTCCGTGGTCGCCGCGCTGCTGCACAAAGCCATCGGCGACCAGCTCACCTGCGTGTTCGTCGACAACGGCCTGCTGCGCCACGGCGAAGGCGACCAGGTCATGGAAATGTTCGCCGACCACATGGGCGTGCGCGTCCTCCGCGTCGACGCCGAAGACCACTTCCTCTCCCGCCTGGCCGGCGAAGCCGACCCCGAGAAGAAGCGCAAAATCATCGGCAACACCTTCATCGACATCTTCGACGCCGAAGCCGCCAAACTCAAAAACGCCCACTGGCTCGCCCAAGGCACCATCTACCCGGACGTTATCGAATCCGCCGCCTCCAAAACCGGCGGCGCCCATGTGATCAAGTCCCACCACAACGTCGGCGGCCTCCCCGAGCACATGAAACTCAAGCTCGTCGAACCCCTGCGCGAACTCTTCAAGGATGAAGTGCGGAAAATCGGCCTCGAGCTCGGCCTGCCCTACGACATGGTCTACCGCCACCCCTTCCCCGGCCCCGGCCTGGGCGTGCGCATCCTCGGCGAAGTAAAGAAAGAATACGCCGACACCCTGCGCCTGGCGGACCACATCTTCATCCAGGAACTCCACGCCGCCGGCCTCTACCACAAAACCAGCCAGGCCTTCGCCGTCTTCCTCCCGGTCAAATCCGTCGGCGTCGTCGGCGACGCCCGCCGCTACGAATACGTCGTGGCCCTGCGCGCCGTCGAAACCATCGACTTCATGACCGCGCGTTGGGCGCACCTGCCCTACGAGTTCCTGGAGAAGGTCTCCAGCCGGATCATTAATGAGATTCCGGGGATCAGCCGGGTGACGTATGACATCTCGTCTAAGCCGCCGGCTACGATTGAGTGGGAATGATCTGATCTAGCTAGTAAGGGCTTACTTAAGGGCCGCCGGCGCGGGAGCGTCGGCGGCCTTTTTTGTTTTTAGGGCAAGCTGGCGGCAAGATACCAAGCTGCGACGTACTGATGGGTTTGTAAGCTGCCAATTTTTCTGGTCTTATTCGATGTTGTGAAAATCAAAAAAAGAAAGATGACGCAGGCGCGCTTATCGGATATTCGAGCCGCTTACCTAATATCTGTTTATACTAAAAGATAAATAATGGACTGGGTTCAAATAGTAAGTGCCGTTGGTGTTGGTGCCTTGTTGACAAAGTTGCTTGATATCGTGTGGCTTCAACGCTCCATTCGTGAATCAGAAAAAAGGAAATGGCTTAGAGAGCAACGATTGCGAGTTTACTCGACGCTTGCCGCCGAAGTTCTCTCAATGGGTAAGAGCATGGAATCGAGGGAGGATGTTTTTGTTGGCTATTCGCTTGCTGCTGAAGCAATGTTGCTTGCGGGTGATGAAAAGCTCGCAAACGATATCGAGCATTTTTTTACTATGCTAGCGAATATTTTTGGAGAAGGGCGTAAAGCCGACAATGATCCAACTAGGAGATCAGAGGAAGATTTAGAGGGTGCGTATCAGGTCGTAGTTAGAGAGTCACGCCGGCTTGTAAAAGAGCTGAGGGCGTCTCTGCATGAAAAGATATAATGCAATGGTCCAGGGGGCGGCCTTCCGTCAGGCTGCAAAGCGGTCCATAACCTCTATTGTTATGTATTATGAAGATATTCGACATAGTCCACCAATTCAATGACGAAAGAACACAAATTAGCCAAGGGATATGTCGGGTTCGCTGCTTCTTCGGCCCAGCTGGCATGGTGGTTCTTCTAACTGATCTTGGAGACAAGAATGATGGCCAATCGGTAACGAACGCTGTTGAAGTCATCATCAAGTCTTTGCTCGATCAAGGGTACATAATTCCCCCTGCCACCTTCATTGAACATTACGAACGTAACGAATGGGCGTCTGACTCTTTCGACAAAGTGGTTCTTATGCCTCATACCAAATGGGAAACACTTAGTCGAAGCCAGGTAGTGGAAATGATCGGCGATGAAGATGGAGAGCTTTCAGATCGCTCAGCCATCAATCCGCGGATTGTCTCTCAAGCAGACAGGCTTCTGTTTCGCCACGATCCTTTCGTCGGATCCAGATACCCAGAGAGTAACAATGTCACGAAGCGCCGCCTCGAAGTGATCGACGGTATGATCTCGAAGGCTTCCGTAGAAGCACTTGTTCAATCAGGGAGTGGAGAGCAAGAGCTTCAGCGTCTACTAAAAGCTGATCTATCGATCTTTGGTGAGGCATACGCAAAGCCTGATGATGAGTACATTTGTTTCTCTGAATTCCCTCTAGTAGATGGCGTCGTTGACTTTGTCGTATTTACCGGGCGCTCTAGGATGGATGTAATCCTCGTCGAAGTTAAAGGTGCCGAATTCAATCTCCTTAACACTAATCACTACAAGGCATTCAATCACAAGATAACCGAAGCTGTGGCGCAAATTTCTCAAAGGCTAGGCGTCATTTTCCGCGACTTAAATGGGTTTCGGGAAAAGGCGCATGCTGTTAGACAGCGAGCTGAGTTCGGTGAAAAGGTGCATAACGCATTTCTTGGGCCCCGTAGTAAGCTCGGCGTCGATCCTGAAAAGGACATCAATATCAGGTGCGTTGTGGTCGGTGGGCGAACCCAGAACGATCTGGAGGAAAGTGTCAAGCGCCAAGACTACGAAGCTCACACCACCCCTGCAGTCCGTATCGAATCATGGGATACATGGCTGAGACGGCTACAGCGCATATAAGGTATGGAGCTCAAGCATCGTCGGTGCTACGCGTGTTTTTCAAGGGGGGAGCTGGGCAAGGCTGGCCTCGGGTCGGCTCTCGCGCGACATATTTTAATGAGGTGAAGCCGTGGCAATCTTTGACATCGAGAAGGACGACTTGCTCCGCCTGTCCGATACTCAGCTAGAAGAGTTGATTGCTCGCCTCGCCGAGGCTGAGGTGGCGGCGAATGGGTATAGCCCGGCATCGGTAAGCTGGTCAGGTTCAATCAATGCTCCTGACGATGGAATTGATATTCACGTTCAAGTTCCTGCCGACACCCTGAACACAGGGTTTCTTGCGAGGCCCGATACAATCCTCCAGGCAAAGAAGCACTCGATGTCGAAGGGGGCGATCAAGAGTGAAATGGTCATCGGCGGAGAACTATCAGAGGTGATCTCAGAACAGGCTTCGAAGCGTGGCAGCTATATAATTGTCAGCTTGGATGATGATTGCTCTCCTCCCATGAAGACGGCGCGCATCGCCGCTATGCGGGATGCCGTTAAGGATGATCCTAACAGTGACAGTATCCACCTAAATTTTTTTGACCGATCGAAGCTGACTCAATGGTTGCGTCAGCATCCGTCGGTCACTCTGTGGGCAAAAGGTAAGCTCGGCCAGGGGTATTCAGGCTGGCAGCCATTTGGGGCTTGGAGCAACCCACCCAAAGGCGCCGATGATACGCTGATTTCGGCTGCGGGGGTGACGCTGACATTGCCCTCTGAAAAAGGGCGAAAGCTTAGTATAGAAGATGCCATTGATCCGATGCGTGAGCTTATAAAATCAACTTCTAAGGCTGTTCGCATAACCGGCTTGTCAGGTGTCGGGAAGACTCGGATCGTGCAAGCTCTTTTCGATGAGACGGTTGACAAAGAGGCTCTCGACCGAACCGTAGCCGTTTACGTGGATACTGGTGCGGAACCGAATCCTTCGGCCGCAGCAATGCTGGATAGGCTTATCTCTGAGGGCCGAAGAGCCATCGTGATCCTCGATAATTGCCCTTCAGAGCTACATTCTTCGCTGGCCGGAAAAGTATCAGCCGCAGGTGGCGAGGTACGACTTATCACCGTTGAATACGACATCAGGGACGACAAACCTCAGACAACCGAGGTAATCCACATTGAGGCAGTAGGACCCGAAGTGGCCGAGCAGCTTGTCATTCGTCGCTTTCCCTACATCGGTCGGAACAACGCTCGCAGGGTAGCGGAGTTTGCTGATGGAAATGCGAGGGTGTCATTGGCAATTGCCGAGCGGGTACAGGAAGGTGAGAGCTTGGCTCAACTTTCTGATGCACAGCTGTTTGAGCGCTTGTTTGAGCAGCGGAATCAGGCGGATGACAATTTACGAGAACAGGCAGAAATACTTTCTTTGGTCTATTCGTTTTCGGTCTCAAAAATTGGAGAACGTGACGGCGAATTGGAAGTGCTGGGCTCGATTTTGGGGCATTCCTCGAGCCAACTGTTTCGATCGGTCAAGAAGCTTTTGGATCGCCATGTTCTGCAGAAAAGGGGGCCTTGGAGGGCCATTCTGCCTCAAGCCATTGCAAATAGGTTGGCAGCATCAGCACTTGATGGTATCCCTGTTCATCAACTCAGAGAGATCTTTGAGGCTCCCGGTCGTGAGCGCTTGCTAATGTCGTTCGCACACAGGCTGGGGCTCTTGCACGATCATCCCGTGGCGAAAGAGATCGTTGTAGCCTGGCTCCATCCCGGTGGTCTGCTGGGGCGGATATTAACACTGGAAGATACGGCGGCACGCATGCTGAGCTATATCGGCCCGGTTGCACCTGAGGCGTTGCTCGATAGGATTGAAGCCGAGCTTACCTCTCCTGATTTTGACGGTCTGGAGCCGCGTTTTAACTCGCAGAGGACTGTCATCCTCAACCTTTTGCAGTTATTGGCCTACGATGCAAGCGCCTTCGACCGTTGTGTTAACCTCTTAATCCATGTGGCGGATTACGAGGGGGAAGAAAATAACTACGACTCGGTTCGGGACAAGATCACCAGGTTTTTTCAGGCATATCTGTCCGGAACGCATGCCTCCCTAGATCAGCGTATAGCGGTCATGAATGAATGCCTTTCGTCAGATGTGGCTGGACGCAGATCGCTTGGCTTCCGGATGCTCTCGACCGCCCTGGGTGGGCCGCCATGGACAGGGTTTGGGGTAAACGAATTTGGTGCTCGGCCAAGAAACTTTGGATCTCAACCTAACCATGATGAACTTGTGCAGTGGCGAAATGCCTTCATAGATATTGCAGTACAGTTGGGAACGTGCGGCGATCCCGATCTTGAGAACCCGGCACGGCTAGTTCTGGCGAATCAGTTTAGAGCGATCTGGCACCAAAAAACTATTCGGGGGGATCTTGTCGTTGCCGCTCGCAAAATGCATGCACACCGACCTTGGGGTGAAGGTTGGAAAGCTGTTCGTTCCACTATCCATCTTGATCATACAAAGCATAAAAGCGAGCACGAGTTTGAGCCGTTACCGGATGAGCTTGCCGAATTGGAGAGGGAGCTGGAGCCTAGCGATTTAGTTTCGAAGATAATGGCATATGTATTGAGTAAGGGGGACGACTATTGGGCGCTTGACAAGGACTTCGATCATGACGACTCCCAAAAATATCGCGAAGCTGAGAAGCGGCTCGAGGCGAAGGCGCTACGTCTGGGGGAAGATTTTTCGGCATCAGGTTACGAGCTTAGTGAACTGGGTGATAACCTGTTCTGCAACGGGTTTATGCCCTATGTCGCAACGTTTGGGCGGGGGTTGGTTCGAGGGTCGCATGAGCTGGAATTTGTTTGGCAGGAGCTGCTCAAAGCACTGAGTGCGCACTGTGAAGACCATAAGAATTTTGCGATTTTTGGCGGTTTCATTGAAGAGGTTAACTCAATTGATTCCGCATTCGCACAGGAGTTGCTTGACCAGTGTGCCCAGCACCCCGAACTCCGGCTCGTTTTGGTGGCTTTGCATCCCCGGCTGGATTTTAAAGAACAAGACCTAGACCGCTGTATGGCGATTCTGGACGATCCTGACATTGGTCCTTGGATGTATGGGCCAATCCTGTGGCGAGATGAGTATGCGGGTTTGCCGGAAGAACGTGTTCTAGAACTTTCTCAAAGGCTTCTGAGTAAACCAAACGGCGATGATGTGGTGTTGGATGCTGTAAACATGAAATTGCATGGCCAAGAAGGCGCCGTAGATACGTTGGGGGCGGGCCTTCGCTCGATTGGTCTAAGAGCAGCGATTCAGAGGCTTGCAAGAGATCATGATGATCCGGATGGGGCCATAAGTTACAAAATGGGGCACGTTGTGGGCGCCGCATTGCGCTGCGATGGCAACGAGACTGAAAAGCTAGAATGGATAAATACGATTTTTGACGTTATGGATGAGCGATATGGCTATATTCATGGGTTTGACATTGCCATTGAGACTACCGTCGCCTTGATGCCAGAGGTGTTTCTTAATCGCGTTTTTCAAGGCACTGAGGAAGAACAGAGTCGGCGACAGTTCTTCATTCGCCACGGAGGCCTACATCGCTCCGTTTTTGCTAAAGTCGATGTGGGCGTTTTGATTGAGTGGTGCCGATCTAGAGATGAGGTTAGCGTGTGGGCCTCTGTCGCGCCTGGCATCAAACTTTGGTCCAAGGATGGGGATAAAGTGCTCCTGTCGGAATCTGCCCTTCGGTTACTGGAAGCCTGTCCTGAGCCAGAAGAGGTACTTGAAGTCTTCGCTGAGCGGGCTACGCCGTCGTCGTGGTCTGGTAGCCAAGCGGACGCGATGCAACCTCGAGTGGATGCTATCCGTGGGTTAGCCGACCATGAGAACGAAGAGGTATCGGCGGCCGCGAGATTGGTGTCCGAAAAGCTGATTAGATGCATTGAAAGCATGAGAGTTCGCGAACAGCGAGAGGACGAGGAACTAGAGCAGCGTTTTGAATGAGGCTGAGTCATAGCACCAGTATGTTTAGGTCTTTAGCTTTAGCTTTAGCTTTGGCTAAGGCCGGCCACTTAATGGGCTCTGGCGACCTGTGTCCAGGTTTTGCGTCGGAACTATCCTGCCGCGGGAAGTCCCCGGTCAGGGCGCCTCAACCATAAAACCCCCTTTTCCCGGCGACGGCGGCCCCTTGGGATCGTTGAATGCCTCCGGCAGCGCATCAAGCGGCCGGCTGCCGCTGACGATGGTCGGGGTGTCCGGATCGGCGAAGACCTCGGCCAGGTACGCCAGTCGCTCGGCGTCCTCCTTGAACAGCACCCAGCGATAGTGGATGCCCGCCCGGTGTGCCGCCAGGCGTTTCTTGAGGTAGATCCCACCGCTGGTGGCGAGACCGCCCACCACGCCCTTGTCGGTAACCGAGTTGAGCACCGGGTTGGTGGTGTTGACGTAGGCGCGGCCGGGGGTGTCGCGGCGGCGCAGGAGGTCCAGCAGCGGGTCTTGCCGGTGGTTATCGCCGGGGGCCGCGAAGTTGAGAATGACGTCCGCGTCGATGGAGGCCATGGCCGCCGGGTCGCGGTAGTCCACGGTCTGGTCGGCGCCCAGGCGCCGTACCCAGTCCTGGTTGCGTTGGGAAGCCACGGCGGTGATCGTGGCGCCCCAGCGCCGGGCCAGCACCAGGGCGATGGAGCCCACGCCGCCGCTGGCGCCGTTGATGCACAGCTGCTTGCCCCGGGCGTTGTCGGCGGAGAGGCCGGCCGCGGCCAGGGCCTGCAGGGCGGTGAGCCCGGCGTAGCCCAGGCCGGCGGCGGTGGCGTCATTGAGGCTGTCGTCGATGGGCGCCACACACTTCCGGGGCAGGTTAAAAATCTCCGCGTAGGTGCCGCCGGTGCGCGGCGAGGCGGCCACCATCACCCGCTGCCCGGGCCGCAGGTCGGTGATGCCCTTGCCCACGTCGACCACCCGGGCCACCGCATCCCGCCCCGGGATCAGGGGCACCTGCCGCTTGGTGTTAAGCAGCGGGGCGCCGTAGCCCCGGGCCACCAGCGGGTCGATGGGGTTGATGGAGGTGCCGATCAGTTCCAACTGAACCTGATTGTCGGCGGGGGCCGGCGGCGCGGGTATATCCGTCTGGCGCAGCGTGCCGGTGTGCGAATCAGCGATGATAAAAGCCTTCACCTTTTCTCCTTTCACTTTGTCTCCGTGCGGTCGCCGCGTCCTGAAGTGGCCGTGAACGAGGCCCGCTCAGGCCCCGTCTTTAACAGTATGACGTTGCCTGCCCAGGTCCAGCACCTGGTCGCGGCTGGTGATGGTGGATTCCACGACATCCCCGGCCTGAAGATACTGTTTCCGGCGCTTCTGGGATTTTATGAAAAGCTGCCATTTTTTCGATTCGGGCAGCAAGGCAGCCACTTTGGTCACCGCCGGGCTGGGCAGGCCCAGGGCGCAGCCGGCGGGCGTGCCCGTCATCAGCACGTCGCCGGGGGCGAAGTCGTGAATCAGGGAATACTCGCTGAGGGTTTCGGCGGGCTTGAACACCAGGTTCGCGGTGCTGTCCTGCTGCCGGGTTTCGCCGTTCACCGTCAGTTGCAGCTGCATCTCGTCCAGGTAGTGCATCTCGCTTTTTTCCAGCAGGCACAGCACCGGCCCCAGCGGGCAAAAAGTACGGTAGCTCTTGCCCTTGTGGAACTGCATCTGCGGAATCTGCACGTCCCGGGCGGACACGTCGTTGCCAATGCAAAGGCCGGCCACGAAGTCGTGCAGGTTGTCGGCGGTCACGTCCACCGGCCCATCCGTCTTCTTGCCCAACACCAGGGTCAGCTCGACCTCGTAATCCAGCAGCTGCACGTGGGCGGGCTTGATGATCTCCCCGCCAGGGGCGGTGATCGACGCCGGGGATTTGGTGAAGAACATGTTGAAGCTTTTGTCGTCCGGGTTCATGCCGGAGTCGATCATGTGCTGGCGATAATTGGCGCCCTGGCAGAGCACCTTGGCCTCGCCGGTGATCGGTGACAACAGGGCGGTGTCTTCGAGCGCGAGCTCGGTGCCGTCGCCGGCCGCCGCCCGGATGGCCTCATGGCCCTGTTCAATCAGCGCGGCGGTGGTGGTGCAGGGCAGATCCAGCGGCTTGATGCTGGTGCCTTCCAGCAGGCCCCAGCGGGGCTGGTCCTGGTGATCGAAGCGAACGATGTGAAGCGCCATAGTCTTGTCTCCAGTCAGCCAAACAGTTTGGCGAGGGTGATCAGTTTTTTCACCGACAGGTCCGGGCTGCGGCGCAGATTGCGCGCCAGCGCCCGCAGCGCCGTCGGGGTGAGTTTGGGTTTGGTGAAGCTGGCCGGCATCGGCTGGCCCCACTGGGCCATGCCTTCCCGGGTCACGGGATACACGCCCATGGGTCGCTCGGCGGTGAACACATCGCCATCGCAATAGTGCTCGTGCTTGGCCGCCCAGGGGTCCTCCCAGTAATCGAAGATCTGGCTGCCGAGCACGTGTCGACCGATGCCCCAGGCGTGTTTCCAGCCGCGTTCCTTGAGCAGACGCTGGCCCATGCCCACCGCGTCGGTGTCGATCACCTCATAGGCGCTGTGGCTGTACAGCGGCATGAAGCCCTGAGCCATGGCGAGGGTGTGGTGATCCGCCGGCGTGTCGCCCAGATCCAGGCGCAGGAACACCACCGCCGGCGAACCGTCCGGCAGCACCTGCACGTCACTGGGAATCAGCCCGAAATGCTGGCTGTACCAACCACAGGTGGCCTGAAAGTCCGCCACCTCCAGCACCACATGGCCGAGACGCATCACCTCCGGCGGGGCCACCGGCGGGCGCTGGGTGTCATTCACGCGGGGCTGTTGCTCGGGGAAGTTGATCGGCAGCGCCGCCCGGTGGGGCAGGGGCTCCGCCGGCGTTTGACCGTGGATCGCTTCCACCGTGAAGCCGGACGGGTCGGTCAGGCGCACCCGCTCGCCACCGCCGGGGTAGTCCGCCGGCTCGATCGCCGACGCGCCTGGCAGTTGGCTGAGCCGCTCCAACTCCTGGCGCGTGCCCACCTCGAAACCGATCCCGACAAAGCTCGCGTCGTCCCCCTTGGTCACGCGGTAACAGAACGGCTCGGGGTCGGTGCCACGCAGGTAGAGCGCTTCTGGTGAGCGCGACACCGTGTGCAGGCCAAAGTCGTTGAGGAAGCGCTCGGCCTTCTCCAGATCGGGACGCTCGAACAACAGGTAGGCCAGCTTGAGGGCCTTCACCGTCGGCGTTGGATGCCGCGCCGGTTGGGGCGTGGTCAGTTCGGCCATGGCGTTTACCTCGTCCAGGTTTGTTTCGGCGTGGGCGTCTTCTTGGCGCGCAACGTCTGGCGCGCGGCCGCCATCGCATTGTGAAAGCCCGAGCTCAGCAGCTTGCCGACGTCGGCCCGTTCCGCCTGCAACCGGGCGGCGCGCTCCCGCGGTTCCTGCTCCGGTAGGATGCGCGGGAAGGCGGCGCCGCGAAGCGACCCGCCCGCTACCGATTCGTGCTTGTAATGAATCGGCATCCGTTTGCTCGACGGCGCATAAACCACGTCATCGCCGGTCCAGCGCAGCGCCAGCGCGCGCCGGCGGCGGGTGCGTGACGCATTGCCGTAGGAGCCGTGCAGCGTCAGCGGGTGGAAAGCCAGAATGTCCCCCGGCTCCATGTCCCATTCGACCAAATCGTACTGGTCCGGGTTGGCGTTGATGTCGGGGATGTCTTCCATGTCCTCGTCGATGATGCTGGCCACATAGTCCGGCGAAATGGCTTTAAAACGCTGCGGCCAGCGGTGCGAGCCGCGCACATAGAGCAAGCCGCTGTTGTCCCGGTTCACCGGGTCGCAGGGAATCCAGAACGAACAAATCTGCTCGCCACGAATCGGCCAGAAGCTCAGATCCTGATGCCAGGGCGTGGGCGCGTCGGTGCCCGGTTCCTTAACGAACATCTGGTCGTAGAAGAAGCGCACTTCCTCGGCGCCCATCAACTGCCGCGCCAGGTGCGCGCAGGGGCTGTAATAGATCAGGTCGCGCAGAATATCGATGCGCTTCCACAGAAAGATGTCCATCTGATAGCCCTCCACCTTGCGCGACATAAACCGGCCTAGCAGCGAGCTTTCCTGGCGGGCCTGTTCGATGCCGGCCTCCACCATGGCCATCCAGTTCGGCTCAAGAACCTGCTTGAGCATGATCACGCCGTCTTCCTGAAACGCGCGGATCTCCTCCGCCGTCAGGTCGCGTTTGGGTTGGGCCGCGAAGGTCATGATGCACCTCTTCCGTTGTTGTCATTGATGGCGAGCCCCTTGCCGGCTCGGATAATTGAGATTAGATTCAATATTGAAATAAATGTCAATAAAAGATACAAAGACCGCTTTCCAGGGTGGATCACCGGCCGCGCAGCCGGCCCCCCGTTTTTTTCGCAATGGGTGAGATGGCGATGACGAATAAAAAGGCTCTGCCACGGACCACGGACGTGCTGGTGATCGGCTATGGGCCGGTAGGCGCCGCGCTCTGCGCGCTACTGGGGCGCTACGGCGTGACCACCCTGGTAGTGGACAAGGTGGCGGAGGTGTTGCTGGCGCCCCGTGCCATCGCCCTGGACAACGAGGCCCTGCGCATCCTGCAAATGATCGGGCTGGGCGAAGACGCCTTCGAGTGCATCGCGATACCGGAAGTGAAGATGCACTGCCCCTACCTGGGCGAGTTCGGCCGCGCCAACACCTCCGGCACCCTCGATGGCCACCCCAAGCTGGTGACGTTCTATCAGCCGGACCTGGAGCGCGCCCTGCGGCGGCAGGTGGAGACTTATCCCGACGTGACCTTCCGCGATGGGTACGAGCTGGTGGACCTCAGCCAGTCCGACTCCGGCGTGACGGCACATCTGAAGGACCGTGACGGCCGCCGGCACGAGGTCACCGCCGGCCACCTGGTCGGCGCGGACGGCGCCAGCTCCACCGTGCGCGGCCTGATCGGCCAGGACTTCCAGGGCGAGACCTACCCGGAGGACTGGCTGATCGTCGACGCCAAAGCCCGCGAAGGCAAAGCCATCGACCACGTGGAATTCCTCTGCAGCACCGCCCGGCCGACGCCGCACATGCCCGCCCCCGGCGGCCGCGAGCGCTGGGAATTCATGCTTCAACCCGGCGAAACCCACGAGGACATGGAGCGCCCCGAAAAAGTCGCCGAACTGCTGGCCCCCTGGGTCGCCCCGGAAGACCTGGTGGTGGAGCGCAAGGCGGTGTACCGCTTCCATGCCCGCTGCTGCGCCACCTTCCAGCAGGGGCGGGTGTTTCTCGCCGGCGACGCCGCCCACATCACGCCGCCCTTCGTCGGCCAGGGCCTGGTGGCCGGCCTGCGGGACGTGGCCAACCTGGGCTGGAAACTGGCCTGGGTGGTCAAAGACCAGGCCACCCCGGCCCTGCTCGACAGCTACGACCGGGAACGCCGCCCCCACGCCAAGAAGATGATCGGGCTGGCCAAACTCATGGGCAGCCTGGTCATGCCCCGCAGCCGCTTCAAGGCGATCACGGTGCACGGCGCCATGCGCCTGGGCCGCCTGGTGCCGCTACTGCGCCGCCAGCTCGAGGAACTGGAAATCAAACCGCCCAACCGCTTCCGTGCCGGTTTTCTGATCAAGGGCCGTGGCCGCAAGGGCGTCACCCGCGGCGCCCTGTTGCCCCAGGGCCTGGTCCGCCACGACGGCCACATCCGCCCCAGCGACGACGTGCTCGGCGACAGCCTTACCCTGATCGGCTTCGGCGTCGACCCCCGCGAAGCCCTGGACGACGCCACCCGGGCCCGCTGGGAAGCCCACGGCGGCGCCTTCCTGCGGATCGGCCTGCGCGGCCAGCACCCGGCCAACCACACTCCCTTCGCCGAGGACCTCTCCGACTGCCTGGCCAACGGCCCCTCCCGGGGCACCCTGGTGGTGTGCCGCCCGGACCGCGTCATCCTCCACGACGGCCCGGCCCGCCACGCGGAACGCATCGTCGAGGACTGCCTTAAGGCGCTCACGGCTGCCTAAAGGCGCTTATGATGAAGGGCTCTCAATATTGAGTTTTTCCCAGTATCATGACGCCACCCAAGCCCACGGTTGGAACGGTCTCATGGCAAAAAAAGCGACGCCCGGCACCCGAAAAGCACCGGCCAGCACCCTGACCCGGGGCCACAAAAAGAAAGCCCGCACCCGGCGCCAACTGCTGGACGCCGCCCTGCGCATCTACGCCCGCGCCGGCGTCGGCGACCTCGCGCTCAACACGCTGGCCGAAGAAGCCGGCGTCTCCAACGGCACCGTCTACAACTACTTCCGCTCCCGCGAACAGGTGCTCGAAGCCGTCGGCCTGGAACTGGCCGTCCAGCTCTCCGAGCAGATCCTCACCGTCAGCGAAGCCGTGGAAAGCGGCGCCGAACGCCTCAGCATCGCCGTGCGCACCTTCATGAACAAAGCCCGCACCGACCCGGACTGGACCCGCGCCCTGATCACCGTCGTCCGCTACGCCGAAGGCATGCGCTCCACCCTCGCCACCTACCTCCGCGCCGACCTGCAAGCCGGCCGCCGCCAAGGCGACTTCCACTACGCCCACGAAGAAATGGCCATGAGCATGGTGATCTCCGCCACCCTGGGCGCCATGAACCTGCTCGTGGAAGACGGCGAGGTGGAGCATGCTGATCGTATTGCGGCGGAGATGGTGTTGCAGGCGCTGGGGGTGGCGCCGGGGGAGGCTAAGCGGATTGCCGGGTTGCCGTTGCCGGCGGAATAGCTCGGTTTAATGCTGCGTGGGTGGGTGATCTGCGATTTATCTGATTTGAGTAATTAGTAAGGGCTTACTTAGAAGGCTGTTGGCGCTTGGCGCTGGCGGCCTTTTTTGTTTCTTGGGAGAGTGAGGAGGTCAAGATATCAGGGAGTGGCCTACTCACTGAGTTTGTAAGTGGCTGACTTTTCTGGTTTTATTTTGCACTAGGGGGAAAACGAGAAAGGAGATATGACGCTGGCGCGTTCATTGGATATTCGAGCCGGCGTCCTAATACCTGTTAAAGCTCAAAACCATCAGGGGTTAAAAATTTGAGTACTTATGGACAAGCAATGATCTCTGAAATAGATGAAGCATTGCGGTTACTGAATCAATACATAATCGAAGGTTATGATGGATCAGATATAAAAAATCTACTTTCGAAGATGGCTTCAGCGACAGAACTATTTCTCAAGCGTGATGTTTTTCCTACGAAAAATAACAGGGATAATTTTTGCTCATTCATTGAAGAGTTAAAAGCACACTCTATAAGCCAAGCTAAAGTGGATTTCGTTCACAGTATCAGGCTTGCATATAATGATGCCAAACATGATCCAAATAGCGTCATAAGCATACTCCAAGTTAAGAAACTACTTGAAAACCTGAGGTTGGTCGTTAACGATATTGTAACTGGTGCTATTGGCCGAGTTGGTTCTTCTGTTCGAGCAGCTACTACCAGAGTGTTTTGGATTTGTGCATGGGATCATTATACCGGAGGAGAAACAGAGGTTACTGTATTCCTGCCTAGTGAATACGATGGTTTTTTGGGTGCTCACTCTGTAGATCATGTAAGCATACATGGATTGAAATGGGATGATTTCAAAGCTGATTTACCCAATTTTGGAGCTGTACATCCTCATGATGGCCTTATCCCAGAGGGACAAGTCAAATTTTGGTTGTCAGAAGGTGATTGTTTAACACCATTCGTGTTCGAAGGTGAGTACAGTTCTTTAATTATCTGTTTATCAAAGTATATCAAAGATGTAGATCTAATCTCAGGCTTGGCGAGAGAAGATGATCCCGTAAACTTACTGCAAACTGCAGTAATGGCTGTGAGCGATGCTTATGCGAATGATCCTAACGCTTCAAAAGAGCTTCAATGCGTGAGCGCAATTACCCTAGCAAACAATCAGTATGCAGTGCTTCCAAAATTTAACGACCGCATAGAGCACTACATCAATAAAGTGGTTGATGTGATTGATCGAACGCCGCTGCAAATAAAGTCCGCTTTAACAGGGCCAATATGGTCCACAGAGGATTCCTATAACTCAAATGAATCAACCTATCGGGATGATTCTATTAGAACGCTCATCGATTCAAAAAATAGAATTGTGCTTGGTGTCAGGAAGCTTTAACAAGGCGCTGCTGTCGGACAAATTTTCCGCTGCGCTCCAAATTTGCCGCAGAGCGCGGCGTTTGGGAGTCAATCATGGCAGACGATTTCCGGGACCTCATAACTGGCAAAATTAGAATCCCCCATGTTGAAGATAAGCTGTTCACCGAGGCGGACGACTGGTGGATGAACGCTTGCCTAGACTGGTACCACGATGCTTCCGAGCTATACATAGTTGGGTATAAAGAAGCAGGTGATTCGTTGGTCGAAAGCGTTAATAACAGAAACGGAACAGCCGATTCGTTGATGTTCCCAATAGTCTTTCTTTACCGTCAATATTTGGAATTAAGACTCAAGTCACTGCTTGAAGATGGCCGCCGTTTACTAGACAAACCCCATGAGGCTGGGGCCGAGCATCGTCTGTCTAAGTTGTGGCAACCAACCCGAGAAATCTTGCTTGAAGTTTGGCCAGAGGGAAATCGCGAACATTTGAAAATTGTGGGTAAGCTGATAGCTGAATTTGAAAAGGCAGATCCGCGGTCAACGTCGTTCAGGTATCCAAAAGATCTATCGGGGAAGAAGTCTGTGAAACTCGAGATACCTCGCCTGAATCTACGCAATCTATCCGAGGTCATCGGTGCCATGGCTAGCATATTAGAAGGGGCATCAGCTGGTATCTCAGAATATCTCAGCATCCGGCAGGATATGGACCATGGGTGGTAAGCTCCCTAACCAGGCCATGCACCGGATGCCAAACCCTCCGCTTCGCTCCGGTTTTGTCACCGGTGATGGCAGGCGTTATCTCTAGCACAAAATCTAGCTGTATCGTGTGCTTTGCATTGGTTTAAGACTGAATAGAGAAATTATGAATGATTGGCTTTATATTAAAAGTGTTCGGCAAAGGAAGGGGTCCGGACGCCCAAGATTCTACGGGATTGACGCTTGCTGCCCAAAACTCGAATAGAGAGTCCGGTAGGCGGGAGCCACCGAAGGAGCTAAATTGGTCCCAAGCCGAGTATGTCCCGCTGCCACCATCACCGCCTACCTGGGAAGTGGATGGGCGTGACGAGTTTCACCGTGAGTACAATGACCCGTCGATTGGCCCTGTTTTTCAGGCTGGATTCAAGAATCAATACACTAAAGTCGTGAAGCTCGCCGGTGATCTATCTCCAAAGCAACGGCAGGGGCTAGTCGGGGAGGTTATAGCCAAAGCGTACGGCAAACTGATTATGCAGCGGGTGAAATCTGGCCAGCTCGCGGCGGCTGCAAAGCAATCTGTTGAAATGTTCGGGCGCGTACCTGAGCATGTCAAAGACGTTGATTTACGCCGCTTCAATCGTATCTTGAAAGAGATGGAGAAATCTGGGAAGAAGCATGGTTACGAACCGATAGATGTCGCAAGCCCCTCATCATTGCCGCTGTTTGAAACGTCGGAAGATGCCCCTTGGATGCTTGTGAGCGAGCGAAAGCTGAAGGGCGACGAGCGACCAGATCCTGCCTTTACTATTGCTGCCATCGATGCTAGGGGGACTTGGTTGCTAGACCGTTCCGGGGTCAGTACGGATCAAACAGGGGTGAAGAGCGTACTTCGTAGAATGGATCGACATGGGGCCCTAATTAGCGAAAAGGCTTTGTACCATGATGCCTATCGAACTGGAACCGGCGCTGCTGGTTCCGGTATAGCGATCATGGATTCCACCGGATTGCTCCACGCGTACGACGAGGAGCTGAACATTATAGTCGAATCAAATTTGTACGAGGACCCCCGCGTCGTTGACCACTTCCGGACCATCGACACAAATTACTGGGGTGAGTTTAAGTCCCAGGTGCGAGCCGTGGATGTTGCTCCTGAGGGGGATAGGTACCTTTTTACGTTGGCCGACGAAGCTTGGTGCTGCATGGCCTCTGGCGATGCAATCTGGGGGCTCGTTATGCCACTGAAGGAAGGTTGGGAGCGTGTCGTGGGGCGCAGCGAACGCTTCGGTATGGCTCAAGAGGTAGAGGAGGCACTACAGCTTTTGGGCTGTCTCTACCTGTTGATCCAACGGACATCAAGCGAAAGTACCGTAAGTTGGCGCAGCTTCACCACCCAGATCGCAATGCTGGGGATCCGTCTGCTACCGAGAAAATGAAGGCCTTAAACACTGCGTTCGAAGTGTTGACCGGTGTCGATCCGAATACGCTTGGATACGAAGAGTCTGATGTTACGTATTTTACTCGGACGGATCCCGACTACATTATGGAGGTCGAGGGCCTTCGAATCGAGATCACCATGACCGGAGAAGTGCCTCAAGACTGGGTCTACGCGGCAACTTTTGCTGCTGTCGATGGTGGTGCCTATCTGGCTACTTATTCGGGCAAAGTCATTCGAGTTTCTAGAGAGGGGCAGCCCGAGGTGGTGTACGATATTGGTACCTGCCCGAAGGAAATCGTTAATGTCGGCCGGTATACCTACTTTCTCACACCCACTCGTTTATACATCATAGAAGATAGTACGACGCTTTCAGCTTTTCTCGACGTCTTCCAGCAGGGGCGGTTGCTGGTAACTCAAGCAGGATTTGGGTTGCTCACAGGAAAACGGCTTCAGTGGTTTATGCATGGCGGACTGAAAACTGGTGAATTGACCACGAGAAACCCTATACGGGCAATCTACGCCACCGATAGTGGAGCGGTTGTCCAAACTCGACAGCATCAAGTCGAGGTTAAAGGGCTTTTGATGTGAGATCCATGAGTCAGAAATCGGTGGTGACCTCATTGAGGAGCTAACAATAGCGTCACTCCAAAGTCGGTCGGTTACGCTGAGCGTTAAGCTGAAAAGGACAAAGCGATGCTGGATTGGCGATACCCTATAAACGACATCCGAAATGAGATTAGAAGGGCGCGTTCAACTGGTGATAAGCACGTGTCGTTAGACGATATAGATCAGTTGCTAGATGAACTGGCAGGTGTCTATGGCCGCTTGGAGAACCAAGAAAGGGATGGCGACGGTGATGCCAACTCACTAGAGTCTTTTTTTAAGGGCCAGAGAGAGATGATTACCCATGCATATGATCAAAGCAAGCAATATACAAATATCATTGTTTTGGGAGGTTATGCTGGGCTATTTACTATATGGAACTTCACAAAAGATCAGCTCATAGAGTGGCAAGTCTTTATCGTTGGTTTGTGCATGCTTTTATCTTTTGTCTTTTATCTTGTTTTTGAGATTTATAGCTCTTGGTTGAGAACATCGCAGGTAGTAAGGCAATTGAAGGATCTGGAGGATGCCGAGCAACTAGGCAGGATTCCGGAAGAGTATGGAAGATCTGAACAAAAAAGAGCAAAGACATTTATAAAGTTGTGGCCTTATTTCTTTTATCCGTCAGTGGGTTTTGCGCTTATCTCAGCAGGGCTTTTGGGCTATGTATTTATTATTGGGCTGTTGTGAGCTTGGCAAGTGGATGCACGCGATAAGCGTGTGATTATGACGTTAAAAGGAGATATCTGAAAGTTGCGGGCCGATGTCGCTTTGCTCTTAGGGTGTTTCGTCATTGAATATGAGCGAAAGCCGTTTCAGGAAAAGACAGGATCTTCCTCCGAGGCTCGCGTACTAACGGAGGAGAGTTGCCTCAAATCTGGAGCTACATGGCTTCAACCAGCAACTGGCGGATGTCGCGGCTCAGGACAAACGTGTAAGTGCATACCCGGACTGCCAGTTCGGTCGCTAGCCGAGTGTCTCTCATGGGTTGGCTAACCAAACCTCTTGCCACGCCGAAAATTGCGAGGGCTTTATCCGGTAGCGGGCAAAGTTGCCGGCGTGCAGGCTTAGGACCTCATTCTCAGCCACTTCCCGGAACCGCTGCCGGTCCTCTTGCGGAATATGCTGTTCCGCCCATTGAACAATGCGGTTGAACGCGGCTTTCTTGTTCAACCGCTCAAGCACAATATTTTGGACCACTTCCTGCAATGCCGAACGATACTTTAACCGGAACGGGTCGGGTTCCCCGAGCGACTGTCTGACGGCGGTATAATGTGCCGCTGACCGCTCATAAGCCCAGATGAACACGTCCTTGAGCAGGTCGATCCGGTTCAGCTCGTACACGCCGAGCATCGCTTCGGTATAGGTATCGGCGGGCACCTCCGTGAAGGAGAGCGGGACCAGGTTGGCTTTGATAAACGGTATATTCGCGGCCAGCCGGGAAACGCGCTTATTCACGTCATCGAACGGTTGCAGATACGGCAACTGAACCATAATAAAAAACGCCTGCTCGAACGGGTCGGCGATAGCGCCGGCCGTCGCCAGTACCTGATCAAAATAGTCTTCAATCAGTTGTGGCACTTCGAGGGGATGAAACACAGACTTCTCAATGCCAACGGCGATTCGGCGCAAGCGGCCTGTTGCCTCCGGATCCGCCAAGAGGTTGTTGGCCAGCAGCGCATGAAGGTTCAAGATCGTATAGCGGTTGAAGCCGATCTCCTCCGCCGAACCCACAAGAAATTCGATGGCGTCCTTGTGGTTCAAGATCATTTGCGACTCGACGTGCGCCTTACCCGCCGTCTCTTCCCCGAAAGCGATCAATCGTTTCGTATCAAGCAGAGAGTAGGTGTTCCCCTCCAGGCGGCTGGAGTTCCACGAAAGATCGATCAGCAGGCGGTTCAGAATCTGTTTGGCATAGGTGCCTGCGGGCCGGGGCCCCGAGGGCGGCGTGCCGATTTCCCGAAGATGCGCGCGTTCGGCGGGTGCAAGGTACGCCGTATGGTTGGGCCGGTACTGGTCAAGGAAGCGGTGTTGATACCCCGCCGGCTTGCGTGACCGAAGCGGTTTGCGTAAGACGTTCTGGATCTCAGCGGCATGGCGGGAGACGGGTATAGCGCCCGCCGCTTCCTCGTGGGAAGGTTCCCTAACACTGCTGCTCGTCCTGCGCTCGGTATCCGCAGGGAAGTATCGGACCCACCGTTTTTCCCCGGTCTTGATGAGCCGGCCCGCATCCACCAAGTACTTTAAACGGTACTGGAGCGTACGCCGGGGCAACGATTGCTCAAGAGCGTCCAGGACGGCTTGAAGGCCGACACCCTCAGGGTGGGCGGAGACCACGGCTTCAATGTCCTGTAGCTCCTTTTCTGGTATGGGTTTCGCCATGATCGAGTATGTTGCGCATTGAGTTGTATGCGCAATTAAAGCATGCCTATGCGCAGCCATCAATGATATGCGCAACCAATATTACGCATTGGGAATTCGCAAAAGACCGCGCGATCGCCGGAGATGACGACGAAGTCGACGGCTTCTTGATGGTAGCCACCACCGTTCGGATAAAGCCCAAGGGCCTATCTATGCAGTCCGGCATACTGACCGCCGGCCACCGCGTCAACTCCTTGTATGCCGTGCGCTTGCGCCAATGGCCACCCTCGTCCTCTGTGAACACTTCTTCTAGAGTTGCCACCTGAAAGGCCACAGGCAGGCAAGCGTCGGTGGCCTTTTGGAAAGAGGATCGGTCAAGATATCAGGAGGAAGCCTGCCAGTTGAGTTTGTAAGTGGCTGACTTTTCTGGTTTTATTTTGCGCTAGGGGAATTCATGAAAAGTGATATGACGCAGGCGTGTTCATTGGATATTCGCGCCGTCGTCCTAATACCCGTTATGCCAGAAATTCTGTACGCAAAAGAGTCAATGCTATGAAGGTTTTCGTCAGTTACTCGACTAGGGATTTGGCGGACGTCAAAGCGCTAAAAGCGAGTTTAGCGGACAGTCCGATAGAGACATTTGTGGCCGAGAATAGCGTCAAGCCTAGCGATTCTCTCGCCAAGAAAATTAAGGAGGCGATCAAGTCTTGCGATTTATTCGTGGTCGTCTGGAGTAACAACGCGAAAAATTCTGACTGGGTTTCTCAGGAAGTTGGTCAGGCGGTAGCTTTCAATAAAAAAGTTTTGCCTATCGTATTAGAGGGGAGCACGGGTCTGCCGGGCTTTATTGGCGAGCTTAAGTATATTTCAGCCGAGGGTAAGCCGAGTGAAGCGATTCAAGAGGCTCGTGACCTCATTATTGCTCGCTACCGCGAAAGACAAGAAGCTGAGCGGGTTGCTCAAAGGAAGAAGTCGGAAAGCGAAGCTAAGTTCCTTCTGGGAGCTGGTGCGCTAGCTTTATGGCTCTTTTCCAACTAAAGCATAACGGATCGCTGCAGTTGACCGCCCAAAGCGCTGGCGCGCTCCGGCCGACAACTGAGCTTCGGCGTTATGGCTAAAGGAGCCATTTTTTGAGGCAAATAGTAATATCAATTGAAACCACAGGGCCTGAAGTATCTGACGGCCATAGGGTGGTTGAAATTGGCTGCGTCGAGTTAATCGACGAAAAGCTTTCGGGCAGGCACTATCATCAGTATTTAAAGCCAGAAAGGCCTGTGGATGAATCTGCAATCGAAAGACATGGGATTACGGATGAGTTTCTATCTGACAAACCAAGCTTTAGCAACATTGCGGAAGATTTCATTGGTTTTCTGGGTTCTGATGAGTTGGTGACTTATAATGCTGGTTATGTGTTGGCTTTTTTGCACCATGAAATCGAATTGCTGGGAGATAGGTTTAAGGAAGCATTGAAAAACGATTTCACAGACGTTTTAGACATTGGCAACAAAAGGCACCCGAAGCAAAATAATAGTCTCTATAACCTATGTGATCGATACTATGTTGATACTTCTCAGTCTGGCTTGTCGGGCGCTCTGTTCAGGGCAGAGATAATCGCTGACCTTTTATTGGCTCTTATTAATGAAAGCACTAGAAAGATAACTTCTGACCTAAGTCGATACGAATTCGGCGATACGCTTGTAGTTGCCGAGACTTTCTCTGACTTTGATAACGCTATAGAAGGCATCAGCAAGACCGCGTTGTGCCGAGGAGTGTCTAATCACGAGTATCCATTGCTGCCTTCTTTGTTTCGGCATGCAGATGTAGAGTCAGCTGATCTTCGAGAGCACAATTTGATGTGGGTGTTTAAAACTCAAGCAAAGGCCCACTTGTCGACTGTCCCACAGAATGATATCGAATGGCTGGCAATCGCTCAGCATCACGGGCTACCCACGAGACTTCTAGACTGGAGCTTGAGTCCATTAGTGGCTTGCTTTTTCGCGGTGGAGAGCTTGAGTTCGTCAGATGCAGCCGTATTTATCTACGATATCGGAAAATTCAAGAAAGAAGAAGAAATTGAACCCTCAAAACTAAAAAGCATAGTCGCTTTCTTTCCCTCCCACGCGACGAAGCGAGTTACAGCGCAGTCGGGGATGTTCACTATACACCCAACGAAGTGTATGAACCTTGAATCAGATTCAATTAAAAAAATCGTTATTCCAGCTTCGAGGAAAAAATATTTTCTAGAAAAGTTGGTGAAGTATGGTGTACATCATGCAACTATTTTCCCAGATCTCGACGGTCTTTCAAGCTACATCAAGCATCAGAATGATTACAGATAGCCATAAAAAGAAAGGGCGGCGCAACGCCCAAAAGCGGCGCGCCTGCTTTTGGCGTTGCATGCTCAAGGAAGTATCCCAATGCAGGCAGTAAGGTCTAATCTGTACCCTTGTCGACACTGCGAAGAATCGGGTGTCTGTAAATCCGGCCAAAATGGCTCAAGTTGCCTGGCTTGTGCGAAGTATCACGAGCTGAAGGGAAAGGAATTCGTCGGGTTGGCGTGCGGCACATGTGGCGGGCTGGGCCAGTCTGAGCCGGTGACGGAGCGAATCAATAAACGAATCAAGCCGCTTCTTGCTATGGGGATCGTGTTTCTGGTTCTTATCTTCGTGTTCATCCTGGCGCTCGTCAAAAATCCACACTTTCCTGAGTTTTTAGCTTTTGCCGGCACCTTAATTGGTGGCGTCACTGCCTTCTACTTCAATAATCGGAACAACACCTAGCAAGGAGTCTCCGCGCTTTAGTGGAACGGTGACTTCTTCAGCTTTGAGGGAAAGGTAAACGATCATATTTGTGTGTTTATTTCAATATGGCCTTCAAGTCTGAATGCTTATACTTCTCTTCATCTTGGCTTTATGCCGTCAAAGTGTTCAAAAATAATACTTAGATGGCATAAACCGCTCATATGTGGATGGTTAGAGATAATGGCGTCAGCCCCCAAAGGTTCCGACAACTTGACCGCAATGCCACCGCCCGTGGCGCGCGCACTGCGCAAGCTCGGCCATGACCTCTCGGTGGCCCGTCGCACGCGCCGCATGACGCAGCAGGACCTGGCTCAGCGGATGGGCACATCGGTGAGCACGGTTCGGCGCATGGAGGACGGCAATCCCGGCACGGCCCTGCACACCTTCCTGCGCGCCCTGCACGTGCTCGTCCGCCTTGAGGACATGGTTAAGATTATGGCGCTGGAACAGGACACCCTGGGCCTGGAGTTGACGCAGGAACCGTTGCATCAACGGGTACGGTCCGCCGGTGGCAAGAAAACAAAGGCGAGGCCATCCGGGGCACCGGCGAAGGGCAGTCAGGCCGCCGGCGATGACGACGAACTCGAGGGCTTCTGATGGCGACCAAGCAGGCGCAACGCCGGGATCTCGACGTCCACCTCGGCACGGAAGGCCGGCTTATCGGCCGGCTCTATCTGGGCAGCGGCAAGCGTAGCGCCTTCCGCTATGACGAGAGCCGGCTGCAGGACCCGCGGTTTTCATGGTCTCGCCAGACCTGCAGCCGGTCTCCGGCGTCCAGTACCCACAAGGCGTATTTTCCCAGGCCCTGGAAGACACGGCACCGGACGCCTGGGGGGAACGGGTCATTCGACGTGCGCACGCCAAATCGCGCCAGCAGGATAGCGAGCTCCCGCCATTGGCGCCCGTCGATTTTCTTGCCTGGGTGGACGACGAAGCCCGTGTCGGGGCGCTGCGCCTGTTCGATCCTCAGAGTGGGACTTATCTGAATACCGGCGGCACCCATCGGCATATCCCGCCGCTGGTGGAGCTGGACAAGGTGCTGCACGCTGCCCGGGCGCTGAAAGAAGGCGTGGAGAGCGCGGTAGGCCTATAGTGTTCTAAGGGACCTCCCTGGGCGGAGCGCGCCCGGCCCACAGCTAAGTACGAAGATCTATACCATAAACTGATCTGACTTTGTGATCATATTTCAAACAGCTAGAACTAACCAGTAACCGCTGTACATTGGCATCATAGAAACCTCCATCTGGGCTCGAAATCTTCAATCTTTCTATTCTCAACGATTTTTGAGCCTGCTCAAGTTGTTCCGAAAAATTAGAAATTTGGTCAGTTAATTGAGCCAGTTCAACCGCATTGCGATTATTTTTCAAGACCATTTGATCAGCTTTTTTCAGTAATTTCCTAGCTGTAGAAAAAACACCATGCGATCTTTTGTACGTCTCCAAGAAAGGCTCATCAATTGGCAGGGCATTTATGCGGGATAATGCGGCACCCCAAGAATTATTAACAATTCCCTGGTTCCGGTGCTGAGATGACATCAATTCCTGCCATTTGACGTCGCTATCCGTAACCAAAACGGAGCCAGTTACTTGAGCTATTAACAGTGCCATTTCGTAGTTTGGCCCCATACGGAACTGCATAAATTGGCCGCCATTTTGGGGATCCACACTCTGTAAAAGTACTAGCGGTGAGGCTTCGGCCGTAGAATCAAAATCAGCAATAGCTTGTTCTGCGCTTGCCTCATTTAAGCCAAATGTATCTATCATTAGCTGCGCTCTTGCATCTTTCGGCATCATGCAGGTTGAATTCAGTAAGTCCTCTGTAGCCATGCGGGAATACAAGCGAAGTTCTTCTTCGCACATATTATATTTTTTACGCCCCCTTTCTGCGGCCATTCCCAACATGGCCCTCATAAGCGGCAAATCAAATTCGCTTGGATCAGGGATGAGATTGACTAAGCCGAGCCCAATAAAAGGCTCCAAATTCATCATGAACATAAAGTCTTTTAAAGCCTGATATTTGTACCTTTTTGGTGATTCAATTGGGCTAAATTCTGGCTTGACGTTATTTGGGTTAGTTACAGGAGTTTCAATCAGGAACTCATCGAAAATGGAGGCCATTGGTAAAGCGCTTATTCCAATCACGCGAACATCTAGTGGTCCGGTGTATAGACCACGAAATTTACCGTCAGGTTTGGGGAGTAGGGAATATATATCGGTCTCACGAGGCCATAGCTCTGAGTAAAATCCGTAAATTCTCTTTATTTGGTCGTCGGAGAGTTCTCTCCTGACATCTAGCCAGGTTTTACCGTTATCGAGCCCAAGCACATCTCGGATACAATGGCAAAATGCTAGATTTCTCTCGCGGATGCTGGCCACATTCCATGTGGTGCGTAAAGCAGCCGGAACGGATCGACAGCAGCTCTTATATTTCTTTCCGCTTCCGCAGCCACAAAGATCGTTACGGCCTAATCTGGCTTCGTTGATATGCTTATTCAAGAACTCGTTTGGAGGCGTAGTTCTACCAAATGCGTCTTGATAGTGGACTGTGCCATCTCGAAACTGAGCATACACTTGGCCACCAAACCGGTACAGCTCATCTGATGGCGGCAACAATACATGTCGTAGATCAGCCCAGTCACAATTTATATCGTCTTCAGGATGTAGCCATTCTTTTCTGCCGGCTGCTATTGATGTATTAGCTCTATTCTTGATGATGTGGTTAATCTTCGTAACCTCATCAGCCGTTAGCTTGCGATGATTTATGAACTCAATCGTATTGACCATGCTGCGACGCATACGATTAGCATTGGTGCGCTGCTCAAGGGCATTCGTGTTATGCGCATCTTGGGCATATTCGAGATTGGTCAAAATCAAACAACGGTTCTTATCCATAGGAAATATTGTTTGTGATCCCTTTAGTCCAATGTCCGGATCGTCAGGGTAATTACATAACTCCGAATGAGGAGGGCAAGCATAGTTGTATATGGTTACAGGGTGATCTGAAACGATAAACTTAACGTCAGAATGCTCAGCTGATACCAGTTCTCTGACACCTTCAGCCCATATAGTACAGTGCATAGTCCGTAGTGACTGCATTTCTATCATAAGCTGCATTTGGGTGAGTTCTGGGTACTTACTCTTAATCCAGTCCAAGCCTTTGGGGGTGCGTAACTTCTGTGCATCGAGGTACGTAAATAAGTCCTCAAAGCTATGATGCCACTGATGTTGATCATCAGTTAGGAATGCTCGAATCGCCTTGGCCCCATTGTCGTCAATAGGACCAAGCAGCATCCGTTCTATTTCATCATTGACTTCCGGGCCAAAAAAAGTCGAATAAAGGTGTTCTTTATAGAATTTTTGGCTGGTAGTATACCATTTCCGAGAAAGGAGGCTTTTTTGAGTGCCATCTGGAAGATTGAATGATTGGCGAGTCAAGTGACAAAGCTGATTGCCACGCTCTTCCATGAAGCCCTTTTGATACCATTGCGGCACATAGTGATTGTTTTTAGTTTTTTTCATTCTGCTCTATCATGCCATTTTACTTTGATGGTTTTTCTGCACGTCTTATGTTAACGTCGGTTGGCTAGTAACGCCGATTTTATGGCTTCTGCACCTTTTCGATAGCACACCACAGCCAGAAGCTCCGAATCAACCCATACCGCCCAATGGCGACTTCCTCGGTAATGCCCAATTTCAACATTTAGTTCACGTCTCTTCATGAGTCTCTCTCTTTTTTACGTTAGCTGTTAACTTAATTCAAGAACGAGCAAGCCCACTGTTCCGCATGACTGCGGCCCAAGAGAGCCAGCCTCTTTGCGTTACGAACTTCATCATTTTCGAGGTTTAAAGTGTCCAGTTGATTCGCCAGTGCTAAGAAAAGCGCCTCCAAATAGTTAAACTGCTCAACAGCCAAACTTGCCATATCGCATACTTCGGTCCGCCCCACATCGTACGGCTTGGTCATCTCCGCCTCCTTCAATTACTCTCCTTAAATCGACCCATCCAGTAGAGCGCAGACCACGAATTACGGTCTACAGACGATAAGTAGCACTTTCCCGCTTTGTTGAGACAACCATGATCATCTCCTCCACCCACGATTACCGCCTCGCCGCCAAACGCCGCCTGCCGCCGTTCCTGTTCCATTACATCGATGGGGGCGCGTACGACGAGCACACCCTGGCGCGCAATGTGGCGGATCTTCGTGATCTGGCGTTGCGGCAGCGGGTGTTGAAAGAGGTGGGGGCGGTGGATCTGTCGGCGCGGTTGTTCGGCAAGGGTGTGAGCTTGCCGGTGGCGCTGGCGCCGGTGGGGCTCACCGGGATGTACGCGCGACGGGGCGACGTGCAGGCGGCGCGGGCGGCGGCGTCGCGGGGCGTGCCGTTTACGTTGTCGTCGGTGTCGGTGTGCCCCATCGAAGAGGTGCAGCCGGCGATGACGCGGCCGATGTGGTTTCAGCTGTATGTGCTGCGCGATCGCGGTTTTATGAAGAACGCGCTGGAGCGGGCCTGGGCGGCGGGCGTGCGGACGCTGGTGTTCACGGTGGATATGCCGGTGCCGGGGGCGCGCTATCGCGATCGGCATTCGGGGATGTCCGGGCCCTTCGCGGCCTGCCGGCGGATGCTGCAGGCGGTGACGCACCCGCGCTGGGCGTGGCACGTGGGCCTGCGCGGGCGGCCGCACGATCTGGGCAATGTGTCGGCCTATCTGGGCCACCGCATCCACCTGGAGGATTACATCGGCTGGCTGGGCGAGAACTTCGATCCGTCCATCGGCTGGCGGGATCTGGAATGGATTCGGGAGTATTGGCAGGGCGCCATGGTGCTCAAGGGCATTCTCGACCCGGAGGACGCCCGCGAGGCGGTGCGGTTCGGCGCGGACGGCATCGTCGTCTCCAACCACGGCGGGCGCCAGCTCGATGGCGTGCTGTCCTCGGCGCGGGCCCTGCCGGCCATCGCCGACGCGGTCCAGGGCGACCTGACGATCTTGGCGGATTCCGGCGTCCGCTCTGGCCTGGACGTGGTGCGGATGCTCGCCCTGGGCGCCGACGGCGTGCTGCTCGGCCGCCCCTTCGTCTACGCCCTCGCCGCCGCCGGCGAGCGGGGCGTGGCCCATGTGCTGGATCTGATCGCCAGCGAGATGAGGGTGGCGATGACGTTGACTGGGGCGCGGGCGGTTGGGGAGATTTCTCGGGAGAGTTTGGTGCGGGCGTGATGCCGGTAGCGAGAGGGCTTGGCGGGCCTGCTTGACATAAACTACAAGATAACTACATTGTAATGCATGAGCCATCTGGAGTTTGAATGGAACCCGCGAAAGGAAGCGTCCAACCAGCGCAAGCACGGCGTCTCGTTTCAGGAAGCTAAAACGGCATTCACCGACGAGTTCGCCCGCGTGATTGGGGACCCGGACCATTCTAATGAGGAGGACCGGTTCATCCTTCTCGGCACAAGCATCCATTCGCGCCTGTTGGTGATCTGCCATTGCGTCCGAGAGGCGGACACCATCCGCATCATCTCTGCCCGTAAGGCGAACAGGCGCGAGCGAACCACCTATGAGGAATACCGCCATGCGTGACGACTACGATTTTTCCAAGTCCACCAAGAATCCCTACGCCAAGAAGCTCAAGAAGCAGGTCACGATCAGGCTGGATGAAGACACCATCGAGTACTTCAAGGACCTGGCGGAAAAGAAGGATCTGCCGTACCAGAGCTTGATCAACCTTTACCTGAGGGACTGCGCTGAGTCGCATAAGGACCTTAAGATTGAGTGGCACTAGCTGGGTAAGGTTATAAGCTTCTACAGGTGTGCCTAAACGGCGGCATTATTTTGCCGAATAGCCTCTTCCTGGGAATAGGCGTCGTTATGCCTAACTTAGAATCACCCCAGGTGGATTTTCTTCAAAACTGGTCGGTCGGGCCCAGACAAAAATGCGCAAAAAGGGGATGTCTATGGACTGGGAGTTATTAAATGGGATAACCGGTCTCATTAGTGCGGTGTGCGCCATCATCAGTGCTGGTTACTTTAGCTTTCATAAGGATGGGTCTGAAGAAACCGAGCCGAAAGCGGTCTTGAGTGCTCGGAAGTTGGCGTCATTCCTTGTGGCTTCTTCTGGTTGGGCACTGTGCTGTTTGAGCTTTCTATGGGTCTTTGAGCCCTTCGGGGGCATTCCTACGGACGACGAGTATCGGCAGTTTTATGGCGTAATTTTGGCTTTCCCCGCCTTTGTTGTCTTTAATTTCGGCTTGGGTCTTTTGAGGCCAGCTCAGAGTGATCAAAGCTCGGACGAGAGTGAATCGGCCGCTTCACAAAAGAAAAATTGATAAATAAGGAGAGAGGATGCAGGGGGAATGGTTCAAGTTGTTGGTGGATGGTGTTGAGAATGGTGAATGGGTGGTTGTCGCTGTAACTTTGTTTGTCGCTGCTTTGTCAAGCTTATATAGTATCGTCCGATATACTTTTAACCATAGGAATATGAAGGTGGCGAGCATCGAAGCCGCCTGGAAATCGGGGTATCTCGATGGTGAGAGCCAGGAAGCTTTGAGGAGGCAGGCCGCTGTTGAGCATTTTCAATTGGCTACGGGGATTCGCCTAGAGAAAGGGCCTCGCGAAGCCTTGATGAAAATTTATAACCGTAGCCCGGGTCGGGTTTCATTTGTTCATTTTAAGCGTGCGGCTCGGTTTGTTCGTTATACGATGGGATCGTTGGAGATTCATATAAGTTGTTTGGACCGATTCTTCCTATGGTTCGGTCTTTATGTGGGTGGTGGTTTGATCGTTCTTGGTGCCCCTCTGATACTGCTGTTTATTGCTTCGACGAAAGATCCATTGTCCGATATTCTAGGATCTATTTACATAGTTGTTTCAGCGAGTGTTCTTTTGCTGCAAGCGTTGCCCATCTTGTCGGCGGATAGAGTAAAAAAGGAGATGGCGTGTCAGGCAGTTCACGATTTGGAGGAATCCAGTTGATCTGGCTTTCCCGCGCAAGGGCATTCGTGACCCGGAGGGCGCGCGTAAGCCAGAGCTCAGCGACGTACATAGCCGACTTCTGAGCCTTCTTAATCATTCTGTGTTCGAAGGCTAGAAGGCGTTTATGAAGGGCCGCTGAAGGTGGAAGGGGATATCCCAAATGGGTATTGCCTTTTGCCTGAGCGATGCCAGGATTATCGACGAACCTTACGTATGGGACAGTGACGTCTATGTAAGCAAGCCGTCATTGTTTGATCGCTCGAACCCCGGGGAACCACCATGTCCGACTTCCAGCGCCTCAGCGACAAAGCGCGCGCCTTCGCCGAGGCGCGCGATTGGGACCAGTTCCATTCGCCCAAGAATCTGACCATGGCGCTGGGTGGCGAGGTGTCCGAGTTGCTGGACCTGTTCCAGTGGCTGACGGAGGCGCAGTCCTACGAGCTGACGCCGGAGCAGCATCGCGCGGCCGCCCATGAGATCGCCGATGTGCAGATCTACCTGCTGCGGCTGGCGGACAAGCTGGGCGTGGATATTCCCAGCGCGGTGGAAGAGAAGATGGCCATTAACGAAGCCCGTTATCCCGCCGATCAGGCGCGCGGGTCGGCGCGTAAGTACACGGCCTACCAGAGCAAGGACGACAACGGTTCATGATTGTTTATACCGCTAAGAAGAAGACGTTCATTGAAGACGTCCGCCTGAATCGCATTCATGAAAAGATTCTGCTCGAGTTTCGGCGCCGGCTGTCGCGCTCGGTGGCGGCCAAGGAGGTGGAGTCCTGGCGCCACTCTCTGCAGTTCATGTCCAACCTGATGCTGGACCAGGCGATTCCGGATGACGCCGGCGTTTCCCTGGAATACCACATCCCGCTGACCAGTAAGCGCATCGACTTCATTCTCAGCGGCGCCAACGAACAACGGCAGGAAACTGCTGTCATTGTCGAGCTGAAGCAGTGGCAGCAGGCCGAGCCGTTGCTGCACAAGGATGGCATTATCCGCACGCCGCTGGGCGGCGGCTGGCGCGAGACCAGCCATCCGTCTTATCAGGCGTGGACGTACGCGAGACTGATCAAGGATTACAACGAAACCGTTCGCGCCGAGTCCATCCGCCTGGTGCCCTGTGCCTACCTGCACAATATGGACGACGGCAGTGCGGTGAACGATCCGGTGTACGCGCCGCACACCAGCCAAGCGCCGGTGTTTATTTCCCGGGATGTGGAGCGGCTGGCCGATTTTCTCAAGCAGCATGTGCGCTACGGCGATGAGCGGGACCTGCTCTACCGCATTGAGAATGGCCGCATTCGCCCGTCGCGCAGCCTGGCGGATGCCGTGCTGACCATGCTTCAGGGCAACGACGCCTTCGTCATGATCGATGACCAGAAGGTGGCGTTCGAGACAGCGCTGGAGCTGGCCCACCGAGCGCAACAGGGTAAGCGGCAGGTGCTGATCGTCGAGGGCGGCCCGGGCACCGGGAAGTCCGTGCTGGCCATCAACCTGCTGGCCCGCCTTACCGACCGGGAGATCGCTGCCCAATACGTCTCACGCAACGCGGCGCCCCGGGCGGTGTACGAGGCTCAGCTCACCGGCTCGTTCAAGAAGAGCCGCATCAGCAATATGTTCCGTGGCTCCGGGTCGTTTATGGACGCTGCGCCGGACAGCTTCGGGGCGTTGCTGGTGGATGAGGCGCACCGCCTGAATGAGAAAAGCGGCCTGTATGGCAACCAGGGCGAGCATCAGATCAAGGAGATCATGCAGGCGGCGCGGCTGTCGGTGTTCTTCGTGGACGAGGCGCAGCGCGTCACCCTGAAAGACGTGGGCTCGCGGGCGGAGATTCGGCGCTGGGCGGAGCGCCTAGGCGCCGAGGTTACGGAGCTGAGTCTTGCCTCGCAATTCCGCTGCGGCGGCTCGGACGGGTATCTGGCGTTCGTCGATCAGTTACTGCAAATCCGCGATACCGCCAACGATGACGTCGAGTCCGTGGACTACGATATTCAAGTGGTGGACTCGCCGCAGGCGCTGCGCCAGGCGATCGTGTCGCGCAACGCCAACAACCGCGCACGGATGGTGGCCGGCTATTGCTGGGACTGGAAAAGCAAGAAAGACCCTGGCGCCATGGATATCGAACTGCCGGAGCACGATTTCGCCGCGCAGTGGAACCTGACCCGGGACGGCAGCCTGTGGGCCCTGGCGGAGCACTCGGTGGAGCAGATCGGTTGTATTCACACCATCCAGGGCCTTGAACTGGATTACGTGGGCGTGATCATCGGGCCGGACTTGATTGTGCGCGACGGCGAGATCCAGACCGATGGTCGCAAGCGCTCGTCCATGGACCGTTCGGTGCGGGGCATCCGGAAGCTCTACAAAGAGGACCCCGAGACGGCGAAGCGCGAAGCCGACGAGATCATCAAGAACACCTACCGCACATTAATGACCCGGGGAATGAAAGGCTGCTTCGTGTTCTGCACCGACCCGGAGACCAACGCCTGGTTCCGCGAACAGATCGCGACGCCCTCCGCCAACCCGGTGATGCGCGCGGCGGACTACGAGGCTCTGCCGTACCCGCTGCTGGACCCGGAGGAGGTGGTGCCGTTCGAAAACGCCCTGCCGGTCTATGACCTGGCCGTGGCCGCCGGCGAATTCAGCGATCCCCAGGCGGTGGAGGACTGCGACTGGATGCAGCTACCAAGCTGGCTGAAGCCGGAACAGGGCTATTTCGTCACCCGCGTGGTGGGTGAATCCATGAACCAGCGCATTCCCAGCGGCACCTGGTGCCTGTTCCGAGCCAACCCCGCCGGCACCCGTGAAGGCAAGATCGTGCTGGTGTCCCACCGCGACATCCAGGATGCCGACACCGGCGGGCGCTACACCGTAAAGCGCTACCACAGCGAGAAATCAGCGGACGACGACGGCCAGTGGTACCACACCCGCATCGTGCTGAAGCCGGAGAGCCGCCTGTTCGGCTACCGGAATATTGAGCTCACGGAAGATACGGCCAGCGATCTGCAGGTTATTGGCGAGTTCGTCACCACCTTGAGTTAGTAGATGGCTATCTCCTGTTTGGGGACGCAGGGGAATCTAGTTCAGGCCTTCGGTCGACCTCCGATGGGCTGCCTGGCGTCAGGCTGTTGCTCGGCATGTTGCGAGAAAGCTTACATAAATCATCCTTCCTGACTGACACCAGCTTCCGTTTTCGCGGGTTTCCCGTGGGCAATCTCAGAGCGATCCTGTCGGCCGATTCGTGGTGGCGAGTGCTCGGATTGCTGTTTCCCGACGTTTGTCGGGTATTTGGAATAATATCCATTATCGTAGTTGAGTTGCGATTAAAGGGAGTTTTCTAAATTGCATGCTATTTGGGAAAGGCGTATAAATCGTAGTATGACTACGCCAAAACGAAATAAACTAAATGCTCTCTACACCCGGCTTGAGCCCGGGACGCCGCTGATGTCGGAGGACCTGTCGGCGCTAGGCATTTCCGCCGATCTGGCGGTGCATTACGTGCGCGCCGGCTGGCTCACGCGGCTGGCGCGTGGCGTCTATTGTCGCCCCAACGACACCCTGGCGCTGGGGCCCTGCTTGGTGCTGCTGGAGCGCCGCTTTACGGGGCTGCACGCGGGGGGCAAAACGGCGCTCGATTGGTATGGCGTGCGCCAGTACGTCGCCCAGCAGCCAGTGCTGCACCTGTATGGCTGGCAGTCCGGTCAGCTGCCCGCTTGGTTTACTGATCGCTTCCCTGCGGAGTATCACCGGAAGCGGCTGTTTGATGAGCGGCCTGAGGCGTTGCGGCAGGTGAGGCCGTTTGAGGGAGAGGCCGGCGCGCCACGGGTTTCAGTGCCGGAGCGCGCCTTGCTGGAAATGCTCAGCGAGGTGGGCGTGCGCCAACCCCTACAGGAGGCTCGCGAGTTGGTGGAAAGCAGCTACAGCCTGCGGGCCCGGGTGCTGCAGGACCTGTTGGAACACTGCACGAGCGTGAAGACCGTGCGGCTGTGCTTACAGCTCGGCCGCGAGGGTGAATTACCCTGGGCGGCGAAGCTTGATCCCACCAAGCTGCCCACCGGCAGCGACCGGCCCTGGGTGTCCCGGTCCGGCGACGGCCTGTTGGTGCTCAAGCCATGAAGTCCGTTTACCTCGACACCGCCCGTCTGCTCACTCAGGTGGCGCCTTTGGTGTTCGTCGATGACACCTTTGCGTTGAAGGGCGGCACGGCGATCAACCTGTTCGTCCGTGATATGCCGCGCTTGTCGGTGGATCTCGACTTGGTATTTCCCGACCACACGTTGCCGCGCAAGGAGGCGCTGGGGAAGATCAACGAAGCGATCCGTCAGTCGGCGGAACGGTTGGAGAAACAGGGCTTTCAGGTCCACATCCCCAAAGCTGACGCCGGCGAGACCAAGTTGCTGGTGCGGAGTGGGTCCATCGAAGTGAAGGTGGAGACCAACTTCGTGATGCGCGGCACGGTGAAACCGGTACAACAAGCCTCGCTGACGGCTGCGGCCAGCGACGGTCTGCTCGCCGATTTGGATATCCCGGTAGTGTCACTGGAAGACCTCTACGCCGGCAAGCTGGTCGCCGCGATGGATCGCCAGCATCCCCGCGACCTGTTCGATGTGATGCAGCTTTTCGACCATGAAGGGATTACGCCGGGCATCCGTCGCGCCTTTGTGGTGTACCTGGCCAGCAACAACCGGCCGATTCATGAGGTGCTGTTTCCTCAATTCCGAGATATCCAGCACGATCACACCCACAACTTCGACGGCATGACCGCTGAACCGGTGTCGCTGGACGATTTGTTGGCGACCCGGGAACGGTTGGCGTGGGAGCTGCAGCAGGGCTTGGACGACAACGAACGGCGATTCCTGCTGTCCCTGGTGTCCGCTGAACCCGAGTGGCCCCTGCTGGGCATCGATCACCTTGATCAACTGCCGGCCATCCGCTGGAAGCTTCAGAACCTGGCGAAGCTGGAAAAGCATAATCCAAAAAAGTTTGCCGAGCAGGCGGAGGCGTTGGCGGAGCGGCTGGACGCCATCGATTGATCCCCCGCGATGGTGTGAAATGCGTTGTTGGATTCGCGTCTGGCTAAAGTTTATATAGCACCGGAAATGCTCACTATTAGTGACCAAAAGGCAGTTTCTATAAACCGCCCTCTGTTTGTGTGAGTCAGCCCCTAGCGGCTCGCATCCGGCCGCGCCTCCACACTCACCATCATGCTGCGCTCCAGCAGCCAGCCGCGCAGGCGGCGGGGCAGCAGGTTGGTGTAGACGGCCACCTTGTTGAGCAGGCCGGGCACGTACACCACCTTGCCGGCGTACATGGCGTCCACGCAGAGTTTGGCGACTTCGGCGGCCGTCATGATGCCGGTTTGTTTCTTTACGGTCTGGCCGGCCTGGTCCAGGAAGGGCGTCAGCACGCCGCCGGGGCAGGCCGCGGTGACGCTGATCGGGCTGTCGCGCAGCTCGTAATCCAGCACTTCGGTGAAGAACCGCACATAGCCCTTGGTGGCCGAGTAGGTGGCGTAGCGGGGTGTGGGCAGGATGCCCGCCAGGGACGCGATATTGAGCAGGTAACCGGGCTGGCCGTGGGCCTGGGCGCGCTTGATAAAACCGTGGCTGAGGGTGGTGAGCGCGGTGACGTTGAGGTCGATGTCCCGCTGCAGGCCCGCCAGATCCTGTTCGGCGAAGGGCGCCCAGAAGCCGGTGCCGGCGTTGTTGACCAGGACGGTGAGGATGTCGTTGTGCTGGGCGAGGGTGGCGTCCACGTCATCGAACAGCGCTCCCAGGCTCTGCCGGTCGGCCAGGTCGCAGGCCAGGGCCGTGGCGGTGATGCCATGGCTGGCGGCCAGTTCACCGGCGAGTTTGTCCAGCAGCTCTTTGCGGCGGGCGACCAGTATCAGATTCAGGCCACGCGCGGCCAGTTGCCGTGCGATGTCTTCGCCAATGCCACTGGAGGCGCCGGTGATCAGTGCGGTGCTCATGCGTGCTTCCTCGAATCGGGTGGGGTGGCAAACCAAGCCTGCCACTATGCCGTGCCCCGAACGTGAAAGGCATTGGCCTGAAAGTACAGCCTGGAAGACACCAGTGCGCATGACCGACCGGCATGCCGGGGAGGATCAAGCTCGCCGGGCCCCGACCAGCGCGAACACCGTCCCCTGAGGATCAAAGCCTTTGACGATAAAGTCGCCACCGGGGATTTCATCCGGGCCGTGAAGGATTTGCCCGCCGTTATCGGTGATCGCCTTAATGGCAACGTCGATGTCGGCGACGCGGAAGTAGTAGTGCCACATCGGCACCGGCATGTCGTCCAGCTTGGGCATGATGGCGCCGATCACGCCGTTGTGGCGGATGAACTCGTAGGCGCCCATCGGGCCCATGTCCATTTCGCCGTCCTTGGCCCAGCCAAACGCCTCGAAGTAAAACGCCTTCGCCGCTTCGGGGTCGGTGGTGGCCAGTTCGTTCCAGGCGCAGTGGCCCACCCGCGGGCGGTCGGACGCGAACGCCAGGCTGGTGTCGTCGCTGCTGCCCCGCATCACATAGAAGGGCGTGCCCTGCGGGTCGCTTACCATGGCGAGGCGGCCCACGTCGGGAATATCCGTGGCGGGCATCTGCACGTTGCCGCCCAGGGCGGTGACCGTCGCCACGGTCCGGTCGACGTCGTCGACGCCGATATAGCCCAGCCAGACCGGCCTGGCGCCGCCTTGTTTCATGTCTTCGCTGAGCGGCATCAGGCCGCCGATGGCGCGCCATTCGCCGGTGTCCTCGTCGCGGGCGTGAAGAAGGCGGTAGTCCACGCCGGGCTGGCCGCTGTCGGTGACCCGCCAGCCGAGTATCGCGCTGTAGAAGTGCTGGGCGACGTCCGCGTTGTCGGTGCACAGTTCGTACCAGATAAATTCGCCGTGTTGGTTGGGCATGGTTCGCTTCCTATCGGTTGTGTACCCGATAGTCGATCCGGCCGATCAAGAATCGACTGCGTGAAGTTCTGTTCTTGTCTGCTCTTAATATGGTCTATAAACTAATCATGGATTCTCTTTAAGGTTTATTAATAGATCATGACTAAGCCTGATAGCCGCCCTTATTCCCGCTATAGTCGCGAAGCCGCCCAGCTTCTAGGCCGGCTGATTCGTCGTGCGCGCATCGAGCAGGGACTCACCGCCGAGGCCCTGGCGGAGCGCGCCGGAATCTCGCGCGGGCTGGTGCAGCGTATTGAGAAGGGTGAGATGGGCTGCGCCATTGGCGCCGTGTTCGAGGTGGCGGCGATTGTCGGGGTGCCGTTGTTCGAGGCCTCGCCAGCGGAGTTGGCGTCCCGGGTGGCGGAGGCGGAGTACACCCTGCGGCTGCTGCCCCGGTCGGTGCGGACGTCCGACAAGGATGTGAAGGATGATTTCTAACGATCACGAAGCCTACGTTTGGGTGTGGCTGTCGGGGCGCACCGAGCCGGTGGTGGCGGGGCGCCTGTACCGGCACGGGGCGCGTCTGGCCTTCAATTATGGCCGGAGCTACTTGGACCGTCCTGACGCTATGCCGCTGTACTTGCCTGAGTTGCCTTTGCAGCGAGGCGCTATAGCGACTTTGCCTGGTCTGTCGATGCCGAGCTGTCTGCGTGACGGTGCGCCGGACGCCTGGGGCCGGCGGGTGGTTCTGAATCGATTGCTGGGCAATCCGGGGCGCGATACCGATCCTGGCCGGCTCGACGAACTCACCTATCTGCTGAACTCCGGATCGGACCGTCCAGGAGCGCTCGATTTTCAACACTCCGCGACAGAGTACGTATCGCGCCAGCCCGGTGGGGCAACCTTGGAACAACTGCTGGAAGCGGCGGCTTTGGTGGAGGCGGGTAGATCTTTACCGCCGGCGCTGGATCAGGCGCTGTTTCATGGCAGCTCCCTGGGCGGTGCCCGGCCCAAGGCGGAGATCGAAAGTGGGGACCGAAAATACATCGCCAAGTTCTCCTCCAGCACCGATACCTACAATGTGGTGAAGGCGGAATACGTGGCGATGCGTTTGGCGGCGGACCTGGGGCTGCAGGTTGCCCCGGTGCATCTGAAACGGGTCGCGGGTAAGGATGTGCTACTGGTCGAGCGTTTCGATCGTGAGAAAGCAGGTGATGGCTGGACCCGCAAAGCAATGGTGTCCGCCCTGACTCTGTTCGAGTTGGACGAGATGATGGCGCGCTACGCCAGCTACGAGACCCTGGCCGAGATCATTCGCCACCGCTTCACCGAGCCTACGGTTACCCTGCGCGAGCTGTTCGGGCGACTTGTCTTCAGCGTGCTCTGTGGCAACACCGACGATCACGCCCGCAACCATGCCGCGCTTTGGAATGGTGATTCACTCACGCTCACACCGGCCTACGATATCTGTCCTCAGGCACGGACCGGCAACGAGGCGTCGCAGGCGATGTTGATCGACGGAGACCGGCGCCTCAGTAACCTCAATGTCTGCCGTGGGGCGGCGAGACATTTTCTGCTGTCCAACGATGGCGCCAACGAGATCATAGGCGAGCAGATCGCCGGTATCCGCGAAAAACTTCCGGCTGTGATGGAAGAAGCGGAACTCAGCGAGGTGGATCGCCGACTGGTGAGCCAGCGAATGTTTCTGAACCCGGCGGTGTTTGAGAGCGTGGACTGAAGCGGGTAATCCACACCCCATAGCCCACGGCCACCACACCCAGCCCGCCACCCAGCAGGCACACACCCAGCCAGCCGTAGTGCTGGTAGGCGGCGGCGGAGCCCAGCGAGCCCAGGGCGCCGCCGACGAAGTATAGGAACATGTAGCCGGAATTCAGCCGGTTCCGGGCGGCCTCGTCCAGGCTGAAGACCATGTTCATGTTAGTGATGTGCACCGCCTGCAGCGCCAGGTCCAGCAGCACGATGCCGGCGACCAGGGCGATCAGGGAATAGCCGCCCAGCCCCAGCAGCCCCCAGGATACCAACAGCGCCACCACGCCCAGCACCGTAAGCCGGGCGCCGTGGCCCCGGTCGGTGAGTACGCCGGCGTGGCGGGCGGAGAGCGCGCCCATGGCGCCGGCCAGGCCGAACAGGCCGATGGTGGCGTCGGAGTAGGACCAGGGCTCGCTGGACAGAAAGAAGGCCAGCGAGGTCCACAGCACGCTGAACATGGCGAAGATCAGGCAGCCCAGCAAGGAGCGTTGACGGTGCAGCGGGTAGCGGGCGAACTGGGCGAATACGGAGCCAATCAGCTGCCCGTAGTGCATGCGGGTGGTCGGGGCGTAGCGGGGCAGGGCGCGCCACAGGGCCAGGGTGTTGAGCAGCATGAGCGCGGCCGCCACCCAGTAGACCGTGTGCCAGTCGCCCAGGCTGGACAGGGCGCCGGCCACGGTGCGGGCCAGCAGGATGCCCATCAGCAGGCCGCTCATCACCGTGCCCACCACCTTACCGCGCTGCGCCACCGGGGACAGGGTGGCGGCGAACGGCACCAGCACCTGGGCCACCACGGAAAACGCGCCGGTGATGGCGGTGCCGATCAGCAGGGCGGCCAGGGACCCGGCGGTGGCGCTGACCAACAGGCCGGCGGTGGCGAGCAACATCATGGTGACGATCAGGCGCCGGCGCTCCACCAGGTCGCCGAGCGGCACCAGCAGGATCAGGCCCAGCGCGTAGCTGGCCTGAGCCACGGTGACGATGATGCCGGCTTTGGCGTAGGACAGGCCAAGCTGGTCCGAGATGGTGTGCAGCAGCGGTTGCGCGTAGTAGTTGCTGGCGACCACCAGGCCGGTGGTGGTCGCCAGCAACAGAATTAGCCAGGTGCTGAGGGCGGAATCGGTGGTGCGCTCGGCGTGCCTCATGGTGTCTCCTTGGGTGAGGCCGGGAGTGTCGGCCACTCGCTGCCATGGGGCAAATGCATTGTTATGATGCCAGCCATCGCTTTTTGAGATGTTGGTAACCGCTTTCCGATTCAGCCTCCGCCGTCGCGCCGCCTTCACGCAGTCACCCTGCTATAGTGGCGGCCCCACAACAAAAAGCCCGGCGAACGCCGGCGGCAAAGGGAGAGAGATTACGTGTTCAACCACATCATGATCGGTTCCAGCGACATCGAACGTTCCAAGCGTTTCTACGACGCGGTACTCGGCGTGCTCGGCGCCGGCGAGCCAATCCGTAACGAAACCCCTGCCGGGGTCATCCGCTTGTTCTATCGCCACGACGGCAACACGCTGGCGATCAGCCAGCCCATCAACGGCAAAGCGGCCACCGGCGCCAACGGCGGCACCATCGGCTTCAAGTGCGAGTCGCCGGAGCAGGTGAAAGAGCTGCACGACGTGGCGGTGGCCCACGGTGGCACGTCCGTGGAGGACCCGCCGGGCCTGCGCGAAAGCGCCATGGGCGCCATGCATCTGAGCTACGTGCTGGACCCGGACGGCAACAAGCTTTGCGGGCTGTATCGCGTTAAGTAAGGCGATCCCACCCTGTTCGCTATCCGGTCGGATGGCTGCCATGCTGATGTGATTTGCAGCACAGGGAGTTGTCCGCTATGGAGGCGATCTTTTTCAACGGGTGGTCGGTATTGGGCCGCACGCTGCTGATCGGCGTGCTGGCCTATATGTCGCTGGTATTCATGTTGCGGGTGTCCGGCAAGCGGACGCTGGCGAAGATGAACGCCTTTGATCTGGTGGTCACGGTGGCGATCGGCTCGACACTGGCGACCATCGTGTTGAGCAAGAGCGTGGTGCTCGCGGAGGGCTTGCTGGCCCTGGCGCTGCTAATCGGCATGCAGTTCGCCATTTCCTGGTCGAGCACCCGCATGCCGTGGCTGCGCCGGATAGTGACCGGCGAGCCGCGCCTGTTATTACGCGACGGGACCATGCTCGACGACGCTCTGCGCGACGCCCGGGTGACTCGCGAAGAAGTGCGCGCGGCGGTGCGCGCCGCCGGCATCGGCGCCCTTGACGACGTCGCCGCCGTGGTGCTGGAAACCGACGGCTCCTTCAGCGTGATCGCCGGTAAATCCGGCGCCGCCCTGTCCAGCCTGGACGGCGTCAGATAGCACCGGCCGCCGCTTAAAACCGGTCCGCCCGATAGGGCGCCATATCCACTTCCGTCGTTTCCCCATCCATCATCTGCCCGAGCAACTTGCCGGTAATCGGCCCCATCGTGAAGCCTTGATGCCCGTGCCCGAAGGCCAGCCACAGCCCGGGCAGGTCGGGGGCCGGGCCGATCACGGGCTTCATGTCCGGCGTGCAGGGGCGGGCGCCCATCCAGGGTTGCGGGTCGAGGCGCTCGCCCAGGGGGAAGAGCGTGCGGGCGACGGCTTCGGCGGCGGCCAGTTGCTGGTAGTGGGGCTGGGCGTTGTGGCGCGCCAGCTCGGCGCCGGTGGTGAGGCGGATGCCGGCGCGCATCGGGGCGAGCAGGTAGCCGGTTTCGGAGTCCATCAGCCAGTGGCGCAGGCGGGCGTTGTTTTGGGCGCCGTAATGCATGTGGTAGCCGCGTTTGACGAACAGCGGCACATGCAGGCCTTGCTGGTCGAGCCATGGCGCGGACCAGGGGCCGAGGGCCAGCACCACCTGCTCGGCGGCGATAGTCTCGCCGCCGACCGTGGCCCGCCAGCCGCCGCCGCTGCGTGACAGCGTTTCCAGCGGCGCCTGGATAACGTGCCCGCCCTGTTGCTGAAAGTGCTCGGCGTAGGCGGCCACCAGGGCGCCGGGGTCGGTGGCGGTCCAGGGCTGGGTCCAGTGGATGGCGCCGGCGAGACCAGCGGCCAAGTCCGGTTCTTCTTCAGCGAGCGCGGCGCTGTCCAGCACGCGATAGGTGACGTCGTACTCGATGGCGTCCTGTTCGGCTTGCCGGCCTTCCGCGTCCAGTGCTTCGGCGGTGCGGAACACCTCCAGGTAGCCGTCCTGACGGACCAGATCCCCGGCGCTGGCGGCGTCGATCATCTCCGCGTGCGCGTCCCGCGCCCGGGTGATCAGCGCCGCGTATTCCGGAACGATGTGCGCGTAGCGCTCCGGCGCGGAATTGCGCCAGTACTGAAACAGGGGCAGGGCGGCGCGCACCATGCCGTAGGGCTGGTAGCGGATATCCACCTGCCGGTTGGGCAGCACCCGGGTCAACGTCGCCAGATCGCGGGGAAAGCGGTAGGGCCGCACGGCCTCGCGCTGAATAATCCCGGCGTTGCCGAACGAGGTCTCGCGCCCTGGCGCGTTGCGGTCCACCAGGGTGACCCGGTGGCCGCGTTGCAGCAGGTGCCAGGCGGTGCAGACGCCGACCATGCCGGCGCCGAGAACCAGAATGTCGCGGGCCATGTTCGCTCCTGTTGTGGATCACCAGGAGACCATAGAAGGCCGGCCCGGCACTAGCGTCTTCGTCCGGTTGCCCATCAGCCGGTGCCGGCGTTTCAATGACGGTCATCGCTGCCCGTGATCGCGAAGGAGTGTTGATATGGAGACGGCGTTACAGAACCGGCTGGAGCGGACGCTACGCGAACAAGCGCCCGGCCTGTTCCATTTCCCGGAGATCTACGGCCAGGGCTGGAGCGGGCTGTATATCGGTGACCGCGTTAAGCTCGGCAACGACTTTCTAAGGCTGGTCCGGCAAGGCCGTTTCGAGGGCATCGAGGACACCGGGGAAAAGAAGGACGGCGGTCGCGTCTACCGCAAGCTGAGATGATGTCGAGACCGTGACGGTGCCGGTTGACAGCGAACCGTGTTCTGGCGATCTTCGGATCATCCGACCAACCGAACGGCTGTAATGGACGATGGCTAGCAAAGACACCCGATCTCAGTTCAGCGCGCGATTGCTCCGCCCGAAAAAGCCGGCTGACGGCGAAGAGTGGGCCTTCGTGGTGCTCCCCAAGGACGCCAGTGCGAAGCTACCGCGACGCGGTCGAACCTCCGTGGACGGCACCCTCAACGGCAAAGGCTTCAAGGCTTTGTTGCTGGAGCCGGATGGCCAGAAAAGTCATTGGCTGAGAATCGATCCCAAGCTGCAGCGCGCCGCGAAGGCCACCCCGGGCGACGTCGCCGAGCTTGAGATCACACCCGTGGCGCAGGAGCCAGAACCGGAGGCGCCCGCGGATTTGCGTGAGGCGTTAAAGACCTCTCCGGAAGCTCTCGCCACTTGGGAGGCCACCACTACGTTGGCCCGCGTGGATTGGATTCATTGGGTGGTTACCGCCAAGCAGGCGAAGACGCGCGCCAAGCGGATCAACGACGCCTTGGACAAGCTGGCGTCCGGCGAAAAGCGGGTGTGTTGTTTCGATCCGTCGGGGTTTTACAGCAAGGCGCTCAGCGCGCCGGACGCGCTGGATCAGTGATGTAACCCCTTATGCCGGAAGCCGCGCGATCACCTTGATTTCGAAATCGAAGCCGGCCAGCCAGTTCACGCCCACGGCGGTCCAGTTGGGGTAGGGGGCTTCCGGGAAGACCTCGCTTTTCACCTTCAAAACCGTGTCGAACTGTTGCTCCGGGTCGGTGTGGAAACTGGTCAGGTCCACGATGTCATCCAGGCTGGCGCCGGCGGCGGCGAGCACGGCCGTGAGGTTGTCGAACGCGAGCCGGACCTGTTTTTCGAAGTCCGGTTCCGGCGAGCCATCTTCGCGGCTGCCCACCTGGCCGGAGACGAACAGCAGGTCGCCGGAGCGGATCGCCGCGGAATAGGCATTGATGTCATAGAGGGCCTGGCGGCCGGCGGGGAAAATCGCGTCACGCTTGCTCATGGTGTCACTCCTGTTTAGTGGTTAGGATACGAGGCGTATGTGAATTTAATCAGACATACGCCACGTATGTCAATTTATATACGCAGCGTATGTTATTCCAACTCAGTCAGAGGAGGTCCCAGTGGCCGCAAAACGACGGGCGCAGATGGTGGAAGAAACCCGGGCCAAGCTGATCCAGGCGGCCCGGAAGGCGTTCGCCACCAAGGGGTACGCGGCGTCCTCCATGGACGACCTGACCGCCGACGCGGGCCTGACCCGGGGCGCGCTCTACCACAATTTCGGTGACAAAAAAGGTTTGCTGCAGGCGGTGATCGACCAGATCGACGGGGAAATGCTGACCCGAATGCAGGCCGCTCGGGAGCGGGCGGGGAGCACTTGGCAGGGCTTCATCGACGAAAGCATCGCCTATATGGAGATGGCGCTGGAACCCGAGATTCAGCGTATCATGCTGCTGGATGGCCCGGCAGTGCTGGGTGATCCGTCGCAATGGCCGAACCAGAATGCCTGCCTGCGCACCACCATGGGCACGATCCAGGCGCTGATCGACGCCGGTACCGTGCGGCCGGTGGATGCGGAAGCCGCCGGCCGACTGCTCAATGGCGCGGCGCTCAACGCCGCGCTCTGGATCGCCGCCGCCGACCACCCCCACGCGATTTTCCCCAAGGCGGTGGAGGCGTTCCGGTATCTCGCGGAGGGCCTGTTGCGTCAGGAATAGTGCCCCTGGCCCGGTCATGTTCCCGGCGCACGGGTTACGGCACTATAGGCGATGATTGATCCCCGTTTGGAGAGACAAAATAATGATAATTCTTATTCTCGGTTTGCTGCTGTTTCTTGGTATTCACTGCGTCGGCTTCTTCCCGGAATGGCGGCAGCGCCGCGTCAATGGCATGGGCCTCTTGCCCTGGAAAGGCCTCTACAGCCTGATCGCTCTGGCCGGCTTCGTGCTGATCGTGCTGGGCTTTCAACGGGCCCGGCTGGACCCGGTGGTGTTGTACGCGCCGCCGGCGTGGCTGGGCCATCTCAATGCGCTGTTCACCCTGATCGCCTTCATCCTGCTGGCCGCCGCCTATGTGCCCGGCAACCGTATTCGCGCCCGCCTCGGCCACCCCATGGTGGTGGCCGCCAAGGTCTGGGCGTTCGGCCACTTGCTGTCCATCGGCCTGTTGCACGACGTGGTGCTGTTCGGTGCTTTCCTGGTGTGGGCGATCGTGGCCTTCGCCAAACTGCGCCGCCGTGACCGCGCCCAGGGCGTCACCTACGCGCCCGGTACTCTCAAGGGCGACGTGATCACGCTGGTGGTGGGCGTGGTGGCCTGGGCGCTGTTCGCGTTCTGGCTGCATGGCGCCCTGATCGGCGTGCGCCCGTTCGGCTGAGAGGACGGGCCGTGAACGACAACGAGCTGAAAGCCCTGTTTGACCAGATGGCGCCGGGCTACGACAAGCAGTGGGAAAGAACCGCGCCGATCAACCAATGCCTGTACTTCCTCCTGGAGTCCGTGTTCGCGGCGTTGCCTGAGGACGCCAGGATTCTTTGCGTGGGCGCCGGCACCGGCAGTGAGATGCTGCATCTGGCCCATCGCTTTCCCGGCTGGCGGTTCACCGCGGTGGAGCCGGCCGCTGCCATGCTGGAAGTATGCCGGCGCCGCGCCGGCGAGGCGGGCATCGCCGACCGGTGCGAATTCCATGAAGGCTACCTGGATTCGTTGCCGGCCGGCGCGCCCTACCATGCCGCCACCTGTTTCCTGGTGTCGCAGTTTATTCTGGATCAAACGGCGCGCTCGGCGTTCTTCGAAAGGATCGCCGAGCGATTGGTGCCGGGTGGCATGCTGGCCAGTTCGGATTTGTCCACCGAGCAGGACGCACCAGGTTACGACGATTTGCTACGCGTCTGGCAGCGTGCCACCTCGCCCGCGGAGGTCACCGACGAAGGGCTGCGCCGGATGAAAGCCACCTACGCCAAAGACGTGGCCGTGCTGCCGCCCGCCGAGGTCGCCGCGATTCTGCAGGCCGGTGGCTTCGAAGCACCGCGAACCTTTTTCCAGGCCGGCTTGATTCGTGCCTGGTTCACCCGCCGCCGGTAAAAGACCGCAAGCAGATCAACGACCAGACGGCTTAGCGGTCGCATTGGCTCGTAGAAATAAATGTGTATTTAATAAGCGCTGGGGGATGCCGTTGCGCGTTCGTTAAGGCAGATACATCAAGGAAGAAACACATGGGCCAATGGAAGTACCTGGCGCTGGCCGCGCTATTATCGGGCTGTGCCTCGCAACCGGCGGAGGTCGCGTCTTTTCAATGCGCCGAAGGCGTTTCCCTGGAGGAGTGTCGCATTAATTGCCTCCGGCACTTCGCCACGGAAGATCCGGGTTTCCAGCGCTACGACGCCAATGGCTGGCTGGTGGCGGTGAAGATGACCGACAAAGATCGCTGGCTATGGGTATTTACGCCGCCGTCGCATCCGGCGCATCCCGCCGTGATTCGCCGTTCCCTGTTCTGGTTTCCGACTGCGTCCCGGATCGAAACCGACGTGCTTTGTGGTTTTGAGGACGAGGCCCGGTGCCAGGCGTTTCTCGAGGAGGTGTCCCGGAATAATGACGCTATTCGCGAGATGGGGTACCCGGAGGAGTGGGCCTATTACATGCACGAGGTCATTCAGACGCTGCGCGACGTGGAGTGGGGCGCCTAGCGCCCCGACAGGTCTGCGGCCTGCCATTACCCGCGCCGGGCGACCGCCCGGACTTTGCCACTAGGCCCACCACCACAGTAGAAGCTGCCGTTGCCGTCGTAGGTCAGCCCGGATACATGAACGCCTTCGGGCATGTCGATGCGCTCCAGCACTTCGCCGGTCTCCGAATCAATGTGCCGCAGGTCGGCGTCTTCGCCTTCCCAGGTGCCGTGCCAGAGTTCGTCGTTGATCCAGGTCACGCCGGTGACGAAGCGGTCGGATTCCAGAGTGCGCAGTACCGCGCCGGTTTCCGGGTCCACTTGATGGATCTTTCGTTTCCGGTACTGGCCGACCCACAGCGAGCCTTCCGCCCAGGCCATGCCGGAGTCCTCGCCGTTGCCGGGGGCCGGCAGGCTGGCGAGTATATCGCCGGTCTTCGGGTCGATTTTGTGGATCTGCTTTTCGGCGATCTGGTAGAGGTGCGTGCCGTCGAAGGCGGTGCCGGCGTCCGCCGCCACGTCCAGTGTTTTTTGTATTTCACCGCTGGCCGGGTCCAGCGCCTGGAGTTTGTCGCCGGTGGCGAGCCAGACGTAACGGCCGTCGTAGTCCACGCCGCCCACCGTTGACGCGCCGGGGAAGGGGCCGTACTCGCGGGTGATCCGTGCTTGTGATCGTTTCATGGTGATGTCCTCCTTGTAGGTTCAAGCCATCCTAGCCGCCTGGCAGCGGGGCGGTGAGTAACAAGGTTGTCGTGAAACCGAGCACCGGTGACGCCACCCAGCGGCGCGCGCGGCCTTGCCCTACGGCCTCCACTTTGCCGGCATCCGCCAGGGCGTCCAGTGCCCGTTGTACGGTGCGCTGGCTGGTGCCGAGCGCCAGCGCCAGGGCGGAGCTGGACCAGGCTTCACCGTCGGACAGAAACGCCAGTATCGCCGCGTGCTTGTCTTCCACCGGCCGGGCCAGCACGGCGACGTCGCCGGTCAGCGGCGCCAGCTTGAAGCCATGTCGGGTGGCGTGCAGCCGGGCGAGCGGGCGTAGCGCTTGGCGCAGCCGGCCGATCTCAACGCGCAGGCGGGCGCGGTGGGAGTTGTCCACCTGGCGCAGGCGAAAGGCGCGCTCGATCAAGGTGTCGCGGCGGGCGTCGCCGGGCCAGGCTTCGGCCAGCGTGCGCGCCAGGGTGAATAGCACCGGCCGTGTCGCCAGTTCGATAACGGTGCCGGCCTGGCGCACGCTGTAGCGGCAGGCGTCCGCTACCAGGGTGGGGGACGCGAACAGCGCTTCCACTTCTTCAAGCCGCACCGGTCTGTCCTGATCGTGCGTTACCAGCCGCGCGGCCGGCGCCTGCAGTACCCGGGCGGTTTTGTACACTTCGTTGATTAACGCGGCAATGCCCGAGTGCCGCGCTGCTTGCCCGGCGTGGCCCAGGGCCGTGCGTGCGGTACGGGTGTCGAGCCGGCGCAGGGCAATACCGGCGACGGCCAGTTCGTGGGTGGCTTGCAAGGCAGGGGGTAAGACGTCGGGGTTCAGTGTCTTGAGCTCTTGCTCGGCGTCGTCGAGCCGGCCGATCAGCAGCAGGCGGTGAATCGTTAGGTAGCGCGCGTGCGCGGCGTTCACGGTATCGCCGTGGCGCTGCAGTGTTGCCCGGGCCTCGTCCAGCGCCCCGGACGGCGCGTGCAGATCGCGGGCGGCGAGCGCCACCTCTGCTTCGGCGACCACACAGCGGGCGCGGGCCATCGTTTCCTTTGGCGTGAAGGCCCGCGCCGCGCGCCGCAACAGAGCCCGGGCGCTGACCAGGTCGCCGAGCTGCGCCATGGCGATGCCGCGCAACGCCAATGCCGGTGCGTCGTCTCTTAGCGAGACATGGTTCAGCGCCTGCAACGGATCGCCGCCGGCCAGGGCTCGTGCCGCCGCTGAAATCAGCGAATCCATAGGGGTGCCACCATTCATCTCAGGCTGTTATAACCACTCTGAGTCTAGCAGTGTTGAACGAACGAGTGGCACGCGGGGCTAAACAATGAAAGTGAAACGCATCATGGCCAACACGGCCACTTCCGATCTGGAAAAAGCCGACCGCTTTTACGGCGACATCCTCGGCCTGGAACTGTTGATGGACCACGGCTGGTTCCGTACCTATGGTTCCCATGAAACGATGAGCGTGCAGGTCAGCTTCGGGGCCGAGGGCGGTTCCGGGACACCGGTCCCCGATTTATCCATTGAGGTTGATGACCTGGAAGAGGCTCTGGCCCGGTTCAAAGAGGCGCGCATAGCCATCGAGTACGGGCCGGTCAGCGAGCCGTGGGGTGTGCGCCGGTTCTTTGTTCGCGACCCGTTCGGCGAGCTTCTCAATATTCTGCAGCACGAGTAAGCGCTCTTAAATTTAAGTAAAACACGCCGCAAAAGCCGACCAATTCTGTGTTCTCCATTGAGTATTACGCTCTACTGATTGTTTGTATGAAGATTTTGGGATCGTTTGCCTATGGATCGGCACCGAAAGGCGCTGGCGGCGCTGCCTGCCCTGCTCGCGGCATTGTTGCTGTCGGCCTGTGCCGGCTTGCCGTCGTTGGAGCAGCGCTCGTCGACCCACTCGCTGAGCAAGGCCGAGGCGGCTGAAACGGCACTTGGCCAGCTGATCGAGCCGTTGACCGACGTACATCCCGGTAAGTCCGGGGTGCACCTTCTGGTCAGCCCTCATGATGCATTCGAGGCGCGCACCCGCCTGGCGGAAGCCGCAGAGCGTACGCTTGATATCCAGTCCTATATCTGGCGGATGGACGAGACCGGCATGATGTTGTTCGATGCGCTCCGCAAGGCCGCGGATCGGGGCGTGCGGGTGCGTTTGATGCTGGATGACTACAATACGTCGGGCATGGATGCGTTGCTGGCGGAAATCAACGCGCATGAAAACATTGAAGTGCGTCTGTTCAATCCGTTCACGGTACGCACGCCGCGCTGGTGGCAGCTCTTGACCGATCTGCCGCGCATCAATCGGCGCATGCACAACAAAACGTTCACCGTCGACAATTCAGTGACCATTCTGGGCGGGCGTAATGTAGCCGACGAGTATTTCGGCGCCACCGATACGCTGTTCACCGATGTCGACGTGCTGGCGCTGGGGCCGGTGGTCAACCAGGTCTCGCAATCGTTCGATCGCTACTGGCACAGTGAGTCGTCCTACCCTGCGGAGCTGATTCTCGAGCCGGCACAGGATGGCCCGCCGCCGGGCCGGCGTGAAGCCGGGTCGGACAGCTACCAGAAGCGGCTCGGCGACAGAGACCCCGTCGATGCGATCCGTGATCGTGATATCGCGCTGTGCTGGGCCAGCACCGAGTTGGTCGTGGACCCTCCGACCAAGGGGCTGGGCGAGGCGAACGACGACGAATTGATCCTGGCGCAGTTGCGGCAGGCGGTTGGCGTTCCCCAATCGCGCCTGACGATGATCTCCTCGTACTTCATCCCCACCGAAGAGGGGGCCGACGCGATGGTCGAACTGGCGCGCCGGGGGGTGCGCGTGCGGGTGCTGACCAACTCCATGGCCGCCACCGACGAGGCGTTGGTGCACTCCGCCTACGCCAAATGGCGTGACGATCTGTTGCAGGGCGGTGTGCGGCTGTACGAGATGGAGCGTGGCGGCGACGGCGCCTCGGAGCGCAACATCACCACCGGACCCTACGGCAGTGCCAGCTCCACGCTGCACGCCAAGACCTATGCGGTGGACGATCAACTGGTGGTCGGCTCCTTCAATGCCGACCCTCGCTCGGTACACCTCAACACCGAGATAGGCCTGGTGATCGAATGTCCCGAGCTCGCGGAAAAAGTGCACCGCGCCTTCCCAGAGCGAGTTATGAAACACTCTTACAAAGTGCGCCTGGACGACAATGGCAATCTCTATTGGCTGGAGAAGAGTGACGATGGCGTGATCCGCCATGGCCGGGAACCGGACACCGGGTTTTGGCAACGCATTCTGTTGCCAGTCTATTCGCGGCTGCCCATCGATGGGCTGCTGTAGCGCACCCATTGGCACAATCTGCCCGTTACAGCCCGGGCACGACCGCTCATGATGGCTCAACACTCGCAAAGGGGCCGACTATGCAAATCGATACGAGCACGCCGGTGATGGTCACCGGTGCCACCGGCTATGTGGCCGGGCGACTGGTGGAGCGGCTGCTGGAGGAAGGCGTCACCGTGCACGCGGCGGTGCGCAATCCGGACGACAGCCGCAAACTTCAGTATTTGAACGCCATCGCGGAAAAGACGCCGGGCACTATCCGCTACTTCAAGGCGGACCTGCTCTCACCCGGCTCCTACGCCGAGGCCATGGCTGGCTGTTCGGTGGTGTTTCACACCGCGTCGCCGTTCACCACTACGGTGAAGGACCCGCAGAAAGAGCTGGTGGAACCGGCGCAGCTGGGCACCCGCAATGTGCTGGAGACCGTCAACGACACCCCGTCCGTGAAGCGGGTGGTGCTGACCAGCAGCTGCGCGGCGATCTACGGCGACAACGCGGACCTGAAGCACACCACCAACGGCGTGTTCACCGAAGCGGACTGGAACACCAGTTCGTCCCTGAGCCATCAGCCCTACGCCTACTCCAAGACCGTGGCGGAAAAAGAGGGCTGGAAGATCGCCGACGCCCAGGACCGCTGGGACCTGGTCACCATCAATCCGTCCCTGGTGGTGGGGCCGGGTATTAACCCGAACGCCACCTCGGAAAGTTTCGATATTCTGCGTCAGTTCGGTGATGGCACCGCGCGGCCCGGCGTGCCGGATGTGGGCATCGGCGTGGTGGACGTGCGTGAGGTGGCCGAAGCGCATCTACGCGCCGCCTACCTGCCTGAAGCCAATGGCCGCTATATCCTCTCCGGCCACGACACCGACTTCCCGGAGATGGCCGCCGTGCTGCGCCGCCGCTTCGGCAAAAAATACCCGATCCCCAAACGCACGCTGCCCAAGGCCGCCGTGTGGCTGGTGGGCCCGGTGGTGAACAAAACCCTCACCCGAAAATTCGTCAGCCGTAACGTCAATCTTCCGTGGCGAGCCGATAACAGCCGCAGCCGCGAGCAGCTCGGCATCCAGTACCGCCCGTTGGACCAGTCCCTGGACGAATTCTTCCAGCAGTTGGTGGACAGCGGTCAGTTAAAGAAATAACCCTGGGGGTGCCCCGGCGGCGGCGATCAGCACCACATTGCCGCGCCCGCCCTCGGGGCACTCTCGCCGTGTCACCAAAGCTTCGTTCTCCAGGCGGTCCAGCAACCGGGACAGGTTGTGCTTGGTCAGCGATGTCTGTTCGCCAATCTGGTACTGACGCAGACCCGCGTCGCCGACCCGGTGCAGCTCCAGTAAGACGTCGTACCAGGCGAGTGGCGGCAGTCGGGCGGCCTTGAGGTCTTTGTACACCTTGGCCTGCCAGTGTCCTTGGGTGCGGGGTAACCGGGCCCAGTCGGTAATGGTGCTCTTTTGGTGGAAGCGCTGCCGGCCCGCTACTACGAAGCGGAGCACCTGCCCGGCGCGATCAATATTCCCCACGGTGAGATCAGTGCTCGTGCCGCCCGTGAGCTGCCGGACAAGGACACCACCATCGTGGTCTATTGCGCCAGCACCGATTGTCAGAACTCGCGTATCGCCACCCAGTTCTTGCGCGGCGCCGGCTATCGAAAGGCTGTGGAGTACGTGGGCGGCAAGGCGGATTGGAAGGCAGCGGGCTATCCCATGGAGGGGCCGTCGGTGTAAAGCCTGCATTCCGGCGAGCAATTAGCGGACAACACCTTTCGCTTTTCGCTGACAGTCCCGGGGTTTCAGCCGTATTAGAGTGTGTGGGCGGTTGATTGACCGCCCTTTCAAATTATACGCAGGTAACGTACAGTATGGATGCTGTGTTCGTGGAGTTGGCGCCGTTTCGCCGCCATCGCGCTGGGTACCTGGACGATGAGGCCTATCAGGCGTTACAGCGGTGCTTGATGCGACGTCCGGAGGCGGGCGCCCTGATGCGCGGTGCCGGCGGGCTTCGTAAGCTGCGTTTCGCTGATGGCCGCCGCGGCAAGGGAAAGCGCGGTGGTTTGCGCGTTATCTACTATTGGTGGCGCGGTGGCCGTCAGTTCTGGTTGTTCACTCTTTACGATAAAGACGAAGCAAGCGACCTGACCGCCGAGCAGCGGGCGGCTTTGAAAAGGATGCTGAACCGTGAAACAGACGCCAGGAGAGGCTTATGAAACGGAATCTGTTTGCTGAATTGAAAGAGGGCTTCGCAGAGCTTGAAGGCGAGCGCCACGGGAAACTGACTCTGCGCGATCAACCCGCGCGCTGGGCGCCGGTGGCCGGCTTCGAGGCGCGGGAGTTGCTGGCGCTGCGCGAAAAGCTGGGCCTGTCCCGCGCTGTGTTCGCGACCTATTTGCGTACCAATCCCCGTACACTGGAAAACTGGGAGCAGGGGCGCGCCAGGCCGAATGCCCAGGCCGCCATCCTGCTCCGCCTTATCCAGCAATACCCCGATACCCTCGAACGTCTGGCGCGCCTTTAACGAGACACCGGCGCCATCCGCTTTTTTCTCGCCAGCGTGATCAGCGCGGTGGCGCTGAGCAGCAGGATCAACCCCGTGAACAGCAAGCCGGCGGTGTGCAGGCCGAGGTATTCCACCGCCACGCCCAGGCTGACCACCGGCACTGAGATCGCCAGATAGGCGACCACGAACAGCAGGGCGGTGACTTCCGCGCGCTTGTGAATCGGGCTGGCCTGAGTGATAGCGCCGATGCTGGCGGCAAAGATGGCGCCCTGGCCGGCGCCGGCGGCCAGGGTGGCGACGATCAGGGGCGCCAGCGACGCGGTGGCGATGGACGCCCCCAGGCAGGCGACGCCGATCATTAGCGCGCCGCAGGCCATGGGCAGCCGGCTGTTTTCCGGCAGGCGCCGCTGCAGCACCTGGCCGCCCAGCGACGCGGCGAATACCAGGAACACTACGCTGCCCACCACGGCGTGGTTTTTCATGCCGAGGAGCTGGCCCATGATCGACGGTGCCAGTGAGGTAAACAGCCCGAGCACCGCGAACCCGGCAAAGCTGGCAATGGCCGCCGGCACGAACACGCCGCGCACTTGCGGCGGCAGGCCCAGCGATTGGCGGTGCAGCCGGGGCCGGGCCGGACGCGTCACGGTTTCGGGCAGGCGCCACAGCACCAGGCCCGCTGCCAGCGTCAGCACGAGATGCACCGCGTACACCAGATGCAGTGGCCAGGGCAGCCACTGTGAGAGGGTGCCGGCCAGCAAGGGCCCGAGCCCCAGCCCGCCCATGTTGGCGGCGGTGGCCGCCAGTGCGGCCAGGGATTGTCGCTCTTTGGGAGCCAGCTCGATCACGGCGATGGTGGCGGTGGCCGTGAACAAGCCCGCCGAGAGCCCCGACAGCACCCGACCCACCAACAGCGGCCACAAGCCACCTCCCACGAAAAACAGTACCGCGCTCAGCGCGGACAACCCCAGCCCGGCGAAGAGTATCGGTCGGCGTCCGATCTGATCGGACCAGGGACCGGTGGCGACAAGCGCGACAAGCACGCCCAGGGCGTAGACCGCGAAGATCACCGTCACCATCAGATTGCTGAAGCCCAGCGTATCCTGGTAGATGGGGTAGAGCGGCGCGGGCAAGGTGGTGCCGGCCATGTTATTGGCGAAGATCAGCGCCATCGCGATGGCAGGCCACAAGCTTGAAGGGGGGCGCGCGGCGGGCATCAAAACTCCTGAAACATTAGAGCCCGCGCAGTATCGCCATATCGGCTGCATGGGTCCATCCCGGGGCCCCCGGGGCGGGGTGTCGCTGTGTGGCGATTGCTCTAAACTTCACTTTCTTGTACCCGACGATGAGACCGGCTATGCCCATTGACCCTCATTCCGCCGCTGGAGAGCCCGGTGCCGATACCACAAAACGCGATGATCTGGCGGTGTTGTCGCTGCATTCCCTGGCTAGATTGTTCGAAACGCTTCCCGAAGCGGTGGTGGTAGCGGATCGCGATCGTCGAGTGCTCTATATTAACGCGGCGGCGGAAGCGCTGTTCGGGCATACCTTGCAGGCCTTGCAGGGTCGGAAAACCGAGACGTTGTACGCGGACCAGGCCGACTTTCTCAATCTGGGCAAGGAACGTTATAACCCGAATGCGAATCCGGTTTTTTCAGCGTACCGGGTGTTATACCGGTGTTCCGACGGCTCCACGTTTTTGGGACAAACGTCGGCCGGGGGGTTGTCCAACACCCAGGGTGAAACCCAGGGTTACCTGGCTTTGATTCGGCCCGTTCGTTCCGCGGAGCAATCCCTTGATACTCTGCAGCGGTTGCATTCCGTCACCGCCGATACGGGGTTGGATCACAACGCAAGACTGGCCGCCCTCCTGGCGCTGGGGGCGCGGCACTTTGGCTTGGATCTGGCGATTCTGTCGAGCATCCAGGGCGACGTGTATCGTGTCGAGCATTGCCATGACCCGGGCGGGGGTTTATCGCCGGGCGCCACCTTTGATGTGGGCGGCACCTACTGCGTGCATGCCCTTGAGGCATCGGGGCCGGTGGGTTTTCACTACGCCGGACGAAGTGAGATCCGCACTCATCCCTGTTATCGGGACTTCGGGCTGGAAGCCTATATCGGCAGCCCGGTTCAAGTGGACGGCCAGGTTTTTGGCACGCTGAATTTTTCGTCGATGAACGCCTGCGAACCCTTTACCCGCGACGATCTGGTGTTCATGCAGTTGCTGGCCGACACCGTTGGCTACGAAATCCATCAAAATGCGATGAAGCATCGGTTGGGCGTGTTGGCCCGCACCGATGAACTCACCGGCTTGTCCAACCGGCGCGCGGTGATGGAATCGTTGCGTTGGCAAATGGCGCATTCATTGCGTTCCGGCTTGTCACTGACCGTTATGTCGCTCGATCTGGATCATTTCAAAGCCATCAATGATACCTGGGGGCACGCGGCCGGGGACCACGTGCTGCGCGGCTTCGCCGAACTGCTTGGCAGGGTAACCCGCGAGGTGGATCTGTGCGGCCGCTTTGGCGGGGAGGAGTTCATCATAGTGCTTCCGGACACGGACGCCAGCGGCGGTTGTGTGGTAGGCGACCGGTTGCGTCGTCGTCTCGCGGAGACCCCGATGCCGGTGTCGGAAAGCGAGTCGATCGATGTCACGGTGAGTGCGGGCCTGACGTCGCTGCAGCCGGAGGATACCCTGGAATCGATCCTCCAACGTGTGGACCATGCCATGTATCAGGCCAAGCAGAGCGGCCGTGATCGCTTATGCGTTGCCGAGGAGTAGCGCGGACTTCGTTGCAGGGTTAATGTCGGTGTCTTTGCCATTGGAACCGGGACCCCTTGTATGAAACACCAAGCCCTTTCTGCGCCCTGGCTGTTGATCGTCGCCCTGCTGATGGCCGGCTGCCAAGGTAATACCAACCACGCTCCGTCGGTGAACCCCGGTCTTCAGGTCGAGCAGCTTGAGCCTGGCATCTGGATGCACACCTCCTACAACACTTTTGATGGCGTGCTGTATCCCTCTAACGGGTTGATCGTGCGCGAAGGCGAGCATCTGGTGCTGCTGGATTCCGCCTGGGGCGCCGAGGCAACGGAAGAACTGCTGGTCTGGATCGATAACGAGATCGGCCTGCCGGTGGACCGGGCGCTGTCCACGCACTTCCACGACGACCGCACCGGCGGCGTGGCGGTGCTGGACGCCGCGGGCATTCCGGTCTGGTCGCACCCGATGACGCAACGCCTGAGCGCGGAAGAGGGCAACCCGGTGCCGCCCAACGCGTTTAGCGGCATCGACGCCCCGGGCAGCACCACCGGCTTCGGCAGCGTGGAAGTGTTCTACCCCGGCGGCGGCCACGCCCGCGACAACATCATGGTGTGGCTGCCCGAGCAAAACATTCTCTACGGCGGCTGCGCGGTGCGCGAGCTGGCCACTGACAACCTGGGCAACACCGCCGACGCGGACCTGGCCTATTGGCCGCAAGCGATTAGTAACGCCCAGGCGGCGTATCCGGAAGCCGTGATGGTGATTCCTGGCCACGGCGAGCCCGGCGGCCCCGAGTTGCTTGAACACATGCATGAGCTTTTCAGGTAGGAACTTAAGGGGGGATAATGGAACCAATTGATTTGCCTGCTATAGAACGCCTCGACGATTCAGTTTTGCTTTTGGCCGATAGCATAAATGAGCTGGTCTATGGCCTTCTCGGTTGCTTTGTGGTGGCGCTTGGTTTTTGCTATCTCATTCTAAAGTACCACCGGATTATATCCGGTTTGAGTGCTTACAGGCGCGGACGTTTCAGTAGCGAAAAAGCCTCAAGGCTTTTTGATATGGGGAAACTCGAGGAGCTGCTTTCCTACACTGAAAAATGTGCCAAGAAGTACCCTAACGACGTCGAGATACGTTTTTACATCGGCTTAGCTTTCTACGCGCGAGGCGACTTACAAGAAGCCAAGAGAGAGCTGGAGGCTGCGGCTTCGATTAACCCGCATTACAGAGAGCTGGTATCGGCCTACCTTGAGGCAATTGAAGAGCATGAGATGCTCGATCCTGCGGCCCAGTCGCACTAGATATCACTGATCGCACGGCGCGGGGTCCAGTGATATAGAGCTCGGCGCGCCCTGCAAGGGGCACTTTTCCAACGTCAGTGTTGAGCACGGATGATTTTATGATCAGTGAGTATGTGTGGCGGGAAATACAGCGCCGCTTGCGCGCCGTCGAAGAAGAGCACGACGTGCGCGTTCTGTTCGCGGTGGAGTCCGGCAGCCGGGCCTGGGGCTTTCCCTCACCGAACAGCGATTACGATGTGCGCTTTATCTACGCGCATCCCCGCGAATGGTACCTGTCGCTGGACCTGGAGGCGCGCCGTGACGTGATCGAATGCGAGATTGTCGACCACATCGATCTCAGCGGCTGGGATATCCGCAAGGCCCTGAAATTATTCTGGCAGTCCAACCCGTCGTTCGTGGAGTGGCTGCATTCCCCTATCGTCTATCGCGACGAGGCCGGTTTTGCCGAACGGGCGAGGGCACTATTACCTGACGTCTACGATGTGAACAAAGGCGTGCATCATTATTGGAGCATGGCGGACAAGAACTATCGCGGCTATCTGAAAGCGAAGCTGGTGCCGTTGAAGAAATACTTTTACGTCCTGCGTCCCCTGTTGGCGATTCGCTGGCTGGAACGTTACCGCTCGCCGGCGCCGGTTGAATTCGAGCGTTTGCGGCCGCTGGTGGCTGACGATGAAACGGTGGATAAAGAGATCACCCGCCTGCTGGCGAGAAAGCAGCGCAGCCAGGAAAAGGAATTTGTTCCGGTGATGGCGGAGCTGAACGATTTTATTGAAAAAGAACTGTCCCGGCTGTCGCGCTACCCGGGTAACGCCGCGCCGGGCGGTGGCGACTTGAGCCGTCTGAATGCGTTGTTTCGCGATTGCCTGGACAGCGTTTCCGACGCCTGATCACGAGAGAGGCGCCGGCCGAGTCAGCGCGTCCCGGCCGAGGCCGCAACGCGCCGGGGCCCGGGTGCCGGTTCGGATGGCAACTCCAGCAACTCGGTGAGAAATTCCCGCCAGACTTTATAAATCATAAAACGCCCGAGACCGGGGAAACTGCGGAAGCGCGCGTTGGGCAAATCCCCTGCCAGCCCGCGGGCGCTGCCGATGGAAATGATGCGGTCGTCCTCGCCGTGCCAATGTAGGATCGGTACTTTGATCTGCTTCAGGTCCACCAGCCAGGGGTGCTGCATGCGTATGTATTCGTCGATCAGGATGCGCGCGCCCTGGAAGTGGCTGGCGTGCATGCGTTCGATCAGCCGCGCCAGCAGGTCGGGATCGTTGAGCACCGCTTGGTCGTTCGCGCACAGAGACTTGGCCAGGCGGGCCAGGTACTTTTCCGGGGAGCGCCGTACGCCGCGCAACGCCAGGCGGCCCACCAGTACAAACAGGCGTGGGTCCTTGCGGAAAATGCGCAGAAACATGGCGTGGATGCGGTCGAGCTTGTCCAGTTCAAAATGCTCAATCGGCACGGTGCTGGCCAGCAGGCCGAGACGATCGAACAGATCGGGGTACAACGCTGCGGCGCACAGCGCGTAGGGGCCGCCGCCGCAGTACGCCGCCATTGGCGGTCGCTGCAGGCCCAGGTGATTGCACAGGGCGCGGATGTCCGGGCCGAAGTCGCGGAATTCCATGTCCGGCCGGGCGGTGGAGAGGCCGTAGCCGGGCCGCACGATCAGAATCATGCGCAGGCCCTTCGCCCGGTACCAGTCCTCGAAAAGGCGGTGGTCGGGCAGGGCGCTGCCCAGGTTGTCCAGGGTGAGCACCGCTCGCCCGGCGGGGTCGCCGTATTCGAACCAGCTCAACACGCGGCCATCGGCCAGGGTCAGGGTGTGTTCCGGCGTTTGGCTCAGGGCCGGGGGCTGGGCCGCCTGCACCAAAGCGTGCCCCATCGCCTGGCTCACCAATTGCACCTGACTGTTGGCTTCCAGTTTCGCCATGGTGGACTTGAGCTGGCTGCGGGCGGTGTGCACGCTAATCGAGAGTAGCTCGGCGCTTTGGTTGAGGTTGCCGATCTTACAGAGCAGATGCAGCAGGCGCGATTCCGCATGCGTGATCGGAAAAATGGCTTTCAGGGATTCCGGTGACGGCGTCACCACGCTGTGGCCGGCCAGCACCCAGACGATGGTGCGGACTCGCGCGATGGTGCCTGGCGCGTCGGATTTCTTGACCGGCAGACAGAGCAAAGTCACCGCGTCACGCTGGGAGGTCAGCAGCTGGGTGTGCCGGCCGGCCGCCAGACTGTGAACCCGTTTCAAGCCCTCTTTCAACGCCCGGTCGGCGAATCGCAGGGTGCCGTCCGGCAGCAGTTCAATGGGCGCTTGGGTGAGGGCCTGCCGCGCCGCCGGGTTGCATTCCAGCGCGCGCATCCGCTCGTCGAGCATCAGCATCGGCCAGGGCATCTGGTTGTACATGCTGTTGAGAATCTGGGCGCGGTCCTCAAGAGCGTGCATATAGGCACTGCTGCGCACCGCCCGTTCCAGGTGCCCGATCAACTGCTCCACTTGCATGGGCGCCCCGTTGACGTCGCCCGGTGGGTTGTCGTCGGTCCAGCCGGTGATGGTGTCGAGCAGGTCCATCCAGTCGCCAGGGGACAAGGCGGTTTCGTAGATGCGACCAATCAGGTCGTTATTCTCATCCTGCAAGGCGACGGCCCCGGGTTCGGCAAGGTGGTTTTCTGGATCATAGGAAGCACGCGCCGGGAGCGCAACGAAAAAGACCCCGGGGGTCCGGGGCCAAAGGGTGCGGCGAGGCCGAAGCCCGCCGCGGGGGGTACGCCTATTCGGTGACGTCGACCAGGACCACCAGGCCCAGCTCGTTGGGGTCGCCGCCCTGCGGAACCCAGCGGGTGGTGAACACGCCCAGGCTGGCGTCCTGGTTGAAAAAGCCTTCCATGATATTGCCGCCGTCCTGGTCGGACAGGGTCAAGGTGGTGGCGCCGTTAGCGGCGATAGCCACCGTCAGAGGGGTGCTTACTGTATCGCTGTCCACGGAGAGATCACCGCCGAGGCCGGTTTTATGGACTTCCGTGAAGTCCCCGGCCAGGGTGCCGGCGGTATTGCTGCTCAGGGTCACGTAGCTGTTGAACTGACTGTTGATCATCTCGATGTCGCTGGTGCCGTTGCCGACCCCTTCGAGAGCAACGGACAGCAGCATTAAGCGATATTTTTTTCCGGCCACGTCGGGAGCGCTTTCGGGCAGCTTCACCATCAGGGTTTTGTTGAACTGGGCCCAAACGTTCTCATTGTTTTCCGTTTCCGCGAAGGCGATGAAATCGAAAGTGTCGTTCACAAAGCCATCGGCGGGTACGGGCTGGCCTTCTTCCGTGCCGGCGGAAATGATGTCGCCGTCTTCTGAGACATCGATGGCGTCGCCGGTGCTGCCGGTTTCGGAAAGGGCTTGATAGGTGCTGCCGTTGCTTTCCAGCCCTACCCGATGGCCGGTGGCGTCGCCGTAATCGAAGGTGCCGTCGCCATTGAAGGTGACCACGTTGACCTCGGTCTGCAGTTCGATCACGCCGGTTTGCGCGTAGGTTTCCAGGAACACGCGGCCGAAGGCGCCGCTGAGATCCGAATCGCTCATCTCGGACGGCGAGCGGGCGAACACTTCCAGGGCGCGGAATACCTCGTCGCCGCGGCGGTCATTGGGGTCGAGCGCGTCCGGCTCTTCGTCGCCGTTGGTGTCGGTGGTGCCGTAGCGTACCGCCGCTTCCTGGGACAACAGGAAGAACAGACCTTTGTTCTTCACCTGTTGCAGATTGTAGATCACCGACGGATAACGGAACGCGTTGTCGCCGTTGACCTCTTCTTCGAAGGCGCCTTCGATGGACAAGATGCCGGAGTCGGTAAGCGTGCCGGTGAGGCTCTCGGATTCCGTGTCGATGTCCGTCTCGTAGTAGATGGAGCCGGTGGCTACGCTCATGCCGGAGAAATTCGAGTAGGCGCTTTCTTCGCCTTCCAGGGTGATCGCCACGGTGTTGCCGCCGCCGTTGGCGAAGTTGAACTGGCTGCGCCACATATCGTTGGCGAAAGTGCCGAAATTGTTGTTGTCGCTGTCATGCAGGCCGAGGCTGAAGGCCGCGCTTCGGTAATCGCCGGTAACGCTGTCCACCTCGCCCGGTTGCTCTTTGATCACTGCGACCTGCTGCTCCACGAACTCGCCCACTTCCTGGTCCAGTTTGGCGAGCATGTCACTGAGGTCGTTGCCGGCGGTGAGATCGAAGGTGTCGACTTTGCCGCTCAGGGTGACCACGTCGTTGACCACCAACTGGTCCAGGTCGGTGCCTTCCTCGATGAACTTACGCAGTACGAACTCGGACACCGGGTTGATGTTCACGGCCTGATCCACCACCTGGGCCCGCATCTCGGTGCCGGTGCCGGTAATCCGCACAATCAGATTGCCCGCCAGGTTCACGCCTTCGGGGAGCGTCAGACGGTAGTCGCCGGTGATGGAGGTGACGGTTTCCGCCAGCACCTCGCCCACCGGGTTGCCGGCGTTATCGACCCGCAGCAGCTCGACGGTGGCGCCGCCGACCGGGTCAAGGCCGGTGATGGCCGCGTGTGCGGACGGAATCAGCGCGTTCAGAGCCAGTTCAAAAACGCTTGGGGCGTCGTGAAACGCCACGGCGCCCGCCGGTGCGGTGGCGGTGCCGCTGATGGTGCGCGAGGTGGGGTCACCGCCGCCGCCATCGCTGGATGACGAGGAGCCGCCTCCGCAACCCGCCAAGATCGTGGCCGATGCCACGCATACAATGAGGAATAACGCTGCTTTTTTCATGGTTGCCCTTCCGATGTCCAATCAGGTTTCATCGAGCCTAGGGCGTTTGCTCAAGGGGCACATACCCCATATGGGCTAAACCGTAACCGATTGCTGGCGGGGCCCTTTAAATCCGTTTTTCCGTCGCCACGCAAGGTATGGGTGCCGCTTATTAGCGGTGCGTTATGCAGTAAGCAACACAAGGAGACAGGCCATGGACGACGATCATCAATCGCAGGCTGTCCCTGGCACCATGGCGGCCATGGTACTGACCGGCCACGGTGGCGTGGACAAGCTGGTTCACCGCGACGATGTGCCGGTGCCGCGGCCCGCGCCGGGCCAAGTGCTGGTGCGCGTCACCGCCACCGCCAAGAACAACACCGACCGCAAGGCTCGCGAAGGCCTTTACCCCACCAAGGACAAGGACGAAGTCGCGTCTTTCCAGATGGGCGGGTCGGCAACCCTTACCTTCCCCCGTATTCAAGGCGCCGACGTGGCCGGGCGGGTCGCCGCGGTGGGTGACGGCGTGGACCCGTCACGAATCGGCGAGCGCGGCCTGCTTGATTTCAACCTTTACCCGGATGACCGCCGCGACATCAACCTGACACCGGATTACTACGGCCATGGCGCTGACGGCGGCTTCGCCGAGTACGTGGCGGTGCCCTCGGAGCAGTTCCATAACGTGGACAAGCCGGATCTGGCCGATGCGGAGCTGGCGGCGATGGGCATGTGCTCCTACCAGACCGCCCTGCACATGCTTACCTCGGCCAATGTGATTGCCGGTGAGCGGGTGCTGGTTACCGGCGCCAGCGGCGGCGTCGGCACGGCGCTGATCCAGCTGTGCCGGGTCATGGGCGCGATCCCCTATGCGCTGAGCACGCCGGACAAAGCGGACGCCCTGCGTAAATTGGGCGCGGAGGCGGTGCTTGACCGCTCCGATATGGACGGCTTCACCGACCGGGTGCGCGAGCTGACCGGCGGCGCCCCCCTGGATGCGGTGATGGACCTGGTCGGTGGTGATATGACCGACCGCTTTATCGACGCCATGATTTTCGACATGAAAGCGCGCACCAGCTACCCGCGGCTGAGTATCGCCGGTGCCAGCGGCGGCAACCTGAGCGAGATCATGTGGACGCGCATCTACCTCTACCAGGTGCAGTTGTTCGGGGTCTCCCACGGCACCCGCGAAGAGGCGGAGCAGCTCATCGACTGGATTCGTTCCGGCGAGCTCAAGCCGGTGCTGCACGCCGCCTTCAAGCTCTCCGAACTGCATCGCGCGGAGGACTACTTCGTCAGCCGTGGCAACAACTTCCTAGGCAAGATCGTCATTGTCCCCGACAGCCAGTGGGCGGACGTCGGCGAACCCTTCGCGTTAGAGGAGGCAACCTGATGCGCCAGGAGTTGAGCCTGGAACTCATGGACACCCACGCCGGCGGCGATGTCAGCCGCATCGTCCTCGGCGGCATCGACCCGCTGCCCGGCAAAACCGTGCGCCAGCAAATGGAATACCTGCGCGACGACGCCGATGGCCTGCGCAAGCTGTTATTGGAAGAGCCCTACGGCATTCCGGAGATGTCGGTGGACCTGATTGTGCCGCCGGCCCACCCGGACGCCAGCGTTGGCTACATCATCATGGAAGTGATGGGCTATGCGATTTACTCCGGCTCCAACACCATCTGCACCGCCACGGCGGTGCTGGAAAGCGGCCTGGTGCCCAAAGAGGAAGGCCGGCAAAGCTTTATGATGGAATCGCCGGCGGGGCTGGTGCACATCGAGGCGCAGGTCCACGACGGCGTGGTGGAATCGATCACCTGCGGTGGCCTGCCCAGTTACATCGACACCTACCGCGCCACCATCCATGTGCCCTCGCTGGGGAACGTGACCTACAGCGTGGCGTACAGTGGCGGCTTTTACGCCCTGGTGGACGCCACGGAGCTGGGCTTTCACCTGACCCTGGACGAAGAGGCGGATCTGGCCCGCTGCGCCCGCGCCATCGTCGAGGCGATCCAGGCCGAGCGTGGCTTCTCCCATTACACTCTGGGCGATGTCGGCCCGTTGCCGTTCCTGCACTTCATGGGCCCGGTGGAGCAGGTCAGCGATCACTTCTACCGCTCCCGCTCCGCCACCTATGTGCACCCCGGCGTGATCTGCCGCAGCACCACCGGCACCGGCACGTCCGCGCGGCTGGCGTTGATGCATCACGAAGGCAGGATCAAACCCGGCGATCGCCTGGAAACCGTCTCTCTGCGTGGCTCCGGCTTTATCGGCGAATTCATCGACACCCGGCGGGAAGACGACCACGACGTGGTGGAAAACACCATCACCGGCAAAAGCTACGTGCTGGCGCACTCCAGAACCGTGGTCAATTGCGAGGACCCGATGGTGGATTGCGGCGGGCTGCACCACATCCTCAGCGATAGCCACGACTGATGGTAGGAGCGGGCTTGTGGGAGCCGGTCTTGTGGGAGCGGGCCTCGCCCGCGAAAGGCCGGCTTCGCCGGCCGGCAAAGGTTGCCCCGCAGGATTCCAGAGACGCCTTTTGTGCCTCGGTTAGAAAGCGCTCTGGGATCCTGCCGGGCGCTCTGCGCCCTTTCGCGGGCTGGGCCCGCTCCCACAAAGGTTTGAGCTAATCCGGGTCGCGGGCGTCGTGCAGGCGCTCCTGGCGTTCCTGTTCTTCTTCAAAGGCGGCTTTGATCTCGGCCAGGACGTCCTCGACGTTGGCGGCTTCGCGGGAGTCCTCGAATTCGCCGGTGAGGGACACCTCCGGGTGCAGGTCGCCGGCCTCGTAGAGGGCCCAGATTTCCTCGCCGTAGCGGCTGTCGACCAGGCCCGGGGCGTACTGGCCGTAGTAGCGCGTCATGTTGTTGACGTCGCGCAGGAAGAACGCCTCGGCGTGATTGTTCGCGGCGGCGTTGACCGCTTGGGGCAGGTCGATGATCACCGGCCCGTAGGCGTCCACCAGCACGTTGAACTCGGATAAGTCGCCATGCACCAGGCCCGCGCACAGCATCAGCACCGCGTAGTGCATCATCAGCGCGTGGTCTTCCAGGGCCTGCTCTTCGGTCAGCACCACGTCGCACAGGCGCGGCGCCACGTCACCGGCGTCGTCGGTGATCAGCTCCATCAGCAGCACGCCTTCCAGCATGTCGTAGGGCTTGGGCACGCGCACGCCGGCTGCCGCCAGGCGCCGCAGGGCGTCCACCTCGGCGGTCTGCCAAATTTTTTCCTGTTGATCGCGACCGAACTTGGAGCCCTTTTCCATCGCCCTGGCGCGGCGGGTGCTGCGCACCTTGCGGCCTTCCTGGTAGTGCACCGCCTGCTTGAAGCCGCGTTTGGCCGCTTCCTTGTATACCTTGGCGCATTGCACCCGGTCGCCGCAGCGGACCACATAAATGTCCGCCTCTTTGCCGCTCATCAGCCGGCTGAGCACTTCGTCCACCAGGCCGTCGTCGACAAGGGGTTGTATCCGTTTCGGGGTTTTCATGCCGCCCTTATACGCTATTCGTCCGGCGCTGGCATCCGGACCTTGCCGGATTGGTGGGGTAATCGAAACAGCAATGTCGCCGCTTTGACCCAGCCCCTTGCAACAGCAGCCCTTTCGGTGACGTTATAGGCGATCGTCAAAGCGATAGGGAACGGCATGCCAACCGGCGCTGTTTCAGCCTGCTAGCGGGGCTTTTCGTGGTGTTGTTCGCGGTGCTGGCGGGCGCGGCGTTGGTACCCCGCAGCCGTTGAGGCCGGCGTCTAACCGGATTTTGCATTCGCCGGTATCCCGGTCGCCGGCCCGGTGTCTACACTGGTGGGCGTCCCTACATGCTGAACGGCAAGGAGAGCACCATGACTTACAGCGCGGAGTACGCTACCGATCACCCCACCCGGGACGAGGTGGAAGCCATCCGCGAGCCCACCGTGGTGGAATTCGGCCAGCCCGGTTGCGGCCACTGCCAGGCCGCCGCGCCGCTGATCAAGGCGGCGTTCGCCGATTTTACCGGGGTGGTGCACCTGAAACTGGAGGACGCCAAGGGCCGGTTGCTCGGGCGCGCGTTCAAGGTAAAACAATGGCCGACACTGATCTTCCTGCAGGAGGGCGAGGAAGTGGCGCGTCTGGTGCGCCCGCAGAGCGAGCAGGCGGTGCGCGAAGCCCTGGAGAAAATCGACACCAAGGCCTACCGGGACGCCGACCAGGCGGGCACGGGCGGCAGCAAGGATCCGTGAAGAAGCGGTTTTAATTTGTGGCGCGCAATTACATTAACGATGTGGTTGCGCGCCCGTTGTCATGCTAAGTTTGCCCGAAATAAAAATAAACAAGGGTTTTCATATCAGCCCGATAATCATAAATGGGGTAAACAATGCGCATTGGTATTGTCGTGGATTCCACCTGCGATTTACCGGAATCCTATTTCAAAAAAAATAATATCCAGATCCTTCCAATTTCCATTCGTCTGGGTAAAGAGTTGCTGGTCGATAAGCGTGACGAGCAAGCCACCCGCCGGTTCTATCAGGAGCAACTGGACTCCGAGGGCATCGACGCCGAATCCATTCCTTATTCCGTGGATCAGATCCAGGCGGTGTTTCTGGAGCAATTGGTCATCGATTATGACCTGGTGTTCTGTATTACCGTCTCTGGTAAGCGCAGCCTGATTTTTGATAACGCCACCAAGGCGTCTTTCTCGATTCTCAAGCAGTATCAGAAAGTGCGCGCCGACGCCGGGGTGCCGGGGCCCTTCTCGATGCGGGTGATCGACAGTAAAACCTTGTTCTCCGGTACCGCGGTATTGGTTTGCGAGGTGGCTAAAATGATCGAAGAGGGCGCCAACCGAAACGCCATTCGCCTGCGTATCGATGAGATGCTGCCGCACATCTGCGGCTATATGGTGCCCGAGAAACTGGCTTATGTGCGCGACCGGGGTTTCAAGAAAGGCGAACGCAAAAGCTTTTCAGATTCCATGCGAGGGGTGGCGCTGACCGTTGGGTCGGCGTTGTCGATGCACCCATTGATCCGCATCCACGGTGGCGAGGAAAATCCGGTCACGGTCAATCGGAGCTATGAGAAGTCGGCACGGCGAATGCTCGAGCATGTGGCCAAGCAAATCCGCGCCGGGAAGTTGATGTCCAGCCATGTCTGCCTCAGCTACGCCGGCGATGCCGCCCGCGTGCCGGCCATGCCCGGTTATGCTGAGCTGGAAGACGCCGCCCGCGAGCACAATGTGCAGCTGCTGGTGTCCACCATGAGCCCCACCGGCGCCATTAACGTGGGCGCCGGCTGCCTGTTCGTGGCGTTCGCCAGCCAGGACGATCAGTTCGAGTAAACCTTTTCTAGAACTGTTCCTCGATGGGTTCCACCGCGGTCGCCGGGGTGGCGTGCGCCGGCCGGCCCCGCAGTAACAGCGCCGTCATCAGCGCGGTGCCGGCGATGATCACCGCGCCGATCACCGAGTTGGTGTGCAGGGCGGCGCTGAAGCCGGCGCGGGCCGCGTCCATCACCTGAGAGGCCAACGCCGGGGGCAGTTGCGCGGCGGTGCCGATGGCGCCCCCCAGCGTATCGCCGGCGGCCAGGGCTTGTGCCTCGTTGAGCCCCTCCGGCATGGCGTCCAGCATATGCCGCCGATAGACCGCCGCGCCGACACTGCCGATCACCGCGATGCCCAGGGCCATGCCCAGTTCGGTGGCGGTTTCCGAGGTGGCCGAGGCGGCCCCCGCCTTGGTGGCCGGCGCCGCGCTCACCACCATGTCTGTGCCGAGGATCATCATCGGCATCACGCCCATGCCCATGATCGTCATACCCACCACCAGCAGGGTGAGGTCGTCGATATCGTTGACCCGCATCAGGGCCGCCAGCCCCACGGCGGCGAGCACCAGACCGCCGCTCACCAGCCGCGAATGGGGTATATAGCGGGTAGCCGCCGGGATCAATAACGACGCCGCCGTCTGTACCACCGCCGGCGGCAGCATGGCCAGCCCCGCCTGCAGCGGCGACAGACCGAGCACCCCCTGCAGATACTGGAAGACCATCAGCCAGGCGCCGGAGAGCGCCAGGATGGTCAGCATCATGGCCGCCACCGAGGTGCTGAAATGGCGGCTGCGGAACAGGCTCAGGTCGAACATCGGCTCGCTGAGACGGCGTTGGCGGCGGGTGAACACCACGGCCAGGACCAGGCCCAGCAGCATCGACAGGAACGGCGCCGCGTGCACGCCGTTGCGGGCCAGATCCTTGAGCCCGTAGATCACCGCCAGCACCATCGCCACCGACAGCAGGGCGCTGGGCAGATCCTGGCGGCCGGCGTTCTCGTCGCGGAACTCCGGCAACAACCAGGGACCGCACAGCAACAACAGCAGCATCACCGGCACCCCGAGCAGGAACACCGAGCCCCACCAGAAGAATTCCAGCAAGGCGCCGCCCACCAGCGGGCCGATGGCGCTGCCGACGATAAAACCGGTCATCCACACGGTGATCGCCAGGGTGCGCTCGCGCTCCACCTGGAACATATTGCGCAGTAGCGACAGGGTGGACGGCATCAGCGTGGCGCCGGCCACGCCCAGCAGAGCACGCGCCGCGATCAGGGTTTCCGCGCTCTCGGAGAACGCGGCCATCACCGACGCCAGCCCGAAGGCGCTGGCGCCGGCCAGCAGCAGCTTGCGGCGGCCGATGCGGTCGCCCAGCGTGCCCATGGTCACCAGGAAGCCGGCGATCATGAAGCCGTAGATATCCAGAATCCACAGCAACTGATCGCTGGTGGGCCGCAGGTCGGCGCTGAGATGCGGCGCGGCCAGGTGCAGCACCGTCATATCCAGCGCCAGCAGCACCGTGGGCAGCATCAATACCGCCAGGCCCAGCCATTCGCGGCGGGTCGCCGGGGTCGCGGTGATTTCATCGGGTACAGCGGGGGGCATGGTGGGGTCCTTTCAGTAACGTCCTTCTTCGCGCAACTCGGCCTCGATGGGCCGCACTTCGATAGCGCCGATGCGGGCCGACGGCCAGTGGGCGGCGATCTCCAGCGCGTGCTCGTCGTCGCGGGCTTCGATCAGGAAGTAACCGCCGATCTGCTCCTTGGTTTCCGCGAACGGACCGTCGGTCACCGAACCTTTGCCGTCGCGCACGCGGGCGACCCTGGCGCGGGTGGGGCTTTGCAGGGCCTGGGTGTCGAGCAGCTCGCCGCGCTCGCGCAGCGCCGCCACATAATCCAGGGTTTCCTGGCGCAGTGCCAGCCACTCCTCGCGGCTCAGGGACTTGAGGTCCTGTTCCGCTTCATAAGCCAGACAAAGATATTTCATGTTCGCTCCTGTTAACGGAAGGGTGTCGTCTCACAGTCGTCGTGGCGGCCGCCGTTTCGACAATCCGGGTTTCACGTTTTGTGGATACTTTTTCGCCTATCCAGTGTCCAGTGGTCTAGTCTGACCAAAAATAATGCCGTTGGAGAGTGACAAGGAGAGTGCCATGTTTTCACGTCGTGATTTCCTCAATACCAGCCTCTGGGCCGGCGCCGGCCTGGCCCTGGGCGTGCACCGCGCGGCACTGGCGGCGGACGGCAAGGGCGCGCTGCCCGCCGGCGAAAGCCTGCGCACCCGCGCCATCCCGGCCAGCGGCGAACAAATTCCGGTGGTCGGCGCCGGCACCTCCGGCAGCTTCGTGGCCGAGATCGGCTCGGAGAAGTACCAGCGCCTCAAGGAGGTCATGGCGATCTTCTTCAACAGCGGCGCCACCGTGTTCGATACCTCGCCCAACTACGGCGGCGCGGACAAGGTGCTGGGCGCGCTGCTGGAAGAGGGCGGCTGGCGGGACCAATGCTTCCTGGCCACCAAGATCGCCGCCGACAGCCGCGCCGAGGCCGAGCGGCAGTGGGCCGAATCCCTCAAGGCATTGCGCACCGACAAGGTGGAACTGCTGCAGGTGCACAACCTGCGCGACTGGAAAACCCAGCTGCCTTACGCCCGCGAGCTGAAAGAGCAGGGCAAAACCAAGTATGTGGGTGTCACCCACTACCTGGATCGTGGCCTGGACGAAATGGAGCGGATCCTGCGCAGCGAACCGCTGGATTTTATCCAGATCCACTACTCCATCAACGCGCCGGCGGCGGCGGAAACCGTCCTGCCGCTGGCCCGTGACAAAGGTGTGGCGGTGCTGATCAACCGCGCCTTTGACGACGGCAAGCTGTTTGGCCGGGTGAAGGACAAGCCGCTGCCCGGCTGGGCGCCGGAAGTAGGGGTGGAATCCTGGGCGCAGATGTTCCTCAAGTTCGCCATCAGCCACCCGGCGGTGACCTCGGTGATCCCCGCCACCAGCAAACCCAAGCATCAAAGGGACAACCTGCAGGCCGGCTACGGGCCGCTGCTCAGCGAGGCACAAACCCGGGAACTGATCGCGATGGACCTGTAGCGGCGTGAGCACCTTCGCCCGCTTGTTCAATCTGCACAGCCGGGAAGCGCCTTCGGTGCTTGCCGGTCTGTTGATGTTCTTCCTGCTGTTCACCGGTTATTTCATGCTGCGCCCGGTACGCGAAACCATGGGCGTGGCCGGCGGCGTGGACAACCTGCAGTGGCTGTTCACCGGCACCTTCGTGGCGACGCTGGCGGTGCTGCCGCTGTTCGGCTGGCTGGCCTCGAGAGTGGCGCGGCGGCGCATCATGCCCTGGGCCTACGGTTTTTTCGTCGCCAACCTGCTGCTGTTCGCCGCGGTTTTCCTGCGCTGGCCGGAAAACCCCTGGGCGGCGCGCAGTTTTTATATCTGGTTGTCGGTGTTCAACCTGGTGGCGATTTCCCTGGCCTGGAGCGTGCTCGCCGACGTGTTCTCCACCACCCAGGCCAAGCGCCTGTTCGGCATGATCGCCGGCGGCGCCAGCCTGGGCGGGCTCACCGGGCCCGGCCTGGGGGCGCTGCTGGTGGCGCCGGTGGGCCATGTGGGCCTGCTGATGCTGGCGGCCCTGTTGCTGGCGGCGAGCGCCGGCGCCGGGGTATGGCTGTACCGTTGGCGCGACCGCAATCCCTTGCCGGCCGGGACGCGGTCGCAGGAGGAGAGCCGCCATGTGCCGCTCGGCGGCAACCCCTTCGAGGGCGCCGCCGAGGTGGCTCGCACCCCGTTTCTGATCGGCATCGCCGTGTTCGTGGTGCTGCTGGCCAGCGTCAGCACCTTTCTCTACTTCGAGCAGGCGCGGCTGGTGGCGGAGCACTTCCCGGACCCCACCCGGCAGACCCAGGTGTTCGGCCTGATCGATACCGTGGTCCAGGGGCTCGCCATTCTTACCCAGATTTTCCTCACCGGGCGCATCGCCCAGCGCCTGGGCATCGGCGTGCTGCTGGTGGCGGTGCCGGTGGTGATCGCCGCCGGCTTCCTGTGGCTGGCGCTGGCGCCCACTTTCGCGGTGTGCGTGGTGATCATGGTGGCGCGCCGGGCCGGCGAGTACGCGCTGGTGCGCCCCGGCCGGGAGATGCTCTACACGGTGGTGCCGCCGCAGCAGAAGTTCAAAGCCAAGAACTTCATCGACACCGTGGTCTATCGCGGCGGCGACGCGGTCAGCGGCTGGGTGAAGCGGGCACTGGATGTGCTCGGTGAGCTGCCGGGTCTGGCCATGTTCATTGGCGCTGGCATTGCGCTGACCTGGGCGGGCACCGGCTTTCTGCTGGGGCGCGCCCAGAGGCGACGGGAAGCGGATCCGGAAGCGCCAGCGCGGCGGTCTTGAGAATCGCCGAGCGCCAGGTGGCGGAGGCCGTTACGGCCCCGCCGGGGACGCGCTCTCCTTGTCTTTGAACGCCGTGACCTCCGCCACCAGCCAGGCGCTGAAGGCGCTCAGGCTGGGGTCTTCCGCTTTGCGCTCCGGCAATACCAGATGATAGGCCTTGGCGGTGCGGTAGCTGTGCTGAAACGGCACAACCAGCCGCCCGGCCTCCAGCTCCTGGCGGATCAGGAAGGGCGGAATCAGCGCCACGCCCATGTCCTGCATGGCCGCCTCGGCGAGCATTGAGAACAGCTCGTAGCGCGGGCCGGCCATGTCCTGGTCCACCCGCAGGCCCAGCGAATCAAACCATTCCCGCCAGGCGTAGGGGCGCGTAGTCTGTTGAAGCAGGGTCTGTTCGGCGAGCTGCTGCGGAGTGCGCACGCCGTTGGCGTTGAGCAGGCGCGGGCTGCACACCGGCACCGGCTCTTCGTGCATCAGCGCGGTGGTGCGGGTGCCGGGCCACTCGCCGTCGCCGAAGTAGATGGCGGCGTCGAATTCGGTGTCCGCGAACAGGAACGGCCGGGTGCGGTTGGTCAGGTTCACGGTGATGCCCGGGTGGGCGTCGTGGAAGCCGCGCAGTCGGGGCAGCAGCCAGCGGGTGGCGAAGGTGGGCACCACCGCCAGTTCCAGGGTCTGCCCGGGGCCGTGCTGGCCCATCACCGCCAGGGTATCGCGCTCCAGATCGTCCAGGCGGGCGGTGACCCGGCGGCTGTAGGTGCGGCCGGCCTCGGTGAGCTGCACGCCGCGCCGGGTGCGCCGGAACAGCTTCACGCCCAGGAAGTCCTCCAGGTTGGCGATCTGCCGGCAGATGGCGCTCTGGGTCAGGGCCAGCTCTTCCGCCGCCTTGGTGAAACTCTGGTGGCGGGCGGCGGCCTCGAAGCCGACCAGGGCTGTGGTGGCGGGGATTTTTCGGCGCATGATTCACTCGCTTGATATCAACAAGTGACAAAATAGCACAGGTTGGTGCAATTTTATCGTTTGAAAGCGGTGCGCCGTTCTCCCTAGGATGACGCCAAATCCAATAATGACACCGGTTTGCGGCGCCCCGGGGCGTGACAGGCCGACTTTGGTTCGGAATGAAGAGGACGAATTCCATGGCACAGAACGCATCTTTTGATTGGGCCAGCCCGCTGCTGCTGGACCAGCAACTCACCGAAGACGAGCGCATGGTGCGCCAGACCGCCGAGCAATACGCCCAGAACAAGCTGGCGCCGCGTGTTCTGGAAGCCTTCCGCCATGAGAAGACCGACCCGGAAATCTTCCGCGAAATGGGCGAGCTGGGCCTGCTCGGCGCCACCATCCCGGAAGCCTACGGCGGCGCCGGCATGAACTATGTGTGCTACGGCCTGATCGCCCGCGAAGTGGAGCGGGTGGATTCCGGCTACCGCTCGATGATGAGCGTGCAGTCCTCCCTGGTGATGGTGCCGATCAACGAATTCGGCAGCGAAGAGCAGAAGCAGAAGTACCTGCCCAAGCTGGCCAGCGGCGAGTGGATCGGCTGCTTCGGCCTGACCGAGCCGGACCACGGCTCCGACCCGGGCAGCATGGCCACCCGCGCCAAGAAAGTGGACGGCGGCTACAGCCTCACCGGCAACAAGATGTGGATCACCAACAGCCCGATCGCCGACGTGTTCGTGGTGTGGGGCAAGACCGAAGACGGCAAGATCCGCGGCTTTATTCTGGAAAAAGGCTGGGAAGGCCTGTCCGCCCCGGCGATCCACGGCAAGATGGGCCTGCGCTCTTCCATCACCGGCGAAATCGTCATGGACAATGTGTTCGTGCCGGAAGAGAACATGTTCCCCGAAGTGACCGGCCTGAAAGGTCCGTTCACCTGCCTCAACTCCGCCCGCTACGGCATCTCCTGGGGCGCGCTGGGCGCCGCCGAGGACTGCTGGCACAAGGCGCGCCAGTACACCCTGGACCGCAAGCAGTTCGGCCGCCCGCTGGCCGCCAACCAGCTGATCCAGAAAAAACTGGCCGACATGCAGACCGAGATCACCCTGGGCCTGCAGGGCTGCCTGCGCCTGGGCCGCATGAAGGACGAAGGCACCGCGGCGGTGGAAATCACCTCCATCATGAAGCGCAACTCCTGCGGCAAGGCCCTGGACATCGCGCGGATGGCCCGCGACATGCTCGGCGGCAACGGCATCTCCGACGAGTTCGGCGTGATCCGTCACCTGGTGAACCTGGAAGTGGTCAACACCTACGAAGGCACCCACGACGTGCACGCGCTGATTCTGGGCCGTGCCCAGACCGGCCTGCAGGCCTTCACCGGCGAATGACCGGGACGCAAACGGGCGCCGCCAGGGGCGCCCTGGATGGCCTTCGCGTCCTGGATTTGTCGCGGGTTCTGGCCGGCCCCTGGGCCGGTCAGATCCTCGGCGATCTGGGCGCCGAAGTGATTAAAGTCGAGCGCCCCGGCCGGGGCGACGACACCCGCGCCTGGGGCCCGCCCTATCTCAACGACGGCCAGGGCGCGCCCACCTCCGAATCCGCCTACTACCTGAGCGCCAACCGCAACAAGCAGTCGGTCACCATCGACATCACCCGCCCGGAAGGCCAGCGGCTGGTGAAACAGCTGGTGGCGGAAAGCGACGTGCTGTTGGAGAACTTCAAGGTCGGCGGCCTCAAGCGCTACGGCCTGGATTATGCGTCCCTGGCGGCGATCAATCCGCGCCTGATCTACTGCTCAATCACCGGCTTCGGCCAGGACGGGCCCTACGCGGAGCGGCCGGGCTATGACTTTCTGATCCAGGGCCTGGGCGGCCTGATGAGCATCACCGGCCAGCCGGACGGCGAACTCGGCGGCGGTCCGGTGAAAGCCGGCGTCGCCCTCACCGACATCACCACCGGCCTGTACGCGACCATCGCGGTGCTGGCGGCGATCAACCATCGCCATCAATCCGGTGAAGGGCAGCACATCGATATGGCGTTGCTGGACGTGCAGGTGGCCACCCTGGCCAACCAGGCGATGAACTTCCTCACCAGCGGCACCGCGCCCGGGCGCATGGGCAACGCCCACCCCAATATCGTGCCCTACCAGACCTTTCCCGCCGCCGACGGCGACATCATTCTCACCATCGGCAACGACGACCAGTTCGCGCGCTTCTGTGACGCCGCTGGCCGCCCGGAATGGGCCACCGACGAACGCTATGCCACCAATGCGGCCCGCGTCGCTAACCGCGCCACGCTGATTCCGGCCCTGCGCCAGACCACGGTGATGAAGACCACCGCCGAATGGCTGCGTCTGCTCGAAGACGCCGGCGTCCCCGGCGGCCCGGTGAACACCATCGAGCAGGTGTTTCAGGACCCGCAGGTGCAACACCGGGGCCTGCGCATCGATCTGTCCCACCCGCTGACCAAAAGCGTGCCCCTGGTGGGCAGCCCCCTGCGCCTGTCCGCTTCGCCGGTGCGCTACCAGACCTCGCCGCCGCTGCTGGGCGAGCACACCGGCGAGGTGCTGAGCCAGGTGTTGGGCCTCGACCCCGCCACCATCGAACAGCTGCAACGCGACGGCGTGATCTGAACCGGTCACAAATGTTCCAGAATCGTCGGCCGAAAACGTCGTAAGCTTAGTGATTCGATTTACCGTCGAGCAGGACAACGCCAGACATGCACACCGCCAACTGGGTGGATTTCTCCAGGGACCAGGACACCGGCATCGAGAGCATCCGCGCGCACTTCGAAGGGCACGCCTTCGATCCGCATTGGCATGATACCTACGCGGTCGGTCTCACCGAGCAGGGCGTGCAGCGTTTCCACGCCCGCCGGGAACGCCATGTCAGCACGCCGGGGCGGGTGATCCTGCTGGAACCCGGTGAGGTGCACGATGGCGTGGGCCCCGAGCCCGGCGGCTTTACCTACCGGCTGTTGTATCTGGACCCGCACTGGCTGAGCCGAGCCCTGGCGGGGTTGTTCGAACAGGCCCCGCCTCGGCACGAGATCGCGTTCGCCGCCACCCTGTCCGATGATGCCGGTCTGGCGCACGCCATCGGCAGTGCCTTCGAAGCCCTGCATACCGGTGATATCCGCATGGCGCGCCAGGCCGCCCTGGACCGCTTGCTGGACCGGCTTACCCGCCACGTCAGCTGGCGACAGCAAAGCGGTCCGTCGCTGATCATGCCCAGCCTGGCGCGCCGCGCCCAGGAGTACCTGCACGATCACATGATGGACGACCCGGGGCTGGACGACCTGGCCGCCGCTTTGGGCACGGACCGCTTTCGGTTAAGTCGTGCGTTCAAGGCCGCCTTCGGCCTGGCGCCCCATGCCTACCTGGTACAGCTGCGGTTAGCCCGTGCCCGCCGGCTGTTGGCGGGCGGCTTTTCGCCGGCGGACGCGGCCGCCGCCGTGGGGTTCGCGGACCAGAGCCATCTGGGGCGCTGGTTTCGACGTGCGTACGCGCTCACGCCGGCGCAATACCGGCGCCTCTGCTCAAAGCTTCCAGACTGAAACGATGGCTCAGGCGACACTGGCCGGCCTCTGAAAAGGCCTGAGTGCTCTGATGCAATCCTTACCTTCCTTTTTGCTGTTCGCCCTGGTCGCCGCCGTCACCCCGGGGCCCACCAATATCCTGGTACTGGCCAATGCCTCGCGCCATGGCCTGGCCGCGGCCGTGCCGATGATGTTTGGCGCCAGTGCCGGTGCCGCCTCGGTGTTGCTGCTGGTGAGCAGTGGCCTGGGTGTGGCCCTGGCCGGGCATCCCCTGTTGCGGACCTTGCTGGGCTGGGCCGGGTTGGCCTGGCTGAGCGTGCTGGCCTGGCAACTGTTCCGCGCCGCCGGCGTGGACAGCGACCAGGCTGGCCGCGATGGACGTCTGGGGTTTATCGGTACCGCCGGTCTGCAGTTCATCAACCCGAAAGCCTGGATCATGGCGCTGGCGGCCACCGGCGTGTTCGCGGTTCCCGAGGGGGGCGGTGTGGTGTCGTCGCTGTGGTACGCCGGGGTGTTCTTCCTGGTGGCGCTGCCCGGCGTGGCGGTCTGGGCCTGGCTGGGCAGCGGAGCCGCGCGTTGGATCACCCGGCCTGAAAGTCAGCGCCTGTTCAACCGGAGCATGGCGCTGCTGTTACTGGTGTCCGCCTGGTCCACCCTGCTGATCTGATTGGAGCGGGCACTGTCCATTGGTATGCTAGCCAAATGGACAGTGCCCCGACAGCCAACGTCACTCTGGACGATCCGTTTTACTACCTGCATCACTTCCACGAAGTGCTGAGCTGGGTGGCGTCCCGCCATGGCGATCTGCTCGACAACCAGGAGCACGGGTTCGTGTCGGCGTTCGCAGAACTGCCCCGGCCGTCGCGGGCCTTGCTGGTGCGCATGGTGACGCGCAAGGGCGAGCACTTCCGGGCCGACAAACTGGTTTACCCGGAAATCGGCGATGCCGCCCGCGCCGCCGCGCCCTTGATCGCCAACGGCTGGCTGGACCCGGCCCCGGCGCTCGACCTGCCGACCCTGTTCCGGCTGTTCACCAAGGCGGAACTGCGCCACGTGCTGCGCGAACCGCTGGCCGCCGCCGGGGTGCCGTCCTCGGCCCGCAAGGCCGACTGGCTGGAGGCGCTCTCCGCACTCGAAGAGGTTTATCCCGCGCCGTCGGACACGCCGGTTTACCATCTGATGTTGATGCCTCTGTGCGACCGCTTCCGGCTGATGTTCTTCGGCAATCTCTATCAGGACTGGTCCGAGTTCGTGCTCAGCGACCTGGGCACCTTCCAGTACGAGCCGGTAACGTTCAGCCGGGGCGCTCGTCCGTTTCAAACCCGGCAAGAGGTGGACGCCTACCTGCACCTGCATGCCTGCCGGGAACAGTTCCGGGCGGGCGCCGCGCTGGAAGACGTGGAAGCGGCGTTGCCGCCGGCGCCGGACAGCCCCTGGGCCCGGGAGCGCTGGGATCGGCTGTGTTTCAAGCTGGGCCGGGAATGGGAGCGCGCCGGTGAGTTGGAACGGGCCGGCGCGCTCTATCAAGACTGCCGCCACCCGGGCGCGCGGGGCCGCCAGCTGCGGGTGTTGGAGCGTCGGGAACACTATGACGCCGCTCTGACCCTGGCGCGGGAAGCCGAGCAGGCCCCGGAAAGCGAAGCGGAGCGTCAGCAGCTGCGGCGCCTGCTGCCGCGGCTGCACCGCAAGCTGGGCCTGCCCCGGCCCCCCACGCCGCCGGCGGCCCGGCCCGAGGTGCTGCACCTTACGCTGCCGCCGGCGGCCAGCGTCGAGCAGGCGGTGGCGCTGGCCCTGGCCACCTCCGAAGCGCCGGTCCATTACGTGGAAAACAGCCTGCTTCCAGGCCTGTTCGGGCTGCTGTTCTGGGACGCGATCTTCGCGCCCGTGCCCGGGGCTTTCTTCCACCCGTTCCAAATCGGGCCGGCGGATTTGCGCCACCCGGATTTTCGTCGCCGCCGCCAGACCGATTTCGACGCCGGCTTCCAGGCCCTGGCGGACGGCGGCCACCGGGCGTTGATCCTGGCCCGCTACCGGGAGAAGTTCGGCCGGCTGTCGCCGTTCGTGCACTGGGGCCGACTCTCCGAGGCGCTGCTGGAGCAGGCGCTGGATTGCCTGCCCGCCGATCATCTGGCGCTGTGCTTTGAGCGCCTGCTGGCGGACATCGCCGCCAACCGCGCCGGCCTGCCGGACCTGATCCAGTTCTGGCCGGCGCAGCGCCGCTACCGAATGATTGAAGTCAAAGGCCCCGGCGACCGGCTCCAGGACAACCAGCGCCGCTGGCTGGACTTCTTTATCGCCCACGGCCTGCCGGTGGCGGTTTGCCAGGTGGCCTGGCAATGACCGCAAGCACTTACACCGTAGCGGTGCGCGCCCTGTGCGAGTTCACCGCCAAAGCCGGCGACCTGGATCTGCGTTTCACGCCGTCGCCCACTGCCCAGGAAGGCATCGCCGGCCACGCGGTGGTGGCCGGCCGCCGGGGCGCGGGCTACGAAAGCGAGGTGGCTCTAAAAGGGGACTACCAGCATCTGCACATACGCGGCCGTGCCGACGGCTATGACCCCAAGCGCAACCGCCTGGAAGAGGTGAAAACCTTTCGCGGCGACCTGGACCTGATGCCCGCCAACCACCGCGCCCTGCACTGGGCCCAGGTGAAAATCTACGGCTGGCTGCTGTGTGCCGAGCGGGGGTTGGACGAACTGGAACTGGCGCTGGTTTATTTCGACATCGTCAAACAAAAAGAAACACCGCTACGCGAAACCCACAGCGCCGAAGACCTGCGCGCCTTCTTCGAAACCCAGTGCGAAATGTTTATTCACTGGGCCGACCAGGAACTGGCTCACCGAGATGCTCGCGACCGAGCCCTAAGCGTACTGGCATTCCCCCACGAGCGCTTCCGGCCTGGCCAACGGGAGCTGGCGGAAGCGGTTTACCAAAGCGCCAGCACTGGCCGCTGCCTGCTCACCGAAGCGCCCACCGGCATCGGCAAGACCGTCGGCACCCTGTTCCCGCTGCTCAAGGCCATGCCCGGCCAGAAGCTGGATAAGATTTTCTATCTCAGCGCCAAAACCCCGGGCCGCAAGCTGGCGCTGGACGCGCTGCAAACCCTGGACCCGGCGCCCCTGCGCACCCTGGAACTGGTGGCCCGCGACAAAAGCTGCGAACACCCCGACAAAGCCTGCCACGGCGAATCCTGCCCGCTGGCGCAAGGCTTCTACGACCGGCTGCCCGCCGCCCGCGCCGCCGCGGCTCAGGAAACCCGGCTGACCCAGAAGCGCCTGCGCGAGCTGGCTCTTGAGCACCACGTCTGCCCCTACTACCTGAGCCAGGAAATGGCGCGCTGGAGCGACCTGGTAGTGGGCGACTACAACTACTACTTCGACCTCAGCGCGCTGCTGCACGGCCTCACCACCACCAATCAATGGCGTGTCGCCGTGCTCGCCGACGAAGCGCACAACCTGGTGGAGCGGGGCAGGGGAATGTACTCCGCCGAGTTGGATCAGGCCGCCTTTCGCGCCGTCAAAAAACAAGCGCCGGTGGCGCTCAAAAAAGCCTTCGAAAAACTGCACCGGCAATGGAACAGCCTTAACCGGGACAGCGAAGCCGACGACCCGCACAGCGACTATCAAGTGCAACCGGCATTGCCCATCGCTTTCTTGAACACGCTGCAAAGCACCGCCGCCGCCATCACCGATTACCTCGCCGAACAACCCTTCGCCCTGGACAGCGATCTCACCCGCTTCTATTTCGATGCGCTGCATTTTCTGCGCGTGGCGGAGCTGTTCGATGACGACGCCTTTCTGTTCGACATCACCTGGCACCAAAGCCTGAAAGGCCGCCGTGCCAGCCGCCTTTGCCTGCGCAACGTGGTCCCCGCCGCGCTACTGCGCCCGCGCTTCGAAAGCACCCGCAGCACGGTGCTGTTCTCTGCCACCCTGCGCCCGCCACGTTACTACGCCGACCTCCTGGGCCTGCCCGACAACACCGCCTGGAGCGAAGTGGCGTCGCCGTTCCACGCCGAGCAGCTGCAAGTGCGCGTGGCGCGCCGCATCTCCACCCGCTTCCGCGACCGCCCGGCCTCATTGATCCCCATCGCCGACCTGATCGCCGATCAGTACCGGCAACGGCCCGGCAACTACCTGGCCTTCTTCAGCAGCTACGACTACCTCGACCAGGCCCTCGCCACCCTGCGCCAGCGCCACCCGGGCCTCACCGTCTGGGCCCAGGACCGGCGCATGGACGAAGCCGCCCGCGACGCCTTCCTGGAACGCTTCCAGACCCACAGCCAGGGCATCGGCTTCGCCGTCCTCGGCGGCGCCTTCGCCGAAGGCATCGACCTGCCCGGCGCGCGCCTGATCGGCGCCTTCGTCGCCACCCTCGGCCTGCCGCAAATGAACCCGGTCAACGAACAATTCAAACAACGCATGGCGGCCCTGTTCGGCGACGGCTACGACTACACCTACCTCTACCCCGGCCTGCAAAAAGTGGTGCAGGCCGCCGGCCGCGTGATCCGCACCGAAACCGACCAGGGTGTGGTGCACTTGATTGATGACCGCTTCGCGCGCGGTGAAGTAAAGGCGTTGCTGCCGGTGTGGTGGACGGTGCAGTAAACGCCGGCGCGGATTCTGGAACACGGTTCACATTTTTCGTTGATTCCTGCCTGTCTTCGCTGTCGGGTGGCTGATTTCCTACAGCCGATGTAAGCAATCTCGTATGCATTCTATTGCCTGACTTTGCTAGCTTTGGCGGCTCTTGGTTTGCCGCTCTCGGTCCGTGGGGGATCAAAAGCGCAAGGAACAGCAATTTGGGGGTAGGGCATGGAGACGCCTTTTGCCGGAGCCGGCTTCCGGTTTCGTGTTGTGTTTTTTCTTTTTGTCGTTTTAACGGCGATTATTCCTTTAGCGGTACAGGCCGACCTGCAGCAAGGGCGAAGCTGGCTCGCCGCTCAGGTGACTGCCGGCGGCGGTATGAGCGGTGCGAGCAGTCTCGCCACCGGCTATCAGGCGACATCGGAAAGCGCCGAGCTCTGGCGCGTGGCGGAGTGGTCCGGCGGGCCGGTCGTCGACCAACTGCCAAGTTACCTGCAAACCACGGACGCGGACGCCAGCACCGAAAACCTGACACGGCTTTTGTTCATGGGGCTGGTCTCGGGCGGCGGCGATAGTGATCTTCGCGATCGCTTGCTGCGCCGCAAAGGCGAGGCCTCGGGTTTCGGTGCCTTCCCGGGCTATCAGCCCGATCCGCTCAGCACGGCGTTCGCGCTCGCCGCTCTACGTCAATACAACATCACCGGTGAGCCGGCGGCGCAGGCCATCGGCTTTTTGCTGGCCAGGCAGGGCGAAGAGGGTGGCTGGGGCCTTGATGGAGAGAGCGCACAGGTCCAGACCACCGCCCTGGTGATGCAGTCGCTGTGGGAGTTCCGGCGTCACTACAATCTTGGCGACGCGCTTACCGAGGCGCGTGGTTTCTTGCGTGACCGGCTCGCGGAAGAGGGCGAGGCGAGCGCCCGAAGCAACACGGAAACGTTGGCCCTGGCGCTGATTCCATTGCTGAACGAAGCGGTGGACCGGTCGCCGTACGACGCCTGGGTGACGGAACTGGCAAGCCGGCAGAACCCGGCCGGCGATTTTCAGGGCGATACCTACCTCACCGCCCTGGCATTGCGCGCCTTGGCGCTGTCGAATCAGCCGCCGCCGGATCTGACGATGCTGAGCGGTGTGATCGTCGATGCCGACAGCGGACAGCGTCTGCCTGATGCGCTGATCACCGTACAAGGCCCTCGAGCATCGCAGACCGGCAGTGACAACGCGGGTCTATTCCGTTTTTCCGATCTTCAAAGTGGCCATTACCGCATTGAAATTGCCCGGTCCGGCTATCGCACGCTGGTCCTGAATACGGTTCTGGAAACCGGCGACAAGCGCAACCTCGGCGAGATTCGCCTGGATGTGCGAGGCACCGACCCGGACACCGGTGAGCCGGTGACCACCGGGTTGATACGGGGGCAGGTGACCGACCGTAACAGCGGCGCGCCGCTGGCCGGGGCCACCGTGACTCTGGCGGGTGGCGCCTCCGTAACCACCGGGGCGGACGGTCGCTATCTGCTGGACGATGTCACCGCGGGGAGCGTTTCGGTGTCCGCGTCCGCGCAGGGTTACGGGCAAGCCCAGGGCCAGGCCGAGGTAGTGGCCGGGCAGACGCTGGTATTCTCGCCGGCCTTGGAACCGGAGCCGGACGGCGATGTGACCGTAACCGGCACGGTAACGGCCCAGGAAAGCGGTGAGCCAATCCCCGGCGCGATGGTCACGGCCCGTGTCGGGGACGAAAGCAAAAGTGCCACCACCGATGCCGAGGGTGCCTATCGACTCGACGAACTGAACGACGGTGAACTGACGGTGACTGTCAGCGCCGGCGGTTTTCAGTCGGCATCCGGTGTTGCTCAGGCTGGCGCCGGTGCTGATATCACCTTTTCGCCACGTCTCGCCGAGGTCGGCTCTCCCGGTGATCCACAGCCCGGTGGCTTTACCGGCACGGTCGTGGACGCCGTCACTGGACGGGGCATTGAGGGCGCTCGAGTGCTGGTGGAAGGGGATAACCAGGTCGAAGAGACCCTTACTGATCTGGACGGTGGCTTCCGGATCACCGGCGTCGCGGCGGGTAACGTCACGCTCGAAGTGAGTATGGACAGCTACTTGAACCTGACCGGATCCGGTCAGGTTCAAGCGGGCTTTATCAATGATCTCGGAGAGATCGCGATCACGCCCCAGGACGAAGCGGTGAACAGCGTGACGGGCCGTGTCGTGGATGTACGTACCGGTGATCCGCTTCAGGGTGTATTGGTTCAGATCGGACCGCCGGGCAGCTCTGTTGTAAACGGCGAGGCTCTTTCCGGGCAGGACGGTGTGTTCGAGGTGCCGGGCCTGCTGCTGGCCGATTATGAAATCCGCTTTTCCTTGGAGGATTATCAGGACAAGGCGTTTCCGCTCGTCATGGTCACCGGCGGCAACCTCGATCTGGGTGAAATTCGTATGCGTCACCCCGGCGTCGATGCGTTGCTGCCGGACCTGGCCGTCCAGGCTTTGGATACCAGCACTTTGTCTTCCGATCAGGCCACATTTGCCGCCACGGGTGCGTTGGGCGTCACGCTGATTAACCGCGGTAACAGCGATCTCACTCAGCCCTTCACCGTGACCGCCTTCAGCGATCTGGATGGCAGCGGAACCTGGGATGTCGACTACGAGCCGGTGCTGGGTGAGCTGCCGATCGCGGAATCGGTGGAAGTGGATACCACCCTGGACATCGAACTGAACATTGAAGGTGATCTTCCGTTCCGGGACGCTCCGATCACGGTGATGCTGGATTCGTGGGAATCGGTCACCGAACTGTCTGAAAGTAACAACCTCGAGAGCACCGCTGGTGAATGCGTGAACAATCAGAAGCCCTACCTTGATCTCGGGTTGTGCATGGATTCCTCCGGCAGTGTCAGCGGCTCGGACTTCCAGCTGCAACTTGAGGGCACGGCACGGGCCATCGAAGACGCCGATATCGTGCCGCGCGATGGCAGTGTCCGGGTGTCGGTGATGCAGTTCGCCAGCAGCGCCTACGTTGAACTGGATCCGGTCATCATCGAAGAGGACAATATTAACGAAGTCGGTGATGCAATCCGGGCCATCAACAAGCGTGGGGGTGGGACCAACATCCATCGCTGCATCGACCGTGCCTCGGACCTGATTACCGAGGCGACACCAGCCGCCCCGCTACGGGTCATCGATGTGTCCACGGATGGCCAGTCCAATCAATCCCTCGCAGTAGCCGCTTCCGAACGCGCCCAACAGGCGGGCATCAGCGTGCTTAATGCCATTGGGGTGGGTTCCGGCGCCAATGTGAACCTGCTTAACCATATTGTCTTTCCGCAACCCGCGGGCGGAGAGCGCGGGTTCGTGCTAACCGTCGATGGTTACGAGGCGTACATGGAAGGCATCGCCGGCAAGATATCGCGCGAGACCCGAATCGCCGACCTGACCGTGGGTGCCCTGACGCTCATTGATAACGGTGACGGCGAGACCGTCAGTTTCAGTGTGGTGTTGGGGAACGCGGGCTCAGCGGATATCTCCGAACCGGTAACGCTGACGTTCTATAACGGTGATCCGTCAACCGCGCCGGTGATCGGTGAGATGGAATACGCCGGCGGCCTGCTGTCCGGCGGGCATCATATCGCTCACCTGGAGGGCGTTGATGCCGCCCTTCTGACCGGCGAAAACGTGCGGGTCCGTGCGGAGATCAACGGCCAGGTTTCCGAGTGCAATACCGGTAACAATACCGCGTCGGAAACCGTGTCCGCCCGGCTCGGGACGGTGACCCTGACACTCTCCAGCACCACCCTGGCGCCCGGTGAAGACCTGGAGCTGGACGCTTTGGTTTCCAACATTGGTGCGCTGCCCGCGGATTACCGGGTAGCGTTGTCTATTGAAGACAGCGATGGCGTCACCGTGATGGCGTTACCGGAGCAGACGGTGAATCAGCTTGCCGCTGGCGATGGCCAACGGATCGTCGGTCTGTGGAATACCGGTGTTACCGTCACCGATGCCTACCGCGCCCGGGCCGTTCTGTACGGTGCCGACGGCATGACGCTCGATACCGACAGGGTTGACTTCCTGATTCGGGAGGGCGGCGACGCCGCCCAGCCCGTGGCGGATATCAGGGTGTTTGCCGACCAGCCGGCTTACCGCGTTGGAGAGACCGCCTCCCTGGAAAGTCTGCTTGAGAACACCAGCGCCAGCACTCTGATTCAGGGCGCACGTTACCGCCTCGTGGTTAGCGGTCCGGATGGCGTTGTGCTTCTTAACGAAGAGCGCTCGGTGAGCAATCTGGCGGTGGCGCAAGTGTTGCCCTTCAACGATTCCGTCTCGCTGGATAACACCCCGACCGGCACGCACAGCGTCACCGGCATCCTGATTGGCGCGGATGGCGAAACGCTGGCGAGAGATCAGGCCACCTTCACGGTTGATCAGGACCCGTTGGCGGCGATCACCGGTCAGGCCACGGTGGCGCAAGAGTCGGTGTTCCAGGGCGACAGCCAGACCTGCCGGTACAGCATCGAGCTACCGGAAGGCGCCGAACCTCGCACGGTGACGGTCACTCGCTCCCAGCTCGATATCGACAACCGTGAAACGCTCGACACTGAGACGAGCTCCGTCGTCCTCAGCGATCAGCCGCTGACTTTCACGGATTCATTCAACACGGCAGGCCGAAGCCTTACCCGGCACGCTTGCGCATTGAGCGTGAGCCGGGACGGTGAAGCCCGTGATCTGGACCAGGCGCTGTTCCAGATCAAAGAGAAGCCGTTGTCGATAGAAGCCAGTCTGGCCGCGACCGGAGCGCCGCGCCTGCTGGTGCTGGCGGACCCGATCCAGCCGACCTGTGAAGCGGTGATCAGCCTTACCCTGCAGGCGGACTTTGATCGCTCGATCGGCCTTTTCGAAACCGTGAACGCGAAGGCGATGGAAAGCCATTACCACATCCGTGATCTGGAGAGCGGTATACCGCGGTTCTTCGAGGGCGAAATCGACAACGACGGCGAACGAAGCCTGGATTTGGCGATTCGTGCCCTCGATACCACAGGGATCGAAATCCAGGTGCGGGGAGACGACCTGGCGGAGCGCTTCGAGGACAACAAGAAACTCGAGGTTACGGTGGATTACCCGGATTTCCTTTGGTTCCGAGACACTCTGGCCACCGGAAAGCGGCACTTTAAGTGCGGTAAGCCGCCGGAGCCCGGCGATAATCTGGGCGACTTCCGGGTAGTGAACGTGACTCTGGAGGAGCGTGTCCCGCGCAGTGATACCGGGGGTAAGGCGGAGCAGCCTGCGATTGCCGACCAGCGTGCTCGCTTGGATACCTTCCTGGAGACGCACGCGCACACCCTGGTGGACTCCACGAACAGCTTCCGGCAGCAGTTGTACGCGGGGCAGCACCATCAATATCTGCTGCTCGCGGATCGTATCCCGCTGGACCACTGGACCGCCAAGTACCTCCGCGAAGCGGTGAACCGTGGTGAGGGTGTGATTCACGCTTCCGGCGACCGGCCGCGCCCTCTTCTGCTGACAACGGCCCTGGGCCTCAAGCCGGGCCATGGGCCCGGGCACAAAGTGCACCGGCCACACACCATCACTTTATTGGACAGCGCCCTGGCCCAGGCCGGTGAACTGCCTCTGATGTTGCGGCGTCCGGTGCCGGCGACGCGCCTGCATGGCGCGGATCTGGCTGGCTACTTTAAGGCATCGACTCATCACGGGCGTCATGGCGGCTATTACCACGGAGGGCACCCGAAAGACCGAAATACGCCGGCCCTGACCAGTCATGAATACGGTGACGGACAAGCGGTGTTTCTGGCCTTTGACTGGCTCGCCGAGATGACCGCGCTGGACCTCGCCGGGGAAGGCCAGGGGCCGATGGACGGTTTGATGGAGCGCGCGCTAGAACACACTGCGCCGGCTTCTCTGAGTGCGGTTGCCGGGGAGCCCGTGCCGCTGCGCCTCATGGTGGAAAATACCGGCCCGGCCTTGACCGTGACCGTCGGTCTGGACTGGAACAACGGCGGCGAGCTTCTGGACGTCGTACCGGGGATGGACGGCGGCCATCAATGGCGCTTCGCACTGGAGGCCGGTGAAGCCCGCACAATGCAGGCCTGGATCGGTTCAGACCCGGACGACGACAGCGTACTGATCGAGGCCGTATTTGAAGGCGAGGACCCGTCCGGCAACCAGGTGACCACATCGAAACAACTTCACCTGGACCTGGCGCAACAAACGACCAGCCTCGCGCAGGTTTATCAAAAAGTCGGCACCGCCTATTGGCAGACGCCCTGGGATATTGCCTTGAAGAAGGCGCTGCTGGATCTCGGCTCCGCGAAACACGCATCGCGGAAAGGCAAGGATGACAAAGCGCTGCGCTTCGCACTCAAAGCCACTTCATCGCTGGCGGCCTCGCATCATCCGGATGCCAGTGCACTACGGCTTGAACTGGATCGGGCGATTCGGGGGATTCGCCCATGAAATCAACATACGGAAAAGGACCTTCTCTGGGGGAGACCATCATGGAACAGATCCGTCGCGCCGGTGCGCTGTGCCGCACCGTGGCCCTGGCAACCACTCTTTTGCTGCTTAACGCCGTCATCTGGCCCTCCTGGGCGCTGGCCATTGAGGCCGAGCGCCACAAGGAGCAGCAGGAACAGGCCCGCTGGGAAGCCCGGCATCAGACCTTCGAGCAGGTATTGCGCGGCATTCGCGACCAGGCGCGTCAGCAACAGCAGACGATGAACAAGCGTCTCGGCGAGGAATCCGGAATCATGACGCGCGCCGCACGGGCACTGGGGCTGGGTGACGAAGCGCTGGCCACGGAGCGCCTTACCTGGTTGCAGGAAAAAGCGAATGCGATGCACCAGCAAGCGTTGGCCGGTTTTAAGGAAACCGAGGCCCGGCTTGAGCAGAACAACGCCAGTGTTCGAATTCGGGACCGGCATGAACGCGCGGTGGCGAACTATCTCCAGCGTTATCAGCACTTGAAGGAGCAATTGCAGTCGGTCACCGGCTCAACGTCACTGGCCGCCCAGAGCGACGCCACCGCGGAGCTGGCCGGCTTCCTGGCGCAGTTCCGCATGGAGAAACCCCGGGACCCTTTCGACCCGAACAAACTTCCCTGGCGCACCCCGGACCCGGACCGGACCCGTGCCCCGGCGAACAGCGCCTCCGAGTTAAGCCGCAGCACAGGCCTGCCCCTGTTCGATATGGGGACCCAGGTCGCCAGTGCGTCGGCATCCATGGACGGCCTCCTGCTGGAAAGCGCGGTGGCCCCCGACGAGGAGCATCTGGCGAGCACCCTGGACGCGGATATCACGCCGGCCATCGAAGCACTGGCGGAAGAGCTGAATCACGAGCCCGTGGCGATCTACCAGTGGGTGCGCAATAACATCGAGTTCGTTCCCAGCTACGGCTCCATCCAAGGCGCCGAATACACCCTGGAAAACCGTCGCGGTAACGCCTTCGACACCGCCAGCTTGCTGATCGCGCTGCTGCGGGCCTCGGACATCCCGGCACGCTATGCCATGGGCACCGTGGCAATACCCGCGGACCAGGTAATGAACTGGGTGGGTGGCGTCCGTGCTCCCGGCGCGGCCGGCAATCTGCTCGGCCAGGGCGGCATCCCGAATACCGCCCTTACCCGTGGCGGTCGCGTCGACAGCTTCCGGCTGGAGCACGTCTGGGTGGAAGCCTGGGTGGACTTTCACCCCAGCCGTGGCGCGGACCATCGCCAGGGCGATAGCTGGATCCCGATGGACGCCAGCTTCAAGCAGTACGACTACGGTGACGGCATGGCGCTGGACCAGGAAGTGCCGTTCGATGCGCAAGCGCTGGCCGATACCATCGAGCAACAAAGCACCGTCAATGAAGAAGAAGGCTGGGTGCAGGGTGTCCCCGGCGGCGCCATCGAAGACAGCCTGGAGGACTACCGCGCCGAACTGGAGGCCTACATCGACAGCCAGGCCCCGGACGCCACCGTGGGCGAAGTGCTGGGCAGCAAGGGCATCAAGGAGGTCATCCACAAACAACTCGCGCCTTCCCTTCCGTACCGGCTGGTGACCCGCCAACTGACCATGCCGGAGCTGCCGGATTCACTACGCTGGAAGTTCAAATACCAACTGCACATCGGCGCCAACGGCTACAAAGGCACCGAGCTGTTCACCATCGAGGAGCCCACCGTTGCGCTCGCCGGCAGAAAGCTCTCGGTATCGTTTTCCCCGGCCACTCAGGACGACGAAGACACCCTGGCCGGCTATTTGCCGCAACCCGATGAGAACGGCGACCTGGAGCCGGGGGAGATCCCGGACACCTTGCCGGGCTATCTGATCAATCTGAAGGCTGAGTTAGCCGTAGATGAAGAGCGGGTCGCTAGTCCTGATGTTGAAGTGACCATGGGCTCCGGCTTGATCTCCGAGATGGGCTATTGGCAACCCGGGCGAGGCTGGGATACCTCGGAAAACAACCCGATCGCTGGCGAATACCGCGCGCTGGCCCTGGACCTGCAAGGCATAAGCGCGCAGGCCGCCGAAAGTCTCGAAACCAGCCTGGAAGCTACCCGCGCCAAGCTTGATGCCGAGGACTACACCGGCCTGCCTAAACAACAACTGGTGGGTGACATGCTTTACAGCACCATCCTTGGCTACTTTGCGCTCAACGACATGCAGGACCAAGTCGGCGAACAGCAAGCCAACAGCGTCGGCTACAGAGCGCCCAGCTACGGCCTTTTCAAAACCAGCCTGCGGCCGCAATACTGGTTCGGCATGCCCAGGGACGTAAAAGCCAGCGGGCTGACCATGGACGTGGACCATATGAGCAGCATCCGGGTCGACAAAGACAACAACCGGGAACGCTGGGTGGCCCTGAATCGCGCCAATGGCGCACGCATGTCCGCCATGGAGCACTTGGTGCCAGAAGAGATGTACAGCACCGAAGACAACCCCGCTCACGGCATCAGCGCCCTAAAAGCGCTGCAACTGGCAGCCGCCGAAGGCCAGAAAATCTGGACCATTACCCAGAGCAACCTTAGCCAGGCCATGGCCGCCCTCAACCTGAGCAGTTCCGTGGAAGCCGACATCCGCAACGCCGTCCGCACTGGCAACGAAGTCACCGCCCACGAAGATACCATCAACTTCCATGGCCGCCCCTCCGCCGGCTACATGGTCATCGATCCAAGGACTGGCGCCGGCGGCTACCTCATAGCCGGCGGCGAGAACGGTGGGTTTTTATCGGTGGTCATAGCTGCGCTATTAGGTTTTCTTGGGGGGATAACTACCAGCGGGCAGACCGGGCCGCCTATGTTCTCCGAAAGGATGAAGGCTTTGGCTCGGCAGGCTCGATACGTATCTGTACTCGGCGTAATTTCTCTTTTTATCGATGTATTGAGTACGCTAGGTGATGGCTCTTTAAGTGCTTCCAGTAAGATCGGTCGGTTTTCGACAGCGATTTTCGCTTACGCTTCTACCTCTTTGGTAACGGTGGCTGCATTTAGTGTGCTAGGAGGACCCGTCGCGGCCGCGATTGTAGGTTTGCTATTCGCCAGTATGATAACGGCTCTGCTTATGAGTTTTAATAGTCGGTACTTCTCAGTGCATACATATAGAAATACTCGGGGTTACGCGTGACATATCTGCTCCTGGCCGCTTTTACGAGTTTCATCTCTTCGGTGTCCCTGGCTCTCTTCGGTATTATGATTTGGGCTAGGAGGTGGCCGAAAGTTGCCGCGGAGACGATCGATCTATCGTTCAATGAAGTGACAGTCAGCCGCCGTAGGCTTTGGTTAATTCAAGCTGAGTACTCTTATTTATATGAAGGTGAGAAACATTGGTCGAAAATTTTCTTTCTTTTTGGAGGGCGGCCTTTCCATTCAGAGGAAGATGCTAAAAAAACGGAAGTTCCGAAATGCGTATACGTTTGTCCAGTGAATTCCAAAATCAGTTACCTTCGGCAAGATAAGAGGACCTTGTGGACCTTTTTTGGGGCCGCCTTTTGTGGGTATGTGGCCGCGATTTTTATGTGTCTTCTGGCATGAGGTTACCGGCGCGGCAAGTAACGGTAAATTCATCGGGCCGCCCCGTTTGGGTGATGCATCTTATGGCCGAACCGCACTAGGCTTGGCTGAGCCGCTAATACTAAAAGGAGAAAATAGCATGAGAAAATTCAGGTGTTGTTTTTTGTCCGTGCTACTCGCCACGCCGACGCTGGTGTCAGCGGAGACACCCGATATCAAACCCGGCCAGTGGGAGTACCAGAACACGATGCGCATGAGCGCGGGCGGCCGGGCGATGCCGGCCCAGATGGTCCGGAACAAGGATTGTGTACGGCAGGAGGACCTGACCGATCCGGATTTGTTCGGCGGGGATGAACTGAAGGATTGCGAGGCGTCGGGGGTGGAACAGAGCCGCTCGCGTTTGCGCTATACCCTGACGTGCGCCGGGCCGGATGGCTCGCCGTATACGATGACGGCGGACATCAAGCTGCAGGGCGAGACCATGGAGGGCACCATGCAGGGCGATATGGAAAGCCCGATGGGGCCGATGCGCATGCGCATGGAACTGAGCGGCAAGCGCATCGGCGATTGCTAGGCTTACCCGGCGTACTGGTCCCGCAGTGCTTTCCGGTTGATCTTGCCGACCGCGGTTTTCGGAATGGCGTCGGTGAAGATCACCTTGCGCGGTTTTTTGTAGGAGGCGACCTGGTTGGCGACGAAGTCGACCAGCGTTTGCTCGTCGACGTTGTGGTCGGGTTTCAGCGCCACCACGGCGGTCACCGCTTCCACCCATTGCGGGTCTTTCAGGCCGATGACGGCGCACTCGGCCACGGCCGGGTGGGCGGTGAGCACGTCTTCCACTTCTTTCGGGTAGACGTTGTAGCCACCGGTGATGATCATGTCGGAGGTGCGGTCTTTCATGTGCAGAAAACCGCGCTCGTCGAATTGGGCGATGTCACGGGTGCGCAGCCAGCCGCCCTCCATGAACATTTCTTTGTTCAGTTCCGGGGCGTTGTGGTAGCCGGCCATCATGGAAGGGGCACGCACGGCGATTTCACCGGGCTCGCCCTGCGGCACATCGTGGCCTTGTTCGTCGACCAGGCGGATTTCCACATCAATGCTGGGCTTGCCGCACGCGCCGAGTAGATCGTCTTCGTGGTCCTCGGGTCGCAGCACGGCAATGGTGAGCGGGCATTCGGTCTGGCCGTAGTATTGCCAGAATTTCTCCCGGCCCCAGGTGGCCATGGCTTTCTCAATCACCGGGCGGGGCATCGGCGAGGCGCCGTAGATCACCTGCCGCAGCCGGCTTACGTTGATCTCCGCGAAGCGTGGGTGGCCGAGCAGCATCTGCAGCATGGTGGGCACCATGTTGACGGCGGTGATGCGCTCTTTCTCGATCAGTTCCAGGAAGGCGTCCGGGTCGAAGCCCGGCATGATCACGGTGCGCGCGCCGCGCAGCCAGAAGGGCAGCACGAAAACGCCGCTGGCGTGGATCAGCGAGGCGGCGTGCAGCATGGCGTCGTCTTGCTCCACGGCGACCAGGTTGAGCAGCACGTTCTTGCAGACGCCAGCGTAAGAGGCCTGGGTGTGCTGCGCGGCTTTGAGCGTGCCGGTGGTGCCGGAGGTGAACAGGGTAAGAATGACGTCGTCCGGTGCCACGGCCACGTCCGGGTTGGCGGTGCTCTGGTTGACGCCATCGGCGAGCAGGTCGTCACCGCCGCCGTTGGTGCTGCCGATACCGTGGCATTGCAGGGCGGGCAAAGCCTGGCTCAGTTCGAGGGCCCGTTCGCTCAGGTTGGCGCCGTAGAGCAGCAGCTCGCAGCCGGTTTCTTCCAGCATTTTGCGGTGTTCGTTCAGGGACAGTCGCGCGTTCAGCGGCACCCGGTTGATGCCGGCTTTTACGCAGGCAAAGTCGACGGGCACGCTGTAGAGGCTGTTGTTGAGCAGCAGGGCGACGCGTTGGTGCCGCGTCACGCCACGCTGGATCAGGCCGTGCGCGAGCTGGTTACTGAGGTGGTGTGTTTCCCTGAAGGTCAGACTCTCGCCGCCGAAGACGATGGCGGTGCGCTCCGGGTAATAGCCGGCGCCGCGGTTGATCAGGTCGAGATAGGTGGTGGTCATTCAAGCTCTCCTGTTAACGGGTTCGTGTTATTCGAATTCACCGTGGCGGCCAGCGCCTTTGGCGAAGCGCTCAGCGCCGGCGATGGCCTCTTCAAAAACGATCGGGTACCCTCCGGCGCCTTCGCGGACCAGGGCGTCGGCGAGCGGCTGGTCCCATTGCCGGTAGGCGGAAAGGCGGTCGGCGCGCAGGCAACGCTGGGGGAAGGCGGCGATCTGCCGCGCCAGGGTTTGTGCCTCCTCCAGGCCTTCGCCATCGCCGACCAGGCGGGTGGCGAGGCCCATGCGCAGGGCCTCTTCGGCGTGTACCGGGCGCCCGGTAAGAATCATGTCCATGGCGTGGCCCTGGCCGACGATGCGCGGCAGGCGCACGGTGCCGCCATCGATTAGGGGCACACCCCAGCGTCGGCAGAACACGCCGAACACGGCGGATTTTTCCGCCACGCGCAGATCGCAGAACAGTGCCAGTTCCAGGCCCCCGGCCACGGCGTAGCCGGAGACCGCGGCGATCACTGGTTTGCTGAGCAGCATGCGGGACGGCCCCATGGGGCCGGGGCCGGTGCCTTCAGGCTCGACCTCGTTGCGGCGTTGCGGGTCGCCGAGGGCGGCCAGATCGGCGCCAGCGCAGAAGTTGCCGCCGGCGCCGGCGAGTACCGCCACACTGACGCTGTCGTCGTCTTCAAAGTCTTGAAAGGCGTCGCGCAGGGCGTCGGCGGTGGGCCGGTCCACGGCGTTGCGCTTGTCCGGCCGGTTGATAATGATGGTGCGAACCGGGCCGTCGGTTTCAACGAGGATTGGGTGAGCGGACACGGGGTTCTCCTGGTCTGGCCATTCAATGTTTGTTACTTGTTTTGGCTCTTTGAGATAACAAGGGATATATTTCACTATATGGAACAAAAATACAATAAGGGTTATTTCGGCGACGAGGCGCATGTGCTTGAAGGCGCCGACGAGCTGGCCGCCGGCGATCTGGTGCTGGATGTGCTCTCCACCCACGATGCCCCGCAGGTATCGGTGGCCGCGCTGTGTCTCGCCGGCGCGGTGTGTGGTTTCCGGGACCAGAACGTGCGGGTGGCCCTGAACCGGCTGGTTCGCCAGGGAAAGATCGTCAACCCGGCGCGGGGTGTGTACGCCTTGAAGGCCGACGGCAGCGGCTTGTTCGGCGAGGTGGAGAGCTGGTTGGAAAAGGAACAGCGCGCGGTGGGCTGGCAGGGCGGTTGGATCGGGGTGGTCGATGGCGCCGTGCCAAGACGTGAGAAGACGCTCTGGCGGCGCCATGAGCGCGCTCTGGCGTTGCGCGGCTTTCGCGCCCTGGGCGCTAGCGGACTGCAACTGCGGCCGGACAATTTGCACGGCGGGGTGGCCGCGCTCCGTGACGATCTGCGCGGGTTAGGGCTGGCTCATCAGGCGTCAGTGATCGCTGTTAACGGGCTCTGCGACCCCGACGAGCGGCGCGCACGAGGGTTGTGGGATCTGGACGGGCTGGAGCGGCTGTATCTGGACATGCTGGCGCGCTTGGAGCGCAGCCAGTCCGGCTTGCATAGGTTGGCTCCCGAAGCGGCGGCCCGTGAGAGTCTGTTGCTGGGACGCGCGGCGATCCGTTTGATCATCCGTGATCCGCTGCTGCCGGACGCGCTGATGGGGGGCGACGCCCGGCACCGCCTGATAGAGCGCATGCGTGACTATCAGGCCCATGCGAAAACGTTGTGGATGCGGATTCTTCAGGGGGCCTGAATCAGGTCACGGCGTGCCCTTCGCTTCGCCAGGCCCCCATCGAGCCCATGAACACATCCACCCGCTTAAAGCCCTGGCTGAGCAGGACGGAGGCGGCCACGGTCGCGCGAGCGCCGCTTGCACACATCACGGTGTAGTGGACGTCACGAGGAAGAGTGTCAATCTCAGCCAGTACATGGCCCACGTACAGGTGCTTGGCCCCCTCGATCATGCCATCGCTGACTTCGGTTTCGCTTCGAACGTCGAGGAGCTGCCAACCATCCGGTTGCTGATTAACCCGTTGTGACACTTCGCCCACACCGATCCCTGGGGCGGTGCCGAAAGACAGAGCATTGGCCGCCCACCCTGGTATCGGCAGGGCGAAGTAGCCTTGAATACGATCAAAGCCGATGCGAACCAGATGCCGGGCGGCGGCGGCGGCCTGGGTGTCGTCTTCGGCGATCAGTACGAGATCGTCCTCGGGGTTCAGAAACCATCCGGCGAAAGACGCAAGCATACCCACCGGCAGGGCCAGGCTGCCGGGGATATGCGCGCCAAGGTAGCTGGTCACGTTCCGGACATCGATGAGAGTGGCTTGCTTTGATACATCCTGAAACGCGGCCAGATCCAGTGGCGTCGGTACCAGGGGTTGGCGAACCGCTGTACCGCCCTCGACGTTGAGCCGCTCCATTAACCGGAAATAGGGCGGTTGGTAGTGGTGTTCGTCGAGCTTGGCTGTGATGAACGATTCTCGATCGGTGATTTGTAGCATCTTGTTGTGCACCCGCTCGTAGCCGATCGAGGAAAAATCACGATTCGCCATATTGTCGCCGCACACCGAGCCGGCGCCGTGCGCGGGAAGAACTTGCACGTGATCAGGAAGTCTCAGTAGCTTTTGCAGGCTGTCGAAAAGCAGCCCCGCCACCTGGCTGGCCCGATGCGGGTAAAAATCGGTCCGGCCGACGTCGCCGACGAACAACGCATCGCCTGTACAAACCGCGACGGCGTCCTCCCCGTACGATTGATCGCGAATCACATAGGACACGCTATCGTCGGTATGGCCCGGCGTTTCCAGAACATCAATGCGCACTTCGCCGGTTGAAAAGCGGTCCCCTTCGGTGACGGTGTCGGCGTATTGAATCGGTTCCGCGGCATTCGGCCCGTGCAGGACTCTGGCGCCGGTGAGCGCCGCCAGAACAGGTGCGCCGGAAATCAAATCTTCATTGCGGTGCGTCTCGAAGATATGAGTAATCCGGCAACCCAGCGCTGCGGCCTGTTCGATGTAAAGCTGGCAGTCGCGACGAGGGTCAATGACGACGGCTTTCCCGCCACCGCCGATAAGATACGAAAGATGGGAGAGTCCTTCTGACCGGATCAGCTCGATGAACATGGTCACTACCTTTGATCGTCTCGACAGGTTTACGTCCTATCCAGGCTAGATGCGGAGCCGAAACGAGTAAACCGGATCGACAACGCGAAGGATCGTATCAAGCGCCTGGCGCCGAGGGGCGCCCCGCCGTGTGGCGGAATCCCGGAAGCGTAAAAAAAGCTCAAAAAACGAGAGACCAATGGATTTCGCCATAGGCGAAGTCGGTGCCGATGTTCGATTATGTGGATTCCGCAGCAAACATTGGACAGGGAGAGCCCATGGATGCAGCAACACGTCGTCGGCGGATGGTCGAGGACCAGTTGGTCGGTCGAGGGATTCGCAACGGGCCCTTACTTGAGGCCATGGGGCGAGTGTCTCGTGAGTTATTCGTGCCGGAACAACAGGCCGCCGCCGCGTATCAGGATTCGCCGCTGCCGATTGCTGACGGGCAGACCATCTCTCAACCCTATATCGTTGCGTTGATGTTGGAGGCCTCCGGCCTTGATCGCGGTGAGCGTGCGTTGGAGATCGGTACCGGTTCTGGCTACGCGGCCGCGGTAATGGCGGACGTCGCCGGTCATGTCTTCACCATTGAGCGGCAAGCCGGCCTGGCGCTCTCGGCCCAGGGTGCGCTTGAGAAGGCGGGTTTGAAGAATGTGGAAATCGGCGTCGCCGATGGCACGCTGGGCTGGCCCGAGCAGGCGCCGTTCAACGTCATTATTGCCACCGCTGGTGGCCGGGAAGTACCGGCCAGTTGGAAAGAACAGCTCGCGATTGGCGGGCGCCTGGTGATGCCGTTAGGGGAAACCCCGCGTCGCCAGACATTGATAAAAGTCACCCGGCTGAGCGACACCGAATATCGGCAAGAGAGACTTACCGAGGTCATGTTCGTCCCCTTGATCGGCGAGCAAGGCTGGAGCGAACAGGAAGCCCGCCAGGGAAGCGCCCGGTCGGCGCGCGAGCCCGACGAAGAACTGGTCGCGATTTTGGGTGATGCCGCTGAGCCATTGCCGGCGGCGGACAGTCCGGAGTTCGGCGCTTTCTTTGACCGCTTCGCGAGCCACCGAGTGGTGTTGCTGGGAGAGGCGAGCCACGGTAGCAAGGAGTTCTATCAGGCGCGTGCGGCGATTACCCGGCGCTTGATCGAAGAGCACGGTTTCAATCTTGTGGCGGTCGAAGCGGATTGGCCGGACGCGGACGTGGTCGACCGTTACGTGCGTCAACGGACCCCCGCGAAGCAACCGGACCCGCCCTTCCAGCGGTTCCCCACCTGGATGTGGCGAAACCGCGAAGTTCAGGCCTTCACCCGATGGTTGCGGGAGCATAACCAGTCGTTGCCCGAAGGCGAGAGAGCCCGCTTCCACGGGCTGGATATTTACAACCTCAACGACTCGATCTCGGCGGTTTTGGCGTATCTGCAGGACCTCGATCCCGAGGCGGCACGTCTGGCGCGAGCTCGCTACGAATGTCTCACCCCGTGGCAGGATGATCCCGCGCTTTATGGTCGCGAGGTGTTGAGCGACCGTTATAAAGCCTGTGAGGATCAGGTCGTCGCGCAATTGCGTGACTTGTTGGAAAAACGTCTGGAGTACACCCGCGACGACGGCGAACGTTTCTTCGACGCGGAGCAAAACGCGCGTTTGGTCGCCACTGGCGAACGTTACTACCGGGCCATGTACCACGGCGGCGCCGAGAGCTGGAATCTCCGCGATGGGCAAATGTTCGAGACGCTACAGCGCCTTCTCGAGCAGCGCGGGGCGGACGCCAAAATAGTGGTGTGGGCGCATAACTCGCACATCGGCGACGCGCTCGCCACCGATATGGGCGGCACGCGCGGCCAAATCAATCTGGGGCAGCTTTGCCGCGAAGCCTATGGGGAGCAGGCCGCGCTGATCGGGTTCGGCACCGATCACGGCACCGTCGCCGCCGCCCCTCGGTGGAACGGTCCGATGCAGCGGATGACGGTGCGCCCAGCCCGCGAGGACAGCTACGAGGGGCTCGCACACCGCACCGGCATGGACCGCTTTCTGCTCGACTTGCGCGCCAGCCATCACGAGACGTTGCGGCACCGCCTTCGTCCTACCCGGCTGGAGCGTTTTATCGGCGTTATCTACCGCCCGGAGACCGAACGTCAAAGTCACTACGCGCGCGCCTCGTTACCGGATCAGTTTGACGCTTACGTCTGGTTCGATGCCACCGAAGCGGTCACCCCGTTGACCGCCGATAGCGGCGAGGGGCCTGCGGAAACCTATCCTTTCGGCCGTTGAACCTGGAGGCTTTGCTCCGGTTTGTTTAAGAAGCATCGCCAGGGCGTCGCCGGGTTGGTGGGCGGCGAAGACGCAGCCGACGTTTCATAGTGTGGCTGCTGTTTGCGGTGCGCCCGGTGCCTGTCGCAACCAGGGAAGGCCATTGAGCAACGCCAGCGCCACCAACGCGGCCGCCATCACCGCGCACAACGCGGCCAGATTGCCAGGCAGCCAGCCGGCCACCAGCGTACAACCGAGGGCCAGCACGCTGAGCCGCACGACGCTGGCGAGCAGCGGCCAGCCCATGCGTCCGGCGCCCTGGGACGCGAAATACAGCGCCAGACCGACGCCCAGAAAAGCGTAGGCCGGCGCCACGATGCGCAGGTACAAGGCACCGGTGGTGATCGCTTCCGGATCGTCGGTGAACAGGCTCAGCCACGCCTGGGGAAACAGCGCTGCCGCCAGGCCCACGGTTTCGGTGGTGATCGCCGCCACCGCCGCGCCGGTCCAGGCGATGCGCCGGGCGCGCTGGAACTGGCCGGCGCCCAGGTTCATGCCCACCATCGCCACCAGGGCGGTGCCGAAGCCGAATACAATGGGGATCTGCAGATACTCGATGCGGATGCCCAGCCCGAAGCCCGCCAGCGCTTCCATGCTGGTGCGCGCCACGAAGAAAGTGGCCACCACCACGCACAGATTGGACAGTACGGTATTCAACGACGACCACAGGCCGACGCCGAGAATTTCACCGAACAGGGCGCGCCGCAAAGGATGGCGCAGGCTCAGCCGCACGCCGCCACGACCGCGCACCAGTGTCGCTGTCAGAATCACCGTGGCGATCAGGTAATAGCTGGCCAGCGCCAGACCGGCGCCGGTGATGCCCAGAGCAGGCACCGGGCCGAAACCGAAAATCAGCACCGGCGAGAGCACCAGCAGCATCGGTACGCCGCCCACCATGACCAGCGCCGGCAGCCGCATGTTGCCGGCGCCGCGCAGCACCGCCGACAGGCCGTTCATCAGCCACAGAAACACTACGCCGCTGAACAAGGCGTTGGAATAGGCCACCGCCGCGTCCAGGGCCGCCCCTTGCCCGCCCAGGGCGCCGTAAAGGGGGCCGGCAAAGCCGATCACGATCATTGAGCAGACCAGCCCGAAGGCCAGCACGATCACCATCGCGTGTAGGGCCAGGGCGTCGGCCTTGTCTTGATCGCCAGCGCCCAGGGAGCGGGCCACCGCCGAGGAGATGCCGCCGCCAATGCCACCGGCGGACATCATCATCATCAACATCACCAGCGGGAACACCAGGGCGGCGCCGGCCAGGGCGTCCACGCCCAGCAGGCCGACGTAATAGCTCTCCAGGAAATTGGCCAGCGCCTGGGCCAGCATCACCACCAGGTTGGGGGCGGCCAACGCCAGCAAGGTGGGCAGCACCGGCGCTTCCAGAATCATGCGGGTGCGCGCATTCGGCGTGGCGCGAGGCGGGGTCAGGGTGGTGGCCTGGTTCACGGCGGTCACCGCTGCATGATTAACAGGGTGGAGGTGGCGCTGGCGTAGAGTTTGCCGTCGCGGTCGGTGAGGCGGGCTTCGGCGAAGCCGAGGCGGCGGCCCAATGTAATCACGGTGCCTTCGGCACGGACCGGGCCGGTGTCCTTGGTCATGCCCCGGTGGTAGGCCACTTTCAATTCGGCGGTGGTGTAGGCCTGGTCGGCGTCCAGGCTGGCGTGCACCGCGCAGCCACAGGCGGAATCCAGCAGGGCGGCGGCGTAGCCGCCATGCACGGAGCCGATCGGGTTATAGACTTTCTCCGAAGGGGTGCCTTCGAACACCGCGCGGCCTTTTTCAATTTCCACCAGGGTGAAATCCAGGGTGTCGCCGATGGCCGGGTTGCGCTTTTCCCGCATCAGCATTTGCAGGGTTTCCAGGCCGTTCAGGGCGGCGTCGCTCATGGGTCTACTCCAATCGTGTCGGTTAGTGCGTGCCGGGCAGCTGGGCGGCCACGGCGTCGAGGAATTCTTCGGAAAGCGCCGCGTCGTCCACCGCCCGTGACAGCACCAGCGCGCCCACCATGGCGGCGCAGGCGGCCACCGCCTTTTGCCGGCGGGCGGCTTTGGCGCGGGTGGGGATGGCGTTGCCCAGCAGGTCGATAAAACGCTTCACGCTGCCGGTGAAGGCGGCGCGCACCGGCGGGCTTTGCCGCGCGGCGTCCCCCGCCAGGGCGGCCAGCACGCAGCCGTCGCCAGGGGTGTCGCGGTGGCGCTTGGACAGGTAGCGGCGGGCGAGGGCGCCCATGGAGGGGCCGTCGGTGTCGCTGACCAGCCGTCGCCAGCGCCGCCCGGTCACGCCGATGGCGTGTTCGCAGGCCTCCGCCATCAGTTGTTCCTTGGAGTCGAAATGGCCGTAGAAGCCGCCATGGGTGAGCCCGGCGTTCTTCATCAGTTCGGCCACGCCGATACCGTCGAAGCCCCGTTCGCGAAACAAACGAGCGGCCTGGTGGACGATCTGCTCACGGTTGGCGGCGGCCTGTTCCTTGCTCACTCTCATGGTCGGACCTCTTGCGCTTGGCGGTCGCTTTTGGATGATGGCCATCATTTATATAATGATGACAGCCATCATGTAAATAGGCGGCGCCAGAAAAAGGCGCGCCCCGGGGGCGCGTTGGAAGTGTGCATGAATAGCGAAAGTAGGGGCCGGCTGCTTTTCTTTTCCCCGGCAAAACCGTTCAATAGATCGGTATGAATGTGAGCACTTCAAACCAAAAGGAGGGACTATGCAAAACGCCGATTTGGGCAAACTGATTCTGCGCCTGACCCTGGGGCTGCTGTTGTTGCTGCACGGCATCGCCAAACTGGAAAGTGGCGTGGGCTGGATCTCGGGTTCGTTGCAGGGTTACGGGCTGCCGGGCTTTTTGGCCTATGGGGTGTTTATCGGTGAGGTGATCGCCCCGGTGATGATCATCATCGGTTACTACACCCGGATCGGCGCGGTGTTGATTGTCGGCAACATGCTGGTGGCGTTGCTGATGGCGCACATGAACGAGTTGTTCGCGCTTAGTAAAACCGGCGGTTGGGCCATCGAGCTGCAGGCGTTCTACCTGTTCAACGCGGTGGCGCTGTTCTTCCTTGGCTCCGGCAAATACGCCATGAAGAATTGATGTAGGAGCGGGCCCTGCCCGCGAAAGGCAAGCAAAGCTTGCCGGCGGGATACCAGAGACCTGACTACCACGACCAAACAGGTCTCTGGAATCCTGCGGGGCAACCTTTGCCGGGTGGCTATCGCCACCCTTTCGCGGGCAGGGTTCGCTCCCACAAGTCCGCTCCTGTAAGCCCCCTCTTTAAAGCGACCCGTGCATCATATTCTTACTGCTGATCTGACCGTTCAGCGTCCAGTAGTCATAGAGAATCCCCAGCCCGAATAACCCCACCGTTAGCAGGTAGATGATGCCGGTGATCCATTTTCCCATGTAGAACCGATGCAGCCCGAATATGCCCAGGAAGGTGAGCAGAATCCAGGTGATGTTGTAGTCCGTGGGGCCGGAGCGATAGCGGGTGTCCGCGGATTCGTCCATGCCCGGAATCAGGAACAGATCGATGATCCAGCCGATAAAGAACAGCCCCAGGGTGAAGAACCAGATGGTGCCGGTGATCTGGCGCCCATAGTAGAAACGGTGGGCGCCCATGAAGCCAAAGATCCAGAGCAGATAGCCGATGATCTTGCTGTGCGTATCCCGATACATGAAAAACCTCTCCGTTCGAATGGAAACCGCCGGGTGGTTATAACTCGACCTTGATGGCGGCAATGACTTTGTTCGCTTTTACGCGGGCGCGTTCCACGCTGTCGGCGCGGGCCACGGCGACGCCCAGGCGACGGCTGCCGCTCACCTCAGGCTTACCGAACAGGCGCAGGTCCGTATCCGGTTGCGCCAGGGCCTGGTCCAGATTGCCGTAGCGCATGTCGTTGGAATCGCCTTTGACCAGCAGTACCGACGACGCGGACGGCCCGCGTTGCTCGATCAGCGGCACCGGCAAGCCGAGAATGGCGCGTGCATGCAGCGCGAACTCGGACAGATCCTGGGACATCAGCGTTACCAGCCCGGTGTCGTGGGGGCGCGGTGACACTTCACTGAACCACACCTGGTCGCCTTTGACGAAGAATTCGACGCCGAACAGGCCGCGCCCGCCCAGGGCATCGGTGACCGCGCGGGCTTGGCGTTCCGCCTCCACCAGGGCGGCGTCGTTCATCGGTTGCGGCTGCCAGGACTCGCGGTAATCGCCGTCCTCCTGGCGGTGGCCGATGGGCGCGCAAAACGAGGTGCCGTCCCGGTGGCGCACGGTCAGCAGGGTAATTTCGTACTCGAAATCGACGAACCCTTCCACGATTACCCGGCCCTGTCCGGCGCGTCCGCCGGATTGCGCGTAGTCCCAGGCGGCGTCGATGTCCTGGTCTTGTTTCACCAGGCTCTGGCCCTTGCCGGAGGACGACATCACCGGTTTGACCACACAGGGCAGGCCGACGTCGCGCACCGCCGCCAGGTATTCCTCCCGGGTGCCGGCGAAACGGTACGGGGACGTGTTCAGCCCCAGCTCTTCCGCCGCCAGCCGGCGGATGCCTTCGCGGTTCATGGTCAGGCGGGCGGCGCGGGCGGTGGGCACCACGGTGATGCCTTCCTGTTCCAGCTTGAGCAGCTCGTCGGTGGCTATGGCCTCGATCTCGGGCACGATAAAGTGCGGTTGCTCCTGTTCCACCACGCCGCGTATCGCGGCACCGTCGAGCATGTCGATGACATGGCTGCGGTGGGCCACCTGCATGGCCGGCGCGTTGGCGTAGCGGTCCACGGCGATCACTTCACAGCCCAGCCGCATAAGCTCGATGCTCACTTCCTTGCCCAGTTCGCCGGAGCCCAGCAGCAGCACACGGGTGGCGCCGGGCGCATTGGGGGTGCCCAGAGTGGTCATGGTGGCGGCTCCTTTTTGCATAGGGTTGCGTCGCCCCGGGGGCGCGTCGAGGGCTGATTGTAGCTGAAAGCGGTGGGTTTTTTAGCTGTAAGCTTCAAGCTACGGAGTGCCTTGTGGGAGCGGGCCCTGCCCGCGAAAGGCAAGCAAAGCTTGCCGGCAGGATCCCAGAGACCTTTCTAACGGCAGCGCCATCAGCCTCTCTGGAATCCTGCGGGGCAACCTTTGCCGGCCGGCAAAGCCGGCCTTTCGCTTGCAAGGCAAGCTCCCACAGGCCGCTCCGCTATCAGCTTCCAGCGTCTGGCGCCTGGCGTCCCGCACGCCGTACCATACGCCGCTGGAACGCAGGGAGATCACCATGACCGCGCAAGACGATGAATTGTGGATGGCCCGGGCGCTGGCGCTGGCGGAAAGCGCCGCCGGGGAAGGGGAAGTGCCGGTGGGCGCGGTGGTGGTGCGCGACGGCGAAGTGATCGGCGAGGGCTGGAACCGGCCGATTACCGCCAGGGACCCCACCGGCCATGCGGAGGTCAATGCGCTGCGTGACGCCGCCGCCCGGGAGGGCAATTACCGGCTCTCCGGCGCCACGCTGTACGTCACCATTGAGCCCTGCACCATGTGCTTCGGGGCGCTGATGCACGCCCGTATCGCGCGGCTGGTGTACGGCGCCCGGGAGCCCCGGGCCGGGGTCTGCGAGAGTCAACTGGGGTTGCCTGAGCGGGGTTTCTACAACCACCGCATCGACGTCACCGGTGGTGTCTGTGCGGAGCAAGCCGCGCAATTGCTGCGTGACTTCTTCCGCCAGCGCCGCTGACGCGCTGCTTGTGGGAGCGGGCTTGTGGGAGCGGGCCATGCCCGCGAAAGGCAAGCAACGCTTGCCGGCAAAGCTTGCCGGCAGGATCCCAGAGACATTATTAGAACGACCAAACGGGTCTCTGGCATCCCGCCGGGTGGCTATTGCCACCCTTTCGCGGGCAGGGCCCGCTCGCACAATCAGTCGGCGAGGGCGACCATGTTGGCGCGGTGGCGGTCGGAGTTGTTGGCCCACACCAGCAGGTCGTAGTAACGGCGAATATGGCGCACATACACCGCCGCCTGGCCGCCGGGGGCGGCGCCGTAGCGCAGCTGGTTCACGTAGGCCGGGTCGTCGAGCAGGGTAAGGCGGGTTTTGACGTCCTGCCAGAGGTCCGGGTTGTCGCCCTGGCGCTCGGTGAGCACGCGGGCGTCCTCCAGGTGGCCCATGCCCATGTTGTAGGCGGCCAGCGCCATCCAGGTGCGGTCGGGCTCCTGAATACGGTCCGGCACCCGGTCGTGCAGCTTGCGCAGGTAGGCGGCGCCGGCACGAATGCTCTGGGCCGGGTCGGTGCGGTCGGAAACGCCCATTTCCCGGGCGGTGCGGTTGGTCAGCATCATCAGGCCCTCGACCCCGGTGGGGGAGATCGCCTGGGCGTCCCACAGGGATTCCTGATAGGCCATCGCCGCCAGCAGGCGCCAGTCGAAGCCGGCGTCCACGGACGCTTCCTGGAACTGGGCGGTGTAGCTGGGCAGCCGGTCGTCCATATGGCGGATAAAGCTGCGCGCCGCGTACAGATTGAACTGATCCGCATGGCCGTAAAAACGCTCGGCCAGCCGGGCGGTGGTGCCGTCCGCCTTTGCCTGGGTCAGAAAGCGCTGCGCCGCCAGATACAGGCTGCGGTCGTCGTTGGCGCGGAACGCCCAGGCAAGGCCGCCGTCCACATTCAGGGTGAAGCCGGACGCGAGGTCCGGGAAAAGGGCCCGGTGAATCGCATAGGCGTTGGAGTTGATCAGGGCGTAGTCGCCATCGCCTTGCTCGACCAGGGCCAGTAATTGTTCCGCGGTGGCGTCTTCCACCTGTTCGAAGCTCAGATCCGGATGGTCCAGCTGCGCCGCCACCAGCATGTCCGCGTGGCGGCTGCCGGCGCGCACCAGCACCTCTTTGCCGATCAGGTCGGTGACGTCGGTGGGGCGCTGGTCACCCAGGCGGTACATCACCAGAGTGTCCACGTTCTGGTAGGGGGTGCTGTAGCGCAGCGCCTGGTCGCCGTCGTTGCCGGCCAGCAGGGCGGACGCGGCCAGATCGGCCTTGCCGCGACGCACCGCGTATTTAAGGTCGGAGGTGCTGTCCACCTCGATCAGGCGCAGTTCCACGCCCAGGCGCTCGGCAAAGCCGCGCGCCAACTCGTATTCCATGCCGGTGAGGCCGTTGGGGTCACGATAGACGGTGGTCAGGGAGGGGCGCGTGGCCACCACCAACTCGCCCCGCGCCTGGACACGTTCCAGGGCGGTGGGGGTGGGGCGCATCGCCATCATCAGCCCGACCGCGCCAAGCAGCGCGAGCGGTGCGATAAGGTGCCGGCTGTGGCGGGTGAAACCGCGAAGCCGTTGTAGCACTGTCATATCCGTTGATACCTCTGCTGGGTGTACTCCAGACAGGTCGGTACGGCCCGTGCCGTCCATCGCCGGACCCGCGAATCGGGGCGCTTGCCCCGGGGTTCGGCTGTGACCTACATCACGTGTGCGCGGCGAATCTACCATCGGAACTGGTCAAAAATCCAGCAATTTGTCCAACAATCACATTTCCTTGCATCTTTTCGGCCTTGCGGCGTGCGCATAGGAATTCGGCCGGCCATCCCTTATCATTGCGATCCTTATTTCTCCCCCTGCACGTAAAGGAAAAGCCGACCCCATGCTGATCCTCCCCGGTAGCCCGGCCCTATCCGCGTTTAGAAAGGAAAAACTGCTGGAAGCTCTGCCTCAGATAGAGGCTCTGTCCGCTCGTTTCGTGCACTTCGTGGCGCTGTCTCCAACGGAGGGTGCCGCCGGGCTGGATGAGCGCGAGCGCCAGGTGCTCGACAGCCTGCTGGAATACGGCCCCAGCCTGGAGGACGCGGCCGTGGAAGAGAGCGGCAGCGAAACCTTCGTGGTGGTGCCCCGCCCGGGCACGGTGTCGCCCTGGTCCTCCAAGGCCACCGACATCTGCCACAACGCCGGCCTCGCCAAGGTGGCGCGGGTGGAGCGCGGCATCGAATACCGGCTCAAGCTCAACGGCCCGGCGGCGCGGGGCGAGTTGGCGGCGGCGTTGCATGACCGCATGGTGGAAGCGGTGCTCGACCGTCTGGACGACGCCGAGGTGCTGTTCACCCACCATCAGCCGCGTCCGCAGACCAGTGTGGACGTGATCGGCGGCGGCCGCGAAGCGCTGGCCACCGCCAACGGTGAGCTGGGTCTGGCGCTGGCGGAGGATGAGATCGACTACCTGGCGGAGCGTTTCACCGCCCTGGGGCGCAACCCCTCGGACGCCGAACTGATGATGTTCGCCCAGGCCAATTCCGAGCATTGCCGCCACAAGATTTTCAACGCCGACTGGACCATCGACGGCCAGGAGCAGGATCTCAGCCTGTTCGGCATGATCCGCAACACTCATAAGCACGCCAGCGAGGGCGTGCTCAGTGCCTACAGCGATAACGCGGCGGTGGTGGCCGGGCCGGTGGCGGATCGCTTCTACCCGGACCCGGGCAACGCCGGCTATCCGTGTGAATACCGCTACCGCAACGAGCCGGTGCACATGCTGATGAAGGTGGAGACCCATAACCACCCGACCGCCATTGCCCCGCGCCCTGGCGCGGCCACCGGCGCCGGCGGCGAGATCCGCGACGAGGGCGCCACCGGCCGTGGCGGCAAGCCCAAGGCGGGCCTCACCGGCTTTTCCGTGTCCAACCTGTGCATCCCCGGTTTCCGCCAGCCCTGGGAAGACGACTACGGCCGTCCCGGACGTATCGCCTCGCCGCTGGACATTATGATCGACGGGCCGCTGGGCGGCGCCGCGTTCAACAACGAGTTCGGCCGGCCTAACCTGTGCGGCTACTTCCGCACCCTGGAAATTCAGGCGCCGGGTGTCGCCGGCGACGAGCGCCGTGGTTACCACAAGCCGATCATGATCGCCGGCGGCTTGGGTAACGTGCGCGATGGCGACGTGCATAAAAAGCCGATCCCGCCGGGCGCCAAGATCATCGTCATCGGTGGGCCGGCGATGTTGATCGGCCTGGGCGGCGGCGCCGCCAGTTCCATGGCCAGCGGCGAATCCGACGAAGCGCTGGATTTCGCCTCGGTGCAGCGCGACAACCCGGAAATCGAGCGCCGCGTCCAGGAAGTGATCGACCGCTGCTGGGCGCTGGGCGAGCACAACCCGATTGTCTCCATCCACGATGTGGGCGCGGGCGGCCTGTCCAACGCGCTGCCCGAGCTGGTCCACGACCACGACCGGGGCGCCAAGCTGTCGCTGCGCGCGATACCCAGCGCCGAGCCGGGCATGAGCCCGGTGGAAATCTGGTGCAACGAAGCCCAGGAGCGCTATGTGCTGGCGGTGCTGCCGGAAGACCTGGCGCGCTTCGAGGCGCTGTGTGAGCGCGAGCGCGCGCCGTTCGCGGTGCTCGGTGAGGCCACCGAAGCGGAACACCTGGAAGTGGCCGATGACCATTTCGGCGACGTGCCGGTGGACCTGCCCATGGATCTGCTGTTCGGCAAGCCGCCGAAAATGCAGCGCGCCTACGACCGCGAAGATTTCGAGCGCCAGCCGTTCACCACCAAGGGCATCGAGCTTAAGGACGCCATCGAGCGGGTCATGCGCCTGCCCACGGTGGCGTCCAAGAATTTCCTGATCACCATCGGCGACCGTTCGGTGACCGGCCTGGTGCACCGCGATCAGATGGTCGGCCCCTGGCAGGTGCCGGTGGCCGACTGCGCGGTGACCGCTACCGGTTACAACCAGCGCACCGGCGAAGCCATGGCGATGGGCGAGCGCACCCCGGTGGCGCTGGTCAACGCGGCCGCGTCCGGCCGCATGGCGGTGGCGGAAACCCTCACCAACCTGGCCGGCGCCCACATCGGCTCGCTGGGCCAGATTCGCTTGTCCGCCAACTGGATGGCCGCCGCCGGCCACCCGGGCGAGGACCAGGCCCTGTTTGAAACCGTGCAGGCGGTGGGCATGGAACTGTGCCCGAAGCTGGGCATCGCCATTCCGGTGGGCAAGGACTCCCTGTCCATGCGCACCCTGTGGCAGGAAAAAGGCATCGATAAAAGCGTGGTGGCGCCGCTGTCGTTGGTCGTGTCCGGCTTTGCCAACGTCACCGACATCGGCCTGACCGCCACGCCCCAGCTGAAGACCGGCCTGGACAGCGAGCTGCTGCTGATCGACCTGGGCCGGGGCAAGAACCGCCTGGCCGGCTCGGCGCTGGCGCAGGTGTTCGGCAAGGTCGGTGACGTGGCCCCGGATCTGGACGACGCCGACGACCTGATCGCCTTCTTTGAGGTGACCCAGCGGCTGCTGGCGGAAGAGCGCCTGCTCGCCTACCACGACCGCTCCGACGGCGGCCTGTTCACCACCCTGGCGGAGATGGCGTTTGCCGGCCGCACTGGCGTGGACATCGTGCTGGACAACATCGCCGGCGACGGCCCCGAGGCCGTGGCGGCGCTGTTCGCCGAGGAAGCCGGCGCGGTGATCCAGGTGCGCGCCGCCGACGTGCAGGCGGTGCGCCAGCGTTACCAGGACGCCGGCCTGGGCGGCTGCGTGCACAGTGTCGGCACCGTCAACGACGAAGACGTAGTGCGCCTGCGCCTGGGCGGCGCGGTGTTGCGTGAGCGCCCGCGCTGGGGCCTGCAGCGGCTGTGGTCGGAAACCAGCTACCGCATCCAGGCGCTGCGCGACAACCCGGACTGCGCCCGCCAGGAGTTCGAATCGATCGCCGATTCCAACGATCCGGGCCTGAACGTGCGCCTCACCTTCGACATGAGCGAAGACGTGGCCAGCCCGTTCATCAACACCGGCGCCCGGCCCAAGGTGGCGATCCTGCGCGAGCAGGGCGTTAACGGCCACATGGAAATGGCCGCCGCCTTCGACCGCGCCGGGTTCAGCGCCCTGGACGTGCACATGAGCGACCTGCTGGCCGGTCGCGTCAGCCTGGACGACATGAAAGGCCTGGTGGCCTGCGGCGGCTTCTCTTACGGCGACGTACTGGGCGCCGGCGAGGGCTGGGCCAAGAGCATTCTCTACAACCCGGGCCTGCGCGACGCCTTTAACCGGTTCTTCTTCCGCGAGGACACCTTCTCGCTGGGGGTCTGCAACGGCTGCCAGATGCTGTCCAACCTGAAGGATCTGATCCCCGGCGCCGAGCACTGGCCGCACTTCGTGCGCAACCTGAGCGAGCAGTTCGAGGCGCGCACCTCGCTGGTGGAAATCCAGGACTCGCCGTCGGTACTGCTGCGTGATATGGCCGGCACCCGGCTGCCGATCGCCGTGGCCCACGGCGAAGGCCGCGCCGAGATCAGCGACCAGGACCTCAACCGCAATATCGAACAGCGGCTGCTGGCCCTTCGCTACGTGGACACCCTGGGCAACCCGGCGGAGCAGTACCCCGCCAACCCCAACGGCTCCGCCCAGGGCGTCACCGGCTTCACCACCCGCGACGGCCGCGCCACCATCATGATGCCGCACCCGGAGCGGGTGTTCCGCGTGCTGCAGAACAGCTGGATTCCGGACGATTGGCGTCGGTTTGAGAATGGGCCTTGGTATCGGTTGTTTGCCAATGCCCGGAAGTGGGTCGGTTAGAGGCAGTTGATAGTTGATAGTTGATAGTTGATAGCGAAAGGCAAGATCAAAGACAGAGCGCTTTTGCGGGATTGGAGTGGGGGAGTATGGCGGACGAGATGTATAACTATTTTGATATGTTGATCGCGGAGTCGCCGGCGCCTACGGCGGTGTCCGAGCGGCGCCGGGAGTTGGCGGGCGAGTTGAAGGCGATCAGTGAGCAGTTGATCCGTTTGGATGCGGACGAGGCGGCGCTGGCGGAATACACCGCGCAGGCGCGGGCGTTGCGTGAGCGTCTGGAGGGCCATGGCCACCGCAGTATGCGTGACATTCTCGGTCGGTTGATCGTCGGCAAGGGCAGCCGCCAGGACGCGCTGGATATGGCCGACTTTGAAATCCTTACCGGCCAGGCGACGCCGCTGTCGCCGCCGCTGGAGTTGTGGCTGGATGGCGACACCGTGCGTGGCCGGGCCACCTTCGGGCGGCTGTTCATGGGCCCGCCGGGCAAGGTGCACGGGGGCGTGCTGTCCCTGGCCCTGGATATGCTGATGGCCAAGTGTCAGGATTTCGTCACCGGCCTGGGCATGACCGGCACGCTCAACATCCGCTATATGGCGCCCACGCCGCTGAATACGGAGATCCGCTTCGAGTCCCGCGTGGCGAAAGTGGAAGGGCGCAAGCTGCTCACCGAAGCCAAGGTGTTCGCCGGCGACACCCAGACCGTGTCCGCCACCGGGGTTTGGATTTCATCCCAGGGCGATTATCAGCTGCGCGACGCCTACGCGCATCTCGCCGAGACCGCCGACAACGATCGCGAGACCGCCTGAACCCGGGCGGTCCGCCAGGGAGGCACCATGACCGTCTACAAGCTTTGTTTCTACGTCCCCGAAGACCATGCCGAAGCGGTGAAGAACGCCGTCTTCGAGGCCGGCGCCGGCCGCATTGGCCACTACGATTGCTGCAGTTTCCAGGTCGCCGGCCAGGGGCAGTTCCGTCCACTGGAAGGCAGTGACCCCTACATAGGTGGCCAGGGCGAGATCGAAACGGTACGCGAATTCCGGGTGGAAACCCTCTGCATGGAAGACCACCTGCGCGCGGCGATCAGCGCCCTGCGGCTGGCGCATCCGTACGAAGAGCCCGCCATCGACCTGTGGAAACTCGAGGACCTGCCGGGTTAAGGGCGGACCAGGGCGCTGGGAATTGTGCGAGCGGGCCCCGCCCGCGAAAGGCCGGCAATGCCGGCCGGCAGGATCCTAGAGAGCTCTCTAACGTCAGCACAAACAGGGTCTCTGGAATCCTGCCGGGCGACCTGGGTCGCCCTTTCGCGGGCAGGCCCGCTCCCACAGGGCCCGCTCCCACAGGTTCAGTCGTCGAGGGACGGTTTGCGCTTGAGCGGCTGGATATCCTGAGTGCGCACCGGGAAGTCATTGCCGTTGGCGCGGTCCTGGATAAAGAACTTCAGTGTGCGGCCGATGGTGGGAAAGGCCAGCTCGTCCCAAGGGATCTCGTTCTCGGAAAACAGCCCGGCGTCGGCGCTTTCGTCGCCGGCGGCATAGTCACCGTTGACCATTTCGCTGAGGAAGAACATATAGACCTGGTTGATATGCGGTAGATTGAACACCGTGTACAGGTCGCCGATGGCCACGGTGGCGCAGGCTTCTTCCCAGGTTTCCCGGGCGGCGCCTTCCTGCAGGGTCTCACCGTTTTCCATGTAGCCGGCGGGCAGGGTCCAGTAGCCGATGCGCGGCTCAATGGAACGTTTGCAGAGCAGGAAGCGGCCTTCCCAGACCGGGATCGCGCCGACCACGATTTTCGGGTTTTGGTAGTGGATCACGCCGCAGTGGTTGCACCAATAGCGGGATCGGTTATCCCCTTCGGGTATGGAGAACAGAATCTCTTCGCCGCAATGGCTGCAATATCTCATTGATGGTCTCGGCTGTTCGTGAGGGCCTTGTCACCGCGTCGTGCCGCCGGGCGTCGCTCGGTGCCATAGGGAAACGCCAGCCTAATGGCTTGGCCGTTGATCGGCAATTAGGACGTTTTTCAAAGGCGGCGGCCATCGCGGCCTTGCCCGGTGCGCGCCGCCTGTTCAAACTGGTGTTTGAAATAATACTGGGAGTACCCCGTGCTAGAGAAACTCCGGCAGCGCATGTCGGCCTATCCTTTCAATGACTTACCGGTGGATCTGCCGGAAGCCGCCGTGCTGATGCCGTTCGTCGATCAGCCCGACCCGGAACTGATACTGACCGTCCGCGCCCAGGGCATGCCCACCCACGCCGGCGAGGTGGCGTTCCCCGGCGGCAAACGCGACCCCGGTGACCGCGATCTGTTGCATACCGCTCTGCGCGAAAGCCACGAGGAGGTGGGCCTGGCCCAGCGTGAAGTGGAGGTGATCGGTCAGCTGTCGCCGCTGGCCTCCCGTTTCGGCATGAAGGTGACCCCGTTCGTGGGCGTGGTGCGGGTGGGCGTGGACCTGACCCCCGAGCCCGGCGAAATCGAGACCATTTTTCAGGTGCCGTTGAGCTTTTTCCTGGAGCAGGAACCGGAGTTGTCGCCGCCGCTCGACTTTTACGGCCGCCGCTTGCGTATGCCCAGCTACTACTACGAGGACAAGCGGATCTGGGGGCTCACCGCCTTCATGATCCTGGATTTGATCAATCATGTGTACGACGCCGATGTGCGTTTCGACCTGACGGGTGAGAAATGATCTATAAATTGGAAGGCCGCTGCGTGGAAATGCGCGGTGAAGGACAGTGGGTGGCGCCTAACGCCACGGTGATCGGTTCGGTGGTGCTGGGCGCCAACAGCAGCGTCTGGTTCGGCGCGGTGATTCGCGGCGACAACGATCTGATCGAGATCGGCGACAACACCAACGTGCAGGAAAACTCCGTACTGCACGTGGACCCGGGCGTGCCGATGAAGATCGGCAACGGCGTCACGGTCGGCCACAAAGTCATGCTGCACGGTTGCACCATCGGCGATAATAGCCTGATCGGTATCAACGCGGTGGTGCTGAACAAGGCGAAGATCGGCAAGAATTGCATCATCGGCGCCCACGCGTTGGTGCCCGAGGGCATGGAAATCCCCGACAACTCCCTGGTGATGGGGGCCCCGGCCAAGGTGGTCAAGGAGATCTCCGATGGCCACAAGGCGATGCTGACCATGAGCAGCCAGCACTACGCCGCCCACGCCAAACATTTCGATGAGCACCTGGAAATCGATGAGCGCTTTCAATAACCGGCCGGAATTCGCCGATGCGCCGGTGTCGCCCTGCGTATCGATTTGCGCCCTGGACGGGGACGACATCTGCGTGGGGTGCTTCCGCACCGGCCGTGAGATCAGCTATTGGGGCCTGCTGCCCGTGGAGGAGCGCCGCGAGGTGCTGGTCCGCTGCCAACAACGCATGGCCGGTGAACCGGCGCCGTGCATGGTGACGAAGGAACAGCCATGAGCGGGGTGTGTGAAGCCGTTAGCGGGGTGGACCAAGCCATTAGCGGGGTGGACCAGCCATGAGCGAGAAGGAACAGCCGCTACTGCCGGCCCGCCCCCGCGTGGGCCTGGCGCTGGGCAGTGGTTCCGCCCGCGGTTGGGCGCACATCGGCATTATTCAGGCGCTGGAAGAGCGCGGCATCGAAATCGATGTGGTGGCCGGTACCTCCATCGGTGCTCTGGTGGGCGGCGCCTATGTGAGCGGCGCGCTGAAGGAGTTCGGGGACTGGGTCAGGACCCTGACCACCAAGGACGTGTTCGGGCTGATGGATTTCACCTTTTCCGGCGGCGTGGTGAAAGGCGAGAAGCTGTTCGGTTTTTTCGAGAAGCTGCATAGCAACCCGAATATCGAAGACCTGGATAAGCGCTTCGTCACCGTGGCCACGGACATGAAAAGCGGGCGCGAAGTGTGGATCAGCAAGGGGCCGGTGCTGGACGCCGCCCGTGCGTCCTGCGCGCTGCCCGGGCTGTTCTCGCCCTTACAGCACCAGCGGCGCTGGATGCTGGACGGCGGCCTGGTCAACCCGGTGCCGGTATCGGCGGCGCGGGCCTTCGGCGCCGACGTGGTGATCGCGGTGAATCTGAACGCCCAGCTGGTGGGCGCGCATCTTTCCCGCCAGACGCCGCCGGTCGGTGGCGACAGCGACGAGGACCGCAGCCTGTGGCAGAAGATGACCCACTATTTTTCCTCCCAGGACGGAGGCCCCCCGGGCTTCTTTGACGTGGTGGCGTCCAGCGTCAACATCATGCAGGACCGTATTACCCGCTCGCGGATGGCCGGTGACCCACCGGAAGTCACGTTGATTCCGCTGCTGGAGGATTTCGCGCTGATGGATTTCCACCGTGCCGGTGAAGCCATTGATGAAGGCTACCGGCTGGTGGAGCGTCATGAAGGGGATATTTTCGCCTGGGTGGGGGCGCCGGACGTGGATCGGGTTTAGGGCTCTGGTATCCTGCCGGCCGACAAGTCGGCCTTTCGCGGGCGAGGCCCGCTCCCACAGCCCGCTCCCACAGGTCCCTGGAGCCGCTTTCAGGGGGCGTCGGGTTCCTGGGACGCGTGGCGGACCTTGGCGGCTTTGACCATGTTGTCCTTCACTTGCAGGATTTCGATCAGGTAATCGTCCACGCGGATCGAGATGTTCGCGTCCGGTATGTCCTGCAGGTACTCCAGAATCAGACCGTTAAGCGTGCGTGGCCCGCCAGTGGGCAGGTCCCAGTCCAGCGAGCGATTGATTTCGCGCAGGTGGGTGGCGCCGTCGATCACGTGGCTGCCGTCCTCCTGGGGGTGAATGTCCTGGCTGGTGGCGGCCAGGTCGGTGGTGAACTCGCCGACGATCTCCTCGAGGATGTCTTCCAGTGTCACCAGGCCGAGCACATCGCCGTATTCGTCCACCACGATGCCGATGCGCCGTCGCGCGTTCTGGAAATTGATCAGTTGACGGTTCAGCGAGGTGCCCTCCGGAACGAAGTAGGGCTCCACGGTGTGCTGCATCAGTTCCGCTTTGTTGATGTCTTCCTTGAGCAGCAGACGGCTCAGTTTGCGCAGGTGCAGCAGGCCCAGCATGTTGTTGGGGTCGCTGCGGTACACCGGCAGCCGGGTGTGCTGGCTGGCGCGCAGGGTGGACATGATCTCGTCCATGTCGTCGTCGATGTCCACGCCCACCATCTCGTTGCGCGGGATCATGATGTCTTCCACCGTGACGCTTTCCAGATCCAGAATGTTGAGCAACATCTTCTGGTGCTTTTCCGGAATCAGGCCGCCGGCCTCATTGACCACGGTGCGCAGTTCCTCGGGGCTGAGGTGATCATCGTCGCTGTTGCGCGTCTGCGCGCCGGCCAGCCTCAGGAACATCATGCTGATGCCGTTGACCAGCCATACCAGCGGTGCCAGCAGCACCTGCAGGGGCTTGAGCACCACACTGGCCGGGAAGGCGATGCGTTCCGGTTTGAGCGCGGCGTAGGTTTTCGGAGTGATTTCCGCGAACACCAGCATCACCAGGGTGATCACCACTGGCGCCACCGCCGCGCCGCTGTCGCCCAGCCAGCGGATCGCCAGAATCGCCGCTACCGTGGCGGCGAAGTTGTTGACGAAATTGTTACCGATCAGGATCACCGACAGCAGGCGGTCGGTGCGGCGCAGCAGCCCTTCCACTCGTACCGCGGCGCGGTGCCCCTGGCGGGCCAGATGCCGCAGCCGGTAGCGGTTGATCGCCACCATGCCGGTTTCACTGCTGGAGAAGAAGGCGGAGCCGAAAATCAGGATGATCAGGGCGGTGATCAGCCACCCGTCGGAGAAACTGTCCAAGAGGAAGTCGTTTCGTTGCTTATTGGCAGCACATTGTTTGGGGTCGGCGGTGGGCTGTCAACTGTGCCCCAGCCACAGGGCCGTGAGTTCCGCGCGGCTGCGCACGTTGAATTTGCGGAACAGGGTTTTCACGTACTGGTGGGTGGTGTGCGGGCTCTGGCCCATGGCCTCGGCGATGTTCTTCTCGGCGCTGCCGGCCAGCATATGCTTGAGCACGCCGCGCTCGGTCGGCGTCAGCGGGGCGTCGGCCATCAGCTGGCCGTAGCTGAGGTGAATCTGCCGGTTCAGCCACCCCAGGCTGCGCAGGGCGTAGCTGGCGGTTTCCAGGTCTTGTGCGGTGAAATCGGGCTGGTCGCGCAGCCGGTCGAACATAAAGTAGCTTTCCACGTCCTCGTTCACCGGCATCACCACGAACAGGCGGTCGGTGATGCCGCGCCCCAGATAATGGTGGATGTAGTGGTCCCCGGAGTAGAAGCCCTCGGAGACATGATCCACCAGCAGGGTGGCGCGGAAGGCCCCGGCGCGCAGCACATGGTTGTAGGTGGATTCGTCCGGAATGCCCTTGTCGAGCCGTTTCACCGCGCCGGTATAGGCCTGCTGGTCCGCCGGCAGCTCGCCGTGAAAGAACACCGAACGGGCCCGCCAGCCGAGCAGGGGGTCGTGGTCGGCGTCATCGGCGAGCCGCAGGGAGGACAGCCACAGGCCGTGGCGTGAGTCGATCAGCGCGCTGATCGCGGTGAACAGCTTATCCAGGCTGACTTCCGGGGCCGAGGCGGGCAGCTCCGCCATTTCGTCCCAGAGGTGGTGGATCGCGCTCCTGGTCTCTTCTTTGATCGTCATGTTCGCCACCTAAGCCCTGTCGAGGATCACTTCCAACACCAGTTGAGAGCCGAAGAACGCCACCACCAGCACCGCGAAGCCCGCCAGGGTGAAGCGCACCGCCGTGCGGCCGCGCCAGCCGCGCAGATGGCGGCCGCCCAAAAGCACCGCGAAGATCACCCAGGAGACCAGCGTCAGCACGGTCTTGTGCACCAGGTGCTGGGCGAACAGGTCGTCCACGTACATAAACCCGAACAGAATCGCCAGCGTCAGCAGGCTCTGGCCCAGCCAGATGGTGTCGAACAGCATCGACTCCATCACCTGCATGGGCGGAAACAGGCGCATCACGCCGCGGATGTGGCCGTCCTTGAGCTGGCGGTCCTGGACCATCAGCAGCAGCGCCTGGCAGGCGGACAGCACCAGCACCGCGTAGGCGAGAATCGACAGCAGCACATGCAGGCCGATGCCGTGCTCCAGCGGGTGAGCGTTGTAACCGGTATCGATCCACAGGCTGGCGGGAATGATCAGCGCCGCGAACGGAAACACCAGCGCGCCGATCCACTGGAACGGCCGGTACAGGCTGGAGACCAGCACCAGCCCGGCGCCCACCGCCGCCATGCACGAGGCCACCGAAAACAGGCCCAGGCGCAGCCCTTGCTCGGTGACCAACAGGAAATACAGGCCCACGGCGTGGGCCGCCACCGCCAGGCCGCCGGGCAGCATCAGCACCGCCCGCGACGGCGCCGCCTGACCGCGGAACTGGCGGTACAGCAACAGCGACGAGAGCGCGTATAAAAAAGTGGCGATCAGGCCCAGGGCCTCGGCAGCAGTCATAGGGTGCGATTTCTCCGAAAAAGCCGCCGAAGTCTGGCACAGGTCCCCCTGCTTTTGAAGCGCCAGCCATGACGGGCGGGGCATCGGTGCCCTATAATCGGCGGCCTGTCGTCTCGGTGCGCGCGGTCAGCGCCGCCGAGCGCTCGAAATCTGGAGGTTGATGATCATGTTCGAGAATCTCACGGACCGCCTTGGCCAGTCGCTGAAAGGCCTGGCCGGTCAGGGGCAGCTCACCGAAGACAATATCCGCGATACGCTGCGCGAGGTGCGCAAAGCGCTGCTGGAGGCCGACGTGGCCCTGCCGGTGGTCAAGGAGTTCGTCGAGCAGGTGAAGGAAAAAGCCCTCGGCCAGGAGGTGCTGAAAAGCCTTAACCCGGGCCAGGCGTTCGTCAAGATCGTCAATGACGAGCTGGTGCACACCATGGGCGACGCCAACGACGCCCTGGATCTGGCGTCCAAGCCGCCGGTGGTGATCATGATGGCGGGCCTGCAGGGCGCCGGTAAGACCACCTCGGTGGCCAAGCTGGCGCGTTTCCTTCAGGAGCGCGAGAAGAAGAAGGTGATGGTGGTGTCCGCCGACGTCTACCGGCCGGCGGCCATCGACCAGCTGCAGACCCTGGCCGGCGAGGTGAAGGCGGAGTTTTTCCCTTCCACCGGTGATCAGGACCCGGTCGAGATCGCCAACAACGCCCTGGCGGCGGCGCGCAGCAAATATATGGATGTGCTGATCGTCGATACCGCCGGCCGCCTGCACGTGGACGAGCAGATGATGGGCGAGATCAGCCGTTTGCACGGCGCCATCAATCCGGCGGAAACCCTGTTTGTGGTCGATGCCATGACCGGCCAGGACGCCGCCAATACCGCCCAGGCCTTTAACGAGGCGCTGCCGCTTACCGGCGTGATTCTCACCAAGGCGGACGGCGACTCCCGGGGCGGCGCGGCGCTGTCGGTGCGCCACCTCACCGGCAAGCCGATCAAGTTCATCGGTATGGGCGAGAAGACCGACGCCCTGGAGCCCTTCCACCCGGATCGGATCGCCAGCCGCATCCTCGGCATGGGCGATGTGTTGTCGCTGGTGGAGCAGGCCGAGCGCACCCTGGACAAGAAGAAAGCCGACAAGATCGCCAAGAAGTTCAAGAAAGGCCGGGCGATGGACTTCGAGGATCTGAAGGATCAGTTCCAGCAGATGCGCAACATGGGCGGCATGGCCAGCCTGCTCGACAAGCTGCCGGGCATGGGCGGCATGATGGAAGCGGCCCAGAACCCGGCCTCCATGAAACAGATGAAGCACATGGAAGCTTTGATCGATTCCATGACCCCCAAGGAGCGCCGCAATCCGGACGTGATCAAGGGTTCGCGCAAGAAGCGCATCGCCGCCGGCGCCGGCCTGGAAATCCAGGATCTCAACCGCCTCATGAAGCAGCAAAAAATGATGGCGAAGATGATGAAGAAGATGCGCGGCAAGGGCGGCATGAAGAACATGATGCGCGGCATGGAAGGCATGATGGGCGGTGGCTCCGGCGGCCCTGGCGGCGGCATGCCCCCGGGTGGTGGCGGCATGCCGCCCATGGGCGGTGGCGGCGGTGGCCTGCCCCCCATGGGCGGTGGCCGCTAGGGCTTTATCTCGGCTGCGGATGGGCGTACAATCCGCACCCTTCGCGACCCGACCGGACCCTTTCTAAGGCGCCGGGCGGGTTTTCAAGCGGATACGATGGCCGGCGGCGGGCGCTGCGGGCCGGGAAACCGGATTGAAATAAGGTAATTGAATTATGGTAGTTATTCGTCTCGCCCGCAGTGGCGCCAAGAAACGTCCTTTCTATCACATCGCCGTGGCCGACAGCCGCACTTCCCGCGATGGCCGTTTCATCGAACGTCTGGGTTTCTACAACCCGATCGCCCGTGGCGGCGAAATCCCGCTGCGCATTGACCTGGCCAAGGTTGACGCCTGGGTCGCCGAGGGCGCACAGCCCTCCGAGCGTGTTAAGGCGCTGGTCAAGAAAGCCCGGAAAGAAGCCGAGCAAAGCGCGTAAAGCGCTGGTAGCGAGCGCCTGAAGATGGCGGCAGCCGATACCCTGACACCCGAGCAGGTGCTGGTGGTGGGCCGCGTAACGGCGGTCCACGGCGTCCAGGGGTGGGTGAAGGTGTATTCCCACACCGACCCGATGGAAAACATCTTCGAGTATCAGCCCTGGTATATGCGTCGCGGCGAGCACTGGCTGCCGGTGACGCTCACCGGCAAGCGCCGGCAGGGCAAGGGTCTGGTGGCCGGTTTTGAAGGCTGTAACGACCGGGACCAGGCCCAGCAAGAGCTGGTCGGGCGGGATATCGCCATCCCCCGCGACCTGCTGCCCCGCTCCGGCGGTGGCGACTATTACTGGCGGGATCTGATCGGCCTGCGGGTGAAACTCGCCGACGGTCGGGATCTGGGCCAAGTGCACAGTTTAATGGAAACCGGCGCCAACGATGTTCTGGTGGTGCGCGGTGACAGCGACAGTCTTGACCGGGAAGAGCGGCTGCTCCCCTGGTTGCCCGAGCAGGTGATTCTGGATGTGGATCTGGAACACGGCGAAATGCGGGTGGACTGGGACCCGGAGTTTTAGCGAACCGGCTCTAACGGGGGCAAGGCCATGCGGATAACGCTGATCACCCTGTTCCCGGACATGGCGCGGGCGGTCACTGACTTTGGGGTCACCCGTCGCGCGGTGGAGAACGGCCAGTTGGTGCTGGACACGGTGAACCCTCGGGATTTCACCGAGGACCGGCACCGCACCGTGGACGACCGGCCCTTCGGCGGCGGCCCCGGCATGGTGATGAAGATGGCGCCGCTGGGAAAGGCGCTCGACCACGCCCGGCAACGGGCCGCCGGCGGCAAGGTGATCTACCTGTCGCCCCAGGGCCGGCCGTTGACTCAGGCGAAAGCCGAGGCGCTGGCGGCAGAGCCGGAATTGATCCTGCTCGCCGGCCGCTACGAAGGGGTCGACGAGCGGTTGTTGGAAGCGTCGGTGGACGAGCAGATCTCCATCGGCGATTACGTACTCAGCGGCGGTGAACTGCCGGCGCTGGTGCTGATCGACGCGGTGACGCGTTTGTTGCCCGGGGTGCTCGGGCATCAGGATTCGGCGGCCCAGGATTCGTTTTCCGGCGATATGGAAAACCTGCTGGACTGCCCGCATTACACCCGGCCTGAGCTGTATCAGGGCCGGTCGGTGCCTGAAGTTCTGCTCAGCGGCGATCACGAAAGGATCCGCCGCTGGCGCTTGAAGCAGGCACTGGGACGCACCTGGCGGTGGCGTCCCGAACTGCTGGAGGCCCGCCGGGAGCGCGGCTTGAGCAAAGAAGAGAGCGAGTTGCTCGACGAATACATCCGTGAGTTCGAAGCGCGGGACGACGGGCAGCAATACAGCGATCAATGAACCGAGGAGCCTGCCATGAGCGGCAAAAAACCCCTGATTCAGGAAATCGAACAGGCGCAGCTGAAGACCGATGTGCCCGAGTTCGGCGCCGGTGACACCGTCACCGTGCAAGTGAAAGTGAAAGAAGGCACCCGTGAGCGTCTTCAGGCGTTCCAGGGCGTGGTCATCGCCCGCCGTAACCGCGGTCTCAACTCCGCCTTCACGGTGCGTAAAGTGTCCCACGGTGTGGGTGTGGAGCGAGTGTTCCAGCTGCACAGCCCGATTATCGATTCCATCGAAGTGACCCGTCGCGGTGACGTGCGTCGCGCCAAGCTGTACTTCCTGCGCGAGCGTTCCGGCAAGTCCGCGCGGATCAAGGAAAAAATCCGCAAGCAGTAATCGCTTGCGGTTGTTCCGCCGAGAGCCATGTCGTCTCAGCCTTTGCTGTAGGGCAATTCGGAGACGACCTCTGGCCCGGCGGACGCTCCCAAAAAAAGGGCCACCCTCGGGTGGCCCTTTTTTATGCCGGCGGGCTGTGGGAGCGGGCCTTGCCCGCGAAAGGGCGCTGAGCGCCCGGCGGGATCCCAGAGACCGCTATCGAGCGCCTGCTATTTCGAGACCGCTCGAAACACCGCCAGAATCACCAAAGCGCCGATCACCGCGGTGACCAGACTGCCCAGGCTGAATGAGCCCACCGGGCCGCCGATGCCAGCCATAGCGCCCAGCCAGCCACCGACAATCGCCCCGATGACGCCGAGAATAGTGGTTAGAATAAAACCGCCGCCGTCGCGACCGGGCATAATCCATTTGGCGATGATACCCGCCAAAAGCCCCAATACGATCCACGATAAAATGCCCATAAAATGTTCTCCTTGGCCGATTCATTAATCGCAATCAGTATGCCTTCGCAAGCCGCTTGGGGCCGGTAATAAAAGGTAAAACCACGGCATCGGTGCGGTTCGCGGGCGGAGATTGTGTTTTCCGCCGTGATTGCCAATACTCGCGGCATGAACTCTCCCCGCAAGCCTGTTAGCAACACCGACCAGATCCTGATCGACGCCTGGCTGGACAACCAGTGGTTGGAACGCGGCCTCAGCCGCCACACCCTGGAAAGCTATGGCCGTGATCTGCGCCAGTTTGGCGAATGGCTCGCCGGCGGGGCGCGCAGCCTCGCCGACTGTGACCGGGAGCGCTTGCTCACCTTTCTCGCCGACCGGCATCGCCAGGGCGTCGGCGCGCGCTCCGTGGCGCGCCAGTTATCCGCGTTGAAAAGCTTTTTCCGTTGGATGAAACGGGAAGCGCGCATTGTCGAGGACCCAACCCTGAACGTGGCCCGCCCGCGTACTGGCCGGGCCTTGCCGAAGACCTTGTCCGAGGCCGATGTGGAGGCGCTGATGCTTGCCCCGGACCTGGACGACAGCCTCGGCCTGCGTGACCGCGCCATGCTCGAGGTGTTGTACGCGTCCGGTTTGCGGGTGTCGGAGTTGGTGGGCCTGACGCTCAGCCAGGTCAACCCCCGTCAGGGGCTGGTGCGGGTGATCGGCAAGGGCGACAAAGAACGGCTGGTGCCTCTGGGTGAGGAGGCGCTGCATTGGCTGGAACGCTACCTGCGCGAGGCCCGCCCGGCGCTGCTGGGCGAGCACCGTGAAGTGCTGTTCCCCAGCCGCCGTGGCGGCTTCATGACCCGCCAGACGTTTTGGCACCGGATAAAACAACTGGCGGTGCGGGGCGGGGTGCAAAAGCCGTTATCGCCCCATACACTGCGGCATGCCTTCGCCACGCATTTGCTCAACCATGGCGCCGACCTGCGCGTGGTGCAGATGCTGTTGGGGCACAGTGACCTGTCCACCACGCAGATTTACACCCACGTCGCGCAGCAGCGGTTACAAGAGGTGTACCAACAACACCATCCGCGCTCGGGAACCTGAGGGCGGACCCGGGCTCCAAAGGGCCTGGGAACCCGAACAACTGGAGAACAACGATGAAAGCGATTTTAAGTGCCCGTATGGCGACCCTGGCGGCTACGCTGCTGGCGGTTTCCGCCGTCGCGCAGGGCGCCGGGGGAATTGACGAGAAAGCCTTCAAAAGCCAATTCCAGGAGGCTTTTCCGCGCACCGAGATCACCGATATCCGGCCGGCCGCCGATGGCCTGGTGGAAGTGGAGCTGAACGGTCGCGAGATCGTCTACGCCTCCGACGATGGCCGTCTGGTGTTTACCGGCGACGTGATTGAGCTGCGCGACAGTGGCCCGGTGAACCTCAAGGAAGCGCGCTACCAGAAAGTGCGCACCGCCGGCCTCGCCGATCTGGACTCGGACGCGCTGATCACCTACCCGGCGAAGGGCAAGGAAAAGGCCGAAATCTACGCCTTCACCGACATCACCTGCGGCTACTGCCGCAAGATGCATCGCCACATCGAGGAATACACCGCCGCCGGCATCACCGTGCATTATCTGGCGTTCCCCCGTGGCGGCCCGCAGGCCGGCAGCGCCGAGGACATGCGTCACATCTGGTGCGACGACAAACCGGCCCAGGCACTGACCGCCGCCAAGCTGAACAACAAAATTCCCGACTCGGAACTGGCCGAGTGCGCCGCCGCCGTGGACGAGCAATACCAGCTGGGGCTGGAATTCGGTGTGCGCGGCACCCCCGCGGTGTACACCGCCGACGGCGCCCAGCTGGGCGGCTACGTGACCCCGCAGCAGCTTAACCAGCGCCTCGGTCTGTAGCCCGGCGACCGCCGCTCCAGGCCCCGCCACACGGCGCTTTGCGGCGCCGTTCACCGGTTCTTTACATTGACGGCGCAGGGTTGCGCCGTTAATGTGTCCGGCTTCCAATGACCCCGCCCAAGGTGACGCCGTGGAAGCTGATTTTCAGCGCATTAAGCGCCTGCCCCCCTATGTCTTCAACATCGTCGGCGAGTTGAAGATGGCGGCCCGTGCGCGCGGCGAGGACATCATTGATTTCGGCATGGGCAACCCGGATCAGCCCACCCCGAAGCACATCGTCGACAAGCTCACCGAAACCGCCCAGCGCGGCGACACCCATCGTTATTCCCAGTCCAAGGGCATCCCGCGTCTGCGCAAGGCGATCACCGATTGGTACCAGCGCCGCTACGACGTCAGCCTGGACCCGGAAACGGAAGCCATTGTCACGATCGGTTCCAAGGAAGGCCTGGCGCACTTGGCGCTGGCCACCATGGGGCCCGGTGACACGGTGCTGGTGCCCAATCCCAGCTATCCGATCCACCCTTACGGGTTCGTGATCGCCAACGCGGACATCCGCCATGTGCCCCTGGTGCCCGGCGTCGACTTCTTCGAGGAGCTGGTGCGCGCGATCAAGGAAGCCTGGCCCAAGCCGAAACTGCTGGTGCTGAATTTTCCGGGCAACCCCACCGCCCAGTGCGTGGACCTGGAGTTCTTCGAAAAGGTGGTGGCCATCGCCCGGGAATACGGCATCTGGGTGGTGCACGATATCGCCTACGCGGACATCGTCTTCGACGGCTATCAGGCGCCCTCGATTCTGCAGGTGGAAGGTGCCCGTGACGTGGCGGTGGAGTTCTTCTCGCTGTCCAAGAGCTATAACATGCCCGGCTGGCGGGTGGGCTTCTGTTGCGGCAACCCGCAACTGATTCAGGCCCTGGGACGTATCAAGTCTTACCTGGACTACGGCACCTTCACGCCGATCCAGGTGGCGGCCATCGCCGCGCTCGAGGGCGATCAGAGCTGCGTGGGCGAGATTCGCGACATGTACCAGCGTCGCCGCGACGTGCTGTGCGACGGCCTCAACGAGCTGGGCTGGACGGTGGAGAAGCCCCGCGCCACCATGTTTGTCTGGGCGCGTATTCCCGAGAGCTACCGGCCGCTGGGCTCGCTGGAATTTTCCAAGAAATTGCTTCAGGAAGCGGGCGTGGCGGTGTCACCGGGCATCGGCTTCGGCGAATACGGCGACGACCATGTGCGCTTTGCACTGATCGAAAACGAACAACGTACCCGGCAGGCGTTGCGCGGCATCAAGAAGATGTTCCGCGCCGACGGCGTGGCCGGCGAATGAAGAGAGAGGATGCCAAGGTGAATGCGGTAAAGGTCGGCATAGCAGGTCTGGGCACGGTGGGCTCCGGCACGGTCAACGTTCTGCAGCGTAACGCCCGGGAAATCGCCCGGCGCGTGGGCCGCCCGATCGAGATTTCACACATCGGCGCCCGCCGCGACAATCCGGCGTGCGAGATCAATGGTATCCGCGTATCGCGGGATATCTTCGCGGTGGCCACGGATCCGGAAATCGACATCCTGGTGGAACTGATTGGCGGCACCGATACCGCCCGCGAGCTGGTGCTCACCGCGATCAAGAACGGCAAGCACATTGTCACCGCCAACAAGGCGCTGATCGCCGAACACGGCAACGAAATCTTTCAGGCCGCCCATCAAAACGGCGTGGACGTGGCCTTCGAGGCGGCGGTGGCCGGCGGTATCCCGATTCTGAAATCCCTGGGTGAAGGCCTGGCCGCCAACCACATTAACTGGGTGGCGGGCATCATCAACGGCACCGGCAACTACATCCTTACCGAGATGGAGCAGGGCGGCCGTGCTTTCCAGGAAGTGTTGGAAGAAGCGCAAAGCCTGGGCTACGCCGAAGCGGACCCGACCTTCGACGTGGAGGGCGTGGACGCCGCGCACAAGCTCACCATCATCGCCTCCATCGCCTTCGGTATTCCGCTGCAGTTTTCCAAGGTCTACATGGAAGGCATCAGCCGCATCACCATTGAGGATGTGAAGAGCGCCGCCCAGTTTGGTTACCGGATCAAGCACCTGGGCATCGCCAAGGACACCGGCCACGGCATCGAATTGCGCGTGCATCCCACGCTGATCCCCCGCGAGACCATGCTGTCGGCGGTCAACGGGGTGATGAACGCGATCATGATCGACGGCGACGCGGTCGGTCCGACCATGTTCTATGGCGCCGGCGCCGGCGCCGAACCCACCGCCTCGGCGGTGGTGGCGGACATCATTGAAATGGGCCGCGCGTTGACCGTGGATCACGACGAGCGGGTGCCCTACCTGGGCTTCCACGCCGACCAGATGTCCGACGACCCGATTCTCACCATCGACGATGTGTCCTGCAGCTTCTACCTGCGACTGCACGTCCAGGATAAGCCCGGCGTGCTGGCCAACATCACCCGCATCCTCAGTGACAACCACATCAGCATCGAAGCCATGGTGCAGAAGGAAACCGAGGAAGGCCTGGTGCCCATCGTGATGATGACCCACAAAGTGCTGGAAGGGGACATGAACGCGGCTCTGGCCGCGATCTCCGCCCTCGACACCGTGGACAACAATATTATGCGCATCCGCGTGGAAACGCTGGACGCCTGACGCTTAAGAGAGAGACGACATGCCATTCCGTGACCGCTATACCGGCCTGATCAACCGTTACCGTGACCACCTGCCGGTCAACGACGACACGCCGTTGATTAGCCTGGGTGAAGGCAACACGCCACTGATCCGTCTGAAGAACATCCCCCGCCTGCTCGGTAAGGACGTGGACATCTACGTCAAATACGAAGGTCTCAACCCGACCGGGTCGTTCAAGGACCGGGGCATGACCATGGCGGTGACCAAGGCGGTGGAAGAGGGCAGCAACGCCATCATCTGCGCGTCCACCGGCAACACTTCCGCAGCGGCGGCGGCCTACGCCGCCCGTGCCGGCATCACCGCTTTCGTGATCATCCCCGAAGGCAAAATCGCCATGGGCAAACTGGCCCAGGCAATGATGTATGGCGCCGTGATCATGCAGATTCGAGGCAACTTCGACCAGGGCATGGAACTGGTCAAGCAGGTCGCCGAGAAAGCCCCGGTGACCATCGTTAACTCGGTCAACCCCTACCGTCTTCAGGGCCAGAAAACCGCAGCCTTCGAGATCATCGAAGAACTCGGCCGTGCCCCGGATTACCACTGCCTGCCGGTGGGCAACGCGGGCAACATCACCGCCCATTGGATCGGTTACTGCGAATACTCTTCCACCAAAACCGACATCGTCACCGAGGCGTGCGCGTTCTGCGAAGGCCACTGCCGTTACGCCGGTGGCCCGATGATCGGCGACCGCCCGAAGATGCTCGGCTATCAGGCGGCGGGCTCGGCACCGTTCCTGCGCGGCGAGCGGGTTTCCGATCCGGAAACCGTCGCCACCGCGATCCGAATTGGCAACCCGCAATCCTGGGATAAGGCCTGGAAGGTTAAGGAAGAATCCGGCGGCTGGTTCGACGAACTCAGCGACGACGAAATTCTCGCTGCCCAGAAGCTGCTCGCCGAGAAAGAGGGTATTTTCTGCGAGCCCGCTTCCGCCGCTTCCATTGGCGGCGCGATGCGTGACATCAAGTCCGGCAAAATCGCCGAAGGTTCCACCATCGTTTGCACGCTCACCGGCAACGGCCTTAAGGATCCGGATACCGCTATTGAGCAGTGCAAGGATTCCCGCATGGTGACCATTGACGCGGAACTGGACGCGGTTCGTGACGCCATCGTCAAGAATATGTGAGGCATCACGCGTTTAAAATTGAGCGTTCTTAAAAGGCGTGGCGCCGAACGGCTCCGCGCCTTTTCTGTTTTTTGCACAGGTTAAATTCTGTCCTCGGCCTTGAAACCCAGGACCGATTGGAGAATATATAAAAGACGAAAGCAGCCTGTGACGATAAGTTCATTGGATTTTTCAATTTTTTTATAATGCTGGAAAGCCAGACGCAATAAGGGTTTTTCGGTGAAAGTCTGAGCAAGAAAAAGATCATCGGTTTGACATCAGTTCAGTGATCTTTAGGCTGCGTAATGACTTCTGCTGGGGAGACCATAATGAGAAAGTCTATTTTTGCGAAGTCCGCACTGGGCTTGTTCGCGGCGTCCGCCGTATGTACCCCGATCACGGCCACCGCTGGGGCGGAATTGAGCGCCGGTGTTTGGTGGGTCTATCAAAACGTAACTGATTCTGATTTCAACGCTACCTCGTTCAACGAAGATCTCGATAATGAGACCGGCGGCAATTTCGCCGATCCGGCGCTGATTTTGTACGCCGATGACGACGGTAGTCACGGGCCTTGGCATTTCAGCGCGGAAACCCGCATCGGCACCGGTTCCTTTACCAGCCCCGCTAACAATAACAGTGGGGACAACTTTACCCTTCACAAGGCCTGGATCGGTTACGACCTGACCGACGACACCAGCCTCAAACTGGGTAAAAGCCAGGTGCCGTTCGGTTGGAAAACCACTAACTTCTGGCCCGGTGATGGCCTGCAAGGCGGTTACGGCGACCAGATGGACGTGGGCCTGAAATTAAGCGGTGATGCCGGCGCCATCCATTATGACGCGGCCTATTACCACCAGGATGACTGGGGCGAAGACAGCACCGACACCGTTGACGACAACGGTCACTGGGGCACCAGCGCCACCTACCGCAAGATCAAAACCGGCGTGTTGAACGTCGACTGGACTTTCCTGGAGCACCACACCATCGGGGCGTCCGCCCAGTATGGACGCATGCAGGACCTGGTGCCGGTGGCTGCCGGCAACCCGTCCGCCAGTAACGATGAGGGCAATCACCAGGCCTACGATCTGCACTACATATTCGAGATGGACAACTGGTCCGCCAAGTACCGCTTTATCAGTGTGGAGCGTGATTTTGGCGGCATGGACGCGCTGCTCGCCTCCCCCGACGCACCGGTGGATGAAAAGATCGAGAACCAGCGCCATGTGGTGGAAGTGGGCTACAACCACAATAACTGGTTTTATTATGTGGACGCCGGTGTGGCGAGCACCGACACCACGGGCAATAACGCCGATGACGTTCAGTTCATCGCGCCCGGTATTCGTTACCAGTACGGTCCCGGCTGGATCTACTTCGAGTACCTGCAGTCCGACGGCGACATCAATGCCTACGGCGATGTCTACGAGTCGGATTTCGATGCGGCCTACGTCGCCTTCGATTTCTACTTCTAACTCAATGCCGTCAAGCCGGCCATGGGCCGGCTTCAGGGTTCGGCGACACCGAACCGACCGCGCGGCGCCGCTTTTCTGATTTTAAGCCGGTACCGCGTGACACGGAAAATGGAGTCATGCCATGAGCGTGGAATACGAAACAGACTATGAAGCGGGTCAGGACAATGTGCAGGTCCTCGGGATGGACATGCACAATCCGGTCTTCTTCATTAGTGCGGTACTGATCCTTGCGTTCGTGATCGGTACCCTGATCTTTCCCGCCGAGGCCAAAACGGCCCTCGACGGTGCCAAAGGCTGGACCATCGACAACTTTGACTGGTTGTTCATGGTCGGCGCCAATATCTTCGTTTTGTTCTGTATCGCCCTGATCTTTCTGCCTGTCGGCAAGATCCGCCTGGGCGGCGACGACGCGCGCCCGGATTTCTCCACCTTGTCTTGGTTCGCGATGCTGTTCGCCGCGGGCATGGGTATCGGCCTGATGTTCTGGAGCGTGGCGGAACCGGTGGGCTATTACACCGACTGGTTCGGCACACCGTTGAACGTGGCGCCGAACACGCCGGAAGCCAAAGATCTGGCGCTGGGCGCGGTGATGTACCACTGGGGCCTGCACCCCTGGGCGATTTACGGCGTGGTGGCGCTGTCCCTGGCGTTCTTCGCTTATAACAAGGGCATGCCGCTCACTATTCGCTCCGCCTTCTACCCGATTCTGGGTGAGCGTTGCTGGGGCTGGGCCGGCCACATTATTGATGTTCTGGCGGTACTGGCGACCATCTTCGGCCTGGCCACGTCCCTGGGGCTGGGCGCCAAACAGGCCGCCGGGGGGATGCATTTTCTGTTCGACACCCCCAACGCCATCAACGTGCAGATCGCGATTATCGTGGGTGTCACGGCGGCGGCGGTGATCTCGGTCATGCGCGGCCTGGACGGCGGCGTCAAACTGCTGAGTAACATCAACATGGGCCTGGCGGCGCTGTTGCTGCTGTTCGTGATGATCGCCGGCCCCACCCTGTTGATCTTCACCAGCATGGGCCAGACCGCCGTCGATTACGCGGTCAACATCATTCCGCTGAGCAACTGGATCGGCCGTGAAGACCAGGGCTTCCTGCACGACTGGACCGTGTTCTACTGGGCCTGGTGGATTTCCTGGTCCCCGTTCGTGGGCATGTTCATCGCCCGGGTATCCCGTGGCCGTACCGTCCGTGAATTCCTCACCGCGGTCCTGCTGGTGCCCACTCTGGTGACCGTGGTGTGGATGGCCACCTTTGGCGGCTCTGGTCTGCACCAGACCATCAACGGTATCGGCGAACTCGCCAACGGTGTCGGCGACTCGTCCCTGTCGCTGTTCCAGATGCTGGCCGAACTGCCGCTCACCGCGATCACCTCCTTCCTGGCGATCGTGCTGGTGCTGGTGTTCTTCATCACCTCCTCGGACTCCGGGTCTCTGGTGATCGACTCCATCACCGCCGGCGGCAAGCTGGACGCGCCGGTGCCCCAGCGGGTGTTCTGGGCGATCATGGAAGGCCTGATCGCCGGTGCCCTGCTGTACGGCGGTGGCGAGCAGGCGCTGGACGCGCTGCAGGCTGGCGCCATCACCACCGGCTTGCCGTTTACGGTGGTGCTGTTGGTGATGTGCCTCAGCCTCTACAAAGGGCTCTCGGCGGAGCGCAAGCTGATGACCGCCAAGACCTGAAGGCTTCCCGCAAGCCGCAACAAAAAGCCCGGCCTTCGCGCCGGGCTTTTTTTGTCCGCTGATTATGGTGACCGCCAAGCATTGTGGGAGCGGGCTTGTGGGAGCGGGCCCCGCCCGCGAAAGGGAGCGAAGCGCCCGGCAGAGCTCTCTGACGGCAGCACCAGCAGCGTCTCTGGAATCTTGCCGGCCGACAAGTCGGCCTTTCGCTTGCAAGGCAAGCTCCCACAAACCCAGAAGTCGTAGGTCGGGTTAGGCCGAAGGCCGTAATCCGACAATCGTTGAGTGCGGCGCCCACCATGGGTGTCGGGTTACGCTTCGCTAACCCGACCTACGCGGCAGCGTAGGAAGGTTCGGCGCCAGCGATGACCCGCGACCCAGGCTGGAGAAACCCGAGCGTCGCGGCTTAGCGGGTGTGGCGGTTGATGGTGTGCTGCAGATTGAGCAGGGCAGGGAGGTGCGGCCCGATCAGCCCCTTGCCGGTGGTCAGCAAGGCGCCGGCCAGATCCCGGTCCGGGTCCGCCCAGCAGTAAATGCTGATGAAACCCAGGTGGCCGAAGGCGCGCGGCGCCGCCGGCCCGAACAGGCCGATGCCACGATTGCCGAGCATAAAGCCCGGCGAGAACGTCAGCGGCAGCATCAGGGTGCGATCCACCCGCGGCCGCCGCGAGGCCGGCGCCAGCGCCGTCGCCACCGTCTCCGGACGGAAGATCTGTTGGTCGCCCCAGCGGCCGCCGTTGAGCAGCATCTGGAAGAAGCGGCTGGCCTCCTCGGCGGTGGCGTAGAGGTTGCCGGCGGGCACCACCGCCTGCTGGAAACGATCGTCGTTGGTCACCTCCACGACTTCGTCGAAGGTGCCGCCCACGGCGTAGTTCAAGAACAAATCCACCAGTTTCATGGGCACACCGGTGGCCACGTCGCGGGCCCGCTCCGGGCCGGTGGCGCCGAAGGTGAAGTAGCGCATGCCCATGGGCTTCCGGACCACCCGGTCCAGGGTGTCGTTGAGGCCCTCGCCGGTGACTTTTTCCACTACCGCACCCAGGATGAAGCCGGCGGTGATGGCGTGGTAGGACTGGTTGCCCAGGGTACTGGGCCGGGCCTCGCAGAGCAGTTTCACGATCTCGTCCGGCCGGTACAGGATGTCCGGCTCCACCGCTTGCTCGGGGCGGGGAATCCCGGCCCGGTGGGTGAGCATATGGCGCACGGTGGTGTTCTGCTTGCCGTGGCAGCCGTACGCGGGCAGATAGCGGCTGACCGGGTCGTCGAGGTGCAACTGGCCCTGTTCCGCCAGGTGATGCACCAGCATGGCGGTGATCGACTTGGAGGCGGAGAACAGGCACACCGGGGTCTCGGTGGTGAGCAGGCGCTCGCTCACCGGATCCGCATAGCCGATCGCCCGGTCCAGGAAGACGCTACCCCGGCGGCGCAGGCTGAGCGCGATGCCCGGGCTCATGCCGCCCCGGTAAAGCCGCCGCGTGGCCCGCCAGATCGCTTCCACCCGGTCGTCGTCCAGCCCGGCCTCGACGGCGGGCGCTTCATTGCCCTGGTCGATGATCGACGCCAGGTCGCGGGGGATCGGCGTACGTTGCGGGGAAAGAAGGCGGCTGAGGCGCGGGCGTAGGGCCATGGGCAATCCGGTATCCGTGGTTGATCAGGCCATTGTCCATGGCCGCCAATCGTGGACAATGGCTGAAACAATCATTCCGGCGGCGGGCGTGTCAGTGCCCAAGAGGTGAGCACCATGAACGAGATTAAACAATCCGGCTTCGAGAGCTTTAAGGAGTTTTACCCCTACTATCTGCAGGAGCACACCGACCCGACCTGCCGGCGGTTGCATTTCTTCGGCACCCTGGGGCTGTTCGCGGTGCTTGCCGGCGTGTTGATCACCGGCAATCCGTGGGGGCTGCTGCTGTTGCCGGTGGTGGGCTACGGCTTCGCCTGGGTGGGCCACTTCTTCTTTGAGCACAACCGCCCGGCCACCTTCAAGCACCCCTGGTACAGCCTGGCCGGTGACTTCGTGATGTTTAAGGACATCCTCACCGGGCGTATTCGCTGGTGACCGTGGCCCAGTGGTTCGTCCCCGGTGAACCGCCGGCCCGGCGTGATGACAAGCCGGACCTGGACCGCCCGGCGCACATCGAGGATATGGTTGATTTGTTCTACCAGCGGGTGTTGGACGACCCGCTGCTGGCGCCGGTGTTTCTGGAGGTGGCGCGCATTGATCTCGACAAACATCTACCGCTGATCGCCGCGTACTGGAAAAAGATGCTGCTCGGCGACACCGCTTACGACCGGCACATGATCGCCAAGCACCGCGCGGTGCATGACAAGCAGCCGCTCACCGGTGCCCACCACGAGCGCTGGCTGGCGCTGTTCACCGCCAACCTGCGGGAACACTTCAGTGGCCCCAATACCGACCGCGCCCGCCTTCTGGCCGCCCGCGTCATGGACAACCTCTACCGTCAGCTCTCCCAGCGCTAGCTCCAGGGCGGGCACGAGCTTGTCAAAGCCCAGAAAGAACGGCACTTGTGCGAGCAGGCCTTGTGGGAGCGGGCCCTGCCCGCGAAAGGGTGGTTTTTTAGCCACCCGGCAAAGGTTGCCCCGCAGGATTCCAGAGACGCTGTTTGTGCCGCCGTTAGAAAACTCTCTGGCATCCTGCCGGGAGCTTCGCGCCCTTTCGCGGGCAGGGCCCGCTCCCACAAGGTTCGCTCCATAGCCTGTTATACCCTTTGCCCGAGTGTCAGGCGCCGAAAACGCCCTGGGCTTTCAGGCGCTGAAATTCTTGCTCGGACAATCCCAGCTCACCGCGCGCCACGGCTTCGGTGTCGCCGCCAGCGTCGCCGCCGGGCCAGCGGGTGGTGCCGGGGGTGCCGCCCAGGCGCGGCATAATGGCGGGGATTTTCAGCGGCGCGCCGTTGATTTCGACCTGCTGGAACAGGCCGCGCGCCTGGAAGTGCGGGTCCGCCATCATGTCGGCGGCGCTGTAGATCGGGCCGCAGGGCACCCGGTTCGCTTCCAGCTTTTCCAACACTTCGGCGCTGGGCAGGGTGGCGCACCAGGCTTCGATGGCGCCGTCGATTTCCGCTTCGTTGGCCACTCGGCCGGGGTTTTTCGCCAGGCGCGGGTCCTCGGCCAGATCGGCGCGCTCGGCGGTGACCATCAGGCGTTTGAAGATCGAATCGCCGTTGCCGCCGATAATCACGTACTTGCCGTCCGCGCATCGGTAGGTGTTGGTGGGCACGATGCCGGTGACGGTGGAGCCGGCGGGCTGGCGTATCTCGCCGGCGCCGTCGAACTCCGGGATCACCGCTTCCAGCAGATTGAACACCGATTCGAACAGGGCCACATCGACCACCTGGCCCTGGTGGCTGTTATGGCGCTCGAGCAACGCCATGGCGATGCCCAGGGCCGCATGCAGCCCGGCCACGGTGTCGCCCAGGGACAGGTTGGGGCGCACCGGGCGCTCGCCGGGGAAGCCGTTAACGTAGCGCAGCCCGCCGATGCCTTCGCACACCGACGCATAGCCCGGTTTGTCCGCGTAGGGGCCGTCCTGGCCATAGCCGGAAATGCGCGTGTAGATCAGCCCCGGGTTGCTGTCCTTGAAGCGCTCCGGGCCCAGCCCCCATTTTTCCAGCGTGCCGGGGCGGAAGTTTTCGATCAGCACGTCGCTGTCGTCGATCAGGCGCGCCGCCAGTTCGCGGCCGGCGTCGCTCTTCAGATCCAGGGTCACAGAGCGCTTGTTGCGGCCCAGGCTGCGCCACCAGAACGAGGTGCCGGTGTCGTCCAGGGTGCGCCAGCCGCGAATCGGGTCGCCGCCGGGCGGCTCCACCTTGATCACCTCGGCGCCGAAATAGGCCAGCAGGGTGCCGGCGAAGGGGCCGGCCAGCAGTTGCCCCAGTTCCACCACTTTGACGCCGGCCAGCGGCAATGCCCGTTGCTTCATGGACGGTCCTCGTTCCAGGTTCTGTGCTCGGAGAAGCCCTAGTGTGCCCAAGGCGGACGGGATTGTCCGCCCGGCGCGCGCGGCGATGCTACAATCGCCGCCGTTGTGCCCGCTATCCCTGGAGACCCGATGACCCCGGAACGACACCGGCGCCTGTGCGCCGCCCTGGACCGACGCCAGCCGGACTTATCCGTGATTCTGGAAGGGGTGCACAAGCCGCACAACATCAACGCCATCGTGCGCACCTGCGACGCGGTGGGGGTGCTCGATGTCCACGCGGTGCTGCCGGAAAACCGGGCCCGCGCCTCGGCCAGCAGTGCGATGGGCTCGCAGCGCTGGGTTTACGTGCATGAGCACGATAGCGGTTCGGACGCGGTGGCGGCCGCCCGCGCTCAGGGGCAGCAGGTGCTGGCGGCGCATTTTTCCGACACCGCCGTGCCGTACCGGGAGGTGGATTTCACCCGCCCCACGGCGGTGCTGTTCGGCACCGAAAAGTTCGGCATCACCGAACGCACCGTGGCCGCCGTGGACCAGCATGTGATCATTCCCATGATGGGCATGGTGTCCTCGTTCAACGTCAGCGTGGCGGCGGCGATCATTCTCTCCGAGGCCTGCGAGCAGCGCCGCGCGGCCGGGCTGTACCAGCAGCGCCGGCTCAGCGAGGCGCGCTACCAGCACGCGTTCTTCCGCTGGGCGCACCCGCGCCTGGCGGCGCTTTGTGAACGTTACGGCGTGCCGTACCCGGCCCTGGATGACGCAGGCCGCATCGCCGAGCCACGACGTTTCGACTTTCTGCTCAGCGAGGCTGTCCGCCGTGGCGAAGACGCTTGACCCCAACCCGCCCCTAGACCTTCAAGCGCGCCTGAACCGCCTGCTTCCCAATATTCGTCTGCTGGCCACGCCATTGCCACTGGTGCCGGCGTTGCGGCTGTGGCTGCTTGACGAGCTGGTGGACGAACGGCTCGATCAGGAGGTGGCCAACGCCCTGATGGAAGCGCCGCCGTACTGGTCGCTGTGCTGGGCCTCCGGCCAGGTCCTGGCGCGCCATCTGCTGGCGCACCCGGAGTGGGTGCGTGGCAAAACCCTGGTCGATGTGGGGCCGGGCTCCGGGGTGGTGGCGATCGCCGCCGCTCTGGCCGGCGCGCACCGGGTGATCGCCTGCGACCTGGACCCGGACGCGCTCGCCGCCACCGCCGCCAACGCCGCGCTCAACGGCGTGGCGGTATCGCTCAGCGACGACCTGGACGCCTGCCTGGCCGACGCTGATTGCATCAGCGCCGCGGACATTCTCTATGATCGGGACAACCTGCCGCTGCTGGAACGCTTTCACGCCAGCGGCCTGCCGATACTGCTGGCGGACTCGCGGATCCCCGACCTTGAGCCGCCGGGGCTGACGTTGCTCGGGACCTGGCCGGCCTCCACCTGGCCGGACCTGGGCGAGGCCGGCGAGTACAACCGGGTGAGAATCTTCGCGTCGGAACCCTGATCCCGCTGGCGGGTCGAAGTCAGGGAGTTTTTCAGGGGCGCTTTAGCCCGTTGATTCACAGGAGGGTTTGACCTTGCGCACCGTTCTGAAACGTCCTCTCGATCTAATTAGTGCCGTGGTTCTGATGAGCCTGTTGTCGGCGCCCGCCGGCGCCGCCTTGCCGACGCGCATGGCGAGCGGCGAAGCACTGCCGTCGCTGGCGCCGATGCTGGAAAAGACCGCCCCGGCGGTGGTCAACATCGCCATTGAGACCCGGGTGCGGGCGGCCCAGAACCCGCTGATGCAGGACCCTTTCTTCCGCCGCTTTTTCGATATGCCGGATCAGGCGCCGAGCCGCCGCGCGGTGTCCGCCGGGTCCGGGGTGATCGTCGACGCCGAGCAGGGCTACGTGCTCACCAACGCCCATGTGGCGCGCAACGCCGACAAGATCGAAGTCACTCTGATCGACGGGCGTGAGTTGTCAGCGGAATTAGTAGGGCTGGACGAAGAAGTGGATCTGGCGGTGCTGAAACTGGAAAGCGCCGAGGATCTGACGCCAATCCGCATCGCCGATTCCGCCGGGCTCAGGGTGGGGGATTTCGTGGTCGCCATCGGCAACCCCTTCGGGCTGGGGCAGACCGTCACTTCCGGTATCGTGTCGGCCCTGGGCCGCACCGGTTTGGGCATTGAAGGCTACGAAAATTTCATCCAGACCGACGCCTCCATCAATCCGGGCAACTCCGGCGGCGCCCTGGTCAACCTCAACGGTGAGCTGGTGGGCATCAACACCGCCATCCTCGCGCCCGCCGGTGGCAATGTGGGCATCGGCTTCGCCATCCCCACCAATATGGCGGTGAATGTGATGGACCAGTTGATCGAGCACGGCGAAGTACGGCGCGGCGTGCTCGGCGTGACCATCCAGGATCTCACCCAGGAATTGGCCAGCGCCTTCAAGGTGGAGCGCCGCAAGGGCGTGGTGATCACCAATGTGCTGCCGGACAGCGCCGCCGCCGAAGCCGGCTTGAAAGCCGGTGACGTGGTGCTGGAAGTGGACGGCCAGCCGGTGGACCGGGTTTCGGATTTACGCAACAAAGTCGGGCTGTCGCCGGTGGGTGAGAAAATCGAAATGACCATTCAGCGGGACGGCCGCCGCAAGACGGTCACCGCGGTGATCAGCGAATCCGGCCAGGGCGCCGGCGCGGGCAACGGTGTGTCCTCGCACCTGCAGGGCGCCGCGCTACGCGACCTGCGCGAAGGCGAGCTTGATTACGTCAAACAGGGCGTGCTGGTGGAAAACGTGGCGCGCAGCTCCGCCGCCTGGCGTGCCGGGCTGCGGCGCGGCGACGTGATCGTCAACGTCAACCGCCAGGACGTGACCAACCTGGAACAACTGCGCGCCGCCGTCCCCGACAAGGAAGCCGCCCTGCTGCTGCGCATCAACCGCGACGGCGGCGTGTTCTTCGCCGTGGTCCGCTAAGGCTCGTTGAAACGCGCCTTGTGGGAGCGGGCCCTGCCCGCGAAAGGGAGCGAAGCTCCCGGCAAAGGTTGCCCCGCAGGATGCCAGAGATTTCTGAAAGCGGAATACCAACAAGGCCTCTGGTATCCCGCCGGGTGGCTTTCGCCACCCTTTCGCGGGCAAGGCCCGCTCCCACAAACTAGTGTGCAGATGACCGCTAGTTCAACGGAAAAGCCGTCCACCCATCAGTCCAGTCCCTGGCCGCCCCTGGCCGGATGGCACCGATGTACAGCGCGGATTCGTCCCAGAACTCCCCCTGGGGTGGCGCTACCGCGCCGTTCCTCAAGGAAGAGGTGCCGCCGGGTGCGAAGTCCGGGTTCACGGTGCTGCTCACGTCGCGGCTGAACTGCGGATCCACGGCGAAGCGCGCGCCCACGGTGTCGCGGAAGTAGGCGGCTTCGTCCAGGCCGCCGTCGTCGTCCGCGGTTCCGCTTTCGTCCTCGAAGTAGCCGATGCCGCGCCCACCGATGTCGTTGATTGCCAGGGCCTCGAACGTCAGACGCCCGTTGTCCAGGTTGGCCACCGTCACCGCGTCCTTGATGTCCACCGCTTCCCCGGAAAAGCCATGCATGAACAGGTTGTGGAAGTGCCCGCCGGTGCCCTCGCGCAGGGTCATGGCGCGGTGGTGGCGGGTGTGGCTGCGCGGGCTCACCAGAGTGACGTTGTACATCACCGGTTCCGACATCGGCTCGGCGTCGTGCTGGCTGCCGTTGTTGTCCGCTTCGAAGGCGTTGTCGCCGCTGTTCGGGTGTTGCTGGGCAATCAAGAACTGTACCCGGCCGCGCCAGCCCCAGTCCCAGTCCAGAGAATCGTCGCCGGCGCCGGTGATCAGCACGTGGCGCAGGTCCGCGGTGCCGCCGAACATTTCCACGCCGTCGTCCAGGGAGCGGTGCACCTGCACATGGCGGACAATGGTGCCGCTGCCGCAACCGCCCAGGGTCAGGCCGTTGAGTTCGTTGTTGGCGTACACCTCGAAGCCGGCGAACTCGATGCGCGTGTACTCCAGAACCCCGCAACTGCCGTCGGCGTCATCGCCGCCGAAGGCGCCGCGGCTATCGTTGGCGGGCACCCCTTCGATGTGCGCGTCGGCCTGATTGACCGGCGCCGAGCCGAGCAGCACCACGCCGCCCCAGTCGCCGGGGGCGCGGGTGCCTTCCGGCTGGCCGCTGGTGAATACGATCGGCATGTCGGCGTTGCCGGCGGCGTGCAGGCTGGCGCCCCGCGTCACCACCAGGGCCGAGCCTGGCCGCCCTTCAATGCGGGTGCCCGGTTCGATGGTGAGGCGCGCGTTGCCCTCCACGTAGACGATGCCGTCCAGCACCCAGGTGCGGTCGGCGGACCAGCGGTGTTCGCCGGTGAGCGGGCCGGCCACCACCTGGCGGCCGGAGAGCAGGCCGCCGATGGACGGCTGCAAAAACACCCCGGCGGCGATCACCCCCACCAGCACCAGCGTCCCCAGGCCCAGCCACCATAAGGTCGATGAGCGTCGCGGCGTGGTGTCGTGCCGGGGGGCGGGCCGGGGAGAGGCCGGCGCCGTGTCGCCACGGGGCGCCGGAGGGGCGCTGGTTTTATGCAGAAGGCCGCCTTGCCGGTTGGCCGCTTTCAGCTTGCGGCCCAGTTCGCGGATGCGCGGGTGCTCGCTGGACAGCGCCTTCTCGATCACCTCGGCGCGGTATTGCGAGTCGTTAAGGAGCGTATTGAAGTGAATAAAGCGCAACGAGCCGTCGCCGCTTTGATCGTAGTTCTGTTTCAGTTGCCACAGCAGTTCCACGAGCTGTGCCCGTGGTGACGATTCGCCACTCATGATGCCCCCTCCCCGGACGGATTTCCCCATTGCAGGGAACGCAGTCTGGGAACGGGGCGTTACAGTGCGATGAAATCAGACCCCGAGAATCTTGTCGGCGGCTTTTTCCGCGATCATCACCGTGGGCGCATTGGTGTTGCCGCCAGGCAGCGTCGGCATGATCGACGCATCCACTACCCGCAGGCCCTCCAGGCCGTGTACTTTCAGGTCCGGGTCCACCACCGCCTGGTCGTCGACGCCCATCTTGCAGGTGCCCACCGGGTGATAGATGTTGTCGCACTTGCGGCGCAGGAAGGCGCGAATCTGCTCGTCGCTCTGCACATCGGCGCCGGGTGCGATTTCCTCGCCACGCCAGGGCGCCAACGCGTCCTGGGCCATGATTTCGCGCATTGCTTTGACGCCGCGCACCATGCCTTCCATGTCGTCCGGGTGCTCCAGGAAGCGTGGGTCGATCAGTGCCGGGCTGCGCGGGTCGGCGTCACGCAGGCGGATGGTGCCGCGGCTTTTCGGGCGCAGGATGCAGACATGGCCGGAGTAGCCGTGGCCCATGCTGAACATCCAGTTCAGCCCATGGTTGTCCAGTTTCGCGGCGGTCAGATGCAACTGCAGGTCCGGGCGCTCTTCCTCCGGCCGCGATTTAATGAAGCCGCCGGCTTCCGCCACGTTGGAGGTCAGCTGGCCGCTGCGTTTGGTGAAGAAGTCCCACGCCGCCTTGGCGCCGGTGAACGGCAACTCCCAGGAGCCCATGGTGAAGGTGTCACGGCGCCGGTTGCGGTGGATCACCAGCACGTCCGGGTGGTCATGCAGATTGCCGCCGACACCGGGCAGATCGTGCACCGGCTCGATACCATGGCGCTTCAGTTCCTGAGGGTCGCCGACCCCGGACAACTGCAGCAGCTGTGGCGAGTTGATCGCGCCGCCGGACAGGATCACCTCGCCGGCCTCGATGGTGTGCATGCCGCCGTTATGCTCCACCTCCACGCCGGTGGCGCGCTTGCCGTCGAAGCGCACCCGGTGCACCAGCGCGCCGGTCATCACCGTCAGGTTGTCGCGTTCCATGGCCGGGTGCAGATAGCCGCGGGCCACGCCCCAGCGCTCGCCGTCCTTCTGATTGACCTTGTACATCGACATCCCTTCCTGGGTGTCGTTGTTGAAGTCGTCGGTGGCCGGGTGGCCGGCCTGCACGCCGGCGGTCACGAACGCCTCGCTGACCGGGTGGCGGAATTTCAGTTCGGCGATATTGAGGTTGCCGTTGACGCCGTGGAATGGGCCTTCGCCGCCGGGCTCATAGTGTTCGCAGCGCTTGAACAGCGGCAGCACGTCCTTGTACCCCCAGCCGGGGTTGCCGAGCGATTCCCAGTGATCGTAGTCCCAGGGGTGGCCGCGGGTGTAGCACATGGCGTTCACCGCCGAGGACCCGCCCAGGGTCTTGCCCCGGGGAATATAAAGTTCACGGTTATTGAGCGCGGTCTGCGGTACCGTGTAATAACGCCAGTTGCGGGCGTTGGAGCGCATCAGCCAGATGATCCCGGCGGGGATGCGAATGAACAGGCTGTTGTCCGAGGGGCCCGCTTCCAGCAGACAAACACGGGTATTGGGGTTCTCGGAAAGCCGGTTGGCCAGTACGCAGCCGGCGGAACCGGCGCCCACGATCACATAATCAAACTGCATGCCGCTCGCCTATGTTCAGTGCTTATTTCAACCAGTATATAGCCTGTAGCGCGTTCCTGTTATTGACCCTGTGTATCCGCGCCACGGCCAATGCGGAGCCGCCGCCGGGCTGGCGGCACGTGACCTTCGAGGGCGAGACCCGCTACCACCTGACCGACGCCGGCTGCTGGCGGGCCAGGGCACAAGCCAGTGCCTCGGGCCTGGCCCGCGAGCAGGCCGTGAACCTGGCCCGTACGCCCTGGCTGAACTGGCGCTGGCGGGCCGAGGAGACGCCGGCTTGGCCGGCGGCGGACGAGCAGAGCAAGGCCGGCGACGATTTTCTGGCGCGGGTCTATGTGATCAAGAAAGGCTGGGCGCCCTGGCGTACCCGGGCGATCAACTACGTCTGGTCGCGCTCGCATTCACCGGGTGCCCACTGGCCCAACCCCTACGCCGGGCAAGCGGCAATGGTGGTGGTCCAGGGGCCGGACGGCGAAGCCGGGCAGTGGCAGGGGTTCAGCCGTGACGTGGCCGCCGATTTCAAACGCTTCCACGACCTTGACCTGGAGAGCGTGGACGCGGTGGCGATCATGACCGACACCGACAACACCGGTGTGGCCGCCGAAGCCTGCTATCAGCTGCCGTCTTTTTCCGCGCAGCCGCTGCATTCCCCGCCGCCGCAACGGTAATCACGGTTGCGGACCTTGATTAAGGCTGTTTATTATTCAAGCAGCCGTTTTTCTTTACCTGCTTTCTGATTAGCCGGCCCGGGTCGGTTAATCAGAGATCAGGACAGTACCCGCGCCCCCGCTGGCGCGTGCTTTCGAGGCCTGGCGCCGGTGCCCTTTTTTCACCGCCGCCCGCCCCCTGTCGCAGAATCGTCACGCTTAAAGACTTTCATGACTCCGCAGAACGCGGAAGAAAACGTCGGAACAGGCGAAGGTGCCTATGAGTGAGCGCATTTTGCGGTTGGATAAGGCGGGCACGCCGGTGGAGTGGCTGGATTGGCAAGCCGCCGCGGTGCTGTACGCTCGGGGTCTGGTAACCTGGACCCTGGGCGATGTGATTTACAACCTGCGTGGGGGCATGTGCCGCCTGACAGGCGATCGGTCACGGCTGTCCCTGCATTCTATTATCGCCTGCGACGGCATCGCCAGCCCGCGCCGGCGCACCCGCCCGCCGCTCACCAACCGCGCTCTGTTCCGTCGTGATCAGCATCTTTGCCTGTATTGCGGCAAACCCTACCCGGAAGCGCTGCTTACCCGCGATCATATCCGCCCCACTTCCCGGGGTGGCAAGGACAACTGGCTCAATGTGGTCGCCGCCTGTCGACGTTGCAATCAGCACAAAGGGGACCGCCTGCCGGAAGAAATCAACATGGAGCTGCTGGCGCTGCCCTATGTGCCGAATATGGCGGAGTATCTGGCGCTGATTAACAGCCACCGCATCCGCGGCGACCAGATGGCCTTCCTGCGCAACCAGTTCGGCAAGAACAGCCGCATGCTGTGAATTGCTCCGGTGCCGGGTCGGGGGGGGGGGTAGGGGCGTTTCGAAACGAGCCACCAAAAAAAACGGCGTCCAGAGGACGCCGATGAATCGTTTGGCTCGGGAGAGCTATCACGGAGCGGAACTCCGCGAGTCGACGGATGGGACCTCGCCGACCAATGAGAGTATGTCTGTGACCGATTTCAAAAACATTAGCTGTACAGCCGTTCACAGGCGCTTCGATGGCCAATAATTCACCGTCGCCGCTCAGCCTTCCCCGGGCATCAGCCCGCAGGCGCCGAGCACGGTTTGCCAGCGCTTGGTGTGGGCCCGTAGCGCCTGAGCAAGGCGTGAGGCCTGGCTTTGGGGGCCGAAATAGTGCGCCAGCCACTGGTCCAGCGCCGGGTTGGCGCCGCTGCTGACACGCCGCAATGCCCGCAACCGTTCGCCCAGCCGGCGCTGGCGTCGGTCCAAGTCCGCCAGGTACGGCTGTACTTCTTGCCCGTAGACGCTATCCAAAAGGTTGCGCAGGTAGCGGGCCCTCTGGCTGGCCCGGCCACGCGGGCACAGGCCATCCGCGTCCAGCGCCTGAAGCATGCCGTGGGCCTGTTCCAGGGCCACCCGGGCGGCGGCGATCTCACGCAGCACCGCGCCGCCGGCGGCGCCACCGGCCAGGGTGGCCAGATGTCGCTCCAGATCCGGCAGGGCGTCCGGCGGCGGCCTGGTCCGCAGCGCCCGGCCCGCGCGGGTCAGGCCGCCCAGTGCCTCCAGCCCCGGGGCGGGGTCGCCGGCCGGGCCCGGCGACTGGTTCAGAAAGCCGCGCAGCTCATCGCCGGCCCAGGTGGCGTTCCAGAACAGGTCGTCCAGGCTGCCCCGTTTCACCGCCAGGGTGCGCTCCAGCAGGGCGATGAGTTCCGGATCTTCCAGCGTTTCTCCGGCCAGACAGCGTCGACCCCGCTTCATAAAGGTCAGCTCGTAACTCAGCCGTAGCGAGGCGGTGCGCAGTTTGCCCAGGGCGCTGTTGCGCTCACTGACCAGTGACATCAGGTCGCAATGGCGCAACGCCAGATAGTTGAGCAGCCCGGTGCGTAGATCCGGCAGCGGGCGGCGCAGTGCCGCGTTGCCGGGATAGGGTCTCAGATCCAGGGCGGACGCCGACGGTACCGGCTGCCGGGTGAGGCGCTCCAACCGGGCCAGGTAGTCCTCCCAGCGGGCCGCCACCGGGTCTTCGGGCCATAGCGCCAGGACGGCGGTGGCCACCAGGGCGATCAGAGCGATCGCCAACATAGTTTTCTTCATGGCGTGGTCGGTGTCATGGCGCGCGGGCCCCGCTGTGGTTCGGTACGATTTTACCTTGTGTGAGGAGGGCGGCCTTTCGCAACTGTGCTACCTTTTCCGGACACACCTCCCCCGTGACAAAACAATCTCCGTAACAATAAGCCCAAGGCGGTCAAAGGAATGCGATTACAACACTTAGGCGTGCTGTTTCTGGCCCTCTCCCTGTTGGCCTGCGATGTCGCCGAGGAACCCGGCCCGGCACCCTCCAGCGCGGAGACTTCCCCGCCAACGTCTTCGGCGGCCAACGACGGTGAGCGCACCGCGCCCGTGGACAGCCGCTGGCGCAGCCACCTGGACAGCTGGCCAACCGGCGAGGTGAGCGCCCGCGCGCCCCTGGTGGTGCGCTTCACCCACCCAGTGGTCAGCGAAGAGGCGCTGGAAACCGCCGCCCAAGGGGTGGCGCGCCTGGAGCCGGAAGCCGGTTTCAACGCGGTTTTCACCGCCCGCGACCGTCTGGAAATCCGCCCCGACGGGCCGCTGGAGCGGGGCCGGTCGCTGACCCTGACGCTGTTCCCCCAGGGGCTGTCCGGGGTCGACGATGGCCTGCCGCCGCTGAGGTTGCCGCTCACCGTGCGGCGCCAGCAACTGAGCCTGCGGGTGGACGCCCTGGCGCCGGTGGACGACGCGCCGAACCGCATGCGCCTGGCTGGCGAGCTGACCACCGTCGACCAGGCGGACCCGCTTGCGGTCCAGGCCGCCCTCACCGCCACCCAGGCCGACCGGCGGCTGGACATCGAATGGCACCACGGCGCCGCCGGGCTCAGCCACGGTTTCCAAATCGGGGCGATCCGCCGCGACGGGGAACCAGCGCCGGTGGTGCTGCGCTGGAACGGCGAGCCGCTGGCCGTGGAAGAAAGCGGTGAGCGGCAGTACCCGGTGCCCGCTGAAGGCGCTTTCCAGGTGATTGCGGCCCGCACTTTGAGTTACCCGCAGCCGCATATCCGGGTGCAGTTTTCACAGCCCCTGATGGGCCACCAAGACACCGCCGGGCTGGTGCGGGTTAACGGCAAAGAGGCCCGGGTTCGCATCGACGGCAGCCAGCTGCTGGTCTACCCGGGTGGCGAGGCCGGGGACGACGGCGCCGTCACCCTGACCGTCGGCGCCGGCCTGCGCAGCGCGTCGCGGGCCCGCCTGGACGGCGAGTTCACGCAGGATCTGGTGTTGCGGGTGGCCAAGCCCGGCGTGCGCTTCGTCGGCGATGGCGTGATTCTGCCCGCCGGCGAAACGCTCAGCGTGCCGTTCGAGGCGGTCGGCGCCCGCGCGGTGAAGGTGCAGGCGTTCGAAGTGTTCGCCGACAATATCGCCGGCTATCTGCAAAACAACGACCTCAATGCGGGTTACGCGGACACCCGCCATGGCCGCTACCTGTGGCAGAAAACGCTGAGCCTGCCGCCGGACGGCGATGGCGACTGGCAGCGCTACCGGTTGGACCTGAGTGAATTGATGGCGCGCCACCCCAACGGCCTGGTGCGCCTGACCCTGAAGATCGACGCCGATACCATCGACTACCGCTGCGAGGGCGAGGGGCCGAGCCGCACCGTCGAGCTGCCGGACAACTTCGAAGGCCCCGGCCAGGACGACGGCGGCGACCGCCTGCGCCGCTACTACGACAACGCCGGTTACCTGAGCTGGCAGGAGCGGGACAACCCCTGCGCCGACGCCTACTACCAGTACAACGAGCGCGCCGAATCCTCGCGCGCCTTCCTGGCCTCCAACCTGGGGCTGATCGCCAAACAGGGCGAGGACGACCGGCTGATCGTGGTCGCTACCCACCTGGACAGCAACGCACCGGCCAGCGGCGTGCGGGTCAGCGTGCACAACTACCAGCATCAGCAGCTCGCCGAGGGCACCACCAACAGCGACGGCGAAGCGACCCTGGGCGTGGACGGCACGCCGTTCTATCTGGTCGCCCACCTCGGTGACGATCGCGGCTACCTGAAATTGGCGCGCAATCAAGCGTTGCCCACCAATCAGTTCAACACCGGCGGCGAGCGGGTGCGCGACGGCCTCAAGGGCTTCTTCTACGGCGAGCGAGACGTATGGCGCCCGGGCGACGATATCCACCTCACCTTTATTCTCAACGACCCGGACAACCGCATTCCCGACGACCACCCGCTGACCCTGGACTGGTTCGACCCGCGCGGCGACAAGGTGGCTCAATACACCAACAGCGAGCCGGTGGGGCAGTTCTACACCTTCACCCTGAGCACCGCCGAGGACGCCCCCACCGGCAACTGGCGCGCGGTGGCGCGGATCGGCGACCGTTACTTCGATACCCCACTGCGGGTCGAGGCGATCAAGCCCAACCGGCTGAGTATCGAGCTGGACCTGCCCGATGCCCTGGACGCCGGTACCGCCAACCCGGTGACCCTGCACAGCCAATGGCTCAACGGCGCCCGTGCCGGCGGCCTGAAAGCCGACGTCAAAGCGAATCTGAGCAACGCCGCCACCGGCTTTGAAGGCTATGACGGCTTCGCCTTCGACGACCCCACCCGCAGCCTCGGCGCCGAGCCGTTCACCGCCTTTGAAGGCAAGCTCGACAATCAGGGCGACGCACGCTTCCCGCTCGACCTGCCGGAACTCACCCCGCCGGGCATGGCCGCCGCCACGCTCACCACCCGGGTGTTCGAAAACAGCGGCGATTACAGCACCCAGGTGCGCCGCGTGCCGGTGCGTCCCTACCAGCACTGGGTGGGCCTGCGCGTGCCGGAAGGCGACGGCTGGGGCGGCGCCCTGGGCCGCGACCAGGATCACGAGATCGGCTTTCTTACCCTGGACCAGGACGGCAAACCGGAGGCCGGCCGCGACCTGACCCTGAGCCTGTACCGCATCGACTGGCGCTGGTGGTGGGACCGCGGCGACGACAGCCTGACCAACTTCATCAGCGACCCGCACACCGAAAAACTGCGCCAGGACACCCTCACCACCGACGCCGACGGACGCGCCCAGTGGACCCTGGCCGGCGCCGATTACGAGTGGGGCCGGCACCTGCTGCGGGTCTGCCAAAGCGACGGCCGCCACTGCGTCAGCCGCACCGTCTATCTGGGCTGGAGCGGCGAACGCGGCGCCCAGGGCGACGCCGCCACCCGGCTGTCGCTGAGCACCGACCGGGAACGTTACCAGGTGGGCGACACCGCCCGCGTGCAGGTGCCGGTGAGCGGCCAGGGCCGCCTGCTGGTGAGCCTGGAAAACGGTGCCCGGGTGCTCGACCACTACTGGCTGGAAGCGGGCGAGCAGGGCGACACCCTGACCCTGGAAGTGCCGGTCACCGCCGAGATGGCCCCTAACGTGTATGTCCACGTGGCGTTGCTGCAACCGCACGCCGAACGCGACAACGACCGGCCGATCCGCCTGTACGGCATCGCGCCGCTGCTGGTCGACGATCCGGCCACCCGCCTGATGCCGGACATCCGCGCCGAAGGCGAAGTGCGCCCGCAAAGCACGCTGTCGGTGGCGGTGTCCGAGCGTCGCGGGCGGCCCATGACCTACACCCTGGCGGTGGTCGACGAAGGCTTGCTGGGAATCACCGGCTTCGCCACGCCGCGCCCGCACCAGGCGTTCTACCAGCGCGAGGCGTTGGGCGTGCTGACCTGGGACCTGTTCGATCAGGTGGTCGGCGCCTACGGCGGCGAGCTGGATCAGATGCTGGCGCTGGGCGGCTCCGACGCGCTGCGCGATGGCAGCGAGCAACAGCGCCGCCGCTTCCCGCCGGTGGTGCGGTTCCGCGGGCCCTTCCAGTTGGCCAAGGGCGAGACCGCCGAGCACGACATCGAACTGCCCGCCTATATGGGCCAGGTGCGGGTGATGGTGGTGGCTGGCAACGGCCACGCCTACGGCGAAGCCGAGAAAGACGTCACTGTCACTCAGCCGCTGACCCTGCTGTCGTCCCTGCCCCGCGTGCTGGGGCCAGGCGAAACCCTGGCGCTGCCGGTCACCCTGTTCGCCGCCGAAGACGGCCTCGGTCCGGTGACGGTGTCCGCCGACGTGGACGGGCCGGTCGCGTTAAGCGACCAGCCGGATGAGCAGGGCGCCGAGCTGGACTTCCAGGACAGCGGCGAGCAGATCGCCGAGTTGGGCCTGAAGAGCGCCGACAGCACCGGCACCGCCACGGTGACCGTGTCCGCCCGCGCCGACCACCACGACGGCGAGGGCTACCGTGCCAGCGAAACCGTGCATTTGCCGGTGCGCGCCGCCAACCCGCCCACCGTCCGTGCCACCGGGCGCCTGTTGGCGGCCGGCGAGACCTGGTCGCAGCGACACCGCGCCCACGGCCTGCCCGGCACCAACCAAAGCCGGCTGACCGTGAGCAGCTTGCCGGCCATGGGTCTGGAGCGGCGTCTGGACTACCTGCTCGGCTACCCCCACGGCTGCGTCGAGCAGACCGTATCGGCGGCGCTGCCGCAGCTGTACCTGTCGCGGCTGATCGCGCTCGATGATGAACAGCGCGGACGTATTCAGAGCAATGTGGAAGCGGCCATCGAACGGCTGCGCCGCTTCCAGCTCGGCGACGGCGCCTTCGCCTATTGGCCGGGGGCGGCCGTGGCCGACGACTGGGGCACCTCCTACGCCGGCCACTTCCTGCTGGAAGCGCGCCGCCAGGGCTTCGCGGTGCCCGCCGGCATGCTGGAAAACTGGGCCAGCTACCAACGCCGTGTGGGGCGCGACCCGGGCGGCGAACCCTGGCACTGGGCCGGCCAGGCCTATCGCCTTTACACCCTGGCGCTGGCAGGCCAGCCCGAGGTCGGTGCCCAGAACCGCCTGCGTGAAGCCGTGTCCGCCCAGGCCGACGCCGACAGCCGTCGGCCCGGCTACCACGCCGCGCGCTGGCTGCTGGCCGCCGCCTATCAGCGGATGGGCCTCAACGATGTGGCCGGCGAACTGATCGCCGGGGCCGATGCCGCGCCGGACTACGATCGTCCGGGCCCCACCTACGGCTCGGCGCTGCGCGATCAGGCCATTGAGCTGCTGGTGCGCGACGCCCGGGGCGACAGCGACGGCGCCTGGCGTCAGGCCGAAGCGATCGCCGGCCAGCTCGCCTCCCAGCAGTGGTACTCCACCCAGAGCACCGCCTGGGCGCTGATGGCCATGGCTCGCTTCGCCGGCTCCGGCGACGCCGGTGAAGGCTACCGCTTCGCGTGGCGCCAGGGCGACGGCGACTGGCAGGAAATTCAGTCACAGGCGCCGGTGTTCCGCCAGGCCCTGTCGCTGGAAGGCGAGGGGGTCGAGCTGGCGGTGCGCAACGACAGCGAGCGCCGCCTGTTCGCCTCGGTGACCACCCGGGGTACGCCGGCGCCAGGCCAGGAACAGGCCGCCGAGCAGGGGCTCGGGCTTGAAGCCCGCTTCCTGACCCTGGACGGCCGGCCCTTGGATCCGGCCAGCCTGTCCCAGGGCACCGATTTCCGCGCCCGGGTGCGCATCGTCAACACCAGCGGCCGCGACCTGGACAACCTGGCTTTGACCCAGGTGCTGCCGTCCGGCTGGCAGATCACCGACAGCCGTCTGGCCGGCGATCAGCAGGCGGCGCCGCTGGATTACCGGGACATTCGCGACGACCGGGTGCTCAGCTATTTCTCGCTGGCCGCCGGCGAGGCGCGCGAATACACCCTGGGGTTGAACGCCACCTTCGCCGGCCGGTTCTATCTGCCCGGCTGGCAGGTGGAGGCCATGTACCAGGGGGACACCCGCGCCCGCAATAAAGGCCAGTGGGTGGAGGTAATTCGCGATTAAGGGCCGCTTTTCAGGCTGGCGCTGGCGCTGGCCCTTGGCCAGCGCCGCCCTGGCCTTGCTGGCCGGGCTGGCGTTTCTCCAATGCGCGCCGCTGCCCGCCGCGCTGACGGCCACGGACTACGCCACCCTGATGCTCGACCGTCAGGGGCGGCCGCTGGCGGCGCGCATCGCCGCTGACCAGCAGTGGCGGTTCGCCCCGGTGGACCGGGTGCCGGACAAGTACCGCCGGGCGTTGCTCACCTTCGAGGACCGCCGCTTCTTCTACCACCCCGGCGTGGACCCGCTGGCGGTGCTGCGCGCCGCCCGCGACAATATCGCCGCCGGCCGGGTGGTCAGCGGCGGCTCCACCCTGACCATGCAACTGGCCCGCTTGCTGCGCGCCGACCCGCCGCGCACCTTCCCGGAAAAAGCCCGCGAGGCCGTTCTGGCGCTGCAACTGGAATGGCACCTGGGCAAAGACGAGATCCTGCGCCAGTACGCCAGCCGCGCGCCCTTCGGCGGCAACACCGTGGGCCTGCGCGCCGCCGCCTGGCGCTACTTCCAGCGGCCGCCGGAGCAGCTCAGCTGGGCCGAGGCGGCGCTGCTGGCGGTGCTGCCCAACAGCCCGGCGCTGATCCACCCGGGCCGCGACCGGGAGCGGCTGCGCGCCAAGCGCGACCGCCTGCTGGAAACGCTGCGCCAGCAGGGCGCGCTGGACCGGGACGACCTGGCCCTGGCGCGTCTCGAGCCGCTGCCCCGGGTCCGGGCGCTGCCGTCGCTGGCGCCCCGGTTGCTGGATACGCTTACCGCCGGCGGCGGCGCGCCGCTGTTGCGCACCACCCTGGACGCGGACCTGCAGCGCCGGGTGCGCGATCTCGCCGACCACCACGGCGAGCGGCTGGGGCGCCAGGGCGTGCACAACCTGGCGGTGGTGGTGATTGACCACCGGGCGATGGCGGTGCGCGCCTACCTGGGTAACGTTAATCACGGCGACCCGCTCACCTACGGCGCCGCCGTGGACATCGCCGCCCGGCCGCGCTCCACCGGCAGCGTGCTCAAACCGTTGCTGTACGGCTCGATGCTGGACGCCGGGCAGCTGCTGCCGGGCACGCTGGTGTCGGACCTGCCCACCAACTATGGCGGCTACAGTCCGGAGAACTTCGACCGCGAATATCGGGGCGCGGTGCCCGCCCACGAGGCGCTGGCCCGCTCGCTGAATGTGCCGGCGGTGCGCATGCTGCGCCGCTACGGGGTGGGCCGCTTCCACGACCAGCTGCGGGCGCTGGGCATGACCACGCTGTTCCGGCCCGCCGACGGCTACGGGCTGACCCTGGTGCTGGGCGGCGCGGAAGGCACCCTGATGGAGCTCACCGGTATTTACGCCCGGCTGATCGCCACCGCCCGGGACGGCGTGGCGCCGCCGGCGGCGCTGTTGGCCGGCGCGCACCCGGTGGTGGCGCCGTTCCCGATCAGCCCGGGCGCCGCCTGGCTGACCCTGGACGCCCTGCGTGAGGTGGCGCGCCCCGGCACCGCCCGGCAATGGCGGCTGTACCGCTCCAGTCAGCCGATCGCCTGGAAAACCGGCACCAGCTACGGATTGCGCGACGCCTGGGCGATCGGCAGCAACGGCCGCTACACGGTGGGCGTGTGGGCCGGCAACGGCAACGGCGAACCGGCGCCGCACCTGGGCGGCGCGGACACCGCCGCGCCGTTGATGCTGGACGTGTTCAGCCTGCTGGGCACCGAACCCTGGCCGGCGCCGCCGCTCAACGATTTGAAAACCGTGCGCGCCTGTGTCGACGACGGCTATCTGGCCGGTGGCCGCTGCCAGGCGGAAGACGTGCTGGCGCCCCTGCACAGCCATTTCCAGACCGTCACCCCGCACCACCGCCGCGTGCATCTGGACGCCAACGGCCAGCGCGTGCACAGCGGCTGCGAATCGGTGGCCAACATGCGCTCGCGAGACTGGTTCGTGCTGCCGCCGGCCCAGGCCTGGTTCTACCGCCAGCGGCACCCGGACTACCGGCCGCTGCCGGCCTGGCGGGCCGACTGCGCCGCCGGCGCCCGGGCCCTGGACACCACCGCGCCCATGGCGGTGATCTACCCCCACGCCGGCGCCGGCCTGTTCATTCCCCGGGAGCTGGGCGGCAAGCGTGGCCGGGCGGTGTTCCGGGTGGTGCACGAGCGGCCCGGCGCCAGCCTGTTCTGGCACCTCGATGACCGCTATCTGGGGCGCACCGACCACTTCCACGAGTGGGCGCTGAGGGCGTCGCCGGGCTGGCACACCCTGACCCTGGTGGACGACCAGGGCTTTCGGCTGCAACGCCGCTTCAAAGTGCTCGGTGATCACTGAGCCTTCTTCACCCGCCATTCGCTATGGCTCTCCGACACTGAGCGCGCAGCCAAGGAGATGCTATGCGTACCGTCATCGTTATGCTCGCCGCCGCCGTCCTGGTGGCGGCGTGTCAGTTAAGCCCGGATCGTCCGCCGGTGGAGACCGTGGACGGGCTGGATCTCGACCGCTTCATGGGCGATTGGTATGTGATCGCTAATATCCCCACGCCGCCGGAAAAAGGCGCCCACAACGCGGTGGAAAGCTATCAGCGCCTTGACGAGGACAAGATCGGCGTCACCTTCGCGTTCAATGAGGACAGCTTCGACGGCGAGCGTAATACCATGACGCCCACCGGTTTCGTCAGCGACAAGAGCAACGCCATCTGGGGCATGCGCTTTATCTGGCCGTTCCGCGCCGACTACCGGGTGCTGTATGTGGACGACGCCTACCGCACCACGATCATCGGGCGCCAGAAACGCGACTATCTGTGGATCATGGCCCGCCAGCCGCAGCTGCCCGAAGACACTCTGCAACGGCTTATCCAGATCGCCGCCGAACGGGGCTACGACACCAGCCGCATCCAGCGCGTTCCTCAGCGCTGGTGATGCCCGGGTTGAAGCTTGCCGTGGCGCCCCCATCCTCCTAGGGTGAGAGCCCACCGGTCGGAGTGAAGGAGACCCTGATGAAAATCCTGATTGCCGGGGCCAACGGCAAGATTGGCCGCCATCTGGTGCGTCGCCTGGCGGACAGCGACCACGTTTGCCGGGCGATGGTCCGCGACCCTGCCCAGGAATGGGAGCTGCGCCAGCTGGGCGCCGACGAAGTGGTGGTGGCGGACCTGGAAGGCGACTGCCGGGCAGCGTTGATCACCTGCGACGCGGTGGTGTTCACCGCCGGTTCCGGCCCGCACACCGGCCCGGAAAAAACCGTGGATGTCGACCAGAACGGCGCCATCAATCTGATCGACCAGGCCCGCGATATGGGTGTGGCGCGCTTCGTGATCGTCAGTTCCATGCGCGCCGACGAGCCCGACAGTGGTCCGGAGAAAATGCGCCACTATTTCGTCGCCAAGCAAACCGCCGACAACCACCTGCGCGCCAGCCCGCTGAACCACACCATCGTGCGGCCCGGCAAGCTCACCGAGGACGACGGCACCGGCAAGGTGCGCCTCGCCGAGCGCTTCGAGGATTTCGGCGAGATCCCCCGCCAGGATGTGGCGGCGGTGCTGCAGGCGGTGCTCGAAAACCCGGCCACCGCTGGCCGCGAATTCGACCTGCTGTCCGGCGAGCAGCCCATCGAAGAGGCCGTCGCCGCCTTCGCCCGCTGAGGGATTTGTGGGAGCGGGCCCTGCCCGCGAAAGGCAAGCGCAGCTCCCGGCAAAGGTTGCCCCGCAGGATCCCAGCCGCGTAGGTCGGGTTAGCGAAGCGTAACCCGACACCAATGGTGGGCGCCGCACTCAACGATTGTCGGGTTACGGCCTTCGGCCTAACCCGACCTACGACTGAGGGATTTGTGGGAGCGGGCCTCGCCCGCGAAAGGGAGCGAAGCTCCCGGCAGGATGGCAGAGACCTTTCTAACGGCAGCACAAACAGCCTCTCTGGAATCCTGCCGGCAAGCTCCGCTTGCCTTTCGCGGGCAGGGCCCGCTCCCACAATCCCGGCTTCATAGCCGTGCTACGGAGCGCCGCGTCAGCGGCGGCGCTGGATCGGCATGCGGCGGCGGATGCGTTGCTCGGTGGTCAGGTCCGAGAAGTCGTCGGCCTCGAACAGGTCGGCGCCCACCGGCGTGTCGTCGTTGCGGTGGAACAGCTCGATCAGCATGGCGCGGCGGTCGGCGCGCAGCTCCCACATCAGCACCCCCATCATCAGAAACAGCACCACCGCGAACGGCAGCGCCGCCACCAGGCTGGCGGACTGCAGCCCGCGCAGGCCGCTGGCGACGATCAGTGTGATGCAGATAGCGGAAATCAATACGCCCCAGGTGAGCCGCTTATAAAGCGGCGGATTGAGTGAGCCGTGGTCGGTCATCTGCGACACGATGTAGGAAGCCGAGTCCGCCGAGGTCACCAAGAACACGAACAAAATCACCATGGTGATGGCGGACAGGAAGGTGCTGTGTGGCAACACCTCGTACATCATGAACAGGCCGCTGGCCACGTTATCGGACACCGCGCCCGCCAGATCGACCCCGCCGTTGAGTTGCAGGTCCAGAGCGGTGGTGCCGAACACGGCGATCCAGGCGCAGGCCAGCAGCGGCGGCACCAGCAGTACGCCGAGCACGTATTCGGTGATGGTGCGGCCGCGGGAAATGCGCGCCACGAAGGTGCCCACGAACGGCGACCAGGCGATCACCCAGGCCCAGTAGAACAGGGTGAAACGGTTCATCCAGTCGGATTTCTCGAACGGTGGGATGTTCAGCGCCATGTTGACGAAGTTGCTCAGGTAGCCGCCCAGGCCGTTCACGAAGTTATCCAGGATCAGCACCGTGGGGCCGGTGAACAGCATGTAACCCATAAAGCCCAGACACAGACCCATGTTCAGGTTACTGAGCACACGGATGCCCTTGTCCAGCCCGCTGTAGGACGACGCCATGTAGCACAGGAACATGGCGCCGAGGATAGCGACCTTGCTCCACAGGTTGTCCGGCCAGCCGAACACCGTTTCCAGCCCGCCGTTCATTTGCAGCACGCCCAGCCCCAGCGAGGTGGCCACGCCCATGACCGTGGCGAGCACCGCCAGCACATCGAGGGAATCGGAGATCAATTGCCGTTGGGGCAGATCCTTGGTGACCGGCTCCACCATGGTAGAGACCAGGCCCGGGCGGTCCTTGCGGAACTGGAAGAAGGCGATGATCAGACCGACCAGGGAAAACGCCGCCCATTGGCTGACGCCCCAATGGAAAAAGCTGTACTGCATGGCCAGGCTGGCGGCGTCGGTAGAGCCGGGTTCAGCAAGGCCGTGGGGCGGCTCGGTGAGATGCTGAATCGGTTCCGCCATGCCGTAAAACACCAGGCCGACGCCGAAGCCGGCGGACAGCAGCATGCTCAGCCAGGAAAACATGCCGTAATCCGGTTTGCTGTCCTGGGGCCCCAGCCGGATTTTCCCGTAGCGGCTCATCGCCAGCGCCAGCAGAAAGATCACGAACACGAAGGTGCTGATCAGATAGAACCAGCCGAAATAGTGGCCAAGGGTGTTGAGAGTGGCTTCGGCCACGTCCCGAAAGCGGTGGGGAAGGGTAGCGCCAATGGCCACCAGGACGGCGATCAGGCCGGCGGAGATGAGATACACACGGTGTCGTACAAGCATCCGGCTACGGTACCAGCCCGCGCCAACGCCGCTACCCGGAAAGTGAATCTGTTCAAAGATTATACATTTCGTCGGCCGGCAGCGCTGGACGCTGAATATTCAACGGATGTAGAGTTTTTATTCATCGAGTGATGAATAGTCTCGATGCATAACAACGACAAACGGGAGAATAACCATGAAAATCAAGGCTTTGGCCGCCTTCTCGGGCGCCATACTGTCGACCATACTGAGCGTGGCACTATCTGCCAGCCCGGCACAGGCGGGCGCCTGGCAGGATAATCTGTCGCTGGGCGGCTTCAACAACGTCCATCTCTACACCCCGGACAGCCAATCCCCGGTGGGCACCGGCAAAGCCCTGTTGGTGGTGCTGCACGGCTGTACTCAATCGATCAATGCCTATAAAACCGCCAACCTGGAAACCGCCGCCGAGGAATTCGGCATGGTGGTGGCGGTGCCGGACGCCATGAATAAGGCCGGCTTCAGCTGTTGGTCCTATTGGCAGGGCACCAAGTCCCGCAGCGCCGGGGACTATAAGAATCTGATCGACCTGGCCAATGAACTGTCCTCGGACAGCGGTCGCGATATCGACCCCAACCAGGTGTACATCGCCGGACTGTCGTCCGGGGCCAGTTTCGCCAACACCACCGCCTGCCTGGCGCCGGACGTGTTCGCCGGGGTTGGCGTGAGTGCCGGGCCGAGCGTCGGCACCAGTTCCGGCGGCGCCATCGGCCCCTGCGAGCAGGCCGATGTGGAAAGCCGTTGCCGTAACCTGGGCGGCGCCTATCAGAGCGCCTTCGACACTCAGGTCGCGTCCATCGCCCACGGCGACGCGGACACCACCGTGAACACCTGCTACAACCGGCAGAACGCCGAGGGCATGGCCGGGCTGTACGGTGTTAGCGAGCTGTCCGGCAGCAACACGCTGAACCAGGACGGCGGCAGCGCGGAAGAGTACCTGTGGCAGGATGGCCGCGTGTCGATGCTGTGGCTGAACGGGCTGGACCATTCCTGGTCGGGCGGTCAGGGCGCCTCCGGCAGCTATATCGGCAGTGCCAGCATCAACTACGCGCGCTACCTGGGCGAGTTCTTCAGCAACAACAACGCCCGGGTAGACCGCAATTTGGCGCCTTCGGTGTCCCAGGTCAGCGCCGCGCCGAACGGCGACCGTATCCAGGTGAGCGGCTACGCCGACGACGACGACGGCACCGTGAGTCGCATTGATATCGTCATCGACGGCCTTGACGGCGGCGGCGACAGCCTCACCGCCAGCGTTGACGGTAGCGGTTATTTCCAGGCCGACAGCGCGCCCCTGGCCGACGGCCTCTACTCGGTGGCGGTGGTCGCGGTGGACAACGACGACGGCGAGAGCGCGCCCCAGGTGAGCACCGTGCGAGTGGGCCCCGAGCCGCCGCCGAGCGCCCCGGTGCTCAGTGATATCGGTGTCAGCCTGGACGGGCAGTGCGCCACGGTAAGCGGTGAAGTGGTGGACGCGAACCAGGATCTGGCCGGCGTTACCGTCACCTTCTCTACCGGCGCCAGCGCCGCCGAGTTGGACGGTGTGCGTTATTCAGCGCGCGCCTGCGGCCTGTCCGGCGGCGCCAACAGTGCCACCGTGGTGGCCGAGGACCAGGGCGGTTTGAGCGCCAGCGATCAGATCGACTTCGTGATCGACGCGGGCCAGGTGGCGACCCTGGATCAGCACATCAGTGCTGGCCGTCTCGACTACACCAACTACGCCAACTGCTACCTGGAATACAGCACCGAAGCCTTCAAGCTGAATGAAATCGACACCGGCGGCCAGTGCCAATGGCAGGACGGCGACGCCAGCTGTGTGGGGCCGGTGCAGGCCTGCTCTGGCAGCGGTGGTGGTGACGGCGGCGGCGACGGCGGTGATCCGCCGACCGATCCGGACGACGGCTGCCAGGCGGAAACCGCCTACAACTATTACCACAAGACCGCCGGGCGGGCGTACAGCACCGGGAACTACTACACCCCGGATTATTTCGCCCAGGGCAGTGACCAGCCGATGGCCGGCTCCACCTGGGGCACCACCGAGCTGCACAGCACCGATGGCGGTACCGTGTGGCAGGTTGGCGCCTGCCCCTGATCGTCCATCTTGTTGAATTTCCTCCCCTTGCGTACCATCCGATGCGCGCCCGGCCCCGGGCGCGTATCGCCCAGGGGAGGAACGGATGGCGAAGAAACCGGTGGGACGGCCGCGTGGCCGTAACGGTGAAAGCGGCGATCGTGGCGCCGCCATTCTGGATGTCTCGGAGCGGTTGTTCGCCCGTCATGGTTATGACGGCGTTACCCTGCGCACCGTGGCCCGGGAAGCCGGCGTCGATCTGGCGCTGATCAATTACTACTTCGGTCCCAAGCAGCAACTGTTCGACACCGTGTTCCAGCGCCGCGCGCGCATCCTCAACGACGACCGGTTAAAAGCGCTCAACGACGCCCGCGCGGAACGCGACCCGGTGCCCCTCGAGAAAATCATCGAAGCCTATCTGCGCCCTCTGGAAATGGCCCAGGAAAGCGAGGACCAGGGCTGGCGTAACTACTGCGCGCTGCTGGCGTACGTGAACACCTCCCCGGTGTGGGGGCCAGTGCTGATGAGCCGTCACTTCGACGCGCCCATGGAAACCTTCGTGGAGGCGCTGTCCGCGGCCCTGCCAAAAACGGAACGGGCCGACCTCTACTGGTGCTACCACTTTATGTCGGGGGCGATGACGCTGACCTTCGCCAATACCGGGCGCATCAACGCCATGTCCGGCGGCCTGTGCCGGTCCGACGATTTTCAGACCGCCTACGACCGTATGATCCCCTTCGTGGTGGCCGGCTTCGAACAGGTCTGCGGCCCACTCGGCAAGCGCTGATTTGTGGGCGCGGGCCTGGTAGGAGCGGGCCCCGCCCGCGAAAGGCAAGCGGAGCTTGCCGGCAGGATGCCAGAGAGCTCTCTAACGGCAGCACAAACAGCGTCTCTGGAATCCTGCCGGGTGGCTAAAGCCACCCTTTCGCTTGCAAGGCAAGCTCCCACAAACCGAGCTTCGTAGAAAGGTTCGGCACAGCCGCTTGCCCCCGCTGGAGCTTTTACTCGGTGTCGTCGGCCGGCGGCGCGGGGTCCTCGTCGCGGGGGGCGTCGGCGGCTTCCTCTTCTTCCTTGGGCGCGTCCGGCTGTTCCGGCTCGGCGCCGTCGTCGTCGAGGGTTTGGTCGGATTGTTCGGCCTTGGCTTCCACTTCCTCGGCGCTCTTCTCTTCGCCGATCCGGTACGCGGCGAAGCCGGCGTGCACCACCTGGTTCACCGCCATGCCCAGCACGCGGCCGTCGTAAGGGGCGATGATGGCGCTGCCGGTGTTGCTGATCGGGTCGGTGACGGTGCCGAGAATCTGGCCTTTTTCCACCTGGTCGTTGAGTGACACTTCGGACAGCAGAATGCCGCCCTGGCCGGCGCGGATCCATTCCGATTCGAAGAACACCGGTTGCGGCGCGCCCCAGAAGCGGCTGGCTTTGCGCATGTCGAGGTTTTCCAGCAGGGTCTCCAGCGCTTGCACGCCGTAGTCCACGGCTTCCTCTTCCAGGCGGTTGGGGCCGCCGGCTTCCATGGTCACCGCGACAATGCCTTCGTCCACCGCGGCGGCGCGCAGCATACCGTCGCCGGGTGGGCTGTGCAGCACGGTCATGCCGCCGAAATGCTTGGCGAACGCCACCACGGTGGACTTGTCCAGGTCGGCGCGCAGTTGCGGCTGGTTGATGCGCTTTTGCGATCCGGTGTGCAGATCCACCAGGTAATCGCATTGGCGCACGATGTTATTAAACAGCGAAAACGCCAGGCGGCTGGCGGCGCTGCCGTTCTTGTGGCCGGGGAAATAGCGGTTCAGATCGCGCCGGTCGCTGAGATAGCGGGAGCCATTGCGGAAGCCGTCCAGGTTGACGATTGGCACGCCCACCACGGTGCCGGCGAGTTCATTGGGTTCCAGCTCGTACATCAGGCGCCGCACCATCTCGATGCCGTTGAGTTCGTCGCCGTGCACGGCGGCGGTCAGGCACAGGCGCGGGCCCGGTTCATTGCCGTGGGCTACTAGCACCGGCACCGGCGTGGCGATCGAGCGGAACGACTGATCCGGCGCCCAGTGCAGGGTGGCGAAGGTGCCTGGCTGCACGGTCTTGCCGAGCAGCTTCAACGGTTTGACGGTGTCCGGGGACGGGTCAGCCTCGCCGGGCGGCGTTGCCGTCTCCCGCGGTGCGTCGCCGCTGTCGGTGGTGGGTGCCTCTGCGACGGCCTCGTCTTCGCTTTCATTGGCCGTCACGGTGCCGGACAGGGCCAGCAGCATCAGGGTAATCAGCGGAATAATACGCGACACGGAAGCTTCCTTTTAGGGCCGTTTCATGACTCTCGCTGGGCCAGTTCCTCCCAGCGTGCATAGTGTTCGTTCAGGCGCTGTTCCAGCTCCTGGAGGCGCCGTTGGGCGTCGGCGATCTCGTCCTGGGGCCGCTTGTAAAAGTCCGGGTCGGCCAGTTCCGCCTGAACGTCGCCCACCGAGGCTTCCAGGGTTTCAATCTGCTCGGGCAGTGCTTGCAGCTCCAGCTCTTCCTTGTAGGAGAGCTTACGGCCGCCGCTGTCCTTGGCTTTCGGTTTGCTGGACGGGGCGGCGAGCTTGCCGGCTTTGACGTCGCCGACCCGGTTCGGTTCCGGCCGTTGCCGCAACCAGTCTTGATAGCCGCCCACATAGGCGTTCGGGTCGCCGCCTTCAAACACCAGGGTGGAGGTCACCACATTGTCGATGAATTCCCGGTCATGGCTGACCAGAAGCAGGGTGCCCTGGTAGTTGACCAGTTGTTCCTCAAGCAGCTCCAGGGTTTCCACGTCGAGGTCGTTGGTGGGCTCGTCGAGTACCAGCAAGTTGAACGGTTTGGTGAACAACTTGGCCAGCAACAGCCGGTTGCGCTCGCCACCGGACAGCGAACGCACTGGCTGGCGGGCGCGCGCCGGCTCGAACAGAAAGTCTTGCAGGTAGCCCATTACGTGTTTTTTGCGGCCGTTGATTTCGACCACGTCGGAGCCTTCGGCCAGGTTGTCGAGCACGCTTTTGTTGCTGTCCAGGGTGTCGCGCATCTGATCGAAGTAGGCCACCTGCAACTGGGTGCCGTGCTTGACGGTGCCCGCGTCCGGCGTCAGCCGGTCCAACAGCAAGCGGATCAGTGTCGATTTGCCGCAGCCGTTGGGGCCGAGGATGCCAACCCGGTCGCCGCGCAGCAGGGTGATCGAAAAATCCTGCAACAGCGGCAGGCCGTCGATGGCGTAGCGCAAATGCTCCGCTTCGATCACCACCTTGCCGGAGTTGTCGCTCTGCTGGATTTCCAGGCCGGCGGTGCCCTGGCGGTTGCGGCGCCGGGCGTAGTCTTCGCGCATGCTTTTCAACGCGCGCACGCGGCCTTCGTTACGGGTGCGTCGGGCCTTGATGCCCTGACGGATCCAGCGCTCTTCCTGGCTGAGCCTCTTGTCGAACTCGGCGTTGGCACGTTCTTCGTTGTCCAGCGCCGCCTGCTTGCCAGCCAGATACTTGTCGTAATCGCCGGGCCAGCTGGTCAGTTTGCCGCGGTCCAGCTCGATAATGCGGGTCGCCAGCGAGCGGATGAAGGCGCGGTCGTGGGAAATGAACACCAGGGTGGCCGAATAGCCCTTGAGAAAGGTCTCCAGCCAGCGGATCGCGTCCAGGTCCAGATGGTTGGTGGGCTCGTCCAGCAGCAGAATGTCCGGCTCCTGCACCAGCGCCCGGGCCAGCAAAACACGGCGTTTCATGCCGCCGGACAGGCCCGCGAAGTTCTGCTCGCCATTCAGGTTCAGCTTGGAGAGCACCGTGTCCACGCGCTGGAAAAGCTGCCAGGCGCCGCGTGCCTCAATCTGATTGTTGAGGGTTTCGAAGCGCGCCAGGTTCTGGTCCATGTGCTCCGCCTGGTCCGGATCGCCCAGAGCGCGACTCAGGTGGTCGTGTTCATTGAGCAGGGTGCCCAGCTCGCCCAGGCCCTCGGCGACCATGTCGTGCACGCTGTGGTCCTGGTCCTCGGGCACTTCCTGTTCCAGCCGCGAGATCATCAGATTCTGGGTGCTTTCGATCTGGCCGTCGTCGGCCTGCACCTCGCCGGCCAGGACCTTGAGCAGCGTGGACTTGCCGGAGCCGTTGCGGCCCACCAGGCAGAGCCGCTCGCCGGCTTCAATGGTGAGGTCCACGTTGTCGAGCAGGGGCTGCTCGCCGAAGTGCAATTGAATCTGTCGCAGTGTAATCAGTGACATGAAAGCGCGTCGTCGGAGAAAAGAGGCGCGAGTGTAGCATTTTTGCCGGAAAACGATTGTCGCGGATGAACAATTGAAGCGGCGACTGAATTGCGTCTTTATATAGGACGGACATACCAAAAATAACATCTCAGGGAGAGAATCATGAAACGGATCGTCATCGGTTTACTGGTCGCCGCCTGTCTGTGCCCGACCGCCCAGGCGTTCAAACAGGACACCCACCGCCGCCTGGTGGAGGATGCGGTGGCCTATATGCAGGCGCACCCACAGACCACCGGTTATTCGGATTTGCAGGCGGTGGCCAGCGCCGGCGGCTACACGGTGGCCCAGTTCGCCCAGGTGTTGGGCCAGAGCGCCTACGACGTGGACGACTTCCAGGACACCTACTTCTGCGGCGCGATCACCGGGGACTGTGTCTACGCACCGGTGTTCAACGCCGGCAGCTCGCTGGTCAACTACACCTCGTACTGGCATTTCCAAAACCACACTCGCGGGCCGGACGTGCACGGCAACGACCTGGGCGGCTATAACTACGACAAGCTCACCGTGTGGGGCGACATCGACAATCTGGCGGCGAGCTGGCTGGTGGGCGATTACCTGGACGACGGCCCGGGGGGCATGACCGGCTGGTGGTCCAACGACGATTCAGAGTACAACACCTACGGCATCACCGAGGCCAACTACCGCCAGGGCACCACGTCCTCCAAATCCATGTACGACGATTTCGAGGAGATGCCTTTCCAGCCGCTGGATAACCTGGCCCAGTATTGGTACGACCAGTTTCTGGCCAACCCCACCGCCCAGAGTCTGGGCTATGCGCTGCACGCCACTGACGTGGTCCAGCCGCACCATGTATGGACCACTTCGGCGCTCAACCATAGCGGCTGGGAAGGCTGGGTGGCGGATTACTACGACAGCGAAAACCTCAACGACGACACCCTGGTGACCCAGGCGTTATCCAGCTTCACCGTGCCGGGCAGCGGCACCACCGATATCCGGCCGCTGCTCACCCAGGGCGGCGACATTGCCTACGCCAACGGCAGCCTGGTGTTGTCGAGCACCGATCACTCGGATCGGGTGCAGGTGGCCCAGGTGGTGGTGCCCCACGCCATCGCCATGGTGGTGCACTTGTTGGGCCATGCGTCCGCTCAACTGACTCAGTAGATCATGAGCAGCAATGGAGTCCGTCGCCGGACCCTGGTTCTGGCGGCGTTGTTGATGGTGGGCCTGGCCGGCGCCACGCCACGGAGCCCGGACGTGGTGGCGGAGGTGGACGGTTCCGTGCTCACCCGGCCGGTGCTGGATGTCTTTCTGGCCACGGCGCGAGTGCATGATCCGTCGGTACCGGCGCGGCGGGTACTGGAAGAGTTGGTGGACATACACCTGATGGGCGTGTGGTACCGCCGCGCGCATGGCGAAGACGCGCCGCCGGCCCGGGTCGGTTACGATCGCGTCATCCAGGCCGCGATGGACACCGCCGCCGTGATTCGGGTGGCCTATCGCGACGAACTGGCGGCGGCGATCACCAAACAGGGTTGGACAACGCCGCTGGAGGCGGTACGGGGGAGCTGGAACCTGGATGCCAAGGGGTTGGCGCCGATTCTGACCGCTCGCCCGGGGTTGCGTCAGACCCTGAGCGACGAGCAGGAGGCCGCCGCGCGGGCCTGGGTGGTGGCCGAATATCGTTTCCCCGGCGGCCGGGAACGCCGTCTTTCACTGGCGGAACTGTACGGCGCCCAGAATATCGCCCTGAAGACCCGCTTCCACGATCTTGATACCGAGGCCATGGCCGACGCCGCCGGCGCCTACCTGCGCCGCGCTTTTATTCTCGACTGGTTCGAGCGCCAGGCGCCGCTGCAACCGGCGGAGCGGGCCTGGATTCGCCAACTGGTGCTGGACCGGCTGGATCAGCGCGCGCTGATGCGCGCCCTTGGGCTCAGCGATGACCCCCACGACGACAACACCCGGTTGCGGCAGGTGGCTGAAGCGATATCGGATAAAGCCGTCCGCGACTATTACCAGTTACACCGTGACCGCTTCCGGCGTGTCGAGAAAGTGCGCGCGGCGCGTTTGTATTTACCGACTCAGGCACTGGCCGACGAGGCGCATGTGCGCCTGGATGACGGCGCCGATCTGGCCGGCCTGGCGAAGGTCTATGCCGATCGGGAGGGCGTGAGCTACCGGGCACCGGCGTGGTTGCAGCGCGGCGCGGGCGAGGAGGCCTGGCTCACCGGCTTTGCCTTCACTCTGCCGGAGGGTGGGGTGTCGCCACCGGCCCGTGTGCCCGGCGAGGCGCGCTGGGTGATCGTGCGGGTGGACCGCCGCCAGGAAGGTTTTCAGGCCGCCGACAGCGAAGCGGTGCGTTACCGGGCGTCTCGGGTGCTGGCCCGCGAACGGCTGCAGGAACGGCTGCGCAGCGGCCTGGCGCGTCGCCGGGCCGACGCCGGGGTGCGGTTCTACCTGGAGGCTCTGCCGTGATTCGCGTGGCGCTGTTCGCGGCCACCGCCTTCGTGGGCCTGACGGCGGCGGCCATGTGGTGGCCCGATGAACTCACCCCGAGCCCGGCACCGGTGGTTTCCGAACGCGTGCCCGACTTGGAGGCGCCACCGTCGGCGCCACCGGTCTTGCCGGCGCCGCCAATGGCCAACCCGGACCTGCCAGCGCCGGCACCGCCTTCGAGGCCCCGCGCGGCGACCTCCCCGGTGGCGGAGACGCCGCTGCTACGGTTACGCCCGGAGGCCGTGGAATCCTTGCGCCAGGCACGGCGGCACGGTGATCCGCGCACGCCGCCGGTGGCCCGCCGGGAACCCCGGCAGGCGCCGCCGCCGGATGTGCTGGACGACCCCGAGCGCTACCGTCTCTACGAGCAGGGGGAGAAGATGGCGGTGTACGCTTCTTTCGTGGACGCCTCGAAGCGGCGTATCGGCGAGTTGGAAAAGCTGGTGGCGCAGGGGGAGCGCGAGGGGCTGCCGCCGGAGCAATTGGCGGAAGGGCGACGCAAGCTTGAGGGTTTGAAGGACCGCCGCGAGGCGCTGCTGGAGCGTTTTCCCGCTCTTGCGCCGCCGCAATAGGCGGCGCCCGGGTCATTTGTCGCCGTTGCTGTCGTCGGCGACCGACCGCAGATGCACGTCGAGCTGGTTGAAGGCGATCTCCACGCCGTGTTCGCGGGCCAGGGTATCGATGGCGCGGTTCAGTTCATTGGTGGCGAACAGAATGTCGCCGATCTCGCCCAGATAGACGCGCAGCTCGTGGTCCAGCGTGCTGGCGCCGAACGCCATGAACAGAATCAGTGGCTCCGGGTCGTTCAGCACGCGGGGGTTGTCCGCCGCCGCCTTTTCCAATACGTCGTGGCAGGCCTGCAGGTCGGACCCGTAGGCGAAGCCCACTTTCAGAGTGACCCGCGTGACGGTGTCGCTGAGCGACCAGTTGATCAGCCGTTCGGTGACGAACGCCTTGTTGGGAATAATGATTTCCTTGCGATCGAAATCAATGATGGTGGTAGCGCGAATACGAATACGGCTGACGGTGCCGGACAGTTCGCCAATGGTGATCACATCACCGATGCGCACCGGCCGTTCGAACAGAATGATAATGCCGGAAATAAAGTTGGCGAAAATCTCCTGCAAGCCGAAGCCGAGCCCGACGCCGAGAGCGGCGACCAGCCATTGTAGTTTGCTCCAGGACAGTCCCAGCGAGCCCAGCGTTATCATCACGCCGATCATCACCAGGATGTAGGAGAGCAGGGTGGTAATGGCGTAGCTGGAGCCCTGTTTGAGGTTGATTCGGGAGAGTAGCAGCACTTCCAGCAGGCCGGGCAGGTTGCCGACCAGCACAAAGGTGCCGATGCCGATGGCCAGAGCGGTGATCACATCGCCCAGGCTGATCGGCGATGTGGTGGCGTTGGCGCCGCTGCCCTCGACGCTTTCCCAGAGCACGATGGTGTTGGTGTAGGAGAACGCATTGATCACATCCGCCCACACCCAGTACAGCAACACGCCGAACAGCACCACCAGCCCCAGACGGACCAGCCGCAGTGATTGCTGGTTGACCTGCTGCAGGTCCATTTGCGGTTCCTCGACTTCCACCCCTTCGACGTTGTCCTTGGGTTCCGCCTCGCGTTCCGCCACCGCCCGTTTATAGGCCAGGCGCTGGGCCGCCACCGCCAGACCGCGCACCGCGGTGGCGTCGATAAGGATCACCAGCAAGGCCAGGTAGAAAGTATCGATCAGGCGGCCGGACAGGCGCACCGAGGTGAAGTAGTAGCCCGCTACGATCAACGCCACCAGCACCAGTGGCGCGCCGGCGCTGATGGTGGTGGTCACCGAGCGCAGGGTGCGCGAGTAATGCTGGATCGGGTACGCCAGCGCGGTGCGCGCCAGCATCACACTGATGACGAAAAGTCCGGCCACCATGGTGACCAGACCAATGCGGTCATTGCTCAATTGCGCCGGCCATTCCTCACCGAAGGCGATCACCAGTGTCATCGGTACCATGGTCAGGCCGACGATAAGCAAGCGCCGGCGCAGTTGCCGGTTGCTGTCCTCGGTCCAGCGGAAATGGCGCTGGGCGATGCCGTTGCGTGACAGCAGCCGGTAGCACAGCTCGAACACCAGCCAGATCAGCGAAATCTTGGCCAACGCCGCGCCCAGCACGGTGCTCAGGGTGCCGGGCTGTACCCACAACCCCCAGCCCAGCAGGCTCAGCACCAGCGGGCCGGGCACGCAGAGCAGCGCCGTGTAAATAATCGCCAGGGGCGTGTGGCGCTGGCTGTCCCGCTTCAGAAAGCCGATGTCGCTGTTCAGCGATTTAATCCGCTTGCGCAAGCGTGGGCGTACCACCCACAGCCCGCCGGCCAACAGCAACGGTAAAAACAGCCATTGCCATTTGCTTTGCACAATTTCCGTGGCGTCCGTGGCCATACGCTGCCACGGCATGGTTTCGAGTTGATTGGCCACCTGGCCGGGAAATTCCGCGAACCAGGCCAGGGAAAGGGGCTGGGTGCTCGGCATCCAGAAGGTCTGTTCGGAAATGATGTCGTGCAGATTACGCGTCAGCTTATCCAGTTGTTCCTGGGAAAGATTGAGGCGTACCAGAATATTGAGCTTGCGGCCCAACTCCTGATCGAGCTGATTGAGCAGATCCACCCGGTTGTCGATCAGGCGCCGCAGGCCATCGCGCAACTGAGCTTTTTGTTGATCATCGAGTCCGCTGTCCTCGGGCAGGTCGAGGTCGAGGTTTTCCAGTTGCTGCAAGGTCTGGCGGATATCGAACTGGGCCAGGCGGGCCTCGGTGATCTGTTTGTCCAAGCCCTCCCGTGGTTCGAATTGCGGCAGGCTTTTCTGTTGTTCGTAAAGAATGCGCGACAGCAGCAGGCTGCCGTCGAGCATTTCGATCTGGTCGTTGACGGTGCTGGAGAGCGAACGGGCGCGGTCGAGTTGGGTTTCCGCGCTGATCACTTCACGGATCAGGTTATTGACGTCGCTGGCGGTGTCCTTGAGCCGCTCGCGCACCGCTTCGTTGCGCTGCCGCGCCGTTTCCAGGCGTGGGTTGTCGCTCAGGCTTGCGGGCAGGTCGAGTTGGTCGTCGCCGATTTCCGCGCTGAGTGATTCGCCGCGGCGCTCATTGATCATCGGCTGCAACACATCCAGGCGCGTCTGGATCACCTCGGTTTGTGCTTCCAGCACCCGTTTGCGTAGACGGGCCAGCTCTTCCAGGGTGCTGGCCACGGACAACTCCTGGTTGCGCAGCTCAATGCGGGTTTCCAGCGTCGTCAGCTCGGTGCGCAGGCGGGTTTGCTCCACCTCGGAAAGGGTTTCGTTTTCCTGATTCAGACGCCGGCGGATCTCGTCGGTGCGGGCCAGGCTGTCGCTGATCGTGCTCTGCGCACGCTCGGGCAGGGTTTGCGCGCGGGTCAGCTCGCCGCTCACCTTGGCCAGGGTTTGCTGGTTTTCTTCCAGCGCTTCCAGTTGCTGGCCCAGTTCTTCGGCCAGCGCCGCCAGGGACAGGTCCTGGTAGCGTGCCCGCCAGTCCCGCTCGACATCCTGGCGCGCCTCGGCCAATTGCTCCTGAAGACGGTGTCGCTCTGCCGGGGCCTGCCGCTTACGCTCGGAGAGCGTTTCCATCTGTTTCCGGTTGTCGTCGATCTCGCGACGCAGTTTCAGGGTCTGCTGTAGTGCCTGGCGTTCGGGGTCCTCGTCGGCGGTATCGGAGGCGTCATTCTCGCCGTTGCCGGATTCGCCGCCGTCCCCGGAGAGTTGCTTTTCCAGGTCGCCGATCCCCGGCAACGAAAACGAGCCGGTCTGCGCCTGGGCCATCGCCATTGGCAGTAGCACCAGCAACAGAGCCAGCGGCAGCGAACGGAACGGTTTGGTGAATACAGCCAACACAGCCAACACAGAGAGCGCCTTTGGTTTTTTTGCAAGCTTAGCAACGGCCGGGGTCGCGGCATAGCCGCCGCCGTTCGCCCTTGATTAACAGCCCTGCCCGTCGGTGATCTCGGCGACACTGTCCGCCACGTTGTCGTCCTCCGGAGCCAGCTGGCGGGCACGGCATACCGCCTCCCGCGCCGGGCCCGTGTCGCCGCTTTCGCGCAGCGCGTAGGCCAGGTTATTCCAGGCCGGCGCCAGCTCCGGGGCCCGTTCCACGGTAGCGCGATAGGCGCGCAGGGCGGCGTCGGTCTGCTGGTCCTGCCAGAGCGCATTGGCGTAGCCGAAACGCAGCCGGCCATGGTCCGGGAAGCGCGCCACGGCGGCCTCCCAATAGGGAAGAGCGCCGGTCTGCATGGGCGCGAGCGCCTGCAGCAGCGGTTCCGGTTGCGCGCTGTCCGGCAAGTTGCCGGGCGGCAGCAGCACGAAGCCCCAGTAGCGGCCCCGGGCCCAGGTGCGCAGGAAACGGTTCCAGCGGCTTTCCGTGGCCTGGTCCGTGCCACTGTGCAGGACAATGCGTTCGCCGCCGTCGCGGTAGCCGATCACCACCGCATAATGCCACAAAGGCCACTGCGGCAGCGCCAGGTTTTGCAACACCAGCACCGGATGGCCGGCTTGTACTTCCTGAATCAGATCACTGGGCGTGTTGACCGGGTAGGCCAGCAGGCCGCGTGCGCGACCCGCCGCCACCAGTTCAATGCCCAGGGCGCCTTGGCGTTCCGGTAGCCAGACTTCGTCGACCAACGCCGTTTTGTCGCCGGGCAGACCGTTCCATTGCAGTAGCATGCCCAGGGCGGCGGGCCCGCACTGATAAGCCTCCTGGGGAATAAAGGGCACGTCCAGCCGTTGCTGGGGGCGCGCGTCGGCCCGTTCCGGCGGTGGCACCGTCTGGCAGGCGGTAAGCAGAAACAGAAACAGCAAGGCGGCGGCCGGGCGGCCGCCGCGCGGGAAGACGATCATTTACCCGATCGGATCAATAACCGGGAACACATCGGTGGCGCCGAGCAGATCCAGCAGCACCAGGATCAGAATCACGGCGAGAATCACACCCACCACACTGCCGCCGGCGGGCATTTGTTCCGCTTTCTGCGCCAGTTGGTTCAACTCCCGATCGCTGAGACGACCCAGGCGTTTCTCCACATCTCCGGGGGTGACACCGTTTTTCGCCAGCACCTTGGCGGCGGCTTCGTGGTTCATCAGTCGCATGACTTTACGTTCGGTGGCGGCGCGTTGTTCGCTGGAAACCATGCCATCGGTGGTGACCATGGCCGCATGCGCCGCAGGTACGAACAAGCCTTGCGTAAACAGCATAACCAGCGCCGTCAGGGCGCCTGTAATTTGCTTTTTCATCGACATCGCTCCACTTATAAACGTCCCGCCGAGCTTAGCATGCGTGGTTCTCGGCCAGGGTTATGCAAGTTAAAGCTTTGTGATCTTTTACACTCATTTCACCAATCACGGCGGCGTTCACACCGGCCTGTTTGAGCGCCGTCAGGGCGGCGTCGCGCAGGCCCGGGTCCACCGAGAACAACAGGCCGCCGCTGGTCTGAGGATCAGTGGCCGCCGCCAGGCGCGGATCGGCGCTGTTGATGTGGCCGTGCTCGCAGCGCGTTAGCACCTGGTCGTTGGCCGGTTTCAGCGTGCTCGCCACGCCGCGCGCGAGCAGCTCTTCGGTGCCCGGCAGCAGCGACAGGGTGTCGACGTCCAGGCGGGCGTCCAGGTTGCTTTGCTCGCACAGCTCCAGCAGGTGGCCGAGCAGGCCGAAGCCAGTGATGTCGGTGCAGGCGTTGGGCGCCAGTGGTGCCACGGCGTCCCGCGCGGGGCCATTGCTGAGTAGCATGCTCTCCAGGGTGGCGTCGAGCCACGGCCCCCGGCTCATATTGTGCATCAGCCCGGCCAGTTGGATACCGGTGCCCAGGGACTTAGTGAGGATCAGCACGTCGCCGGGCCGGGCGCCGCTTTTATGCCAGAGGTCGCCCGGGGGCGCGGTGCCGTTGACCGTGAAACCGGCCGCCATTTGCGGCCCTTCGATGGTATGCCCGCCCACCAGGGTACAGCGGGCGGTGTTCAGTTCCTTCAGCGCCCCGGCCATCAGGCGGTGCAGGTCGCGGCTTTGTAGCCGGGGATGGTGGCGCGGCATGCAAACCGTGGCCATGGCGGAGTGGGGCGTCGCGTTCATCGCGAACAGATCGCTGAGGCTGTGCAGCGCGGCGATGCGCCCGAATAAATAGGGCTCATCCAAGAAAGCGGGAAAATAATCCAGGCTTTGCACCAGCCGCTGGTCCGCTGGCCAGCGGATCACGGCGGCGTCGTCGGCGTGGTCCACGCCGGCCTCGATGTCGTCGCGGACCACCGGGTCCAGCGTTGCCAGGGCTTCGCTGAGGGACTGCGCTCCCACCTTGGCGCCGCAGCCGGCGCAGTGCAGTGTATGGTCCGGGGCGCCGGCCTGGGCGGCGGCGTCCATGCGCGGCAGCCGGCGGTCGAATTTGTCCATGAAGTCCCGGTCCAGACGGTCTTTCCAGCGCCACACCCAACGCCCGGCCAGTGACGGGCTGCGCCCCCGGCTGCCCACCGCGTCGCGGGCGCCGGCGGACATCAGAGACAGGAAGCGCCGTTGCGGACGGTAGGCTTCCAGGGGCTGCCCGCCGGCGGCGGCGGCCAGGTTGCGCGCCAATACGCTCGCCTGGCGTACCGCATAGACGCCGGCCTTGGGCAGGTCGTCGGGAAAGGCGGCGCAGTCGCCGGCGGCGAACACCCGGGCGTCCGCCGGGCTTTGCAGCGTGTCGTTGACGCGCACGAAACCCTGGTCGTCGCAGGGCAGACCGCTTTCCGACAGCCAGGAAGGGGCGTGCACGCCGGTGCACCAGAGCAGAAAATCGTGCCGCAGCTCGCCGTCGTCGCTGAGCAGGCGCCGTGCTTGTACTTGTCGGACCGTGGTATGGCTGTGCAGGGCCACGCCCCGGGCAGCCAGGCGTCGGGTCATTCGGCGGCGCACGCCGGTGGGGAAGCCCGGCAGCAGCGCCCCGGCCGTGACCAGGCTAACGCGGGCGCGATCGCCCAGGGCGTGGGCCACTGCCAGCGCCATTTCGGTGCCGCCGGCCCCGCCGCCCACCACGGTGAGCGCCGCTGGGGTGTCCCGCTCGGCCAGGGTGTCTCGCAACGCCTGCCAGCGGCGGTGAAAATCCGCCACTGGCTTGACCGGCACCGCATGTTGTTCGGCGCCGGGCACTGCGGTCAGGTTTGGGGTGGCGCCCACGTCCAGGCTCACCAGGTCGTATTCCAGGTGGGTGCCGTCATCCAGGTAAAGCCGCCGTTGCTCGGGCTTGAGCCGTTCGGCGCGGGCGCGGACAAAACGCACGCCCGCCGCCTGGCAAAGGCGCCGTAGATCAATGTGGGTCTCTTCAAGACGATAGTGACCGGCCACCAGGCCCGGCAGCATGCCGGAGTAGGCGCTCAGGCTGTCCGGGGATACCAGCGTCAGGCGCAGGCCGGGCACCGGTTTCATGGCCAGCATGCGTAGCGCCAACGCGTGGCTGTGGCCGCCGCCGACCATGATCAGGTCCTGGGTGGCGGAAGGGGTCAGCATGCGGTTCTCCTGTCGGTCATGGCGGTGCTTTTTATTCCGGTCATTCCAGTCATTCCAGAGGCTGCCCACGGGTAGAGAGGCGCAGGCGCCCGCGCAACCAGCGCGAGAAGGCGTCCACGCCCAGATTCAGACCCACGGTGGCAAGAATCAAAACCAGGGTGCGGTCGAAGCGGAACTCGGCGACGCTGGAATCAATATAAAAACCCAGGGTGTGGAGGCCCAGGATACCCAGCACCGCGGTCTCGCGCATGATGATCTCCCAGCGGTAGAGCAAAAAGGCGAGGAAGTTGGGGTATAAACGCGGCAGCACCTCGAACGCATAGCGGTTGAACCCCCGGGCACTGTCGTCGCGCAGGGTCAGCCCCTCGCTGAACCGGGCGGTGAGATGGGCGATGATCGCCCCGGTGTGCAGGCCCAGCGCGAGCACCCCGGGCAGCATGGACGGGCCGAGCATGATCAGGAAGAAAAACGCCAGGAAGAATTCCGGTGTGGTGCGCAGCACCACCAGAATAAGGTGGCCCACGGCCTGCGTGGCGCGATTGCCGAACAGCGGTGAGCGTAGCGGAAACAGCACCAGGGCCAGCAACGCCGTGAGCAACAGGGCAGCCAGGCCCAGCACCAGGGTATGCCAGACCCCGGGGCCGATCTGTTCGGTCCACAGCGTGGCCAGCCACACCCACAGCTCGGCGATACCGCCGCCGCTTTTCAGCGGCGCCGGCACCAGATCCTCGGTGACGAAGCGCACCAGTGTTTGCAGGCTGCCGGTCCACACCGGTGGCGCCCAGATCAGCGCGGCCAGCAGATAAACGGGCAGCAGCAGCGGGCGCAGCCAGAACCGCAGCGTCAGGATCAGCAGGAATAACAGATAAAGCAGCGCCGCGCCTTCGCCGTAATGGCCTTCGCGGAACGCGGTTTCAAGGTGAAAGCCCAGGGTTGGCAGGCCGATGAAGCCGAGGATCGCCGAGGCGCGCAGCGCGCACTCCAGACGGTAACCGGTGTAGGCCTTGCAGGACGCCCAGATCAGCGGCAGGCGGGCATAGAAAAAGCGGCCCAGGCGGCGCCGGTCGTCGGGCAGGGCAACCGCCGGGGCCGGGTCCGCTTCTTCCAGGAATTCACCGAACACCTTGGCGAAAATGCCAGCGTAAGGCAGGGCGATGGCGAGCACCCCGGTGAGGGTGGACAGGCCGGTGACCTGCATCAACAGCAGCCCCCAGAACAGCTCGTGGACGGCGCGCACCGAGGCGGCGCCGGCGCGTACCGTCCGACGGTGCCAGAACAACGCCAGCAGGAAGCCGCCGGCGGCGCCCAGCGCCACCCCCTGGAACGCGAAGGCCAGGGTGTTGGCGAGCGCCCGGCCGAGCCCCTCGGTGGCGAGAAAGTCCGGGCGCAGCAGGCCGAGACCGACGCGCATCATCTCCGCGCCGGGGTTGCCCCGGGTAATCTCCAGGTCGGCGCAGGCGAACGCGACCAGCCCGGCCAGCCCCAGCCAGCCACTGGCCCGGCGCCAGCCGGCGGCGGTGGTAGCGAAGATCGGGGTGGGTCGGCTCATGGCAGGTAGAGCGTATCCAGATCCGCCAGCGTCAGCGACGCGGCAGGCGCGTCGAGCACCGTCTCGCCATGGCGCAGGCCAATCACCCGCTCAAAGCAGGCCAGCGCCAGCGCGCGGTCGTGCATGGCGACCACGGCACTGTCGTGGCGGCGCAGGGTATCGACAAGCAGCGCCTGGCCCTGGTGTTCGTCCAGGTTAGACACTGGTTCGTCGGCCAGCAGCACCGGCCGTTGCGTGAACAACGCCCGGCCCAGGGCGGTGCGCTGAGCCTGACCGCCGGACAGGCGATCGACGCTGGTGAACAGTTTTTCCGCCAGGCCCAGGGTTTCCGCCACCCGGGCGACGCTGTCGCGCTGGGCTGCCGTGGGACGCATCAGCGCGCGCAGATTGCGCCAGGTGCCGAAGCGGTGCAGGCCGCCCATATAAATGTTGTGGAAAACGCTGAGCATGGGCACCAGCGCCTGCTCCTGGGGGCACCAGGCGCACAGCGCTTCCTGCTGGCGCCGCAGTGCCGCCAGCAGAGTCGACTTGCCGCTGCCCGAAGGGCCCAGCAAGGCGACGGTTTCCCCGCGCCGGACAGTCAGGTCCAGGGCGGGGAACACGGTTTCGCGGCCATGGCCGAGCCGGGCGGCCTGGAAGTGAAACAGGGGCGCCGGCGCTTTGCTAGCCGTCACGGTGGCTCAATCCAGCAGGCCGATGGCTTCGGCGGTGTCTTCGATGGCCTGGTAATCGTCGTTGTCGGCGGGCACGAAAGCGCTGCGCGGGAAGGCGTCGAGCAGTTCCGGGTCGTCGATCGCCAGCAGCACCTCGGTGACCCGCTCGCTGAAGCCCTCGCCGAAGCGCTCGTCCAGGTCGCCGCGCACGGTCCAGTGGTAGTCCGGGTAGGCGGGGGTCTCCCAAATCACCTGCACCTTGTCGGTGTCGATGTCGCCGTCGGCCAGGGCCTGATCCCAGACTTGATAGTTGAGCGCGCCGGTGGCGTAGGCGCCGCTTTCCACCAGCGACAGGGTGCGGCTGTGATCGCCGCTGAAGCCGACCTTGTCGATCAGCTCCTGAGGCGGCGCGCCGAAGCGCTCACGGAAATAATACTCGGGCATCAGCCGGCCGGAGGTGCTGCCTTTGGACCCGAAGGTGAACGACGGCTGCTCGGCGAAGGCGTCGGGCAGGGTGTCGCCGGGCGCCAGGCCGGTGCCGGTATTGGCGATGAAATAGGATTTGAAGGCGGTATCTTCCTGGCCCTGGGCGATGGCCTGGGAGCCGGGCACCAAGCGCCGGGCCTGGACGCCGGACAGGCCGCCGAACCAGGCCATTTGCACTTGGTCGTTACGGAACGCGGTGACCGCCGCCGGATAGGACTTCACCGGCATGTATTTCACTGGCACGCCGAGCGCCTCTTCCAAATGTTCGGCCACTTTGCCGAAGCGCTGTTCCAGGCGCGATTCGTCCTGGTCGGGGATTGCGGTGAAGGTGAAGGTCCGCTCGGGTTCGCGCGAATCACAGGCGGTCAGCAGCAGCACGGCGCAGGCCGTGGCCAGAAGGGGTTTGATCATTGTCGGCTCCGTTCAATAGGGAGTATTACCGGACGTTATTAGGGCCTGTGTGAACAGGCCCTTCACCGCCGCGTGTCCGGCTATCCGCGGTGGCGCAGGTATTCCATCACTTGTGCCCGGCTGCCCTGGTAAAGAATGGGGCCATCCCGGCGTTGTAGCATGTAATCGTACATGGGGTCGTAGTAGCCGCTCAGCAGTTCGCGGATCCATACCCGGTGGCGCTCCGAATCGCCGCCGCGGCGCTGCTCGTCCAGGGCGGCTTCCAGCTCGCCGCGCAAGTATTCATGGCGGGCGCCGCCCAGCCGTTTGCGGATGCGGTCGAGGGCCGCGAGCAGGGCCTCGGCCAGCCGCTCGAACGCCAGCGCTTCGCCATAGTGTCGGCGGTATTCCTCCAGGGGCCCGGTGACGTAATCCTCCAGGGTCACCCGCACGCGGGCCTCCAGCGGCTCGTCAATGACCACCCGCGGCGACTGGCGGATGCGCGCCTGCAGATCGTCCGGCACATAGCAGCGGCCGATTAATTTGCCTTCGTCCTCTACCACCACCGGCGCCGCGTCCCGGTGCTGGTGCTTGAGCAAGGCGATGGCCAGCCGGTTCTCGAAATCGATCTGGCTGGGCTGGCCCGCCGGCCGTCGGCCGAAGGCGGAACCGCGATGGTGGGCCAGCCCCTCCAGATCGACGGCGCTGTTCAGCCGTTCGATCAGCCGCGTCTTGCCGCAGCCGGTGCGGCCGCTGAGCACCACCATGGGCAGGTGGCGCAGGTTGTGTTTGAGACGGTCGAGCAGGAAGCGGCGCATCGCCTTGTAACCGCCCACTACCAGTGGCACGTGCACGCCGGCCTGGTCCAGCCAGGCCTGGGTGGTGCGGCTGCGCAGGCCGCCGCGGAAACAGTACAGATAGCCGTCCGGGTGGGCGCGGTGCCATTCCCGCCAGGCGTCCAGGCGCGCGCTCTTGGTGCGCCCCCTGACCAGCTGGTTGCCGAGATCGATGGCCGCCTGCTGGCCCTGCTGCTTATAGCGGATGCCTATCTGGTGCCGCTCGTCGTCGTCGAGCAACGGCAGATTGCTGGCGGTGGGGAAGGCGCCTTTGGCGAATTCCACCGGCGCGCGCACGTCCAGTAAGGGTGTGTCGCCGAGAAACAGCCCGGCGTAGTCTCGAGTGTCGTCCATGGCGGGAGATTCTAGCAGCCTGGCGGCGGCGTGGCTGCAAGCGAGCGAGCTGTAGGGGCGGGCCCAGCCCGCGAAAGGCAAGCCATGCTTGCCGGCAGGATTCCAGAGACGTTATTGGCGGTGTGCTTGGAAGTGTCTCTTGCATCCTGCCGGCCGGCTAAAGCCGGCCTTTCGCTTGCAAGGCAAGCTCCTACAACGCTCAGGCCAGGCGCAGCTCGCCGGTGAGATGCGGTTTAACGCCGTCCTTGGCCAGCACGCGGAAGTCGATGCCGCCATCGGTGTGTTCGCGGGCGAACTTGACCGTGGCGGGAATGAACATCGGCACCTTGAACTGCACCGCCACGGTGAAGGCTTCTTCGGGCAGCTCCTGTTGCAGTTGCCCCAGGGCGCGGGCTTTGGACCACATGCCGTGGGCGATCTGACGCTTGAAGCCGAACAGTTTGGCGGTCAGCGGGTAGAGATGGATCGGGTTGCGGTCGCCGGACACGGCGCCGTAGCGGCGCCCGGTGTTGCCGGGGATTTTCCATTCAATGGTGTCGGTGGCCGGTTCCGGTGTGCCGCGTGATCCCTTGTTGGATTTCACGCCGCTGCCGCCGCCACGGAAAAAGTTTACCGACTCGCTGGCCCAGACCCGCTCGCCGCCGGTACTGACCACCGTGAAGATGGAGAACTCATAGCCTTTTTCCACCTGGGTCAGGTTGCCCAGATAGCATTTAATGTTGAGCTGCTCGCGCTCGGCGATGGGCCGGTACTGGGTGATGCTGTTGCGCACGTGCACCAGGCCCATGGCCGGGAACGGGAAGCCGTCTTCCATCATCAGTGCCATGTGCAGCGGGAAGGCGTGGATGTGCGGGTAAGTGACTGGCAGGCGGCCGTCGTCGCTGAACCCGCAGACTTTGCGGTAGGCGGCCAGATGGCTGGCGTCCAGCCCCACATCGTTGAGGCGCAGGCCGACGTTGGGCAGTTGCGGGTTTTTGCCGGGCTTCACCCGGGCGCGCAGCACCGCTTTGGCGAAGTTGACCGGCATCGCCGGGGCGTGGCGCAGCTCGCGGAAGTTCACGTCAGTCATAACAGCGTCCTTAATCTCACCAATACGGCCGACGCCGCGCCAGGGCGGCGGCATCGGCAAATGGGGACAGTATAGGCAGTGTGAAGAGCGGCCTGGATTGGCCGTATCGCCTGGGGGTGCCCCCGAGCAGGCCTATCGGTGCTGGCGGCTCAGGTGCGCGGCGGGGTGTCGGAGCGCCACTGGGCCACCCCGAAGTAAATCAAGCGCACCTGTTTCTCCGCCACGATCAACATTTCGTGCTGACCGGCCTCGTCGTCTTCATCCAGCTCCAGCATTTCCTGGGTCAGGGCGACCACGCTGTTGACCACCAGGGACGCCATCATTTGCAGGTCCTCGGCGTTCACCCGCACCAGGAAGGGGAAGCGCGCCATGTCCATCGCCAGCTCACTGACGAACAGCCGGATTTCACGGCGGATGGCCTGGCGCATGGTGGCCGAGCCGCCGTACAACTCCTTTGAAACGAACAGGAAATGGGTGCGGTTGTTGCGCACGTAGTTGAAGAAGGTCTCCATTGACCCGCGGATCATGCGCTCGTTGGGGAGCTCCTGCTGACGCACTTCCCGCATCATCTGACGCAGGGTGCGGAAGGACTCGTCCAGCAGGGTCAGGCCGAGGGCGCTCATGTCCGGGAAATGGCGATAGAAGGCGGTGGGGACCACGCCGGCGCGCTTGGTCACCTCACGCAGGCTTAAAGAGGAAAACGGGGCCTTTTTGGCCACCAGGTCCAGGGCCGCGTCCATGAGCGCCTGGCGAGTTCGCCCCCTCTTGGGCCGCCGTCCCCGAGTCGGAGTCTCTCTGCTCATGGTTTTTGCTCCCGAATCATCGTTTTTATTCTCCGCATTCTCGCCATGTTATTGAAAATCCCCGGCTGGATACAGACAACTGGTTGATTTTACTGTGTAAAAAAGTATAAGTGTACACGTGTTGACATTGCCTTCCTGCTTCGGTACAAAGTGCACAACTGTACACAAACGGGAGTTGGCATGAACGTCATCACCGCTTCAAATTCACATTCCGTTGCACCAGGCCTGATCCGTCGTCTCGGCAAGGCACTCAGCACGCCGTTCGACCCGGAAGACTATCTGGCCCTGTTCGATCCGCTGCAATCCGCTCGTGAAATACGCGCCCGGGTGATCGGCGTGCATCGCGAGAGTGACCAGGCGGTGACCTTGACCCTGCAACCCAACCGTCTGTGGCAAGGCCATCGTGCCGGTCAGCACGTGCTGCTGGGCGTGGATATCCAGGGCGTGCGACACCAGCGTTGCTTCTCCCTGTCGTCGGCCCCCGGTGGCGCGCCCACCATCAGCGTGAAGCGTCAGGGCGAGGGCGGCGTCAGCGACCATCTGGTCAGCCATTGCCAGGAAGGCGACCTGCTTACCCTGGCCGAACCCGCCGGCGATTTCGTGATGCCGGGCGCGGCGCCCGAGCGCCTTCTGATGGTCACCGCGGGCTCCGGGATTACACCCGTTCACAGTATCGTGAAGTCCCTGCTCGCGTCCAACTTCGGCGGCAAAGTGACCTGGGTGCACTTCGAGCGCCGCTATCAGGACCTGATGTTGAGCGATTCCCTGGCCGCGTTGCGCGGTGATTCGCGTGTTGATCTGCGTCTGGTGATCACCGGCGAAACCCCGCGTGATGGCGACCAGGCCGGCCGCCTGGATGAACACTGGCTCACCGACAATGTCACCGACGCCGCCACGCACACGGTTTTCACCTGCGGGCCTGCCGGGTTTCTGGACACGGTGATGGGCTGGCACCGCGAGTACGGCCGCGCTCCGCTGTTCCACGAGCGTTTCCAGTCGGCGCCGGTGGTGGCCGGCGAAGGCGGCCGGGTGCATTTCGCGCGTACCGGCGGGCAGGCCGAGGCCGCCGCCGGGGTCTCCCTGCTGGAAGCGGCGGAGCAGGCCGGTCTTAGCCCCAAGCACGGTTGCCGTATGGGCATCTGCCACACCTGCAAGTGCCGGGTCAGCAAGGGCCGGGTGCGCGACCTGCAGAGCGGCGAGAGCCGTGAATTGAACGGTCAGGAAGTTCGCATTTGTGTCCACGCCGCTGAAGGCGACGTGGAACTGGATCTCTAAGGAGGCACGCTATGAATGCCAAAGTAGATCATTTCGACCCTATCGTATTTGAGCGCCCGGGCGTGACACTGACCCGCTCCCAGGTGGAGGCCTTCGGTCGTGAAATCGACGCCCTGCGCGAGCAAATCATGGCGGACCTGGGTGAACAGGACGCGCGCTACATTCGCCGTATGGTGCGTACCCAGAAAGGCATGGAGCTGGCCGGCCGCGGCCTGCTGTTCCTGGGCGTGCTGCCGCCGGCGTGGCTGGCGGGCACCGCGTTGCTGTCGGTCTCCAAGATTCTGGAAAACATGGAAATCGGCCATAACGTGATGCACGCCCAGTGGGACTGGCTGGGTGATCCGGCGCTGGATTCCTCCACTTACGACTGGGACAACACCTGCCCGGCGGAGCAGTGGAAGCATTCACACAACTACATGCACCACACCTTCACCAATGTGGTCGGCAAGGACCGGGACGTGGGCTACGGCATCATGCGCATGTCCGACGAGCAGCGCTGGAACCCGGCCTATCTGTTCCAGCCCGCCTATAACTGGGTGCTGGCCTCGTTCTTCCAGTGGGGCGTGGCGTTTCACGACCTGGAAGTGGAGCGCCTGCTCAAGGGTGAGAAAAGCTTCGCCGAATACCGCGAGCAGCGCCGCAAGATCATGAAGAAGGTGCGCCAGCAGGTGGGTAAGGACTATGTGCTGTTCCCGCTGCTGGCCGGGCCTTTCGCGCCCTGGGTGCTGGCGGGCAATGCCACCGCTAACGTGACGCGTAATCTGTGGTCGTATTTGATCATTTTCTGCGGCCATTTCACCGAGCACGCGGAAATGTTCAGCGAAGCGGAGATCGAGAACGAGACCCGCGGCCAGTGGTATCTGCGCCAGTTGCTCGGTTCCTCGAACCTGGAGGGTGGCCCGCTGTTCCACATTATGTCCGGCAACCTCAGCCACCAGATCGAACACCACCTGTTCCCGGACATGCCGTCCAACCGCTACAAGCAGGTGGCGCCCAAGGTTCGCGAGATCGCCGAGCGCTATGGTCTGCACTACAACAGCGGCCGTTTGAGCCGCCAATTCGGCACCGTGCTCAAGCGCATCAACCGTCTGGCGCTGCCGTCCCGGCGTAAGCCGAAGAATGCCGTGGTGTGAAGCTGTTCCGGGTCCCCGGACGGTGTGCTAGTCTCACCACTTGGTATTTACCGTTTGGGGAAGTCGCAACAGGATGGCAGAACTGACCGATTCCGGCGTGCTTCTGCGCATGGCCTACCGGGCCATGCTCAACGCCGGCATTGATGCCGACGCGGTGCTGGCCGAGCTGGGCCTGGACCCGTCCATATTGAACGTGCCGGATCTGCGCACGCCCCACGATGGCCAGGAATGGTTCTGGGAGGCGTTGGCGAAGGTCTCCAACGACGAGCATGTGGGCCTGCATCTGGGCAAACACATGCCCGTGTACAAGGGCCAGGTGCTGGAGTATCTGTTTCTCTCCAGCCCTACCTTTGGCGAGGGGCTGCACCGGGCGCTCAGCTATCAACGGCTGCTGTCCGACGCGGCACGGGCCGAACTATTCGAGGAAGGCGAGCGTGTCTTCCTGCGTCAGCCGTTCTGGGGCCGCCGTCTGGCGCACCTTAACGAGTGCGTGATGATGGGGCTGATCAAGTTCTTCCGCTTCGTCACCGACGACGCCTTCGAACCTCTGGAAGTCCACTTCGGCCACGAACACCACGCCGACAAGGCCGAGTACGAGCGCGCCTTCGGTTGCCCGGTGAAATTCGGCATGCCGTCAGTGGGTGTCTATTTTGATTCTCGCCTGATGGCGCTGCCCTCCGCCCACCACGAGCCGGAGCTGCTGCGTCTGCACGAGCAACTGGCCAGCGAGCAGGTGGCGCGCCTGGAGAAGCAGGATCTGGTGGCCCAGGTCAATCGGCTGATCGCTGAACTGCTGGAATCCGGCCACGCCAACCTGGAAGAAGTGGCCGAGCGCCTCGGCATCAAGGCCCGCCAGCTGCGCACCCGCCTCGCCGACGCCGGTACCAACTTCAACCAGCTGGTGGCCGACTACCGCTGCAAGCTGGCCAAGCGCCTGCTGGCCGGCACCGACGAATCCATCGACGAAATCGTCTACCTCACCGGCTTCTCCGAGCCCTCTACCTTCTATCGCGCGTTCAAGCGCTGGGTGGGCATGACGCCCATCGAGTACCGCAAACTCAAAGCCGAAGAAGACGCCGCCGAAGCCGCCGCCAAACTCTGATTCTTGTGGGAGCGGGCCCTGCCCGCGAAAGGGTGGCTTTAGCCACCCGGCGGGATTCCAGAGACGCTGATGGGGCTACCGTCAGAAAGGGGCTCTGGGATCCTGCCGGGAGCTTCGCTCCCTTTCGCGGGCAAGGCCCGCTCCCACAAATTCTCGGGCTGCGAAGCTTGTTATCGGCGGGGTTCGTCGGGCTCGTCGGCTTCACCTTCGATGGTGACGCCGCGTCGCTCGTCGGGGCCGGGCTGACCGGCGGGGTCATTGGCGGAGCCGGAATCGGGCCCCGGCTGGCCGGGCCGCGATCCGCCGGGATAGACGGTGCGGCTCTGGTAGAAGAAGGCGCCGCCGCCCGGGCCGCCCCGGGTGGCGAAGGTCTGCAGCGTGCCCTTGCGTACCAGGTAGTCCGCCATGGCGCGCCGCGAGAATGGCAGTAGCAGGGCGAAGCCCAGCGCGTCGGTGATGAAGCCGGGCGTGATCAGGAAGGCGCCGCCCAGCAACAGCATCATGCCTTCGGCCAATTCCCGGCCGGGCATTTCACCCTGGTTCATGCGCTGATTGAGCCGCTGCCAGGTCTGCAGGCCCTGGCTGCGGAACAGGGCGGTGCCCAGCAGGGCGGTGACTACCACCATCAGAATGGTGATCGGCCAGCCGATAAAGTCCGCCACGGCGGCCAGTACCATGACCTCCACCAGGGCGAGCACGAAAATGGTCAGGAAAACGCGACCGAAACCCATCGAAACCTCGGAAATTCATTGCGGCGATTGAGTGCCGTTCAAGGTTAGATGGCGGTGGAGGAGGGGAGTTTCAAGGCGCGAGATTTGTAGGAGCTTGCCCCGCAAGCGAAAGGGCGCGAAGCGCCCGGCAATGGTTGCCCCGCGGGGATTCCAGAGAGGTTTCTATCGCGGTTAATGAAGTCTCTGGTATCCCGCCGGGTGGCTAAAGCCACCCTTTCGCGGGCGGGGCCCGCTCCCACAAGCCCGCTCCCACAAGGTGGGAGCAGGCCGATCAGGCGCCCAGCATCATCTGGCCGCAGACGCGGACCACGTTGCCGGTGAGGCCCTGGGAGGCGGGGCTGGCGAAGAACGAGATGGTTTCCGCCACGTCCACCGGCTGGCCGCCCTGGCTCATGGCGTTCATGCGCCGGCCGGCCTCGCGGATGGTGAACGGAATGGCCGCGGTCATCTGTGTTTCGATGAAGCCCGGCGCCACCGCGTTCACGGTGATGCCCTGGTCCGCGTACTCCTCGGAGTAGGTGTCGGTCATGCCGATCACCGAGGCCTTGGAGGTGCCGTAGTTGGTCTGCCCCAGGTTGCCGGCGATACCGGCGATGGAGCTGATCGACACAATGCGGCCGCCGTCGCCCATGCCGCCGTCGGCGACCAGTTGCTCGTTGATGCGCAGCTGGCTGGCGATGTTGATGTTCAACACCATGTCCCAGTGGCCCTCGGGCATGTTGCCGAGCATTTTGTCGCGGGTGACGCCGGCGTTGTGCACCAGGATGTCCAGGCCGCCCATCTTCTTGGCGGCGTCGGCGATCACGCGGGGCGCGTCGTCGGCGGTGATGTCCAGTTCCAGGGTCTGGCCGCCGATCTCCTCGGCCACCTTGTTCAGGTCTTCCGCCATCGGCGGAATGTCCAGCACGGTTACTTCGGCGCCGTCGCGGGCCAGCACCCGCGCGATGGAGGCGCCAATGCCCCGCGAACCGCCGGTCACCAGGGCTTTTTTGCCGGCCAGCGGCTTGTCCCAGTCAAAGCTTTGCGCGTCGAAGCCGGCGGCGCCCACGCGCACTACCTGGGCGGACACATAAGCGGACTTCGGCGACAGGAAGAAGTGCAGCGGCGAGGCCAGCTGGCTCTCCGCGCCAGCTTCGCAGTACACCAGCTGCACCGTGGCGCCGCGTTTGATTTCCTTGCCCACCGAGCGGGTGAAGCCTTCCAGGCCCCGCTGCGCGACGCGGGCGGCGCCGTTCAGGGTTTCCGGGGTGCGCCCGATCACGATCACGCGGCCGCATTTATCCAGTTTTTTGATCACCGGCTGGAAGAATTCCCACAGCGCTTTCAGCTGGTCCGGGTTCTCGATGCCGGTGGCGTCGAACACCAGCGCTTTGAATTTGCTGTCGTCTTCGCGGGTGGCGGTGTAGTTGTCGGTGTTCAGGCCGGTCGCCGCCGCTTGTTTCTGCAGGTCGTTGGCGTTGCGGGTATTGGCGAGCACCGCGGGCTTCGCTTCGGGGGCGCCTTTGAGCGCCTCAAACACCGTGTCGACGGCGGTGGACCCGGGTGCGGCACCCACCAGCACGCCACCGCTGATAAAGGATTTCTGGCCGGGCTGCCAGCGTTCGAGAATCACCGGGATGGGCAGGTTGATGGCGCTGAAAACGGCCTTGCCCATGGGGGAGTTGGCAATTGCCTGATAGGTATCGCTCATGGTCGTATCCTTTGCCGAGCATTCGTAGGGGGCGTATTGAAGCACCCGTGTGTGAAGGGTGTATTGACCGGCACGGGGAGGCCGGGAGGCGCCGAAGCCAATGAGGCACGCCGGTTGGGCGATAGACTGCGCTCATCTGTTAACCTGGGCATTCGGGCCGGCCACTCCGGCCTCCCCGACGCCACTGTGGAGGAATTACTATGCTGGCAGGCGACAACGTACGCAAGGTGGCCATTGTGGGCGGCAACCGCATTCCCTTTGCCCGCTCCAACACCGCCTATTTCGAGGTCGATAACCAGGAAATGCTGACCGCCGCGCTCAACGGCCTGGTCGATCGTTTCAAGCTCCACGGCGAGCGCATGGGTGAAGTGGCCGCTGGCGCGGTGATGAAGCATGCCAAGGACTTCAATCTGGTGCGCGAGTGCGTGCTGGGGTCCAAGCTGGCCCCTGACACCCCCGCCTACGACCTGCAGCAGGCCTGCGGCACCGGCTTGGAAGCGGCGATTCTGGTCGCCAACAAGATCGCTCTCGGCCAGGTGGACTGCGCCGTGGCCGGTGGCGTGGACACCACCTCGGACGCGCCCCTGGGCGTCAATGAGCAGGCCCGCAAGATCTTCATGGAGATCAACCGTGCCAAGAGCAACGGCGACAAGCTCAAGCAGGCGGTCAAGCTGCTCAACCCCAAGCTGATGATTCCGGACATCCCCAAGAACGGCGAGCCGCGTACCGGCCTGTCCATGGGCGAACACCAGGCGATCACCGCCGCCGAGTGGGGCATCCCCCGCGAAGCGCAGGACGAGCTGGCCTGGCGCTCACACCAGAACCTGGCGAAATCCTATGAAGAGGGCTGGCAGGACGATCTGATCACCCCGTTCCACGGCCTCGAGCGCGACAACAATATGCGCGGTGACTCCACCATCGAAAAACTGAACACCCTGAAGCCGGTGTTTGGTGGCGCCGAGGGCACCATGACCGCCGCCAACTCCACACCGCTCACCGACGGCGCCTCCACGGTGCTGATGGCCTCCGAAGACTGGGCCAAGGAACGCGGGCTGCCGGTCCAGGCCTACCTGACCCATTGCGAAGTGGCGGCGGTGGACTTCATCGGCAAAAAAGAAGGTCTGCTGATGGCGCCGGCGTACGCGGTGCCGCGCATGCTCGACCGAGCCGGGCTCACCCTGCAGGACTTCGATTTCTATGAAATCCACGAAGCCTTCGCCTCCCAGGTGCTCACCACCCTGAAAGCCTGGAGCGACGAAACCTTCTGCAAGGAACGTCTGGGCCGCGACAAGCCGCTCGGCGAAATCGACATGGCCAAGCTCAACGTTAAGGGCTCGTCCCTGGCGGCTGGCCACCCGTTCGCCGCCACCGGCGCGCGGATTCTGGCCAACGCCGCCAAGCTGCTCAACGAGAAGGGCTCAGGCCGCTGCCTGATCTCCATCTGCGCCGCCGGCGGCCAGGGCGTCGTCGCCATCGTCGAGAAATAAACGACTGCCGTTGTAGGAACGGGCCTGTGCGAGCGGGCCCTGTGGGAGCGGGCCCCGCCCGCGAAAGGCAAGCCACGCTTGCCGGCAGGATCCCAGAGACGTCTCTAACGGTAGCTCCGACAGCCTCTCTGGGATCCCGCCGGGCGACGTAGTCGCCCTTTCGCTTGCAGGCAAGCTCCTACAAATTCAAGCTTTCCGCATCAACCCTTCCTGACACACCGAAGCCACCAGCTCCCCCTGCCGATTGAACACCTGCCCCCGATTGAAGCCCCGCGCGCCAGCGGCGATCGGGCTTTCCATGTCGTAGAACAGCCAGTCGTCCAGCCGCACTGGCCGATGGAACCATAAAGTGTGGTCCAGGCTCGCCACCTGCATGTCCCGGTCCAGGAAGGTGATGCCATGGGGCAGCAGGGCGGTGCCCATCAGGCTGTGGTCGGACACATAGGCCAGCAGCGCCTGGTGAATCAGCGGATCATCGCCGGCCTCGCCGGCGGCGCGCAGCCACACCTGGCGGATCGGCTCGGCTTTTTCCGGATGCAGCGGATGGCGCCGGGTCACCGGGCGGATCTCCACTGGCTTACGGCGCAGCAGGGCGGCGCGGAAGTTCTCGGAGATGTCCTCGTCCTTGAGGAAGTCGGCGGTGACGGTCTGTTCGTCGGGCAGGTTCTCCGGGTCCGGCGCGCTGTGCCCGGCGGTTTGATGGGCCGGGCCGTCCTCGGCGTTGTGGAACGAGGCGGCGAGATCGAAGATCGGCCGGCCACGTTGCTCGGCGATCACCCGCCGGGTACTGAAGGTGCCGCCGTCGCGGATGCGCTCCACCCGGTAAACCACCGGCTCGCGGGCATCGCCCGGGCGCAGGAAATAGGCCTGCAGCGAGTGCGCGGTGCGGGCCGGCACGGTGCGCGCCGCCGCCACCAGCGCCTGGGCGATCACCTGGCCGCCGAAAATGCGGGGTCCGACGATGTTGCGGCTCTCACCCTGGAACAGGTCGTCATCCAACTCGGTGAGGTCGAGCAGGGCGAGGAGGTCGGAAAGATCGGTGTCCATGGTGCATCCTTTTGTTTCAACCGCACGGGTTCACCCGCGTGTTATTTCGAATAATGGAAGTCAATTTTAAAAAGCATAAGTTGGCCTTAGACGCACCGTTTTGCAAGTGCGCAACCGCCCCATGGCATCCCCCGCGGTCCTTGCGCTTCCTTTAAGGTTGCGTTAAGCCGGGCTTCAGCGAGAATTAAGGTGCCCGGCGTAGAGTGACTCCCGTACCCAACGCAATGAGGACAAAGGAGAGACTCATGAACGCCATTAACAAGACCTTGCTCGCTACCCTGATCGGTTTCGCCGGCACCACCACCCTGGTGCACGCCGACGATGTGGGCCCGGATCGGGCGATGAAAATGGTTCAGGACGGCGAGATTCTGTCGTTTGAAAAACTCAACGAAGCGGCGCTGGCCAAGCACCCCCAGGCCACCGTGGAAGACACCGAGCTGGAAGACGAATACGGCCGCCTGATCTATCAGGTCGATCTGCGCGACGCCCAGGGCCAGGAATGGGAGCTGGAGCTGGACGCCACCAACGGTGAAATCCTGCGCGAGGAGCGTGACGACTAATGCGTGTGTTTCTTGGAGGGGCGGCCATGGTCGCCCTTTCCCTGGCTTGGGCAACCTCCGCTGTGGCGCTCGATGTGGATCAGGACGAGGCCCTGCGGCTGCGACAAAGCGGGGAAGTATTGTCGTTCCAGGCGATCCTCCGTCAGGCGGATGAGCGCTATCCCGGCGCCCGCCTGCTGGAGGCGGAGCTGGACGACGACGACGGTGAATTGATTTATGAAATCGAGCTGCTGACCCGCGACGGCGTGGTCCGCGAGTTGGAAATCGATGCCCGTTCCGGGCGCCTTCTTGAAGACGAAGTGGACAACTGATGCGCCTGTTGCTGGTGGAAGACACCGTCGCCCTGGCCGACCAGTTGCTGCCGTTGTTACGCGATCACGGCTACGCGGTGGACTGGCTGGCGGACGGCCGCGACGCTCTGGTGCGCGCCCACGATGACGATTTCGATCTGGTGATTCTGGACCTGGGTCTACCCGGCCTGGACGGCCTCGAGGTATTGCGGCGCTGGCGGGAACAGGGCCTGAGCATGCCGGTGCTGATTCTCACCGCCCGTGACAGCTGGGCCGAGCGCGTCGACGGTCTGCGCGCCGGCGCCGACGACTACCTCGTCAAACCCTTTCACCCGGAAGAGCTGTTGCTGCGGGTGCAGGCGGTGCTGCGACGCAGCCACGGCAGCGCCAACCAGAGCCGCCTGCGGGCCTGCGGCGTGGAACTGGACGAAGAACGCCAGAGCGCCTGGCTGGACCAGCAGGAAGTTGAACTGACCGGCGCGGAATTCCGCATGCTGCGTTATTTCATGCTGAACCCGGGCAAGCTGCTGTCGAAGATCGCCCTCAGCGAGCACCTCTACGATGGTGAAAGCGAGCGGGATTCCAACGTGGTGGAAGTGCACATCAACCGGTTGCGTCGCAAGCTCGGCGGGCAGGTGATCCAGACCCGGCGCGGCCAAGGCTATTTGTTCACGGGGCGCGACTGAATGCGTTCCATCGGCGTCCGCCTGGGGGTGAGCCTGTTCGTCAGCCTGCTGCTGGCCGGGGTGCTGGTGGGCCAGGCGGCGCTTTGGTGGCTGGAGCGCGAACAGCGTCAGATCACCGCCGGGCAATTGCGCGACGAGGCCGCTAGCGTACTCGCCGCCATGGTCTCCGGCCCGGGCGGGCTGGTGCTGGAGCAGGACATGCTCGACCCGGCCTACCGGCGCCCCTTGTCCGGCCGCTATTTCGTGGTGCTGATCGACGGCCAGCGCTGGCGCTCCCGGTCACTGTGGGACGCGCGCCTGCCGTTGCCCGAACACCCGGGTATCGATACCGAACTGCTGCCCGGCCCCGGCGACCAGAGCCTGCTGCGCTATCGGGCGCGTTTCCGGCGCGATGGCCAGGACCTCACCGTGGTGGTGGCCCAGGATTACGCCCCGCAACAGGCGAATTTCCGTGACACCAGGGCCGCCGCCCTGCTTGCCTGGGTGGTGCTGCTGGTGGCTTTGGCGCTGGTCCAGCAATGGCTGATTCGCCGCGGCCTCAAGCCGCTCAACGCAGCGCGGCGGCAAATCGAACAACTGCGTGGCGGCCAGCGCGCCGAGCTGGATCAGGACGTGGCCCGCGAGCTGCGCCCGCTGGTTACCGAGATCAACCGTCTGCAGCGGCACATGGAGCAGCAACTGGACCGCTCCCGGCACGCCCTTGGCGACCTGGGCCACGCCCTCAAGACGCCGCTGGCGGTGCTGCGTAACCGTTGCGATACAGAGCTGCGCGAGCGCGCCCCGGAGCTGCACGCCTTGTTGATGACGCAGCTGGATCACATCGAGGCGAACGTACGCCGCGCTCTGGGCCGCGCCCGCGTCGCCGCCGGCGCCACCGCGACCACTCGCTTCGAGCCGGGCCAGGACCTGGAGGCGCTCGCCGATACGCTGCGCCGTGCCCACCGGAAGCCCCTCAACCTGGTGGTCGACGGCGCCGGTCTGCCGGCCCAGGCGGTGGAGCGCGGCGACATGCTGGAGCTGCTCGGCAATCTGCTCGACAACGCCTGCAAGTGGGCCGCCGGCGAGGTACGGTTGGCCTTGGCGCGCGATGGCGGTTTGTTAACGGTCACCGTGGACGATGACGGGCCCGGTATCCCGGCGTCACGACGCGAGCAGGTCTTACAGCGCGGCCGCCGCCTTGATCAGCGGGTGGCCGGCGACGGTCTGGGCCTGGCCATCGTCAGCGACACCGTGGCCGCCTACGGTGGACAGCTGACCCTCACCGACAGCCCGCTGGGCGGTTTGAGAGTGACTCTTTCCCTGCCGCTGCCGGACTGAATCGCGGAACTTTCCCGTCTTGCCGGTCTCCACCCCTGAACGGCTTCAATAACAGGAGAAGGGAATATGCGCGTATTCACATCCTTGCTGGCGCTGTCCGCGCTGGTGCTCGGCAATACGGCGGCGGCCGCCGACAAGCCCGCCTTTGACGCCCGCCTCAGCGGTTACGACTACCCTTATGCGGTGCATACCCTGCCGCTGGACAGCCAGCGGCAAGACCTGGAAATGGCGTATATGGATGTGCGCCCGGAAAACGCCAACGGCGACACCGTCCTGCTGCTGCACGGCAAGAATTTCTCCGGCGCGTATTGGCAAACCACCATCGAGCGGCTTACCGAAGAGGGCTATCGCGTGGTGGTGCCGGATCAAATCGGCTTCGGCAAATCCAGCAAGCCCGAGTACTTCCAGTATTCCTTCCAGACCCTGGCGGACCACACGCGCACGCTGCTCGATAAGCTGAACGTCGATGACGTGACCGTGATGGGGCATTCCATGGGCGGCATGCTGGCCACCCGCTTCGTGCTGATGTTTCCCGAGCGCAGTGACCGCCTGGTGCTGGTCAACCCGATCGGTTTGGAGGATTGGCGCAAGCACGTGCCCTGGCAATCCGTGGACGCCTGGTACCAGGGCGAGCTGAAAAAGAAGCCCGAAGACATCAAGGCCTACATGACCAAGGCCTACTTCGACGGCCAGTGGAAAGACCGCTATCAGCCGCTGCTGACCCTTCAGCAGGGCTGGCTGCGTGGCCCCGACTACAAGCGCGTTGCGTGGAATTCGGCACTGCACTACGACATGATCTTCAACCAGCCGGTGGTCTACGAATTCCCCGAGATTAAAGTGCCCACGCTGCTGATCATCGGCACCCGCGACCGCACCGCCCTGGGCCGCAACCGGGCGCCGGAAGACGTGCGCGACCAGCTCGGCCGCTACGACCAGCTCGGCGCCCGCACCGCCGAAGCCATCCCCAACGCCAAACTGGTGGAGCTCGAAGGCATCGGCCACGTGCCCCAGTACGAAGCCTACGACGACTACATCGAAGCCCTCACCGACTTCCTGTCGGCGCAACGCTAACGGCTTGTGGGAGCGGCTTTGTGGGAGCTTGCCTTGCAAGCGAAAGGCCGGCTTTGCCGGCCGGCAGGATCCCAGAGACCTTGTTGGTACTGCCATTAGAGAGGTCTCTGGGATCCTGCCGGGAGCTTCGCTCCCTTTCGCGGGCATGGCCCGCTCCCACAGTGTGTTCCTCCCAGCCGGGCTACGGAGTCCGCTAAGCCGGCCGCACGGCGGCCAGCATCAAGGCTACCGCCTGGTCGCTGACCGCCTCCATGTCCTGGCGGTCCACGTAGATGCCGTCCAGCAAGAGGCGGCAGAGCCCGTGCAGGGTGGCCCAGCTGGCCTGGGCCACACGCAACGGATCGGCGCCGCCGGGCAGGGTGGTGGCGCGCAGGCCGTCCGCCTCGAGCTTATCCACGTAATGGCGAAAGCAGCCGTGGGCCACCCGCGTCAGCGACTCGGTGGGGCGCCCGGTCTTCCACAGCGTGCGCCCGAACATCAGCTCGTACTGCTCCGGGTCGCCACAGGCGAAACGCAAGTAGCCGCGCACGAAGCGGCGCAGCCCCGGCTCCGGGTCGTCGGCCTGGAACGCCGCCTCTTCCATGAGACGGTCGAGCCGGTGGAAGCCGTCCTCGGCGAGCGCGCAGAGCAAGGCGTTCTTATCCGCGAAGTGGTGATAGGGCGCGGTACGCGACACCCCGGCACGCTCCGCCAGACGTCGCAGGGAGAGGCCTTCCACGCCCTGCTCGCGCAGCAGAACGGCCGCCTCGCGCAGCAAGGCGGCGTGCAGATCTCCGTGGTGGTAGCGGGCCGGTTGCGTCATGGTGGTTGCCTGTCTCGCGGCGTTACGGATGCTATCTTGACAGCGTCAACATAGCATCCTATCTTGACGGCGTCCAGATTGCAGCCAGGCGGCCAAGGCACATCATGTTGCGCGGCCCGCCCAGCCCACACAGGAGAACATCAATGGCGGCCAACGGTTATTCCCACCTGCTTTCCCCCCTGGATCTGGGGCACACCCAGCTCAAGAACCGGGTGATCATGGGGTCCATGCACACCGGGCTGGAAGACCGTTTCTGGCACTACCCGAAGCTGGCCGCCTATTTCGCCGAGCGGGCCCGTGGCGGTGTCGCGCTGTCCGTGACCGGCGGCATCAACCCCAACCGCCACGGCTGGTTCTACCCGTTGTCCGGCACCTTCAACAGCAAGCTGGATATCCGCAACCATCGCAAGATCACCGAGGCGGTGCACCGCGAAGGCGGCAAGATCGCGCTGCAGGTGCTGCACGCTGGCCGCTACAGCTACCATCCGTTCTCCCGCTCCGCGTCGGCGATCAAGAGCCCGATCAACCCGTTCAAGCCCAAGGCCATGAGCACCCGTGAAGTGCGCTCCACGGTGCAGGACTTCGCGCGTACCGCCGAGCTGGCCAAACAGGCCGGTTACGACGGCGTGGAGATCATGGGTTCCGAAGGTTACCTGGTGAATCAGTTCACCGCGCCGCGCACCAACAAGCGTACCGATGAGTACGGCGGTAGCGCCGAAAACCGTCGCCGCTTTCCGGTGGAGATCATCGAGGAAACCCGGCGCCGTTGCGGTGAGGATTTCATCATCATGTACCGCTTGTCGGTGATCGATCTGGTGCCCGACGGCAGTACCCGCGAAGAGGTGCTGGATCTCGCCCGCGCCGTTGAGAAAGCCGGTGCCAGCCTGATCAACAGCGGCATCGGCTGGCACGAGGCGCGGGTCCCCACGATCGTCACCTCGGTGCCACGGGCGGCGTTCGCGGAAGTCACCCGCCAGGTGAAGAATGTGGTGTCGATCCCGGTGGTGGCCTCCAACCGCATCAACGACCCGGACACCGCCGAAAACATCATTGCCAGCGGCCAGGCGGACGCGGTGTCCATGGCGCGGCCGTTGCTGGCGGACTCGGAGTTCGTCAACAAAGCCGCCGAAGGCCGTGCCGACGAGATCAACACCTGCATCGCCTGCAATCAGGCCTGCCTGGATCATACCTTCGAACTTAAACGCGCCTCCTGTCTGGTCAATCCGCGCGCCTGCCATGAAACCGAGCTGGTTTATCTGCGCGCCGCCACGCCCAAGAAGGTGGCGGTGGTGGGCGCCGGGCCGGCCGGGTTGGCGTGCGCCACGGTGGCGGCGGAGCGTGGCCACGATGTGACCCTGTTCGACCAGGCCGGCGAGATCGGTGGCCAGTTCAATATGGCCAAGGTGATCCCCGGCAAAGAAGAGTTTTACGAGACCCTGCGTTACTTTCAGAAGCGCATCGAACGCACCGGCGTCAAAGTGGTTCTGAACCGCCGCGTGGAGAGCGAGGAACTGGAGCGCGAAGGGTTCCAGGAAATCGTCATCGCCACCGGGGTGTCGCCGCGCCAGCCCGGTATCGAAGGCATTGAGCACGCCAAGGTGGTGTCCTACGCGGACGTGCTGCGCGGCAAGGTGCAGGTGGGCGAACGGGTGGCCATCGTCGGCGCCGGCGGTATCGGTTTCGATGTGGCGGAATTTCTCGCCGAGGCGCCCCGGGACGGCGCCCAGCCGTTGCCGGAGTGGCTGGCGGAGTGGGGCGTGGATTTCAACGCGGAGACCCGCGGCGGCCTGGTGGAGAAGCACCCGGAAACGCCGGCGCGGAAAATCTATCTGCTGCAGCGCAAGGAGAGCACGCCGGGCAAGGGGCTGGGCAAAACCAGCGGCTGGGTGCACCGCGCCACGCTCAAACACCGCAACGTCGAGATGCTGCCCGGCTGCAACTACGACCGCATCGACGACGCCGGCCTGCACATCACGCAAAACGACAAGCAAGGGTTGCTGGAAGTGGACCAGGTGGTGATCTGCGCCGGCCAGGAATCACTGCGCGAGCTCTACCAGGAAGAGGCCGCCAACCACCACCTGATCGGCGGCGCCGACCTGGCCGCCGAGCTGGACGCCAAGCGCGCCATCAAACAAGGCTCGGAGCTTGCCGCGCGGCTGTAGCCGCGCGCTTGTAGGAGCGGGCCCCGCCCGCGAAAGGCCGGCAAAGCCGGCCGGCGGGATTCCAGAAACGCTGTTCGTGCTGCCCTTAGACAGGTCTCTGGTATCCTGCCGGGTGGCTGGCGCCACCCTTTCGCGGGCAAGGCCCGCTCGCACAACTTCGCTCCCTTTCGCGGGCGAGGCCCGCTCCTACAAAGTTGCGTTTATTTTAGCTCTTTAGAACTCAGCCCCAGAACGCGGCGGGCGATGATCAGCTTCTGGATCTGCTGGGTGCCTTCGAAGATGTCGAGGATCTTGGAATCGCGTGCCCACTTCTCCAGCAGCTCGTCCTCGGTGTAGCCGATGGAGCCGGCCAGTTCCACGCATTTGAGGGTGACGTAGTTGCCCACGCGACCGGCCTTAGCCTTGGAGATCGACGCCTCCACCGAGTTGGACTGCTTGTTGTCGGCCATCCAGGCCGCTTTCATGGCCAGCCAGTAGGCCGCTTCCCATTCCGCTTCCATGCGGTACAGCTCCGCCTCGGCGGCGCTGGCGTTGTCCACCGGCTTGCCGTAGTCGTATTCGATCGCTTCGCTGAGCAGTTCCCGGGTCCGCTCCAGCGACGCCTTGGCCACGCCCAGGGCGAAGCAGGCCACCAGCGGGCGGGTGTTATCAAAGGTTTCCATCACGCCGCCGAAACCCTTGGTGTCCACTTCCGGGTTACCGAGCAGGTTTTCCTTGGGCACCCGGCAATCGCTGAAGTTGATCGCGGCGGTGTCGGAAGCGCGAATGCCGAGCTTCTTCTCCAGGCGCGCCAGCTCCATGCCCGGGGTGCCCCATTCGACCACGAACGACTTGATCGCCGCGCGGCCCAGCTTGGGGTCCAGGCTGGCCCACACCACCACGCAGTCGGCCCGTTCGCCGGAGGTGACGTAGATTTTTTCGCCGTTGAGCACATAGTGGTCGCCGTCTTCCTTGGCGGTGGTGCGGATCGCGGCGGAATCCGAGCCGGCGCCCGGCTCGGTGATCGCCATGGCGGCCCACTTGCCCTTGAAGCGTTCCAGCTGCTCATCGGTGGCCACCGCGGCGATCGCCGCGTTGCCCAGGCCCTGGCGCGGCATGGCGAGCAGAAAGCCGGTGTCGCCGTAGCAGAATTCCAGCGCGCCCAGGCAGGTCATCATGTTGGCGCCGTTTTTTACGCCGCCGTCTTCCTGCACCTTGCCCTTGCCGGTCTGGCTGGCGCCGGCGGAGTTGGCCGGGTCGCCTTCGTTGAAGCCGTCCAACACCGAGGCGACCATGTCCAGTTCCTTGGGACGCTGGTGTTCGGCTCGGTCGTACTTGCGGGAAATCGGCCGGAAGGTGTGCAGGGCCACCTGCCGGGCATTGTTGATCACCGGTTTGAATTTCTTCGGAATCTCGATGTTCATGCTGTCTCTTCCGTTAAGGGTGCGGGCGGCGTTACAGGTGCAGGCCGCCGAAGACCACGCCGATCGCGCGCAGATCGCGATACCAGCGTTCCACCGGGTATTCGTGGGTAAAGCCGTGGCCGCCCAGCAGCTGGACGCCGTCGGTGCCGATTTGCATCGCCTTGTCCTTGACCAGAGTGCGGGCCAGGTGCGTTTCGCGCTGGAACGGCTTGCCTTGCTCCGCGCGGCACACGGCGCGGTAGGTAAGCATGCGCATGGCGTCGAGCTCGATGGCGATATCGGCGACCATGAACGCCACCGCCTGACGGTGGCTGATCGGCTCGCCGAACGCTTTGCGTTCGTTGCAGTAGGGCACCACGTAGTCGAGCACCGCCTGGGCGGTACCGATGGCCAGCGCGCACCAGGCCAGCGTGCCCAGGTCGATGAACTCGCGGTAATTGAAATCGTCGTCGCCGAGGCGGTTGGCGGCGGGCACGCGCACCTTGTCCAGCAGCAGCGGGCGCTGACCGCTGGCGCGGATGCCCATGGCCGGATCGTCGCCGGCGCTAAGCCCGTCGCTGCCGCCCTCGACGATGAACACCGCCGGGCCGTCGCCGGTTTCGGCGGCGACCAGGAACAGCTCTGCTTCGGCGGCCAGCGGCACCAGAGATTTTTCGCCGCTGAGCAGCCAGTCATCGCCGTCGCGGGTGGCGGTGGTGCGCAGTGTCATGGGGTCGAACAACGGGCGTGGCTCGCACACCGCGATGGTGGCCAGGGGCGCGTCGTCGCCGGCAAAGGTGGTGAGGTACTTGTCCTGTTGCAACGCCGAGCCCCAGCGGGTCAGGGCGTTGGCGACCCCCATCGGGGCGAGCACCGCCACCGCCTGGCCCATATCGCCGCGTGCCAGTTCCTCGGCCACCAGCATGCTGGTCACCGTGGAACGCTCGTCGGCGGCGCCGCCCAGGGCTTCGGGTACGGCGAAGAAATTCAGGCCCAGTTCGCGGGCCTGGCTTTGTACATCGTCGCCGGTGCGTTGCTCCGCGTCCGACTGTTCCGCGTTCTCACGCAGCACCTCGGCGGCGAAGGCGCGCACACTGTCGCGGATCATCTGCTGCTCGTCGGTGATGCCCAAGTCGAACAGCCCGGTGGTGTGGCCCGGCGCGTCCAGGCGCTGTGGCTTGTCGGACGGGTTGCTGGACTTGAACGCGCGGGCGCTGGTGGTGATCACCTGGAAACCGCCTTTAGTGAGGCGGTAAGCAAGCCGCTCCGCGGTGTGGCGCATACCCAGGCGGTCGAGCATTGATGAGCCGGCCAGCCGGTTCAGCGCGCTCAGGGCAAAGCCGATTGCGTCTTTCGCCATGATCCCTTCCCGTTATTCAGTGGTAACGAATGAAGGTTGATTATCAGGCAGATCGGCTGAGTCTCATTGACTCCCTTGCCTTTCGCGCACGGCGACGCGGCCACCGGCTGTTTCTACGGCCAACTTTCGCTGCAAACAAAAAAGGGCCGGCGGATGCCGGCCCTTTTTCGGGTGAAGAGAACGCTGGACGACTTATTTGTTGTCGTACTGCGCTTCTTCGGTGGTGGCTTTCATGATCGCTTCCACGCGACGGTTCTGGGCGCGGCCATCGCGAGTGCTGTTGTCAGCAATCGGCTTGGCTTCGCCGTAACCTTCGGTGGTGATCCGGCCTTCATCGATGCCGAACTCTTCGACCATTACGCGCTTGACCGCGGCCGCACGCTTCTCGGAGAGCTGCTGGTTGTAAGAAGCGGCACCGGTGCTGTCGGTATGACCTTCGAGGATCAGGTCAGCGGACGGATACTGATACATCTGATCGCTCAGACCTTCCAGTTCCGGGTAGGAGGTTTCACGAACCTCTGCTTTGTCGAGACCAAACTCAACATACAGCGTTTCGCGCACGTCCTTGGTCAGGTATTCCTGACAACCTTTGTCGTCAACCTTGGCGCGTGCCGGGGTGTCCGGGCACTCGTCTTTGCTGTTCACGACGCCGTCGCCGTCGTCATCCAGCTCACAGCCCTGAGCGTCAACACGGGCACCGGCAGGGGTGCCGGGGCAGCGGTCGTTGGAATCCGGCACACCGTCGTTATCGCTGTCGGTGGCGGTTTCGGTAACCGGCTCGGGCTTCGGCTCGTCGTCGTATTGAGCGCCGACCAGCACGTTAAGAGCGGCGTAAACCTGGCCATCCCAACGCTCGGTACGGAAGCTGTAGGTGGGGCGAGCACCGACGTCGATCAGGAAGTTGTCGGCGAGCGCGGTTTGTACACCGAACTCCATGCCGCCAATGGTTTCCTTGAAGTCGCGGTCGCTTTCAGCGTCGAACTCGGTGCGGGTTTCACCGGCACCCAGACCGACGTAAGTTTCGATCGGGCCATCACCGTTGAAGTGACGACGCAAGCTGGCGAAATTGTTGCGCAGATAAACCTGGCCGCTGGTGGTGGCCATGTTGTTGCGCTCGTACCAAGCCTGTACGGACCAGTCTTCGCTGAAGCGATAACCGATCTGGGCGCCGGGCAGAGTAACGGTGTCATTGCCGAAAGCGTTGTCGGTGATGTAACCGTCGCCCTCGTAATGGTCACCGATGTCCAGCCAGCTCTGGCCGATGTGACCACCCAGGTAGAAATACCGATCCGGAATGGTGTCCTCGGCAACGGCCGTGCTAGCAACGGCTAACGATGCGCAAGCAATGCTGGATGCGAGAAAGCGTTTGGCGTCCATAGCTCCTTCCTTGTTTTTTAGTAGGCAGAAATTCAGCATCCGCAGTCTTGCTCCCTGGAACCTGGCTGTAAATGCTATTAGTGAGTTTAATAAACAAATTTACAAAGGAGCGGCAAGAAAGGTGTGAAAAAGAATAATTTTTGTAAAAACTAGGTTGTTATTGTGAGGGTCGCGTGATGATTAAGGGTTAAACGGGGCGGTCGGAATGGCGGTGTTCGTTACGGCTTTGATACAAAGCGTAATCGGCCTCATTGAGCAGCGCGTTCAGTCGGCGGCCGCTGTTCTCCGTGCTGGCGGCGCCAATGCGGATTTCAAAGCCCGCCAGGCCGCCGTCGGTCTGCACTTGTATGCTGGCGGTGAGCGAGCGCAATCCTTCGGCCATGTGCAAGGCATCATTAAAGTCGGTGTGCGGAAGAACCAGCAAAAACTGCGCCCCGTCGATGCGGCCGAACAGGTCACTTTCGCGGATTTTATCGCGGATGCGTTCAGAAAAGATCCGTAATAGCCGGTCGCCGGTATGACGTCCGTATTGGTCCGCGATATCCACGAAATCGACGATGTCCACCAATAGAATCGATACCGGGTGATCGTGGCGCTGACTGAGCGACAATTCCCGTTCCAGCATGCTCATGAGGTGGGGGCGATTGAACAAACCGGTGAGATGATCTTCGCGGGCTTGCTGGCGCAGTTTTCGGTTATCGCGGGTGACCGCCGCCAGTTTTGCCAGCAACGGGTAGCATAAAGGGGGAACCAGAAGCAGGGGGATCAGCAGCGCCAGCGACAGCGCCGCCAGCCAGTCGCGCTCCCCGGTGAGCAGCACGCCCACCGTGGTAATCAGCAGGGAGGCCACCAGGCTGATCACGGTGAACACGGCGGTCAGGCGCAAGGCAAAAAAACGGTCGGTGTTGAGAACCGGTGTGTAGTGGCTGAAGCGACCTTCCGGTGCACTGGCCATTAACGCCCCCCACGGCTTGAATGTTCTTGGCTAAGGCTAGGACGGGAAGTATCCGGTCTGGCGGCCGAGGGTGCAAGGCCCCGAACGGTCAGGGCTTCACGGAGAGCAGTTCTTCCTTGAGGTTGTCCGAATAGGGATCGTCGCCGAACCAGATCGAGAAATAGGCCTGGGCGAAAGCCTCGCCCTGTTCCTCGGCCAGCTTCTCGCCGTTCAGGCGCAGTACCAGGGACTGGTCCTCGTCGTAGTCCAGTGTGTAGCGGTCGCCGTCGCGGGTAATCCGGTAATGGCTGTTAAAGCGATCAATGCGCGACGTCAAGGACGCGAAGGTGTCTTCGCTGACGTTGCGTTCGATCATCTTGCGCGCCGCCTTGGCAAAAGCGTCGCCGGGTACTTCCCGGTTATAGCCGAACGCCAGACGCATGGGCGGGGCCAGAGGCTCGGCGGTGGCGCAATCTGCGCGGAACAACGACGCCTTGCCGACGTTGAACACCTTGAGGGCCTTGACGTCGGCACTGGAGCAGCGCGCCATGTTGTCGAAGTCGGCGGCGCTGGCACTGCTCCCCAGCGCCACCGCCATCAATAGAGCAAGCGGCAGGTTCAAGGGTGCTCGCGAAGCCATCGACTGAACCCTCCCACGATCGGAAGCTGTTGATCCAGGCCCTGGCTGCTGTCCCAGAAGTCCTGGTGAAAAATAACCTTGCCCTGGTCGTCGAAACGAAGCTGTGAAATACCGATGGTGCGAACGTCCCGCTGGCTGCCCAGAATGCTGAAACGGGTGTCCATGATCCATTGCAGGAAGACGTTTTCACCCTGATGCCAGCGGTTCTGAATCTCCAGGCTCATATAGTCGAGCCGCTCGGCGGTCTTGAGCATATGCGCCTTCAGTTCGTCGCGCCGGTACACGGTGGACAGGGTGTCGTTGAAGTAGAGGTCCTCGGCGTAGACCTCATCAATATGGGCTTCGATGTGGTCCGCGTCGATGGGGGAATAAAGCGCCACGAAACGCTCCACCGCGCGGTCCGACACCTGCGGGCTGCCGCTTCGTTCGCGCACCGCCTGTTCGTAGAGGTGGGAATAGCCGGAGGGGCCGTCCGCGTGGCTGGCGCAGCCGGTCACGGCGAACAGTAATAGAGCGATGAGCGGTAACGGATTCGATTTCATGGGGCCAATGTCCGCCAGAGCCGGTGAATCGACCGTGAAGCCGGTTCACGGACTATTGACGGTGAGCGGCCCAAGCTCGCCGGATGAATAAATCATTCGCCGCCCTGGCGATCAACTTCGTGGGTTTTCAGCTGCTCTGGTTTGTCGCCGTTTATGGTGGCGCCAAAGGGTGGGGATGGGCTGCCTGGCTGGTGCTGGCGGCGATGCAACTGGGCGTTTGGGCGTTGAATCGCGCCTGGCGCGACGACGCGACATTGCTCGCCGCGGGGGCGCTGGCCTGTGTCGTGTTCGAACCGATATGGATGCTGCCGGCGTTAATCGAATATACGGATTGGTCGCGGCTGTGGGTCGCCCCCGCCTGGATATGGGCGCTGTGGCTGGGCTTCGCGGTCAGTTTCAATTATTGCCTGGCCTGGTTGCGCTCTAAATTGCTGCTGGCGGCGCTGTTCGGTGCCTTCGGCGGTGTATTCTCGGTGACGGTGGGCATCAATTTCGGCGCCGCCAGTACCCCCCATGGCTGGTGGCCGTTGGCACTGAGCTACGCCGCCGTCTGGTCGATGGTGGTGCCGGCACTGGCCTACCTGGCGCGCCGTCTCGGTGAGGAGCGAGGTCGTTATGCCTGAGATTCTTATTTTCAGTCTGGTTCTGTTGTTAATGGTGTTCACCCTGGCCTGGGCGGTCCAGTGGATCAACGTCAATGCCGGCTATGTGGATGTGGCCTGGAGCTTTAGCACCGGGATGACCGGGCTCGCCTATTTGCTGGCCGGCAGCGGCGACCCTTTGCCGCGTCTCGTCGCCGGCGGCTTGCTGCTGCTCTGGTCGGTGCGGTTGGGCAGCCATATTTTTCGGCGGGTCACCGGCGAGGGCAGCGAAGACGGCCGCTACGCGGCCATGCGCGAACGGCTGGGCAAGGCCACTCAGCCGGTGTTCCTGGTGGTGTTCTGGCTGCAAGCCGGGCTGGCCTGGGCGTTTTCCCTGCCGTTCTGGGTGATCGGTGGCCAACCGGATTTTCGGCCGCCGCTGGTGGTGCTGGGCGTCCTTGTCGGTCTGGTGTCGATCGTGGGCGAGGCGATGGCGGACCGGCAGCTGGCCCGTTTCAAGGCGCGGCCGGACAGCAAGGGTAAAACCTGCCGGGAAGGTTTATGGCGCTATTCCCGGCACCCCAACTATTTCTTTGAGTGGCTGCACTGGTTCAGCTATCCGCTGATTGCCGTGGGCGCCGCCCTGGCCGGCTGGCTGTGGCTGTTGCCGGTGGCCATGTTCCTGTTCCTGTGGTTTGTCACTGGTATACCGCATACCGAAAAACAGGCCCTTAAATCCCGTGGTGACGACTATCGCGAGTATCAGCGCACCACCAGCCCCTTTATCCCGTGGAGACCTGCTTCATGATCATTCGCCTGGCGGAATCCGGCCTGGTTCCGGATTTCCTGGTACGCGGCGGTATTCGCCACCTGTTGGGCAAACGTCTCGCCCAGGAGCAACAGCAGCAGGCCGATCCGGATGCGCTGTTGCGGACCCTGTCCCAGGGCCCCATCGCGGTGGCTCAGGACGAGGCCAATGAACAGCATTACGAAGTGGACTCACGCTTTTACGAGCAGGTGCTGGGGCCGCACCTGAAGTACTCCAGCGGGCTCTGGCAGGCCGGTTGCCAGTCGCTGGCCGACGCCGAGGCGGCGATGCTGGCATTGAGCTGTGAGCGCGCGCAACTGGCCGACGGTCAGGAGATTCTTGAGCTCGGCTGTGGTTGGGGATCGCTGACCCTGTGGATGGGCGCCCGCTACCCGGGCAGCCGTATCACCGCGGTGAGCAACTCCGCCACGCAGAAAGAGTGGATCATGGCTCGCGCCGCCGAGCGTGGGCTCGACAACGTGCAAGTGATCACCGCCGACGTGACGGTATTTCAACCGGCGCAGCGTTTCGACCGGGTGGTGTCGGTGGAGATGTTCGAGCACATGCGCAACCACCGTGAGCTGATGCGGCGCGTGCACGACTGGCTCCAGCCCGGCGGCAAGCTGTTCGTGCATATTTTCTGCCACCGGAACCTGACCTATCTGTTCGAAACCGAAGGCGAAAGCAACTGGATGGGCCGCTACTTTTTCACCGGCGGCATGATGCCGGCGTACGACTGGCTGCCGCGGTGCGCCGACCGGTTGTCGCTGGAGGACCGCTGGCCGGTGAACGGCACCCATTACGGTAAAACCCTGGAGGCCTGGCTGGCGCTCTCTGACCGTAAACGCGACACCCTAATGCCTTTGCTGGAAGAGTGCTACGGCGCCGGGCAGGGCAGATTGTGGCTGCAACGCTGGCGCATGTTTTTCATGGCCTGCGCCGAACTGTTCAACTATGGTGATGGCGAAGAGTGGTTCGTGGGCCACTATCTGTTCCGCCGTGAAGAATGAGAATGGCATGACGCGTAAAGGTGTTCAGCACCGCCTTACCCGGGTCTTCCTGATCCAGATTCTGTTTATCAGCTTCGCCACGGTGTTTGGTGTATGGGCGACGGCGCAGATCATCGAGCAGGTGCTGGTGAAGGAAGCGCTGATCAAAGAGGCGGACCACTACTGGAGCCTTTACGAGGATGATGACGACTTCCCCCGCCCCAACACCCGCCACCTGCTCGGGCTGCTGGAAGACCCGGACACCCGGGACCCGGTTCCTGAAATGCTGGCCAACCGGCCAGATGGCTACCAGCGCGCCCGGATCGGCGACCAGAACCCGATCGTCTATATCGAGCGGCGCGGCGACGCTCGCCTGTACCTGATATTCGATGAAAAGCGGGTATCGGTGCTGGCGTTCCTGTTCGGGATTTTGCCGCTTACCGCCGTGTTGCTGGTGATCTACCTGACCTCGTTTCTCGGCTGGCGTAAATCCCGTGCCCTGGTCTCTCCCCTGGTGCAGCTCTCGGAAACGCTGCGCCACGCCAATGTGCATGACCCAGTAGAGGCGCGCCCCGACTTCAGCCAGGTAGAGGCGGAACCCAACAGCGAAGCCAGCATTCTGATGGCGGCGCTGGACGCCTACGCGGATCGCTTGCTGCGGTTCGTGGAGCGCGAGCGGCAGTTCACCCGCGATGCCAGCCATGAACTGCGCACGCCGCTGGCGGTGTTCCGCGCCAATCTGGAGTTGCTCGCCAAGCAAGTGGGCGACCGACCGGTGATCAGCCGCATGTCGGACACCGTCGACGACATGGAAGCGCTGGTCGAGACGCTGCTGCTGCTCGCTCGCACCGAGCAACAGCCGATTCAGGAAGAGGAACTGGTGGTCAACGACGTGGCGGTGAATTTGCTCGACCGCCTGCAACCCCTGGCGGAGCGCAAGCAGATTCGTCTGCAAGTGAAGCAGACCGCGCTGCTGACGTTGATGGGCTCGGAAACGGTGCTCAATATTGTGTTCACCAACCTGGTTCGCAACGCGATTAACTACAGCGGTTCCGGGCAGGTCACCATCGTGGTCGCCGAGAACGCGGTGCACGTGGTGGACACCGGCGCCGGCATGGGCAGCGAAGAACTGGCCCGTTTCCTCCAGCCTTTCGAGCGGGGCACCAGCAAGGAAGGGGGCCACGGCCTGGGCCTGGCCATCGTCCAGCGGCTCTGCGAGCGCTTTGATTGGCACCTGGACGTGGCCAGCCGGCCGGGTAAGGGCACCGAAGTGCGGGTGCGGTTTCGCTAGCGGTTAATGCACTGGTCCGCCTTCAGCGGTCAGTGGCGGCTGCATCAGCCCTTCATGGAGCGCCAGTGGGTGCGCGTCACACCACATCAGAATGCCTTTGGCGTTGAGCGCATCCAGCAGTCTGTCGCGCACCTGGTCGGCGCAACTGGGCGTGTTTTCCGGCAACAGAATGGCGAACTGGTTGCTGCCCAGATAGGCGGCCATGTCCTGGTGGCGAATCAGCGCCGCCAAGGAATCGGCCACGGTTTGCCGTTGCTCGTCATCAAGCCGTCCGCCATGGACCTTCAGCACCATGGCGCCAAGGCCGTAGGCCCGGCAGCGCTGCCGCTCGCCGTCCAGGATCCGCAACCAGCCGGTGTCGTCCAGCAGGCCGGTTTCCGGATCGCGGCTTTCTTCTTCGAAAAATTCCGTGACCCGTTGCTGATCCAGCCCTGCAAGGTTCCACACCAGGGCCGTTTCCAGCAGGCGGGCCTGGCGTTGCAAGGCGGCCTGGACGGTGTCCTGGTCCAGATCCGGGCGCGGCTCGGGGCTGAGCGCACACAGGGTGCCGAACAGCGCTCCGGTGTGGTCGCGCAACGGTAGCCCCACATAGGCCCGTATCGAGAGTTGATCGGTGATGGGCGCGTTGCGGTAGGCTTCTTCGTGGGTAACGTCCGGGCAGACCAGCGGCCCCAGATCGTTCACTCGCCGATGGCAGATACTGTCACGCCAGGCCAGCATGTCCCCTTGATCCAGGTCGTAGCCCTCGCCGCAGACGTTGAGCAATAACCAATCCTCGCCACGGCGGCGGGTCAGAAACCACATCGCCATGCCGAACCGGGACTGCAGATCCAGCAGCTGGGTTTCGACGAATTCCGTGAAAGAGTGCGTTTTCCCCCAATGCATAATTATTATCGCAAAGCACGTGAATGGCGCCGCCATTCTGTGCCCGAGATGCCACGTCCGCAAGGGGGGCGAACTGACATCACACGGTGCGCGGTGGCCGGATGCTGAACCCTACGCCCGGCAGGGTTTCCAGAAGCGCCTGCCCAAACGGCTTGTCGACCGCCTTGCGCAGATTATAAAGATGGCTACGCAGGGCGTCGGAGTCGGGCACCAGATCACCCCAAAGCTCGTGTTCGAGCTGCTCGCGGCTGACCACCTTGGGCGATTCGCGCATCAAGATACGCAGAATACGGAAGGCGGTGGGGGACAGTTTGAGAATATGCCCCTCGCGGCGGACTTCCTGGCGGGCCGGGTCCAGCTGCAGATCCGCCACGGTCAGCAGATTCGGCGCCACTTCGCGGCGTTCGCGGCGCACCAGCGCCTGCACACGGGCGACCAGTTCCGGCAGCGCGAAGGGTTTGACGATGTAATCGTCGCCGCCCCGGGCAAAGCCTTCCAGCTTGTCGTCCAGCTGGTCGCGGGCGGTCATGAAGATCACCGGGGTGTCCAGGGCCAGGTCCTTGCGCAGGTACTGACAGAAACTGTAGCCGTCCTCCCCGGGCAGCATCACGTCCAGCACCAGAATGTCATAGTGGTGCTCCTGGACCAGCGTGCGGGCCAGAGTGGTGTCGCTGGCGTAATCCACCAGCGCGCCTTCCTGTTCCAGAAATTCGACCACGGTTTGCGCCAGTTGGCGGTGGTCTTCGACCAGCAAAACGGACAAATTTTTCACGGCGTTGCCTCCTATACCTGGGAGTATAGTCCGCCCGAAGACGTCAAGAAGCCGTCAATCATCATCACGTGATCGTGCGAAGTAAGCTCGGGCGGCCTGATTGACCCTGGGCGCCAGGCGCAGGGAAGCGATCATGGTGGGTAGCGCCATCAGTGCGTACATGCTGTCCACCACCTTGATCACCGTGCTCAGCGACGCCACCGCGCCAAGCACCACCAGGATCAGGTAAACCCACACATAGTGGTGCTGATGGCGCGCGCCGATCAAAAAGCCCAGGCACTTGCTGCCGTAATACCAGAACGTGAACACGGTGCTCAGGCTCAACACCCCCACCAGCACCGCCAGAATCACCGCGCTGTAGTCCAGGAACAGCGTATTGAAGGCGTTCACGGTGAGCGAGACACCGTTGTCGTCGCCGCTGCTCCACACCCCGCTGATCAGAATCACCAGGGCCGTGCAGGTACACACGATCAGGGTGTCGATGATTGGCCCCAACATCGCCACCATGCCCTCGCGCACCGGCTCGCGGGTGCGCGCGGCGCCGTGGGCCATGGCTTCGGTGCCGATGCCGGCTTCGTTGGAAAACGCCGCCCGCCGGATACCGGTAATGATCACCGCGCCCAGCACGCCGCCGGCGGCGGCCTCCCCGGTAAAGGCGTCACGCACGATCAGGGTGAGCGCCGGCCACACCTGGTCGGCGTGCAGCACCAGCACCACGGCGGTGAGTAGCAAATAGCCGGCGATCATGGCCGGCACCAGAATACCGGTGACCCGGCCGATACGGGGCAGCTTGCCGGCCACCACCGCAAGCACCACGGCGGCCAGCAGCAGCCCGAACAGCAGGTCGAACAGAAAATGGTCGTCGGCGCCGGTCCAGCCGGCGGGCACGGCGATCGCTTCGCGGATGATCTCGGTGAGCTGATTGACCTGGAAAATCGGCATGGTGCCCAGCAGGCCGGCGAGGGCGAAAAAGTAGGCCAGCGGCCGCCAGCGCGGCCCGAGCGCCTCGCGGATAATGTACATGGGGCCGCCCTGAAGCTCGCCTTCGCTGTCCCGGCCCCGGTACATCACCGCCAGCGTGCAGGTGTAAAACTTGGTGGCGATACCGAGAATCGCGCTCACCCACATCCAGAAGATGGCGCCGGGGCCGCCCACCGAGATCGCCACCGCCACGCCGGCCACGTTGCCCATGCCCAGGGTGCCGGACAGGGCGGTGCTCAGCGCCTGGAAATGCGACAGCGTGCCTTCATCCTTGTTGTCCGCCGGGCGAAACAACAGGCGCACGCCGTCGGGCAGGTGCCGGTACGGCAGTAACCGGGAATAGAGCAGGAAGAACAGGCCCCCACCGACCAGCAGGGTGACCAGCGGCGGGCCCCACAGAAAACCCACCAAGGACCCCAGAGCGGCGTCCAGTCGTTCGAAGAAGTTATCCATGGAGAGTCAGACTAGCAGAATTAGCCGCATGGACCACTAGTCGCGCAGGGCGCCGACCCGGGCGAAGCGCTGGCGGTAATGGCTCGGCGACAGGCCGGTGTGGCGCTTGAACAGCCGCGAAAAACTGCTCACATCCTGGTAGCCCACCTGCTCCGCCAGATGGCTGAGATTGGTGGCGCCACGCTCCAGCATCTTGCGCGACGCCTCAATCCGCACCCGCTGCAGGTATTGCAGGGGCGGCTCGGCCAGGGCACTGGTGAAACGGCGCTGCAACTGGCGGGGGCTCAGATGCACGCGCTCGGCCAGCTCCGCCAGCGTGGCCGGCTGAGCGTAGTGCTCATGGAGCCAGGCCTGCACTTTCTGCACCTGCTCATCGCGGTGGTAGGTTTTCGCCGGCAGGCCGGCGTACACGCTTTGCGGGTCGTTGCGCACGTCGATCACGAACGCCTTGGCCAGTTCCCGGGCCATGTCCGCCCCGCAGAAACGCTCCACCAGCAAAATGGTCAGGTCCCGCCAGGCGGTGCCGCCGCCGGCGCAGAAGATATTGCCGTCGCGGGTGATCAGCTCCCGTTCATCCAGATTTACCTGCGGATAACGCTCTCGGAAAAGCTGGCTGTAGCCCCAATGGGTGGTGGCACGGCGACCGTCCAGCAGGCCGGCCTCGGCGAGTAGGAAAGAGCCGGTGCAGTTGCTGGCCACGTCGGCGCCGCCGGCGTGCAGAAAACGCAGCCACTCGAGGGTATCGCGTTCGGCCCGCAGCACCTGGGTGATCTCGTTGCCGATGGTGGGCACCACCACCAGGTCGCACTGGTCGACCCGCTCCAGGGCGGTGTCCACGGCGATGCGCATGCCAGCGGTGCAGCGCACCGGCTCGCCGCCCCGGGAGACCACCTGCACTTTGAACTGGCGGTTGAGCGGCTCGCCGTGAATGCGGTTCCAGGTCACCCCGGTGAGGTTGAGCAGGTCCATCACCCCGGTCAGGGCGGAGGCGAAAACGCCGTCGTAGGCGAGCACGCTGACTTGGTACATCGTAGGTTAGGCCCCGCTTTGTCGTAAATCACCATGAATAAGTCATGGGCGACAATACCAGTCCGAGGCGGTCGCTGCCATCATAAGCGCCATCTTGAAACAGACCCGCGCTGGTTCTTCAGAGTCGCATATCGTCATCAGGCTCGGGAGCCTGCTTCGGCAGGCAAGCTATGACGGTAATTTCGAGCCCCGCTCCCCGCGGGGCTTTTTTTTGCCTGCGGGATCGGACCTTGTGGGAGCTTGCCTTGCAAGCGAAAGGCCGGCTTTGTCGGCCGGCAAAGGTTGCCCCGCAGGATTCCAGAGACGCTGTTTGTGCTGCCGTTAGAAATCTCTCTGGCATCCTGCCGGGAGCTGCGCTCCCTTTCGCGGGCAGGGCCCGCTCCCACAAGGCCCGTGCCTACAAATTCAGGTAGCGGTTGAGGTCGAGGATGCCGGCCTGGGTGGGTTCGTGGGCTTCCATGTAGCGCAATGGTGCGTGGAAGTGAGTCCAGAAATCAGTCTGCGTGCGCCGTACCCCGAACCGTTCCACCAACCGGGTGAAGTCCTTCTTCCCGTCGACGTCCCGCATCGCCGCCGCGAACGTGGCCAGATCTTTCGCCTCTACCCGGAAGATGAAGTTGGGGTAGCTCAGCAGCACGCCGGGGTAGACCGTCAGGGTGTCCTTCTCCGGCTGGTAACGCAGGGATTCGCCGAACATGAACGCCACGTTGGAGTGGGCGCGGTTGCGCAGCAATGAGTACACCGCCTGCTCGCCGTCACCATCCACCAGCAGCAGGCTGGCTTCCGGCATGTGATCGACCACCGGCAGGCGCGCCGCCGGCTGGGAGGCGATGGCGCTGAGGGCCTGCTCCACATCCCGTTGCAGGGCGGTGGCGTCGGCTCGGCTGCAGTTGTCGCCGTCGCAGCGGTTGATCGGGTCCGGGCGGGCGTTGAGAGCACCGAACCGGTCGAGCAGGCCGGCGTTGAATTCGTTCATGGGCGTGGCGGTGCGGTAGCCGATCGTCGTCGGCACGTCGGTGTCCACGTCTTGGTAGCTGACCAGCCGTTTTAGCTGGCCGGTTTTCTGGTACCAGTTTTTGAGCACCGGCTTGCGGGCGTCGGCGGGCAAAAAGCGCAGGGTGTTCTGCTCCGCGCCGTTGCGGATCAGGTCGAAGTAGAGCCGGGTCTGCGCCTTGTGCGACACCGAGCCGAACACGTCGAAGTTGGCCACCAGGCTGTAATAGGTGCGCTCGAACAGGGGGTAGTCCATCACCCAGCTGGTCAGCGGATAGTCGCCGATCAGCCCTTTGCGCACCGAGGAATTATCGTGGTGGCGGAAGATGGTGAGCAGGGCGTTGGGGTTGTCGCCCTCGCCATCCCAGATGTCGTTCCAACCCGGCCCTTGCGGTTGTTCGGCACGGTAGGCCTTGGCCCGATGGCGCAGGTAATCGTTGCGGCGCTGGGTGTACTTGATCCATTCCGGGCCCAGTTTGAGCAGGCTGTCTTCCTGGCCGGGCAGGGCGATCAGGTCGGAGACCTGGGCACGGTAATCGGCGTCGGTGATGTAAAGGTCGTGGTCCGGGTCCTGGAATACCGTCCAGAAACGGTCGCGAATCACATCGGTGGCGATCTGCCCACGGCACACCGGGCCGCGAATGAAGGTGCGCACGAAGTATTCCGCGTCGTCGAGCATGATCTGGTAGCGCGCCCGGGCGGGCAGGGCGGCGAAAGTGGTGAAGGGGTTGGCCCGTTCCGCTTCGCTGTAGCCGGGCAGGGTGTCGATTTCCCAGGGCGTGTCGAACAGCAGGCTTTCCATACGCCGGCGTTTGGCGTCGCTGAGCGCGAAGGTAATGTGGGTCTTGTGAACCAGGGCGCCGGCCACCGGGCGCAGGCGGTACCAGAAGCGTTCGCCGGGGTCGTCATTGGGGCGCCGGGTCGCCACCGGCCGCACCGGTTCCCCCGGCGGCGTCAGGGAGCGCTCCAGGGTGAAGAAATGCTCCGGCTTGCGGTCCTCGCCCTGGTCGAAATACAAGTGCGCCAGAAACAGGTGCTCGTAGAGCCAGCGTGCCGCCAGTTGCTGACGCTTGCCGTCCCGATTGAGCCAGGCTTCCCAGGCGTGGATCCGGTCGCGCTCGCGGTCGGACAGAGTGACCCGGTCGTCGCCCGGGCGTGCGCCCTGCGCCAGCCAGGTGCGCAGGGTGTCGAATTCCTCATCGCTGAGGGCCGGGGTGCCCAACGGCATGCCGCCCAGGGGGTGCTCTTCGGCGTAGTCGTCCATCTCGTCCGGCGCCGGGCACTGGTTGTCCCGCTTCAGCCCCAGGGCGATGTCCTCCGGCAGGCGTTCGCCGGGTTCGAAGCGGTGAGCGCGGCCCAGTTCCAGCATCCGGTAGAGCAGTGATTCTTCCAGCCCGCGGGTGCTGTCGATCACCGAAAAGAAACCGCGCTCGCGCCATTCGGCGGTGGTTTGCGCGTCGGTGAACAGGCGGGTGGGGCGCGCCGCCTCGGTACGCTGGGCGTACACCGACATGGGCGAGGCGCCGCGGTCGAGGCCGGCGGCGGTTTCCAGTTTCAATTGGCAGGGGGCGTCGTAGCAGCCGTGGCAGGCGATGCATTTCTGCTCGATGATCGGACGGATCTGCTGGTTGAAACTCACCGGCGCGGCGGGGGCCGGGATGTCGGACGCCGCCGGCGCTTCGTCGCAGGCCGCAAGCAAGGGAAAAATAAGGAATAGGGCCCCGATCAAGGGCAAACGGGTGGCTTCGACCATGGGTCCCTCCGGTTCAAGTCGCCCGCGAAGTTTAGCCGACCCGGCCCAAGTAGGCACTAGCGGCGAGGTGTCACGGCCTGTTAGAACATGGACATCATGGCCGCCGCCCAAGCGATCACCAGCGCCAGCACCGCGGCGGCGGTAAGAAGATGGCGCAGGTGCCGATACCAGTCCGGCAGCACCTCGAAGAACACCATCTGCTCCGAGCCCCACACGAACACCAGACCCGCGATCAGCATCGGCAGGCCGAATTCCACCGGCAGCATTACCGCCAGCCAACCGATCATCGCGGGCATGATGCCGAACAGCAGCGTGCCGATATGGTTTCGCTGGTCCAGGTCGGAGAGCGCGCGGCCCCAGTGCACCGCGCCCAGGAAGGCCAGAATCACGGCGGCGTAGCCGGTTACCGAGTCCAGGGCCCAGGCGCGCAGGCCATCATGCCAAGTCAGCATCGCCAGCACGTAGAAAGGAATCAGGCCGCCGATGCCAAGACCGCGGGCCATCATTTTATTACGTCTCAGGAAACGGTCGGACACCGGTATGCTCCCCCTTGGTGGTCCTCGGTCTTGAGGTTAAAGCCGCCGGGGTGAAGGGGCTGCCAATCTTGTCAGCGACGGGCCCAGCCTACGCTTCACGTTTCGTCCGTGAAAGCGGGCATGGGAAACGGCGTTAGGGTTTTCGGCAGGTAGAGCGGGTGGGCGGGTTCGCCGGAGCCGTTCAAGCGCAGGCAATGCAGCGCGGGCAGCTGGCGGCGCACGCCCAGGGCGCGGTCGCCGTTGCGGCCATGGTTGCCCCAGCCCGCTACCACCAGGGCGGCGTCGCGGCCGAGGCGGCGCAGCCAGGCGTCATTGCGCGGCCCCACCGGGTCGTCGGCGGCGAACAGATCACGCGGGTAAGTCGCACGGAAAGCGAACAGATTGGCCACGCACAGGCCGGAATAGCCCCAGTCGCGGGCAAAGCCGATGCAGCGCCGGATAGTGGGGTCGTCACGGCGGTGATCGGCGGTCGAGGGGTTCAGCCCCACCAGCAGGACGTAGTCGTCGCCGGGCGCCCAGCGCCGCCACAGCGCGTAGCGGTAGCGACGGCAGCGTGAAAAATTGGCACTTCTTTCCATATCCGCCTTCCAGGTGGTCATGGCGGCGCAGTTTAGGGCCTGTTTACACTGTTTGCATCACAAGCGCGTAGAGATTTCTCCACGTTGCAATGCTCAGGAAGCCGCACCCATGGAATTCATTGATGTGCTCAACGCCCGCCATAGCGCCCGGGCGTTCACCAGCGAGCCGATCCCCGAAGACCGCCTGCAGCGCGTGCTTGAGCGCGCCGCCGCTTCGCCAAGCTGGTCCAACACCCAGCCCTACCAGATTGCCATGACCCAAGGCGCCGAACTGGAGACCCTGGGCCGCGAGCTCAGCGAGCGTTTTGAACGGCTGGCGCGCCTGCAGCGCGCGCCCGCCTGGAAAAAGGCGCTGGCCGCCGTGCGTCGGTCGTCGGCGTTGCCGGACGGCGATTTCCGGCCGGTGATCAATTACCCGGACGATCTGCAGCCGCGCCGCGTCGCCACCGGCAAGGGCCTGTACCGGCATCTCGGCATCGGCCGTGACGACAAACAGGCCCGGCACCAGCAAATGGCCGCCAACTTCCGCTTCTTCGGGGCGCCCACCGCGCTGTTCCTGTTCGTGCATAAAGGGCTGGGGGTTTACAGCGTGCTCGACGCCGGCATTTTTCTGCAAACCCTGATGTTGGCCGCCACCGACGAAGGGCTCGCCAGCTGCGCCCAGGGGGCGCTGGGGTTGTGGCGCTCACCGTTGGAGAAGCGGTTCAGCATTCCCCGCCACTACCAGCTGTTGTGTGGCGTTTCGCTGGGTTTCGCCGCCGACCAGCCGGTGAACCGCTTCCGGCCGGAAAAGCTGCCGGTGTCCGAGCTGATGATTCCGCACCGCTAGCCGCGCCTCAGTCGTCGCCGTCCAGTACACGCACGATCGGGAAGCGGTGATAGCCGAAGAACACCGTCTGTCGCACCTGCTCCCCGGCGTCCAGTTTGCCTTCCAGATTGACCGCCTCGCGGCGGTCGCCGTTGGCGAATTCCGCCACCAGGTAGTCATCGCTTAGCAGACGGGTGCCGCCGCCGGTGTTCTCCAGGGTCATCAGCACCCAGCGTTCACCGGCTTCGCTGCTCAGCGGCGAAATGTCCCGGGCGCGGAAATCGTTTTCCTTCGGGCGCAGGGGCTGGCCGTTACGATCAAACGGGGCCTGGGAGTTGGGCAGTGTCCGGTCGTCGAAACGCAGCACATTGGGGTTGTCCGCGTCGGCGTTGGCGGCCAGGGCAGCGAGCAATAAAAAAACTAATCCGCGAAGCATCATTGTTCCTTGTTAGCAAAGCCGCAGTGGCATCGCCGTGAAGGCATCGAGAAAGCGCCGGTTTTCCAAACTTTTTACTTATTTCGCCGACGGTGCGCCTTGAAAACAGGCACTCTGGAGATCAGGCATGGGATACATGGATGAGAAAGGAGAGACAAAATGAGCGAGCACGTTTATAAAAAGCTCGAGCTGGTAGGTTCTTCCAAGGACAGCATTGAGGACGCGGTACGCAACGCCATCGCGGCGGCGGGCAAGAGCGTCAATAACGTGGAATGGTTCGAAGTGCAGGAGACCCGGGGCCATGTGGAGAACGGCCAGGTCGCCCACTTCCAGGTGGTCGTGAAAGTGGGCTTCCGGGTGGATGCCTAGTTTAGACCGCCTCGAGGCCCAGCGCCCGCTGACACACGCGGGCGGTACGCAGCTGGTGCAGCTGTCGGGTGCTGAGACCCTCCGGCAGTTGCACTGTGCTGTGGTCACTGTGAATACGGATGGCGCCGATTTGCGCGCTGGATAACCCGCCTTCATTGGCGATCGCGCCTACCAGATTGCCCGGGCGCACGCCGTGGGTCTCGCCCACTTCGACCCGATAAATCTTCATCGGACCGGTATCGCGAGCGGCCTTGGGCCCCTTGTTGCGGTCGGCCTTGCGCGGTGCCTTGCCGCCGTCCTGGAACGGTTTGCCTTCCGGCGCCGCCTTCAGGAACAACGGTTCCTTCTGGAACAGCAGGTTGGCCAATACCGCCGCCAGATCCGCTTCGCTCATCGACAGGTCCGCGGTCAGCTCCGCCACCAGGGCGCGGTTGGCATCGATTTCGGGATGCTCAAGGCCCTTGGCGAGACGCTCACGGAAGCTGTTCAGGCGCTGCTTGTTGAGGTCGTCCACGGACGGCAGGGCCATGGCGTCCAGGCGCTGGCCAGTGGCGCGCTCGATGCCGCGCAGCATGCCCTGTTCGCGGCGTGCCACGAACAGAATCGCCTCGCCGGGGCGGCCGGCACGGCCGGTGCGGCCGATACGGTGCACATAGGCCTCGGTATCGGTGGGCATGTCGTAGTTGAACACGTGGGTAATACGCGGCACGTCCAGGCCCCGGGCGACCACGTCGGTGGCCACCAGCAGGTCGATGCGCTTGTCGCGCAGCCGGGCCACGGTGGTTTCCCGTTGTGCCTGGGGAATGTCGCCGTTCAGCGCTTCCACACGGAAACCTCGAGCCTGCAATTGATCCGCCAGGCTCAGGGTGGCGTGCTTGGTGCGCGTGAACACGATCACGCCGTCGTGCTCTTCCGCTTCCAGAATACGGCACAGCGCGTCCAGCTTGTTGATGCCGGCCACCGGCCAGTAACGCTGGCGGATGTTGGCGCCGGTGCTGGAGGACGAGCCTTCCACACGGATCCACTCCGGGTTTTTCAGGTGTTTCTTGGCGATGGTTTTAATCGCCGCCGGCATGGTGGCGGAGAACAGCGCCAGCTGGCAGGCGTCCGGGGTACGTTCCAGCACCCAGCGCACGTCGTCGATGAAACCCATGCGCAGCATTTCGTCGGCTTCGTCGAGCACCAGACAGCGCAGTTCGTCCATGCGCAGGCTGCCGCGTTCCATGTGGTCCATCACCCGACCGGGGGTGCCGACGATCACCTGGGCGCCGTTTTTCAGCGCCTTCAGTTGATCGCGGTAACCGCCGCCGCCATAGATCGGCACCACGTCCAGGCCTTTCAGGCCGGTGGCGAAGGTTTCCAGAGCGGCGGCCACCTGAATGGCGAGCTCGCGGGTGGGGGCCAGCACCAGCATTTGCGGTGCTTTCAGTGCCGGGTCCAGGCGCGCCAGCAAGGGCAGGCCGAAGGCGGCGGTTTTACCGGTGCCGGTTTGCGCCTGACCCAGCAGGTCACGGCCTTCCAACAGCGCCGGGATGCTTTGTTCCTGGATCGGGGAGGGCGTTTCGAAACCGAGTTGGGCGATGGCGCCGAGCAACGACTCGGGCAGGCCCAGGGTGGAAAACCCTGAGGGACTTTGCGACATGTACAGACCTATTAGTGAGCGGGCTTGTGGCCCTGAAGCTGCTAACTATTAGGAGCTGTGCCGGGCGCTGCCCTGTATGAAGGGGTGCGGACTATACGGGATGCGTGGCGTTTTTGCACGCTTTTTATCGGCTTGTGCGAGCGGGCCCCGCCCGCGAAAGGGCGGCAAAGCCGCCCGGCAGGATCCCAGAGACCTTAAAGCGGCAGCACCTCAAAGGTGGCCAGGTATTGCAAGCGGCGCTGTTGCGCTTTCGGGTGGTCGGCGCGGTCGTCGGCGAAGCCGCCTTCCAGGTAGTAGCGGCCCGCGCCGGGCCAGTCGATGGTGATTTCACCTTTGGCGTCGCTGGTCAGGGTCCAGTGGTCCTGGCTGTCGCGGTAGCGGGTGCCGCCGGGGACCAGTTCTACTTCTACGCCTTCGGCGGGTTCGCCGTCGACCAGGAAGCGGAAGCGGGCGCTTTCGCCTGCGTAGAGGTCGTTGGGGTGGGTGATGGGCTGCAGTTCCAGGCCCTGGCCGGACGGCTTCAGGGCGGTGGTGTTCGGGGCCCCCTTGGTGATGAAGGCTTCCAGGCGGCTGTGGGTTTCGGTGAGCGCCACGTGTTCGGCGTTATCGGGCAGCTCGGCGAGCAGCGCGTCGGCGCCGTTCCAGCCGCGGCGACGTTGTGTTTCGCCGTTTTCCTGCCAGGCCAGGACGTAGGACTGGCCTGGCAGAGTGAGGCGGTAGCTGCCCGGTTGGGTCAGTTCCACGTCGAAGACACTGCGCCGGTGGCCTTCCAGGCGATTGTCCACGGTGGCCGGCTTACCGTCCGGGCCGACCGCCTCGAGCGCTTTCAGGGGGTAGGGGCGGTCCACATCGAAGATGTCGTTGGAGACACTCGCGTCCACGGCGACCCATTGCGCGTCGGACACCACGGTGTGGCTGGGCAGTAGCCAGCGTTTGTGGGCCTGGGCGGTGGGGCTGAGTAGCAGGGCGCCGGCCAGGGCCAGGCCGGCGGCGCCGGCGATAAGGGATCGTGACATGAGAATGCTCCTTTACGGATGGAGGTTACGGCGCCACTTGCAGCGTGATGTCGCCCAGTTCGGTGTCGCCTTTGGCGGTAACGGTGTGGGTGCTCTCCGCGGGCCAATGGAACGGCAGACGCACTACTTCCCGGCCGCCCACTTCGCGGGCCGCTTCCACCACCAGTTCGTAGTCGCCCGCCGGCAGCCCGGCGAGCGCCGGCAGTGCGGAGAAATCCACTGAATGGGTGCCGGGGCGGCGGGTGGCGCCGGTGAGGCCGTCGTAGGGGGTGCTTTGCGTGCGCCCGGTGCGGCGCCACCACAGGCGCAGATCCTTGAGCCATTTTTCCTGGTCGTCGTACCACAGCCCCAGCGGCACGATCTCGCCGCTGTCGGCGTGTTTCAGCCAGAACGCCAAGTAAGGGGCGTGGTATTCCGCCACCGCCATGCGCGGGATGTTCACTTCCAGACGCAATTCGGCGGCGCCGGCATTCGCGGCGGCCAGGCCGGCGAACAGGGCGGGGATAACAGCAAGCCAGGGGCGCATCGGGTTCTCCAGTCAGTGCACGAACAGGGCGATCAACAGCCAGGGGGCAATCAGGCCCAGGGCAGTGACCGGCCAGGTGGCCGGCCGTCGTTTGGCGTGCAACGCCATAAGCGCCAGGCCGGTAAAGGCGAACAGCAGCGTGGCCACGGCGAACACATCAATGAACCAAAACCACACGGCGCCGCTATGGCGGCCTTTGTGCAGGTCGTTGAAAAACGCCACCCAGCCCCGGTCGGTGTCCTCGTGGAGCACCTCGCCGTTGCTCAGGTCGATGGCCAGCCAGGCGTCGCCGCCGGGCCGTGGCTGGGCCAGATACGCCTCGTCGGCGGACCATTGCGCATCGCGCCGGTCCACCTGGATACCCGCTTCACGCGCCAGCCAATCGCGCACCGGTTGCGGCAAGGGGCCGCTTTCCCGTTGCGCCAGGGTCTTGAGCAAAGGCGGCGGCAGCACGGTTTCAACTTCGGTAATCACCGGTTGGGCGTCGATGTCCGCGGCGTGGTTGAGAGTGATCCCGGTGATACTGAACAGCACCATGCTGATCAAACACAGGGCGGAGCTGATCCAGTGCCACTGGTGCAGTTGCTTGAGCCACCGGGCTTTGGCTTTTTTGTTCACGCGCGCTGCCATGCCTGCGAATTAGGCGACGGATGTTATTGGGAATGATTCCCATCCACAATGCATAGGGGCGTAAAGAGTGTAAGGTTGTGGATTGATGGAATGATAATATTTACTATTTGCGAATGAATGCCATAACGAGCTGCCCGCCGCGCCTGCTGGTGATCGAAGACGATCCCGTGCTGTGCGCCGACCTGGGGGACTACTTTCGCGATCGAAATCACCGGGTCACGCTGTGCCGTGATGGCGGCGAGGGCCTGAATCTGGCCCGCGACGGTGACTTCGATCTGGTGCTGCTGGATATCCTGCTGCCCGGGCTGGATGGCCTGGCGTTGCTGGCCCGGTTGCGTGAAACCAGCCCGGTGCCGGTGATTCTGCTGTCCGCCCTGGGCGACGAGCAGGACCGCATCACCGGCCTGGTGCGCGGCGCCGACGACTACCTGCCCAAGCCGTTCAGCATGGCCGAACTGGCGGTGCGGGTGGCCGCCGTGCTGCGCCGGGTATCGCTGGAGCGTGGCGCGGGTCTGCGGCCCCGCCACGGTCATCTGCGCCTGGACGGTCTGGCCCTGGACCTCGATACCGAAACCGCCCATTACCGGGAGCAGGCGCTCGACCTCACCGTCACCGAGTTCCGCTTGCTGCGCGTTTTCCTGGAACAGAGCGATCAGGTGTTGAGCAAAGCCTTCCTGTATCAGACCGTGCTGCACCGCGGTTACGGTCGTCATGACCGCAGCCTTGACCTGCACGTCAGCCACCTGCGCCGTAAGTTGCGCGCCGCCGGGCTGCCCGGCCAGCCGTTGCGTACCGTCTGGGGGCAGGGCTATACCCTGTCCACCGAGGTGGCCAGCCCCGAGCCTACCGCGCCGAGCCCATGATCCCGCGCCGTCATTCCCTGTTCTGGAAGCTGGCGCTGCTGCTGTGCCTGAGTGCGGTGTTCACCGTGATGCTCAGCGGCTGGCTGTTGCGCACCGTGGGCGAGCACGTGGTGTTGCTGGACGAGCCCGCCAAGGTGGTGATGCGCGAATACGCCGCCCAGGCGGAGGGCGCCTGGAACCGGGGCGGCGCCGAGGGGGTGTCGGCGTGGCTGGAGCGGCTGCGCCGGCGCGAACCCGGTGACGCCATGGTGGTGGACGCCAGCGATAACTCGCTCAGCGGCCGGTCGCTGAGTGAGAGCCAGCGCGCCGGCGTGCGGTTCCAGCGCGAACTGGACTGGCGCATGAGCTTTCGTTCCCCCTCCATGCCCTACATCGGCGTGCCGTTTCCGGATAACCCACAGGCCGGGCGGCTGGTGATGCAACTGCCGCCGCGCTTTATGCCCGGGCGTAACTGGCCGCTGTGGAGAACACTGCTGGTGGTGGTGTTGCCGGCCCTGCTGGCGATGCTCGCCGGCGGCCTGCTTTACTGGCGCACCATGGTGCCCTTGCGGTTGCTGCAGGCCCGGGTGCGGCGCCTCCAGGACGACCCGGAAGCGCGAGTAGGCCCGGGGCTGGCGGCGCGCCGGGACGAGTTCGGCGACCTGGGCCGGGGTTTCGACCGCATGGCCGAGCGGGTCGCCCAAGTGCTCGGCAGCCAGCGTCAGCTGCTGCACGATATGTCCCACGAATTGCGCACGCCCCTGAGCCGTCTCAGTGTGGCCCTGGAGGGCGATCTATCAGAGCAGGATCTGCGCCGCCGCGTGGCCCGGGAGGTCACCGCCATGCGTGAGCTGGTTTCCGATACGCTGTCGCTGGCCTGGCATGACGCCGAGCAGCGCCACACCGCCACCGAGCCGCTGTCGCCGCTGGCGGTGTGGGATCTGGTGGTCGACAACGTGGCCTTCGAAAGCGGCTGGCCGGCTCGCTGCTTCCCGTGCCGGCTGCCCGCCGACGCGCGCGTGGCGGGGAACCTCAACGACCTGGCCCAGGCGATGGAAAATCTGGTGCGTAACGCGGTGCGCCACTCGCCGCCGGAGGGGCCCGTCCGCCTGGACGGCCGACGCGAAGGCGACGGCTGGCACCTGTGGATCAGCGACCCGGGCCCCGGCGTGCCCGAGGACCGGCTAGACAGTATTTTCGAGCCCTTCGTGCGCCTGGATCAGGCCCGCTCCGCGGGCAGCGGCTTCGGCCTGGGGCTGAGCATCGCGCGGCGGGCGGTGCACCGCCAGGGCGGCCGGATCTGGGCGGAGAACGGCCGGCCGGGTCTGCGGGTGCACCTGTGCTTGCCCGCCGCGGCGGAAGTTCCCGCCGCGAACGTATAGTTTGTAAATCCTCTTTATTTGCAAATAAGAATTACTATCATTCCGGACTCTGTTAACTGGATTGACCAAAAAGGAGTATCGGGATGCGATTTGCGTTTTGGGGGGCGATGGCGCTGCTGGCCACCGGACCAGCGCTGGCAGAAACGGGCGACAGCCACGAACTGGGGCAGGTGACCGTCACGGCGTCGGGGCACGCCCAGCAGCTGGAGGACGCGCCGGCCTCGATCAGCGTGATCACGCGCGAGCAGATCGAGCAGCGCTACTATCAGGACGCCACCGATGCGTTGCGGGACATCCCCGGGGTGATCATCACCGGTGGCGGCTCCGGCGACCGCGGTAACGACATCGTGATCCGCGGCATGCCCGCCCAGTACACCCTGATCCTAGTTGACGGTAAGCCGGTCTCCACCCGTGAAACCCGTCCCAATGGCAGCGCCGGTTTCGAGCAGGACTGGCTGCCGCCCCTGCAGGCGATTGAGCGGATTGAAGTAGTGCGTGGCCCGATGTCGACCCTGTACGGCTCCGACGCCATCGGCGGTGTGGTCAACGTGATCACCCGTAAGGTGGCCGAAGAGTGGGGTGGCGCGGTGCAGCTGGATACCATCATTCAGGACGACTCCCGTTCCGGCGATATCCAGCAGGGCAACTTCAGCCTTAGCGGCCCGTTGCTGGCGGACACGCTGGGCTTGCAGGTTTACGGCCGCGCCAGCAACCGTCAGGAAGACCGCTTCGTGGACGGTTTTGAAGAGAAAAACCTGAAGAACCTCAACGCGCGCCTGTCGTTCACCCCCACCGACAACCAGGATTTCACCCTGGAAGCGGGACGGACCAAGCAAGATCGCCGTTCTTTGATTGGTTACAGCGCGCCGGCCACCGGCTGCCGGGGCGGCTGCACCGATTCCGACAACGAATTCACCCGCGAAGTGCTGGCGCTGAGCCACACCGGCCGTTGGGATTTCGGTACCACCGACTCCTACGTGCAGCGTGAGGAAGCGGAAAACCTGACCCGTGAAATGAAGGTCACCAACACCTCCGCCAAGACCGCCCTGGTGACGCCCCTGGGCGACCATCTGCTCACCGTCGGCGCCAACTTCGAGAAGGAAGAACTGTCCGACGATACCTCCAACCAGATCTCCAACCGCACCGAGGTGGACGCTTCCAAGTGGGCGCTGTTCGCCGAGGACGAATGGATGCTGCCGGGCAATGTGTCGGTCACCGGCGGTGTCCGGCTCGACGATGACGAAAACTACGGCAGCCACGTGAGCCCCCGCTTGTATGGTGTTTGGGGCATGGCGCCGCGCTGGACCCTGAAGGGTGGCGTGTCCACCGGCTTCCGCTCCCCGTCGCTGCGCGAAATCACCCCGGACTGGGGGCAGGTAAGCCGGGGCGGCGACGTCTACGGCAACCCGGACCTGGAACCGGAAACCTCGGTGAACAAGGAACTGGGGCTGTACTTCAACGCCGGTCGTGACCTGCAGGCCAACGTCACCGTGTTCCACAACGACTTCAAGGACAAGATCACCCGCATCGCTTGCCCACCCAGTGTCTGCACCGGCGGCCCCAACCAGTTCGGTTCCGACCCGACCTACCGGGTGAACGTGGACGAAGCGGTGACCCAGGGCGTGGAAGCCGCCGTGTCCACCACGCTGGCGCGCACGCTGGACTTGACGCTCAGCTACACCTACACGGATTCAGAGCAGCAGTCCGGTGAGTACGAGGGCGAGCCGCTCAACCAGGTGCCCAAGCATCTGGCCAGCCTGCAGGCGGACTGGCGTGTCACCAGCCGGCTGTCGCCCTGGCTGGCGGTCCGCTACCGCGGCGAAGAGAGCCAGCCCACCACCGGTCCCTCGAGCAGCAGCATTGTTGCGCCGTCGAACACCCTGGTGGACGCCGGTCTGGCCTTCAAGCTGACGCCCCAGGCGACGTTGAACACCGGCGTTTATAACATCGCCGACAAGGAAATCTTCCAGGACGAGTACGGCTACGTGGAAGACGGCCGCCGCTACTGGCTGGGCATGCGCGTCAGCTTCTAGTCCGCTACGCCGGTTCCGTGAAGCGGGTGAGGATGTCCCGCCAGCGGTCGTAAACGAAAAAATGGCCGCCGTCCGGTTCCAGGGTCAGGCGGCTGTTGGGCAGCCACTGCTCCACCGCCAGCGCCTGGGCCACCGGCACCTGGCCGTCCCGCTCGCCGTGCCACAGATAGACCGGCATGGTCAGCGACGCGGCGGCCGGCTCCGGGGCCCGGGCCACCGCGCGCAGATCCTCCACGAAACCCTGGCAGCCGTGGCGGTAGGCCTCCTTGACCGCTTTCACATAGGCGTCCCGGTGGCGCTGTTGGGCGAACACCGGCGCGTCCGCCGGGCTGGTGAACGTGACGAAGCGGCGCAGGTGTTTATCCGGATTTTTGATCAGCCCCCGCGCCACCAGGTTAAGCACGTTCTCCATCAGGTCCGGCGCCCGGTCGGCGACGCCGACCACCATCCGGAACAGGCCGCGCATCGGGTCGGCGTCGCCGCTCAGGTGCGTGGGGCCGAGCGCCGACACCAGGCCCAGCCGCTGCACCCGGTCCCCCAGACGGCTGGCGCAGTGCAACGCGAGAAAGCCGCCCAGGGAATAGCCCAGCAAATGGAAGCGGTCGATCCGCAAATGCTCGGTTAACAGCTCCAGATCGCCCACCAGGTCGTCGATGCTTCTGTCCTTAAGTGGGTCGGAAAGCCCGTAGCCGGGCCGGTCCGGCACGATCAGCCGCAGGTTCAGCTGATGCAGGATGTCAGCGCCGCCGGGCACCTCCAGCCGCGATCCGCGCACGCTGTGAAAGAAGATCACCGGGGTGCCGTCGGCGTTGCCGTATTGGTGGAAGCGCAGGGTGCGGCCGTCGCCGGTGGTGAGTTTTCCGCTCTCGAAGCTTTCCAAGGCCGGCAGATCCAGTGGCGCTTCCGGTGGCGCGGGCGGCGTGCGCTCGGCCGGGCCGGGCGCCAACGGCGCCAGGCCGGACAGGATCACGGACACCAACTCCGCCTGGCGGCCGGTGTCGGTCTTGCGGAACACCGACTTCAACTGCGCGCGCACCGTGGCCGGGGCCACCAGGGCGTCCTCGGCGATGCGGTCGAGGGTGTGGCCGCCGACCAGACCTTTGGCCACCTTGCTCTCCGCCGGCGTCAGCTCGTACAGCTCGCCGAGCAGGGCCTCGTCCACCAGGTTGTCCAGGTTTGAGTGGGAGATGAACAGAGTCGCCGCCGGGCGCTCCGGGTCTTCCATGTCCACGGTTCGGCTCGGGCACACCAACAGGGAGACCGCCACTCCGGAGGCCGGCTCTGTGAGTGGCAGCGCATGGTGGCTGCCCTGTTCCAGGCAGCGGGCCAGCGCTTCGTGCAGGGCCTGGTGCTGGCGACGGTTGTTGATGCGCAGGCGTCCCTGGTGGTTGCTCAGCACCTCGCTGTCGCTGAGCGCGCCGGCGGCGATACGGTTGAGGGTGATGATATTGAGCTGCGCGTCCACCACCGCGATACCGATGGGCAGGCGTTCCAGCGTCGCCACCGCCAGGTCCCGGGTTTCCCGGGTGCGTTCCATCTGCTCGCCGAGACGCAACGCCTGCGCCACATGGGGGATCAGGGCGTCGAGCATGCGGCGTCGCCGGGTCGGTTGCTGGTAGAGGCGGTCGTCCCCGAACGGGATGGCGGCGTCGCGGAGCAGGGCGCTCATCTCCGCCCAACGTTCGGGATCCTGGGCGGCCTGATACATCAACAGCGTCAGCGCCGACAGTTGTTCGGTGTGGCGGGCGCTGTCCTCGCCCTGGTCTTCATGCATCCGTCTTCCCCTCCCCAGGTTCCGAGCATGAAGCCATTGTGCACGTGAATAGAAACGAAAGAACCCCGCCGTAGCGGGGTTCTCGAGGGGGCACGGCCCGGTTTTTCCGGGCGGAACGGGCTTACATGTTTTCCTGAATGCGCTGGCGCAGATCGGTGTCGTACTGCGCCAACTGCGCGATCTGGTTGTATTTGCGCACGTCCAGACCGGTGTCCTTCACCGCCTTGACCATTTCCTGCTGCGCTTCGCGTTGCACATCCATGGCTTGTTGCGGATCCTCGGACGCCGCTTTCACCTGCGACTGGTACTGGCCTTTAATTTCTTCCACCTTGCTTTGCGCCTCGGCGAATTTCTCCACTTCCGCGTCGCTGATATCGGACGCATCGCCCAGGGCCGGATTCGGTTGCCCTTGCGGCGCTTGCTGCGCGGACGGCTGACCTGCCTGGGCGGCGCCTGGCTGGCCCTGCTGCGGGCTCTGTTGCGGCGTGCCCTGCTGGGCCGCGGCGGCGCCAGCGACACCGGCGGCGAGGAAAAGGGCGGACAATGACATCAGAGGCTTTTTCATAGCAAAACTCCTTGGCCTATTCGGGATCTAGCAAACGCGGTTCCTGCCGCGTCCTGTGAGGTGGGACAGGGCATGGGCGAGGAGTTCACCTGAACTTGGAGTCAAATTTCATTTATTCCTTAAGGCTATAAAAGTAGCACCAGATATTTCTTTTAAATGAGCAGGGCGCCCTTATCATTGCTTACTCACACGAAGTCAGGACAAAAGGAAAGGCACACCATGGGTAACGCGCAGTTGATCACACGGGTCGGCAACAACAGCGCCGGTCTGTCCCGCGACGCCATCGATGACCTCAACCGGGAATATCGGGACCTGGACTTCGAGGCGCGTATCCGCCGTGTCTATCAGGATTTCGCCCCGGACAAGATCATGGTGACGTCCTCGTTCGCGGCGACCTCCGCCTATTTCCTGCACATCATTTCCTCGATCCGTCCGCAACAGAAGATCCACTTCATCGACACCGGCTACCACTTCGAGGACACCCTGAAGTACAAGGAATACCTGATCGAGCGCTTCAAGCTGGACGTGATCGACCTGCGCGCCGACGAGCGCCAGCACCAGATCACCCAGGACGAACAGATGTGGCGCACCGATCCGGACCTGTGCTGCCAGGTGAACAAGGTTCAGCCCCTGGAAGACGCCAAGGAGCACTACGACCTGTGGATCTCCAGCCTGATGGGCTGGCAGACCGAGCACCGTGCCGGCCTGGAAGTGTTCGAAGAGCGCCGTGGCATGATCAAGTTCAACCCGATGATCGACGTCACCCGCGAGCAGCGCGACGCCTACATCGCCGACCACGACCTGCCGTTCCACCCGCTGGTGGAAGAGGGTTACCACTCCATCGGCTGCAGCCACTGCACCTGGAAAGGCGAAGGCCGCGAAGGCCGCTGGCAGGGTTCCTCCAAAACCGAGTGCGGCATCCACCTCTGAAAAAGCGTTGATTTCTTGCCTCCTTTCAAGGCCCGGCTTCGCCGGGCCTTTTTTGTGTTTCATCGCGTTCTAGCGGGAACATTTTCTCCATCCGGGGGCGCGGGGAAGATTCCGGTGCTCCGGGTCATCGCTAGCGCTGAACCTTTTTTATAGGCGGCAGGGCTGATGGCTCCGCCTTGAGGCTGCGTTGTACCATCATGAAGACCGGCCTTCGGGAGCCATGGCCTGATCAAACGGAGTCGACAACGCCATGAAACGTTTCGCCATAGCGCTCGTCTTGTTGGTGGTGCTCACCGCCCTGATGCTAGCCGGCTATTTCAGTGGGGTTTCTCGCGCACCGGCTCAGCCGGAGGCCGCGGCCATTATCGTTACCGAGGAGATTCGCGGCGACACCCGGATAATGGAATTGCGCTTGCGCGACGCCGCCACGCGCCGGCACTGGCATAGCGAAGGGGACAACCATCGCGTGGACATGCGCCGCGAGGGCGCGGACCTCTACCATCTGGATATCGCCCTGCTGGATGAGAGTATCGCGCCTCTGGCGCGTCGGATGCGTTCCACGGTGGTGCTGCGGCCCGGGCGCCACCGTGTGGGTGGTTTCAGCTATGACGACGTCGGCCAGCGGCATGTGGAACGGCGTATCGAGGTGGTGATCGAGGAGTGAGGCGCGGCCCCTCCGGAGAGCCGCGCGGCCAGTGGCGGGGGGTTACCGGTAGCGGCGGCTGTAGACCCAGTACACGGTCGCCAGCAGCACCGCCAGAGTGGCGGGTACAAGCAGCGCGGTGAAGTGCAGCCCACGGAACAGCAAGGTTCCCACCAGCCCACCGCAAATAAACCCGGCGATCAACAACATGAACAGCAACAGCCGCCGCCCGTTAATCGGCACGCCGCGCACCCGGTTGCCAAGCATGATCCCCAGGTCGGTGAAGATGCCGGACAGGTGGGTGGTGCGGATCACCGAGCCGCTGTAGGTGGTCACCATGGCGTTCTGCAGGCCGCAGGCCATGGACGCCAGGTACACGCCCAGATCGCTGCCCTGTTGCAGGGTCAGCATCGCCATCAATAGCAGGAAGGCTTCGATCAGCAGCGAAAACCCGTAATGGCGGCCCAGCTTGAGCGCCGAGCCGGGAATCAGCACGCCGCTGAGCGCCGCCCCCGCCAGAAAGCTGAGCAGGGTGAGCAGCAGGTGCCAGGCCTCGATCACGGCCAGATCCGCGAGCGCCAGCCCCAGCAACGAGGTGGTGCCGGTAAGATGCGACACCGACTGGTGGCTGAAACCCAGCAGGCCCACGGCGTTGACGCTGCCGGCGAGAAAGGCCAGCAAAAAAGCGCCGACCTCCACCCAGCGGGGTAGGCGGTTGAGCAATGGCCTGTCCTTATGACGAGGGTAAAAGGCACATCATAGCAAAGCCCGGTGTGACCCGAACCAGGCTCTGTGGCATAATCCGCCCCCTTTTCGCCCCTCCATGCCACACCAATTCGGAACCCGACCTTGCTCACCACCGCCAATATCACCATGCAGTTCGGCGCCAAGCCGCTGTTCGAAAACGTCTCCGTCAAATTCGGCGACCGCAACCGCTACGGCCTGATCGGCGCCAACGGCTCCGGCAAGTCCACCTTCATGAAGATCCTCGGTGGTGATCTGGACCCGTCCTCCGGCAATGTCTCCAAAGACACCAACGAGCGCGTCGGTAAGCTGCGCCAGGACCAGTTCGCCTACGAGCAGTATTCCGTGGTGGACACGGTGATCATGGGCCACGACGAACTGTGGAAAATCAAGGACGAGCGCGACGCCATCTACGCCAAGGCGGAGATGACCGAGGAAGACGGCCTGCGCGCCGGTGAGCTGGAAGCCGAGTTCGCCGAGCTGGACGGCTACACCGCCGAATCCCGCGCCGGCGACCTGCTGCTGGGCGTGGGCATCCCGGTGGAGCAGCACTTCGGCCCCATGAGCGAAATCGCGCCGGGCTGGAAGCTGCGCGTACTGCTGGCCCAGGTGCTGTTCTCCGAGCCAGACATCATGCTGCTCGATGAGCCCACCAACAACCTGGACATCAACACCATCCGTTGGTTGGAAGGCGTGCTCAACCAGCGCGACTGCACCATGATCATTATTTCCCACGACCGCCACTTCCTGAACAGCGTGTGCACGCACATGGCGGACCTGGATTACGGTGAGCTGCGTCTTTACCCGGGCAACTACGACGAGTACATGACCGCCGCCACCCAGGTGCTGGAACGCAAACGCGCGGACAACGCCAAGAAGAAGGCGCAGATCGCCGATCTGCAGCAGTTCGTCAGCCGCTTCTCCGCCAACGCGTCCAAGTCCAAGCAGGCCACCTCCCGCGCCAAGCAGATCGACAAGATCACGCTGGAGGAGATCAAACCGTCCAGCCGGCAGAACCCCTACATCGTGTTCGAGCAGGATAAGAAGCTGTTCCGCAACGCGGTGGAAGTGAAAAGCCTGGCGAAAAGCTTCGACGACGAAGAGCTGTTCTCCGGCCTGGACCTGCGCGTGGAAGTGGGCGAGCGCATCGCCATCATCGGCCCCAACGGCGTCGGCAAGACCACTCTGCTGCGCTGCCTGAGGGGCGACCTGGACCCCAGCGCCGGTGAAGTGAAGTGGTCGGAAAACGCCACCCTCGGCTACTACGCCCAGGACCACGCCGCCGACTTCGAGGACAAGCTCAACCTGTTCGACTGGATGCAGCAGTGGGGCAAGGAAAGCGACGACGAGCAGGTTATTCGCGGCACCCTGGGCCGGCTGCTGTTCTCCTCCACCGAGATCAACAAAACCGTGAACGTGATCTCCGGCGGCGAGCAGGGCCGCATGCTGTTCGGCAAGATCATGCTGCAGCGCCCCAACATCATGCTGCTGGACGAGCCCACCAACCACCTGGACATGGAGTCCATCGAGTCGCTCAACCTGGCGCTGGAAAACTACCCGGGCACGCTGCTGTTTGTCAGCCACGACCGCGAGTTCGTGTCGTCCCTGGCGACCCGCATCATCGAGCTGACACCCACCGGCATCGTCGATTTCCACGGCAGCTACGAGGACTACCTGCGCAGCCAGGGCGTCGCCTGACCGCCCTCACCGGTTACGAGTAGCCGTCCACGTCGCCGAGCATGTCGTCCATCTCGGCGAGGAATTGCCGGTTGTCGTGGTCCCAGGGGTGGAAACCGGGTTTGAACCAGTCCAGCCAGGGGATAATCACCTTGCGCAGGCCGCCCGGGCTCACCCACTGATAGCGGAACGAGGTCCACCAGCCTTTGAGGTCGAAAAGGCGGCCGGTTTTGTACATGTTGATCACGTAAAACGGATAGAACAGCGAGAAGAAAATCACCGTCGCCGTGATGAGCCCGTAGGCGCGCAGCAGCCAGGATTTGAAGCCCCGGCCGAACACGGTGATGAACACATCGAAGGCCACTGCCTTGTGTTCGGTCTCTTCCAGCGCGTGCCAGTGCCACAGCTTCTGATAAGCGGGGTCGGAGTAGTCGATCAGCTCCGGTTCGCGCAGCAGCACATCAGCGAGAATCGCGGTGAGATGTTCCAGGGCGATGGTGGCGGACAGCTGCATGGATTTGGGGGTGTGGCGGGTGATCCAGTCCAGCAGCCTTTTCACTATCGCTTCCTGCTTATCCACCGGCAGGCCGGCGGCGACCATCTTGCGGTTGTAGTCTTCGTGCTCGCGGCCGTGCATGGCTTCCTGGCCGATGAACGCTTTCACCGCCTCCTGCAGTTCCGGGTCTTCGACCCGGTCGCGGTAGTGGCGCACGCTCTCGATAAAGAAGCGTTCGCCCTCGGGAAAGAACAACGAAAGGGTGTTGAAAAATTGCGACAGGGGCGGGCCGGCGTTATGCCAGTTCAGCACCTTCTGGTCGGGAACGTGAAACTTCAGATTGCGCCGTTGCGGCATGATATGAACTTTCATGAGCAAGCCCTCCTGGCGGTGGCTGTTACCTCGACTAAAGCACTACAGCGGCGTGAATACAAACCCCCGGCGGACGGCCCCTGTGACAATATGCCGCATTCCCTTTTCCGCCCCGATCGCTAGGCTTGCCCGCGATATCCATCGTCCGCAGTCTGGAGGTCGCCGTGTCCCGCTCGTTGCTCACCGTATCCCTGTTATGCCCGGTCCTGGCATGGGCCCAGCCTTCCGGCCACCACCTGGAGACGGTGGAGGTGAACGAAAACGCCACCGCCGCTGTTCCGGCGACCCCCACCACCACCGACGGCCGGCTCGGCCTGAGCGAGCGGGAAACGCCGGCCACGGTGAGCACCGTGGACCGCGAGGACATCGAACAGCTTGGCCTGCGTAATCTGATCGAGCTGTACCGCAGCGCGCCGGGCGTGGCCGCCGGGAATATTCCCGGCTCGCCGGCCTCGGTGTCGATGCGCGGGCTCACCGACGTGGGCTATCTGTTCGACGGTGTGCGCGTGGCCGACCCGTCGCTGGTGTCGCGCAATCTGGACACCTGGAACCTGGCGCGGGTGGACATTCTCAAGGGCCCGGCTTCGGTGCTGCACGGCACCGGCGCCCTGGGCGGCACTCTCAATCTGGTGACCCGCAAGCCGAGCCTGGCCGGCGACCGCTACGAGGGCATGCTGGAATACGGCAGCCACGACAGCCTGCGCCTGGGTGTGGGCACCAACCAGGTGATGAACCCGAGCGTGGCGGTGCGCGCCGACCTCAGCCACAGCCAAAGCAGCGGCTACGTGGACGACACCGATTCCGAGACCACCGCGCTGACCACCGGCATCCTGATTCAGGCCAGCGACCGGCTCACCCTGAGCGCCGCTCTGGATCTGTACAGCGACCGCTACGCCACCCCCTACCAGGGCGCGCCACTGCTGCCCGTGGGCGTGGCCCGCGACCCCAGCGACGTGGTGTCCGGCGGCGGCCTGGTGCTGGACGAATCAATCCGCGACAACAACTACAACGTGCGTGACGGCGAAATGGTCGCCGACAGCCAATGGCTGCGCACCAAGGCGGACTATCAGCTCAACAGTACCTGGCGGCTGGTCAACGAACTGAGTTTCTATAACGCCAACCGGGACTGGGCCAACTCCGAGGACTTCACCTACAACGACGCCACCGGGCAACTGGACCGGCTGACCACCCGCATCAACCACCACCACCGCTTCGCCACCGACCGCTTCTACGGCGTCCACGATGGTCATCTGGGTGAGCGCCGCCACCGCCTGGTGGTGGGCGCCGAATACCAGTACACCGATTTCGACAGCCGCCGCCGCTTCGGCGACACCACCTCGGTGGACCCGTTCAACCCCGACCGCGGTAATATGCCGCCCAACAGCCCGGCCAACTACGGCTCGCGCGCTGACTTCGACAGCCGCGTTTCCGGCGGCGCGGTGTTCCTGGAAGACGCCCTCAACCTGACCCCCAACTGGGTGCTGGTCAGTGGCCTGCGCTACGAATACCTGGAGCTGGACCGGGGCATCGACGATCTGAGCGCCGGCACCCGGGAGACCTTCGGGCAGACCTTCGAGGACCTCTCCTGGCGGTTGGGCACGGTCTACGACCTGACCAACAACGTTCAGGTGTTCGCGCAATACAACCGGGCCTCATCGCCGATCGGCGGCTTGTTGCTCAGTAACCCCACCAACGCGCGCTTTGATCTGAGCGACGGCCGGTCCACGGAACTGGGCGTGCGCGCCGACCTGTGGCGCGACCGGGTCACGCTCACCACGTCCGTGTACCGCTTGAGCCAGGACGATATCGTCACCCGCGACCCGGCCAACCCGGCGCTGTCCGTGCAGGGCGGCAGCCTGGAGGCCGAAGGCATGGAAGTGGACCTGACTGTGCGGCCCTTTGAGCGCTGGTGGATCAACCTGAACGGCGCCTGGAACGACGCCGAATACGACCGGTTGCTGGGCGCCGGCGGCGAGGACCTGTCCGGCAACCGGCTTACCAACGTGCCGAAAACCACCGCCAACCTGAGCAGCGCCTACACCCTGGCGGCGCTGCCGTTGACCCTGGGCGGCGCGGTGCGCCACACCGGCGACTTCTACACCGGCACCGCCAACGAGTTCCTGGTCGACGAACGCACCCTGCTGGACGCCTGGGTCAGCTACCCGGTGGCCAAGGGCACCCTGACCCTGCGCGGGCGCAACCTCACCGATGAGTTCTACGCCGACTGGTCCGGCTACAGCCCCACCCAGGTCTATGTGGGCGCGCCGCGCACGGTGGAGCTGGGCTGGACCGGCCGCTTCTGATGGGAAAGTATGCCAACCTGTGGCGCTGGCACTTCTACGCGGGGCTGTTCACGGCCCCGTTTCTGGTGATCCTGGCCGTCACCGGAGCGATCTATCTGTTCAATGATGAGCTGAACGACGCCCTTCACCCAGAGCTGCGCTTCGCCCCCAGCGGCGACACCGTGCTGCCCGCCGGCCACCTGGTGGCGGCGGTGCGCGCCCGCTACCCGGACGCCACCGTCACCCGCATCGACATGCCGGTAACGCCCGGCCGCACCGCCATGGCGTTCGTCACCCCCGGGCCGGGTGATGGGCCGGGCGAACCCTTCCGCGCCTTCGTCGATCCCGGCGACGCCACGGTGCTTGGCGACTTTATTTACACCGATACTCTGGTCGGGTTCGCCGACCGCATGCACGGCTCGCTGTTGCTGGGCGAGGGCGGCGATGCCCTGGTGGAGCTGGCGGCCAGCTGGGCGCTGGTGCTGGTGATTACTGGCCTGTGCATGTGGTGGCCGCGCGGCCGCCGTAAGGGCAGGGCGTTCCGCTTCGACCGGCGCCGCAAAGGCCGCGGCCGCTGGCGGGAAGTGCATCGGCTGGTGGGCGCTTACACCGCCGTGATGATCGTCTTCCTGATCGTCACCGGCCTGCCCTGGGCCAGTTTCTGGGGCGACCGGGTGCTGGCGCCGGTGAGCAACGCCCTGGGCCTGGGCTACCCACCGGAGCTGCGCCACCACGGCGGCGGTGATGGCAAGACGTTACTGGATACTCTTGGCGAGGCGCCCTGGGCCTTGTTGCAGGCGCCGCTGCCGGACACCGGCGCCGGCGTGGACTCGCACGCGCACCACCACGGCGACGCGGCGCCGGACACCAGCCCGGCGGCGATCAACCGGGTGCACGGAGTGCTCGTCGCCCGCGGCTTGGCTTACGGCTACCGGCTGTCGATTCCCACCGAGGCCGGCGACCCGTACAGCGCCTATACCTATCCGGCGCGGCCGCAGGGGCAGCGGACGCTGCATGTGGATGGGGAGGGGGATGCCTTGCTGTTGGAAGTGGCCTTCGACGATTACGGCGCCATCGCCAAGGCGGTGGAGTACGGCGTCGCCCTACACATGGGCAACTACTTCGGCCGCGCCAATCAGATCGTCATGCTGCTCACCTGCGTCGCCATCGTCGCTTTGGTGATGACCGGTCTGGTGATGTGGTGGCGCCGGCGGCCGCCCGGCGGTTTCGGGGCGCCCCCGGGGAGGGTCGCCGGGGGCGCCCCGTTACCGCGCGGTTATTTACTGGCGCTGGTGATCACCTTGCTGGCGCTGCTGCCGTTGGCCGGCGCCAGCCTGGTGGTGATCCTGGCGGTGGACGGGCTGTGGTGCCGCGTTCAGCGCGCGCTGGCCAGGGCCGGTTGAAGCTCCGGGTAGACATGCAGGGTGGCGTTGATCACCTCCTGGAAGTTGCCCTTCTGGCCATGCACCTTGGTCATCCAGCGGGCCATGTCGTCCACCGATCGGAATGACAGGTCCGATGTCTGGCGGATGTAATCCCAGCCGCCGGAGGCCTCGATGGCGGCGTCGCGCCCCACGTCCTTGCCGGCCTTGGAACCGGCCATGCCGCCGAACAGGCTGCCCAGCAGGCTGCCGCCGGGGACGCTTTCCAGGGCTTTACGCCCGGCGTAGGCGCCGGCCGCCGCGCCCACCGCGGAACCCACCGACGAGCCCATCTTCGCGTTGATCGCCTTGTTCACCCATTCAGCGGTGACGCCGTCACTGGTGTAGGGGCTCAAGTAGGTCCCGGAGTTATTCGCGATCACCAGGGCATCCGCTGTCGGTGCTTGTGCCGGCGCCGCCGGCCCGGAGGTTTCCGTGGCGTTGGTCGCTACCGCTTGGGTGCCGGCGTTATTGCTGATCAGCGTCGCCGCCGTGGCGCGACCCTGGACACCGCGGATCAACACCACCTCACGGGGCTCGCCACCGTGCTGTTGCTGAAGGCGAAGGCGCACCGGGGTGCCCGGCTGTCCGCGAATCACGGAGGCCGCCTGGGCGCCGGACACGCCCGCCAGGGACTGGGGCGGGGCATCCGGTGGCGTCGCCGCCGACAGAATCAAGTCGCCGAGCCTCGGTTCGCCGTTTTGCTCCGCCACGGAGCCGGACACAATACCCACCACCATCGGATAGCCTTTGTGGGCCATCAGCTGGGCGCCAATCGCGCCCGGCGCCATCGGCACTGACGGGGTGGTCGCGCAGCCCGCGAGCTGCACCATCAGCACGATCCCCAGAACGTGCAGTACGGTTTTCATCTTCATCGTCGTTCCCTTCTTCTCTTCTTGAGTTGTTTACTTAGAGCCGCATCTTTTCCATGGTGCGCAGCGCCACTTCACGGCCCACTTCATGGAGTAACAGCGGCTGCTCGCGTTTCTGGTAGCCGTTGGAGGTGGCTACCCAGCTGTGTTCGCGGTCGTCCTCCGGCGGCTCGCCGCGGGTGACGAAAGTGGCCAGCACGGTGGCGTCGGCGGTCGACAGCACCCGAACGCGATAGTCGGGGTGGTCCGCGAAACCGGGGCCGGCGGTCAGTTCCAGCACGTAGTCGGCGTGTTCGGCGAGCGCGCGCATCTGCAACCGGGCGTTGTCCGGTGACAGGCGTGAGAAGGTGCCGTCTTCCAGGGCGTTGTCGGTGAGGCGCTGGGCCATACTTTGGTCGATCATGCGCGCACCGCCGTCCTGAAAGGTCTGGATCAGCCCGTCCTGCAGTTCGAACGCGGCGCGGTTACCGCCCTCGGCGGGCGCCGCGCCACGGTGCTCAACCTGCGCGCCGGCGCTGGCCTGGCCCTGCAGATCCACGCTCTCGCCGTCGGCCTGGCCGGAGACCCGGGCGCTCTGGCCCACCGCCACCCGTTGCCGGCTGTGCCAATCGCTGACCCGGTCGGGCAGGGCGCGGTGCCAGAACACCGCGATGCGCGGTTGGTCGAAGCGTTCCCGGAACGCGGCGATGATGGCGTCGGCCTGGCCCTGCCGGCCGCCGGGTTTGTGTTTCTCCCGGTAGGCGTCTTCGGTAAGCGGGGCCTGGGCCGGCGCCATCATCGGCGCGGCGTCGTGGTCCTCGGCGGCCCTGGCGCTAGCGGACAGCGCTGTCAGCGTCAGCGCCGGAAGCAGCGCGGTGATCGCGAGCGCTTTCATCGTGCCTGCCTCACTTCCACGCGGTACTGCAGCCGCTCGGTGCGCACCGATTTTTCTTCGTACACGGCGCGGGCGTTGGCCGGCACTGACACCCGGCGCCACACCGGGCGGGCGTCCAGGGGGCGGCCGCTTTGCGAGTAGAACGAGGTGCGCGCTTCCACCATGTAGTTGAAGTCGGTGTGGTTGCGCAGCTCCACCCACACCTGGGAGGTGCCGGTGTCGGTGCGCTCGATGCCATGGCCGGTGGTGGACAGGCGCATCACGTTGTCCGGACCGATAAGGCCGTCCTTGAAGCGGCGGTTAAGTGCGTAGTCGGTGAAGATCACGGTGTTGTAGCCGGTCTCTTCGGTGCGCTGCTGAAACTCTTCCTTGCTCATGCTGCTCTGGCAGCCCGTGACTAACAGGCCGGCGGCCAGCAAGACGCTGACGACGAGAGTTTTCATAGTGGCTTTCCTTTTGGTGTAGGGCGGCTGCTGGCGAAGGCGAGGCCGTTGCCCCGGCCATCGAAATGCACGGCCACGGTTTCGGTGCCGTCCGACAACGGTTGCGAGGTGGCGTCCAGGAAACGGACTTGCAGCGGGCCGGCGCCGGGCGCCAGACGCAGGGTGGTGACATGCAGGCCATCCGGCAGGCGCTGCCAGTAGCGGGTGTCCGCCTGGGTGCGCGAGCGCGCCGACAGCCCCTGGGCCGCCACGCCGATGGCGGTGACGGTATGGAAACCCGCCGCCAGGCCGCCGCCGGCGGCCATGCTCAAGCCGGCCACGGCGCTGTTGCCACTGGCCGCGGTGAGCACATCACCGGTGGCCTGGGTGTTCTTCTTGAACTGCACCTTGCCTTCGATAATCCGGTCCACGGTGCGTCCGCCCCGGGTGGCGGCCTGGAAGAACACGTCCTCGACCGGGAACAGCGTGATCGGCCCGGCGCCGCCATCAATCTCGGCGCCGGCTGCGCGAATGTGCTTGCCGCGCCGGTAGACCAGCTCGTAGTGGCCCACGCCGTCCGCCAGCTTGCGCGGGGCGGTGCCGGTTTCGGCGATCACCAGGGTGTTGTGGTCGGCGGCCGGCACCGGGCCGTCCGGGCGGAACTGCCGGTATTCTTCGAAGTGCTGCGCGGCCTGGGTGTCGCTGCCGGCCAGCTTCGCCGACCAGCCCGCCAGGTAGATCAGCGAGGCGAAATCCGTGGTGTGCTGCTCTTCCTCGGCGAAGGCGTCCTGCAACAGCCCGCTGATAAAACTGGCGCGGGCGTTGCCGTAATCGCCGTCGCGCAGGAACAGCAGGCCCCGGTAATAGAACACCATGGAACGTTCATAGGGCTCGCCCTTGAAGTCCTTCTCGCCTTCCTCGTACCACAGGCTGCGCGCCCGGTGGGCCGCCTCGTTGTCGGCGTAGACGCTTTCGATATTGGTGATGGCCCGGTCCAGGGCTGCCTTGGACAGGTCGTAGTGCCCCTGGTGGAAGGCGGCAGCGCCGATCTCCATCAGGTTCAGCACCTCGTTGCGGCGGCCTTCCTCGAACAGCTCCCGGTACAGCGGCTGCAGCGCGGCGGGCTTGCTCGCCACCACCGCCTGCTGATCCCGGTCCAGGGCGCGGGTTTCGTACTGGGTGGGCCCGGTGGCGCAACCGGCGAGCAATAACGCAGCGGCCAGTGGCGCCCCGGCCTTAGCGATAAAGCACATTGTCCTGGCTCGCCTTCTTCATCTCATAGGCGCCGCTCCAGACAATGGTGCCCAGCTCCAGGTCGATCATCTCGAACGTCACCTGGTGGTAGCGCGAGCGCGTCTGGCTATTGCGGTCCATGGCGTCCAGCGAGGCGATGCGCCCGCCCAGCCGGTAATCACCGCCGGCGGTGGCCTGCGTCCGGCGGATGGTGCCGCCGTCCACGGCGCCGTCGCGCTTGAGCTCGCGCTCCTTCTCCACCATGTCCGCGAAGTGCCGGCCCACGAACACCATGCGGCCGTTGGCGGCGCGGTTCAGCTCCACGCGCAGACGGTCGGTGAGCAGGTTGGTATTGATGATCGAAGAGCTTTCGTTCTTGAAGTATTCGTTGTCGATGATGATGCGCGGCGGCACGTCCCGCGCCGCCAGAATGCGGTTGGCCAGCATGTCCCGCATCATCTCGTCGGTCATCGCCACCACGTCCTGGGACTCGATGCCGACCCCCTGGACGCGGCCCGAGGAAGATGGGTCCTCGTACACCGAGGCCTGGCCGGCCACGTTATCCACCTGCGAGGACGGCGTGCATCCCCCCATCACCATCAAGGCCCCCAGGCCCGCCATCAGATGACGTCTCTTCATGTCCTGCTCCGTCTTGTCGTATGCGCCGGTGACAGACACCGGCGTCCCCATGCGGGAAAGAGTAGCCAGGGCAGAGCAGGGCGCGCATACCCCATATGGGGTAAGTGATGTCGAAACAAGTAGCGCGCGTGCGACTAGGGGTAACAGATTCATTACCGAGCGTTTTTAAAAGAGGAGAACGGTTATGTCTGGTAACACCATCCGCCTGCACCGCGTACTGCGCGGCACCCCCGACCGCGTCTACCGCGCCTTCACCGACCCGGACGCCATGGTCAAATGGCTGCCGCCCTTCGGCTTCACCGCCACCATGCACGACAGCGATGTCCGCGAAGGCGGCGGCTACCGCATGTCCTTCACCAACTTCACCACCGGCAGCCGCCACACCTTCGGCGGCACCTACGTGGAGCTCAAACCCAACGAGCTGATCCGCTACACCGACCAGTTCGACGACCCCAACCTCCCCGGCGAAATGAGCGTCACCGTGACGCTGAAAGCTGTGCTCGGCGGCACCGAGCTGCGCATCGTCCAGGAAGGCGTGCCCGACGTGATCCCGGCGGAGATGTGCTACCAGGGCTGGCAGGAGTCGTTGATTCAGCTCGCGCAGCTGGTGGATCCGGAGATTCCGGACGAGGGTTGAGGATGAGAGGAAGGAAGTGGCCTCTCTAATATTAGAAAACATTGTTGATATCTAATTTTTGTTGCCCATATTATAAGTCGGCAAGGCAAGGCAAGAAACGGCAGATGTACAGTGTGCGGATCATTACGGTTCAAGAGGTGAAAAAGCGAGATGAGCGGACCTACTGAAGCCACAAAAGGCAGCGCGCAGATTATTCGCGATGCCAGTGGCAACCCACTGTATGCCGTGGTGCCGTTCGATGAGTATCAGGCGCTGCTTGACGCTGATGGTCACGTCACTATTCCGCATGAGGTCGTGGCCCTGATGATTGAAAAAAACATCAGCCCGATGGCTGCATGGCGCAAGCATCGCGGTCTTTCTCAGGCGCAACTGGCCGAGAAGCTGGGGGTGACCCAGGGCGCCGTGGCTCAGACTGAAAAGATGGGGAACAAGCCTCACATTGAGACCTTGCGCTCCTGGGCCAGGGTGCTTGGTTGTGATGTGGCTCAGTTGACGGAGTTGACCGATTGAGTGGACGTCAAGGCAGGAAACGGTTTAACAGTCTATCCAATGGCGAACACTTTTTATGAGAAAGCCCCGACGGGAGACCCCGCCGGGGCTTTTTTCTATCACCAAAAGTGAGTAAACCGCTTATTGGCTCATCGCCTTTTTGCGTTTATTTGTGCCACAAGATGGTGTAATTTCGGACCTGCATCACAAAATAATAAGCGTCTGCCCGGAGAGGCAAGGCAAAGAAAACAGTGATTTAGGGGAAAGGGATGTCTTTCTGCCAGTGCGCCTGCCGGCCCGTGACCGGGCCGCGAATACCCATCTGCCACGCCATTGCCCACCGGGGCTGACCCACATGGCGACGGTGATCCCCAGCCTAAGTACCATTCGCGGCATGACGCCGGGCGAACGGCGTCTGGGCCAGCGCCTGGAAAGCCTGCTCGAAGACGACTACACCGTCTGGTACGACATCCCCTTGGGCCGCCAGCGTCGCTACCCCGACTACATCATCCTCCACCCCGGCCGTGGCCTGCTGTTTCTGGAGGTCAAAGACTGGAAGCTGGACACCCTCAAGCGCCTCACTCCTCGTGACGCCGAGATTTATACTCAGCAGGGCCTGAAAACCGTCAGCAACCCGCTGGAACAGGCGCGCCAGTGCGCCCTGGTCGCTATAAACCGCCTGCAGAGCGACCCACACCTGATGCAAACCGACGGCCGCTTCAAGGGCAATCTCTGTTTTCCGTGGGGCTATGGGGTGGTCTTCCCGAATATCACGCGCAAACAGTGGAACGAGGCTATCGCGGAGGCGGACCAGGAACTGGTTCTGCCCCCGCACCGCCTGATCTGCAAAGACGAGATGACCGCCACCGCCGACCCGGAAGCGTTTCAGGCCCGGCTCTGGGGCATGTTCGAATACGCCTTCGGTGAAAAGCTCACGCTCCCGCAAATCGACCGCATCCGCTGGCAGCTCTTCCCCGAAATCCGCATTAATGCCCCGCAGCAAAACCTATTTGGCGGAGGCGACCAAGACGAAGACCCGGTCCGTGGAGAAACGAACGAAGGAAAAGAGCTGGTCATCCCCGACATCGTCCGCGTCATGGACCTGCAACAGGAACAGCTCGCCAAAAGCATGGGCGACGGCCACCGAGTCATCCACGGCGTGGCCGGCTCCGGCAAAACTCTGATCCTCGGCTACCGCTGCCTGCACCTGGCCCAGGCCGTCACCAAGCCCATTCTGGTGCTCTGCTTCAACATCACCCTGGCCGCCCGGCTGCGCAGCTTTATCGCCGAAAAAGGCATCGAAGCAAAAGTACAGGTGCACCACTTCCACGAATGGTGCGGCCTGCAGCGAAGAACCTACAACGTGGACCTGATACAAGGCGCCGCACCCCACTGGGAACGGGAAGTGGAAACCGTCATTCAGGCCGTGGACAAAGACCAGATACCCCGCGCCCAATACAGCGCGGTGATGATCGATGAAGGCCACGACTTCGAGCAGCAATGGCTGAAGCTCATCGTTCAGATGATCGACCCGGACACCAACTCCCTGTTGCTGCTCTACGATGACGCCCAGTCCATCTACAAGAAGCGCAGCCTGAAGTTCCCGCTGTCTAGCGCAGGTATCGAAGCACGTGGGCGCACCACTATCCTCAGACTTAATTACCGCAACACCCGTGAGATTCTTGGTTTCGCCTATGACTTCGCAAAGGATTTCCTCCAAGCGCAAGATGCGGATGACGACCATGTGCCTCTGATTGCCCCGGAAGTGGCCGGCACCAGCGGTCCGAAGCCGCAATTCCGTAAGTTTGAGAGCTTCAGCGAAGAAGCACACTATGTTGCCCGCTGCGTCCGGAAATGGCACCAGAAAGGGCGGTCTCTGAACAGTATTGCCGTAATCTACGGCCACCACTGGCAGGCCGATGTTCTGCGAAGAGCCTTCCAGTCCAACGGGGTCGCTTGTGGCTGGTTGAAGAGTGCCCTCGACAAAAAAAGCTACGATGCTGCCTCCAATAGCGTGGCGCTGCTGACTCGGCAAAGCAGTAAAGGGTTGGAATTCGACACAGTGGTGATGGCGGGTTTGGGCGGTCTGAAAGATAACAAGGAAAATCTGGAGTATGAAGTGCGGTTGCTTTATGTCGGGATGACTCGAGCACGGCAGCAGCTGTTATTAGCAGGGAGTGGGGACAATTGGTTCGTTAACAAGATAGAAGTTTTGGCGAGATAGCTTGAGCATATTGATATGCCGATTTTTTTTAGGAGGTTAGGTGGAATTTGTGCAACATGCTGACTTTGCCGAAGGTATGCGTAACTTATATCGACGAGGCGGGAAGTTCCAAAAAGCAGCCGCCGCGGTTGATGTGCTCCTTGGTAAAATAAGTAGGAGAGACCGGAATCCGTTTGCCGCCCTTAAGCAGACAAGAAATGGAGAAACAAGATTAAATAACTGTATAAAGTATGACCTGGTTGGAGCTTGCCGACTAGTAACAGTTCAAAAAAAGGGGTTTTGTTTTTTGCTGTATGTTGGAGACCATGAGGACTCGGACCTATGGTTGAACAGGAATAAGGGGACTGACTATAAGGCAGACAAGTCAGGGTCGGCCATTGAAATCATGGATGAAATAAAAAAAGAAAAAAGAAATGAATGGTCCCAGGTAAACCAAATTCAAGGTTATCTTTTTGGTAGATTGCAAGAAGAGCTATGGATTTCGCTGGTCGATGGTCTCAAGAAGGTAGAGAAGAAAAGCCTTTGTTATATCCAAGCGGGCGATTACGAGGATCTTCATGAGATATGTGATGAAATTGAAGACTTTAAGAAAGCCGAAGCAATTAGGTCTGTATTTTTATCACTAATGAGTGGCCAAGTTGAGAAAGCAGTAAATACTGCGAATGATTATTTGGGTGAAACACTTGAGCTTGATCACGTTAAAACACTCATAGACTCGGATAAGTTTGTTGTCCTAAATCCTGATAATGATAACTACTTACAGGATATGAAGCGTCTTTTGAAGGATGAAGACTATCGTCGATGGATGCTTTTCATGCATCCAGAACAAGTGAGAATAGCTGCCAGCACTTTTCAAGGACCTGCAAAACTATCTGGTGTGTCTGGATCCGGAAAGACCTGCACTGTGGTTAGGCGAGCTGTAGAGCTTGCCACGCGCTACAAGGAAGAGGTGCTGGTGGTTACCCTCAATCGACCTCTGTCTAATCTCATAAAAGATCTGGTTAATGTGGCCGCTCCAGAGGAAGTTAGGAATAAAGTTAGAGTGGCCCCTCTTTTTGAAATATGCCAAGAAATCCTAGAACGTAAAGAGCCGGGGAATGTAAAACTTTACGACGATAAAACATGGAAATCTTTAGAGCATGTGGACGAGGTATGGCGGGAGTTTTATAGGTGTGAGCTTTCTTCCGATTCTGCCGAATGTATGACGCCGGTACATGACTCACTTATATCGAGAGGAATTGATGCGGAAAACTATATTAGGCAAGAGTTCGATTGGATACGAAGCGCTTTTACTATTGAAGACCGAAGTGCTTATCTGAGTGTCGATAGGAAAGGAAGGAAATACCCTCTGTCAAAAAGTCACCGGGAATCTCTATTGAATGGGCTTTTTGCCTGGGAAGAAAAAATGCGATTTGTGGGGGTTAGTGATTATGTTGGCCTCGCCTCGGCCGCATCCAGGTACCTAGAGGATATCACTCCTTCTTTTAGGTGTGTCATTGTTGATGAATCTCAGGATTTTGGAACGACTGAGCTCTCAATTGTTCGCCGTCTATGTAGGGAGCAAGCTGACGATATTTTTTTATGCGGAGATGCAGCTCAACAAGTGTCGTCTAAGTTCCAGTCGGTTCAACGTGCCGGTATAAAAGTCCACCCTTCAAGAGTTGAGAAATTGGAAAAGAACTACAGGAACTCTAAAGATATCTTAGAGGCCGCTTATACTGTTTTGGTTGATAACATAAGTGAAGATCTTTTGGACAACCTGGAGTTTGAACTGCTGGATCCCAAGTACGCAGATTTCAATGGATCATCGCCCGTTGTCTTGGAAGGTAAGGGGCTTCGAGATGAGATATCGAACGCCATCCAGTTTATAAAGGACGAGTGTAAGGGTAAGCCGCACTGGAAAGGGTTGGTTGCTATTTGTGGGTATTCTACGTATGAAATTGAGGAGTATGCACAGGATGTTGGATTGCCTGCTTTAACTCCGTCGATTTCGATTGATGAGCACCAGCTATTTCTGTCAGACCTAGAACAATCGAAAGGCTTCGAGTTTGATGTGGTGTGCATAGTGAATTGCAGGAGAGGAGTTCTTCCTAGCATTGCCATACCAAGAGAGGAGCAATTTCGCGATTTGGCGAAGTTCTATGTGGCAATGACAAGGGCTAAGTCAGAGCTGGTCTTGTCATGGTCGATTGAGGCTACTCCTTTCTTAGAAGGAAATAAGAAGGTTGTTTCTGGTGAATGGAGTGACTACGTTGATGGTGTTGATTTTGAGTTTTCAGAGCCGAAATGTCTCACCGAAATTAGAAGTGCTGATGTAGAATTTAAGCCTTATTCAGAATTAACCGGGAAAGAGTTCCTGTACTTGCCAGAAGCTATCGGTATGCCGTCAAATACAATTGAACAGGTCCGAAAGTTGATAACTGGTAGAGGTGTGGAGCGAGGCCCACGAAAAGAGCGTATTGAGTGGCGCTGTATCGGCGATGCGTCTGGTGATCTTGAAAATCACGCTAGCGCAAGAAATCGCTTTGGTCCTGAGTCGTCCGTTATTCTTAGGGGTTTGTTTAAAGAGCTTCTTTTTCGATGATGGCAATTAATGCGCTTGCTAGAGACTATCGACCGTCTGGCGTTTAGTAGTCTGCATTGAAAGTTAGAGATGAAGGCGGCTGGTTGTTATGTTTCATCCAGCTTGGGTTGTTTCCAAAAGAATGTTTTCGAGAGCCAGTATGAATGCTGGTGAAAATAAGAAGCCCCGGCGGGAAAACCCGCCGGGGCTTTTTCATATCACCAACAATGAATAAAGCGGAGACTTAAACCCGCTCAATCACCGTAGCAATGCCCTGACCCAGACCAATGCACATGGTGGCGAGACCGATCTGGCCGTCGTTGCCTTCCAGTACGTTGAGCAGGGTGCCGGTGATGCGTGCGCCGGAGCAGCCCAGGGGGTGGCCCAGGGCGATGGCGCCGCCGTTCAGGTTGACCTTCTCGTCCATCTTGTCGAGCAGCTTGAGGTCCTTCAGTACCGGCAGGGACTGCGCGGCGAAGGCTTCGTTGAGCTCGACGTAGTCGATGTCGTCGATGGTCAGGCCGGCCCGTTTCAGGGCTTTCTGGGTGGCGGGCACCGGGCCGTAGCCCATGATGGCCGCGTCACAGCCGGCCACGGCCATGCTGTGGATCTTGGCGCGGGGCTTGAGGCCCAGGGCCTGGGCGCGTTCGGCGCTCATGACCAGCATGGCGCTGGCACCGTCGGACAGGGCCGAGGAGGTGCCGGCGGTCACGGAGCCGCTGGCCGGGTCGAACACCGGGCGCAGTTTGGCCATGTCTTCCAGGCTGGCGTTGGCGCGGATGGTCTCGTCGATTTCGCAGAGTACCTTGCGGCCTTCGGCGTCGTGGCCTTCGATCGGCACGATCTCATTGCTCCAGCGGCCCTGTTCGGTGGCTTCCCAGGCTTTCTTGTGGGAGCGCACGCCGAAGGCGTCCTGCTGTTCACGGGTGATGCCGTGCATGCGGCCGAGCATTTCCGCGGTCAGGCCCATCATGTTGGAGGCCCGGGCGGTGTATTTGGACAGCTCGGGGTTGAGGTCCACGCCGTGGTCCATGGCCACATGGCCCATGTGCTCCACGCCGCCGATCACGAACACGTCGCCGTTGCCGGTTTGGATGGCCTGGGCCGCGCTGTGCAGGGCTTGCATGGAGGAACCGCACAGGCGGTTCACGGTCTGCGCGGCGCTGGTGCGCGGCAGGCCGGCCAGCATGGAAATGTTGCGGGCGATGTTCATGCCCTGTTCCTTGGTCTGGTTCACGCAGCCCCAGATCACATCTTCGGTTTCTTCGATGCTCCAGTTGGGGTTGCGTGCCATCAGCGCCTGGATCAGCAGCGCGGACAGTTTTTCCGCGCGCACGTTGCGGAACTGGCCGTTGCGGCTTTTGCCCATCGGGGTGCGCACGGCATCGACGATGACGACGTCTTTCGGATTCAAACTCATTTCAAAATCTCCTTTGCCCGTGCCTTACGCGAAGAAGGCTTCGCCTTTGGCGGCCTTGTCTTTAAGCAGCTGGGGGGCTTCGTAAAGCTTACCCAGGTGGGCGTATTTGTCGCACAGTTCCGCGAACGCCTTGGTGCCGATGCTGTCGATGTAGCGCAGCGGGCCACCGCGGAACGGCGGGAAGCCGATGCCGTAGATCATCGCCATGTCGGCTTCGGCGGCGGAGCCGACGATGTTGTCTTCCAGGCAGCGGATGGTTTCGGTGCACATCGGGATCATCATGCGGGCGATGATCTCGTCGGCGTTGTAGTCCTTGGCGTCGCTGGTGACAGCGGGCTTGATCAGCTCGTAGGTCTTTTCGTCGACCACCTTCTTGGGCTTGCCCTTCTTGTCTTCCTCGTACTTGTAGAAGCCGACGCCGTTTTTCTGACCATAGCGTTCGTTTTCGAACATGATCTCGGTCGGGTCCTTGAAGTCGTGGTCCATGCGCTCGGGGAAGCCTTCGGCCATCACTTGCGCGGCGTGTACGCCGGTGTCGATGCCGACCACGTCGAGCAGGTAGGCGGGGCCCATGGGCCAGCCGAATTTCTGCATCACCTTGTCGACTTGCTGGAAGTCGGCGCCGTCACGCACCAGCATGCTGAAGCCGGCGAAGTAGGGGAACAGCACGCGGTTCACCAGGAAGCCGGGGCAGTCGTTCACTACTACCGGGTTCTTGCCCATCTTCTGGGCGTACTTGACCAGGGTGGCGACGGTTTCGTCGGAGGTCTTCTCGCCGCGGATCACTTCCACCAGGGGCATCATGTGCACCGGGTTGAAGAAGTGCATGCCGCCGAAGTTTTCCGGCTTCTTGAGGGCCTCCGCCAGGCGGGTGATGGAAATGGTGGAGGTGTTGGACGCGAGCACCGCGTCGTCACCCAGCACTTCCTCGGTTTCCGCCAGCACGGATTGCTTGATCTTCGGGTTCTCGACCACCGCTTCGACGACCACGTCGATGTTGGTGAAGTCACCGTAGCTCAGGGTGGGGCGGATCATGGACAAGGTCTTGCCCATTTTGGCGGCGTCCATCTTGCCTTTGCTGACGCGTTTAGCGAGCAGCTTGGAGGCTTCGTTCATGCCCAGATCCAAGGCGTCCGCCTTGATGTCTTTCATCACGATGGGAGTGCCCTTGAGGGCGGACTGGAAGGCGATGCCGCCGCCCATGATGCCCGCGCCCAGTACCGCCGCGTTGTTGACGTCGCGGCTGGCCTTGGCGGTCTTGCCGTTCACTTTCTTAACCTGTTGGTCGGCCAGGAACAAGCCCACCAGGGCGGTGGCTTGCGGGGTCTTGGCGACCTTGGCGAAGCCCTTGGACTCCACGTCCAGGGCGTCGTTGCGCTTCATGCCGGCGGCTTTCTGCATGGATTTTACCGCTTCCATGGGCGCCGGGTAGTTCTTGCCGGCCTGCTGCTGGACCATGGCGGAACCGGTTTGGAACGCCATCATCTGCTCCATCGGGGGCATCGGCAGCGGCTCCAGTTTTTCCTGGCGCTTGGCGCGAAAGTCGATCTTGCCGGCCAGGCACTGCTTGACCAGGTCGATGGCGGCGTCACGCACGTCGTCGTGCTTGACCACCGCGTCCACCATGCCGTCCTTGAAGGCTTTTTCCGGCTTGTGCTGGCCGCCGGCGGAGATCCACTCGATGGCGTTGTCCACGCCCATCAGGCGCGGCGCGCGGACGGTGCCACCGAAACCGGGGTAGATGCCCAGCTTCACTTCCGGGAAGCCCACCTGGGCCTGTTCGCTCATCACGCGGAATTCGCAGGCCAGGCACATCTCCAGGCCGCCGCCCAGGGCGAAACCGTTGATGGCGGCCACTTTCGGCACGTCCAGGTCTTCGAAGGCGTTGAATACTTCGTTCGCCTGGCGGGACCATTTGGCGATCTCCGCTTCTTCCTGGGCGAACATTTGCGTGAATTCGGTGATGTCCGCGCCAACGATGAACACGTTTTTGGCGGAGGTGACGACCACGCCCTTCACCTGGTCGTTGCCTTTCAGGGCCTCGGTGGCCTTGCTCAGGTCTTCCAGAGTGGCTTGGTCGAACTTGTTCACGGACTCGCCCTGAAGGTCGAACTTCAGTTCGGCGATCCCGTCGTCAAGCAGTTGTACGCTTACGGCGTTGCCTTGGTAAATCATATCGTTTGCTCTCCAGTCCCAAAGTATGCGGCCGGCCAGCCGCCTTGGTGAGCCTGTGGTTCCTCACTCGGGGGCGCCAAGTATATGAAAGCAAAGGGCATACATTCAGTCCCTTTTTGTGACTTGCCGGTCGGTGCAAGTGCGCTTCCTGCCTGTATTGGGTGCGGGGCGGGCACTTTCAACCATCGGCGCTTTCAGCCATCAGGAGGATACAGCAAGCCCGGCCCGGAGTATCTTGACTCGGGAGGCGTCTATGCCGACCCTTGCCCGCGTCTTTCCGCCAGGCTGAATTGATGAGCGCACGACCCTTTCCCGAGATCCGCCGCCGTACCGTGGACACCGTGCCCGACTGGCCCGGCGTGCCGCCGCTGCTGGCCCGGGTGCTGGCCGCCCGCGGCGTCACCCGCGAAGAGCAGCTGCAACTCAACCTGGGCCGCCTGCCGCACCCGGACGGCTTTAACGGCCTGGGCGCGGCGGTGGACCTGCTGCAGGAAGCCCGCGAGCAGCACTGGCGTATCTGCGTGGTGGGCGACTACGACGCCGACGGCGCCACCGCCACCGCGCTGATGGTCCGCGGCCTGGCCGAGCTGGGCTTCCGGCGCCCGGACTATCTGGTACCCAACCGCTTTGAGTACGGCTACGGCCTGTCGCCGGCCATCGTCGAGCTGGCCCAGCAAACCCTGGCCCCGGACCTGATCATCACCGTGGATAACGGCATCGCCAGCGTCGACGGCGTGGCCGCCGCCCGCGCCGCCGGCATGCGCGTGCTGATCACCGACCACCATCTTCCCGGCGAGCAACTTCCGGACGCCGACGCCCTGGTGAATCCGCGTCTGTGTGAGGACGGCTTCCCGGCGCGCAACCTGGCCGGCGTGGGCGTGGCCTTCTATCTATTGCTGGCGGTACAGCGCCGCCTGGGTGTTAAGGCCGCGGTGCTCGACCTGCTGGACCTGGTCGCCCTGGGCACGGTGGCCGACGTGGTGGTGCTGGACGACGCCAACCGCATTCTGGTGGAGCAGGGCCTGCGCCGCATCCGCGCCGGCAAGGGCAGCCCGGGTCTGCGCGCGTTGCTGCGGGTGGCCGGCCGCGACCCGGCCAAAGTGGTGGCGGCGGACCTGGGCTTCGCCGCTGGGCCCCGGCTCAACGCCGCCGGGCGCCTCACCGACATGAGCCACGGCATCGAATGCCTGCTGGCGGACAGTGAAGAGCAGGCGCGCCGCTTCGCCGAAGAGCTGGACACCATCAACCGCGAGCGGCGCGGCATCGAGCAGGGCATGCGCGACGCCGCCATGCTGGAAGTGGCGCGGCTGCGCGAGCGCGAGCTGCCCGCCGCCCTGTGCCTGCATGGCCCGGACTGGCACGAAGGGGTGGTGGGCATTCTCGCTTCGCGGGTTAAGGAATCGGTGCACCGGCCGGTGATCGCCTTCGCCCCGGCCCGCGAAAAGGGCATGCTCAAGGGCTCCGGTCGCTCGATCCCTGGCTTGCACCTGCGCGACGTGCTCGACGCGGTGGCCACCGCCCACCCGGACATGCTGCATAAGTTTGGCGGCCACGCTATGGCCGCCGGCATGACGCTGCGTGCGGACCACCTGCCGGCCTTCACCGAGGCGTTCCAGGCCGCGGTGGCGGCGGCGGCCAGCGCCGACCTGTTCGACGAGGTGGTGGAAACCGACGGCGCCCTCGAGGAAACCGACCTCTGTCTGGACACCGCCGAACTGCTCAGCCACCGCTTCCCGTGGGGTCAGGGCTTCCCGCCGCCGCGCTTCGACGGCGAGTTCGAGGTGCTGGACAGCCGCGTGGTCGGCGAGCGGCACCTCAAGCTCACCCTGGGCCTGCCCGGCTGCGGCGGCGTGGTGGACGGCATCCACTTCAACGCCGACCTGGACCAGCTCGGTGACCGCCTGCGCCGGGTGCACGGCGTCTACCGCCTGGAAGTGAACGAATTCCGCGGCAACCGCAACCCGCAGCTGCTGTTCGAGCACCTGCGGCCGTTGTAGGAGCGGGCCCAGCCCGCGAAAGGCCGGCGAAGCCGACCGGCAGGATCCCAGAAACGCCGTTTTGTGCTGCCATTAGAGGAGCCTCTGGGATCCTGCCGGAAGCTGGGCTCCCTTTCGCGGGCAAGGCCCGCTCGCACAGGGTGGCCCCGTTCGCGGGCCGGGCCCGCTCCCATAAGGGCCCGCTCGCACCAGTCCGTTGCAACAGGTGCCTTGTAGGGGGCACTTTGCTAGCATTGCCGTTCGCGCCGCCCCGGCGTGTTGTACCCGATTCGATTCTCGCGCGGCCCAAAAGGCCGGCGATGTCTGGCAGCCCCTAACGGAGGGAAGCATGAAAACAATACACAAACACCGCCTGGAAGCCGGCTCCGACGTGCAGGAACTGCGCCTGCCGGAAGAAGGTGATGTGCTGCGCGTCGACTTTATCCAGCAGGAACGCGCCATCTATATGTGGGTGGAAGTGGACGCGGACACCGTCATCGACACCCCCAAGGAAGTGCGCCGCTTCAAAGTGTTCGCCACCGGCAGCGGCATCCCCAACAATGCCGTCTACATCGGCACCACCCTGGATAACCTCAAGCCCGAGGCGTTCCACGTCTACGAACTGGTGGACTGACTTCCCCGGCGCACCCCGCCCCCGGCCTCGTCAGAGGCCGGCCAAAACGGTAGAATACGCGGCTTTTCCCATTCTATTGAAAGCGCACCGAGAACCTTTATGGAAGTGAATCCGCTGAGAACCCACCTCACCGACCTGGCCGAGCGCGTCGATGCGCTGAGGGGGTATCTTTGACTACGACCAGAAGAGCGAACGACTGGTCGAAGTAGAGCGCGAACTGGCCCTGCCGGACGTCTGGAACGAGCCCCAGCGGGCCCAGGCACTGGGCAAGGAGCGCTCGCAACTGGAATTCATCGTCGCCACCCTGGACCAGGCCGGCCAGGGCATCGACGACACCCGCGATCTGCTGGAACTGGCGGTGGAAGAAGACGACGACGCCACCGTCGCCGAAGTGGAAGCGGACCTGCAGCGCCTGGAGCGGATGGTCGCGGACCTGGAATTCCGCCGCATGTTCTCCGGCGAGATGGACGCCGCCAACGCGTACCTGGATATCCAGGCCGGTTCCGGCGGCACCGAAGCCCAGGACTGGGCCGAGATGCTGCTGCGCATGTATTTGCGCTGGGGCGAGGCGCACGGCTTCAAGACCGAGCTGGTGGAAGCGTCCGACGGCGACGTGGCCGGCATTAAATCCGCCACCGTGCGTTTCGAAGGCGAGTACGCCTACGGCTGGCTGCGCACCGAGATTGGCGTGCACCGCCTGGTGCGCAAGAGCCCGTTCGACTCCGGCGGCCGCCGCCACACCTCGTTTGCTTCGGTGTTCCTGTCCCCGGAAGTGGACGACGACATTGACGTGGACATCGACCCGTCGAAAATCCGCGTCGACACCTACCGCGCCTCCGGCGCCGGCGGTCAGCACGTCAACCGGACCGATTCCGCGGTGCGTCTGACCTATGTGGTCACCGACCCGGACACCGGCGAGGAAACCACCCTGGTGACGCAGTGCCAGAACGGCCGCTCCCAGCACCAGAACAAGGACCAGGCCATGCGCATGCTGCAGGCCAAGGTCTACGACCTGGAGCTGCAAAAGCGCAACGCCGAAAAGCAGAAGCAGGAAGAGGGCAAGTCGGACATCGGCTGGGGCAGCCAGATCCGTTCCTACGTGCTCGATGACGGCCGCATCAAGGACCTGCGCACCAACGTGGAAAGCCACAACACCCAGCAGGTCCTCGACGGCGACCTGGACCGCTTCATCCAGGCCTCGCTGAAGGCGGGGTTGTAATGACGCCGGACGCTGGACGCCAGACGCTGGACGCGACCACCGAGCAAGCGTCGGGCGTCGGGCGTCCGGCGTCCAGCGCTGTATCGGAATCGAAATGCTATGAGTAAAGACGAAACAACCCCGAACGGGGAAACCGGGCAGAACGAAGAGAACCGTCTGATCGCCGAGCGGCGCGCCAAACTCAACGAGTGGCGCGAAAACGGTGACGCCTTCCCCAACCACTTCCGCCGCGACAGCCTGGCCGCCGACCTGCAAAAACAGTACGGCGCGCTGAGCAAGGAAGAGTTGGCGGAAAAGAATATCCAGGTGGCCGTGGCCGGGCGCCTGATGCTCGACCGCAAAGCCTTCAAGGTGCTGCAGGACATGTCCGGCCGCATCCAGATTTTCGCCCCCAAACCGGTGCAGAAAGACACCAAGCACTGGGACCTGGGCGACGTGGTGGGCGTGCGCGGCACGCTGTGCAAATCCGGCATGGGCGACCTGTACGTGATGATGGACGAGTACCTGTTGCTCACCAAATCGCTGCGCCCGCTGCCGGAAAAACACAAAGGCCTGACCGACACCGAGTCCCGCTACCGTCAGCGCTATGTGGATCTGATCGTCAACGAGGACAGCCGCCGCACTTTCCAGATCCGCTCACAGATGGTGGCCGGCATCCGCAATTACCTGGTGCGCCACGGTTTCGTGGAAGCGGAAACGCCCATGCTGCAGGTGATCCCCGGCGGCGCCACGGCGCGCCCGTTCGTCACCCACCACAACAGCCTGGGCCTGGACATGTACCTGCGCATCGCGCCGGAGCTGTATCTGAAGCGGCTGGTGGTGGGCGGTTTCGAGCGGGTGTTCGAGATCAACCGCAACTTCCGCAACGAGGGCCTCAGCACTCGGCACAATCCGGAATTCACCATGCTGGAGTTCTACCAGGCCTACGCGGATCACAACGACCTGATGAACCTCACCGAGGACATGCTGCGCACCCTGGCGCAGGACGTGCTCGGCACCACCGAGATTCCCTACCAGGATGACGTCTACGACTTCGGCAAGCCGTTCGCGCGGCTGTCGGTGTTCGATTCCATCCTGCATTTCAACGACGACATCGACGCCGCCACGCTGGCCGACGAGCAGGGCGCCCGTGGCATCGCCGAGCGGCTGGGCATCACCGTGAAAGACGGCTGGGGCCTGGGCAAGGTGCAGATCGAAATCTTCGAGAAGACCGTCGAGCACCGTCTGAAGGACCCGACCTTCATCACCGATTACCCCACCGAGGTGTCGCCGCTGGCGCGCCGCAAGGACGACGACCCCTTCGTTACCGAGCGCTTCGAGTTCTTCGTCGGTGGCCGCGAAATCGCCAATGGCTTCTCCGAGCTCAACGACGCCGAAGATCAAGCGGAACGTTTTCGCGCCCAGGTGGCCGAAAAAGAAGCGGGGGACGACGAAGCCATGTTCTATGACGACGATTACATCACCGCTCTGGAGCACGGCCTGCCGCCCACCGCCGGCGAAGGGATCGGCATCGACCGTCTGGTGATGTTGTTCACGAATTCTCCCTCTATTCGTGATGTAATCCTGTTTCCGCACATGCGACCGCGCTAGCCGACACCAGTGCGCATTAACGAATAACAAAGTGAAGGCCGTTATGAGTTCAGCCATTCAGTATCAGGGACGCAAGGCCCGTCGTGCCGGCAGTGAACAGCGCCGCCAGGCCATTCTGGACGCGGCACTCAATATCATTGTCACCGACGGCATCCGCGCGGTGCGTCACCGCGCCGTGGCCCGCGAAGCGGACGTGCCGCTGTCCGCCACCACCTATTATTTCAAGGACATCTCGGACCTGATCGCGGACGCCTTCACGTTGTTCGCGGAGCGCGCTCTGGAAGAAGTAATCCGCCCGTTCCGTGACCAGGCGTTCGGATTGATTCAGCAGTTCCAGGCTCAGGCCAGCCACCAGGACACCGACCGCGCCCGTCTGATCGAGTCGCTGGCGGCGATGACCACCGCGTTCATTCTCGACGAGGTGACCAACCGCCGCGAACACCTGATCGCCGAGCAGGCGTTCTTTCAGGAGGCGATCCTCGACCCGCGTTTGCGGGGGCTGGCGGACCTGTACCTCAATGAAATGTCCTCGTTGTTGATCGATGCCTGCCGCGCGGTCGGTTCCGAAACCCCGGAGTTGGACGCGGAGCTGATCCACAGCTTCCTGCTCGCCACCGAGGTGCGCTTGCTCGCCCACCCGGAGTGGGCCGACGAAAAGGCGCTCAACAAACGCATGCACCACCTATTGGAGAAGCTGGTTCCCCATGGCTGAGCCGTCCTCGGTGGAGCTGGAGCCGGGCTGGAAACAGGTGCTCGGCGAGGAATTCACCAAGCCCTACATGCAGGATTTGAAAGCCTTCCTGCGCCAGGAAAAGCAGGCCGGCGAGACCGTCTATCCGCCCGGCCCGGACATCTTCCGCGCCTTTAACGAAACGCCCTTCGACAACGTCAAGGTGGTGATTCTCGGCCAGGACCCGTACCACGGCCCCAACCAGGCCCACGGGCTGTGCTTCTCGGTGCAACCGGGCGTGCGCACGCCGCCGTCGCTGATAAACATCTTCAAGGAAATCGAACGCGACCTGGGCATCCCGGCGCCCAGCCACGGCAACCTGGACCCCTGGGCGCGCCAGGGCGTGCTGTTGCTCAACGCGGTGCTCACCGTGCGCGCCGGGCAGGCGGCCTCCCACCAGCGCCAGGGCTGGGAAGCCTTCACCGACCAGGCCATCGAGCACATTAATCGGGAACGCGAAGGCGTGGTGTTTTTCCTGTGGGGCAGCTACGCCCAGAAAAAAGGCAAGTTGATCGACCGGCAGCGCCACTGCGTGCTCACCGCGCCGCACCCGTCGCCGCTGTCCGCGCATCGCGGTTTCCTGGGCTGCGGGCATTTTTCCCGCGCCAACCAGTACCTTCTGCAGCAAGGCAAGGACCCCATCGACTGGTCCCTGTGAACCTTCGTATTACCGACCCGTTAAGGACCCTTTCGGCATGACCGACAATGTACAGTTCCAAGAAAGTGTACAGTTTGAAGAACGCCCCACCGGCAGCGGCCACCTGATTGGCCGCGCCACGCTCAACGCCCCGCGCACCCTCAACGCCCTCAGCCTGGAAATGATCGAGGCCCTCGACCGGCAAATCACCGACTGGCAGGCCCGTGAGGAGGTCGTGGCGATCTGGCTGGAAGGGAACGGCGGCAAGGCGCTCAGCGCCGGCGGCGACGTGGTCGCCCTGCACGGCGCCATGGTCAAGCACGCCGGCCACAGTCGAAACCCGTTCACCGAGCACTACTTCGCCAGTGAATACCGGCTCGACCATCGCTTGCACACCTCCGAGACGCCGGTGATCTGCTGGGCGGACGGCGTGGTCATGGGCGGCGGCATGGGCCTGATGCAGGCCAGCCAGTTCCGCCTGGTGACCCCGAAAAGCCGGCTCGCCATGCCGGAAATCACCATCGGCCTGTTCCCCGACGTGGGCGCCAGCTGGTTCCTCAACCGTCTGCCCGGCAAAACCGGCCTGTTCCTGGGCCTTACTGGCGTGCACCTGAACGCCCGTGACGCCCTCGACCTGGGGCTCGCCGACCGTTTCGTCGACACCGACCGCGAGCAGGTGCTCGACGCTCTCGCCGAAACCCATTACCAGGACGACCGCGAGGCCAACCGCCGGCAACTGCACCGCACCCTGCAAGACCTGGCCACCCGCCCGGACACTCTGACCCCGGCGGTGATGGACCACCTGGACACCATCAACAGCCTCTGCGACGCCGCCACCGTCAACGAGGTGGTGCACCGCATTCTCAACCACAAACAATGCGACGGCTGGCTCGACAAAGCTCGCGCCACCCTCGTCGACGGCTGCCCGCAAACCGCCCATCTGATCTGGGAACAGCTGGAGCGCAGCCGCTACCTGTCCCTCGCCGAAGTATTCCGTATGGAATGGTGCCTGGCGGTGCAGTGCACCCTGCACTCCGACTTCCGCGAAGGCGTCCGCGCGTTGCTCATCGACAAGGACGGCAAACCCCGTTTCCGCCACCGCGACGTCGACCAGATCGACCCCGCCTACATCGACAGCTTCTTCCAGAACCCGGCGCCAGAGCACCCGCTCGCCGACCTCTGAGCTTGTAGGAGCTTGCCTGCAAGCGAAAGGCCGGCAAAGCCGGCCGGCAGGATCCCAGAGACCTGGATGGAGAGGTTGAGATAGCCCTCTGGAATCCTGCCGGCAAGCACGGCTTGCCTTTCGCGGGCAGGGCCCGCTCCCACAAGCTACCAGCCAGCACAAAGCGCCGGGGTTGGGGTGCCGTGTGGGAGCTTGCTTGCAAGCGAAAGGCCGGCAAAGCCGGCCGGCGGGATCCCAGAGGTCTTGATGGAGGGTTTGGGATAGCGCTCTGGCATCCTGCCGGCAAGCATAGCTTGCCTTTCGCGGGCGGGGCCCGCTTGTATGGTTTCCCGGCAGGTCTTAAGAAAGAGACTTGTCGGGGTGGAGGGACCAGGTCCGCTTCTGACCGTTGCGTACAGACTGTGGGAG